>OASR01000009.1_pt1 | contig 208348 bp, 144 predicted proteins | sample 1475751 | NCBI WGS metagenome assembly OASR01 (sample SAMEA2579907, study PRJEB22360) | human gut metagenome | biome: human gut; feature: human-associated habitat; material: faeces | place: Denmark | collected 2008/2010 | reverse complement strand
TTCAACAATGGGGTGCTTTGCCGGCGGCGGCGCGCCCCCCCCCCCCGCCATGAGGTTTATAGCTGCCGGGTCCAAAGGAGCCTTCTCCACTTCTGCCTGAAGGGCCTGAGCTGCGCTTCTAACCTGCTCCTCCGTAAAGCTTGGATTTGCCAGCGCATTAGCCGCTGCTTTAACAGCCTTTAACATTGCGGTTTTTGCCTCCGGATCTTCATCCAGTCTGCCGGAATCCAGTAATTCATTTGCTTCATTTACTTTTGCAGCCAATGCTCTGGCAGCATCTCCTGAAATATCTGTCATCTCAAGGATTTCGTCCGCTCCCAAAACTTTGTTATATATTCGAAAATCATCTGCCACGCCTGAAAAAGCATTTGTTTTGCTGCCAAGAACTGCTGTAGGCAGCATTAATGTCTCATAATAGGTCGGGATAAAATTGGGCTGGCCGTTTGGCTTTGCAAAGTTAGAATCGAAATTTAAGTTTGGCCATGGCTTATCCTTTAACTCATCCAGAAAAATTCCATTTACGTATAATTTTACACCATAAGCGTCGCCTGTCAGGGCAATATGGGTCCATCTGTCTTCCGGCAGCCGATAATTAAAATAATGGTCATACTTTCCTACCGAATAACCTATTTTTCCGGTCATGCCCTGCTTCAGCTTAAGCGTTCCCGTCTTTCCTTCCATAAGAACTGCATCTGCGGCGTTGCCTTCATCCGGATTGACCCACATACCAACCGTCCAGTCAAAGCCTGTTGAGTCCACATTTGACTCTATAAAGCTTTCTTTGCCATTAAATCGGATTCCGTTTCCATCCTTTCCTTGTGTGTCGCTGTCCACATTTACCGGCTGCAATTCCATATCTGCCTGATTTGAAATATCTCCCAGATCTCCCAGATCCAGGATTTTTTCCTTAGTAAATTTATTGTTTCGATATAAAAAGTCACTTGCCGGAGCATCTCCTATGATCTCTCCCAGCTGTTTAAACTCCGTATAATTCATGGACTTATTGCTTTCATCCACCGACCAGGATTTTTGGGCTATTGCAGGTATATTATACTGGATTCGGAAGCTGATATCTCCGCTGGAAATTCCATTTCCAATCCAATCATTCCATACTGCAAACTGTCCGCCCACTACTCTTGGATGGCCTTTTGGAGCAGGGGCTCTGTCTCCGCCGAAGCTGACATCCCATGCCCGGTTGTCATTTGGAAGCCATGTATTATATAAATGTTCCCCTCGTCCATATTGATTTACATACCATCCCCCTCCTGGAACGATATAGGTTTCCATTTCATCCATTGTCAGCACCCGGTAACCTGCCTCTAATGCCTTTAGGGCCTCTGAATAATCCCAATACCAGGCATACATCAGGGCGTCCGTAGTAACTGGCGTCGTACCGGCATTTTCCCTTAGACATCCCCAGAATGCCGGTTCTTTTCCCCGGTTCTTGACATGCTTTAGAATCTGGTCTATATAACCGCGAAATGCTTCTTTATATCTGACTCTGTCTGCTTCTGGAAGTCCGTTTGTTTTATATTCATCTGTTCCAACATTCACCTCGGAACCAATGAAAACCTCTTCCTCACCTCCCTGAGGCTGAATATATTCATCAAATAGTTCCTTTACTTTCTCCAATACCTGTGGCTTTGTAACATCCAGATACTTGGCATTGTCCTCTCGTGCCAGTTCCGGCCAGACTCTGGTAAATGCCAGAGAGTGTCCCGGTGTATCAAATTCCGGAATAACGTTTATGCCCAAATCAACGGCGTCATACTGGAACTCCCGGAACTCATCCTTGGTATAAGACCCGTCTTCTGCTGTCAGACCTGGCACATTACTTTCCAGGCGGAATGCAGAATAGCGTTCCTGTCCCAGCTCCAGATTGCCCCAATTTTCACAGTCATTCAGATGGACGGAAAAGGTATTCATCTTATACCATGCCATCTGCTTTAAGGTATCCTCAAGATATTCGAGCGGCAGGTAGATACGCGCCGCATCCAGCATATATCCGCGCTTCTCATATGCAGGGTAATCCCTGGTAATTCCCTTTGGAAGGGTCAATGCTGCATTCTGCTTCAAGATTTGCAGAATCGTAATTCCTCCATACAGGATGCCCGTTTTATGAGGTGCTCTTATGATTACGGAATCACTGTCTCCTTTTTTCCCGCCAAATTCAATCACATATCCTTCCACTCCCAGGGAGGCCGGAGCGTCCTGAGCGGTGAAATAAATATCTGCCGAACCCGGTTCCTGATCCGTTATAATTGGAAGGTCAAGGCCTGTCTGTGCCTTAAGGTCTGCTTTAAACGTGTTCACCTGGGTATAGAAGTTATCTGTCGTGCCAAGATTTGCTTTCACATGAACTGCATCATTTTCCCTGAAATTTCCTGCGTCTACTATAATTCTGGACGCATTGGAGAGCATGATCTCCCCACTACCGCCTTTCCATTCCCTTAAAGCCGGAATCACCTTGGGCTTCCCGTTGCTGCCTGACGCAAAACCTTTCAAGGGCGCCGCCGTAATTGTGATCTGCGCATTTACATTTGTCTCCAGAACCTCTCCGGTTGCCTGGTTGGTCAGCTTATAGAGCAGATTCACCGTTACATCCTCCAGTGGCCTGGTTACGGAATTATCCAGTCCAACTACCTCCTTGCGGTCAGATCCAAAGAGTTCAATCTCCCAGCCTTTTGCTACTTTAGGCAGTGTGATATGTGTATCCTCCTGATTCCACGTAGGAGACACATGAAAGCTCCTGTCCGGAGGCGTTCCTGGCTCGCCGTTCTCTTTCCAGCGGTATACATAGAACTCTGCTGCGGAGATAAGGTTTTTTCCGGATGAATCCCCCACAGCATCATACGCCCGGATCTGTATCCTTCTTGCGTTCACTTTCTCAAAGGTAATTGATTTCAGCGAACTGTCTCCTTCCCAATAACCGATTCCCCGGGGTATCGGCAAAAAGTCCCCGTCTGCCGTTTTACTGTAGAAGAGCCTGTATTTTGTAATGGTGCCGTTTTTCTGATTCTGCCTTGGCAAATATTCCAGCTTCTGAATGTCATAGCTGTCACCCAGATCTATGGTAAATCCATTTCTGAGCTCTTCTTCAAAGTCTGGCTGCATTTCTGCCGGTCCCGACCAGTTGGAATGCCAGTAAGTATTGCTTTTGCCATCAATTGCATAGGATGCCGGTCCTTCCTCTGTCTCCACACTTTCCGCTTCTGCCGTGAAACCGGAAGAGTCCATTTTAATCAGCTCTTTTTCCGGAACTACCGGACTGCTCTCCTTAAATACTTTAAAATAGTCAAGGTTTACGTTTGTTCCGCCTGAACTTGGATTTTTCATCCCGGACCTTTCTATTTTAATGGTATGGGTTCCGCTTTCGGCAAAGGTCTGGGTAAATACCATTCTTCCAAATGTTTCCGTTCCTTCATACTGGTCATCCGTGGTCACGCTCTGTCCATCCAGATAGATATCCGCAACCCCCGCTGCCGCTCCGCTCTTGGTATATACAGAAATTGCTTTACCTGTAAAAGTATATTCCGCTGCAGCTCCTTCCTCATCAGAGCTGATGTGGAACCCTCCATGGGCGCCGCTTGGGTTGGTTCTAAACGCTGCGTTTTTGCTGACGCGTTCATCCTCCCCCTCTACATACTCTATTGTGAGATCCTCAAATTCCGAAGGCTCTCCCGGCACCTCAGTGATATCGCTGAAGTCCTCATTTTCTGTCTTTTCTACAGACACTCCATTGTATACGCCGATATTGGGGGCTTCCCCTGACGTTACAGGATTACCATACAGATCCTCTTCCACGCCTTCTTCTATCACAACGCCGGCATTTAAAGCCACGGAAGCGTGAGCCAGCCTGGCTGCTGCCATCGCCTCATCCATTCCTTTTGGAAGATACTGATCTCTATCCTTTTCCACAAGGACTCCTGCCAATCCCGGCATTGCTGCAGAAATATTTCCTTTTCCTGAAGGCTCATCCTTAGGATGCACACCTGCAAAGAGATTGTTATTAAATAGGGTGTTAGACCCTACATCATAAGCATCGGTTTTATTTTTCATTCCTTTATTTACCAGGTAAAAAATATTGTTCTTAAACGCAATCTCATCTCCTTTATAAACCGGGCGCACTGTCCTGGTGTTGAAAAATGTATTATTGTATACCTTGGCAGACTCAATTTTTGTATTTGCATCCTCACCCACACAAACCACGATTGCCTGATGGGGTGCGTAATTATGGGTATCATTTACACTCAGGTTATAGCGAATAGTATTATTGCGGTTATAGGAGTTGGTCCTCACATGAAGCATCGTACCTCCGCCCACATTGTTATGGGTATAATTATACTGGATAACGCCATTTTCCGTCATATCATCCAGATTAAACGCCATTCCATCCATGGTATTCTGTCCATTACAGACCTCATTGTACTGGAATACCATATCATTGGCGCGGTCGCACCAGATTCCGCAGCCATACCCTTCGGTAGTCTGCTGGAATGTATCCACTTTGTTATGCTCCACCAACGCCCCGTCAGTATAGAGGGGAACGATACCTGCCCGCTGTACATTTCTGATGCTGTTTCTGCGGATGATAACGTTTTTATGGCGGTAATCCCGATTATCCATTTCTCCCTTCACATTCGTGGTAGTAATCCCATTGGCGTCGCAGTTTTCAACGCTGTTACCCTCTATCAGGACATCGTCAAAAATAGTCGGCTCACTGTCTGATACCGCTCCTGGATTTGTTTTATCAGACGCATTGTTCTCTCTGCTTGTATAACTGCAGAAGTTAATACCGCCAGTGCGGTGAGTTGTCCTAGAGCCGAAAAAAGTCGTTCCGCCCCCGACCGGATCCACATCCCAGATGCTGTCCTGTCCACGGTAACCTCTTACGTTAAATATCTCGCAATTCTTAATATAAATATGACGGAATACGCCGCCCCCGCTGGCTTCCACGCGGATACCGCTCCTTTCACGGTTTGCTGCATCCTCATCCCAGTTTGTAACTCTCAAATCAGAGATTTCCCAATACTGGCTGTTGTACAGGTAAACGGCAGCCGCCGCTTCCCCAAAAGGTCCTTCTGCGCCATACTCCTGCTGCCCGCCATAGCGGCCTCCTCCATCAATCAGGGGCTTTTCTCCTTCTCCATATGCTTCCAGCAGAATCGGCTTGTCCGCAGAACCGGAACCCTTAGGATAGAGCAGCCCTCGGAATGCGGAACCGCGTTTGATAAAAATATGATCTCCCGGGGCAAATTCCCTCCGGTTAATTTCTTCAAGGGTATTAAAGGGTGATTCCTGTGACCCGTCGCCGTTTTGCGAAACTTCGGAATCCAGGTAATAATTGGTATCTCCCGGGGATTGAATGATATCCCCTGCTTCTTCGCCCTTATCTTGTATTACTTCAAAATAATCAAAGTTAAACCATGGACTGCCGTTAATGTCATTTGGATTCTCGCTTGTAGTGGTCAGCACAATTGTATGCTCTTCATTTTTTTCACTTAGGTTCAATGCCTCATAAGTCTTTGACTGGAACTGCGGACTCCCGTTTACATACTCATCTGCATTCCCATGAAGCCCGCCATCAATTTCAACCTGCAGAACGCCGGCGCCGCTTCCCTTTTTGGTAAAGAAACGAATGCCTGTCCCAGTAAAGGTAAGGGTAACAGAAGCCCCTATTTTCTGGGTTCTGATATGCTTTCCTCCGTGAGATGCACTATCATCATCATCTGAAAAATCTTCTGGCGCATCTAATCGCGCCTCTTCCGCCTCTACGATGACCGTTTGCTCACTGATGTTTTGATTGCCTGCACCGGCCACGCCTGATGTGCTTTCCATACTTACTTCACTTGCTGTGCTTTCTGCGCGATCCGCGCCTGCTGAAACAGTAAAGCTGCTAAGGCTTAGCGTGACTGCTAAGACAATTGACAAAATTCTTTTCCATTGTTTTGATCTTTTCCCTGTCATCATACCCTTTGTATATTGCAGACTTGCCTGCAATACCGCCACGATATACTAATCTGAAAGAATTACATTGTGGCTCCTTTCTTGTTTTTAATTTTCTTTCAGCCTGTTCCCCCTTGTAACTTTTATATATTAATTATGCCCTTGCATTCTGCCAATGCTGTGTACAAATCAGATCTTGCCTTCTAATGCCTTTCTCCCTCCTTCACTTCATATATTTCTGATTTCGTCTGCATAAGAACATACCTCATTAATCTAAAACACAAAAAAAACCAATTTTAAGAAGAAAATGTTTTTTCCTTCTTAAAATTGGTTTTGCCTGCTTAACAGTAACAACCCATCGATAAATTCAGTTTATTTGTTTTTATTATATCGAGTATTCTAAATAAAGTCAATTAAATTCTTAGATTTTCCCATTTGTTTTCACGAATATATGAATATATAAATTATATTTTATCCATATTTGTCTGGAGTACGCGATATTCCTCAGGCGTGCAGCCATACATCTTTTTGAAATACTGGATGAAATGGGACACATCATTATATCCTGCAAGAGCGGCTATATCATTAATCTTTAATATATTACTTTCCAGCAGGCTTGCAGCCTTTTTTATTCGAAACTGCATCAAATACTTTGAAAAGGTCTGGCCAACTTCATTTTTAAACAAACGGCTGAGATAGCTGCTATTCATAAAATACTTATGTTCTGCAAGCTCTCCCAGGGAAATATTACATTGATAATTCTTATCAATGTAATCCAGGATCTCTTTTATTATATAGTGGTATTTCTTTTCCTCCTGTTCCATGCACATTAAATTTACGATATTTTCCACATACTGGTTTACCTCTTCCAGATATTTAAATCCATACAGATCGGATCGAAAGGAGAACAGCAGATAGCCATGTTCATTTTCAGATTCATCTAGTGAATCACTTTTGCAGTAGATCCGGTATAACAAATTAAAGATTCCGATAATAGTGATATACAGGGTATAAGAATCCCTGCATTGTTTTATCAGTCCTGAAATCAAAGCATTCGCCTCTGCCGCTTTTTGATTTTCTATGGCCTCTCTCAGAATTACCTCTTTCTCCTTTGACAGAAGATTCTGTGGTTTAAACTCTCCGGCAAACTCATACACCTTTACCCAGCCGTCTATCAGCCTTTGGTTGATGGCATATACTGCTTCCTGGTATGCTTTTTTCATATGTGAAATGCGGTTATACGCTCCACTGGTTCCCGCAGATAATTTCAGGTTCCAGCCGGCATTCTTTTTCAGCAGAAAGGTGTTCAGATCTTCCATGAAGCTGCCGCTTTCTTCCTTATGCGGAAATAAAATCAGCACATATTCCTGAAACCGGTTAAAGTAAAACCAGCTGCCGCTGTGTTCCTGTGCAAACTCTGTCAAATCCGTTTCTAATTTATCCTGCTCTGTGGATAAGATTTGTCGGTCTGCCTGTATAATTATCATTTGGTATTCCTGCTCCTGATGTTTTTCAAAAACAGGGTTCAGGAATTCATTTGTCCATTCCTCATTCCTTAGGATCTCATCAATGCTCAGATACTGGACGGTACGTCGGATCATCTGATGCTGCACCATACGCTTTAGCTCTTCTTCGTACTTTTGGTGCCGGATTTCTATCTTATCCAGAGAAGTCTGTAATTCCTCTTTATTTACCGGTTTGATCAGATAATCTCTCACTCCAAATGCAATTGCTTTTTTCGCATATTCGAATTCTGTATATCCGGATACAATTATGATATCCAGATTCAGATCCATTTTGGAAAGTGTTTCGGTTAATTCCAACCCATCCATTTCCGGCATGCGGACATCTGTCATTAAAACATCAGCCCCCTGTGGATGTTCCCTGAGATAATCCAATACCTGACTTCCATTTTCAAAATCTCCTGTTATTTCAATCTCCGGATTGATACTGCTGATCTTCTTTATCAATGCCTTTCTGGCATAGTATTCGTCATCCGCTACTATCATTTTCATTTTTATACCCATTACATATTACAGTCTCTGGTACCGCAATGCTCAAACAATTGAGTAACGCGGTACTAATCTGTGGCTTCCTTTCTATATCATTTTTTCTTTCAGCCATATACAACTGTATTGGATTTCATGACTGACCTACTATTTATAGGCTGCGGTACGCAATAGCTTTCTGACAGATTTTCATACCGGCGTATCCATCCTGCGGATCTTCAGGCGTATTACCGTATACTGCTCTTCCATACTTTCTATCTGAAGCCCATATGCTCTCCCATAAAAATTTTTGATCCGTGCATTGACATTGCGCAGTCCTATCCCTCTGTCTACGTTAGAAACAAGCGTCCTGGTGTCCATACCGGACAGCTCTGTGTTTAACATTGTCACATCTTCTTCCTTTATGCCAACTCCATTATCCCATATTTCAATAAAAATATCCGAGTCTCCAGACAAAAAAATATGAAGTCTGATCTGATTTTCATCTTTTAATTTTGTAAATGCATGCTGTAATGAGTTTTCTACCAGCGGCTGAATCAGAAACTTTAACATATAGCACTGCATGGCCTCCGGCTGGATTTCATAGTGAAACTGATATTTTTCCGGAAAACGGATGGTGTGGATATTTAAATAATTTTTTACGTGCTGTATTTCGTGGGACATGGGTACAATATCACTTCCCTTAATATTGTACTGAAACATATTGGATAAACTGTCTGAGATCTGTACAATTTCTTCGATGTCCTCCAGGGCTGCAATGGAACTGATTGTATTCAGTGTGTTGTATAAAAAATGTGGATTAATCTGGAACTGCAGCATTTTTAATTCCGTCTGCTTCTGATTTAACTGATAGACGTAGATTTTCTCTATGCTTTCATTGATTCTCTGCCCCATCTCATTGTAGCTGTGCATCAATTGCCCCATTTCATCCTGCCAAAAATATGGCTCCTCCTGAATTAACTCCACACTTCCTTTATCTGCCCCGGCCATGGCTTTTGCCAAAATGGTTACCGGTCGGCTGATCTGCCTGGATAATATTATACCAAGCACAATCGCCAGTGAAAGAACTACCGCCATGGCTGTTAATATGCCTATCATATTTCTGATACCGTCAGCATAAACCGCACGCAGTGGTGTATATACCACAACTTTCCAATTAGTAATATTGTTCTCTTCTGCCGTAGCACTGCATTTTTCCCCGTCCAAAGTTAATGTTATGCGCTTTTTGCCGCCTAAAACCTCTTCATCCTGACAGGCGTTGTGAAGATTTTCTCTTTCATTCTGATCCATCTGTTCCCAAAACCCCTCCCGGATATTGGGAGAAGCATACATTAGTTCTTCTTGTGTATCCAGGACCAGAAAGGCTGTCTTCATTTCCTTACGTTCAAACAAATGGTTGAATAGTGTACTGATCTGGGTATAATTCAGGTCAATATAGATTGTCCCGATACATTGTCGGTCAATATCATACATTTTACTGATACTGGTCACGATTTTGTATGGATTCTGGCTGATTTTCTCGGTATTTACACCCGTATAATACACTTTATTTTTATCTGTCCAATCCTGGCTTTCCACAACGGGCGCCAGCCGTTTTAAATATTCTTCCTGTTCGGTAGATACGTTGCTGTAGATATCCCCATATTCATTTACAATGGTTACCCGCAGGATAAACTGGTTCATATTTGCCATATGCTTGATTGCACGCTCTATGTATTCCTGCTCTTCCAGCAGCCGGTCTATTTCCTTATTCTTATTTTCAGAGCGGATGACAGGCTTTATTTTGTCATCTATTAAATGTATAAATCTTATCCGATCCATATTTGAAACCAATATATCCGTATTCAGGCTGATCTGCTCCCCAAGCTGGAACATATTGTTATAATTCTCCTGCTTGGTAACTTCCATACTTTTTATATAGTAAATAAACACCAGCAGGCAGGATATGCTGATAAATAATATATAGGAGCTTAATATTTTTTTCCCAAATGAAAGTCTTCGAAAATACCGTATCATTTTATATTCCACCTTAATAACTGATTATGGGGTTCCACTTTAACTAATATACTATATTCGTCTGAGCTGTTCAATAGATAGAGCGTGAGGTTATAAAACATTAAACTGGGGTTTTGCTGGTTAAGGACGCTTTGTGGCAATAGCCTGAATCTCGGAAAGATGGGTGTGGGAAACTGGTATGGGCCAAGGAATCGTAGATCAGAGCTGAGTATTTTTACGATTTTACTGCCCCCGCTGTCAGCCCGTCTACAATATTCTTTTGGGCAAGTATGTATACGACCAGAACCGGCACCAGTGCAATCAGGTAAGAAGCAAATGCCATATTGTAGTCAAATGTATACTGTGATTTAAAATTATACTGGAACAACGGCAATGTCCATGTATTTGGCAATTTATTTAAGATAATCAGCGGCATCTGGAAGTCATTCCATATCCAAAGGGCATTTAACACCAATACGGTTGAGGTCATGGGCTTTAACAGAGGAAGCACTACTTTTACATATGCCTGCACTGTTGTACATCCATCGATGCATGCCGCTTCTTCTAAATCCTCAGGTACGGAAGTGATATAATTCACCAGTAGAAATACCGCCTGCATGGAAGCATAGGTAACATGGAGTAAAATCAGTCCTGTTTTATTGGAAAGCCCCAAGCTTCCCATAAATTGTACCAGGGGAACCATTATAACCTGAAAAGGTACAAACATACCCAGAACAATAAACCCGAAGATGATTTTATAATATCTGCTTCGCTTCATGCTCCTGGCGATCGCATAGGATATCATCGTTACCAATACGTAAATTAAGATCAGGGAAATCACGGTTACGGTTACCGAGTTCATAAAATACATGGAGTAATGGGCTTTTTCAAAAACCGACTTAAAGTTTTCCAGATAGAAGCTCTGAGGGAATGCAAAAAAGCTCTGTGCAGACTCTTCCGGCGATTTAAATGCTGTGATCAGGGTGATGTAAAATGGCAGCAAAATGAATAGCGCGCCGATTCCGGCAATCAGATAAGATGCAGTCTTCCCCACAGCATTTCTGTTCTTTGTCATACTCAGTCACCCACTTTCTTATTATTAGTTAAACGCATTGTTAACAGGGATACTACCGCTATAATTACAAAAAGTATCATGGATTCAGCCACGGAATAACCAAATCTGCCCTCCTGCATGGCATGGCTATAGATCAGTATTCCTACAGATTCCGTAGACTGCATGGGCCCTCCGTCTGTCATGGCTTTAATATAGTCAAAGGTTGTAAGCCCCCCTTTTACACAAGTAACAATTACGATATTTAGAACCGGAATCAGATAAGGTACCGTAATCGCCCGGAACCTTTTGAAGGCGTTGGCGCCGTCAATAGCAGCAGCTTCATATAAATCAGCCGGAACACTTTGCAGACCTGCCAGTAACAGTACAATTGGAATCGCACAGCCCTGCCACAGGTTTACAATGAGAATTGCATACATAGCAAGCTTTGGGCTGCCCAGCCAGCTGGACTTAAACAAAGGCCAGCCGGTTGCTTCCCCAATTAACGGGATCATACGGTAAAATAATTCATTCCAGATCAACCCAACGGTTACAAGGCTCAAAATAGCAGGCAGAAAGAAGACCGAGCGGAAGAAGGTTCTTCCTTTTATTTTCTGGTTCAGAACTAATGCCACAACTACGGATATCAAAACGGTTGCAATAGTCAGAAGCAGAGTATATTTGAAGTTAAAAAACAGTGCATTTCTAAATCGCTCATCCTGGAAAATCTTTGTATAGTTTTGAATGCCGATGAAATTATAGGTCTGACTTGTTCCCGACCAGTCAGTAAAACTGTTTTTCATTCCCATAAGCATTGGGATAACAAAGAAGAAGCAGTACATTAGTAAAATTGGCAGCGTAAAGATAAACAGTACGCGGTTCTTTTTGGAATGCCGTGCATTTTTCATAGAAAACTCCCCTCTTTTGGCTCTTTATTCTCCATACATTTCCAGATACTCTTCTTTATTTTCTGTAAATACCTTAGTAAGATTTGTTAAAAAGGTATTTGCATCTTCTCCTCCATCGGGAACAATCACTTTCTGGATTGAATTTTTATACTGGTCCGAAACTGCTTTTGGCAGTGCTGTTGTCTGCAAGACTCCGTTTCCGGCATTTACACTGTCTACTATTTCCTTAGCTGCGGGAATATTGGCATTTACGTCTTTCATACAAGGAATCGAATAATCGTTATCCACATATTTCTGTACCATCTCTTTCGATGCCAGGAAATTCACAAATTCTTTTGCTGCCTCTGCATTTTTGGTTGAAGCCGAGACTGCAATGTTCACATCGATTCCCATGCTGACCTTTCCGTTCCCGTCATTGGTTGGAAAAGAAAACATACCTACTTTCAGATTGGGGTTTGCTTTCATAATCGATGGCAATGCCCAGATTCCCTGCATAAACATATATGCCTTTCCTGTTGCAAAATCACTGATAGCCTGATCATAACCTAGTGCAAGGGAATCCCCCTGACCATACTGGCGGATATCAATTACTTTCTGTATACTGTCCTGATAAATCGGGTCATCCTGATAAGTGGTTTCCCCTTTTGCAATTTTATCGTACGTAGGCCGGCGTTCTCCTCTCATAGTTCCGTCGATATTATCCTCCCAGCACTGCATCAGCGTCCAGCTGTCTTTATCCGGAAACAGAAACGCTGTCTCCCCATTAGCCTGGATTTCTTTTGCCAGAGTAATCATTTCGTCGTAAGTTTTAGGGATCTGATAGCCTGCTTTTTCAAACATCTCCTGATTATAATAAACTCCGCTGAAGTTTGCGGAAATGGGAACCACATAGTTCTTCCCTTTATACTTGATACTTTCTTTGTAATTGTCCATTACATTGTTCAAACAATCCATGCCATCCAGATCCAGAAATTGTCCTTCTTTTAAAAACTGCATGGTGTTGGCATCCTGCATGCCACCAACCTGAATGATATCAGGAAGATCATTGGTTGCTGCCCTGGACATCAGTACACTTTCTGAATCGGGTACAATATTCTGTGTTACTACGATTTTATCCTGGCTTTGATTGAAATCATCCACAACTTTCTGAAATGTATCTACCGCTTCTTTCTTTTGAATAAAAAATTCCAGCTCAGTCTTGCCGCTGCCCTGTGCCGATGTGTCTTTTTCACTGCTTCCCGAACCGCTTGTTTGGCATCCTGCAAAAGTACCTCCAATAATTGCCGTACTTAAAATCACTGCCAATATCTTTTTCCTGTTCATAACCAAATCCTCCTGTGAACTTGTCTTTACTTGATAGTTAAGATTATATAGTAACTGACAGGGATCGTATATGCAGTGTTCTACTTTTGGATATGTAATTTTTTACACATTTTAATAAACACTTAGTTTAGTATAAATATGGGATTTTATATTATAATTTTTAGTTGGATTATTATGGATATAAATGTTTAGATAAATCAGAATTTTATGATGAAATCAGATAAATTAGAAGTATTATTTCAGTTTCTCGTATTATGATATCGCTGCGAGTAATTGTTCCACTAAGGAATAAATATTAGTAAAAGGATTCATTGCTTCAATATTCTCTGTTATGTTTATTTTTCTTTCACTGTAATGTTTTGCAAGACTTTCAGCATTATCAATTGCTGCCTCTACACTTCCCTTTTGTATAATCTCCCTGATAAGACCTTCATTTGCCTTTTCGTACTTATTTCTCAAATGATTTTCCAGTCTTCTGTAAATTTCACCTTTTGTCAGCTTTTTCTCTACATTTTCAAAATGCATTAACAACCAGATTTCAAAAAGAAAATTTGATACTATTACTTCGTAGCTATTTGCAGAAGACAGCATATCCGTAATTATATTTTGTATGTTTGGTGGCGCATCACAGTCAAAGATGAGATATTTTTTATAATTACTATATTTCCTATTATTATTCTCTTCACAAAGATAGGAATCTGCAAATTTAAATACTCTGCTTGCATTTCCATTTGCAGATTCAATTTCTATCTTAATATCATTAAATTTATTTTTAGTAAGAATATCTGTAAAAAATTGAAGATAGAGCTTTTCTGTCATTCCCTCGCAGAAAATCAGTATATGTCCTAAGTAAGTACTTTTTATATTTTTTTTTCGTTTTGGAGTGAGTATTGTTCTGCCCAAAATCAAACCCCCTCTAACAATGAATTGTAGTTAAATATCGGTATTGCACCATATTTCCCCTGCAGATATTCTTTATGAAATGTTGCATCATCCCTAACCTTAAGATCCGATAAGGAATATAAGGATGATTCTCCCCGTAAATTTTTATCTATAAAAATAACTTCATCCCTCCTGAACTGCTCTTTTTTGAGCAAAGAAATATCATGTGTTGTAAAAATCAACTGCGCTTTTGTATTCTTACTATCCTGAAAAATATCAATTATTAATTTGGTAAGCAATGGGTGCAATCTGGCTGAAATTTCATCAACTACAAAAACGCCTCCTTTTTCTGTCATCCTGATTACTTCCTGGATATAAGCTAAAAAGCGCAGGGTACCTGTAGATTCCTGCTGCAGTTCGAAGAGTCTTTGTCCCGCAATATTTCCATGATTATCGTAGACATCATGAATTGTTCTGATCACCCTTTGTTCTTTTTCCTGTCCGTTGGTGCCAACAACTGTTTTTACATGCAGATCAAGTCCTTTTATACCCACATCTGCCTGTTTTAAATATTCTTCTACACGATTTCTGAATGATTTATCATCTACTAACCTCTGATTCAGGTATATGAAACCTGCTACATTTTTAATTGTTGATTCAAAGAAAATTTCTAAAAAAACATTATATTCTTCACGAAAAAATCTAATAAATTTATTCAGTAAAATTTTCTTTTCCTCTTCCTCCAGAAAATATTCTAATACTGATAAATATAATCTTTCTTTAGGTACCTTTTTAAAGACTTTTAAATTATTTACATATTTACTTCCATAAGTAACGCTGACTTTTATTCTTTCGAATACTTTTTTATCATTAATGTAATACCATTCGTTCAGTACTTCATCTGCTGTACACTCAAATCCATACTGAATTTTATCCCCGCCAGAAGTGAAAATAATATCAAATTCAGAAACTTTATTATAATTTTCATTCAGACGGAATGGATCAAATGCATCTCCCAATGTATTTGTATGAAAGTCCCGCTCATCCAAATCTCTTTTGGATATAAACTGCTGAAAAATATACTTTTCAAAGAAGTACATGGCCGATATAAAATTTGATTTTCCAGATGCATTCGCTCCATAAATTGCAGCCGTCTTTACTAATTTTGTTCCGTCCGGAGTATCCAGCAAATGAGATACATGCTGTTTATAAGATGCCGCTCTTAAATCTAGTATGGCCTCTTCTTTAAAAGAACAATAATTTTTTACTTTAAACATAATTAGCATGAAATTATTACCTCCTCATTTTATACAGTTTAACATAGAAATATTGAGAAAGCAATAAATATACGTATTTTTCTCATTTATAATATTAAAATTAATCTTTTATATAATTTTATTAATACTATTTACTCATTTTTCGTTTTTATACAAAAAAACCGCTCACCTCCTGGCAAGCGGTTTTCTTAAATACTACACATCTTCGAATCGAATCAAGGCTTTATCATTTCGTATGTACCCTGCTTCAATCTCCTATTTCTTCTTTCCCTTACTCATCTCAATCTTCTCACTCTTCTTTGCCCGGAACTCTTTCCAGGTTACCCAGAGAGGACCTGCAATGCATACGGAAGAATAACATCCGCTGATGATACCTACCAGCAATGGCAGTGAGAACACGCGGATAGATTCTATATGGTAAATCAGTGCAAAAATAAGTACGATTGCAACACAGATTGCCGTTGTGCATGCAGTCTTAACTGAACGCCCGATCGTCTCTGTTATGCTTCGGTCTACTAATTCACACAGGGTCTCTTTCTTGCTGCCTGCCTTATTTCGGATATTTTCCCGGATTCTGTCGTAGAGCACAATGGTGTCGTTGATGGAATATCCGATAATGGTCAGGGTAACCGCCACGAAAGCATCGTTTACCGGGATCTTAAATACGCCAAACACGAAGAATACAAGAATTACATCGTGTATAAGTGCAATTACCGCGGATACACCAGCCGATAATCCGGACAGAGATTTAAAACGCACCCAGATATAAGCAATGATGAACAATGCGGATAGTACAATTGCTATTACGGAATTATTTAACGCCTTTGCCCCAATATAAGGCTCTACCGCGAAGGTTTCCGATAATTCATAGGAGGTATCGCCTAGTTTGTTAATTTCTTCTGTGACCTTTTTCTGGTCATCCGGGTTGATGCCTTCATTTCCTGCAAGAGTCAGGACTAACTTTTTATCACCCGTAGCGGAATCCTGGGAGGTCTGTACACTTACCGGACGGTTTAAGGCTGCGTTTACCGCAGTGCCGATCTTTTCTGTATCTGATTCACCGGAATAAGTATATTTCAATATAACGCCCCCGGTAAACTGTGTATCCAGTTTAACTCCATTCACGCCGGTAATGATTGCACCAATAATCAGAACACATGCTGTAAATGCAAATACCCATTTTCTTTTTGCTGCAAAACGGATCATTTTACGGTCTTTTTTCTTACGGAACAGTTTTACTTTATCAAATATATCGTAGCGTATTACAGACTCCAGCATAAATCTGGACATCCACACACCGGCTGCCAGGTTGATGATAACCCCGGTAAACAATGTATATCCAAAACTCAGCATCGTACCGGAACCAAACATCATTAAGATCAGAGCTACTGCAGCTGTGGTCAGATTGCCGTCCAATACCGATGAGAACGCGTGTTGATATCCTTTTTTAACAGCCGCGCGGATACTTGTGCCATCTCTTAATTCTTCTCCAATTCGTTCGCTGATAATAATATTAGCATCCACAGCCATACCAACGGAAAGAATCAGACCGGCGATACCAGGCAGGGTCAGCGTATACTGTGGAAATGAGAGCGCCAGTATCTGCAGGCACATCTGGAATATAAGGGTCAGACAGCTGATAAATCCGGGCAGTCTGTAAATACTGATCATAAATATGATAACTAATAAAAGTGCTACTATAGAAGCGGTTACCATCGCCTTCAGCGCCTGGCTTCCAAGTGATGGACTGATTGTATTGTAATTACTTGTCTTCATGGAAAATGGCAGTGCACCGGAATTGATTTTATCGGATAATGATTTTGCTTCGTCGCTGTTTGCCATCCCGTTAATAATTGCTTTACCACCGGTAATTGCCTGCTGTACCTTGGGATTCGATATCATCTGTTCATCCATATAGATGCCCATCTGTTTGCCAACAAGTTCCTGGGTTGCCTTGGCAAATGCCTCCGCTCCAACCTTGTCAAACTGCAGTTCTACTACATATTCTCCTGTCTCCTGATCTCTTGTAACGGAGCTGTCTGCCACATTTTCTCCCTCTACAAGCACATTGCCGTCAGGATCACGGAAGGTAAGTTTTGCTGTTTCCCCCAATTCGGAGATTGCAGATTCGGGATTAAAGTCCTTTTCGTCGGATTTCCATGGGAAACGAACGATAATATGACCTTCACTTTTATCTACTGTTACTTCACGGTCCGTAATATTTTCTGCATCCAATCTGCTTTCAATAACATTACGTGCGGATTCCATCTGCTTTTCTGTGGGAACTCCGGTAACTCCAACCGGTTCAAATACGGCTTCCACACCGCCCCGGATATCAATTCCAAAACGCATGTCCTGTATCCCTTTTACTTCCTTTCCTGCACCAAAAGTAGTTAGCAAAAGAAAGGCTGCGATAAGAGCTAACGCAAACCAAATATGATTTTTTTTATTTTTCAAAGTACAATCCTCCTGATTATCTTCTTTTCGTAAATTTCACTTCTCAAATCTTTTTCTAAAATACTAAAAGATGATAACAGTACGTTTTTTTCCATCGGATTGGTGTAAGATATGAACCTGAGTGATCAGAATACATGAAAATGTAAGACAAATAGACAGTATCCAGAACAAACTGCTCCGTGCGCTGCCCAATAAGACATTTGTTGCAATATACAATAAAACTCCCAGTACGCTTCCGTTAAAAGGTCTCTGGTTATTCCGTTCTTCCACAAGATTTGTGATACCCTGTGACGGTACTTTTTCCTGAATTCCTGCAGGAGCATCAGCCGGTGTAAGCTTTGCAAAGATGCGTGGCTGTCCATAGGTGTAAACAGAGGCACCGGTATCAGAAGTCACACTGTTCCCTGTTCCAGTTACAAGATGGGCTTCTGCTTTCACATAAAAAAGGAGTCCAAGAAAAAAAAGTGTAAAAACAAACATGATGATCGTCTTTTTCATGGGGCTGCCTCCTTCATTAATCGTAAAACCGGGCGTGCAGATGGCAAAGATGAATTTTCTAACACGCTCCAAAATATATAGATCTATTATATTTTATTTCAATATGAATTGCAATTCTTTTTCTACTAAAAACGAGTTTAAGTACAGTTTCATAAAAACACGTAAAAACAGTTTTAATATACACATTTAAATGAGCTGAGACAAATACATATCCCAGCCCAATTCCTATTACTTATATAGCAAACACTTTGTATTATTTCGTCTTACTTTATGCTGACTTTAACACATTTACAAAATCTCTCTCACCCAGACTAACATTTCTCCGGTAACCCTGTTGCCCCAGTACGCATATGGTACAAAAGTCAATGCTGCGTCTTCCATCTTCGGCGCACATTCCTTATACAGCTCTCCCTCCTTCCACTCATCTGATACAAGCCTTTTGCCCTGTGCCCCTATTACGGTTACTCCTCCCAGGAGATCCTGTTCAAAATGTTCCCTTAACGGTGCGCTGGTATCCAGGAACAGGCCAGGCAGATTACTTCCATTGTCTGTTTCCTCCAGACAGTATACACAAGGTCCTTTCATGATTGTAACTTTTCCGGTATCCGCTTTTACAAGGGGGTTTGCATGAAGGATTCTCGGCTGCATGGAGAATTCCATCGTTAGCTCCATCCCTTCTGTGTCCACTGTAAAATAAGCATATCCTTTTTCTATTTTATCCGGCATAATCTTTTCACCGTCACTATAGAATGCGGCATCTTTTGCATATTCCGGAATGCGGACTGCCAGGGATACTTTTATTTTTTCCTTATTCTCGATGCAGATTGTTGTCTTTCCTTCATTTGGGAATCTGGTCTCCTGTTTCATAAGTATACTGCCCGATTCCAGTTCCTGCTGTACATCACTTGCCACAAACAGGTTCACCCATACCGCATCCCCCTGTGTACTGTAAATGTACTGTCCCAGGGATGCCAGAGTTCTGGCAATATTCGGCGGACAGCATGCCACGCCAAACCATTTCTGCCTTACCGGTTTCACATGTTCCTTGGATGTTCTGGGCATACAGGCATCCGGCGAGACTTCTAATGGATTTACGTAAAAGAAACTGCGTCCGTCCAGAGCAATCCCCGCCAATATGGTATTATAAAGGGCACGTTCCACTTCCTCCATATATTTTCCGTCTCTGGTAATCTGGTTCATACGCAGCCCGAAAAGCGCAAGTCCGATAGATGCACAGCTCTCCGAATAATTGTATTCATTCGGCAGGTCATAATCGGTAGTAAAACGCTCCAGGATGCCCGATGAGCCAATGCCTCCCGTAATGTACATCCGCTTACTCACCATGTTGTTCCACAGGGTCTCACAGGCTTCCATAAGAGATGCATCCTGATACTCATAAGCCAGATCAGCCATGGCGCAGTACATATATACGGCGCGCACTGCATGCCCCTCTGCTGTTTTCTGCTCCCGCACAGGGATATGGGACTGGGAATACTTGGTATCATAATCTGCAAATTCAGGGAAAATGCGTTTATGTCCCAGCCTTTTCATTTCCTTCAGAAAATAATTCTCACCCACGCCTCTTATATCAATAAAATACTTTGCCATATCCAGATATCTGCGTTCTTTTGTAATACGGTAAAGTTTGATTAAACCAATTTCTACTTCCTGATGTCCCGGATAACCATGGATTTTACCTTCATCTTCTCCAAAGGTCAAACAGATCAGATCTGCAAATCTGCACATGCAGTCTAAAAACTTCCTCTTTCCCGTACCTTCATAATATGCTGCTGCCGCTTCCATCAAATGCCCGGCTGTATACAGTTCATGTCCTTCGCAAAGGTTGCTCCAGCGTTTGTCCGGTTCCTTAATTGTAAAATAAGTATTAATATAACCATCTTCACACTGTGCATCTGCGATAAGATCGATCACTTCGTCCGCCGTTGCCTCTAACTGGGAATCGGGGTTACAAGCCAGTGAAAACCCTACTGCTTCCAGCCATTTTGCTATATCCGTATCCTGAAATACAGCACCGTAGAAATCTCCTTTGCTTCTTCCTGCCGCTATTTTAAAATTCTCCAGGCAGTGGCTGGACTCCGCATCCTCCACCCGGTCATTCATGATCTCCCACTGATAGGGAATAATTACATTTCTCACCAGATCCACGTGTCTGGACCAGAAATCATCACATATTTTAATGTCCTTTAAATTCATTGATTTTAGTTTCATTCACATTACCACTGCATATTGCAGCCCCCTGCAATACTGCCACAATCAATCCAGCCAAAAGAATCGCACTGTGGCATCCTTTCATATCATATTTTTCTTTTGGCCTTTTTACATCCGTTTGACCGGAACCTGTTACTCTTATAATGCATAAAGTGTTTTCATCACGCTTAAGCCTTAACTGCACCATTTGTAAGTCCGCTGACGATGTATTTCTGCATAAAGATAAAGATTAAAATAACCGGGAAAATAGCTATGATACCAAATGCCATGGTGGAGTTCCACAAGGTCTGGTACTGTTGTACATAATTGTAAATACTGGATGTGATGGGCCTCTTGTTCGGATCGGTGATAAACGTAATTCCGTAGATCAGATCACCCCATGCATACACAAAGGAAAATACGGCTGCTACCACTACGCCCGGTTTTGCAATCGGAAGCATGATCTTTACAAATGCGGTGAGATGTCCGCATCCGTCTATTTTTGCTGCCTCATCCAGCTCCTTGGGTATGGAAAGGAAATAGGTTCTGAGAATAATAACGGAAAACGGAATTCCAAGGGTCGCATCAGCCAGGATAGGCGCCATGTATGTATTTAAAATTTTTGCACTGGAAAACATAATATACAAAGATGTTAATACTAACGTGGAAGGAAGCATCTGGGTAATTAAGAAAAGCAGGATAATGATCTTCTTTCCTCTGAATTTAAACCTAGCCAGTCCGTATGCAGCCGGAATTGCAAGTATGGTGGAAATCGCCATTGCACCGAATCCGATGATCGCACTGTTTTTGAATCCTCTGAGCGTATCACTAGAAGTGGATAACTGCTTCTGGAATGCTTCAAATGTCAGATCTTTCGGCCAAAGGGGCGTTGGTATCTGGAAAATTTCTACCTGTGATTTTAATGCGGTAACCAGCATCCAGTACAGGGGAAATATAAAAATCACAAATACAATTGCTCCGATTATTAATAATATAATTTTATTTTTCGTCTCTTTTTTCATCTTACATCACCTCGTCATCATCAATGGTCCTGATGTAGAAAAATCCTACAAACAGCAAGATTAAGAACAGGATATTCGATGCTGCTGCACCCTTACTAAACTGAAACTCTTCAAAGGACAGCCGGTATGCATAAGTGGAAACCAATTCCGTTGCATTAACCGGTCCTCCCTTTGTCATTACCCATACAAGGTCAAATACCTTGAACGTGTATACAAATCCCAATGTGAGCACAGACATTATAGCTGGTTTAATCATCGGAACTGTTATATGGATTAAGGTCTGCCGTTTGGAAGCACCGTCCAAACTGGCACTCTCGTAAATTTCGGTTGGAATAGTCGTTAATCCGGTAAGAATTAACATCATATTAAAGGGGATACCAATCCAGATATTTGCCACTACAATAGCCACCATTGCAGTATTACCATTTAGAAGCCATTCTATAGGTTTATCTAAAATACCCACGGATGTGAGGAACTGATTGATAATTCCACCATTTAACTGGAACATAAATTTAAATAACAGCCCTGCTACCGTTACGGGCAACAGCCAGGATATCATCGTTACGCCGCGGAAAAAGGAGCAGCCCGGGAATTTCTTATTAAATAATAGTGCGAGTCCAAATCCGATTACAAACTGAAAAAGTATAGAAGCAAGTGTAAAAATCAAAGTATTGCCGATTGATTTCATTAGAATAGAATCGGCTCCGCTGAATAAATCAACATAATTCTGCAGTCCCACAAAGCTCTGGGAAGCCGTATCTGCAAATGTATAAACATCCACATTTTTAAAACTCAGTACCAGGTTCTTTACCATTGGATACCCAATCAGAACCATCATATAAATTAATGCGGGGAGTGCAAAGATAACTCCCAGGTAAGCCGGTGTCTTTTTTTTACCATGTCTCACGTTAATCCCTCCTCATTTCTTTTAAAAAGGGACTGTCGGGAGCAAGTCTTATAGTTGCCTTTTGCTCCAGAGCGTTTGTAACGCTCTGTCCAACAGTCCCAAATAATTTTATTTTACTGCATCAACAGCAGCCTGCGTACTGTCCGCTGCCTCTTCAGGTGTCTTAGCGCCTGTCATAACTTCCTGGAATCCGTTCTGGATTGCAGAAGAATAAGATGGCCAGGATGCGGATGGTCCTCTTGGGATTGAAGTCTCAAGCTGTGTGATAAATGCTGCCTGAATCGGATCATCTGTCCAGTAAGAATCCTGTGCTGCTTCCGTCTTTGGAGGGAATGAGCCGTATTTCTTCATTGCGTCGATCATAACTTCGTTCTGATCATAATATTTCATAAAAGCAACTGCGCCAGCGGTATCGTCTTTTTTCACAACGCCCATATTTTCACCGCCGAGGATTGATGTTGCCTGACCGGAATCTTTGTCAAATTTCGGTAATACTGTTACGCCATAGTTTAAGTCCGGAGCATCTTTTTCGATACCAGGGATCTGCCATGGACCATTCTGCTGCATTGCAATATTTCCAGCCATAAAGTTATTATTTACATCAGACTGTGTCCAGTTTACACATTCTTTTGTCCAGGAACCTGCATCGATCATTTCTTTCATTAAATCATAAGATTTTACGCCGCCCTTAATATCTGTATAAGCTCCGCCTGCTGTGTACAGCCACTGGAGACACTGGAATGTTCCTTCATCTGTTCCAACTGCTGCATTACCAAATCCGGTTACGCCGTCTTTTGTTAACTTCGCTGCCATATCTTTGAAATCATCCCATGTGGTGTTCTCATCGGGATAAGACACGCCTGCTGCATCAAATAAATCTTTGTTATAGAATAATGCGGTACAGTTTGTTGCAAAAGGAATACCATAGTGTTTGCCATCCATCATTGTGGAATCCATTGGTCCCTTCAGATAATCATCCCATGCGATTGAAGCATCCGATACATCCGCCATAAGTCCCAGCTGTATGAAGGAAGCCATGCTGCATCCGTCCATGATTACCAGATCTGGCAGTTCGCCGGAAGCAAGTCCCAGTGTAAGCTGTTTTTGGTAGTCCGCAAACGGCACATATGTATGCGTAGCCGTAAACTCACTCTGTGATGAATTAAATCCATCAATTAATGCCTGCATCATTTCCTTCTGGGCATCCGTCTCAAAATAATCCCAGATTACAACTTCTTTTGTTTCACCGGTTGAAGCTGCAGCCGTTTCTGCCTGTGTCTCAGCCTTTGTTTCAGCGGCTTCGGTTTCCTGGGCTGCATCTGTTCCTTTCGTCTCAGCCTCAGTTGTTTTAGTAGTTTCACTTTTTGCTGCTTCTGTGGTACCGGAAGATGATCCTCCTCCGCATCCTGCTGCCATTGTACAAACCATTGTTGCCGCAAGAGCCATTGCCGTAAGTTTCTTTAGTTTCATGATAAAAACCTCCCTTATATTTGACTCCAGTATCTTTCCTGGTAAGTACATTATAAGAGAGGTTCGGATAAAGATTAATTCTAATATTTTAATAATGGTGGATAATCCTTAGATTAAATATTGCCTGAAAATAAATCTAATTTTCCGTCAGCATCTTTACCGCTTCTTCCGGGGTCTTCTCCTTCGACACCATCTGATAAAAACTCTTTGGAATCTGCTTAGAAAGAGCAGACCATGAGTGGATGGAAGTCCTGGCAACTGCTGTCTCCATCTGTTCTTCAAAGACACACAGTTGTTCGTCCTTTTTCACAACCTTTTTTGCCTTTTTGATTTTTGCCGGCAGGGATCCCGTCTTGATACAGAAGGACTCCATTACTTCACCATTCATACAGTACTGGAAAAATTTCAGCGAACCTTCCACATTTTTTCCCTTAATAAAACCAATGTTTTCTCCGCCGGTAATCATGCTGCTTACACGGTTTACCGGAAGTTTGGTGATTCCATAAGGTATGCCTGCCTCCTGCAGCATGGATAGAATCCATGGTCCGTTTTCAATCATGGCTGCTTCCCCTGCTATAAATTTTCTGGCAACATCAATCTGCGTCAGATTAATGCATTCATTTGACATGCTCCCATCCTCCACACAGCTGTTTAAAAATTCAAAAGCTTCTTTGGTCTTCTCTCCTCCGATCTGATCCTGGTCCTCTCCGGCTGATAAGATCCATGGCAGGATCTGAAATGCGCCCTGCTCTGAGTCAACCGCCGACATTAAGAATCCTTTGCGCTCTCCTACTGTGAGCTTTTTTGCGGCAGTTCTTAGTTCTTCCCAGGTGCGAGGAGGATCTACCTGGGCTTCTGACAGCATTTCCTTATTATAGATTAATCCCAGGTTATTGCAGATAAACGGAATGCCATAGTATCTGCCATCCAGGCTCACCGTTTCCACGGCTGCCTTATAGTATTCTTCTTCCAGATTCCAGGATTCTATCTGCTCCGTAATATCCTCAAATACTCCCAGACGGATAAATACCGGCATATCAGGGTTGTCAATGAGAACCATATCCGGCAGGCTTTGCTCCGTGTAAGAACGGGACAGCTGTTTGTCAAAATCGGTCATGGGGACATACTTCCAGGAAGCACGATACTGGCTCTGGGACTGGTTAAACCCGTTTACCAGGTTATCCAGACCGCTCCTCTGGGCATCGGTCTCATAATAGGACCACAGAACAAGCTCCTCCCTTGCCTTACTTTCTTCCTGCCCGTCGCTTTCCTGCTCCCCACAGCCTGCCATCTGGATTGCCATCAGCAGAATAAGCAAATAACTGCATGCCTTTTTTCCCTTTTTACGACTGCCTGTAATCCCCCGGTGAGACTCCGACCTCTTCACGAAAAACCCTGTTAAAATACTTCGGGTCACCATATCCAACTTCATTTGCCACTTCATAGATCTTGAGCTCACTTCCTTTCAGCAGCCGTTTCGCCTGGCTGATACGAAATTTCTTAAGAAAAGTTGAAAAATTAATCCCGACCTCTTTATTGAATAAGGTGCTGAGGTATTCCGGGGTAATGTCCAGACGCCTGGCCATTTCTTCCAGGGATATCACTTCCATGTAATGTTCCCGTATGTAGTTGATTGCTCTGTTTACCGTATAGTTACGGATATCTTCCTTTTTATTTGCCGTCTTAGACAGAATCTGAATAATCTTTTGAAAACAAGTCTCCAGTTCCGATAAGGTAATGGCATTACCGAGAGTTTTAATAGGATTCTGCTCCTGTATCAGCCGATAGCCCTCCTCTGCAACCTCCTGGGAAATATTTAATATGTAATTTACCATTTTCATATACCCCTGACGGATATGATAAGGTTCACATTTTTGGTCCCTCATATAGGACCGGAATTTATCCCCACAGCTTGTTAACTCCTCACTATCTCCCTTGCATACAGACACTTTGATCCTGTTTTCCAAAAATACCGGATATGCAAATTCTTCCGGCACAAACAGGCTGATCTCCCTTTTCGTCAGCAAATGTGTATATCCCAGCGCCATTGCATAAGAAGTGAGCTTTCGCAGTTCATTAACCTGGCTGCGCAGCTGGGTAAGAGTGGGAATGCTTTCGGCTGTCCACACTGCCTGTCCCTCCCTTACATTCTTCAGATACACTCTGTGGCTGATCCGCTTATTCCATCCTTCCATCGGATTTCCGCTCTGAATGACACATACATATTCCTGCGTACTTTCAATAAATACCATATAAATGCGGTCCTTGCCGTACTTCGCTTTCATATCCTCAAGCTGAGTCTTGCAAAATTCAACATATGCCGGATCTACGTTCCCCAGATAACCTACATACAGATAACACGGTGATTCCGGATCCAGTCCGCCAATATCGGCAAGCCGCTGGTAATTTTCCCTTGTTTCCGGCAGGCTTTCCAGAATAATATCCCTGATGTACCCCTGAGGTGTTCCTTCAATCTGTCTTTTTTCCAGATCGAGTTTTTCTTCAATTTTTTCCAGCACCTCTTTTACATCTTCTGCCGCAATGGGCTTTAGCAGATAGTCATCTGCCCCCAGGGTAATGGCTTTTTTCGCATATTCAAACTCTGAATACCCGCTGAGAATCACACTATGGCAGGCTACTTTGTCTTCCTTGATCTTTTCCAGCATTTCCAGCCCATTCATGACAGGCATCCGAATATCGGTAATGATCAGCTCCGGCCGGAACCGGATTGCCATCTCATATCCCTCCATCCCATTTTTTGCTTCTCCAACAATCGTGTGACCGCTCTGAGATGAGATCAGCTTTGATATTCCAACTCTGATCTTTACCTCATCTTCAACTATTAATATCCTCATTTTCCTTCCTCATTTCATCAATAACCGGCAGGCGCAGGGTGATGACCGTTCCCAGGCCCTTTAAACTGCTGATTGTCCAGCTGGCTTTATTTCCATAATACATATACATCCTTGAGAATGCATTGTTTAATCCGATGCTCCTTCCATCATCTATAATCGCCCTTTTTGGGTCATTAAACTCCTGTACCTTACTTTCCGGCATGCCCACTCCATTATCCTCTATAATAAATACAACCCCCTTCCCATCATCTGAGAGTGAACATTCAATTCTCAATAAGCCTCCCGCCATCATCCCGTCGAATCCATGTATAATGGAGTTCTCAACAAATGGCTGCAATAACAGCTTATACACTTTCACCTTTTCCGTATTTTTATCTATCTGCAGATTATAGGTAAATGCATCATTAAATCTCATTTTCTGAAGGCTGATATATTTATGAAGCCAATCCGACATTTCCCATATGGTTACCCGCTGATTGCTCTTATTTACGCTATAGCGCAGTATAACGCCTAAATTTCTCAGCATTGTACTGATCTCATACTCTCCCTTTTCAATCGCCATCCAGTTAATGGAATCCAGGGTATTATATAGGAAATGCGGGTTAATCTGTGCCTCCAGCGCACGGATTTCTGCATTTTTCTGACTGTTCTGTGCCTCTTTTACCGTAGTCACCAGCTCTTTTACTTTTACGGTCATGGTGTTAAAATTCCTTGCAATAATTCCGATTTCATCCTCGGTATCTTCCGGAATCACCACATCCAGATGCCCCTGCTGTACCTGTCCGATACCTTTTAGTACAGAACGAACCGACCGGTTTAACATATATACCGTATAGCTGATAATACACGTTACGAAAATAACTGCCGTGGCGCCTACAAGCAGAAATATCTTCTGGGTATTCACCAGATCCTTCAGCATATAGCCTTTATCATACACGTTGTAAAATACCCATCCTGTCTGAGGGTCTTTGTACTCGTTAATCGCTGTATTTTTATCCCTCAGATATCCGGTAACTTTTACAAATTCCGCTACCGAAAGCCTGGGATTCATTTTCAGAGTCACAAAGCTTTCATCCGGGTAGGTAATTACCTGCCTGTTTTCATCCAGGATAAAATTCAGGCTGTGCTGGGACAACTCCTGGTTGGCGCTGTCCACCGGCTTATTGCAGATTTCCGCAAGGATCCGTTCGTCAATAGACATAATAATGGTTGCTATGCTTCCCTTCTCCAGATGTTCAAAGTCAAATACCCGTTTGGACATATGGAAGTAGTACCCTTCTGTTCCATTCTCCTGGAACTTCATCGTTGGAGTAATTACCATGCTTGGTTCATCAATGCAGTCTATATAGGGCCTTGTGGTTCTCAGATCCTTATAACCTCTCCATAAATTATCGATTGCAGAATCGGTCTGAAGATCGGCTACCACAGAACTGCCGTCCGCACACACCAGGCTGATACACCGGATGCCCAGGTTGTCATTGTTATACTGCTTCAGGCAGTTGTATGCCCGGTTGTATGCAAATGCTTTCTGGCTGTCCGTAATATCCATCAGACTCTTTATACTCTCGGTCAGCTGTTCATCGGTATACAGCTGGTATAGCAGGCTGGAATAGGTCTCCATATTTAAGTGAACCCGTTCTGATATCTGGGTCAGATTACTCACCATTAACTGGTCTACTTTTTCTGTCACTATATTTTTATTTACATAATATCCAATTAACTGTATAGACAGAATCGGTATAATTGAGCCAAATAAAAACCCGAATAACAGTTTTCTGCCAAGTGTCCAGTTATTATATCGTACGATTATCTTTTTCAACATGTTTTACAGGCTCACTTTCCGCAATACTCAAATACCATTATTTTACACTTGCTATTTAAGGGGCGCAACTTTTTTCATGATACATAAAATTACATATTATGCATACTTATTAATTTTCTACAACACAAGCCAGCGTAAGGACGCTGGCTTATGGTACCGCTATTTACTTAATTACTACGCTGCTCTTCTGTCCTCTGTTCTTAAATATCTTTTTATATGTTCTCACTTTAGACTTAGGAACATTAATCACTGCCTTGGAAGAAATATTCTTCAGACAATAGCTGTATGCATTCTTAAGTACCTTTGACTTAACATTGATGGTAGTCAGCTTGGTGTCTCCATAGAATGCCTGCTGTCCAATCGCTGTTACATTTGCTCCGATTGTAATCTGCTGCAGCTTCTTGTAATTCTTAAATGCTTTCTGTCCGATCTTAGTAACCTTGCATTTTACTCCTTTTAAGGTTACGGTAGATGGTACTGTTACCTTCTTCACTGACTTGCTGGAAGCTCCCACTACCATTACGGTTGCTTTCCCTGCTGTAGGATTGGTAACTTTGTACCGAAGTCCTTTATATGTCAGGATCTGACCTTTCTTCAGTGCAGGTACTACCGGTTTTGGAGTTTCCACTGGTTTCATTTCCAGAGCTGTTGCTGCTGACATCAGTCTGGATGCTGCCTGGTCAATCTGATCCTGTGTTGCATTAGCATTATTTAAAACTGCTGCTGCCGCTGATACTGCATCCTTTAAAACTTTGGCACTGTTGTCTGTGTATTTGCCGGTATCGAGTCCTGAGTATGCATGATAAAGTACCTTTAATGTTGTGGTATCTGTAGTAACAGCTGGTTCTTCCGGATCTTCCGGTTCTTCTGGTTTCACTGGTTCTACTGTCAATTCTGCCGCTGCCTTAGCTAAAGCTGCTGCTGCCTGGTCAACTGCTGCCTGATCTGCATCTTCGCTGTTCAGTACCTCTTCTGCACCCTGAAGTGCTGCGAGGAATGCATCGGTACTTTCTTTTGTATACTTAGCGGTATCAATGCCTGTATATGCATTGTAAAGTATGCTCAATACGGAGAAGTCTACCGTCACTTCCGGTTCTTCCGGATCTTCCGGCATTACTGCAAGTGCAGTCGCTGCTGACAGAAGATTTGCTATGGAATTGTCAACTTCTTCCTGTGTTGCATTTTCTTTAGCGATTACTGTTTGCAGACCGCCTAATGCTTCTGTAAATACTGCTGCACTTTCCTGTGTATAGCCTGACAGATCCAGGTCTTTGTAAGCACTGTATAATGCCTTTGCCAAGGATTTATCGATTACCTGCTCCGGTTCTTCTGCTATTTTCTCCAGTCCTGCAAGTGCTACCAGCAATCCTGATTCTGCTTCTGCAGCTTCTACCTTTGTAGCATTTTCTTTTTCAAGAACTGCTGCTGCATTTTCCAGTGCCTTTTTCAATACATTTGCACTATCTTCTGTGTAAACGCTCATATCCATCTGAGAAATGGCATTGTAGAGGGACTGAAGCTGTGTCAGGTCAGCCAGAATACTTTCCAGCTGTGCAATTGCTTCTGCAAGCTTGCCAATCTGTTCATCTACTGCTTCCTGCTCTGCATTTCCATCTTCGAAGACAACCTTTGCTTCAGCAATTGCTGCTTCTAATACGGCATAGCTCTCTGCTGTGTAGCCATCCGGAATATAAGCTTCTGCTGTTTCCAGAGCTTTCTGCAAAGCTGTCTTATCAACATGACTGTCAAACTCGGTATAAAGCTCATTTACTTTTTCACTGTTTATTGCACCATTGTAGATTCGCAGGTCATCCAGTTCCAGATTGTTCGGATACTGTGCATCACTGCTGTAACCATTTTTACCTACACGGTTTACTGCTGTCTCTGATCCGGTAATGGTCTGAGGATCTCCCACTACAGAGATTTCCTGTTCCTGCCCGTTCTTATAGATCTTACCTGTCTTGCTGTCTGAATCCCAGGTTACTGCAATGTGAGTCCATTCATTTAATGGAAGGAAATCATTTGGGTTCTGTGCTACATAGATACCATTGAATCCATCCATTACGAAGAAGGACGAGTATTGATCACCTACCGGATAATTCGTATAGAATCCTTTTCCATTGTAGGTTGATTCATCTTTTGCCCATAACAGGGAGTTATTTCCTGATATTTCTCCTGTACGCTTAAACCAGTAGGAGATTGTAATATCCTTAGAAGCCAGATTGGCACCTGCAGGAATTTCAAATGAGGTATCTTCTCCGTCAAATTTAAGTGCATCACCGCTCTTGCCTTCTACAAAATCAACATCTTCCAGTTTTGGAACTTCTACCGTATAATTATTTGCAGAATTGTCTTTGATCTGGGTCAGATCATCCTGTCTATCAAAGCTGTAATGTAATACCAGCTCCGCATTTTCAATCTTGTCCAGTTGTGCCATTGCGGTCTTTAATGCTTCTACTGCTTTATTTACATCTTCCTCTGCTGCATCTTCGGCTTTTAATACTTCTTCTGCATCGGTAATTGCTTTGCTGAGTACTGCATAGCTTTCCTCTGAATATTTTGCAGGATCAAATGTTTTTGCTTCTTTCAGAGTCTTTTCCAGCTCTGTCTTTAATCCTACTAATCCGGAAACTGCCGTATTCAGATTATCCAGTGCGCTGTTAATCTGTGCCTGTGTTGCATTGCTGTCTTTTAAGATTTCTTCCGCTGCTGTAATTGCATCGGTTAATTTCTTAAATGATTCAGCAGTATAATCCTTAGCTGCATATTCTTTTGCCTTAGTCAGTGCTTCTGACAGCTTTGTTGTATCTACTGAGGTTCCAATTACATTTACTGTCATCTTTGCCTTTGTAGTTGTTCCTTCAACATCACCTTCAACGGTGAATGTTCCTTCTGCTGCAACCTGATCCTTGGTGATCTGAGGCCATGTTACATTTACACTGACATTGTCCTTTACACCATTGTTGTAAAGTACCATAACGGTCTGAGGCATATATGGAAGATTTCCAGCCAGCGTATTTACAGTAGTTGCGTCTACTGTCGTAATCGATGCCTTATCCATATCAGATCTTGCCGTGATGGTTGCCGTAACAAATTTACCGGTTTCTTCATTTACACCATTGATTGTAAACTGTCCGTCTGCAGCTACCTGATCCTGTGTGATCGCATCCCAGAGTACTTTTACGGATCTCAGTTCTTTGTAAGAAGTTTTTGCTATGATGTCTTTTGGCATTTCCGGGATAGTTCCTGTCTTTGTTCCCTTGAATACCGGAAGGATTTCTTCTACTGGTGTGCTGTATACTTTCCAGCGGTAAATACCGGTTCCTGCTGCGGAAAGTTTCATATTCATGCGCAGTGCAGTTGTGGTTACCGGGATCATTTCAATGGCATTGTACTTATTCTTCTTATTTGCATTCTGGAAATCGGTGGTCACATTAGCGTCTACCCATTCACCTGCATCATCTTTGTATTGGATCTGAATAGAGGATGGAATTTTGGTTCCGCCGTTATCATCGTACCAGTAAATATCGTTTTTATAGATATTCACAGGCTCTTTCCAGGTGTACTGTACCCAGTGGTTAGATCCGGTTCCGCCTGATACACCCCAGTTGCCCCAGCCTTTGCCTGTACCGCCAGCGGATTTTGTAGGCTCAAATGCCGTATTATTTATTCCGTCCAGTTTTTCCCAGCTTGCTGTATAATCTGAACTTGCCACAGCAGAAGGTGCAACATCTATATCAGCCTGTGTATCTGCTTTTTTAATCTCTACAGACAGTTCTTTTACAGTTTGCTTTTCTCCGTCATCTGCCGTAAATCTTACTTTATAAGTTCCTTCTTCCGAACCGATTAAAGAAGTATTTAATGCTTTTTCATCGCTTAAGTAAGCGGATGCAGTATCGGATGATTTTTCAATTACTTCCCATTTATAAGTAAGTGTCTTATCATATGGCAAGCCGTCATCTGTACACTGTGCCGTGAGAGACGCTTTCATATTTTCCAGCTTCTCTGTATTTACTTTTACCGTAACATCCGGTGCCTGGTTTTCTACCGCCGGACGCTCTCCGCCCTCTTTAAACAGCTGAACCTCAGTAACAGCTGTATAATGTCCCGGCTGGTTCGTTACCGTTACTCTTACTTTATCTGTAGTAACTTCTTTAAATTTGTCTTCGTTATAGTTCGCCCTTGGAATTTGCGGTTCTCTGTTCTGGTTTTCCGCATGTTTCCATGCACTGCCGTCCCAGTATTCCAACGTATATTTTGTAGGCTCCGTATAACCTCCGCTTTGACGGTCATTATAGAAATAAATATCCATCATATCGATATTCTTCTGTGCGCCTAAATCAATTACCAGGGAATCTGTTGCGTTGGTACTCTGATCATTGCCCCAGAATGGCATATTAACGGTCATTCCATCCGTTACAGCCTGTGGATCAGGTGCTGTCTCGTTCACTGCCTTTGAGGTGGAGTCGCTTCCATCTGCGCGGTGCTTCTCTGCCCATGTTGCAGCTCTTGCCTTTTCCGGTGTGTAAGATGCAGTAACGCTTGCACCTTCTGCTTCATTTGTCAAACCATTGATTCCGGATTTCTTCAGCATTTCAACTACATTCTCATCTGTGATAGCAACGTCCATTGCTGCCGGTATCTGAGAAACAGAAGCTTTTGATACTACAGTGGTTTTTTCGTTTTCCGGGAATTCCAGTTCGCCTGTTTCAGCATCATATACTACGTGTACCAGATCATTCAATACAAATGCAGATTCGCCGTCAATCCATACTGCAAAGCCTTCCGGCACTTTATCGCCATAATATTTATTTCCGTCTGGCTTATCCCAGCTGATGGTTATGTCCTTACCATGATAACGAATATTATTTACCATGAAATGGTCATAACTGAAGTCGATTGGATCCAGTTCCAGTTTTTCATCGGAACGCGGCTGTACACCTGCCATATCTTCAATAAAGATATAGGTATAGTTACCCAGGATATTGTGGTAAATCCAGGAACGGTAATAGGTATCTAATGTCTTATTATCAATGTTAAAGAACTCATTATTATTTGGATAAGAGATATCTCCGCCATTGGGGTACATATTCCATGCACACCACTCAACCATAAGGGCAAGCATATCATCTGTTACATATTCCTGATCTACGTCATAGGTACGAAGTGCTGCTTCATATGCTCTTGCCTGAACAGTAAAGTTAATGTTCGAGAAGTTATTGGAGCCAGGAAGCTGCTGATTGTGTACCTGATTTGCCGTATAATATGGGAAGATCGGGAAATCATCTCCATTGGTAAATGTTTTAAGTGCTTCTTTGTATTTTGCAATGGATGCCTCATCTGTAGGAACTGCTCCAACAGAGAAGTAATTGTAGTTATTGGATTCTGTTAATTCTACCAAGTTTGGTTTGTCCGGATTATGGGAGACAAAGGAACCGGTAGGATTTACTGCACGTGTCTCAAATTTCTGGCACTGGTCACACCAGAGGTACTCCAGGATGTCGCTTTGGATATTATCAGCCAGAGATTTCATTTCCTCTGATTTTTCGATATTTCCTAACATTCCATAGAGGTCGGAAGCGGATTTTGCAGCTGCATATACGTATGCATTTTCTCCATGAGTCTTCCAGTTGCCAATACCTTTTACATGCATGGAAATGGTATCTGCATCGTTTCCTGTCATATAATTATTCTGATAATCAATCAGATAATTTTCCGGAGTCGTTGCACTTGTATGATTGCCGTAATGGTCAAGCTGTCCTTTGGCATCATGTTCAAAATAGTATGCCAGGTTTTCCGCCAGCTCTGCGCCGCCGCCGATAACGTTAAATGCTTCTAATCCTGCATCTGCAATATACTGTCCATAGTGGTTATTCCAGTTTGAACGGTTTCCGGGGTTATCCAGGAAAGCGCTGCTCTGAGAACTGTTCCCTACGGATAACAACTGTCCAAGCGGCAGATAAGCGTTTCTTAACCACTTTGTATCCTGTAAATGCATCGGCTGTGTTAATGCAATTGCATTATTGTAACCCAATACGCCTTCAACCGTAACCGGATACTGGAAATCATACCCCGGGATATTGGCATCCATTGTATTAAAACGTTCCAGCCACCAACGATAGTCAATTGCCTTCTGTATTGCTTTGTTTGGTACGTCTATGTATGGAAGGTTTTCCGCCCAGTACTCATTGTACTCTGCCTTCTGTGCTTTTAATGCGCTTGTACCATCCAGTTCCAGAAAACGTACGTAATCTGCTGCAGACTGAGGAAGTTCTTCTGCGGTAAACGCCATAACCACTTTTACTTCTACTGTCTGTCCTGCCGGAATGGTGACTGTTTTCACCATAGACTTGTTGGAACCTTCAGCATACTCAAATCCATTCCCTGATAAGCGGGTAGTGATCTTGGTCAAATCTGCCGTAGAATTCATGGATCCGGTAAGTTCCTGCTGGGTTTCGCCTCCCACCGACACTTCATCCCGGCTGCTTACAAAGTTCGAATTTACATTAACCTTAACGGTTTTGTCAGATCCCTCTGTATTGGTCAGATGTACCGTTGTAACCGCAACATTTTCATTGCTGATAAATTTCTCCACGTCTGCCGTCAGGGAACCTACCTGATACTGGCTTACCCAGTTACTTGGATAATTTACACGCTTGCTGGTAACTTCCTTGCTGCTCAATGCGCCGGAATCGTCTGAAAAACTAATCGCATACATATCGCCGCCCAAAGAGCTTCCGGATGAACTGCAGCCATAGCTTGTTTTGCCTCCAAACCCAATGATGGCAGGATTACTGGTATACATATAAAGTGCCCGGCCCCTGGTCATAAATGTATTGCCATCGTCATCTCCATTGTTGCCTGCATTGCCATTTGCCACTCCATAACGTGCCAGAATACGGTCCATGTAAAAAGAATCTCCACCGTTATCCAGATCCTGTTGATAGAGTGCCTTCATCATTTCTTTTGAATCATACGTTACGCCTCCCAAATTGTATACATCCGCTAAGCTTTCCGTGTTCTTAAATGTCGGATGCCCAATTGCCAATGCTCCGGGTTCTGTTTTAGAACCTGTCTCAGCAAACGCTGTCATCGCACTGCCCGGCAGCATAGAAACCGCTACTGCAACTGCCAATGCCTTCGTCGCCAATTTTCGTTTTCTTTTCTTCCCCATAACATTCTCCTTTTCCGTGCTTATTTTGTTACAATCTCATTATAGCGTTATCGAATGCTTTCAAAAATTGCATTATCTTAAGGAAGGTGTACTATCTTATAGTATTATTTTAATATTCTTGTGACTGCAGATGGAAAATACGCTGCCTTTCTGATCGAAGGCAGGTAGCCGGAAAAGGATATGAGAAAGCATATGAAGCGGGAAAAATGCATTGACATTCTTTGCATAGTGTTATATTATATAGGCATACAAAGTATCTATGTACTCTAGATGCACGAATCCCCACGGAGGCTAGTCCGTGGGGATTTTTTGTTAGCTGTCTTTCTTGATCTTTTCAATCCATAAAAATCAGCGGATTGCCCGGGCAATCATAACGACGTAGCCCAGGTATCCCTGAATAAATGCGTTTTTTACAAAAAAACCGCCATTGTATATAACAATGACGGTTTAAATATTCGTTTAATGATTAATCCATTACGTATGGCATTAAAGCGATATGACGTGATCTCTTAATTGCAACAGTAAGAGCTCTCTGATGTTTTGCACAGTTTCCTGTGATTCTTCTAGGAAGAATTTTTCCTCTCTCAGATACATATCTTTTTAATTTATTTACGTCCTTGTAATCGATTTCGGTATTCTCTTTACCACAGAATACGCAAACTTTTTTTCTTCTACGTCCGCCTCTTCTCTTCATCGGAGAATCGCCGCCTCTATCATTTCTATTATAAGCCATGTTTGTTACCTCCTTTTACAAATTTCGAATTCATATAATGTATGAGATCTGCTTCTCATTTTCGTTTTAATTAAATGGTAATTCCTCATCAATGCCATCCGGGATGTTCATGAATCCGTCGCCTGATGCCGCACTTGGTGTCGGTCTTGATGATGGTGCAGCTGACTGCATGCCCCCTTCGCCGCCAGCCATAGATGCGTTCTTGCTTTCACAGAATTCGTGATCTTCAACAACAATATCCGTAGTGTAGACTTTCTGTCCGTCTTTGTTCGTATAACTTCCTGTCTGAATACGTCCGGTTACAGCAATCTTCATACCCTGACGAAGATATTTTTCTGCAAACTCAGCCTGTCTTCCAAAGCCAACACATCCGATAAAGTCTGCGGTTGCTTCTCCGTCACGCTTGAATCTGCGGTCTACTGCTAATGTATATCTTGCTACTGCCATGGAATTTTCTCCTGATGAATAACGAACCTCAGGATCTCTGGTTAAACGCCCCATTAAAATGACTTTGTTCATACTTTCTCCTCTTTTCTATCTATGCATCCTGTCTTACGCATAAATATCTGATAACATTTTCCATGATACGGACACGTTTTTCAACTTCCGCTGGGCATGCTGAATCAGATTCGAAATGGATGAAGTAGTAAAATCCTTCTTTCATTTTCTGAATTTCGTAAGCTAATCTTTTCTTACCCCATTCATCAACATCTGTGATTGTTCCACCGAAACGGGTAATGTATTCTTTTACCTTTTCGATAGTTGCTACTCTTACATCTTCTTCGATTTTTGCGTTGACAACAACGGCTAATTCATATTTGTTCATGCTCTTGGCACCTCCTTATGGTCTCTGGCCCCCTATCTACGTGGGGAGCAAGGAAATTAATAAATAATAAATAATATATCACAAGTTAAAATCATATCATAAGGCTGACAATATTTCAAGTACTTTTTTCCAATTTTCGCGGGATTCTGCGACTTTTTTATGTTATCTTAGAAATTATTCCTGACCAGTAATGATTCTTTCCAAATATAAAAATGTCTTATGAACTTTTTACTGTTCCTGTTTATTTTAATAGTTTTCCACACTCTCCTATGTTAGAATGATGCTATACAAAATTTAGAATACACACGGTTGCAAGGAGGAACAGAACATGCTAAAAACCCTGAAAAACTATCATATTCTCATATATCCTGTAATCCTATACTGGTTGATCTGTATATTGATGTACCTGAAATTTCCCCATACACTTTATTTAATGCTGAGCTGGAATGTATTTCTGGCTGCTCTGCCACTGCTTTTCATAGGAATATCCATTTATTTTTATAATCGGAAAATGAAATCCGGCGCCGCTTTTTTTACTTTATCCTGGCTGTTGTTTTTTCCAAATTCCATTTATATCATTACGGACTTTATTCATATTTCCAATGACAGTCTGGTGTGGGTAGAAAAAGCAGGTGAGCTATATGAAACAGGAAAAACGGTATATAATACAGATATATTTGCATGGTTCAAAATGTTTACCATCGGGATTGGATGCGTCTACGGGGTTATCCTGGGATTGGAATCTCTCCGCCTGTTTCTAAATATGACTGCATCCATTACTTCTCCTTTTATATCCTGGATCTGCATAACTGCGGTTTCCCTGATGAGCGGATTTGGTGTCTATCTGGGACGGTTTCTACGCTTTAACAGCTGGGATGTCCTGCAGCCTGTAAATCTCATAAAAGGTATTCTGGACAGGCTGGATCTCTTTGCTTTGCAATTTACACTTTGCTTTGCTGCTGTGATACTTTTACTGTTTTTCTTTTATCTGACCATGATCCGCCTTATACATTCCCAGGCAGAAATACAGCAGTCCTGAAATCAGTCCTGTTTATTTTTTTAGAATGAAATCTTGCTTTTTTAGCTTTTTAGGTCTACAATTTAATGTGTACTATATTTTTATGTTGATTGGAGCTGATAACATGAAACAACTATTTGAACCTCTTAAGATAAATTCTATGGTGTGCAGGAACCGTTTCCTGCGAAGTGCCACCTGGGAGGCTCTGTCTGACGAACAAGGGCATCTCACTAATAAACAAAAGAAAATATATACAGAACTGGCTAAAAATGAAGTTGGTTTAATCTGCACCGGATATGCCCGCATTTTAGAAGAAGAGCAGCCAAATGAAAAAATGATGGGCATTTACAATGACAGCTTTATTGCGGAATATCAGGCATTAACAAAGTCTGTACATAAGTTTGGCGCAAAAATAATGATGCAGCTTGCATATGGAGGAACAAAGACCACCTATCAGACAAGCAGCCGAAAGATATTTGCCCCTTCTGATATTCCCGAAAAATCCACTGGCACCGTTGGCGTTCCTATGACCAAAGAAGATATCCATTATGTAACAAATGCATATGTACAAGCGGCGGTTCGTGTTAAGGAAAGCGGTTTTGATGCTGTTCAGATACACGGAGGGCACTCCTACCTTTTGAACCAGTTCTTAAGTCCTTATTATAATAACCGCACGGATGAATACGGCGGAAGCCTGTCCAACAGACTGCGTATTATCCGGGAAATATATAATGGAATACGCCAGGCGGCAGGCAAAGATTTTCCAATCTTAATTAAAATAACCTGCTCTGATTTTTTCGAAGGGGGACTGACGTTTGATGAAGTCCTGCCAGTCTGCAGGGAGCTGGAAGAAATGGGATTTGATGCCATAGAAGTGTCCGGAAATATTCATGGCAAGGCGAACAGTATGTCCGGACAGGTTTTTGATGGGTACCCTCTGACAAGAGGCGGATATTTTATCGAATATGCAAAGATAATTGCAGAAGAAGTTGATATTCCCGTATTTGTCACCGGAGGCGTTTCCCATTTTGACAAAACCCTGGACTGGCTCCAGAACAGCCGCATTGCAGGGTTTGGATTCTGCAGGGCACTGCTTACAGAACCTAATCTGATAAAGCGCTGGAAAGACGGAGAGATGACTCCTGCCAGGTGTCTGCACTGCTCAAAATGCAGAACCAGAGAAGGAAATTATTGCACGGTGTTTTACAAAGGAAACTTATAAGACAGAGCGTGAGGAATCTCACGCTCTGTTTTTTACTTCTTACTGTTATAATTGTAAAGTTTGTTAGCTTTGTATTGCTTTCTGAAATTGTTCCATGGAACCTGTTTTTATTGCTTTTTTCAACCATTCCTTTAAAACGTTAATATTATCCTCCGTCTTTATTTTTTCCCTTAGGTCTTGAGGAATATCGCCATAATCCCGGAGGAGATCTATAATAACCTCTGTAATTCCTTCTGCTTTCCCCTCTTCTCTTATAATAATTTTTTCTTCCCAGGCATTCATATATTTCACCCCAATCTTTTCACTCATTTTTATTCTGCAGATATGTTCGTGAATTTCCCTGACTTTACTGCTGGTGCACTTCTGTGCAAAGGTATCTGTTGAATGCTCTATGTATCCTAATAATTCAACAAGTTCCTGGCTTATGTCTTCTTTATTATTTCCATTGGTATTCAAAAAAATCCTGACCGCACCATCTCCCAGTGCCAGCTCTGATTCTTCATCACACCTCATTTGGAAGGTATATAAGTATTTCTTTAAGCCAAATACACCAAAAGGAGAAATAAATATCATAAAACTATCATTTAGAATATCAAAATCCACCACTCCCGGTTCTAACAGCCCACTATCCAGCAACGCCTGGTAGTAACGGCTTCTTTTTCTCAGGTTTCCACGTTTATATCCCTGCATTTCTGAATTATAAATAGTTCCTTGCTCATCCATTGCCCACACATCTACCCTCACGGATCTCAGTAAAGGTGATGTACGCAATTCTTTTTCTGTCTGTATCTTATCTAATAATGTAATATTGTTGCTCCCTAAAATAATTTCTAACATATTAGTACAAACAACGGTATCCTCCATAGCTTCTGCAAACAGAAACCGATCCAGGAGATTTAAATCTTTAAGTGGTTTTACAGGCTTTTCCTGATACATAGATTCTCCTTTTTTAATATAGGAATAGTTTGCTTAAACGCAGCAAACATTGAGATTTGAATTTTAGAAGTGACTTTTTATGAAATTGTTCTTATTCTATGTATCTTCAGGAATTAATTAGAATCTAACTAAGGATCTACTCTTTAAAAAAAACAAATAATCATTTTAATTCTAAAGAAATACCATTTGGATGCTTATATGAAATTTTCTATTACGTTATATTGGATTAGTTTTTCTGATATAGAATAAGATTTTTTGACGCCAGAACTTTAATATGAGTATTATAACATATTTATAATTATTTTACAATCTAATTTTGATTAAGAATGGTACAGCTTAGAGAAATGTATTTTCCTACTCCCATCTTTCCGAGAAAACAAGCATTGTATCAACGAGTGCAATCTCGGAAAGAGAAAGGGGCGGAACATATATAAAGTGTTCGCTCTAACCTTCTGTTTTTTTCTGCAGCCCCTTCGTATTCTTCTCAACCAGCTTCCTGGCAATCATGATCTGATGTCCGCATCCCATACATTTCAGCCGGAAATCAGCACCTACACGAAGGATCTCCCAGTCATTGCTGCCACAGGGATGCTGCTTTTTTAATTTTACGATATCGCCAACTTCATAAACCATATTTCTGCCTCCTTATATCGCTGCAAATATTTCTCCGATGCTTCCTTGCACCAGTAAGTCCGCATTATGATCCATTGGTGTTGTGGTTTTATTTACCAAGACCAGTTTATTTCCTCTGTAATAATCGATCAGCCCGGCTGCCGGGTATACCGCCAGAGAGGTTCCGCCAATGATCAGCACATCCGCTTTGGCAATATGCGCGATTGCCCTGGACATGATCTGATTATCCAGTCCCTCTTCATATAATACCACATCCGGTTTAATGGTACCACCGCATTCACAGACAGGAATTCCTTTGGCTTCCAGCATATATCTGGCTTCATAAGGCTTCCCGCACTTCATGCAGTAGTTCCTGTGGACGCTTCCATGAAGTTCTAGAACTTCCTTGCTGCCAGCCATTTGATGCAGACCGTCTATGTTCTGGGTTACGACTGCCTTTAGCTTTCCTTCCTTCTCCCACTGAGCCAGTTTCCGGTGGGCGGCATTTGGTTTTGCATCCAGGCAGAGCATTTTATTCTGGTAAAAACGATAGAATTCTTTTGGATCCCTCATGAAAAAAGTATGGCTTAATATGGTTTCCGGAGGATAGTCATATTCCTGATTATACAGTCCGTCCACACTTCGAAAATCGGGAATCCCGCTCTCTGTAGACACTCCTGCTCCACCGAAAAACACAACGTTTGTGCTGTTTGCAAGCATTTCTTTTAGTTGTTCCGTTTTATCCATTTCCATTCCTCCTTCACATATTGTTTCCAAAGCACCCGTTTTTTACCCTGTGCTGACACTATTTTACTTTAATGGAATCCACGAGAACCCCCTGTACGACAAATCTGGTTGCCTCATTTCCGGTACAGGTAGAAAGTGTTACAATGCGGTCCTTCGAGGTAACCTTAGCTGTACCCTTCACTACCGAATGCTCCACAGCTTCATCCAGATAATCCTGAAAATCTTTATCTTTCGCAAATGAGATCTGATAGGTATTGCTTACAGCTCCCACTTCATGACAGGAAAAGATCTCATATTTATAATTCATTGTTGGTGTATAAACCCAGAAATAACGGCTTTTTTCAAACACGCCCTCTTCACGGAACTGCTTCAGCGTACCAAACATAGAGCCATTTTTCATATTGTGTCCGTAAATGATTGTATTTTGATCTTTTAGGTTCGGGTTATTCAGATAATCCATAAATATGGAACCCGCAAAGTTATCTTCCTTCTTAAATGTCCGGTGCAGATAGTAGTCGTTATCCGTTCCCCGAACCATGGGATAGCTGATATCCAGTGCTTCCACATTCAACCACCCGATTACATCTTTATTAATTGCTTTCAATCCGGCAAAGTCAACCGGGCTCTCCATATAGCGTTCTGTTTCACCCTGCTCATTGGTTTCTACCCTGACACCTGCTCCTTCAGACTCAGCTCCGGAGTCGGAAGTATTCCCCGATATATTTGCAAATCCCTCCAGAGAAGAATATTCATCGGTTCCTGCTTTATACTCAAGATAAATGGTCAAAAGGCGATAACCGGAATATACAAATACCCCAATCGCAATCAGCAGAGCTATGACACGTATCACATCACCCGCTGTCCGTTTTCTATTTTTGCGTTTACTTTCTCTGCTTTCTGTCATATATTTTTTGTCCCTGCCTTCCCGCGCACGCGGCGTCTCTTTGCCATCCGATCACGGTAAACCGGCAGATGCACAATAAACGTTGTGTAATGCGCATCACTGAATGCTTCTATGGTGCCGCCATGCAATTCCACAATTTCCTTTGCAATGGACAGTCCCAGTCCCGCTCCGCCTGTCTGGCTGGAACGTGCATTATCTACCCGGTAAAACTTTTCAAAGATGGATTTTAACTTCTGAGGAGGAATCTGGGGGCCCTGATTCCGAAAATTAATAATAATATACTCATTCTGAAGAAATGCTTCTATATTAATATCCGTGCGTGGATAACTATATGCAATTGCATTTCTGAGAAGGTTGTCAAATACCCTCGCCAGTTTGTCGGGATCCCCGTCCACTACCAGCTCTTCATCCGTCCTGATGGAACAAGTCAGATCCTTATCCGCTAATACGCCATAACTTTCATCTGCAAGCTGTTCTAACATCATAGACAAATTCAATTTTTCCTTCTCCAGAACTATGTCCTGCAGATTGAATCGTGTAATTTCAAAAAACTCGCTGATTAATTCGCCCAGCCTGGTCGCCTTTTCAAGCGTAATATGTGTATATTTCAAACGCTCTTCCTCAGGCATATTCGGCTGTTCATCCAGCATTGTTAAGTATGCAATAATGGAGGTCAGCGGAGTTTTCAGATCATGCGCCAGATAGACCACAAGGTCATTCTTACGCTGTTCACTTTCAATCGCCGCGTACTCTCTTTTTTTCAAAGTCATTTTTAAAGTATTCAATTTTTCCGAAATCGGCGCCAGTTCCGGCACCAGATTAATCGGTGCATCCTCATCAGTCAGAATCATATCGATTTCCCTGCCGATATCATCCATATAGCCGGTAAGTTTGGAAACAGCCATATAGAAGAACACAAGAAATAAAATGATAAAGCCGGAAGTCAGAAAAATTTCTTTATTATCCATAAAGATTTTTCCATACATTTCGTTCGCAGTATCATAATCCATATTGAATTTCATCATGAAGTTGATAAAAAGGCTGGCAAAGCTGCTTTGAAATACCCCGTCTATGAGAAATTTCACTATGACAATCCCAACCACTAAAGCCAGGGCAGCAACCAGGACTGCCCTCAGCAATATTGTTCTCTTTAGTTTTCCATAATTATTTTTCAACTTTATAACCAACTCCCCAAACGGTTTTTATAAATTCCGTCTTGCCGGTAGGTCCGCTCATTTTCTCACGTAAATGACGAATATGCACCATTACAGTATTGTTGCTGTTCTTGTAATACTTCTCTTTCCATACCTGTTCAAAAAGCTGTTCCGAACTGATAACCTGTCCTCTGTTTTCACATAAAATCCAGAGAATATCAAATTCGATCGGCGTGAGTGTCAGCTCTCTTTCATTATAAGTACATTCATGTGTGCTTCTGTTAAGCACCAGACCAGCAAAGTCAATAATATCTTCCTGGGACTTGCTTCCCTCGTTATACTTGGTAAAACGGCGAAGCTGCGCTTTTACTCTGGCGATTAATTCCAGAGGGTTAAACGGCTTTGCAATATAATCATCCGCTCCTAAAGTAAGACCGTTGATTTTATCCATATATTCCGTTTTCGCCGTCAGCATGATAACCGGAAAAGTATGCTCTTCCCTTATTCTCTGGAGAATTGTAAAGCCGTCTATATCTGGAAGCATGACATCCAGCAGCGCCATATCCAGCTTCTCATTTTTAATGCATTCCAGCGCATCAGTCCCATTATAACATTTTACAACATCATAATTTTCGTTTTTCAGATATAGCTCCACTACATCTGCAATCTCCCTTTCGTCATCGACGATTAATATCTTACTCCCCATCTAAATTCCTCCTATAAGTCGCAGTTACCTACTGTTCTTGGGAATGGAACCACGTCACGGATATTTGACATTCCAGTCAGGTACATTACGCAGCGTTCAAATCCAAGTCCGAATCCTGCATGTCTGGTAGAACCGTATTTACGAAGATCCATATAGAATCCGTAATCTTCTTCTTTTAATCCCAGTTCATTCATGCGGTTCAACAGTCTGTCATAGTCATCTTCTCTCTGGCTGCCGCCGATAATCTCACCGATTCCAGGCACCAGACAGTCCATTGCGGCAACAGTTTTGCCGTCATCATTCAGTTTCATATAGAATGCTTTGATCTCTTTTGGATAATCCGTTACAAATACCGGACGCTTATAGATCTCTTCCGTCAGATAGCGTTCATGCTCAGTCTGAAGGTCACATCCCCAGAATACTTTATAATCAAATTTGTCATTATTCTTTTCCAGAATCTCAACTGCTTCCGTGTAAGTAACATGAGCAAAATCGGATGCTGCCACGCTTTTCAACCGGTCTAACAGACCCTTGTCCACAAAAGAGTTGAAGAATTCCATTTCTTCCGGTGCATGCTCCAGTACATAATTGATCACGTATTTCAGCATAGATTCCGCAAGCATCATATTATCCTGCAGGTCTGCAAATGCAATTTCCGGCTCAATCATCCAGAACTCTGCCGCATGTCTGGTAGTGTTGGAATTTTCCGCACGGAAAGTGGGACCAAATGTATAAATGTTGCGGAATGCCTGTGCATAAGTCTCACCATTCAGCTGGCCGCTGACAGTCAGGCTTGTCTCTTTTCCAAAGAAGTCCTGCGTGTAGTCAATTGCTCCATCCTCTGTTTTCGGAATGTTTTCCAGATCCAGCGTAGTAACACGGAACATTTCACCTGCTCCTTCACAGTCACTTCCGGTAATCAGTGGTGTATGGACATATACAAAGTCTCTCTCCTGGAAAAACTGGTGAATTGCATATGCGATCAGGGAACGCACGCGGAATACAGCCTGGAATGCATTGGTTCTGGGCCTTAAGTGCGAAATCGTTCTCAAATATTCAAAGCTGTGTCTCTTCTTCTGAAGGGGATAATCCGATGTAGAAGTACCTTCCACCGTAATCTCCTCTGCCTGAATTTCGAATGGCTGTTTTGCCTGTGGTGTAGCAACCAGTGTTCCCTTTATAATGACGGCTGCCCCAACATTTAATTTGGAGATTTCCTGAAAGTTTTCCATTTTATCATGATATACAATCTGAAGTGTCTCAAAGAAAGTTCCGTCATGCAGAACGATAAAACCAAATGTCTTTGAATCACGTATGCTTCTGATCCAGCCGCCAACGCGGATTTCCTGATCTAAATATTTTTCTCTTTCTTTATAAATCTCTCTAACTGTTACCAATTCCATTGTTCGAACTCCTTTGTTCTTTATTCTTTCTCACTATTTTTCTAGTATAGCCTATTCCCGGCTGGTGTGCAAGCCACTAAACACTATTTTTCTCACACAATTCCTGATCTATCCATTCAATCTCTTTTTCCGGTACTCCCTTGGAGATACCTTCTCATATTTACGAAAAAACCTGGAGAAGTAAAACGGATCACAAAACTGAAGCTCATTTGCAATCTCCTGAAGCTGAAGATCGGTGGTCAGTAACAGGTGTTTTGCTTTCTTTAGCAGCATTTCTTCCAGGTATTCTTTAATGCCGATTCCCGTGTCCCGCTTGAAATTCCTGGACAGTGAATAATAGGACACATGCATTTCTTTCGCCATACTTTCGATCTTAAGCTGTGCAGACAGATTCTTTTCTATATAATACAGACTTTCTTTTTGTCTGTAATACCCGCTTAAATCCATCTGCACAACGCCCTCATCTTTCATTTTTAAATAGAAGTTCCCCAGAATCTCATTCAATGCTCCTTTAAAAAACATCTGGTCTCCCAGGGTTCCGCCCTCTAAATAAGAAATCAGTTTTTCAGTCTGCCCGGCGGCTATGGGCATGGACATTGCCCTGCAGAGATTTTGAAATACATCAATTCCCGGAAGCCGCTGCAGTTCAAAATGAAAATATAATTTTACAAACGCACTCTTTCCTATATAATTATACTTTGTCCCTGCCGGAATCAAATATACATTCCCGGGAATTAAATTATGATGAAATTCCTCATTTTCTATATACCCTTCTCCCTTTATCAGAAAATACAGCCGGTTAAAAGGAGATACCACATCCCTGTAATTCCACTTTGTATCCCCATACAGCAAACCGTGTTCCAGAATTTTAATCTGAAGTCCATTGAATTCTTCATCTATCATTCGATACTTTTTATCTTCCATCGCAAAAACATCCATCTTTCTTCCTGTTATCTTCATGTACATTCCACGTACCTTTTTATATAATGATCTTAACATATAATCTTAAAAAAAGAAAGGAAACTGCCATATGTCACTACAAAATGGTTTAAGCGCACTCAATCTGGAAATGCCTGACAAGATTCCCCGAACGGAATATTCCGCCCACTTTCACTGGGATCTGGTACAAAAAGTTACAGGTATTCCGGTATCTTCAAAAAGCACGGTCAGTGAACAGACAAATGCATCCCGGGAATTCATAAAAGCATGGGATTACGGGCTCTTCTGGAATATATTCCCCTATGGTGCAATATTCGGAGAGCAGAAGACAAAAATGGGTCATGCCTCCTATCAGGCAGATGCTGTGGATTATTCCAATGAAGTAAAGAATTTTATTGAAGAACCGGAGGATGTATTTGACTTTGATTTTGACCAGGTCTACGGCAGACGCAACAGCCAGGATCTGCTTCAGGGCTTTCAGGATGACTATGATAAAATGTGCCTGGAACATCCCGATACGGTAAATATGACCGGTATGTACACCACCTGTATGTCCGGAATCATTGAAATATTAGGATGGGATATGCTGCTGCTGGCAGCCGGGGTGGACTCCCACGAATTTGGAGCATTTATAAACCGCTATGTAACCTGGAACCTGCAGTATTTCGAGGCTCTTGCAAAATGCAAATCCGATGTAATCATGGTCCACGATGACATTGTCTGGGGTTCCGGTGCCTTTTTATCCCCAGATTTTTACCGGACTTATATATTTCCAAACCACAAAAAACTGCTGGCACCGCTGCTGGACAGCGGCAAAAAAGTTCTCTTTACCTCCGACGGTAATTTCACACAGTTTATAGATGACATTGCAGACCTTGGCATTCATGGATTTGTAATGGAGCCCTGTACCGATATGTCCTATATCTGTGAAAAATACGGCAAAAGCCATGTGATTGTGGGCAATGCGGATACCCATGCACTCTTATATAACGATAAGGAATACATTGAAAATGAAGTAAAACGCTGCATCGCTCTTGGACGTGACTGCCCGGGTTATTTCCTTGCAGTCGGCAACCATATCCCGCCAAATACTCCGGTGGATGCCTGTCTGTGGTATCAGGAGTTTTATGAAAAATATAGCAGACGCTAGAGCGTGATTTAAAATTCATTCCCTCCATCTGCACAATCTTCCCTTGCGAAGGAACGGACGTTCTTGTATAATATGATATAGATAACCTGTCTCTATTATATTGAAATAGAAAGGCCGTGAGCATATGAACCGCATTATCTTTCATATAGACGTTAATTCCGCGTATTTAAGCTGGACTTCTGTGGAAAATTTAAAGGATCCGGAGGGCATTGACCTTCGGTTAATCCCTTCTATCATAGGCGGCGACCGTTCAAGCCGCCATGGCGTTGTACTTGCAAAGTCCATTCCGGCAAAGGCTTACCATATCCATACCGGCGAGCCTATAGCCTCAGCACTTAAAAAATGTCCAAATCTCCTCATTCAGCCGCCAAACCACCGTCTTTATTCTGAATACAGCCACCGTCTGATGGATTTTTTAAAGCAGCTCACACCGGACATCGAACAGGTGAGTGTGGATGAGTGTTATGTCGATTATACCGGTATCTCTCATCTCTATGATTCTCCGGTAAGCGCAGCAACTCAAATCAAAGACACAATCTATGATAAGTTTGGCTTCACGGTTAATATTGGAATTTCCTCCAATAAGCTTCTGGCTAAAATGGCTTCAGACTTTGAAAAACCCGGAAAGGTTCATACGCTTTTCCCCACTGAGATACAGACCAAGATGTGGCCCCTGACCGTTGCCGAACTATATATGGCGGGAAAAGCTTCTGTAACAACCCTTCAGAAACTGGGCATTTACACAATTGGAGATCTGGCATTAACCGATCCGTGCCTTCTGACACCTCATTTAAAAAGCCATGGAAAAATGCTCTGGGAGTACGCAAACGGCATTGATACCACGCCTCTGGTCTCTACTCCGGAAAAGGCAAAGGGCATCGGGAATTCCACCACGCTGGCTGCTGACGTCACCACCGCCAGGGATGCAAAAGCTGTTTTGCTGAAGCTGGCTGCAAGTGTGTCCGGGCGCCTGCGAAAAGCAGGACAGCTTGCCGGAAATGTCTGCGTTGAAATCAAATACAGTACCTTCACCGTATCTTCCCACCAGATGCAGCTGCTGACTCCGTCCAATACGGAAAAGGCTGTCTACCGCGCTTCCTGCCAGCTGTTTGATGCCCTGTGGGATCAGACGCCCATACGGCTTCTGGGCATACGCTGCTCAAAACTTGTGTCTGACGATACACCGGTACAGCTCAGTCTCTTTGATTTGCCCGCTTCTGATAACGCAAAACAGAAGAAATTGGATCAGGCTCTGGATTCCATCCGCCTGAAATTTGGCAGCAGCGCTGTCACCCGCGCCAGTATGCTGCCGCCAAAAGAAGAATTAGATGAAAGCTGATAAATAATCTGAACCATTAAAAGAGGGAGCCGCAATTTAGGCGGTTCCCTCAGACTGCTTTGCGTCCTGCAAGGCAGCTAATCATCATATCATATTATGATTTTCCATAACTTCTTTCAATTGAATAATAATTCACTTTACAACTATTACAGTTAATGTATGAATAAAACTGCTTAGCTAATTCACCTGCATTACCAGAATCAGACTCAAACTTCTTAACGGTTTCCATTGTTTCAAAAGTTATAATATCCACCCAGGTTTCATCATCTCTAAGTTGTTTCCAGGAGATATACCCCTCCTGCTTTGAGATGTACTCATTATTTAATTTTTCTGCTGCCAGTAAAAAATCCGGCACAGAGGCTTCCTTTTTAAGCTTAAAAGAACAATAAAAGACTGCTTTAGACATTATAAAATAACTCCTTTCTTTAGTTCACAATATCATATCACAGGTAATGGGACAACAGTGTGTCACATTTACAAAACATGTTTTAAAATCCTTTTGGCAGCTGTTCGGCACGCTTTGCAGGAATGTAATCCTAATAGAAGGGCGCATAGCCAGGGTTGAATTTTATAACACTACAACTTCCCCGTCATTCTTTCTGGAATATTCTGTCGCATAAGCCATTGCATGCCCCTGCAGCGAAAGTTCTGCGCCAAACCGCCTGCTTTCCTGATCGGGATTTAACAGCGCCTGGGTAAAATTGCGCATAATGCATTCATCCCCGCCGGAATGCAGGGTCTTTGGGGTATGTATTTTAACGGATGTCACATTTCCTGTGGCAAAATCCCTGACTTCATACCGGTCTTCATCGATGCTTCCCTCCAGTTCTCCTTTGGTTCCCATGATCTTTGTCTGGCGTTTGATATCCATGGTAAACGCCGATGCCTGCCAGGATACCGTCACCCCATCTTCATAGACCATACTGACCACCTGATGGTCTACCGCATCGTTATCACACTGGTAGACACACCTGCTGTATGGAGATTCTTTTAAATGGGCGAGAAACGCTTCCCTGTCATCTGTACGCATTACGATATCCCGGAAATTCTGCCTCATCTCCCTGTCATCCAGATAATTGTAAGCGGAATAAAGGCAGGTTTTGTTGTGGGGGCATCCGTCCATGCAGTTTTTTGCTGCATGTTCCGGCATATTTTCCCTGGTGAAATAGGATAAGGAACCAAATGAAGAGATGCGTTTGCATTTTTTTCCGCCCAGCAGGAAATTAAAGATATCCGTATCATGAGAACACTTTGCCACGATCATTGGGGTGGTCTCTTCTGTATTGCGCCAGTTTCCTCTGACATAACTGTGGGCAAAATGCCAGTATCCGATATTTTCAATGTGGTGTATGGACTTTACTTCACCAATGGCACCGCTGTCCAGAGTCTCTTTTATGGACTGGAAGAAGGGGGTGTGGCGCAGCACATGGCAGACCATCAGCAATACGCCTTTTTCCTTAGCAGCCTCCACGATCGCCCTGGTTTTCTCCACGGTTTCCGCCATGGGTTTTTCCAGCAATACATTCAGCCCCGCAGCAATGGCAGCCATAGCCGGCTCATAGTGCTGCCGATCCTGGGTTGCTATGATAATCCCGTCCAGCCCATATTCTTTCCCGAGCATTTCCCTCCAGTCTTCATATCTGTCCTCCTCTGCAATACGATGGGTTTCCCCAAATGTATTGCGCCTGTCAGCCAGGGGGTCCGCCACACAGACAAACCGTACCTCTGACGGAAACTTCAGCGCATAGGGGGCATAGCAGTTTGCTCCCCTCTCCCCGGCACCAATTAATCCTAATTTTATCTGTTTCATATCAGTTTCATTCCTCTCCGGCTTTTAGCCTGATCTATTTCTACTTTGCATAACTTCAATAACAAATACTATTTTCTCTTCATTTTCCTCCAGTCCGGCTCAGCCCTTAACTGCTCCGGCAGTCATACCGGCTATGATGTATTTCTGCCCGAAAGCATATACCACGATGATCGGGACGAGAATCAGTACCATGATGACACAGACCAGATTCCAGCTCCTCTGGAATTGCCCGAAGAAACTGTAGACCATTGTGGTGAGGGGCATCTTGGATGAACTGTTCATTACATAGAACGGCGTGATAAAGTCATTCCATGCATTCATAAAGTTTAAAATAATCACCGTTACCGTTACCGGCTTTAACAGCGGAAATACGACTTTCCAGAACAGCCCCATGCAGCCGCATCCGTCTATGATTGCAGCCTCATCAATCTCCTTTGGCACCGACCCGATAAATCCATAGTAGAGAAAGATGGTAAAGGGCGTTACCAGCGCCGAATACAGCAGGATCAGCCCCGCCAGGGTATCCATCAGTCCCAGCCTCTGCAAAACCAGAATGGCGGGTACCATATTCAGAGGTGCCACCAGTCCCAGCAGAAAGAACAGATACATAAATCGATGAAGCTTCGTTCTTCTTCTGGACAGTACAAAGGAACAGAGTGCAGCACCGGTGGTTGCAATGACCACCGTACAGACGGAGACCACAAGGCTGTTTCGAAATGCCCCAAACACATCTACCTGGCTGACAACCTCCTGATAATTGGTGAAAATCCATTCCTTTGGCAGGGAAAAGCTCATGTTTACCGCATCCCCCTGTGCCTTAAAAGAATTCAGCAGTATGATAATCAGCGGCACAAATACGAGAATGGAGAAACTCCAGAGAATCAGGCATTTTACAATTCTCCCGATTTGGTTTTTTCTTGTCATGTCAGTCCTCCTCCTTTGTCATGCCCTTTAAGACAGAAAATGCGACGATACAGGTAAAAACAAAGAGTATGAAGCCCAGGGCTGTAGAGAAGCCATATCTTCCGGAGCTGTATTCCTTATAGATCACGGTATTTAAGACCTCTGTCTTTCTGGCGGGTCCTCCGTTGGTCAGTACAAATACCAGATCAAACACTTTAAGTCCCGCTATGAGGTTCAGCACCAGATTAATGGTAATAGAGGGCATCAGCTGGGGAATTATGACATAGATTAACTTCTGAAACCCATTTGCCCCATCGATAGAAGCCGCTTCCAGATAATCTTCTGAAATCGCCTGCAGCCCCGCGATATAGATCACCATATTCTGCCCTACCAGGCGCCAGATCTCCACACAGATAACCGCCCCCAGGGCAGTGTTCACATCCCCCAGCCAGTCTCTCTGTAAAAAGTCCAGACTGATCATGCCTAAAAACCCATTGATTACGCCATATTCCGGATTAAAAATGGATTTGAACACCAGACCGATAATCAGTGGAGAGAGCATAACCGGAAAAAAGAAGATGGTTCTTAGAAAATTTCTTGTTTTAAATCCTTTATTCAGTGCCATTGCCATTCCCAGCCCGATTGCATTCTTAAAGATGGTGGTGACCAGCGCAAAAACAATCGTGGTAAAGATAACCAGCAGGTATCTCTGATTCGTAAATATTTCTTTAAAATGTGACAGTCCTACAAAATGGATCTCGTCATTCATTGCATTCCAGTCTGTAAATGACAGAGCCAGCCCCATGGCGCTTGGCACGATAAAAAATACCAGATATAACACCAAAGGAAGCAGAATAAAATAGGACGGGTATATTTTTTTATGATTCATTAAGCTTCCCTTCTTTCTGCACTCCGGTTTTCCACAGCCGGTGTACAAGACACCGGCTGGATAACCGTGATATGTTTCTTATTAGAATCCTTCCTGTCCGGAATCTTTTGCAAGCGCTCTTCTGGTACTATCATATTCTTCCAATACCTGTTCCGGCGTCAGTGAACCGGTGAACATTTCCTGGCAGAGCTCGCTGATCTTGCCGCCGTCATAGAAGTATACACTTGCTTCTGCACCCTGAAGCTGTTTGTCTCCCACAATATTCATCAGGTCTTTATATGCCTTTGTAGGGCTTGCCTCGATGCCTTTTACGGAGGAGGAAACGTAAACGGTTTTTTCTTTATAGAGTTTTTCCAGATTCTGTTTCTCTGCAAGAAAATTAAAATATTGTTTTGCTTCTTCAATGTGTTTGCTTCCTGCGCTGATGCATTTCGTCGTTCCGCCTGCTGTCAGGGTCGCGTACTGATTATCTGCCAGAGGGCTTGGGAACATGCTGTAATCCTCCGGGTTTACCCCGTCAATATTATTTACCATTTCATTTGGATAAGATCCGTGAATAATGATCATTCCATATTTGCCGCTTGCGATAGCATCATAAGAATTGTCATAGATATTGGACATGTGGTTCTCACCAAAATATCCGCTGTCAGCCATTTCCTTAAGCTGTGTCAGTGCAGTAACGAATTCTGGAACATCTGCAAATCCGATTTTATTTGTATTCAGATCGTCATAAAGCCCGGGGTGGTTCGCTGCTGCCAGGGCACTTGCGCCTTCCATCCAGTAATGTGTGTGCCACAGGTCTTTTACAAACTCATAGACCGGTGTGATGCCGCCTGCCTGCAATTTATCACAGGCTTCCTTAAACTCCGCATAGTTGGTGGGTACCTTGATCCCAAGCTCTTCAAATACAGCCGGCTTATACAGAACCCCGTTAGTATCATCCACCCCTGCCGTATTCTGTGCATAGAGCTTTCCTTTGTAAGAGCATCCGTCTATTGCCCATTGTTCCAACTCACTGACCCAGGTTTCGCCCGACAGGTCAACCATATTTTTTTCCGGGTTAAAGTCTTTTAATTTTGTTCCGGAATAAGACATGAAGATATCCGGTCCCTCACCTGTGTTCAGCTTTGATTTTACAATTGTCTGATACTGGTCATCCGGGCTTAGCTGGAAATTAATTGCAATCCCTGTTTTTTCCTCAAATTCTTTCGCCAGTTCCTTATCCACATCTTCAATCCAGTTTTGTGACGCCGCAAAATTCAATGTCACGTTCTCTTTGCTTCCCTCGTCGCTATCTGCTGCGGCTGTCTCGGCCTTGGATTCTTCTGACTTGGATTCTTCGGACTTGCCTCCCTCTGTCTTCGCGGCTTCCGTCTGTGCCCCGTCTGTCTTAGCAGTTGTATCTGCCGTATCTTTTGTGCCCTGGTTTCCACATCCCGCCAGGGAGCCAATTGCTAATGTCAGACACATGCCACCTGCTAATAACTGCATTGTACGCTTTTTCATATTTGTTTCCTCCTTTAACTTGAATTGTTGAGTTCATTATAGCCGATGGATAGGCAGATGAAAATGCACAATGCAGGACTCTTATGTGGATTATCTTGAACAGAATTTTTACGCAAAATAAGGGCAATAACCATTAAGCCAGTTATTGCCCTTACTTTAAATCTGTAGTTTTTCCTATATTTTATAACATTGTTATCTGCGTTTCTTCTTTTTCTTCTTTACGGAATAGCCAAATGTCCCCAAATGCTCACCCAGTCCCAGATACTCTCCATGGGAATACGCCAGCAAACCGGTTTTATTCAGTTCAAATTTACCGTTTTCATTCATATAAGCCTCATCTACGTGTACCGCAAGTACATCCGCAAGAAACATGTGATGTGACCCCAGTTTATTAATTTCTTTTACCCGGCATTCAATATTCACCGGACACTCCCCGATCATAGGGACTTTGACCTGCTCTGCTGCCTCAGGCGTCAGATGCATTTCCTGAAACTTATCTACGTCCCGGCCGGAGCGGACACCGCAGAAGTCGGTTGCTTTCGCCAGTTTCCGGGTAGTGAGGTTAATCACAAATTCTCCCGTTTCCCGGATGATATCGTAAGAATACCGCTCCGGTTTTACCGATATATAAACCATGGGAGGATTCGTACATACCGTACCCGTCCATGCCACTGTAATAATATTTGGTTTTTCGCCCTCCCTGGCACAGCTTACCATGACTGCCGGCAGCGGATATATCATATTTCCTGCCTTCCAGGTTTGTTTGCCCATAGCATTTCCTCCCTTTATTTTATCTTATCCTTTATCCAGTTTTTACTGCTGCAATGCATTCATAAATGCAGGAATCAGCTGTTTCTTTCTGGAGACTATGCCGGGAAGATATACGGAATGATCCTCTGGCTGCTGGTGAAATGCTTCTCTTACCAGTTCCTCCGAATCTCCGCCAAAGCATAGCAGCTCCGTTGACTCATTCATGATATCCGTAAGCATGAAAAACAGCATTGTCTCTCCATGCTGCCCCAGGGCTTTTTCCAGATACGGTATTAATCTGCCTTTAATATCCTTTAACTCAGATGCATTCATGGAATTAATCTGTCCAACTCCGAAATTCGCCTGGTTAAGCTCGAATTTCTTAAAATCCTGATAAAAGATTTCTTCCGGAGACTTTTTCTTCAAATTGCTTCCTGCTGCAAACATCTCAGATGCATAAGCTTCGATTTCTATTCCTGCAATCTGTGCCAGCCTCTGTGCCGCATCCCGATCCACCGCCGTACAGGTTGGAGAACGGAACATCAAAGTATCCGAAATAATTGCGGAACACAAAAGTCCTGCTATATTAGAAGGAATCTCAATTCCCTTTTCCTGATAGATCTGATAAATAATGGTCGCCGTACAGCCAACCGGCTGGTTTCGGAAGAACACTGGTGCCATTGTTTCCAGTGACCCCAGTCTGTGATGATCGATAATCTCCAGAATCTCGGCGCTTTCAATATTATCTACCGCCTGGGAAGCTTCATTATGATCAACCAGAATCAATCTGTTGCGTTTCATACCCAGCAGATTCCGCCTGGAAATCATCCCCACATAGCAGCCATGCTTGTCCAGTACCGGGAAATCACGGTATCTCTTCTTCGCCATGGTATCCTTAATACTATCCGTAAAATCATCCAGTTCGAAGGTCAGAAGGCCATTCTTCTTCATGAAAAATTTTACCGGCATACTCTGATTCATAAGTCTGGCTACTGTATAGGTGTCATGGGGCGTGCTGATAATCGAACAAGCCTTTTCATGAGCCAGATGCTGAATCGTTCTGGATACCGGGGCACCCTCACAGACAATAATGCAACTGGCATTCATTTCAATGGCGCACAGCTGGGATTCATACCTGTTGCCCAGAATGACCAGGTCATCCTCTTCAATATAGTTTTCCATCAGATCGGGGTTAGCTGCCGCTACAACCACTTTTCCTTTTACAAAATAAGCATGTTCATTTCCCACCACCATATTACCTTCCAGCGTCCCCAGAATGTTGCTGTATTGTGTTCTGGCGGTAGATAGGATTTCATTATCCAATATATCCATATAAGACTGTGCAATATCACTGATGGTAATTAAACCCTCCAGAATATTGTTGTCTTTTGTAATGGGCAGCGTATTAACATTCTCATCTTTCATCAGTGTCCATGCTTTTTTCAGTGAAATACTGTGGCTGACGCCGGGTATCCTGCGGATATCCATATCTTTCACTCTGGTTCCCACATTTGGGACATAACCTGGCGGCTTCATTCCAAAGCGGTCTAATACAAACTGCGTTTCCTCGCTGATCTGTCCTGCTCTTTTGGGAACATAGATAGCATCACCTATTTTATTCTTTACATCTGCGTAAGCGATTGCAGAGCAGATAGAATCTGTATCCGGGTTCTTGTGACCGATGATATATACTTTTTTCTTCATTGTATCCTGCATCTCATCGTTATCCTTTCCGATTAATGTACTCAATTCTCAATACCTCATTATAAATTTTTCATATCCTCATGTTGTATCAATGCACCACTGACTCCAATTCTATGCATCTTCATGCATGTTTTAAATTGTTTCAGGCAGCTGTGCATGGATTCCTTTACAATCCGGTACACTTACTATTTTTAACGAAATTCTTGCTGTTATCCGACTTTCATCATATCATACTTTTTTTTGCTTTTCAAACCCTGTATTGCCTATTCTGCCCATTTTAAGCCATTTCTGTTGATTTTTTTATGCAAAAATGTTATAGTTTTATCATTCTATAGTGGGAAATAAGGAGGATCATATGTCAGAAGAAATATTAAACGAAACAACTGCTACACCAGAAACTGCTGAAACCGTCAACGAATCCGCTGAAGATGAGACTGTTACAGAAAGCATGGCTGATTACGAAAAAGAGTTAACCGCTTCTCTGAAACAAATCCACGAAGGCGATATCCTTACCGGTACTGTAATCGGGGTTACAGAAACAGAGATCACGTTAGACCTTAAGTATTACACCGAAGGTGTGATCCGCCTGGAAGATTACAGTGCAGACCCGAACTGTAGTCTGAAGGAGTCTGTTCATATTGGTGATGAAATCTCCGCAACTGTTGTCAGAAGAGACGGCGGCCAGGGACAGATCATGCTCTCCAGCAAGGACGCAAATGAAGTGCTGGCGTGGGATAAATTAAAAGAAATGAAAGACAATCAGACTAACCTGACCGTAAAAATCGGCGGCGTTGTCAATGCCGGTGTAATTGCATATGTAGAAGGTATCCGCGGATTTATTCCCGCTTCCAAACTTTCTTTAAATTATGTGGAAGATTTAAACGAATGGCTGGGTCAGGAAATTCAGGTTCGGGTCATTAATGTTGACGAAGAAGACAATAAACTGGTATTATCCGCAAAAGAAATCTTAAGAGAAAAAGCAAACGAAGACAGAAAAGCAAAAGTATCAAATGTCGAAGTTGGTTTTGTAACGGAAGGTACCGTTGAATCCATTCAGCCTTACGGTGCATTTATCAATATCGGCAATGGTCTGTCCGGACTTGTACATATTTCACAAATCTGTGAAAAGAGAATTAAAACTCCCGCAGCTGTTCTAGCTGTTGGCGATCAGGTAAAAGTTAAAGTCATTAATATTAAAGACGGAAAACTCAGCCTTAGCATGAAAGCATTAAACGATGTTGCCGCAGAAGAAGTGACAGAAGAAACCTTCGACCTTCCTGAAACAGAAAGTGTTTCTACTAATCTGGGATCTCTTTTCGCTAAAATTAAATTATAATCGGCAAACTATCTGTCATTTTGACTTTTATATTACACCAATTTAACGCGGTGCTTTGTCGTAATTCACCAAAACAGGTTCTTCAAGAACCTGTTTTTCGTTATTTTTTACAATAAATTCACGTAGTGTTCATACTTCGTTCACAAGTCATTGTTATACTTTAAACATCTCCAAAAGAGATAACTTCCGGTTTATAGCGTAATGTTTTCATTACACATATAGATAAATTTTTTCATAATAGCCTCGGTGTACCAGACACCGGGGCACTCCTCATTTTATGGGGGAAATCAAAGCCGGGATATATAGTGATCTGCACCTTCACTTTTCTGACATAGATCTCTGATACCATACCGCCCCTGATCAAACAGACCTGTGGGCGGTATTTTTATGCCTGTTTTATCATTTCCCGTTCCCTTTTGCATTCATAAATTCATCAAACTGCCTTTGCAGCTCTTCCATAAATTTATCCAGTCCGGCTGCTTTTAGCTTTTCTATTGCCTTATCAATATTTTCATCGTAATCTTTGAATCCATTAGAGATGGGATTCAGATACTCCGATTCTACTGCCTGCAGCTGGGCATACTCGGATTTCACAGGCTCTGTATCAAAAATAAAATTAGTGGACTTCATGGTAATACTGCCCTCAGCCTGTTTATTGAAGGTTTCAATCTGTTCATCTGTAATGTAGCTGGGGTAACGGCGGAATTCCGTATTGACGGGCATCCAGTTATGAATGATTTCATCGGTGCAGATTCTTTCCACACGTCCATTTTCCGTAAGCTTGTAGTCGGTTCCTTCGACGCCATAAATCCACAGATCCACCCATTCCTGGTTCTTCTGGAACAGGTTGATAACTTTAATATACGCTGCCAGTTCTTCCGGTTCTTCCACACCGGCACTGATTCCAAATGCCGTAACATATGTGCCCCAGCTCATGAGCGGTTTTCTGGCAGTATCACCCAGGTATACATTTTCAAATACCGCATTTGGTGCTGAGGAACGGACACTTTCCATCATTTCAAATATGCGGTCATTGGAACTGACTGCAAACATGGCTCTTCCTGCTGCAAATTCACTGCTTGACTGCTCTCCATTTGATAACTGGTAAGATGGAATGATTCCCATCTGGTTCCAGCGCTTCGCTATTTCACTTACCTGCCTGTACTCTTCGGATTCATAGTAGCTATAGACTTTTGCATCATCCGGGGCATTGGCATCCGTCATGGCAAAGTTATTGATAAAGTTCATATTAATGTCTGATGCTATGGCTCCGTTTAACACCTTGGGATTCAAACCTCGCCCCAGTCCAATATAGTCGGGATGTTTTTCTTTACACAGCGTATAGAAATTCTCTAAATCCTCAATGCTTTTAATCTCCGAGACTCCCGCCTCTTCCATTAAATCTTTTCTCACCATCATCAGGTAATCTTCACCGGCATTTGGCTTATATCCAACCGGTATGGAATATATTTTACCGCCAATGGTAAATGCCTTTGCGGCATTTTCTTCATCACAATATTGATACAGTTCCGGGGCATTATCCTTCAAGAGATTCGTAACATCTGCGTAATAGCCTTTTCCAACCATTTTTGCTGTTACTTCCGTATTGGTGTAACACATGAATTTTTCACCTGCTGAAAACATCAGTTCTGATTTACCCCCTGCATATTCTGTCCAGGGCAGATACTGGATTTCCAGATCCACATTGATCTCATCTAATACTTTTTGATGGATTTCATTTGCCATCAGCTCTTTCATACGGGGAGATTCTTCCCCGAACATTACCAGTTTTACAGGAATGGCGTCTTTTGAGGCTGAATCTGAAGCCTCTGCATTTGTACCTGCCGTCTGTTTGCCATTCGGGGAAGCACATCCCGTAAACATTGCTGCTGCCACAGCCCCTGCTGCTAATAACGCTGTTACCTTTGTTAAACTCTTCATTCTCATACCTTCTCTCCTTTTCTGTGCGACCTCGTGTCACACTTACCCTTTTAAAGCACCCACAGTTACACCCTTTACAAAATATTTCTGTACAAATGGATATACCAATACGATTGGTCCGATGGCTATGCATGTGATTGCCATTTTAATGGTCTGGGTAGGCAAAACAATATGCCCTGCACCCATGCCATTGGGATTGGTTGCCAGGTACTGGATGTTGGCATTCATTATGTACAGTATATACTGCATGGAAAAGTACTCATCTTTGTTAACCAGCATTAACGGAAGATAAAAGTCATTCCAGTAGGTCAGTGCATAAAATAATACAATGGTTACAATTCCTGCCTTTGACAGTGGCAGAATTACTTTCCAGAAGATCTGAAAATATCCGGCTCCGTCAATTTTAGCACTCTCAGTCAGTTCATAGGGCAGCCCCTTGATAAAATTTCTGATCAGATACATGTAGAAAACATTCATGCTGTAAGGCAGAATCAGCCCCCACAAAGAATTTCCCAGGTGGTAATACTTTGTACATACCAGATACCAGGGCAGCATACCTCCGCTGAACAGCATGGTAAAGTATGCAAAAAATGCCAGTTTGTTAGCATGACGAAAATCTTTTACGGAGATTACAAAGGCAAAACAGGTTGTAATTATAACGGATAAAATAGTACCCAGTATCGTTGTCGCCAGCGTTACTCCATACGCCCTCAGCAGCGTGTCTCCCTGGCTTTGGAAAACGTACTTATAAGTATCCAGTGAAAACCCTCTTGGCACTAATGAAAATCCTTTTGTGGCAATTTCAACTTCATTAGAAAATGAGCCGGAGATTGCCAATATAATGGGAAGCAGGCAGATCAGGGAAAATATACCCAAAAGCACATAGAAGCCGCCCAATAAAATACGATCCGGTTTTAAAGTCCTTTTTCTCATTTCAACATCCCCTCTCTAAAATAATGAAGTGTCTTTATCGAATCTTTTTGCTATCTTGTTGGAGATGATAACCAAAAGAAATCCAAATATAGACTGGTACAGGGAAACTGCAGATGCAAATGCCATATCCCCATTTTTTACGCCGCTTCGGTATACGAAGACATCGATTACATCCGTTACCGGCAGCAGCATTGGATTTAAGTTTGTCAGTCCTATCATCATATTCAGATTTCCTTTCAGCATATTTCCTACGGAAAGGAGAAACATGATAATGATAGTAGGCCTTAGCAGCGGAAGTGTTATTTTCCGGATTTGCTGCCATTTACTTGCCCCATCTACCTGCGCTGCTTCGTATATGGAAGTATCAAATCCCGATAAAACCCCGTAATAAATAACAGAATTATACCCGGTACTCTGCCAGATCACGACTAATACTAATATGATGACCCAAGCCGCGGGACTGGAGTAAAAATCAAAATTAATTCCCGCCCTTTTCAGCAGACCGCTGATAACTCCTACTTCGGAACTGAGCAGTGCATTCAGTATGGCGCCCATAACCATCCAGGAGATAAAATAGGGAAAGAACATAACACTCTGGCTTCCCTTTATAAATTTCTTGCTCTTAATTTCACTGAGCATGATGGCGATAGCTACTGCAAAGATCGTCCCAAATACAAAAAACAAGATATTCAGTCCGATTGTATTTCTTGTGGCTCTGAGTGCTGTATCCATATTATTAAAAAAGAAACTAAAGTTCTTAAATAATGGATCCGCCCATTCGCTGCCGAAGATGCCTCCCTTAAAATGATAGTCTTTAAAGACCAGTATCAACCCCGCCATTGGAACATAAGCAAACGCAAGCAGTACCACGACTCCCGGAAGTGCCATCAGATAGAGCGGCAAATCCTTTTTAAATGTGTGTTTTGGTTTCATAGCCTCCCTCTTTCTTTTTTATTTTCAACGTACCGGAACGTGTTGGAAATTGTTTTCTGATAGCTGTACTAAACACATTTCTGTAGTATGTTCCAAATGAAGGTTGCCTAGCGGGCTACGTAACTTGAATTTGGAACTATATACTGAGAAGTGTGAAGTGCTGCAGCAAAGAACTTCAAACGCACTCTGGTGTCATGGATGCATCTTACCGTCATTTTTACTTATAATCAATCCCAATTACACGCACTTTTTATAATATCATCTAATACATTGCTGTTTTCCCACTATAATCTTTATCTTGTAACGTTAATTTTACACTTTTTTTAATTTTATAGTCTTTGTTTTTATATACTTTTACCCATCAGTCCATCCAATCTATCATGATAGTGACACTGGCGAATGTTTCGTCAGCCTGCAAGGCGGAAGACGAAAACAGAGAGTTTCTACGCTGACTGTAAAAAATAAGCAGGAACCAGGCTTTTCATCACCCGTCTCCTGCTCCTGTTCTTATCTTGATTCCTATTTTAATTCTTATTTCATTTCCTATTTTAATTCTTATTTCATTTCTTATTTCAATTCTTATGTAAATTCTTATATTAATCCTTAGTCTTAACTCTCCGGATCTGGGATGGAGAAACTCCGTAAAACTTTCGAAATGCTGCTGAAAAATAAGAAGAACTGTTAAAACCAACTTCCTTTGCAATTTCCTGAATTGTCATGTTTTGCTTTTCCAGGAGCATTTCCCGTGCTTTTTGCAGCCGCAGCTGACTGATATAATCAGGAAACGTCTTTCCTGTATGCTGGTTAAAAAGCTTACTAAAATAAGAAACACTCAGTCCATAGTGTTCCGCTACCGCTTCTACAGATACTCCGCAGTCCTGGTAATTCTCACCCACATATACTTCTACTTCACCCATAATCCATACTGCACTTGGCTGACGGCTGCTCTTTAACTGTGCTCTGACCTGTAAAAACAGCTGGCAGAGCCACTCCTCTATGTCCGCCTGTCCGATAAAAATCTGGTTAGTCAGAAAATCTTCCAGATACATTTCATACTGTTCGCTCTTTTCCCCGGAAATAGTTTCTGAAAGACGAATCACATCTGCGATCAGTTCTTTCAGATATTTTTGTGCCTCCAGAATATGATAGGCGGTGAGATTCTTCAGAAGCCTCTGCATACATTTACCCAGGTCCTCATCTGAGTCACTCTTAACAAACCGTAAAATATGATCCCGTTCCGGCTCCTGTACCGCCCCCTGCCGTTTTTCCTCCAGTACGGATTCTTCTATCACCTGCATATCTTTTGCCAGAATATAATATTCCGTCAGCAGCTCAGCACGGTGATATGCCTTTGGCAGTTTATCCAGGGTGCTGCAATGGGCGATTCCCATACAGCCTTTCATCCCGTATAAAGTTTTTAATTCCTCCAGAACTTTTCCCGACTCCTCTTTCTCACGGGGGCTCCCAACTGTGCTTTCTTCCTCTTTCTCACCAAGGATGCTGCCTGCACTTTCCTCCTCTTTCATACCATAATCCAAGAATATAATCTCCCCCTGAGAGGCGCGGTAACAATGCATTCCACCCCTGCTATTTTCTTTGTGTACCCAGTGAACTTCCTTCACATAAGCAAACAGAGCCTCATTCTTAGACCAGTCCTCCAGATAATACCGTAGTACAATTACCGTAAATTGATCCGGTTCACATTCCCCAAACTCAAACATTTTCTGATCCACTGCATCCCCGCTTCTGCCATAACGCAAAAAACGGACTGCTGCGTTATTGCGGATCTGGTTCTTTAGCAGATTCATATTCTGGTTCACATCCTCCAGGGCATCTGTTGCCAGAATCAGCTCGTCTTTTCCTTTTCCCGTTTCTTCCCCGTTCTGTGCCAGTTTGAGTATATTGCGGAAAATGGCACCTACGGGGCGGTACACCCAGCCGGACAGAACCCACACTGCCCCTGCAATGACCAGCATCCCCAAAACGGTGGCAAATAATATGGTCTGAAGCGCCCGGTTTATCTGTATCTGGCTCCCCGACACATCCTGGATACGCAGGGACAGAAACCTGCCATCCCCTTCCGTCACATAGGAAATCGCCCGTTTTTTTCCATCTACCGACTCATTAAAAGAATCCTCTGCACTTTTCTTTGTATAAATACGTTGAAACAGATCTATGGCTTCCTCTTTGTATTCATTTCTCTGCGCCGCCACCAGCTCTCCATTCTTATGAAAAATGTAGATGGGATTTACTGCCTTCTGGTTCCAGGGTATGACTTTTTCCTGCACAGCATCCATATTAATTGCCAGTGCAACGCCATAATTACTGGGCGCATTGGGATAGTCTCTGTCACTCCACAGAATAACCATATGTTTTTGATACTTGCGGTCATTGGGCCACACGTAGAAGATATCTTTATCCGAGACCGTTTTTCCTGCTGCTGCCACTATTTCCTGCTTTGCCGGCACGGTAACCATTCCCGTATCGTAGCTCGCCAGAATTTCATCTTTATAGAACAAAATGACCGAAGAGATACCGGTCATATTTCCCGCCATGGCTTTCATAGATTCATAGATGGTATCTATATGGGAATCTTCCCGTCCTCCGGAGACCAGGAAGGCTTTCACATTCAGATTCCGGTACAGAAGCTGCGCCTGATCCTGGTACTGCATAACCTGATTTTCATAGGAATTATTCAGATTGCGCAACATTTCCCGAGTCTCCTTGTCTGTGTCTTCCCTGATATTGGCAGAGAGTCCGCGGAATACCGCAACATCCGTAAACCCAATAGCCAGCGCAGCTACGGCAAAAAATGCAAGCAAAATCCGCATTTTGTACTTTAACCTACCGCTTCTCTTCACCCTCTTAAAGAATCCCATCTTCTCCACGTTTTGTTACCTCCCTTATACGATCTCTCCAGGTTACATAATATCTCTGCAGAATAGTAAATTATAGCATTCTACTATGGTTTATTCAATTTTTTGCTCTATTAAAATCATTGTATTCTGTTAAAAACATCTTCTTTTGCATAAAAATCAGGGGAAGAAACCAAAATATTTGATTTCTTCCCCTGTTACTTGCAATATTTTTATTTTATACTATATTATTAACAATGGCTCTTCTGTTACTCAGCCAGATAGATACTGATCTTCTTCATCACATTTTTTGCCGCTTCTTCTACTGTTTCCTCGGAACCCAGACACTTTTTCCCCTCTTCCATCACAGTCCTGTTAATCATATCATCCAGCAGAGCCGGCGTATTCAAACCTGCAATCTTCTGCTTAAATTGATCTGCATCGCTTTCTGACGGCCATATCCGTTCCAGATGAAAAGCACCTTCTCCCCCCTCGTCTACCATATCATAACTATCTATGAAGTCCGCCGGCTTTTCCATATTACTGTCAAATACCTTTTTATTAATCGGGTATCCGGAGACCTGGACGGATTGAATATCTGACTGGAGCATCATTGTCATAAAACGTTTTGCCAGCTCTGCATTTTCACTTTTAGAACTGATTGCCAGTGGATCTATAGGAATATAGACATCTCCGGGCACCGTTTTATATTCTGCGTCTCCCAGTTTGCTGATCATGGACAATATCCAGCATAAATCATCTGCATTTGCAGCATTGGAAATACCGATGCGGGTATTATCATACCCCATGATACCTAACTGGTAAGTGCTGGTGGTCATGAAACTTGCCACATCCAGCGCCTGCCGCTCTTGATCCTCCTCCTGCATTTGACTTACTTCCGACTGTCCCGCTGCTCCCAGCTGGGCATCCTGGATCTTTTTCAGGGAAGTATAGAACCCTGTCAGACTGGTTTCATCCAGAGTCCCGTCCTCTGCAATCCAGAATGGCGCTGCATTTACCAGAAATAATCTGATTAAGACATCCGCCGGCATACTTCCGATGACACTCTTTGCCTCCGGATTCTCCGTTCTCAGTTGTTCCGCCACCGCTGCCAGGGAATCTAAATCCTTATACCGGGAAACCAGTTCTGTTTTGCCTGTTGCCACAGGAACAGAAAACCGCATGGGTACCGCCAGGATTTGATCTTCTTTTTTATAAGCAGCAGCGATGTTTTCAAAAATGCCGTCCGTATCTGCAACTCCCGCTATCACATCACTGATATCCATTAATAGCCCTTTTTCCATATAGGAATCCGCCGGCATTCCGTTTAAAAGCAGTATATCCGGTCCCTGGCCCGACATAATATTGATATTCAGGGTTTTTACGGCATCGGTTACGGTTACGGCATCTTCTCCGGTAAGCCCTATTTCAAAGTTCACAAATACATCCGGATTGTTTTTCTGGAAAACCGTAATTGCCTGGCGGATGAGGATATTATCATACAACGAATAGATGGTAAGCTCCTTTTCCGGTACTGCCGGCACATTTGGATCATATTGGTAGCGAACCATGGATAAATCATATCCAACATTGTAATTTAATATAAATGCGTCCTCTTCCAGAACCGTTCCACCTACCAGAGAAGCCACAGGATTGTACATTTTTCCCAATGCCCCGTTAAATATTTTTTCTACTACGGAACTGCCCAGGGTATATTTATAGACGCCGGTAATATCCGTGATATAGATATTTTTATTGGCAGGGTCTGTCATAAAAAATGGCATGTTTGTTTGATCCGCCATCTTTTCCTTACTGGCAAAAAACTCATTCAGCACCTGGTTCTTCTCTTCCGGCTTATGAGATGCAAGATCATAAGTATCCACGTTCACACTTTCCATTTCCCAATTGTCATTGAACCTGCTGTAAGCCACAAAAAGCTTGCCGTCTATAGGGATCAGCGTGGGATATGAGATACTATCATCAGAATCCATATGATAGGTATATGCCACTTCTCCCGTATCACAGTTAATCTGATATATATTTCCTGCCTGATCACCGCATATTAACACCCCTTCTTCGGTAAACTCAGCTGATGTGATTTCATTATTTTCTCCGGATAAAGAAAGCTTTATTTCCTTTACCCCTCCTCCTTTATCCATATATTTATAAATATTACCCTCACCCCTGTTTAACCTGTAAAATACACTGCCGTCATACCCGGCTGCCATAGGCATAATTCCTCCGCGCTCCATAGCAAACGTTGATAAATCCCCTGATGCAGCTTCCCCATTCCCTGGGTCCTGCATATCATCCGTCAGCTCCTGGGGTTGTTTCTCCCATGCAGTCCATGTATCCCCCCCATCCCGGGAATCGTAAATACCCTTTGGCGTAAATGCCCGGAGTGTTTTATCAGAAAGTGCCTTGACTAATGTGCCTGTTTCTGCTTCCGGTAAACTCAGATCCTGTTCTAAATATCTTCCCAGGGATTGGTTACCTGTTGTCTCCAGACTTGTGTTTACCGGCTGTCCACCCCCTTCTTCCGATGTATTTTTCTGTTGTTTACACCCACTCAGAACAGTTAATATCATCATTAACAAAACCGCAATAACGATTCTTTTTTGTCTATTCATTGTCAATCCTTTCCTGGTGCGTACCTGATATTCATTTTCTCTTATTTACACGCCCCACTTTGCAGGAAATTTGCCCAGGCATACTAACATATACTTTTTTCTTACCTGCAAAATCATTATAACACAGACATTTTTGCACTGCCTCTAAAAACCCTTTATCTAATCTCTAATTAATCTCTAATTTCTGTTAAACCGACAAAATGAATCATTCATATGTTATAATGGTCAAAAGATTATTGAATTGGAGCTCATATACCGTGAAATGGGGCGTGCAGGTGAGAGGTATGCATTTTCGAATACACTCTGGAGTGTGTTTGATAATTGTGTTTGATAATTGTTTTACAGATGTACTTCACAGTTCATAGAAGATTATCCCGGATGAAGGGATTGAGTGATAAATAAAGGAGCCTTACAACATGCGAATTTTGATTATTGACGATGATGTTAAACTATGCCAGTCACTTTCCTACAAGTTAAAAAAAGAGGGTTTTTATGTGGATATCTGCCATAACGGGGAAGACGGGCTTTATCTGGCTTATCAGAACGCCCATGACCTGATACTTTTAGACCGGATGCTGCCATCCATGAGCGGAACCACGCTGCTTTCCAGGTTAAGGGAATCCGGCAGCACGACCCCGGTTATATTGGTGACTGCCCTTGGAGAAATCCACGACCGGGTCCAGGGACTAGATACAGGCGCTGATGATTACATTGTAAAACCTATTGCTTACGAAGAACTCATGGCAAGAATCCGCTGCATCAGCCGCCGCCCCAGAAACATAGAAATCGTCCAGAATATTACCTGTAGCGATGTGACTTTTCACACCCTCGAAAAAGTATTATACAAAGATAACCTGTCCTGCTCCCTTTCCAAAAGAGAAGGGGAACTGATGGAAGTATTTTTAAAAAATCCCAACCGGGTTCTGACCCGCATGCTCCTGCTGGTAAAGGTGTGGGGACCGGATGCGGAAATAGAGGATGGCAACCTGGATAATTATATTCATTTTTTAAGAAGGCGCCTGCGTACCGTAAACAGCTGTCTTACCATTAAAACGATCCGGGGGATCGGATATCGTCTGGAGGCCTGAATGTTTCATAAAATCCATTTAAAAATGACTCTTTTTAATACGCTTGTCACCAGCGCAATCCTGATTGTGATGTCCCTTGCCGGGCTGTTCGTGTTTGAAAACCTCTTAACGAAAAACGAGTCCTCTGTCTTTGATAAAAATCAAAATGCAATCCTGACCTATCTGGACGGACAGAATATCATTGACCACGAGAAACTCATGCGCCTGGCTGATAACCGCTATTATACCATTGCACTTTATGAAAAAGGAACGCCGCTGTTTCAAAACCAAATGGGTGAGGCCTCCTGGCAGAAGGGCCTGATTGACACCGCATACCAGACTGCAAAAAATGATTATCAGTTCGATATTGAAAACCCTCCAGTATCCAGGAGAATGGTAAAATACCTGAACTTCGGCATCTCCTTTGAAAGCAAAAAATATTATGTATCCGTGGCTTCCCTGCCTAATTCAACCGGTATATTATGCGCTGTCATTTTGTTTGACCGTTCCCAGCTGTTCACACAGATCTTTCAGCTGCGCCTGACATTTCTCTGCATTGACATCACTGCTATTTTATTATTGTTTCTCTTTGCCAGAAAATTTACCGGACAGATGCTCTCACCAATTGAAGAGAACCGGAAACAGCAGGTGCAATTTGTAGCCGCCGCCTCCCATGAGCTTCGTTCTCCCCTTTCGGTCATGCTCGCCAGCGTCACTGCTTTAAAAGCAGCCGATGAAGAAGACATGCCCGGTTTCTATGAAGCAATTGAAAGTGAGGGCAGCCGTATGAAACGTCTGATTGATGACATGCTGACGCTGGCAAATGCCGATAACCAATCCTGGTCAGTCCGTTTTGAAGATACACAGCTGGATACTCTGTTACTGGATGTCTATGAAAAATACAGCTCCTTAGTAAGGAACAGGGGCATGTCTCTGCATATCAGCCTGCCAGAGGATCCCCTTCCCCAATGCTGCTGTGACAGGCAGCGAATTGAACAGGTGCTTACCATTTTGCTGAATAATGCAATGAGCTATTCTTCTGAGGGCAGTTCCATAACTCTGAGTATCGGTCTGACCGACGGCAAACTGAAACTTTGGGTTGCGGATCAGGGTTACGGCGTTCCGGATGAGCTGAAGCAAAAGATTTTTCTGCGCTTTTTTAGGGCTGACCAGGCTCGCAAAGACAGAGAGCATTTTGGTCTCGGGCTATGTATTGCCAGTGAAATTATCCGTCTTCATCAGGGTAAAATATGGGTGGAAGATAACCCCGGGGGCGGCTCAGTCTTTTATTTCACGCTTGCACCAGTATGACTTAAGCAGGTTATCGCAGTTATCTCCATTACCGTTGTTTCCATTATGTTGTTTCAAAACTTTGAAACTTTTTTGAAAATCTGAATCATTTCTTTCCCTTATAATATAATTATAAACTGCTTAATTGTAATTATAAAATAGGGGAGGAATAACATTGACGGAGAAGACAGAATACCTCAATTTTGATCAAGTCTATAGAGAATATTTTCCAAAAATATATCATTACGTTTATTACCGCATTGTGCATAAAGAAATATCAGAAGATATTACCGGGGATATTTTCCTGAAAGTAATGCTCAACCTGAGGCATTTCGACCGTACAAAAGCATCCTTAAACACCTGGATCTTCCGTATTGCCCAACATACCCTGATAGACTACTACCGTGCCCGCAAAGTACATGTAAACCTGGATTCCCAGTCTCATATTTTATTTGTCAGTTTTGGGGAACAGTACCGCCAGAATACGAAGGATACATACAAAGAACTGTATCATACCCTGTCCAGGCTTACCAGGCGGCAGCAGATTGTTTTGATCCTGAAGTATTATTACGGAATGACTAACCGCAGGATTTCTTCTGTGACAGGCATTCATCCCAGTACCGTGGGAACCATTCACCAGAGGGCAATAGCCAGTATACGTAAATCCGCTGATCTGGAACTGTTGGAATCCTGTATGGTGTGGTGATGGTACGGTTGAATCTACAAACACGCTCGTTACATTTTCTGATTATTCTTGTTTTCTATTTACTTTATATGGTTTTATGTACTATAATATTACGCGTACAATCAATTAGAGAAAGGACAAGTTTATATTATGAGAAAACCATTTATTATGCTGGGCGCTCTATTACTTGCTGCCGCTGTTTTCACAGGATGCGGGCAAAAGGATTCCGCAACTGAGACGCAAAGCAGTACTGCCGCACAGACAGAAACAGTGAAGTCCAGTGAAACAGAAACAACAAAAGCAGCCAGCGAATCCGAAACTACTGCTTCCGAATCCGCCTCAGCTGATACCACCAAAACCACTGAAGCCGATGCTTCTGCTGATTCAACCTTACTCTCCGGCAAGCATCACGTAGAGATTACGGTGAAGGACTACGGTACCATCAAAGTAGAGTTAGATGCGGACAATGCTCCTATTTCCGTAACAAATTTTGTGAATCTGGCTAAGAGCGGGTTCTATGACAATCTTACTTTCCATCGCATTATCAGCGGATTTATGATCCAGGGCGGTGACCCGGAGGGAACCGGCATGGGTGGTTCTGATGAGACAATAAAAGGTGAATTTTCCAATAACGGCGTTGAAAATCCCCTGAAGCATACCAGAGGCGCAATCTCTATGGCACGCTCCCAGGATATGGACAGTGCCAGCTCCCAGTTCTTTATCGTACACGAAGACAGTGACTTCTTAGACGGTGATTATGCGGTATTTGGTTATGTAACTGAGGGAATGGAAATTGTTGATAAGATCTGTGAAGATACAAAGGTTCAGGATAGTAACGGAACGGTAAATCCGGAAGACCAGCCTACCATTGAGAGCATTAAGGTAGTTGATTGATCTGATTTCTTATTATAGTGAAAATACAATACGCGGCGCACAGGGGATCATCATTTTTCCTGCACGCCGCTTTTGAATTTTATAGTACTCTTTTATACTTCTTTACATTGGAAAAACTGCCGTAAATCACCTTATTTTTGTTCTTAACATAAGCTCTGATTTTAAAGTAGTATGTTTTTCCTTTTTTTAATCCGCCTTTTACTGCTGTTGTCTTTGAACTGGTACCTGCTTTTTTATAAGCGTGATTTCCATCCTTCATCCAGATTTCATATCCGCCTGCTTTTACTTTTCCGTAGTTTAACCTTACTTTTGTGGTACGGTACCTGCTGACTGATTTTAATTTCACTTTTTCAGGTTTCGCTGCCGTATATACCTGCTGGGAATATTTACCCTGTCCGGATTTATTGACTGCAGCTACTTTTATTGTGTATCTGGTTCCGGATGCCAGTTTCTTTATTTTATAGGTTGTCTTTGTGGTCTTTCCAGCCAGACGCCATTTGCCGCTTTTATAGATATACACCTTGTAAGATTTGGCATTATGCAGTTTCTTCCAGGAAACCGTCAGAGACGCCGTCTCTGCTTTTACCTTTACCCCTGCTACCTGTTCTGGCTTTTTTAGAATCGGGTTAGGGTTGGGACCTGGTGACGGGTCTGGCTTTGGCTGCGGATCAGGGTCCGGTTTGGGCGGATTTACCGGATCTTTTAACTCCAGCTGTTCCTTTGCATTTTGTAACTGTCCGATGCAGTCGCCGATTTCCCCATCCATTGCATTTTCGTCCTGATACACTTTCTCTGCTGCCTCTAAAGATGCCAGAAAAGCAGCTGTGTCTTTATAAATGTCAGTATCTACTTTTTTACATTCATCCAGCAATACGGATAGCTTTTCTTTGGATCCCTGCGTATAGCCGCTATATTGCACTGCATTCATTAATGCTGACCATGCCCTGTCTATTTCCGCCTGGGATGCATCCTGGCGTTCTGATATGGAAACTGCCTGTTCATAAGATGTGCTCAGCTGTTCTTTTACAGCCGGGATGATCCGATCCTTTTCCAGTTGTTCTGTATAGGCAATGACTTTTGCAAGATTTTCTCTGCTGATGTCCTCCGTTGGTATTTCCCCGGGTGTCGGCCCCGAAAGTCCGATCCAGTCCTTATGTACTTTTTTTCTTAATTTCAACATGGCATTCAGAAGGTACTTCTGCTCTTCATTTACAGCACTCTGGGTTACGTTATCTGCTGCCAGAAGCTGGTTTGCCCGAACTAAGGATACCCCCATCTGGTCTTTGTAACTGCCGTCTTCAAAGCTGCTCATATCGTACTTATTTGCAAGATCTGCCAGTGCCCGGAGATCTCCTGTCTTTAATTTAGACGGAATCTCTTCTCCTTTGGTATAGGTCAGTCTGTCTATGTCGATTACCGGGGTCTCACACTCTATTCTGATCCTGTGTGAACCCAGCTTCAAATCGCTGACTTCGAACAGTTTGATGTTAATTCCGGGTGCTCCCATACAGGATACGGTCTGCACATATGTTCCATCGATAGATATCCGGGCAGTGCCAAAGTTAACGTCATGCTGTCCATACCAGGCAGCACCGGTTCCGTAAAACTCTAATTCTACAGATGCTTCTGCTTCCTTTGTGTAGCAGGCGCCGCCTCCATGGTACCCTTCATTTTCCTCTCTGACCCAATTTCCCGAATATTCCAGTTCGGGGGCATTCTCTTCCACCGTTACTGTCCCCACGGGATCCGGTACAGGCCCCGGGCCTTCTGTATCCGGTTCGCTGATTTCCACTGCTTTTACTAATAAATAATCGCTGAACGGGTAAGAAAATACGGCATTGCTGGTGGTTATATTTGTGGCAACCACCAGATTATTTACATAATCCACAATGCGGTACAGCTTCCCATCTTCCAGACCTTTTAATTCAATATCCGGGTTGCCCTCCGGACGGTACCGACTACCGTCCTTATAGAATGCATAGTACATGACTCCATCTTTATCCACCGTATAAGTTTCATAAGGATCGTATCCATAGCTGTATAAATCCCCGATAAACGTGCCTTTATACAATTCGTTTTCCTGTGCAATTTTAAGCCATTTGGCATACTCCTCTTCTTCCCATCCTGACAGGTCGCGTTTTTCAATTAAAATGGCGCCCGTTCCTACGGTAGACGGATACCAGACTTCGTTATGGTCGGTGGTAACCGGGAAATAATCCCCGCACAATGCTTTATATGCCTTGACCCTTCTTCTGGTCTGGTCTACAGAGGTAGGATCGGCTGTGGGAACCTGGGTTACATAGGGAAGGGAATAGAAATCCTGAGGCGTTCCACAGTTGCAGAGAAGGTGAAAAGCATCCGGGTTATTTGCTGTCATCGCCTCATAGACTGCCCGGTAGAACTGTGCCTGCTGCTCTGTGGATTCTTCCGGGCGGGCGTGGCGGTGTTCCTGGCTGTAACACTTTGGCAGGCTCCAGACGTAATCACTTTTAAACCCGTCAAATCCCCAGTCATTCATCGCGCGGTTAATAAAATCAACCTGGCTCTGCACTGCTCCTTCTGACAACGGGCACAGTGCATAACCGCAGCTGCCCAGAAAACTATTAAACTGTCCCGGACCAGCCAGCTTTCCTAAGCTGCCGTCCTGATTTTTAATAAAATACTCTGGATGCTCCTGATACAATGCGCTGTCTTCTCTTCCTCCGTCACAGGGGCGCCACCACAATACTGCAGTCATCCCCCTTTCATGGATGGCATCCGTTAAACGACGCATATCCGCCGCACCATTGGGGAGCTTCCAGCTGTTCAGCCCCCATTCGCCTGCTGCATTATACCAGCCGTCATCCAGGGTAATCTGTTTAATGCCCATTTCCTTTAACTCGTCCAGTTTATTGATAATAAGTTCCACTGTCCAGTCAAATTCCCATCCCCAGCTCTCCCAGCGGAGTTCATAGCTGCTTTCCGGTATCTGGTCCCTGGAAAGTGTGGTAAATCCAATCTGTTTCATTCCATCGGAGTAGCCCCGCAGCCCCATATAATAATCTCCGCTGTGTACATTGACAAAGCTCTGGCTGGTTTTTGTTTCCTCATGGAGGGCAAGGACAGTACCCGGATGTTTCACAGACACTTCGACGGAACCGTTTTTTTCATTTACCGGCGTGGAAAGCTGTCTGCGGGTTACACTGGCGTCTCCCACGGTGACTCCCCCCTGTTCCCCATAGATATCCGCCACCGGAATACCTGCTGCAGTATCATCCTGCAAATTTTCCCGGTAGAAGCGTTCACCATCCGTAAGATCTATTTTTTGCAGTGTATCATACCAGCTCTGTGATCCCTCACCTCCGCCATTATAACTCCACATCGTATTTGACGGATGATCCAGACTGAATCTGCTGTCAATAAACTCCTCCGCATTTATCTCTTCTTCCATTGCCTTATAAGAACTGCTGATATGGAGCAGGCCTTTGACCTCATCCACGGTTTCGATTACTACCGACCTCTGAAGCCCTGTATTTTTGGAAACAGAGGTGATTGTCATCCGGCTCCCCGCTCCCGCATCCCCGGTTACGTTCTCCTGTACTTCACATTGAAAGTCCGAAAAATCCCTTACTTCCTGCCCTTTCACCACCGGGCTGGAGACCTGGGAGCTTTGGGTCATTACTGTCTGGTTCCCATTCGCATCTATACGGTATAACTGTACCGTCCCCTCATCCCGGGAAAATGTCACAGATACTCCGTTCCCGGTTATCTGTTTTGCCTCGGTTGACGAAGCATTTACATGGAATCCGCTCCCGCCCAATGTGCCTGCAAGCATTAGAAGTGCCCCAATCATTGCAAAAGTTTTTTTCTTCATTGTACTTTTTCCTTTCTGATCTTCAGACACGATTTAGCTGCAGCCGGACCAGATAGCTGTTCTGCTATACAAGTCCGGCTGCATATTTAATTCCTGTGATTATTTTGCTTTTACGCTGATGTCTGCACTGTAACTGCCTGCAATATTTTTTTTGCCAGATTTTTTGTAAGCTTTTACCTTATAAGTATATTTCTTTTTCTTTTTCACATCTTTATCTTTAAAGCTTAATTTCCCGGGCTTTAATTCTGCTGCTTTTCTCCAGGTCTTCCCGGTCTTTTTCATTACCACATATCCGGAAGCGCCGCTTACCTTTGTCCAGGAAATAGTCACGGTACCCTTTGTAATTTTGCTCTTGGCAACAGGTGCTGCCGGAACTGCTTTTTTGGTGATTGTACGGTTCTGGCTGTAAACCGTTTTATGGTCAATAGCTTTATAAGCTTTTACAGCAAACTGATACTTACTTCCTGCTGTGGTCTTTTTATAAATATAAGAAACGGTAGCATTTCCTTTTATTGTCTTAACAGTTGACCATTTTCCTTTACTTTTAACCTGCACAATGTATCCGTCCGCATCAGCTGCTTTTTTCCAGCTGAGCTTAATATTTTTAGACTGATACGCCTCTGCTTTTAAAGTCAACCGGACAGACTGGAATTTCAATTCCTCCAGGCGGGTTTCCGCTGCAGTTAATACCGCATAATTTTTAACCAGATTTTTTTGTGCAGGAGTCAGTTTGTTGTATGCATTTCGTGCTTCTTTTATGAGCGCTTCACTATTCAGAGTAACCGTTTTGATTCCGTTGATCTGGTTTATCACAGGCTCTGCCGAGCGGGCATCCAGTTCCGCCTGAGTCGGCAGCTTCTTCAATCCTGCAATTGACTTTACCAGGGCAGCTGTACTTGCATCAACCTGCTTCTGATCCGCTTTTTCGTTATCTGCCACTGCCTGAGCTGATTTTATTGCTTCCGCCAGGACTTTGTAAGTTTCCGCTGTGTATAAGGATGCATTGATTCCTTTTGCTTCTTTTAGTTTGTTAAACAGCTGCTGCTTATCCGCTTTCACTACTTTATGTATCACAAAATTAACCCAGCCATTGCTGTCAATGGATATTTTGGCTTCCTTTGCTGCCGGGTCATAGGATACCTTCGGTACGCTGTATTGATTATGGTTATTACCGGAATCGTACATTCCGTCTATCACTTCAATTACCGGCGCCTCTTCCTGATTTGTCAGGGTAATGACCGTGTTGCGGAACTCTTCATCTCTTCTAACTCCGTCCGGCATATAATTATTCAGCAGATACTTAGGCCACAGATCATTATTATCTGAATCCCAGTGCTGGGTTTCTCCCGGTCCGGCAGCAATATATCCTTCCCAGATATCATCTTTATCAACCAGGAAGTTATTCAGGTTTACCTTATAACTGTTGTCTTCCTCTTTTAACAGAAGATAGGTGTAGTTGTCATATTCTACATGAATATCCGTTTTGCTGTCATTGGTTGGAAGGGTTACTTCCTGTCTCATCTCCTTCTGCCATTTGCTGTTGTATGTATACCAGGTATTATCCAATTTGTAAGCATATCCGGTACCGGTATAAGTCTGGGGATACGCTTCATCGAACAATGCCCGCAGCTTTTCAGGTGAATTATATGAATTCCTGATATCCGATTTTGTCAGCGTCAGAATATCTCCGTTCTTTTCTTTAAAATCTTGCGCTGCTCTTGGTATAATGGAAGGCAGAATGCCGTACCTGCCAGTCGTCTGTGTCAGGAATGTTTTTTCATCTCCCTGTTTACCTCCGTCTCCGTACAGTGTGCCTGCTACGTTCCAACCCATAGAGCCTGCAAAGTTACTGAGAGATCCATCTGTGCTGTCATAGGCTATTTTGGTTTTCGCCAGCATTTCATCCTTATCCGGTATTTTTTCATTCAGCATATAATCAATTGCTTTACTGATCGCATGGTTATATACAGGACCGATCTGGTTACGGATACCGGTTGAATTAAATGGATGTTCAAATGAATAAACCGTGGCACCGCTCATGGACTCCTGGATCATACGCATGGGATAGAGCAATTCGGGAAATGCAAATGCACCTCTGCACTCTTCCGGTCCATGACTTCCAATACTTCCGTCCGGATTTTCATACAGCTTCCAATACCCTTCAATAAACCACATCCAGGAATCAATCAAAGAGCCGTAATTGTCGCACATATCCGAAAGCCAGGCGCCGTAAGTAACGCTTTCAAATGAATTATAGCTCACGTTTGTGCTCCATGCACTTGTCGTTTTGGACATCAGAATAAGGTTTTCTTTGTTTTCCTTTGCTGTATTATAAAATCGTTCATTATTAATAATTGTCTCTACTGAATCGCCTTCATCGTTCATATCGGCAACCCATACATAGCCGCCATACTGAGCAGCCAATTCAATTTTATCTGCGATTTCGTTGCTGAGCCTTGTACGGTTTCCAGCACTGTGAAGCTCGGAATATGCTGTTCCCATAAAATATTCAAAGCTCTGGTAATACTCAGCTACCTTAGCATTTGACAGATAGTTATTCGTAAATGAGTTTCCAACCATGACGAAAAATGGAATATGATTTTCCTCTGCAAGTCTGGTCTGCTCTTCTAAAAACTCCATATGTCCCGGATAATCCACATTTAAGTAATAGCCCGGATGAATGACAATTGCAGAATACGGCTTCTGATTCTCCGGAAGCTGGTTCCAGAAGGTAACGATATCATGCCCGCCCTGGATTGGTCCCGGGGTAACATCGGAGGGATTCATTTCCCTTGCCATATGATGAATGATCAACGGATGTTCATTGTCTACTGTCATTCTGAGAGCAGCCTTACCCATTACGTTTACCGGTATTTCCTTTTTCAGGTCTTTGCTGGTAACTGTGAGAACTGCCGATCCGATTGCGATACCCGCAATAGATAATCCATCCTTCACTTTCACGATCTGTTCATTACTGCTGACTACTTTCACTTCCTGATTATATACATGAGCAGTTCCCTTTAACACGTCAACACTGAGGCCGGTGCTTTTTCCAACCTTTAAGGAAATTGTATCGGGATTTACATTCAGGGTATCTGCATTTACTTCCCCTGTATCCGCGGTATACGCAAACGCATCCACCTCAATATAATTCTGATACTGTATCTCCGGTCCTACTGCCTCAACGCGGAAAGTATGCTCTCCAAATGGAATGCCAACCAGTGTATAGATATCTTCCTTCATTACCGCTGTCCCAGCAGCATTCACTCTTGCAATTTCTTTCCCGTCCAGGTAAAGGTTCGCTTCCCCATAATTGGTATCTTTTTGTCCAATCCAGCGGATACCGGTTCCGGTAAACGTAATTTCCGCCCATGCACCCGGTGCGTTGGACTGCTTTGCATCTCCCCCAATGTGGGCATCTCCCGTTTCCACTTCCCATTTACCGGAGTATTTTACCAGGTTTGATTTGTTGTCAACCTCAACCCAATTGGCGGATGACTCTTTAACCTGGTTCTCTTCTGCCTGGTTCTCTTCCGACAGAACCACCTGTTCTGTCCCTGTCCCATTCTCAGCTTCGGTAAGGTCTTCCGCCTCTGAATCAGTCATAACTTCACTCTCTGGCTCTGTATATCCATCGTCCTTCGTTTCTGTCTGTACACCATCTGCCGATTCTGTGTATACTTCGTCCTCTATTCCTGTCTCAGTCTCAGCATTTTCCACGACAGAAACCAGTTCCCCCGGCGCAGCCGCCGCACTGAGCGGAGTACTAAGGCATAAGCATGTTGCCGCCAATAAAGCAGTCAGTTTCTTTCCTCTCCATTTCATCTTTGTTTCCTCCCATTCGTACTTGTTTATCCTCAGTATAATGATTACAAATAACAAAGTACATACGATTACTTGTCGTAAAATTTTACTTTTTTGACCCGTATGGAAGGAATTTTAAAGAATGGAAAAAATAAGTTAAAAAATCTTCTTTTTTATAAAAAATCTATCTTTTTTAAGCGTTTTCCTGTATTTTGACTGGGTATTACCGTTCAATACCGTCACGTGCCGCCTGCCCCTGGTTGAAGGGATGTTTTATTTTCCGGATCTCTGATACATAATCGGCAGCATCAATCAGCTCCTGACTGGGGGTATTTCCGGTGATTATGACCTCCAGACTTTCCGGCTTATCTCTGAGGAAATCTAAAACTACATTTTCATCCAGGAGTCCTGCGCTGATAGTATAGATCGTTTCATCCATAAAAAGAACATCAAAGCCTTCTTCTATGGCAATCTGTGTCACTTTTAAAAACTGCTGTTTGTAAAACTCTCTACGCTCTGCTTTTTCTTCCTCTGTCATTTGAAAACTGAATTTTTCTTCCTCCAGTCCATCAATGATACGAATATTGTCTGCCTTTTCCAGAATTTTACGTTCACTGGTTTTGTTGTTCTTCATAAACTGGTAAACCAATACTTTATATCCGAATCCCGCTGCTCTGATCGTCAGCCCCATTCCGGTTGTTGTTTTTCCTTTACCGTCTCCGTAATAAATATGAATCAAGCCTGTTCCTTTTAACATGTCCAAACCTCCTGAATTTTTAATTATTTTTCCAACGTGCTGCGATTATTATTTATTTTACCATAAGTATTTATATAAAAACAGATAAAATAGAAATACAAAAAAGAGCAGAGATCCAATGCCAGAACCCGCCTGACCATTATCTCTGCTCTTTTAGAAAGCGTATTATAAATCCAGCTTCATATCACCTGGTTTTATCCAGTTTCTCTTTCTCATAAATTCCGATACAACCAGCGTAACAATTGCCGGAAGTACGATCTGTATCACAGCTATTTTGATTAAAACCAGGGTAGATCCCTCCACTGGCGCCATGGTCTGATACGTCATGATCTGTCCTACCAGTCCTGCAGTTCCCATTCCGGAACCAGTTGCATTGCTGGTCATATTTAAGATCATCGTACCTACCGGACCTAATATAGCGCTGGATACAATTGCCGGTATCCATATAACCGGCTTTCGCACGATATTGGGCACCTGCAGCATGGATGTTCCTATTCCCTGGGCAAGAAGTCCCGCCACTTTATTTTCCCGGTAACTGGCTACTGCAAAACCTACCATGTTGCAGCAGCACCCAATAGTCGCCGCTCCAGCTGCCAGACCGGAAAGATTCAGGATTACTCCCAGTGCTGCGGAGCTGATGGGAAGTGTTAAAACCATACCCATTATAACAGATACAATAATTCCCATCAGAAATGGCTGCTGCTCGGTTCCCCAGTTAATGATTGCTCCAAGCCCCTCCATAAATCTGGATATGGGCGGTCCAACCAGAAGACCAACCGCTGCACCAGATGCAATTGTGGCAATCGGAGTTACCAGAATGTCGATTTTCGTTCTCCCGGATACCAGATGTCCCACTTCAATCGCTACATACGCAGCTATAAAAGCGCCCAGAGGTTCCCCAGGTCCAGCCAGAACAATCGCCCCGTCCACCAGAACGGTTCCAGCCAGAATCTTACCTGCGAAACCTCCTATCATGCCGGCTGTTGCCGCAGAAAGTACTACCAGCGGACTTTCTTTGAACTTATATGCAACGCCTACACCGATACCTGCGCTGGTCATGGCTGCAGCCACTTTTCCCACCTGGAATAACAATGCCCCGATGTCACCGCCGATCAGATTCGCAATCTGCTGAATAATCGTTCCAACAATCAATGTGGCAAACAGGCCGAGAGCCATGCCGCTTAGACCATCAATGAAAACTCTGTTTAAATACCTTTTAATTAAATTCATCTTTTCCTCCCAGATCGTATTTGCCATCATTAAAGACTTTGCCCTATAAAACTGTCTTTATACAATATTATAAGTTCTTGACAGCTGTCTTGTCACTGGGGAAAATGTACCATATTTTTAATTATTAATCAAGTATTCTTTTTTCTTTTAAAGCATTTTCTATCTCATCCAGAATTTCCTCGGAATCCGCCTCAATGGTATGATAGTGAACGCCATCCGTCAATGCATTCAGCGGACGGGTCTGATAATGATCCACCTTATTGACAAACTCATCTGCATCTCTCCTGTTTGAAATAATCAGATCTACCATAATCTGCCCATAGATTTCATGTTCCACTACCACATCCAGCATTTTACCCCCCAGGTCAACCACGCAGTACAGCTCTTCCCGTGTCTGGTCCGCACGGTGCTTTACCCGTACCGACCGCCTTGCCCTTGCCGGAACAGTAGTATGATAGAGAATATATCCCTTATTGGTAGATAAAATATTTTTATTTACGGCACGTAAAAGTGCAATATCCTGGACAATAACCTGTCGGCTGACAGACAGTCTCTTCGCCAGTTCCGTCCCAGATACGGGAACCTCACTTTGTTCCAATATTTTAATGATTTGTTCACGTCTTTCTAATGTTTCCATAAATGTAACCGCCTCCGGGATTTTCGTATTTGGTTTGATTATACTATGGAAACATGGCAGAGGGCAACCAATAATCCCTACATTTCCTATTTACAATAATTTTGGTTTATTGTATGATGTAACATAGAATATACTGTCGAAAGGTTGATACAAAATGATAAAAGATAAAGAAGCACTACTTTTCAAATCGCTTCAATGTTTGGCCGTTATTGTTCTCGCCTTATTGCTCGGTTCTGCCGCGTACTCGGAAAAAACAGTTTACACCGTTGCATCCGTACAGGAATCAGACGCTCTGTCCCTGACAAACGACAGCTCATCCGGTTTATCAGAACCATCCACCGGCGAAAATGGGAATGCAGATACATTAGAACTTCACATATATGACCAGATTACGGAAAAAATCACAGAGCTGCAGGAACTGCGTATGATCCAGGAAGATAATTCCGACATGAATTCCAACGAAACAGATGATGCAGATGACGATATCTTATCCTCCGAATTGAGTGAATATGATTTAACAGAAAAAGATTCCACCGTTGAATATACCAGTGAATCTTCAGCTTCAGAAAGTGCTGATTCTGAATCCGAATCCCAGTACTATAAGATTTCAACGGAAAGAGCCTCAGCAGATTCCAAATACCAGATTTCCGATAAAAGAGATTCCGCTGTCATTAATTCATCCCCGGAAACAGAACCCTCCAGTACCGAGTCTGAAACAACCCTTGTCTCCCCGGAAAGTTATCTTCTCCGATACAGCGAAGAACCTTCCAAAAAATCCATTCCCCAGACTTTTGATCTGCGGGTAGGAAAAGAAGCGGGGCTGACACCCTTATATCTTCATAAGAAGCTGCCCATAAAGCAGACCTGGGAAGAATTTGAAGGGACGCTTACCAGTATGCTTGACAGCTTTGCAGGAGACTGGGGGCTTTACCTGAAAAATTTAAAAACGGGAGAAGTGATCAGCATTAATGAGCATCCCATGGAATCAGCCAGCCTGATTAAGCTTTACATCATGGGAACAGTATACCAGCATATTGCAGATGGAACTCTTGAAAAAACCGAAACCATCGACCGTCTGTTAAACGATATGATTACCGTAAGTGACAATGAATCTTCCAATGAACTGGTACGATCCCTGTCACCCACCAAAGACCACAGTGAAGGCATGAAGATGGTAAATGAATTTATCCAGCAGAACGGCTTTAAAAACACCAAACAGGTAAATGGGCTTGCTGATCCCAGCCTCTGGGTAGAAAATGCAGTAAACCAGACTTCCCCGGCCGACTGCGGAAAGCTGTTGGAGAAAATCTACAAAGGAAAACTGGTTTCCCACCTTGCTTCAAGAAGCATGGAAGACCTGCTGTTAAATCAGGAAATTACTTATAAAATTCCCGCAGGGCTTCCGAAAAACGTGACAAGTGCAAATAAGACAGGCGAGGTCAGCAACTCGGAAAATGATGCTGCGATTGTATATTCCAACGCCTGTGATTACATACTATGCATTATGTCCACCGACCTGGCTGCCACCAATTCAGCTGTAAACCACATTAACAGCCTGTCCTCACTGATCTATGATTATTTTAATGATTAATCGGCACAGCAAGAAAGGAAACACTTTTATATGATGCGAATATGGTTTAAAATATTTAAAGACAATAAAATGCTGCGGGATACCGTGATCTGTGATGATACCGGTGAAACCAGAACCCATAAAATATTTAATGCTCTGGATGCCGCCTGTTATGAATTTGATTTGGGCAAACCGCTCTGGCTGGACGCAACAGTAGCAGCGTTTAAACGCCATGATAAAGCTCGGTTTAATCAGGATAATTTTATTGAAACGATTGATTTTGATTATTTGGAGATTCATGTTATTGAGGAATAGAAAGCACCGGCATACAGCGTTTTTGATACGCTATATGCCGGTGTATTTTATTTCTTAATATAGGGTCGCACCCTGTGAGGTTTCTCCTGCACACCTTGTAAACAAACCCAGAACGCCTTTATATTCCGGTGTTTTATTAACCCATTTTTCTTTACGTTCTTTCAGAATCCGCTCTACTTCCTGTGACGAAAGTTCTTTTCCTTTGCATCCGATTAAATCCAGCGTCCTGTTTGGAATATGAATGCGAATAATATCATCATCCTCTATGAAAGCAATTGCACCGCCACAGGCTGCCTCTGGTGTTACATGTCCAATTGCCGGCCCTCTGGTAGCTCCTGAGAAACGTCCATCCGTTACAATTGCAGTAGATGCCCGAAGCTGTGGATATGTATGCAAAACTTCTGTAGCCCGGAACATCTCCGGCATTCCTGCCCCTCTGGGTCCTTCATAACGAATGACAATGACATCTTTGGGAACGATTATGCCTGACTGTATGGCTGCAACCGCTGCTTTTTCACTGTCAAATACCCTGGCCCTGCCTGAGAAAATATGGGTCGCAGGATCTGCAGAAGCGTGCTTGATTACTGCTCCCTGGGGTGCGATATTGCCATAAAGGGCGGCCATTCCCCCATCCGGTTTATATGGATCGCAAAGAGGTCGTATAATATCCTGCGGCTTATGCCCAAAGTTAGCAAGATACATGGCATTATGGCGGAAGAATCCGTTGCTTTCCAGCTCTTCCAGGTTTTGCCCCACTGTCTTCCCGGTCACAGTCATTTCATCTAAGTACAGAAACTCTTTGATTTCCCGCATCACTGCCGGAACACCTCCTGCAAAATACAAATACTGGGTAGGCCATCTGCCACTTGACAACAGCGATACCAGCACCGGAATCTTACGGTGGATTTCATCAAAGTCTGCAAGCGTAATTACAATGCCTGCCTGCTTTGCAATTGCCGGAATATGAAGAGTGGCATTTGTGGAACCGGATACTGCCGCATGAACCATTACTGCGTTTAGAAAAGATCGTTTCGTAAGAATCTTTGCCGGAGTCAATCCTTCGTCTATCATTTCTACGATTCTGCGGCCTGCCTGCCTTGCATAGGATTGAAGCATACCAGACCATGCCGGCATTAATGCATTTCCGGGAAGTGCCAGCCCCAGCGCCTCTGACAATATCTGCATTGTAGACGCTGTCCCCATATACTGGCAGGAACCGGCAGTGGGACAGGCATTACACAAATAAAAGGCTTCATCCTCCTTGGTTATCTCACCGTCTGATACTTTCTGTGGTGTCTCATATCCGATGACAGCCGTCATGAGATCCGGACCCGGCATCATAGAGCCTCCACAAAAATGAATTGCCGGAATGTCCAGTCTTGCGGCGGTCATAAGATGCGCAGGCACAGCCTTATCGCAGGAGGAAAACAACACCATTCCATCATAAGGCGCAGAACAGGCATGGATTTCTACCAGTGAGGAAATAATATCTCTGGATGCAAGGGAATATCTCATCCCTCCATGTCCGCAGGCAACCCCGTCACAGATATCTGTGGCTGTATGTACCGCCGGTCTCCCGCCGCTTTTATGCACACCTAATGCAGCACTTTCCACTAATCCATTTAAATGAGTGCTTCCCGGATGGCTGTCTCCAAAAGTGCTTTCCAACAATACCTGAGGCAGGCCCAATTCTTCCGGCATCCAGCCGGTACCCAGCCTCATGGGATCAAATTCCGGATTTTCTTTTCTGGCTTTTTGGCTTCTTAGCATCATGTCATTCCTTTCTTTTCATTCATGACCGATTTGTTATTGGAATCAGGCTGTCCCAGAAATGGATTCCAGATAATTCTTTAATTTCAAGTCCACCCGTTCGGGCAAAAGACCTTCTGCCGGCTGGCTGCCAATGAGCTGTCCTGCATAAATCTGTGCTCTTTGGCTGGCATCCTTGGAACCCTGCTCTTCCCACTGGGAGTAGGGACCGCTGCAGGAAAGACTTGCCTCCCAGCGGCAGTCGTAGTGATTCAGGGTACTGTCACTCATCAGATGGCTTCCATGGGCCCCTACCTCCATGATATCTCCAACTGCAAGTTCTTCTTCCCCAAACGGAATTCCTGCGGCTATGATATTGATCCGATCCACACACTCTGCATCCAGCACAAATTTGGGGAATGACATGGAAATCAAACTGTTTAATGTCCCCACTCCATTGTGAAGGCACTGGGCACCTGCCGCAGTAAGCAGCAGATGATTCTGCATTGTTTCCATGCCAGCCTGATAATCCACAACCTTTGAATCAGTAATTCCCGACATCACCCGGTTAGGCAAGTTGTAGTAATACGCCAGCTGCAATCCCACAAGATTGCACATATTTGCTTCGGGAGAACCATTTGCATAGCAGACCATCCGCATATTTGCTGTCGTGGATCCCGGCACATAAACAACCGGTGTTCCCGGCTTTACCAGCTGCGCCAGCACAAGCCCCGCCAGAAACTCACAATTTTGCTGTACCGCTGTTCCCAGAATGGAAATAGGACTTGTGACCCCTGCCATCAGGCAGTTAACGATATAGACCGGCTGTCCTTTTTTTGCAAATTCCAAAAGGGATTCACACGCAGTCACCTCGTACTTCAGCGGACTTGTAGGACAAACCGGCACCGCCATGATACAGTCATTCCAAAGCTCCTCTCCCTGCTCAAAAGTAATCTGTGCCATTTTAAATATATGGGCAAGCTTATCTTTCGTTCCGGAAAATCCAAGCAGCAGCTTATCTGAATGTTTCAGAGAGTAGTAGAACATGGTAAGCTCCCTGATTCCAGCGGGGATATCAACAGGTTCCGTCAGAATCCCGCCAGCAAAGGTTACTGCATCACATGCCTGTACTAACTTTGTAAAATCAATATAATCTCGTGCTGTTCCATTTCGCTCCACACCATTTTCCGACACAAAAGGAGAGCCGTAACAAGCAGATACCAGCAGTTTATTCCTCTGTCCGATACCATGCTGCATAGACATCTTCGGATTCCTGGCGCGGAAATCATAGAGGCTGGGACAAGTTTTCAGCGCTTCTGTAATATTATTTTCCGTAAAAAAGACATTTTTACCATCCACCCGGAAGCCATGAACCTTAAACAGGTCAACTGCCTCTGAACAATTAAAATAAACACCTGTCTCTTTCAAAATCTTAAGGCTCGCTTCATGAACTTGTTCCAGCTGAGTTTTTGTGAGTAGTTCCAGTCTCCCTGTCAGTGCCATACAGCCCCCTCCTTTATCTTACTCAATCACGCCGGTCTGCACCAATACATCAGCCAGCCTTCTCTTACAGTCAATATCAGCCGCTGCCAGCGGTCTTTTTGGATAACCGCAGGCATATCCCTGTATTTCCATTGCCGCTTTTAAAGATCCCGGGAATGCACCTGAAAAAACTACTTTCATTATCTTGCACAGCCTGCGGTGGCATTCTCTGGCACGACACAGATCTCCCGCCTGAAAGCTGTCATATAGTTCACGGCAGATCTTCGGTGCAATACAAGCCCCAATTCCCATAAATCCATCACCTCCGCATGCCATTGCTCCAAGGAAAACTTCATCTGTACCGGTACAAACATAAAAATCCTCATTTTTGGTTTCATTAATTACCTCAACCGTACTGGTCAGATCGGTAACATTCTTAATTCCAATAATATTTTTTTCTCTGGACAATTCTACAATGGATTCCACCGATAAAGTAACATTAGTGTAATCCGGATAATGATAAATAATAACTCCAGGTCTGGAATATCTGGCTATCTCTTTATAATAGGCAACCATTTCCTCTTCTGTGGTAGCCGGATCAAAGGGTGTCATGATAAGTACAAAGTCTATCCCTATTTCTCCGGCGTAAGAACACAGTTCCTTGGTCCCCGCCGTTGTATTGGTACTGCAGCACGCCACAATATTACACCGTCTGTCCGCTGCATCTACGGCTGCTTTAAATAACTGTTTCCGTTCTTCCATGGTCAAAACGGAATACTCTCCTGAACTTCCTCCGACCAGTATTCCATCCAGCCTGCTTTCCACCAGATGGTTTACCATATTTGCGATTCCTTCCACATCCAGGCTTTCATCCCGGTTCAATGGCGTTGCCATCGCCGCATAGACTCCTTTAAACTCCTTCTTTGCGTTCATCGTTATATGCTGTAAATACGCTCTTGTATCTGGTATTTTAATATCACACATTTCTCTTTTTGCATTAATACGGGTACGTCCCTGATCATAGAATACCCGGTCACATAAGGTAATTCCTGCCTCTATTCCATTTGTAACCACTACTGCCTTTTGATCCAGTGTAGCATATCGGGAGTCAACCAGGCAATAGCCAATACTCTTTTCTACAGTATAACCGTAATTAGCTGTCGTTACCTTACCGATCACTTTACCATCTGCATAAACAAGACTTTCATTTTCAATATCAATGTCATCTTCATCAGCTGTAAATCCCATCAACTTTCGTTTTATGCCCTCTCCTTTTATTTCAAGTAATTTCTCCTGGCCGATAAAGAATGGCTTATCGAATTTCACAGAACGTTCCATTCCCATTTCCAGCGGGTTGGTACCGCCAAAATCGCGAACTGTAATCAAGCCTTTTTCTGTTGGGATACTTTCTAACGTGACATCACTTTCTATTACACGTACACCATATCTCTTTCCCGCTTCCAAAAGATCTGACACGATCTGCCCGATGCGGGTATTATCCGCAAATATTTCAAATCCCAGCTCTCCGGTAAATCCAGTGCGTGAGAAGATAATAGGAATACCCCCGGCTTCATTTTCCATAAAGGTATAATACTTCATATTTGTCATGTCATATCGGAGATAGGATGCCAGCATACGTCTGGAATCCGGTCCCTGAATTGACCACAACGCTATTTTATCACTGAGATCTTCAAATCGGACGGCCTTTTTTCCTTTGTGCTGGTGGAACCATTTTAAGGTGCTGTCCTTAAATGCTGATATCATCCAGTATTTTTCATCATGGTAGCAATATACGGTAACGTCATCCACAAATACCGCATCTTTATTTAAAATACTGGTGTACATTACCTTTCCGGGAACCAGATGCGCAATATCATTTACACACATTTCATCTAAAAACTGCCTTGCATCACTTCCTGTAATCTCCATGACTCCCATTGTAAAATCAAAAATTGCCACATGATTCCGAATCAACTCATGATCTTTTCTTCTTGCCATATCATTTTTTTTCACTTTGTCCTCCAATTCCTCAGACATACGCCTGATCTTTTATTTTGAGCTTTCACTATTTATTAGAGCAATTTCCATGCCAATGTGTATTTCCACGAGGCATTATTTGAGAAAAAAATGATATCTGTATTTGCATTTCCGATTACAGGTTCCAATCTGTATTATCTCCCCTGTTTTTTAATCCTCCTTGCTATCCCAAATTCACCATGCTATAATTTTATTAAGTGTGGGGAACAAATTTTGATGATTTTTTTCATCATGGTAATGTGATTTTTCATCTGTATTTACAAAAGGAAAAGAGGTTCAACATGATTCTAAGAGATCTATGCCATACTGATTTTTTAATAATGCATCCATCGGATTTGTTAAAAGATGGAGTTGCACGCTTGATGGATGACACCCCGTCTTACGTCCTGTCTGTTCTGGACGGGCAGGTAAGAGGTGTCTTCTCATCACAGTATCTGATGAAATATTATCTGCAAAACCCCCATTCCCTCTGCAGCCTTGAGGATACCCCATCAGATAAACCCTTTGTACTTATGCCCTCCGGTGCTTCACTGGATGCGCTTAGCAGGACGGAATGCGGGACCTATATAATCGCTATGGAGCAGGAAATGCCCATAGGTGTGCTGCATTACGATTCCCGTATTAAGAATATGAATCAGCATTCCCCCAATCCTATTATGGATATGCCCTTTGAAGGATTTCAGCAGGTATTTGAAAATATTGAAGAAGAAATTATTGTCTCTTCTAAGGAAGGCAAAGTCTGTTATCTCAATAAAAAAGCAGAAGCGCTGATGGGACTTTCCTCAAAAGAAATCGTAGGACGTACCCTGGGGGAACTGGTGGAAAAAAGAATTTTTTATCCCAGCGCTGCACTGGAAGTTTTGAAAACAGGTAAAAAAGTAAACCTGCAGACACATATGCAGACTGGTGAAGAACGGTTAAGTACTGCAATCCCTATTTTTAATGCCCGAGGAGAAGTAGATTATGCAGTGTGTACTTCAAAGAATGTAGCAGAAATTCTCCAGCTAAATCAACAGCTGGCGGCAGAACAGCGAAAGCTGGAACAAAAGCATTATGAGATTGAACGGATGCAGAAGCGGGAATTTGAGCAGATGAATTTCTACTTTGACAGCAAAGAAATGTTTAAGGTCATGCATGCCATTAAGCGTGCGTCACCTCTTGAAATGACCGTCTTAATACTTGGAGAGACCGGAGTCGGAAAAGAAATTGTAGCTAAGAGCATTCATTATCTCAGCAATCGGCGTACCCAGCCTTTTGTAAAGATCAACTGCGGGCTGATACCGGAAAATTTAATCGAAGCTGAGCTGTTCGGTTATGAAGAAGGCAGCTTTACCGGCGCTTCTAAAGGCGGTAAAAAAGGAAAAGTAGAGATGGCACACGGCGGTACTCTGTTCTTGGATGAGATTGGAGACATGCCTTTTCATCTTCAGATAAAGCTATTGGATTTTCTTCAGGATAATTCCTATGTCCGTGTTGGGGGAACCAAACGCCATCATGCAGATGTGCGGATTATTTCAGCCACTAATCAGAACTTAAATGAAATGGTAGAAAAGGGGACTTTTCGAATGGATCTCTTTTACCGGTTAAACGTATTCAGCATACAGATCCCTCCCCTGCGGGAACGGACAGAGGACATACCTGCGCTCACGGAATATTTTCTAAAAAAGTTTAACGGCAAATACAATCTGCAGCGTCAGCTTTCCCCCGATGTCATCAAAGAAATGTATCAATACCGCTGGCCCGGAAATGTACGGGAACTGGAACATACGCTGGAACGTATGATTGTAATGAGTGAATCGGAAATCGTCTCATCCGAAATTTTACACGAAGCAATTAACGAAAGACAGAAGCCTGCCCTTAGCATTGTGTGCAATGGAATCCTGCCATATAAAGAGGCAAAAGGTATACTGGAGAAAATATTGATTCAAAGAGCATATGAACTTTATGGTTCTACTTATAAGGCGGCAGAGGCACTTGGGATTGACCAGTCCACGGTTTCTAAGCTGTTGAAAAAGTATCGGGATGACTAAAGCAAAGCCCCCTGCCGTATGGAACAGGGGGCTTATTTAGAACTTCTTCCTGCCGCATGCATCCCTTATCCCGCATGCATCCCGGTATTTCGCCACTGTTCTGCGAGAAATCCTTATGCCTTCCGCTACCAGTCTTTCCGTAATCTTCTGGTCGCTGAGCGGCTTCTTCTTATCTTCTGCAGCCACAATTTCCTTGATCCGCTCCTGTACTCCCGCTGAGGCTACCAATCCATTGTCTTCACTGGACTCCACCCCTTTGGAAAAGAAATAGTTCAGGGGAAAGATGCCCCAGGTACACTGCAGATATTTTCCCTGAAGGGCGCGGCTGACAGTTGATGCATGGATTTCCAGTCTGTCTGCCACATCTGACAGGCACATGGTTTTCAGCCCTTTTCCGCCAGCAAAAAAGTCCTCCTGAAGATCAACGATACACTTCACCACCCGGATCATAGTAGTATTCCGCTGCGAAATGCAATTTCTAACCCATTCTGCCTGTTTCAATTTTGACTGGACATAGTCCTTTGTATCCTGATCTGTTTCCTTTTTCAGCAATTGGCAATAGGAGGTATTCATGATGACTCTGGGATACATGTATTCGTTGAGGAGGATTTCGTAATACCCGCTGAGTTTAACCACCGTTATATCAGGGACAATATATGACAATGTTTCTCTGGTATAAAAGCTGTTTCCCGGTTTCGGGTTTAATGACTGGATCACTTTGTAAGCCTCCAGCACTTCTTCCACCGAAGCTCCAAGCTTTTTGGCTATCTTATCCATCTGGTTTTTTCCCAGCAGATCCAGGTACAAGTCGATAATCTTCCTTGCATTTGGTTCATCCATTTGTCTGCGGTCAATCTGAAGCAGCAGACATTCCCTTAAATCCCTGCACCCAATTCCTGCCGGCTCCATCCCCTGTATGAGATGTAGCAGTTTTTTTGCTTTCTCATTTTCTATTTGGAATTGCCGGCACACATCATCCAGCGGCAATGTAAAATACCCCTTTTGATCAATACATGCTATCATGTACTCCATAACTGTATGTTCCTGCACATCCAGATCATAAGTCAAAAGCTGAGACAGCAGGTATTCCTGTAAATCCTCTTCCTCGCCTTTTCCAATAGTTCCCCAGACATCCGTTTCCACACGCTCTTCATATTCCTGATTATAATAAACCCGGTTTTCCTCATTCATCTGCTCCAGCCATTCCAATTTCCTGCGGATATCATCTTCCCGGCTGACAGGGGGTTCCATATTCTCCAAATCAATCAACGGATTTTCCATAGCCAGTTCCTTCACATAAGTTTCCAGTTCCTGACCTGTCATCTGTAGAATTTGTACCGATTGAATCATTCTCTGTGACATATTCATCTGCTGGCTCATTTTTACCTGAAGTTCCATATCGTTCCTGGTATGCTGCATGCTCATAAACCCTATCCGGTTAATCACCAATGCAGTATACGCTCCTTTCTCCATTCTCAGGGTCCCACACTCCTGCTTTTCTACGTCAAGCTATTTATTCTTAAGACGTGACAAAGCGTTCTTCAAATGCCTGATCTGTGCAGATCCCTTTCCCGGAAATAACCATTTACTGCATCTTATTCAGCAGCTTTCATCTTATTCCCGGTATCAGGCATCCTCACAGAAAATGTATGGCACAAAATTGATTTACTGCCATCCAGACAATTTAAAGAACGTTTTCCCAATATACTGTTAAGTTTATTTTAGCATAGTTTGCGGACTCTGTAACGATTATTTATGGAAACTTCAGCACCACTCCGGCAAACTTAAATCTACAGCAGACGATGTGCCTTCCCTCCAACCGTCACGTAATCTGCTACGATTCTGTTTCTGCAGGTCTCTGCCCTGCCTTTGGAATCAACCAGTTCAATGGGGTGATCCTCCATATGGAAAATAGTGATATCTCCTTTATTTCCTTCTTTTAAATGTCCCAGTCCTTCCAAATGGAAAAAATCTGCCGGAACTGATGTCACACAACGCACGCATTCTTCCATATTCATACCCAGGTGTAAAATTTTATTCATAGTATGTATTAATCCCCAGACTGGTTTTAAGAAATTCCATGCATAAATATCGGTACTGATCATATCCGGATAAAATCCCTGATCAAATGCAGCATGTGCAATCTGAAAGCAGAAACTGCAGCCACCATGTCCCACATCAAACAGCACCCCCCGCTTTTTTGCCATAAAGACGCTATCCAGGACTTTTCCATCGGAATCTACCATACTATTGTGTATTCCATTTGGGGCATAGCGGTTATAGCAATGGGTCAGCAGATCTCCCTTTTGGGCAAGGTCAATCATTTCACTTACCTTTGGGGGATATTCTCCCACATGGGCAACGAATGGAAGTTTTAACTCCCGTGCTGCCTTTTGTCCCAGCTGGAAGGGCAGCAGCCCAAGCTTACCCACCGCCTCACCGTCCGAGCGGACTTTAACTCCCACAATAGTGCCCGGATATTTTCTGATCATCTCTTTCATCTCATCTATCCGGAGATTATCTTCCTCTGACAGTTCCGACCAGGTGTTTATTCCATGATATGCCAGATTGAGCAGCGCATATACCCGTGTCATTGTATTTGTCATATACTTATCATGGAATTGTTCGTAATTTGCCGCTCCAGTAGAACCGGCGTCAATCACTGCACAGTTTCCAAGGCGGACACCTGCCACGTCGGGATGCAAACCAATATTTAAGGGACTGTCCATATCAAAATGCCCGTGAATGTCTATAAATCCCGGCGACACAGTCTCTCCATCCAGCTGTATCACATCTGCATCTGCCGGAACATTTATATGTTCACGAATTTCCGCAATAAGCCCTTCTCTGATTAAAATATCTTTTTTTTCATAATAATATCCATCCCCTGGTGACAGTAGTCTGCCGCCACGAATCAACAGTGTACCTCTCATAAATAGCTCCCTTCCATACCAAAACCCGGCAATTATTCGGTTACAGTTTTATCTTCCTTCTGAGGCTCATCTGTAAGCGGAATATCCGCATTTATTTTTTCTCTGTCCTTCTTAACCCATTTCACAAAAGATATTGCCATAATAATGAATATTACCATCAACGGCGGTGATGTCAGCTGGGACGAAGCCTGCAGAGCCTTTATCGCTCCTCCGCTGAACATTAATGCTAATGGAAGTACTACTAACGCGGCTACCCAAAATATGCGGTACCATGCAGGCGGATCTTCTCCTACCCGAAGATTTTTACTGGTAGCAGTTGCAAGTGTCATAGCTATGGTATCAATAGTCGTTGCCAGGAACATAAACATAATGAAGCAGAATGCAAACAGGAACACTTTACCAAATGGCAGATGAAGCATCATTGCTGCAATAGCTTCATAATTTGATGATTCAGCGGCAATTTTGGAAACAGGAACGATTCCGTTCAGGTCCAGATACATGCCATAATTTCCAAGAACTCCATACATCAGCCAGCATCCTCCTGAGCAGATAAGCAGTTCTGCAAGTATGACCTGACGAACCGTTCGGCCTTTTGATATACGGGCTACCCAGAGTCCCATGGTTGGAGCTACAACAATCCACCACGCCCAGTAAAAGATGGTCCAGTTCTGTGGAAAACCTCCTTCGGAGATCATATCGGTAGTCGTACTCATTTTAATATAGTTCTGAAGCATCGTTCCGATGCCCTCAGTCAGATTGTTTAAAATAAATGCCGTCGGACCAATAATGAAAATGACTGCCAGCAAAACTATCGCTCCATTAAAGTTAAAATCGCTTAACCGCTTAATTCCTTTTTCAATTCCCGCATAACAGGCTACGCTAAATACGATCAGCCAGACCAGAATAATGATCAGATCCGTGGTAAAGGTTTTGGGTACGCCGAACAATTTATTTAAACCGGTACTGATCATCGGGGTACCCAGAGCAATACTGGTTCCGCATCCGCCAATAATCCCAATTACAAAAAAGATATCAATTAATTTGCCCGCTTTGCCTTCTGCATGCTTTTCACCGATCATTCCTTCACATGCGGTACTCAGTTTCAGGATCGGACGTTTTCGGTTCCAATACGCATAAGCAATTGGTAAGGTGGGAATACAATACATTGCCCATGCACTGGGTCCCCAGTGGAATAGTCCGTAGCTGCTTGCCCATACATAGGACTCCGCACTTCCGGGTTCTATTCCAAAAGGAGGACCGGTCACATAGCTTGCCCATTCGATGGATCCCCAATACATGATACTGGCGCCAAGACCTGCGGTAATCAGCATACCGATCCAGGAAAAGGTAGAGAACTGCGGCTTTGCATCCGCTCCCCCGAAACGGATATTGCCCCACTTTTTTGAAAACGCCATGAAAAGCAGGAAAATCAGACATCCGGCAGCAAATAACAGATATGCCCACCCAAGATTGCTTGTTGCCCAGGAATTCGCTGAATTAATTACCGCACTGCTCTGTTCCGGTTTAAAAAACATAATCCCGCAGATTATGATCAGAAAAATAACGGACGGAATCAGCACTTTTCGCTCCACTATCTTTCTTTTCGGTTCCTTTTTGTCGTTCTGAGTCATAGATAATACCTCCTTAGTAAAATTTATTTTATACTAAGTAAATGAGCAAAATTTGTGCCAACTTTATAATTTTTTAATAATTGACAGCTCAATTATGGAAATTCCCCATTTTATGCGTCTTACATAAATCTTAGATTCTCCATCTTATTCTGCTGCTGTAAGTAACTTAGATAAAAATAAATTCCACACCCACAAATCAATGAATATTTTCATCCCCAAAATGAAAATTTTCATTGATCTACACCCTCAGAGCATATAATAAAAATCAAACCACATTCCGCTTCTCTCCGCACTGAAATGCTTTAATATTTAAATAGACCTCGTTCATCAGCCTCTCTCTGGCTTCCCTGCTGATCCACCCAATATGCGGAGTTATAAGTAATTTCCTGCTATCCTGGATATCAAGCAGCGGGTTGTCCTTATTCATGGGCTCTTCTGTCAGGACATCCAGCCCGGCGCCTCCAATCATCCCCTCCTTTAATGCTTTTGCAAGATCTTTTTCATTTACAATAGGTCCCCTTGCCACATTTAACAGAATTGCTGTCTTTTTCATTTTTTCAAATGCCTGTAAATTCAGTAGATTCTCTGTGTCCTTGTTGAGTGGTGCGTGCACGGAGATAATATCAGATCTCTGCAGCAGGGAATCAAATTCTACCTGCTCATAAACTGCATCCTTATTTCTACCGGAAGTGGAATAATAAATAATATGACAGCCAAGGGCCTCCGCAATTCTGGCAGTTCTCCTGCCGATTGCCCCCAATCCGATAATCCCCCAGTTCTTGCCTTCCAGTTCATAAATCTGCTCCCCAAAATGGGTAAACAGTTCACTTTTCACATATTCCCCGCTTTTTACATATTGATCATAATAACTTAATTTATGTAATAAAAACAACGCCATGGCAATTGTATGTTGCGCAACTGCATTTGTAGAGTATCCCGCCACATTGGCAACAGTTATGTCTCTGGAATCCAGATACTCCTTATCCAGCACATTGTAACCGGTTGCCGTTACTGCTATCATTTTCAAATTTGTGGCATCACTAAGATTTCCCCTGTTCATGGGGACTTTATTCATTATCACAATATCTGCATCTTTTACCCGTTGCGCCACCTCATGTTCCCGGGTTGTCTCGTAGACAGTGACCTGCCCAAGTTCGTTAAAACAGGACAGATCCATATCATTTCCTATTGTTTTTCCTTCTAGTATCACGATTTTCATCATTGTTTTCTTCTTTGTATTCATCATTGTATTCATCATTGTTTTCATCATTATGTTTACCCTTTCCCATATCTTTACCTCCTGCGTTTACCTGAATCAATATAAAATCCATCGGAAAAAGGCCACCTTATGTAACACAAGGCAGCCCCCTTCTATATGAATTTATGCAGATTTCCTGAATTTGTGAACCATATCTAGAATTAGGCCCACTTATCCCCGGAATCGCACTAATTAAAACCTATATCTATGAACTTCTATCTTAAAAATACTAATTGTTACAAAATAGCTGCTTCTAATCTATTTTAACATCATCTGCCGCAGACTGCGGCTAAATACCTTTCTTAATACCTCGATAAAAATCACTTCTATAAACGTTTTAACAATTCTTCTCTTTCTTTTTCAAATCCTGGTTTTCCAAGTAACGCGAACATATTCTTCTTGTAGCTTTCGACACCCGGCTGATTGAAAGGATTCACTCCCAATGTGTAGCCGCTGACACCACATGCAAATTCGAAGAAATAGAACAGCTCACCTAAGGAAAACTCATCCTGCTTCGGAATGGTTACCATAAGATTTGGTACATTTCCATCCGTATGGGCAAGAATCGTTCCATTCATTGCACTTTTATTTACAAAATCCACAGTTTGTCCTGCAAGATAATTGAGGCCATCTAAATCTACCGGCTCTTCCCCGATTTTTAACTCACACTGTGACTCTTCTACATTCAATACTGTTTCGAACATGATACGGCTACCGTCCTGGATAAACTGACCCATGGAATGAAGATCTGTAGTGAGATCTACGCTTGCAGGGAATATTCCCTTTTGGTCTTTTCCTTCACTTTCGCCATATAATTGTTTCCACCATTCAGATACGTAGTGTAAGCTTGGTTCATAGTTGGCTAATATCTCTACTGATTTGCCTTTTCTTAACAGGATATTACGGATTGCTGCATACTGTAATGCATCATTTTCGCCAAAATCAGCTTCCAGAGCGCGCTGTCTTCCGGACGCAGCGCCCTCCATCAACTTCTTAATATCTGCTCCACTTACTGCGATAGGAAGCAAGCCTACTGCGGTTAATACGGAGAAACGTCCGCCTACATCATCCGGAACTACGAAGCTTTCATAACCTTCTTCGGTAGCCAGGTTTTTAAGGGCCCCTCTGGCCTTGTCCGTTGTAGCATAGATTCTCTTGGCTGCTTCTGCCTTGCCGTATTTCTTTTCCAGCATTTCTTTAAAAATACGGAACGCAATTGCTGGTTCAGTAGTGGTACCTGATTTTGAAATAATGTTTACAGAAAAATCTCTGTCCCCGATAACATCGATTAAATGCTTTAAATAGGTGCTGCTGATGCTGTTTCCTACATAATAAATCTCCGGTGTCTTACGGATTTCCTTTGAAACCATATTATAAAAGCTGTGGCGCAAAAATTCAATTGCCGCTCTGGCACCAAGATAGGATCCGCCGATACCAATGACCAGCAACACCTCACTGTCTCCCTGAATTTTTTCCGCTGACTTCTCAATTCTTCCAAACTCTTCCTTGTCATAATCTACAGGTAAATCAATCCATCCCAGGAAATCATTCCCCGCACCTGTCTTTGATACCAGCGTGTCCTTGGCAGCCGCAACTATATTTTTCATTGCTTCTACTTCGTTTTCGCCAATAAATCCAGCTGCTTTTGAATAATCAAACGTTACTTTATTTCCCATGATATTCACTCCTTCTTTGCGTGTTTTATATGTTCTTATCCATCATTCTACCAAATGTACTACACTTAATCAAGACAAAAATTCCTTTAGCACCTCCCTTATGACTCGTTCCTGTTCCGCAGGATCCATTTGTTTTAGGATTTCCGTGTTCCGCTCCTTGCTATGCTCACGCTCTGCCGCAGTTTCATCTAACCCCTCCTTTATTCTTGCCAGATTCTGTTTCAACTCACGCTTATCTTTCTGCGCCTTGCTCTCAAGCGGCCTCACTGGCCGCTTTTTCACCCCTAGCGGTGAAATCGGCGTCTTTTCTTTCTCTTTTACTGAATCTGCCTCTGCTGCCGGCTCCTGTTTCTTCTCACTTTCAGATAGTGATGATAGATCCACCTCCTTGTAGGCATGTCCTATTCCGGAATTTGCCAGGTAATCTTCCAACTGTACCTGCAAATACCTGTTTTTATATCCAACATCAATTACCGCCTGGGTTCCTAATAGAAGCAATAGCGCTCCTCCGCCGGCCCATAGATAATTCTGTACAATGTTTGCTGCAAAGTTCTGGGCACCTGCCAGCAGATAACCTGCCCCGGCTATACCTAAGCATAGAACAAGTGCGGTGCCTCCCATACGGCGCCACTGGTGTAGACTCATACCAATGCACTGATATTCATAGATGCTTTTCTTTACAAAGACTGATGTATTGGTTAACCCTTCATTTAACCGTTTACTCGCGACGTACTGTTGTCGTAATCGCTTCATAAACTTGCCTTTCGCTTCTGTGTAGTTTTCTGCATCCCGTATCAGTCTGTCATATAGAATATTTAATACTAGTTGACTGATTACCCCCAAAATACAGATTGCTGCCATTGCGTAAAATAACATGTTTTGTTGTAAGATAGACCTTATCATTGTGATCCCCCTTCACCTTTCTGATTTGTACCGACATCATAGCCCACAAAAAATAATTTGTAAAGCAGAATCGTTCGACAAAAAAACCTCGGAAATGGCTTATTTACGGGGGTTTTTGCGATTTTGGGGTTCATGTGAGGCACTTCAATTTCACTTTGAAATAACACATTTTGCCGTGATCAGAAATCTTGAAATCCATTTATTTTAGCGGTTCGAAGGCAGTTTGGAGAGGGCTTTAGAAATGTTAAAAAAATATATGAATTGGCTGGCGCAGATTTACGCAGATAAAAATAAAAATTTTTTTGATCTGAATGAAATTTTATTAAAACAAGGGCTGACAGCTGTGCATTCCAGCTAGTGGGAGATCACATTGGGTACTCCCAGCAGGGGATTGAACCATTCTGCAGGTGCAATGTGCTGCATCAAAGAATGGTTCGGGTTTCCTCTCCCCCGCCAAACTGACTTATGCCAAAGCTTCCATCAGCTTATTCACAAGATTTACACTATGCTGTGCTGCTTTCGCTTCAAATGTGGGATAGTCCATGGTAGCACTGTCATCCGACTTATCGGAAATTGCCCGGATCACTGCAAACGGTATCTTATTCAGATATGCGGTCTGCGCAATTGCCGCGCCCTCCATCTCGGTACAATACGCCTCAAAGTTATCCGTGATTCTGTTCTTTATTTCTTTATTACTGATAAACTGATCCCCGCTTACGATTCTTCCCCGGAAGACGTGAATATCCGGATTAGCTTCCAGGCATGCTTTCGCTGCTATTTCTGAAATCTCTTTATCTGACTCAAAAGCAAATACATCCAGCTGCGGGATCTGCCCTAAGGGATAACCAAAATTTGTAGCATCCATATCATGATGTACGAGATCTGTGGCAATCACCACATCCCCAATATCGATCCCTGCATTCAGTGATCCTGCTATACCCGTATTAATTACCCTGGTTATATGGAAGACATCTACTAAGATCTGTGTACATACCGCTGCATTTACCTTCCCTATCCCACTTCTTACTATAACAACGTTTTGTCCTTTTAAGATACCCTGGCAGAATTCCATGCCAGCTTTAACGGTAACCGTTTTATTTTCCATTTCCTTTTTCAACGCATCTACTTCTACATCCATTGCTCCAATGATTCCTATAATATTCATCTATTTTCCTCCATTAAGTTCACCTGTTTTCTGAAGTTATCTTATCATAACCCACCCGGTTCTGCAACTAATCCCAGGTAAGTTCTGCTAAATTTAACACTTAAGCTTTTATTTTTCCTTTCAGATAAATGCTTATCTTCCTATATAATAAGAAGCCGTGGCAAAAGCCACTTCGTCCGAGGGGCCGATTTCACGTTTTTCGTTAGCTTCCAGTCTTTCTCCATTGAGAAAGGTCCCATTCATAGAGTTTAAATCCATAACATAAAATACACCGTCTTCCTTCCAGATCTTAGCATGAACCCGGCTGACAACCGGAAGATCTATCTGTACATCCACCTTAGACTTCATCTTCCCTATATACAACGCTTCCTCATATAAGAGAATATTCCCCCTTAGATGAGGTTCCATACTGATAAAACATAATTTTTTAAGCTCCTCATTTTCACAGAGAATTGTAGTTTGTCCGATATGCTCCTCCGGCTTCTCCTGATAATCTTCCTGCATATCTGTTTGCACTGACAATATTGATGACTGGGGGGCCTTTGTACCATAATCTGATTCATACTCTAAGCCTATATCTGAATTCTTCTTACCATCTTCCATAAACTCTTTTACGACTTCAGAATCCCGCTTTTCATTCTTTTGCTTTTCGTTTTTACTGGGTTTCTTCCTATTAATAAAGGAGATCAGATAGCCCACCCCGCCCAATATGAAAAAAACAACTCCTCCCAGTTGTGTCATATCTGCTTGGAAATAGCTTCCTGCTGCAAATATACCCACAATGGCAAACACCGCTGCAACGATTATAAAGATGTTTAATTTAAATCTGGCCTTCTTCCAAATGTTAAAACTGTTTCTTGTCAGGTCACTGCTGTCTTCTGTTTTAACGTGTTTCTTCCTATTATAATGTACACTTTTATCCCCTCTTTCTTTAACCTCATTATGCTTTTTAACTTCTTTACCTTTATTTTTTTTAAGCTCTGCCTCTTTTTTTATTTTACCTTCTTCCTTCTCGACCTTCATCTGCCTTTTTAGCTCAGGGTCTGTAGTATCAATAAAGGGACTATCTTCCAGTTTTCCGTTCTGGCCTGCTTGTATCTTAAGCGCCTCCGATACTGTCTCGGTGTTCGCGCCAGACTGTACCGGCTGTCCTGCCTGATCCGGTTTTCCCCATAACCTTAAGTCAGAAGATGTCTGCTGCCGGTAAACGCTTTGAATAATCTGCTCTATACTAAAGTTTTCTTCTGTTGTCTGCCTGTAAATATCATAACCCAGGGCAACCGCACCAGGATCATTATGATCTAATCTCTTCAGTATAAACTCTGCCAGCTCCTTAAAAGAATTTGTAATTGTACCTTTATAAGAAGGAAGGTAACAGAGACAGGGCTCTTTCGTTTCGATATCCATGTAGATATAGGCTGGATCTAACAATACATGATCTGGTTCTAACAGGTAACCTGCAACATTTTCAATGGAAGATTTCACCCCAAGCAGAAGAATTTTAATATCATCCATGGTCATGGTACTCTTTTCGAAAATACGTTCCAACGACTGCCTTGATGTAACTTCATAGTAAAAATAAACATTACCATCCATTTTTTTCATATTGCACTTTAAAAGACCTCGTATATCGTTTATGGATAGCATTCGGATCTGATATTCATTCCCATATATCTGTTCTTCCGGTTCCAAAATCAGATAATTATGATTCATATCTCTCTTATAACTCACCTGCATTAATTTTCCCCTTCTCCAACAGCCTCTGCAAACCTTTTACTTTGCGTATGGTGTCACCCGGTCGCTTTAATGAATATTCTTTTTTAACGTTTATTCTAAGTTCCTTACCCGTAAAATAAGAGACCACAAGTCCCGGGACAGGAAACCTTCCGCTATATTCTACCGTTACACTGCCTTTCCCTTTAGAAACAGAACTTTTTATCTTTCTGGTACCCAGCAACCTGTCTTTTACCAGCTCCCCTGCCCGTAATTCTACCCCCTTGTCATTCTTATCATCCGTATTATGAAGCCCCGCATAGAGTACAGTTTCCAAAGCAGCACCTTCCAGCAGCGCTTTGTCATGAAGATAAAATCCCAGATAAATTATGCCAATAAAAACAGGTATTAAGATACTCATCAGCATAGCAGCTTCCACTGTATAACTTCCTTTTTTTCTCTTCTTCCACACCTTAACGCACCTCAACTCCGGCAACCGCCAACATAATTATATAGCTTAGCAAAACACACGGTATAAACGCAATGGTATGATTCCGCTTTACCCTCTTAAATACTATTAACACCATGCTGTACAGGGCTGCCAGAAAAAGTGCAATCAACAGCAGTTCCATATTTCCCCATACCCCTAAAAATAAACCACAGACTCCAATTACAAAACCATCCCCGCTTCCAACAGCCCCCCTGGTAGCCCAACCGGCAGCTAGGAGTAATAATCCTGGTATGATTCCACAAATCCAGATCATCATCGGTAATTCCTCATGGGTAAGGTTCCAGAAGACAGCCGCCGCCGCAAAAGTTCCGGTTAATACCATTGATACTTCTTTTCGTTTGATATCAATGCCCGCACTGATGATCAAAAACACTAATAAACCTGCCTTATTCATAGCATACCTTTCTTTAAACATTCATTTCCCTGCCTATACACGCAGCCAATCCTTACTGCCCACACCTGGAGCAGGGCTGCCAATCCGTAACCTCTGACATGGGAACCAGTAAAATACCTCTCTTTAATCCACTGCATCCCAGGGAAGAATGATATTTATCTCCGGTGTCCGTTATATATACTGTATTACTTCCACCTCTGCACTGTCCGCAGGGATAGTATTTACCTCCGGATTCATTTCTGAGATGTTCTACTGAGTCTTTATCTACTGGTTTAATCGATAACTTTATATGGGTACATTCCGGATCTTTGTGATAAACCTGTCCGTTCACTGTTACCAGAACCAGTGCCCCTTCACCTTCCGCACTGCCGTCACCATTGATGCCGTCCCTGCCGGTCCACGCTCTTACTCTTCCCCGTACAGCTATCCTCATCTGTTTTATGGGCAATAGGGTTACTGGATACTTAACCTGATATGTACCTGCCAAATCTATCATCTGGCCTTCTTTTAAAAATGAGGACCTGAGCAGGCTGAGGCTGCCCCGGTTTTCTTCCAGCCGCCCTCTGGTTTTTACTTTGTTTTTTGCATAAGCAGCAGATAGTCCGCCGGTAATGATATCTGAAATTCCCCCACCCTGTAGTTTTCCGGCTTCTTTTACATATGCATATACTGCCATTTCATTGCTGGTTTCACATATTGCTCCGGTCAGGCGTACTGATATATCTACGGTCTGAATAAAGTATAGAACAGATATCATGGCAAATAAAAACAATGGCAGAGACATCGCCGCTTCTATAGTGAGGCTCGCCTTACGCAAGGCAGATAAGGACATTCTTCCGTTGTCATTGATTGTTTTATGAATCATTGCCGGGAGAGAGTTTTTTACCTTTCTTATTTTATTTTGATCATTATTATTGTTTCTTTTTTCATTCTTATATTTGTTACTGTTGGGTTTCTTACAGCGGAAGAACATCCTTATCCACCTCACTTTCATCTGTCTTATATATTTTGATTTTACTAATAAGAAAAACTCCCCTCCGCCTCATACTTCCCGGTTTCTCCACCGACTCCCATAAATGCCCCGGATACTTTCATAAACAGAGGGGGAATTGTCCATCTCGTATTTACCTTTATCTGATCTATACAGGCATCTGCCCGAAAGTTTTTTGTACTGTCTTCCATTCTTAAGTTAGCTTCTATCAGATCAAGCCCCCGCATAGGATACTGCGCCTTTTTTCCGGTAAAAAGCAGCATTCTTAAATACTCCGGATAAGTCAACCCTTTTTGGTCCGAATTACCATCTTCCTGCAGAAGTTCTGTTATTCTCCCCAGGTTTTCCAGGGAAAGTTTCCAGGTATCTGCCGTTTTCTCTAATGCTACCTTCCCGCCTGACAGTAAAGTGCGCACATCCAATAGGCTTTCTCCATATGCCCATGCCAGCAATAATGCCATTTTTGTAACTGTCACAAGTCCTGGTACTGCAAATACGCCCACAATAGCGGCTGCCAAAGCACCTGCCTGTGCCTGCATTTCCTGATTTGATAACGCATATAGAAAATTGCTCCCTTCTCGCAGCAAGAGCAGCCGGTTCACAATGCCCTTTAAGTTCTCCTGATCGCTCCCTTTACCGCACAATATATACTCTAACTGATAATCCAGTGCTCCTTCCTTCTTTTGGTCTGTCATGTAAGAGAAATGCTCTAACAGATATTCCTGAAACAGGACATCCCCACTCAGACCTCTCTGCTCCTTTATAATAGGAAGATTTCCCTTCTCAAGGCTGCGCCCCGAAGGTACGGATGACAGGTCAACTGCTTTTTGAGATAACGAATCCGGGTCCTTGAGAACTAATGCTAAGATTCCCATTTCCTTTACTTTTTTAATAATTTCCAGTGGATTCTCAACCGGTGCAGGCACTTCTTCCGGTGTTCCAGGCATTTCTGCATCTGTCTGCGCATCGCTGCTATTGTTTTCTGCTTCCTGCTTTTCCTGCTCGATTCTTTCCTCTTCCTGTTTCTTAAGGTCTTCCAGATGCTTTACGTTATTTTCATCACTTTTTTCATATAGCTTTTGAGCCTCCTCCTGCTCTTTGGCTTTATCTGAATCTGTTTTTAATTTGTTCAGGATTTCGGTACCCAGATTATCTTTCATAAAGGTAACTGCCTGCTGGTAAAACGGTTCCCCTTTCTCATCTGTCGCCAGCACAATGCCTTTTATATCGCTTTCCTCTAGCTGTAATTTCAGCGGATCAAAGGTACTGCCTGAAAACCCTTTACCGGGATTGATATTATAAGACATGAAATCCTCCATTCGAAGCCTGACCTTATCTGTATGATAGGCACCGCTTCCATAAGCCCCATCCAAAAATAATACATCGTATTGTTTCAAAAGCTTTTTTTCATATTCTCCAAATACTGAAAATAAGCCCATATTCAAGACAGCTTCCGCTTTCACCCTGGCTCCCTGTGTCCTTGCCGATTCAGCCAGTGTACAAATCAGGGATAAAAACAATACACTTACCAGACTTAAGAATACCGTGATTGCTCCCTTTGGTCTGTAACACCCCATTTTATACTCCCCTTTCATTTCGTTATCCGAACATTCTTCCAAACATTCTTTTTCTTTTGTTCGGTACTCACACTTTAGATTCCATTGCTTTGGCTTGTTATCTTGCTGAAAATGCTTTTAACCAGACTGGTTAGTTGCTTTTTAAAGATAATGACGAGACCGATTAAGACCACCAGAATAAGAATAATCTCAACTACCCCAATGCCATCTTCTTCCCGGATAAAATCTCTGACATGATTCATACTGCTCACCTCCTTTCCCGGCCAGAGCGTGTTTTAAAATTGAGGCTCTTGAGCGCGTTCAAATGGAATCTAAAAAGACATCACTGCAGGTACCATTAAGATAACTAAAACAATTACCAGCATCATACCCATTGGAAGAAGCATTTTCGTCCCCGCAGCTTCCCCAAGCCGCTTCGCCATTTGTTTTCTCTCCTCCATTGAAGCCAGTGCTTCGTTCTGCAGTATTTCCATAAGTCCATTGGAGCCTTTTCTCAGATTCTGTGCAAGCAGTGACCCCAGTTTTACATATCTGATCTCCTGACATCGATTGCCAAAGTCTTCATAAGCTGCGGTCTCCGACATTCCCATTTCCATTTTGCGGCAGGCAGCTGCCATTTCTTCATAGGCATACCGCTTATGCCTGGAATCCTTATTTTTTTCATATTCCGTGGCAACTTTTGAAAATGCTGCTTTTAATGTTAATCCTGCTCCCAGCAGCATGGATAGTTTAAATAATACATCCGGATAATCCATTGCCATCTGTCTGCTTCGTTCTTCAGCAAGTTTATGTAATTCTGTATCCTTTCCTATATAAATGCAGATTCCTGCTACAATAGCTGCCATACAGAGAAACCCGGCTATTTCCGATGGATTTTCAGACCATTCAACTTTCTTTCCGTCTACATGCTCGGGAAGCTCTATCTCACCCTCTTCTGCTCCTTCTTCATTAGCCTGTTGAATTTCTTTTTGTAACTGAACATGTAATTCTTCTTCTTTTGTATAGACAGGCGGCATCACCCTGGCATAAGTACAAAATTCACCCTTTTCACCATAACACTCAAGATTTGCCGTCAGCTTTACCAGAATACCTTCTTCCGGGATATCCCCTATAATAAATCCGTCTTCATCTACTACTTCTAATGGGTCCAGTTCCCAATCCGCACGGACTTTTTCATCAAGAACGGTCTGTGGAAAATTCAATCGTGTCCGTACTTCATCCAGAGATTCATTTTCCCCCAGTATTATTGTTTCCATCCGGGCAATAGCCTTAGTTATAAATTCCTGTTTTTGTTCTGGCCTGTACTGCTGTGCCCCCAGATCAAATGAAACATCCGAAGTATCCTCTAACCCCTCAATTTTCGCACGAAGACTTGTTTCCAGATTCTCTTCCCCATAGCCGGGACGCTCCAGTATCTTTCCATCCTTTAAAGATTGTTCCGCGCTCATCAGAACCTGTGCTCCCAGGGAACACCCTGTTCCGATAAACACAATACATATCCCCAGTGCCAGTTTTTCTATATAGTAATTCTGAACATCCGCGTTTTTTCCACCGCAGACCGCCTCCAGATCCTTTTCTACTCTTTTTTTAACCAGCAAGCGCCCCCTCTTTGGAAATAATCCCAATATAAAAATACTTATTTTATAAAAAGGTATCATAAGTTTCTTAACATCCAAGTCTTCCGGAATTTTAACGGCAGATGCCGCTGCGAATAAAACGCCAAATACAGCTAACATTCCCCAACATAACACCATAAGCTACACCTCAATATCCACGATTTTATTTCCCCACATATAGGCAGCCACATAGACCACTAAACAAAGACTCATGATGCAGATTCCTGCCGGATTGTAGTACATCACATCTAAAAAGCCAGGAGACGCTGCCCATACATAGATTAATATCAGAAATGGAACACCACTCATAATTTTCTGTTCCAAACGCTTGGCAGACAGACATGTTTCAATTTCCATTTTCGTCTCTTCTTTCTGACTGATACATAAAATGGTATTGCGTATAATGGCAATCAAGTCTCCACCTGATCTTTTGGCTGCGCTGAATACCTCTGCAAAATTTTCAATTTCCTCAATTCTGCTCCGCTTAGCAAGATCCAGCAATAAGCTTTCCAGGGTATTATTCAACTTTAGCTGGTTCCTGATATAGGTAAACTCTTTTATAATCTTATCTTCTTTCTCAAATACCCGCTCTATATCCTCCAGCGCCTCCTCAAAAGCATTCTCAACCGAGTAACCAGCAGCTAATGCAGCAGATACCGCCTGTATTCCCGTCAAAAACTGTTGGCTGAGCTCTTTTTTTCCTGCCGCAATATAATCCGCTTTCCTTTGCTTCAAGAAAAAGAAAAAACCAGGAAGAAATAAAATAAATGCAAGAAAGGAGCGATAAAATAGTATGCTTACAATCCCATCTATTACAACATAAAGCAGAATCTGCAACACCCACTGCTTTCCTGTAAAATTATATTTGTTATAGTCCATTGTCCCCCTCCTTTCCTACTGCCTTTTACCTGCCTCAGGATGTTTTTTCCTGTCTGCTATTTTTAAATTTACTTATATTTTCTCGTATCTTTCGCTATTCTCTTAAATCTTCTATTCGATAGAAATTCCCCGCTGCACCAATTTTCTGGTATCCGTTAACGTACTTTTTTTCACCAGTTTTCCTATAACCTGATCCCTGTTTGTTCCGTCCTCTTCAAATTCATACAGTACCTTTGTCAAAATTTCCTCTGTCTCATAGCGGTAACCCACTATTTCAATTATCTCTAATACTTTTCTGCTTTTATCCCGCAGCCTTCCCAGGTGAACCATTATATCAATTCCGGAAGCAATCTGCCTTCGGATTGCAGACACCGGCAGCGATACTCCCAGCAAAACCATTGTCTCTAATCTGGCCAGCATGTCCCTTGGGCTGTTCCCATGCCCGGTACTGAGGGAGCCGTCATGCCCGGTATTGAGAGCCTGGAGCATGTCCAGTGCCTCTTCTCCACGCACCTCACCAACCAAAATTCGATCCGGCCTCATTCTCAAACTGGATTTAATCAAATCCCTTATGGTTATCTCATGCTCGCCCTGGGTGTTTCCCTTTCTCGCTTCCAGCCTCACCAGATTCTTTACTCCCTGCAGCTGTAGTTCCGCATTATCTTCAATGGTTATAATTCTTTCCTCTTTGGGTATAAAATTCGACAGTGCATTTAGAAATGTGGTCTTCCCGGATCCGGTACCCCCACTGATAAAGATGTTGTAGCCGGCAATGACCAGCTGTCTTAGAAATTCAGCTGCCTCTTCCGTGACAGCATTCCATTCAATTAATTCTTCTATTTGAATAGGACGTGAGGGAAACTGCCGGATGGTAATAATGGGACCATTTATGGCTGCCGGAGGCAATACGATGTTTACCCTGGCACCATTTTCTAATCTGGCATCTGCAATTGGGACGGTTTCATTCACAATGCGGTTGCTTTTTGCCGCAATAGACTGAACCAGATCCTCAATCTTTTGCCGGGTACAAAAATTTTTATCCCATTTCATAAGCCTTCCATTTATTTCTATAAAGATACCTTCGGTACCATTTACCATAACCTCCGTAATCGTATCATCATCAATAAGTTCCTGGAGGATGTCCAGCTTTCTTATGGAATTAAACAGCTCCTTCTGCAGCTCTTCCTTTCTTTTCAGGCTCAGATAAAATTCTCTGCCTGCTTCAATAATTATTTCATTAATCTTCTCAATAATTTCATCATCACTAAGGCTTCCTGCATTCTCCAGCTTTTCAAGAAGACGCTTACGAAGGATTTGGAACTGGTCCCTGGCCTCTTTCATCATTCTCTTCCTCATTAATTAACTTTCTTACATAGTCTCCCAGTTCTCCCCACATGAGCTGTTCCACATAGTGATCCCTGGGTCCGAAGCTGCTGTGAAAAGGCAGTTTCAGTTTTCTTGTTCGTTCCAGAATATCTTCACAGTCCCACATACGCAGCACTTTTTCATAATGATCCAGTTTAGCCAGTGAAACACTGTCCTCCCTTACCGGCATATAAATTTTCCTGCAATGCTTGAGCAGACGGAAGACCTCATCAATCTGTTCCCCGATATCCAAAATAATGGTATCGTAAGAGCTAAAGTTAATAATATCTCCCAAGAGCTTCATCCACTCCTCATGCTCCACATTTCTGAGATCCATTGGGGAAAAAGCAGGCGGTATGTAGTCCAGATTCTGAATGCTCTGCACCATACTGTCCAGTTTATAGACCAGGTTGCCGCTCCCCTGCCTCACAAAATACATAAGGTCTGATATGTCTGCTGCAAATTCCTTTCCCATAAGGGTTTCAAACCCGGCATAATCCTCCAGATTCAAATATAATACAGCTCTTTTTTTAGCCAGTATCTGGCCCAGTGTCAGTGCAAACGATGTTTTAAGCGTCCTCTTGACGGGTGAATAAACCCCTATGATCTCCACATCTTTTTTCAATAACGCCAACGGGTTAACCATTACGTTCTGGTTGGCATAATACCCCATAACCTCTGCTATTAGATTATCAGAAGACTGGTATTTGTAGACAGTCGGGTATTCCGCTAACTCCTGTATCAATTCCCCTTCGGATAAGATCATAATCCGTCCGATATTAAGAGTTTTTACTTCTTCGCACATAGCCTGAGCAGAAATTAAAAGCATTTCAATTTCATGCTCTTTGGCAAAAATACCAAGACTTTTTACATTGGTAAATGCCTGCACTTCAAATGGCGTATTTTGCTTAATATTCATATATTCCATTAAATTATAAGCATACGCTGCTTCCAAATCACATACTGCAAAAATATTTTTCTTCAATAAAAACCTCCTACATATAAAATAATACTGATTAGTATTGGTACCGAAAAATGCATATGGCTGTCCACATCCTCATCTCTTCGATATGGAATCCACTTTTTTAAATGATAATAATTGCTGATATAAGCATAGAAATATGCAAGACGGCTCCACAGATTGCGTCGCCATAGAATCAGTATTACTGATATTCCTGCCCCCACAAGAAAAGCAATGAGAATACAGGTTAAAATCTTAATCGCTCCTAAAAAACCTCCTATTGCACAGAACAGCTTTATGTCTCCCGCGCCAATCATTCTAAAATAATAAAGTGCGCCTAAAACCAGCAGCGGTGTTCCCACCCCTCCTAAAAACAAAAGAATTCCCATATATCCTGTATAAATGGCCTGAAATGTCCCACCTGCTGCAACCCCTGCGAAAATCAGCAGATTCGGAATCTTCCCTTTCCATATATCCAGTATAACAGCCATTGCCGCCAGGCATAGAAGGCATAGAAATTCAACTTCCTTCATTTCTCACCTCTTTTAAACATACCAATCATATAATCTAAAGATCCATAAATTTTGAAATCACATATAATGTAATCGCCCCCTTAAATTGTTAAATACTAATTACAAAAAAACACCAAGGAAATATAGTCGATCTGACTATGAAAGTAAAGAATTCTCAAGAAAAATCCATCTCATACAGCTAATATAAAACAATTATCTGTAAGAAGTATGTTCATTATATATCAGCCAGTCATCATTGTCAATATTAAGTTGCATTTTTTTCAACAAATAATTTTATACTGCTTTTTTGAGATGTTTTTACGTTATTTATGATCTTTCTGCATGAAACAAAGAAGTGCCAGAGTCCTTCCCTAAAGAAAAGCTCTGGCACTTCCTAACCATTCATTCTACATTCAATACTTTCTCTAAAAATTATAACTTTTTAAACTTAGCAGTTGACTTCACACCATGCTTCAAAAGATTTGTTCTGTAATTCTTCAACTTCTTCGACGGTACCTTAAACTCAGCTTTACTATAAATATTGGTAAACGCCTTCTTTTGAATGGTCTTTAAATTTTTACTCATAATCTTAATCTTTTTCAGATTCTTATCATTCATAAATGCATATTTCTCAATACGCTTTACGCTTGCTCCGATCACAACGGATTTCAGCTTCTTACAATCCCGGAATGCACTTGGTCCGATATTTGTCACATATTTTCCAATTGTTACACTCTGGAGTTTTGTGTTCTTGTAAAATGCTTTCTTTGCGATCTGGGTTACTTTAAAAGTATAGCCGTTGATCTTAACCGTTGCCGGTATGGTAACCTTTTTAAAGCTTTTTTTCGTTGGTTTTACATACATGACAGTACCATTTTTACTCGATGATTTCGTTACCTTGTATTTTGCATTTCCAACTGTTACAACTGCATTCTTTTTCGGCACCGGCTTAACCACGGGGGCCTTTACCAGGGCTTTATATGCCTGCTGCAGCATGGACAACGCCGTATCCACATCTTTTTGCGTTGCATTTACACTCAGGTTTACCATCTTAGCGTTATTTAGTACTTTTAAGTATGCAGACCAGCTTGTAGTGGTGTAGTCAGATGATTTCAGTCCTGCATAGGAATTGATCACCTTCTGCAATTCAGCCTTATTTACTACCGGCTTTGGATCTTCTTTTACTTTTAATCCAGCGATGGCTGCTTCCAGTGCTGCTTTTGCCTGATCCACATCCTTCTGAACTGCCTTTTCGTCTGCTGCTGTTTTCTTAGCATTTTCTAATGCTTTTTTAAGTGTATCCAGACTTTCTTTGGTATAGTTACCGGACAGTTTGCTTTCAGCAAGGGCAATCAGGTTGTTCAGTTCTTTTTTATCCACCGGAATTACCGGATCTTCTCGGATAATCATTGCTTCCTGTAAAGCTTTTGCTGCTGCATCAATCTCTTCCTGTGTCACATTTTCTTTGCCTAAAGCATCCTTTGCCTGACTTACTGCTGTCTGTAACTGGTTCCAGCCAAGTTCGGTATAATCGGCTGTAGACTTTTTCAAAGCCGCTGCGATTAAGCCTTCCAGTTCGGATGTAATGACAGTATCTCCCATTCCGGTCATAGCCATTACCTGCCACTCAATAATTCCAACTCCATGCAGACCGCTTTCTTCCACTACCGGCTGCATTGTGATCTTTAATGCCTTAGCCATTACCGGAGTTTCCAGGGTCAGGCTGTTGTATGCGTCCGGTACATTTTCCGTAACCGTGTCAATTGTATACCACTGTCCGTCTTCTCCTAAATACTCGAATTTTGACTCTGCCGGAAGAAGAATACCGCCTCCGTCTGTAAAGTAATATACATGAATACTGTGAATTTCCTGAAGGCTGTTCCAGTCATACTGTACCCAGGCCTCTTTCCCCTCCTGGCCCCAGTTATGCCATGTTCCATTTGATTTATCCATAGAGGAAGCCGGATCAAATCCATCCTTCATTTTATCTACGCCGCCTAAATCATTTGGACTGTTAATGTTTGCGGATGCTGCTGCCTCAGGCGCTGCATTTCTTATTTCCGGTGTCTGCTCTACTGCCTCCAGTGCATTTACTGCATTATAAAGTGTATCAAATGCAGCATTAATTTCATCCTGGGTCAGTCCGCCCTGGTTAACCAGATTCTGTGCATTAGTCAGTGCTTCTGCAAATACAGCCCAGCTTTCTGAGGTATATCTGGCTTCTGCCCTGGTATTGGCTATATCCAGAATATTTCTCAGGTTCTTTTTATTAACACCCTGGGAACTTACCAGTTCGCCGGAGACCTTCCATTCGATGATACCCACTGCCGCATTTTGATCCTGTGGCTCCATGGTTACACGAATTGCTGTTGCCAGTACCGGTTTTTTAAATGTCACCGTATTGTACTGATTTTCTTTATTTTCAGTTACTTTCTGAACTTCCGTCCATGTTCCTTCATCATTCAGGTATTCGATCAGCGCTTCTTTTGGAAGCATTACCGTTTCACCGTCCAGATAATAATAAATATCCGTACTGTCAATTCTTACAAGCTCTTCAAAATCATACTGAACCCAGGCTTCTGCGCCCGCTTCCTCACTGCTGTCCCAAATTCCCTTTGAAGAGTCAGCGGAATTCACAGGATCGATGCCGTCTTTTACAGCCTGTGCTTTGCCGATACTTGACGAAACATCAGCCTGTGGTGCCAGATTCATGCTGACTGCACCCGGCATAATCTCTAATGCATCCCTTGCTTCAAGGAGTTTTGCCAGCATGGTGTCCACATCATCCTGAACAGCAGTTTCATCTGTCAGCAGATTCTCTGCTTCTTCCAATACATCTGCAAATGTGCTCCAGGACTCTGCTGTATAATAATACGCTGCTTTTGTTCCAGCCAGTTCCACTGCTTTCTTTAATTCTGTTTTGTCTGTTGATGGCTCTTCTGCATCAACCTGATATCCGTATACTCTCCACTCAATTACACCGCAGCCCAGCTTTTCCGGCGTCATGGTCATGCGGATTGCCTTTGTCATTACCGGATCAAATGTGGTCTTATTGTACTTATTAATGGCAACGCCCAGACCATCCACATTGGTAAATGGCTGCCAGCTTCCATCACTTTGGAGATATTCGTATTTCACGCTCACCGGTGCAAAGTTACCGCCGCCGTCTTTGAAATAATAAGCGTCTGATGCCGTAATCATGATTTCTTTGTCCCAGTTGTACTGAACCCAGGCTTCCCCGCCCTGGTTACCTAACCAGTTATGCCATACACCATGGCTGGTATCACTGGAAGATGCCGGTTGAAATCCATCGTTTAATCCTGCCACACCGCCCAGATCCTGTACGGAGTTAATAATTGCCGTTGCTTTTGCAGAAGATGCCAGATTTGTCTCTTCACCATCCATAACAAATACCGATGCCTGTACAGGCTGTTCCATGCCTTCTACCGTTCCGTTTACCTTAAAGCTTCCTGCCTTGCTGTATTTATCTTCTGAAACAGCTTCCCAGGTCACTTTAGAATCCTTATAAATGCCATTGTCATACAGTACACGTAAGGTCTCTGGTAATTGAGGTGCTTTGCCTACAACTGTTACATAACTTCCCACTTCAGCAGAAACCGGTTTTGCCTCTTCTGAAGGTGCATATGCATCTGCTAATTCTTCCGCTGTCATCGCTTTTGATTTCATGGTAAAGTTATCAACCAGACCATTCAGGAACGCGGACTGCTTATTCTCGGATCTTCCGATATAATTCATCTGCACATCCCCTAAATCAGCCAGGGTGAATCCGCAGTCATCCAATGTATAAACCGCTTCCCCATCCACATATAAGACAAGTGTCTGATCTTCCATGGTCAATGCAATATTTTTCCAGAACCCGGTGCCCAGTTTGATTCCGGTCTTGTGTTCTGCCGTCTTATTTGTCTTTGTATCGGTTACACCTAATACTAACTCATTCTTTCCTTCAAAGGAAACATACAGGCATTTTCCGTTCGTATCGCCAAACTGAAATATTCTCGCTCCGCTTCCCTGTGTTGCATTTAATTTAATATCTGCCAGAATCGTGCAGTCTTCCACATTTTCTGTTAAAGAGGATGGAAGCCTTACATATCCGCAGTAGGTGCCGGTTAAGTTAACTGCATTTCCTTCTTTGCCTTCCACCACTGCCGGCTTGCTCACCGCAGCGGCATCATTTCCGGCTGCTGAAGAATCTTTTACAATTCTTTTTAATACATCCACTTCTTCAAATTCATAATTTGCAAGAACTTCCGGTAACTTTTCATCCTCTTTTACAACGAGGGTTAAAGTATCTTCTGTACTTAATGCCCCATCGCTTACTATAAGTTTAAGCTGGTATGTTCCTGCCTGATCTGCAGTAATTCCGGAGATCAGTTTCTCAGGATTTGCAATGGTAACATTTGCGCCTTCCGGTTTGGTGGTTACTTCCCACAAACTGGTGAGCGTCATGTCCGGATATCCGTCATCCTTTGCAGAACCTTCCAGACGGTAAGTATCGGATAAGTATACATTTAAATCTTTGCCTGCATCCACAGTGGGGGCAGTATTTTCCAAAGGTTCCCCTTCTTCAATTACAACACTTGCTGTCTCATTTGCCGGAAGCGGAACGGATACCAGAGTTGTTTCTCCGATATACTGGAAGCTGCCGGTTACTTTACCATCTACTTTAATCTGATAAGATCCCGGTTTTAATCCTGTTAATTCAATATCGGATTCATGACTGGAAACTTCCAGGTTTCTTACATTCAGTTCCACATAGTTACTGTCTTTACTTACCTTTGCCTGTGTATACTGGTCTCTGTCAAGTTCAATGGAAAGCTTCTGGTTAATAAAATTCAATCTGGTATAAACACCGTCTAAAGGTTTTACCTGATAGAATCCGCCAGCTTCCGTTACTTCACATCCATAGCCGAATAATCCAAAGATATTGTCTGTGGTTACGTCAGAAGACAGAATTCGAAGTGCTCCGAATAATCCGGTATCTGCCTCTCCGGACATCTGGCGCCATCCGTTATGAATATTTCCGTTGCCGGTTCCCTGTCCGCCGGAATTGCCAAGCTCAGCCTGGTAAGTCCATGATACCGTACCGATATTTTCCGGGTCTGCATCTATCTGACCGGAATTTATACAGGTAAGGTTTGCAAGTTTCCCTGCGTAGTTCACACGGGCTGCATCTGCCATTTCGGTCTCTGTCATACCGTTATCCTGAAGCCTTAACCAGTCATCCATACAATAGCCAGCCAGTGATGCCGTATACTGGAAGTTCCACCAGTTTTCACCGCAGATAGTGGTAGGGTTTCCATAGTGGTACCAGATTGGCTGCAGACCGCGGCAAGCCCTGGTCTTTAAGTCGATTTTGCTCATCATATCGGTGTTGTCATTTAATTTTGCAAGCGTATATACCGCTTCTTCTCCGGTATTGTCATAAGCATACTCGGAACCGTACGGGTATTTGTTCCCTTTGAATTTATTATACTTCGTATTCATGATTTCGGTTATGTCTGAAGCCTCATCATAATACCCTTCTGCTTCTAATGCTGCAAGGATATCCGGTGTTGTAGACTCACCCATAAGCCCGGTATCCCAGTTATAAGATACCCCTTTGCTATAGAGCGCCTTTAAAATATTTGCGGCACGCAGCAGATAGGTTCCCTTATCTTCGGCATAATCGATCATATCCGGATATTTCTCAGCAATCTTGTACATAGAGAAATAGGTATTGTATACATGGGGGTAAGCATAACCGCGGTATATGCCCTGTCCGGTATTGTTCGGTTCATTGTCCAGCCAGTCATTTACCATGTAATCTTCCTGGTGTTCCTTCATCAAACCGTTCCAGATAAAGGTATCCAGATATTCATCCACTGCCGTAATCTGCTCTTTCACCGGCTGATAAACATTCTTTTCCGCCAGATATTCTCCATGGGTGAATCCCCAGTCATCGCCCCATCCAAAGTATCCTTCGTATACGCCGCGGACGGACTTTGTATCCATCATCCAGTCATCAAAGATCTTGTCGTAGATCTCTCCGGGTGCATTTACCTGTGTCTTTTCTGTTACAAAGTCTGCATGGAGTTCCAGCGCATCCTCTACGCTGTCCATTGCATAAAACTGCAGTGTTGTCTTTTTGCCGTCCCCATATGTAATTTCCATATGATTGGCACCCAGGCAGGAAAGCTGTAAGTTGTAAATGTGGTACTGTTCCCCATCCTGTGTAACGGTTTCCAGATACTCTGCTTTCGTTCCCTCATCCTTGGTACATTCCTGCTTATTGGATACGGATTTCTGAAGTCCCTCATAGAGTCCGGTATCATGGGAACACTTTATCTGAATATCCGTAATCTGGTCTTCTCCATATGAAGTATGCAGGTAGAATTTTGCGGGCATATTTACGGAAAATGCCATACTGGGCACCGCTACCGCATCTACAATACCTTCTTCATAGAGCTTTGTCTTCATATCCTGCTCATCTTCCACACCGGTAAATTTGAACGTATATGTTTTACTCTCTCCAGGTGCCAGCGTCAGGGATGTATTTTCCAGATAACTGCTTCCGGTGGACTTGATTACGTCGGAATGGATATAGAATACATTCAGCCCATTTGCCCAGCCGCCCTGATCCTGTGCCCATACCGAACCGGCATGTCCGTTATTAATTCTCCAGTGGTCCTGATACTCAAATCCCGCTCCGGTAGAAGTATCCGGGGTAAACAGCAGGAACTTGCCCTGGCCGCTTGGCCTGCTGGCATAGATATAGCTGGAATCCTGTCCCACAAAAGAGTGGTCCACTACGGAGGTTTCATAGACCTGCGTTCCGCCGGGCCAGAACTCACTGAACGGCATCGGCACGCCAAAGTCTCCGATAATCAGATTCTTGTCCTCTGTATTGGTTACTGTCATGGACCAAACGATCTGATTATCCACTAATTCATAGGTCTCTACCAGTTTGAAATCCTTAATGCCCTTTTCTTCTTTGGCATTTTCATAAGTAACTTCTACTTTATTACCCTTCAGTTCGATTTTTCTCGTTTTACTTCCATTATCGGAGGCACTGGTCATGGATTCCGTCCAGTTCTCTTCCCCCTCCCATTTCGTCTGGAACATTAATTCACCCATCCACTGATGTTCCTTGGACGCTCCCTGGGTAGGTGCATATTCAGCATTTAACACATAGTTAGTATCATACAGGTCCCCCTGGATCTTCAGTTCGTCAATGTGCCCGTATTTACCAATCTTCAGATAAAAATAATCATTCGACAGTTCCATTTCGCCGCTTGGCTTTTCTGCATTGCCCAGAACCTTCCACTCCTTGATTCCTACCGCATGTTTACTGGTGGTTCCATAGCCCTGGGGCGTCATAGTCAGCTTTAACTGGTTGGTCTTAATAGGCTGGTCAAACTGCACTACATTGTACGCATCCAGTTTCTGATCGGTGACTACGGCTGCTTCCGCCCATGCCCCCGCTGCTGCATCCCAGTATTCCACTACGGTTTTTTCCGGGATAAGAATACCGCCATTATCTGTGAAATAGTAAATTTCCGTGCTGTCAATGGTGGCTTCTTTCTGCCAGGTGTACTGCACGTATGCCATCTGTCCCTCATTTGTCCAGCTGTGCCAGACCAGTCCATCTCCTGAACCCGCAGATGCTTTGGGTTCTGCTTCATCATTTAAAGCATCTACCCCGCCTAAATCCTCCGGTCGGTTTATGCTTGCAGATGCTTCTGCTCTTGGCGCAATATTAAAAGGCATTACTTTTCCGTATGCTTCCCATTCAATTACACCGACACCATCGCCATCCGCTTTCTGTTTTTCAATGGTTACTCTAAGTCCTTTTGTCTTCACGGTATCAAAGGACGTAATATTAAATCCATCCGGGAGACATCCAAGTCCCCGGGCATTTGAAACTTCTACAAAGTTACCATCCGCATCCATATATTCATATTTACAGGATTTTGGAATTTTAATTCCACCGGAAGTTGGTTCATCCCCATCATACCAGAAATAAATTCCGCTGCTGTTCAGTTCCACTTCGTTTTCCCAGGTATATGTCAGCGTTTCACTTGCAGGCTTGGCAGGATTCCCCCAGGAACCATAACATGCCCCCGTTTCTTCTTTTCCTGTCTGGGAAGTCTTGGACACTTTCCCGTCATTTACAGCAGTAAGAGTTTCCCAGCCTGAAATATAACTGGTGGAAACGTCTGCGCTCCCTGCTACATTATTTGGTCTTTCCCCATCAGGTGCAACAAAAAATTCATCTGTTTCTGTGGATTCATCTATTTCTGTGGATTTCTCTGCTGCATAAACCGTATCTGTCCCTGACAGCCCCGGTAAAGGTATGGATGTTATTGTCATAGCCAGTGCCAGTACCGATGCAGTTACCTTAACAGCCCCATTCACCAATCGTTTCTTTTTCATTTGCGAACCTCCTCGTTCCTCTTTCAATTACCTTCCCTGTTTCCCCAGACGAATTACATTCCATGAAGCCTTATGTAATTTCGTTTCCAGCATTCCGTTATCCATTACGGACTCACTGCTGTGCTTTGGCAGAACCTGTTCCCTGCCATAAGTATTGACTGCCTTCAAGTCACCTTCTTCCATTATAATATGTTCTAAAATATCATATCCCGCAAAGCTCCTTAAGTCACAGCTCAGGGTGATATCTTCGTGAATATTCCGGTTAACCGCAAATATGGTAACCTCTTCCTTTTCCTCCCGGTACACAGCCACTGTTTCAATATCCGTAACATCACAATGACCAATTGTATCGTGTTTTGGCGTATCCAGAATCGGCTGCAGGGCCGTTCCCCTTCCATACAGAGATGCGTGAAGGAATGGATAAAAAATGGTCTGCTTCCACACGCCGCCGTCATTCTCCGTCATAATCGGTGCAATTACATTTACCAGCTGTGCAAGACATGCCACTTTCACACGGTCTGCATGTTTCAACAGCATAATCAGCATTAAGCCCACCATCAGCGCATCTTCAAATGTATAAATATCCTCCAGTAAATGAGGCGCCTTCTGCCATGGGCGGTTCTTCATGGTATCGTCATCTGCTTCTGAAGAGTGGAACCATACATTCCATTCATCAAAGCTTAAATTCATGACCTTTTTACTTCTCTTCTTAGCCTTAATATAGTCACAGGTTGACACAACCGTATGTATAAAATGTTCCATATCCATGGTCAGCGCCAGATAATCAGCCGTATCATTCATGGTATTTCCATAGTATTGGTGCAGGGAAATGTAGTCCACATAATCATACGTATGCGCCAGGGTTGCCGCTTCCCACTCCGGAAATGTAGGCATCGCCACAAAGGAACTTCCGCAGCTCACCATTTCAATGGACGGGTCTATCAGTTTCATCGCCTTAGCGGTTTCCGCTGCCAGGCGTCCGTATTCATCTGCCGTTTTGTGCCCGATCTGCCATTCTCCATCCATTTCATTTCCCAGGCACCAGGTCTTAATTCCATATGCCTCTTTAGCGCCGTGGCTTCTTCTTAAGTCACTGTAATAAGTACCCGACGGATGATTGCAGTACTCCAGCAGATTACAGGCATCCGCAATCCCTCTGGTTCCCAGGTTTACAGCCATCATAATATCTGCATCTGCTTTTTTTGCCCATTTTGCAAACTCATTTAAACCCACTTCGTTTGTTTCCAGGCTGCGCCATGCCAGTTCCAGGCGCTTCTTACGCTGTTCCACAGGACCCACGCCGTCTTCCCAGAAGTAATTGGACACAAAGTTCCCGCCCGGGTACCGGATCAGCGGAACCTGTAACTCTTTCACGAGATCCAGCACGTCTCTGCGGAATCCCTCTTCATCCGCTGACGGATGTCCCGGCTGATAGATTCCGTTATAAACAGCCCTTCCCAGATGCTCAATAAAAGAACCATAGATTCTCTTATCAATTTCTGCAATCCGAAAACTTTTATCAATGATCATTTTTGCATTTTTATTCATATTCATATCCTCCATCAACCTTTCACGGCTCCCGCTACCATACCTTCTATAAAATACTTCTGAAAACAGAGGAACAGAATTAATATGGGAATTACCGAGAAGCAGGAACCCACGATCAGCAGGTCATAATTGTTTCCATAAGGTGTCAATAACGTATTCAGACCGATTGGCAGGGTGTACTTCTTATCATCCCTTAAAATCAACAGCGGCCACAGAAAGTTATTCCAGTAAGTCATGCCGTTTAAAATCGCCATAGAAGCCATTGCCGGTTTCATAATTGGGAAAATCAGCCTTGCAAAGATTCCATATTCAGTTGCTCCATCCACACGCCCTGCGGAAATTAATTCTTTGGGAATACCTTCCAGGTATTGACGAAAGAAGAAAATAGTGGAGGCATTTGCCATAAAAGGCAGGACAATTCCGGTATATGTATTGCTGAGTTTCATGCCGATCATCTGGTTATATAATGGGAGCATCAAAATTTCGAATGGTACCATTAAGATCAGAAGTACACATACAAAGAAGAAATTTTTCCCTTTAAAATTGTAAGCCGCAAATCCGTATCCCACACAGGCACTCACCAAAAGGGTCAGTACTACCTGGACCACTGTGAGAAATACACTGTTAATAAACCAGGTAAAATAACTGTGCTCACCGGTAAACAGATAAACATAATTCTTAAGGCTCATCTTTTCCGGTTCAATCTTCAGGTTCAGTCCATACTGGATCAGTTCTTTACCATCTTTAAAGCTGGCGATTACCATTGCGGCAAAGGGCACCAGTATGACAATTGCTAACAGCGTAAAGAATACGAATAAGAAGATTTTCATCCATATAATTTTTGTTTTTCCACCCACATTTTGCTGTGCCATCCCATTAGTCCTCCTTCTTAAACATGCCTGAAAACGTCAGCTGCGCAATATTGATCACCATAGTTATTGCCAGCAGGATGACTCCGACTGCTGCCGCATAACCCATTTCATTTTTCTGGATTCCCTGCCGATACAGGTAGCCAACGATGGTAAGACCGATATTCTGAGGGGAATCCTTTCCTGCCCACAGCATGTAGCTTTCTGTGAACATCGCCAGACCGCCGTAAATACTGATTGTAAGAACATAAGTTATAGTCGGTTTTAACATAGGCAGTGTCACATAGATAAACTTCTTAAAAGAAGTGGCTCCGTCAATGGATGCCGACTCGTAAAGTTCTGTTGGAATGCCGTTTAGCCCGGAGATAAAATACAGCATATTGACACCCATCCACCGCCAGCAGGCTAGAAACAGCAGCGCCACGTATGCGGTAAAACTGTTTTTCAGCCATTTTACCGGCTCTAATCCCAGCGCAGTCATAATGCTGTTCATAAATGCAGAGTCCATTTCGCCAAACATAAGGCGGAAAATAGTACCCGCAACCACAATGGAGGTGAGAATCGGTACAAAAAATACGGATTTAAACATTTCTTTTGCCACCATCAATTTACTGTTAATCATGTATGCCAGCAGCATGGGAATCGGTATTAAGAGAACCAGTGTCCCGATCATATATTTCAGACTGTTCCAGAGAGCTATTTTAAAGATCCGGTCGCCTGCTAATTTACTGTAATTTTTAATTCCCACAAAGGATGTCTGCCCCGGCAGAACCTCCTGGAAACTCATAACTCCGGCCTTCGCCAACGGAAACAGCCAAAATATTAAAAACGTTAAGACAAACGGAAGTATGAACACATAAGGTGCTATTTTCTGGGAATATAATAATTTCCGGAAATTCAATTTTTTTTCTTCCTGCTGTTGTACCTGTACCGTCTTCCTGCCACTCATTTTTCTACCCCTTTCACCATTTGCATGATTCAGGACGGAATTCTCCATTCCCGAACTCTGCATTCCGTGTTCCTTTTTACAAAGACAGGGGAACGTAGCTTTCTACGCCCCCCTGTTTTTAGCTGTCACATCTCACAAAGCGAGGCACCCACCTATTGTAATTCATTTTCAATCTGTGACTGCGCCTCTTCCAGAGCCGTAGTGATGTCCTGGTCGCTGTCAAAAATTGCATTTAAAGTAGTTGCACTGAATGTGCTGTTGATTGCCGGATAAGCTTCTGTAGATTTAATCAGTCCAATCTGATCTTTAATTTCATTTAATACGTCAAATGGGTTGTTTTTAAAATACTGTACAAATTCATTATCCGGATTGTGTGTTACCTCTTCCATAGTCCATACATCCATGTTGCATGGGTCGAATCCAAGGTTATTCCACAGACCGATATTGCCGTCTACGCTGAGTTTTGCATAAGCAAGGAAATCTTTTGCCAGCTGAACATCGCTGCACTGGTTTGTAACACAGGTACCTGTTCCGCCGCCGCCGACTGAAGATGGCATTCCTTCTTCCAGAACCGGAGCCGGAGCAATTGCAATTTTACCTTTTAAATCGGTCATATAGCTGGTATATCTGGACATCTGCCACATTGGCATAATCGCACATGCCACTTCACCTGCATTATAGTAAGCGTAAGCTTCTTCTGTATCCGGGTTGCCGCCTGGAATTGTAGTTGCAACTCCTGCCGTCTGGAGATCTTTTAAAGTTTCCAGTCCTTTTTGTGCTTCCGGAATATTTACATTTACATTGCCTGCTTCATCTACCCAGTCTTTTTTCTGCTGTGCAATCAGGTCGTTTAACTGCCATAATGCACTGGTATCTGCCGAAATGATGTATTTGCCGGTTGCTTCTTTTAATTTAAGACCTGCTTCTTTTAAATCAGCATAAGTTTTAATTGTGGTATAATCGATGTCAGCTGCTTCTAACATTTCCGTGTTATAGAAAGCTACGGTTGCACCTACATGGCTTGGAATACCATAGTTTTGTCCGTCTTTGCTGTAAAGTTCAATTCTGGAAGCTACAATGTCTTCTCTGTAAGGATCAATTGCGTCATTTAAAGCTTCTAACTGAGGTTCCCCTTTTAAGAAGTTGGCAAATTTACCAAGCTCAATATCTACGATATCCGGCGCGCCCTCTCCTGACTGAAGGGCAATCTGAAGTTTATTATGCATGTCTTCATAAGGAAGTACATTAACGTTTAAGCTGACCTGGCGGTCCGGATTTGCCTCATTCCATTTCTGAGCCATATCCTGAAAATGGTTTCCGTGAAGTTCCACGAAGGTCCACATTTCCAGTTCGGTAGCGTCTGCACTTGCAGCTGTGGTTGCTTTTTCTGAATCTGCTGCTTCTGTTTCAGCCGATGCTTTCTCCGTTGCCTTAGTCTCTGCCGCTTCAGTACCCGCTGCTGTGGTCTCTGCTGTAGTCCCTTTTACGGCTTCTGTTGTTCCGGCGCTGCCTCCACATCCTGCAAGACTTGCAGCTGCCATGACTGTTGCTAATAAAACCCCTAATACTCTGCTTCTTTTTTTCATCTTTCTTCCTCCTTAGATAAACTCTTTCACCCACACTAACATTTCGCCTGTACGGCGGTTCCCCCAGTATGGATAGGGGACAAACATTAACGGTATACTTTCCATTGTGAGATCAGATTCTTTATATAGTTCGTTGCTCTGCCACCCATCTGTCGTCACTTTTTTCCCTGCTGTCCGGATTATTGTAGTTCCTCCCAGTAGATTTTCTTCATAGCTTTCCTGCAGTTCCTGCTCCGGGTCCAAAAATACTGCCGGAAGATTTTTTCCATTGTCCACTTCTTCCAGGCAATACACTACAGGACCTTTCATTACTGCAATCTTGCCAACATCCTCTTTTACCAGGGGATTGGCTCGCAGAATTCTGGGAGCAAGTGCAAATTTATAAACCAACGAAGGATTTTTTCCTGAAATCATTACTTTTGCATAGCCCATTTGCACTTTTGCCGCAGCCGGCTTTCCATCCAGCATAAGGTCATACTTTTTCACGTATTCAGGTATCCGAATAGCCAATTCAAACTCCGCTTCATCTTCATTCTCAATGGAAATTTCTATATTTCCGTCATTTGGGAATGCCGTTTTCTGACTCAGATGAACCGGGTGCCCTTCTATCTCCATGCTTGTCTCACTTGAGATAAACAGGTTAATCCAGACAGAAGAACGATCATAAAAATAAATGTATTCTCCAATTGATGCCAGCGTCCTTGCTATATTTGGCGGACAGCATGCAACTCCAAACCATTTTTGCCGGACCGGCTTTACATGTTCCATGGATGTTCGGGGGAGACAGTTATCCGGCCATACCTCCAGGGGATTTACATAGAAGAAACTCTGCCCGTCCATTGCAACTCCGGATAAAAGTGTATTGTACAATGCCCGTTCCACCACATCCATATACTTACTGTCCCTTGTAATCTGTGCCATTCTTCTTCCAAAGAGCGCAAGCCCGATTGATGCACACGTTTCCGAATAATTACAGTTGTTGGGAAGATCATACCCTGTGGTAAAACGTTCCAGGATTCCGGAACTGCCGATGCTTCCCGTTATGTACATCTTCCGGTGTGTAATATCATCCCATAGTGCCGTGCATACCTGGAACAGCTCCTGATCCTGATACTCATAGGCTACATCCGCCATGGCACAGTACATATAAACCGCCCGCACCGCATGCCCCTCAGCCGTATCCTGCTCCCGTACCGGTTTATGGGACTGGGAGTACAGGGGCAGGTAATTTTCAAACTCCGGAAAAATCCTTTTATAATCCGGTCTTTTCTCTTCTTCCAGAAAATAATTGGGTTCCCTTCCCCTTCGTTCCAGAAACTCTTTTGCCTGTGCCAGATAAGCTTTATTACCGGTTACTTCATATAACTTTACAAGCCCTATCTCCACTTCCTGATGCCCCGGATATCCATCCTTATTATGCCGAGGAGAAAATACATTGCATATCAAGTCTGCAAATTTGCAGATACAGTCTAAAAACTTTTTTTTGCCCGTAGCTTTGTAATATGCTGCCGCCGCTTCCATCAGATGTCCTGCCGTATAAAGCTCATGTCCTTCTTCCAGGTTACTCCAGCGTTTATCCGGTTCCTTAATAGTAAAATATGTATTAATATAACCATCTGGCTGCTGTGCTTCTGCAATCAAATCAATGACTTCATCTGCTGTATGCTCCAGCTCGTCATCTTTCTTTGATGCCAGGGAAAGTGCAACTGCCTCTAACCACTTTGCTACATCTGTGTCCTGAAAAACAACTCCGTAAAATTCACCGGTTTCTCTTTTTGCTGCAATTTTAAAATTCATCAACCCATGGCTTGTCTGAACATCCGGTATATTATCATTCAAAATATTCCACTGATAAGGGATAATCGTACTCTTCACCAGGTCTATATATCTATCCCAGTAGGAATCCCGTATCTTTGTACGGTTTAGTTCAACTAAGGTTAGTTTTTCCATAAATGCCTCCGTCGTTTCTTATCGGTACCAACGCTATGTCCAGCGGGTTTTGATTAAACGTTTTATCTGATATCAGTACTATACTACAATTACCAAAATAATGCAATACTTTTTTTCACAAAAATGTCAAAAAAAATATGTACATGCCAATTCACATGTACATATTAACACATTCATATTCCTTTAGTCTAAATATTTCCAATCATTATATACACTAAATATCATCTATTTCTCGCTTAATCGTTTTATCCACGGACTGTCTTCTCTTTAGCCTGCATCTGATTTTATAGGGATAGACCGGTTCCCCTTCCAAGGTGCCTTCTACCTGTTCCACCACAATTTCCGCAGCCTTTTTCCCGATTTCATGAAGAGGCAGAGCCATTGTGGTCAGTGCCGGCTTAAACGCCGTACTGAACTGCCTGTCATCAATTCCAATCAGGGCAATATCTTTTCCGATCTCCACACCATGGTCATTGGCATAGTCGTAAACTCCCAGCGCCATCACGTCACTCATAGCAAAAATCGCCGTCACGTCTTCCTTCAGCAATTGTCCGCACGCCTCATATCCCATGCTTCTCAGCCAGTTCCCCGTCACGTTCAGCGCCGGGTTATATAAGATCTTGTTCTCATATAATGCTTTTTGATGTCCCACCATTCTGGAAAAAGTATGGAGACTGTCTTTATCTCCTGATATAACGCCTATGCGGTTATGTCCCTCCCGGATCAATTCCAGGGTAGCTTCATAAGCTGCCTGTTCATCGTCAAATACAACGGACGGGATCTCTTTATTGCCGGCAAAGCCGTACGCCACCACCAGCGGACACTTCAGCCCCTTGGGGATACTCTTTATCTCACGGCAGTGTGCCCCGATATAAATAATGCCCTCTACCTGCTTGCTCTGCATAATTAAGAATTCTTCTTCAACCTGCTTTTTATAATCCTCATGGTGATAAAAAGCATTGTCATATTTTTTATAAAGCCTCAGGTTCCCCAGCAGAAACGTATAATCCTTTTCTTCCAGGTATTCATTTATGCCGTCCACAATTTCCACGCAGTTAAATACCGTCAGGTCTTCTGTAATAATTCCAATAGTCCTGGAACTGCGCTGTTTGAGATTTTTCGCCATCATATTTGGCACATATCCCATTTCTTTTGCTGTCTTAAGAATGCGTTCCTTTGTCTCTTCCCCAACCCTTCCTTTGCCATTCAGAATATTGGAAACCGTAGCAATAGAAACGCCGCATTCTTTCGCCACCTCTTTGATAGTCGCCATAACGATATATTCCTCCCCTGTAAAATATTTTAGAGATAAACATTTAGTAAAACTTTTAACTAAACTTCTCCCCAGCTCTAAGTATAACACTAAAACCCCTTTAAATTCAACTGGTAAAACGTTATATCTATTTATTCATAAAACTGCATAATGAAACATATAAATCGTTATTTTACTCATATTTAAGTAATCTAATGAATTTTAAAACAGTCTCTGGTACTGCAGCGAACGATTTATAGTGTTCTATTAAATGCATATGGGGTTTAGCTGATTAAGGATACTTTGTGGGAGTAGGGCAAAATTACCAAAAAGCTTATAAAACAAGCAACAAGCACTCATTTTATAAGCTTTGATATAATTAATATTAATTTACCGTCCCCGTTCCATCGGTTAAAATTTAAATACCGCCACGCCATACGCCGGCAGTTCATACCCAAAGGAATACGTCATGCCGTCACACTCTTTTTTAACTGCCTTGTAGATTTCAGGCTGGACTTTTCCGGTTCCCCCAAACTCGATGGCATTGCTGTCCAGAATCAGCTTATACTGCTTTCTTCTGGGAACGCCCACCCGATAATCGCTCCGTTCAACGGGAGTAAAATTAATTACAAACAAAAGGTTATTTTTTCCGTTTTTAGAATGGCGGATAAAGCTAAATATACTTCTTTCATTGTCATTTGCATTTACCCACTCAAATCCGCCCGGGTCATAATCATGATCATACAGTGCCGGGGTCTTTTTATAGAGATGGAGCAGCTCTTTTACAAAATGCTGCATCTGGGCATGTCTCTCTTCACCCAGCAGATACCAGTCCAGCTCCCTGGCTTCGCTCCATTCCTGGAACTGGGCAAACTCCTGTCCCATGAACAGCAGCTTCTTCCCCGGATGTCCGATCATAAAAGAATATGCCGCCTTCAAATTAGCAAACTTATCATCATACTGCCCCGGCATTTTGCTGATCATAGAACATTTTAAATGAACCACCTCGTCGTGGGACAGCACCAGCACGTACTTTTCCGCATAGGCGTATGTCATGGAAAATGTCATCTTATGGTGATTATACTGCCTGAAATAAGGATCCAGCTTCATATATTCCAGGAAATCATTCATCCATCCCATATTCCATTTCATGGAAAAAGCAAGCCCGTCCTCTTCTGCTTTGCCGGTAACCTTGGGCCATGCCGTTGACTCTTCTGCAATCATAAGGGTCCCGTGGTTGCGCCCCAGGACAACGGTATTTAAGTGTTTGAAGAACTCGACTGCCTCCAGGTTTTTATTGCCGCCGTATTTATTAGGCAGCCACTGACCGTTTTCTCTGCCGTAATCCAGGTACAATATTGATGCTACCGCATCCACCCGCAATCCGTCCACGTGGTACTGCTCCACCCAGAAAAGGGCATTGGCAATCAGGAAATTTTTAACCTCACTTTTTCCAAAATCAAAAACTTTGGTTCCCCAGTCCGGATGTTCACCCTTTCTCGGGTCTGCATATTCATATGTACTGGTTCCGTCAAACTCTGCAAGTCCGTGGGCATCCTTTGGAAAATGCGCCGGTACCCAGTCCAGTATGACACCAATCTTATTTTTATGCATATAATTCACAAAATACATAAAGTCTGCAGGCGTTCCGTAGCGGGACGTGGGTGCATAATACCCGGTCACCTGATATCCCCAGGACCCGTCAAACGGATGCTCCGCAATTCCCATCAGTTCCACATGGGTATACCCCATCTCTTTTATGTAATCCGCCAGATCATGGGCAAGCTCCTTATAATTATAGAATCCGTCCTCATCTCCCTCATGCCGGGGATGCTTCTTCCAGGAACCCGGATGAACTTCGTAAATGGAAATCGGCTCTTCATCCTGATTTGTCTGGGCACGTTTAGCAATCCATCCCGCATCTCCCCATTTAAAGTTGCTGATGCAGGCAATCCGGGACGCCGTTCCCGGCCTGACTTCCGCCTGGTTGGCATATGGGTCAGCTTTATATAAAGCCCGTCCGTCTTTGGTAGTGATATAATATTTATAGAGACTGCCCACAGATGCCTCCGGTATGAATGCCTCGTACACGCCAATAGGGTCTATACGCCTCATAGGATGGGCTTTCTCATTCCAGCCGTTAAATTCCCCAATTACACTTACATCTGCCGCATTTGGTGCCCAGACGGCGAAATAAACGCCGTCTGTCCCTCCGATTTTCTGCGGATGTGCACCCAGTTTTTTATAAATATCATAATGTGTTCCCTGACCAAACAGATACTGGTCTAAATCGCCAAACAAAAGCCCTTTGTTCTCAGCCTTTTTCGCCGTTCCTCTGGCCTGCTTTTTCTCTGCCATCTTCTCACCCCTGGTTTATTTTTATCATTACGCTTCCACACGCTTTTACTTCTACCGTAATCTTACCATTATCTGCAGCGACCTTTTCCCCTGTAACAGCATCCACACAGCTTTCTGCTTCCACAGGCAGCGGTATTGTCATAACTGCTGCATTTTCATCGTTATTAACCGCAGTAACCACCGCTTCCTTCCCCAGTATTCTGGCAAAAGCATACTGGCGGTTGGTCAATACCAGCTCCCGGTAAATTCCACTGGCAAGTGCCTGGTTTCCTTTTCGGATTTCTCCAAGCTCCTTTAAATGCCGGATAATCTCAGGATGCTGATTATTCTTTTCACATTCTTCCAGAATCAGATGCGGTCTCAGCGGATCATCATTTCCGCCTTCCTTCTTTCCTTCAACGCCCCATTCCGAACCGTAATAGATGGAGGGAATTCCCGGAAGGGTATAGAGCAGCGTATATACCGGATCGATATGATCCTTATTGGTCAGCTTGCTCATAATGCGGTCCACATCATGATTGTCTACAAAGGAATACAACGTTCTTCCCTTATAGATCCCGCCGTTTTCATCAAACTCACGCTTCACCGTATGGGCAATCTCAAAGTAATTATGGTCATTATGGCCGGAATAAAGCCCCTTGTGAAGTTCGTAATTGGTAACCGCGTGAAGCACTTCATCATTTGCCCATTTTGCGTAATCCCCATGGATGACTTCACCCATCAGCCAGAAATCTTCTTTTTCAGACTCCGTAACCCGGCGCATCTCTTTCATAAAATCGAAATCCAGGCAGTCTGCGCAGTCCAGACGGATGCCGTCAATATCAAACTCCTGAATCCAGAAACAGATTACATCCAGCAAATAATCCCTTACTGCACGTTCCGACTGATTTAAATTAACCAGTTCAAAACAATTTCTCCATGCCTCATATCCAAAACCGTCATTATATGGCGTATTCCACCCAAAATTAATTCCTTTATACCAGTTGCGGTAAGGAGAATTTTCCCTGTTCTGTTTAATATCCTGAAAAGCAAAAAATTCTCTTCCCGTATGATTAAATACCCCGTCGACAATCACCTTGATTCCTTCTCCATGGGCCATCTCCACAAATTTCTTAAAATCTTCGTTGTCACCAAGGCGCCTGTCGACTACTTTATAATCCTTCGTATCGTAACCATGTGTGGTAGATTCAAATAACGGCCCTATATAAATTGCAGTACACCCAATTTCTTTTATATGCGCCAGCCAGGGAAATAATTCCTGAAATCTGTGAATTATTCCATTTTCTCTGTTTTCTTTTGGTGCCCCTGTCATTCCCAGGGGATACATGTGATAAAATACTGCCTCATCATACCATTTATTCATTTCTGTCATTCTCCTTTACGAATATATTCCATACATAAACTGATGCACCAGGCTCCGCTTGGTGTCGTCACTAACAATGATTTCCATTTCTGTCTGTTCACATACCACTAAAATATAATGGCTTAATATTCCAATAAATCCAATAGCAAACTGTCTCTGGCGTCCCCGCATATTTCCCAGCTGCCCTTCCGCCTGCTCAAACACACCTACAATAATGTGATAAAACTCACTCAGCAGCGGCTGAACCGCACGATAAGCATCGTTATCCTTAGCCGAATAAAACAGAGCCATCATTAACATATAGGTTTTCTTATGAGATATTGCATAATCAATAAATGCGGATGCCAGATGATACAGGGTCATGGGGAGATCCCCTTTATACGCAGCCGCATTAACCAGGCGTATTCTGAATTCTTCAAACTGCGTATTCAGAAGGCTTTCCAGCAGCCCATATTTACTCCCAAAATAATAATATAGCGTGGGTTTCGTAATTCCTGCCTTTTCTACAATCTCCTGTATTCCCACTGCATCATATCCCTTATGGTAAAACAACTCCAGTGCAGCTTCCATAATCAACTGTTTATTATCCATCGCAATTCTCCTTCTGCTATTATTATACCGTTCGGTATACAAAATGTCAACAAAAAGGAGCTTCTCTTCAGAAACTCCTTTTCGCAGATAAGTAATTGTATTTATCTGAAATCTTTCTCATAGAGCAGTACTCTGTCTTCTTCATCAAACCGCTTTCCCGACAGGCTTGAGAACAATTTTCTCATACCGATGCGGTCAACGCGTTTTATCGCCCTGTCAACAATATCCTTCACATCTGCAACCGTAACCGCATGATCAGGAGACTGGATCTCACCAATCCGGTCATACAGAAGTCCCACAGCAGGTTCTTCAATATGGTAATCCTTATCGTTGGCATAAGTTTTTCCGAAGTAAACCAGCTCATCATTGGTAAAGATCGGTATGGTAATGTTCACATTAAATTTACATGCCAGATCCGGATAACGTGCAAGAAGATCCCTTACATAGCTCTTCTCATCCTCCAGAATCACCAGAAGTCCGTCTGTCTTAAATTCCATTGCCTTAGCCAGCATCTCAACTGCATTTTCATCCAGATCTCCGGCTTCTTCAATAATCAGTGTACCGCCTGCAATCTTCGATATGGTCGCCGGAATATCCTTTTTATTAAAGTCTTCCGCATAGATCTTAGCCACCTTCGCTGAATTCTGCCGCTTCTCCTGGCTGACTACCTTGGCAAGGTTAATACCAAGGGTCGTTCTGCCGCTTCCGGCATCTCCTGTTATGACCACGTTTCCGATCTTGGAATTACCTGACCCGAAATTGCCTTCCCTGATTTTGGAAATGGCATGGGCAAGCTGTGCATCCAGACCCTTTATTCTGGCAAAGAATCCAAGTGTCGTCTTCTGTGACTCTGTAAGCGTCATAGGTACATGCGCATTCAGTTCCGGTGCAGGATGATACATCGGATCTGATGCAACTCTATGTACGCTTTCTTCCACATCATTTAACATCTGATCTTTCACTGTCATATCAGAATGAAGATGGGATGTATTTGCCGCTGCCTCAATGGCTGCCGACAGGTCAATCGTAGCCCCCGGATCTTCTGCTTCCGGCATTTCGATTTCATCCGGCATCTGTATTTCGTCCGGCATCTGCACTTCATCCGGCATCTGCACTTCATCTGGCATCTGCACTTCATCTGGCATCTGCACTTCGTCCGGCATTTCCTGCTCATCTGTCATATCTGTTTCATCCAGGGAATCTGACTCTTCTTCCCGCTCATCTGCATCGGGGTATTCTATGCCTTCATCCGCATCATCTTCATATTCGTATTCGACTACGTCTTCCGGTTCTTCCTCATATTCATACTCATAATCTTCTGCGTCTTCGTCCAAGTCCTCTTCGTATTCGAATTCTTCCCCGTCTTCGTCCGCATCCGCAGTATCTTCATCTCTGACATCTTCCAGATCACATTCCAAATCGGCATCATATTCCGGCAGCTCTTCATCTAACGGTTCTTCGTCTGCATCCAGGTCGTCTGCATCCATATCATCCCCATCCAGGTCTCCGTCATAATCCTCTTCATCCAGTGCATCTTCGGAATCATCGTATTCATCAGATTCTTCATACACTTCTTCATCCGAATCTTCATCATAATATTCATCTGTGTTTGAATCATCCAGTTCTTCCAGACCTTCAGCATCTTCCTCGTCATACCCATCTTCCAGGGAATCATCCTCATCTGCTTCTTCCTCATCTTCCACACCACTCATAGAAGTAAGTACATCATCGATAGAAATTCCTCTGAACTCCTGATCATCGGAATAAACTGCTTCTTGTGCTTCTGCTTCCATTTCTGCAGCTTCTTCACCGGAGGTATCTCCGATAACGGTAGCAGGGTTCATTTCGTCTTCATCTTTTGGCTTCTTGATTCCTGATAAAATTTCTCGCATATTTTTAGCCAGCTCCATTTGCAAATCTGCTGTATTATATGCCGGAAGAACCGGAATTGACTCTGGTTTTCCTTTATTTTCTTCCTGAAGAGCTTCTTTCACAGGTGTATACTGGCGAATTATCTCATCTTCATCTGCATAACTGTCGTCTCTGCCATAGCTTTCGGATTCCTGCTTATGCATCGCAACAGATGCTGCAATCTCCCGCTCCGTAGCGGCAATAATATTGGCAGCCAGGGCTTCTTCTTCAGTCTCAGGCATCCCTTTCAGGATTTCCTTTTCTAATTTCGGAACTGCTTTTGTCACTGTTTCTTCTTTTGTCTTTATATCAACAATTCCACTTGGATTGTCATAGATTGTCTGCTGTTCCGGTGTCAGCGGGACATAATTCCGCTTAAGCTCCAGAGCCTTTACCACATACTTTCCATTGTGGAACCAAAGAGTTATATCGTCACATTCTTCAATACATTTTTCAACCAATCCGGCTTTGTGGTACAATTTTGCCAGTTCATATGCCCACTGTTCCGTGTATTCCTTATGTTTATACTCTTCCAGAATCTCAATCTGTTCTTCCAGAGAAGATCCTCTGCCTTTATATAATTTATATTTTAAAACATATTTACTGTTATCATTGGGTGCCGCATTTACAAATTCCGTATAGAATTCAACTGCTTCGTCAAATTCACGCATTTTGATTGCAACTTCGGTCAACCGGTAAAGAATGCTTCTCACCATAGGAGAGCGGCGGTATGCACGCAGTAAGATCTGCTTGCTGTCATCCAGTTGTCCGTTCGCTTCATATATTTCGCTAATCATGCATAAGGTACGTACATTTCTGACACGTTTCCATTCAATGGAGTCTGCTATTTTAGCTGCTTCATCATATTCTTCCTGTTCAGCCAGTCTGGTTATTTCTTCCAGCTTCGCATTATATTCAAATTTATCCAACTTATTCACCTCTTAGTTTGGGTCTGCATAGTTCTCTACATAATTGCATTAAGTGTACCATACCTGATTTTCGTTGTCAAAACCAAAACCGTGATTTCATTATATTTTCACAAAAAATAGCCGCTATCATAAGGATAACGGCTATTGGTAACTTTTATCATTATTTAATTGTAATTTACTTTTTATGTAATCGGAGGTTCATCTTCTTATTTCCTGCATCTCTATTTGAGATATATTTAAAAATAATTTAAATATATGAAATTATTCACTCAAAGCTTTCGACTATATCTTTCGCAAATATTTATCTCCTATACGTTCATTTATATAAGTTCTCTAAATATATAAATAATCCTATTATAAATCGATTGGTTTATCAAAATATAGATTCTTATAAATAATATCTGATTTTAATCTGATATATAAATATATCTTCGTTGATTATATAAATTACTGATATTTTTTAATAACTGTTTCTTCACACAGTTGTTAAAAACCTTTGAACTACTATGTGGTAATTCCTTCAATATGGTGACAATTTATTTTCTTTATCCATAAATTCCAACCTATCATCTCTCCGATTATCTAACGTCTACTCGATTCCTTTGGAATTTTATATGTGATAAAGGTCTTTCTCGCAGGAAACAACTGTCATACCACAACCATATTGAACTGAAACTATAGAAACTGTGTCCACTGGACTCGACCTCCTCTTCCTTAACATTTCAACAAGTTTTAATATTTAAAACAACTACATGCCTTATTCAATAATTATTCCAGGATTTCTCGTCTCCTGTGAATTTATTTTAAGTACATGTTTTGTTGATGAAGTTATAATACCACAGGCGCTTTTATTTGTCAATACTATTTCCGAAATTAATTAAAATAAATTTTTAATATAATAACATATGCTTTTCGGAACTGTTAATTTTATGAATTATATATAATATTCTGTTAATTTAGAATATCAGTTTTTTGAATTTTTTTACGGTATCCGCTGGGAGTGTACCCTACCTGCTTTTTAAAGAGCTTGGAAAAATAATTTACATCTGAGATTCCTACATAATAGGCAATGTCCTGCACCTGCATGTCTCCTGTATTGAGCAGCTTTAAAGCCGCATCTATGCGCTGTTTGTTCACGTAATCGGTTAAAGTTGCGCCCATCTCTTTTTTAAACAGCGTGGAGAGATAACTGGAATTTACATTAAACAGTTCTGCAATATCCTTTAGACCCAGGGGGCTGCTCAGGTTCAGGTTAATATAATCCACCGTTTTTCGGATGATGGGACTGTGGTTTCTAAGAGATTGGTTTCTGATCAGTATGCAGTATTTACGAATCATCTCCAGACTTAAATTTTCGATCTGCTTTGTGGAGATCGCAGATTCTATCTTCAAAGCATACCGATGGGATATCTCATCCAGGTAAACCGGATGGACATAACTAGTCTCAGAGGCTTTTCGCAGAAGGGTATTCAGCACAAAGGAGAGATTCTTCCTGTCCCTTAGCGGGTCCTTATTGCGCTGTGCTATCCGGTAACTGGTAAAATTATGGTAGGCAATTACTGCTGCTTCCTGATTTCCTTTTTTTACAGCCTTTAGTAATTCATTTTCTTTATCATATCTTTCTTTAATGACATTTATAGAGAAATACATATCCGGTCCCGGTACAAAGGACTCCAGAAGCTGACGCTTTTCCTGGTCCTCAAGAAATTCTATACGGCACTCTTCTTCCCTGGCATACAAAAAGGATGCCATAATATTTAAGGCTGAAATTACCCTGGCATAATCACCGATCTGAAGCACATTATAGAAATTTTTAAGTGCCGTCATTGTACTGCCGGTGAGCTGGTTCTGGGCAATCACTTTTGTATAGAATCCGTCATCGGGATTTTCGGCTAAATACGGCCCGATGACCATATATGGCCAGTCAGATTCCCGGGGCAGTTTCATAAATATATAATGAAGAGAAAAGTTATCCGTCAGACAATAAAACACTTTTTCTTCCATATGTAAAGTATATTTTTCAAAGTAGGCCTTGTAGTCAAACTCCTGATCCAGCATTTTACGAAGGGACAAATCTACGACATCCCATTCCTGTTCCTTTGGATCAAACAGCTGGGCAGGCACGCCTGCCACTGCTCCGATCATATTTCTTGTAAACTGCAGCACGTCCTTTAAGTTCATAAGAATCCTCCTCGTATCTGGTGAATACCTCTAAGTCAGCCCTCTAAGTCAGCTAGTCCAAATTAGCGTATCATATTTACTATTAATCTTATTTTACCTAAAAATTATACGGATTTCAATAAAAATTATCCTTAGGTAATTTCTTAATCTATGGTAATTTATATGCAAGAAACAGTACTCTATCCAACCACATTTACACATTAAGGAGGAAAATATATGCAATCTATGTTATATCCCAAAACCAGCAGAACACGCAGAATCGTCGATATGAACGGCCTTTGGAAATTTTGTTTTGATCCCCAGTCTGAAGGGCTGAAACACAACTGGCAGAATGGGCTTGATCCCAGACGTACCATTGAAATGCCGGTTCCTGCCAGTTTTAATGATTTTTTTACAGACAAAGAGTCCAGAGAATACACCGGAGACTTTTGGTATGAAACTTCCGTATTTGTTCCCGGAGAGTGGGAAGGTAAAAATATCAGCCTTCGATTTGATTGTGCAACCCACCGGGCGGTTGTCTATATAAACGGAGAAAAAATAGTGACTCATGAAGGTGGATTTCTTCCCTTTACCGCCAGAATAAACCGCGTTGTTAACTGGAACGGATACAACCGGGTCGTTGTCTGCCTCAATAATGAATTAAGCTATGCTACCCTGCCTGCAGGATCCACAAAGGTTTTCTCAGATGGCACTAAAATGTCAAAGCCTTTCTTCGACTTTTATAACTATGCAGGACTCCAGAGACCGGTACGGCTGGTGGTAACTCCAAAGGATGAAATCGTGGATTTCTCTGTAAATCATGTCCTGGAAGGTTCTGACTCCATAACGGAATATGCGGTAACCACAGCCTCTGGAGACGTGGTTTCGGCCGGCTCCAGTGACGTGGTTTCGGCCGATTCTGATCACTTGGTATCCCCAGTCTCCAATATAAGGGTTCTGATCCGGGTATATGATGAAAATCGTAACCTGGTTGCGGAGGCATCCGGAGAAAAAGGAAAAATCCGCATCCCCAATGTGCGGCTCTGGGAAGTGCGAAATGCTTACCTGTATACCTTCCGGATCTTGTTAATGGATCAGGAAACCATTGTAGATGAGTATGAGGAAGAGATCGGCATCCGTACAGTAGAAGTGAGAGATACCGATATTCTGATCAACAACAAGCCTGTCTATCTGAAGGGATTCGGCAAACATGAAGACAGTGAAATCAATGGCAGAGGCTTTAATCTTGCTGTTGTAAAAAGAGATTTTGAACTGATGAAGTGGATTGGTGCCAACTCTTTCCGCACCTCCCACTACCCCTATGCAGAAGAAATTATCCAGATGGCTGACCGGGAAGGATTTCTGGTTATTGATGAAGTTGCCGCAGTTGGGTTCTTTGAAAGCCTAATGAATTTCATGGAAGCTTCCACTGGGAAACAGACGGAATTTTTCAGCCGCGACATTGTGCAGACCGAAACAAAGGCAAATCACAAAGCAGCTCTTTGCGAACTTATTGCCCGTGATAAAAACCATGCCTGTGTCATTGCCTGGAGCCTGATGAACGAACCGGAGACAACCAGCGATTCCGCAGTCCCTTATTTTAAAGAAATATTTGAACTGGCAAGAGAACTGGATCCCCAGAAACGTCCCCGTACCTTTGCAATGGTAATGAACTCCACACCGGATGCCTGCAAATGCTACTCTTTCTCTGACATCCTCTCTCTGAACCGCTATTACGGATGGTATAACCGGGGAGGTTACGAGATGAAAGAAGCAAAAGAACTTTTCATCCGTGAAATGGACCAGTGGAAGGAACTCCATTTAAATAAACCGTTTCTCTTTACAGAATTCGGTGCGGATACTATGGTGGGCGTCCATAAACTGCCCAGCGTTATGTGGAGCGAGGAGTACCAGGAAGAATATCTGCGTATGCAGTTTGAAGTCTTTGATTCCTATGACTTCGTTAAGGGCGAGCAGGTCTGGAATTTTGCAGACTTCCAGACTACGGAAGGCATTATGCGGGTAAACGGGAATAAGAAAGGAATTTTCACAAGAAACCGACAGCCAAAAGCAGTTGCTTACGTTTTCAAAAACAGGTGGGAAAATCTTCCGCAAAATTATAAAAGTATCTCATAACATAAAATAATAGAAGGGAAACAGGGGGTTCTGATATGACGCAGAAATTTGGATTAAAAGATAAGATTGGTTATATGTTTGGAGATTTTGGCAATGATTTCTTTTTCATTTTCGCAAGCAGTTTTCTGATGGTATTTTACACGAAGGTACTTGGCATCGGTGCCGGAGCAGTGGGGACACTGTTCCTGGTTGCCCGGTTTATCGATGCATTTACGGATATCAGCATGGGACGGCTGGTTGATACCCTGCTGCCGGCAAAAGACGGCAAATTCCGTCCCTGGATACGGAGAATGTGCATTCCCGTAGTAATCGCCGGAACGCTGCTGTTTGTTCCCTGGGTTTCGACGCTTCCCTATGGTGCCCGTTTAGTCTATATCTACATCACTTATATTTTGTGGGGAAGTATCTGCTATACCGCCATTAATATTCCTTACGGGTCAATGGCATCCGCACTTACTTCAGATCCTCTGGAACGAAGCGCATTGTCCACTTTCCGAAGTGTTGGCGCTGCCCTGGCAAATATTATTGTCAGCGTGGGCGTTCCTCTTATTGTTTATCAGTATGACGCAGCCGGCAACCAGGTTGTAATACCCCAGCGTTTCTTTCTTATCGCCTGTGTGTTTGCCGTTGCGGCGCTGATCTGCTACATTTTGTGTTACAAAATGACAAAAGAACGTGTCGTAATCTCTGCCGAAAAGAAAGAAAAGGTCAGTTTTGCAAAGACTGTTTCTGCACTTGCTCATAACAAAAGCCTTCTGGCTATTATCGGAGCCGCTATCGTACTGCTGCTTTCCATGCTTCTGGCGCAGAGCATGAACACCTATCTGTTTATGGATTACTTTAAAAATAAATCAGCCATGTCCGTAGCCGGATTCTTTAACGCTGCCGCCACTTTGGTTCTTGCACCGTTTTCTACGAAAATTATTAAAAGATTCGGAAAAAAAGAAGCTTCATCCATTGCTGTATTATTTGCTGCGTCTATGTATTTTATTATGTTTTTTGTACGGTTCACCAATCCCTGGATCTTCTGCGTCTTTATTGCACTGGGAAACCTGGGTACGGGACTGTTCAACCTGATGATCTGGGCATTTATTACCGACATTATCGATTATCAGGAAGTCCAGTCAGGAAGCCGTGATGACGGAACGGTATACGCGGTATATTCCTTTGCCAGAAAAATCGGGCAGGCACTTGCCGGAGGACTGGGCGGCTGGGCACTGGCTGCAATCGGATACCAGTCCTCTGTGGGCGGGGAAACCGTAGTCCAGACCACCAGTGTGGTGAATAGCATCTATTCCGTGGCAACCCTGGCACCGGCTGTATGCTATCTCATAGTTGGTCTGATCCTGCTGTTCTGGTACCCGTTAACCAAAAAGAAAGTCCTGGAGAACAGCCGAATCCTGGAAGAGCGCAGATCCAAAAATGCATAGGCCTGAAAACACAGGCAGATAAGGAGCAGTCATGATTGATACAGAAATGAATCTTACAGGAAGGACCGCCGTAGTTACAGGCGGAAGCGGCGTCCTCTGCAGTTGTATGGGAAAGGCCCTGGCACAGGCCGGGGCAAAGACCGCCCTCCTTGGACGAAATCCGGAGAAGCTTCGCGCCATTACAGCAGAAATCACCAGTGCCGGATATCTGGCAAAGGGTTATGAATGCAACGTTTTGGACCGGGACAATATGGAGTCAATCCATCAGCAGATTCTTCAGGATTTCGGACCCTGTGACATTCTGGTAAACGGCGCGGGAGGAAATAATCCGAAAGCCGCTACCGATCAGGAGTTTTACCACACACCTGCAAAAAAAGAGGAAAAGACTTTCTTTGATCTGGAAATGGATGGGATCGAAGATGTCTTCCGGCTGAATTATATGGGAACGTTAATTCCCACTCAGATATTTGTAAAAGATATGATTGGACGTAAATGTTGTACCATTATTAACATTTCCAGTATGAATGCCTTTCTGCCTCTAACTAAAATTCCGGCTTACAGCAGCGCGAAAGCCGCAATCTCAAACTTAACCCAATGGCTGGCAGTGCACTTTTCAAAAGAAAAGATCCGCTGCAACGCCATTGCCCCGGGATTCTTTGCGACACCTCAGAATCAAAGCCTCCTTTACCTGGAAGACGGAAGCCCAAGTGAGCGGTCCTGCAAAATTTTAATCAAAACTCCCATGGGGCGCTTTGGGACTCCGGAGGAATTGACCGGTACGCTCCTTTATCTTGCCAGCGAAAAATACAGTGGATTTGTAAATGGTGCCGTTATCCCGGTTGACGGCGGCTTCCACGCATACAGCGGGGTGTGAGCATATGAAGATGACTATACATGAATTTCAAAAAAACAAAGACTTTCTGGTATGTGTGGATTCCGACGGATGTGCCATGGATACCATGGACATCAAGCACGTCAAATGCTTTGGTCCCTGTATGATCGATCAGTGGAATCTCGCACCATTTCGTGAGGAACTGCTCCGGCGGTGGAACGAAATAAATCTTTATACTATGACAAGGGGCATTAACCGTTTTAAGGGGCTTTGTAAAATGCTTCAGGAAGTAAACACTGCCTATACCAGGATCGAGCAAATAGAAGACCTGGTACAGTGGACAGAGACTGCCGGTGAACTGTCCGGACCCTCACTGACTAATGCCATAGAGGAAAATGGCAGCCCAATTTTAAAAAAAGCTTATGCCTGGTCGAATACTGTTAATCAGGCGATCACCAGACTGCCTCCGGAGCAGATCAGACCATTTCCAGGTGTTGCACAGGCACTTCAGGCTGCACATCAGCAGGCAGATGTGGCGATTGTCTCTTCTGCAAATCCCAAAGCCGTTGAGGATGAATGGACCGGACACGGGTTAATCGGGTATACGGATCTGGTTCTGGCACAGGATGCAGGCACGAAAGCGCACTGCATCAAAGAGCTTAGCCAAAAAGGTTATCCGTCGAAAAAGATCCTGATGATCGGAGATGCGCCGGGAGATGCCGCCGCCGCACTGGATAATAACGTCCTGTATTTCCCCATTCTGGTGGGACAGGAATCAAAATCCTGGGATACTTTCCTTCATACAGCCCTTCCAAAATTTCTGGAAGGCTCCTATCCGGGCATATACCAGCAGTCACTTTTAAAAGCTTTCTATGATCATTTATCTTGATCGTTTAAATGAATAACAGGAGGATCAAATGGTAAACTTAAAAGAAAAACCTTATTATTTATCTGGCGAGGACATCCGCTGGGTGGAAGAAACAATGGAAAATATGACAGATGAAGAGAAAACCGGACAGCTGTTTGTAAATATGGTTACAAACCGTGATCCGGCTGCACTAAAAGAAACCGTGAACCGCTTTCATGCAGGCGCGATCCGCTATCACAACGCTTCCAAAGAAAAAATCTACGAACAGAATAAAATACTCCAGGAAAATACAAAGATTCCGCTCCTGATTGCCTCCAACTGCGAAGCAGGGGGAAACGGCGGCGTGGATGACGGAACCGCCATTGCCAATGGTGCAGCCATAGCAGCAGCCAATGACGAAGAACTTGCATATGAAACGGCAAAGATCGGCGCCATAGAAAGTGCAGCCATCGGATGCAACTGGAACTTTGCGCCAGTCACTGACCTTCTCTATAACTGGAGAAATACCATCGTACAGCTCCGCGCATTTAACAGCAGCCCGGATGATACGATCCGCTATGCCAGAGCCTTTCACAGAGGTACCAGAACGCAGAATATTGCCACCTGCTGCAAGCATTTCCCCGGAGATGGTCTGGAGGAAAACGACCAGCACCTGATAATGGGTATAAACGATATGAGCTGTGAGGAATGGGATGAGACTTACGGGAAAGTATATCAGACATTGATCGATGACGGGGTCATGACCATAATGGCGGGACATATCGCACTTCCTGCCTATAGTAAAAAGCTGTGCCCATCCATGCAGGATCAGGATATTCTTCCCGCAACACTGGCTCCCGAGCTGATTAGCGGTCTGTTAAAAGATAAGTTAGGCTTCAACGGGCTTGTGGTCACCGATGCCTCCCATATGATTGGCATGTACGCAGCAATGCCCCGGAGTGAGCAGGTGCCAAGGGCAATTGCCGCCGGCTGTGATATGTTTTTATTCTTTAATGATCCGGAAGAGGACTTTGGCTATATGCTAAAGGGTTACCAGGATGGCATTATTACCAAAGACCGTATGGACGATGCCCTCCGACGCATTTTGGGTATAAAAGCCGCACTGGGGCTGCACAGGCGCCAGGCACTGGGAACCCTGATCCCTCCCCGGGAAGGACTTTCCGCCGTAGGCTGTGCAGATCACCATAAAGCAGCCTCTCTTGCAGCGGATAAATTTATTACCCTGGTCAAAGACACCGCACACTGCCTGCCCGTTACCCCGCTCCGGTATAAAAAGTTAAAACTGGTCTTTATATCGGGTGAAGGAACGGTAATTGCCGGAAAATTAACTGCAGATAACAGCGGCGAGATTAAAGAAAACCTGATCCGCATACTGGCATCCCGGGGATTTGAAGTGGACGGAGACACACCTGCCCAAAAGGGTAAAATGGAAGAATTCAAAAGTAAATATGACGCCTGTCTGGTTGTAATGAACGTGGCTGGATTTGCCCAGTACAATACGATGCGCATTAAATGGGCAAACCCCTGTGACCAGCCCTGGTACGTATCCGAAATTCCTACCGTATTCTTATCCCTTGGCTTTACCAATCATTTGATTGATGTCCCTATGGCGAAAACTTATATCAACGCCTATCTGAACTCGGAGGAAGCTATCTGCGCAGCCGTGGATAAAATGATGGGTAATTCGCAATTTAAGGGACGTTACAATGAAAATGTATTTTGTGGAAGATGGGATACACGAATTTAGAGCCAGATCAACCTATTGCCGCGGAGATGTGCCCAGCTGCTTTTTCTGAAAAAGATATCTGCACGAACCTTTTTGTGCTATAATCAAACATATCATTTTATAAAAAAGGGGATGTTTTCATGAATCTGATCGATGCAGTTTCTTCTTTACAGCTTTTTAAAAGAAAAGAGACACCAAAACAGCTGACTACCGTTTGGGGCGAACAGCTTGACCCGGAACACGTATTAGAGGAATATCCTCGCCCACAGCTGAAAAGAAATGCCTGGATAAATTTAAATGGCTACTGGAATTACCGGATTACAAAAGACCGGAAATATCCGGGAAATATAAAGCAGAGGATACTTGTGCCTTTTTCCCCGGAAGCAAGTCTCTCCCAGGTTAACCACACCCTTATGCCGGATGAATATCTGTGGTATGAGAAGTCCTTTTATTTAGAAGACTTTCCCATCCCAAGTCCCGGAAAACGGCTTATCCTTCATTTTGGGGCGGTGGATCAGATCTGCTCTGTCTGGTGCAATAAAAAATTTGTATGCAGCCACCAGGGCGGCTATCTGCCGTTTTCAGCGGATATCACTTCCAGGCTGCGCAGCGGTGAAAATGTTATCACGGTAAGGGTGCAGGATGAAACGGATACCTCCTGCCAAAGCCGTGGAAAGCAGACGCTTCAGCCCGGAGGTATGTTCTATACCCCCCAAAGCGGTATCTGGCAGACGGTATGGATGGAGTGGGTGCCGGAAAATTATATAAGTTCCATACGCATTACCCCCCAGCTGGATGAAGCCGCTGCTATTCTTGAAGTGACTATGCAGGGAGATCCCGCCTGCGAGAAGAACATCACCGTTTATGCAGATGGCAGGGAAATTTTTTCCGTACAGACACAGAAGGAATCTCAGACGATTCCAATCCGGGACCTCCGTCCCTGGTCACCGGAGTCACCTTTCCTGTATGATATTACAATTACAGCCGGAAATGACAGGGTAAGCAGTTATTTTGCAATGCGTAAATTTTCCTCCTGTACGGATTCCAGGGGCATACCCAGACTCTGCCTGAATAACCAGCCATATTTCCAAAATGGTGTGCTGGATCAGGGGTACTGGCCTGACGGGCTGTACACACCGCCTTCTGACGATGCCATGATCTTCGACATCCAGGCTATGAAAGACCTTGGATTTAATATGATCCGCAAGCATATTAAAATCGAACCCCTGCGTTGGTATTACCACTGTGACCGGCTGGGAATGATCGTGTGGCAGGATATTGTAAACGGAGGCGGACGCTCTTACCTTACTTTTTTGTGTTACCTTCCAACGCTTCTTCCTTTTGTAACCGCACATTTTAAGGACAGCCATTATAAACTGTTTTCCCGCTGCGACTCCCAAGGAAAGAGGCTCTGGCTGCGGGAATGCAAAGCCACTATTGAGCATCTCTATAACTGTCCCTCTATCGGTTTGTGGTCGGCATTTAATGAAGGCTGGGGGCAATTTGATGCGGTAAAGGTTACAAACCTGATTCATTCACTGGACAGTACCCGCCCGGTAGACCATGCCAGCGGCTGGTATGACCAGCACTGCGGCGATGTGAAGAGCGTCCATAATTATTTCCGCCCCATTAAAGCAGAACTGGACAGCAGACCGTTCGTATTGTCCGAATATGGCGGATATATCTGCCACATTCCGGAACATTCTTATTCCCAGCAGGTATTTGGGTACCTGAAATGCAAGGATACGAATGAATTTACCCATAAGTTCCAAGATGTCATGGAAGAAATCAGGAATGCCAGTAAAGAAGGACTCTGTGCGGCGGTTTATACCCAGGTGTCCGATGTGGAAGAAGAGGCCAACGGGCTATATTCTTATGACCGTAAGGTATGTAAGGTGAACAGACCTGGTAAAGGTTAAATAGGTTTTATGCAGCAAAAAGCGATGGTCGCACTTTTGAAAGTCAGACCACCGCTTTTCGTTTATTCTAATCTACTATTTTTGTACCATGGATTTCTTTAAATCCCAGCATCTCATGAAGTTCTTCTACATTTCCGCTGGTAACTCCGCCGCCCGGCATGATGATGATTCTTTCCCCGGCATAATCCAGCAGTCTTTTCAAGTTATCCACATTGTCCCCTATTTTCGTACCACCTTTTCCACCATGGGTAAGAATTCTGTCCACATGATGTGCGCAAAGCCAGTCAATTGCTTTTGGCTGAAGCTCATAGGGGATTTCATCAAATGCCATATGGAACGTTACCAGAAGTCCTTCTGCCTTTGCCAGCAATACTTCCAGCATTTCTTCATCCAGCCAGAAATCTTCCGTCAGGGCGCCGATTACGATACCGGCTGCACCGGCTTCTTTTGCAATCTCTATATCCCTCAGCATCATCTTTAACTCTATATCATTGTAATGAAAGTTTCCTTTTCTGGGTCTGATAATACACATAACCGGTATATCTTTTTCATTTCCCAGCTGTATTGCCGCCTCCATAACACCCAGGCTTACGGTAGTTCCCCCCTCTGCCAGGTTATCACAGAGTTCGATGCGGTTTCCTCCATTTTCAATTGCTCTTGGTATATCTGTATAATTTTCTACACATACTTCTTTTAACATTTAGTCAACTGTATTGCACATGCCATAGCATGTCTGCAATAACGTCCTTTCCTTCTAATTTTTGCGCGCACGTTCGCTGATCATCTCCAGCGCACCCGCATCCAATGTAATTTCATCTAAATCATTTATATTATCCAGCACATCATCCAGCATATAGGAGAATGCCTCTGCACCTTCAAGTTCTACATTTTCATCATCGTCATCATCTTTTCTTGCAAAAAATCCCATGCTAAATTCCTCCTGATATTGATATTTTATTGCTTGCATTGTAACACAGGCGTTTTTTAAATTCAATGCAAAAGCTGTGAACTTTTTATTATCTTTTTTAATTGGTTGCTTATATTTGTATTATATATTATAATACAAATAATACATTAGGTACGTATCACTTAAAGGGGGAATTGTATGCTAATAACATTAGACTTTGCCAGCTCTGTGCCCATCTATGTCCAGCTGCGCAATCAAATCGTCATGGGTATTGGAAAGGGGAACCTGAAAATCGGGGAATCGCTTCCTACCGTCCGGCAGCTGGCACAGGATGCCGGAGTCAACACTATGACGGTAAATAAAACCTATCAGATTTTAAAACAGGAAGGCTATATTGAAATAGACCGCAGGCACGGTGCAAAAGTGGCGGCATGCCTGGATATGAACCATGAATTTGAAGAAAAACTGACTTATGAACTGGAGCTGCTAAGCGCCCAGGCTGCTTTAAAAGGCTACGGTAAAGCAGAATTCATGAATATCTGCAGCCGCATGTTTGATGAGATGCATGTTACAGCATGTGAAGGGAGCATGCTATGATGACATTTATTATTATATTTTGCAGTATAACAATTTTGGCAGCCTGCCATTTCACCTACAAGTCCGCCGCCAAATTAAACGGCAATCTTCTGCTGGGCGTAACTCTGCCCAAATATGAACCAGAATCTCCTGAAGTGATGGAAATTGTTTCGTCTTTTAAAAAGGCACTGAATCTTCATTCCACGATTGGAGCTGCCGCCCATATTCCCATTCTGTTTGTATTATGGTTTTCTTATATCTCGGTATTTTTGATTCTGTATATGCTGTGGTGTGTGTTTTACATGGGCGGCTGCATGTACTTATATAAAAAGTACTTTTTAAAGCTTTATAATCTGAAAAAAGAAAAGAAATGGTTCAACGGAGAGAAACTTCATATAACGGTCATTGACTCCCAGGTAAGTGCGGCAAAAGACCAGATGCCCCTCACGGCATGGTGGTTTATACCTGCATTTCTCATCTGCCTGATCCCTCTTTTATTTCCCGGCGGGCTTTCCTACTTCCGTTCGGGCATCGGCGGCATATTTCTTTTTCTGCTGCCATTCCTGCTGAAAATACTTTTTCTTACTTTGTATTATATTTTTGCCAAAAGAAGAACCATCACCTACAGCTATGATACGGAGCTGAACATGACGTGCAACAAAATGTCAAAACGGAGCTGGTCCATCTGCTGGATTCTGATTGCATTTATCGATTCCCTGTCCTTCCTGGCACTGGACTGGATTTTAATATCAGACGGTTTTCGAAGCACCTTTTTGTTTACGGTATACATTCTGATTCAGTCCCTGTGCATTTTCATTCTGCTGTACAGTGTTTCTTATATCCGAAAAAAAAGGATTTACCTGCTTTCTGCCGATAAGGAACCGATCATGGTAGATGAAGATGATTACTGGATAACCGGAGCCTACAATAATCCCAACGACCACAGCCTGCTGGCTCCCAGCCGATACGGATCCAATATCTCCTTTAACATGGCTCACCCAGCCGGCAGAATTATAACAGGTGGCCTGTATATTTTCATCGCTGTGCTTTGTATCTGGCTGAGTATTGTATTTCTGCGTTTTGATTTTATTCCTTTTGACCTGCAGTTAAATGGGGATAACGTATCCATTACCGCAGCCGAATATGATATACAGTTTCCATTATCGGCGGTGGAGGATATCCAGTTAACGGACCAGGCTCCCCAGGGAACTTACTATAAAAATAATGGTGTGGATGCACAGCAGTACTTTTTAGGGAATTTTAAATACAAGGAATACGGTCAATGCAAAATGTATTATTACCGTAATTACACTCCCGTCATTAAAATTAAGACGGATCAGTATACAGTGTTTTTTAATACGAAAGACAGTGAAAAAACGGAAGAGATCTATCGGATACTTAAGGAGGCTGTGGAAGTCACTACCTCTTGACTTCAGTCTTATAACTGTTTATGATAATAATAACTACACCATCCAATCACCAGAGCGTGTTTACAAACCGGAATGCACGTATGCCAGAATAGATAAGGGAGCCGCTTATGAAAAAAACAGATCTCAAATACCAGACCTATGTCCAGATCCTAAAGGAAGAATTAATACCAGCCATGGGATGTACCGAACCAATTGCAATTGCCTACGGGGCTGCGAAAGCCCGTGAAATACTGGGGTGCATGCCACAGCACATCGAGATACAGGTGAGTGGTAATATTATAAAAAATGTAAAGAGCGTAATTGTCCCCAATACCGGAGGCTTAAAAGGAATCGCCGCAGCTGTGGTCGCCGGAGTCATTGCGGGGGATGCGGATAAAAAGCTGGAAGTAATCTCACAGGTAACGGCGGAGGAAAAAGTAAAGATGAAGCAGGCACTCACCGATATACCCGTTGTGGTCAGGGAAGCAGATACCGATAAAATATTCGATATCATTCTTCTGTTGTCTGCCGGAGAATCCTGTGTGAACCTGCGAGTCAGTGATTACCATACTAATATTGTGTATATCGAAAAAGATAAAAAGATACTCTATGAAGCGGGGGTAACTGCACTGGCTGAGACTCATCTCACGGACCGCAGTCTTTTGGATGTGGAGAGCATTGTAGATTTTGCAGATTCAGTGGACCCGGATGATGTCAGTGAGGTGCTCGACCGCCAGATTGCCTATAATTCTGCAATCGCCCAGGAGGGTCTCAAAGGAACTTACGGTGCCAACATCGGCAATGTAATTCTGGACACCTACGGCAATGATATCAAAGTCCGTGCTAAGGCTGCCGCCGCTGCAGGATCAGATGCCCGGATGAGCGGATGCGAGCTTCCAGTTATCATTAATTCCGGAAGCGGAAACCAGGGTATGTGCGCCTCCCTGCCCGTTATTGAATATGCCAGAGAGCTGGAAGTAAGCCATGAAATGCTGCTGCGCGCTCTGGTGGTATCCAACCTGATCACCATACACCAGAAGACTGGAATCGGCAGATTGTCGGCATACTGCGGCGCTGTCAGTGCCGGGTGCGGAAGCGGAACCGGAATTGCTTATCTCATGGGCGGGGACTTTAAAGTAATTGCCCATACTCTGGTAAACGCTGTGGCAATTGTCTCCGGCATCATCTGTGACGGCGCAAAAGCCTCCTGTGCGGCTAAGATTGCCGCTTCTGTAGACGCAGGCATTCTGGGGTACTATATGTATAAGAACGGAAAGCAATTTTACAGCGGCGACGGCATTGTTACAAAGGGCGTGGAAGCTACGATCCGGAATATCGGCATTCTCGGAAAAGAAGGGATGAAAGAAACGGATAAGGAAATCATTAAACTGATGATTCAGGAGCCGCAGGATTAATCTCCTGAAAGGTTTGGAAAAATTGCTTTTTAATATGATCGTAAAAAGGCAGGTCAGGCATTTCTCATTTGGAAATGCTGAACCTGCCTTTGTAATTTACAGTACTACTCTGCCTTTAACAGATCACTGTACTGTGCTTCCAGCCATGGCTTTAACGCATCGGCTGACATGGTGTGTACTTCATTATTGTCAGAAGTCTTGACGTAGTAATCTCCGTTTTCCGTCTGATTTCCAATCTGAAGCACGATCTGTTTCACTTCTGTAACCAGCTTTGTACTCTCCGTTTCGCTCTCAGGCTCTTCTGTCTGTCCATCCAAGGATTTCTCAGCCGCAGCGCCCTCACTGGTTTTTTCTGTATCTGCTGTTTCTGCCTCACTGGCTTCTCTGACATTTTTCGTATCTGCTGTTTCTGCCTCACCGGCTTCGCTGACATTTTCTATGTCTGCTGTTCCCGCTTCGCTGACATTTTCAGCATTTGTCTCCGGACTACCCGATTCTGCCGGCACCTCACTGGTAATCGTGTAGTCCAGCGTTATGACTGCTGACGGATCCTTTAAGCCGTACTGTTCCAGATCCTTACAGTTATAATCAATGTAGTCCGTGAAGTTTAAGCTGGTGACATTGGACAGCAGCTGGTTGGACTTGGTTCCATCGGCTTCTTTTTTCTCATTTTTGCTGTCCGTTACGCTCCACGTTGCGGAATCATCCCTGGAGGACTCTAATGTGAGCTGATTATCCTGCTGGTCAACGACTGCTTTAATGATGCTGTTGCTGGTTATGCTTGGGAATGAACTGTCTACTACCAGGTCATACAGCTTTCCGTTAAAAGCATTTGCAAAGGTGCTGCCTACGGTATAGACATGTTCCGGATTATTCATATACATATAATAATCCCCGGTAGTTTCATTTTCATTTCCAATGTAAAATACGGTCTCTACTCCATTATTGCTGGTTACCGTAACGGTATTCTGAGGCTCCTCAAGTCCGTAATCTTCCAGATTCTCAAGCTGTCCCAGATCTCTCACAGCTTTGATATCTTTGAAGTTATCCAGAAGGGTTTTCATTTTATCCTGGTCAACCGGGAAATTTTCGTCTTGTGCATAGTGCCAGCTGTCATTTTCCTTTTTAAACTCAAGCTTTTCTTTATCCAGGGTATGGGTATAGGTGAGCCCTGTTATATCCGTTTCCTCAATGGAAGTAACTGCAACGCTGGTATCTTCTGTTTCTGATTCTGCCTCCTGCTCTTTGTTATAATTTTTCAGGCAGAAATACGCTGCAGTCAGAAGAATTAATACAACAAGAGCAGTAAGCAACCCTATTAATTTCTTCTTTTTCTTCATTATCGTTTTCTCCTTCTAAACCAGATTACTCCACCTGTCAGCAGACAGATCAGCGGCAGGATTACAATTGCAAGGGAACTTAAGAATGCGGAGGCTGCTGAAGTAATGGTCAGATAGCTCACCTGGGTGCTCTTACTTGGAATGGAAACACTTGCCTCCTGGTCACACATCCAGCTGAGTGCATTTGTCAGAAGCTCTGTATTGGCACCGGATACCGCACTGTCAATCTGTTCATTTAACAGGTTGCCGCTTGTGAGGTATACCAGCTTTGTTTCTTTGTCATCCACGGTTTCTGTAATTGCAGCACCCACATCAAATGCACCTGTTTCGTCCCCGTCCTCTTTGGACAGACTCGTCATATTTTCTGCATCCTTTTTTATATAAGCTGAATCCGATGTTGTAAGGAGGCTGCTGACGGTTACCGTTTCTCTTTTATCATCCAGCGTCTGAATTCCCTGTGCCACCGGCATTAATATATAACGGCCGCTCAAACTGCTGACGATTTCGTGGCTTCCCATATTGGGAAGAAGGTATAGCGGATTTCCCGATGCATAATGATTTGCATCTCCTTCGATCACTACGCCGCCCATTGTCTCTACGCCATATTCCTTTAATACTGATTCGAAATTAGGCATATCGGTACCGGTATAGTCTGAGACAATCATTGCCTTGCCACCGGCTTTTAAGTAATCGATGATCTTCGCTGCCTCGTCAGCTGAGATGTCCTTGGCAGGTGAGAAAATAAACAGGCAGTCCGCATCCTCGGGTACTGACTCCTGGGATACCAGATTCAGATCCTTAATCTCTATATTTTCCTTTTCAATTGCAGACTTCATCGTGGTGCTGACAGATGCCTCATCGTGGCCCCCCAATACGTACATCACAGGAAGTTCTTCCGATGTTACATAGGAAATGGCACTGGTAATCTGCCCCTCACCGTCAAACCCGGTGACCTGGGTGGAATAAGTATTGTAATCCACTGTGGTTTCGTAGATATCGCTGTAATTAACAACTTTGCTTCTCTTATCGCCCACGACAATAATGCTGTTGCTGCTTACCTTCTCATCCGTATACTGCGAGGAAAAGTTGGGATACAGCGCGGGATCTTTGATTTCCACTTTTACATGAGACGACAGATCCTGATACCGATCCAGCACTTCCTTTAAGGTACTGTCTTCCTGTCCGTTCTGTGCAATCAGGTACAGGGTGACATCGCTCTTTAATCCCTTCATGATTTCCTCTGTCTTGTCTCCAATGGTATAGAGTTTGTTATCGCTGAAATCCAGTTTGGTGTATTTACCGGGAAGCTGCCCTACCACCAGGTTAATTACTATTACAATGGCGATGACAATCACCGTAATGGCTATACTGTAAGAGCCGTTTTTTACTTTTTTGTTGCTCCATTTCGGAAAAATGTTTTTTATTTTCATAATCAGCCTCCTCTAGCTCCAGCGTCTCTTCTGTATTGACTGTACCGTCAGGAACAGAAAAACAGCAATAATAGATAAAAAGTATATGATTCCTCCAATATCCAGAATTCCGCTGACAAAGTTGTCAAAATGGCTGGAAATATCAAAAATACCCAATACCTTCTGTATTGCTCCTTCAAAGAGGCTTTGCTTAACAGTGTACAGAACAAGCAGAGCTGCCTCTCCTATAACTGCCACCAGACATACCGTAAATAAATTCTTCATCACCATGTAAATAATCCCGCAGCACACCAGAAGTACTGCCGAAAAAGCAATGAGTGAAGTAATTGCCGTTTCCGAAAAAAAGCTTTTAATACCGCTCATCATATAGCAGATAAAAAGTACGACAAAGGTAACCACTGCTGCTATGATCTGGCTCTCTGTTATGGAGGATAAGAAGATCCCAATAGCAATATTGGCACATCCCAAAAGGAAAAATCCAATGACTGCAACATAAGCCATTTTAAGGGATACGGTGCCGAAATTCTTTAGAATAATGGGATAGATGCAAAGTATAATCATGGGAATCAGAAAGATTACCATTAACGCTGTAAATTTCCCCAGTACGATATCTTTCACGGACAGAGGGGAAGTGAGCAGCAGCTGGTCCGTCTTCTGTTTCTTTTCTTCCGCCAGTACACGCATGGTCAAAATGGGAGTTATAATGAGAAAAACAAAAGTTATTGCTGATAAGGTATAGCCGAAAATGGGGTAGCCCATCTGGAGATTATAAGCAGTAAAATACACGCCTGCCAATAATAAAATGAACGCAATAAACACATAGCCCGTCATGGAAGTCAGATAAGATTTCACCTCTTTTTTACAAATCGCTGTCATGAACCTGCTCCTCCTTTTCCTCATTTTCTTCCTCTTGCAGATCTAAATCAGGTTCCCCATACTGTTCTTCAAAGTCTGCTTCCTGTTCGCTCTGTGATTCGTCGTAATCCTTATCCTCACCATGGGTTTCATCTGTGACCTTTTTATCATCCGCTGTGAGTTCCAGGAATACATCCTCCAGTGATACCTTAGTGGACCTCATCATTAGAATCGGGTATTGTGCCTTAGCCATTCCGAAGAAGATCTCTTCTCTCACATCCGCCTGGTCTTTTGCCCTCACTTCAATGTCTATGGTATTTTCCTCATCGGAATCCCGGAAATTCCACTCTTCTATGTTCTCAATTTCCTTAAGGACCTCCTCCGCTTCTAACCTGCCTGCCTTCACTCTCAGGTTCAGTGTCTCACTTCCCTGCATAAGTTTACTCAGGTTCTCAGGGGTATCACTTGCCACCAGTTTTCCGTGGGCAATGATCATAACATAATCACAGACAGCACTAACCTCTGACAGAATATGGGAACTTAAAATAACGGTATGTTTTTGACTCAGGCTCTTAATGAGTTCCCGAATCTCAATGATCTGCTTGGGGTCCAGTCCAACTGTGGGCTCATCCAGTATAATGACTTCCGGGTATCCCATAATCGCCTGAGCAAGCCCTACTCTCTGGCGGTAGCCCTTTGACAGATTCTTAATTAAACGGTTCTTCATATCGGTGATCTTCGTCATCTCCATGACTTCGTTTATCATTTCCAGACGCTGATCCTTGGGGATTTTCTTCAGCTGTGCAACAAATTTCAAATATTCCCAGACGGTCATATCAAAATAAAGAGGTGGCTGTTCAGGAAGATATCCGATGCATTTCTTAGCCTCTTCCGGCTCCTCTAAAATATCGTGCCCATTAATGCTTACACTGCCTCCCGTTGATGCGATATAACCGGTAATGATATTCATTGTGGTGGATTTCCCTGCGCCATTGGGACCCAGAAACCCATAGATCTGACCTTTTTCAACAGAAAAACTAAGGTCATCTACAGCAAGATGATCTCCATACCTTTTGACTAAATTCTTTACTTCTATCAAACTTCTTCCTCCTTTTTCATTCACATAGCAGCTTCCCGGCACAGCATTGATGATGCCCCGGAGCGTGTTTGCTCCTATCTAAATTACGAGACAAATGTGTTTTTTATTAGATTAAAATGTGTTTTTTTTCTGAAAATTCTGTGAACGCAAAAAAAGAGCTGTCACTTTTCCCTATTAAGTGACAACTCTACTTGCTTTTATAAGCGCTGAGATCGTTACAGCGCTGTCAGATTAACCGCATTTTCTCCTGCTGTTAACATACTTATCCTTTTTTCTTTTATTGGAAACCAACTCCATAACTTTTGACTTGTATTCTTCATCAATACTGATTCTGGCAAGACTGACTAACCGGTAGGTATCCAGGTGGTATGGCAGGCTTTTGTGAAGTGCCAGATCCACCAGATACTTGGCTGATTTAAAACTGCTAAGATGCGTGTGTCCCTCCTCAAATCTCTTTTCTGTATTATGTACCACAAAACCACCATCTGCACGGTAAACCTTGAAAGATTGTTTCGAATAAATTTGATTCATAGAACATTCCTCCTGTTTCATTTTGTCGTAAGCAGAACACAGTCCGCTTTTCCTGATTGTAGCAGTTTAACATAAAACCAAAGTCTGTTTTTTGTAAAGTCTGTGTTAGATTGTGTTTTAACATAAACACTCTCCAAATATTAGATGTGGAATTTCCTCTAAAAGCAAAAGACAAAAGCATTGTCCTTTGTATAAGACTATGCCTTTGTCCTTCTATTATTAACCTTTATAGTAATTAATTAAACAACCTTTTAAAATGATGGTTCTTTCATCATCTGTCAGTTCGCCCATCTTAAGCGTGAACTCTTTCATTGTGTCGCCCACTACATAAGCTTTGATATCCGTTGCTTTGTCTTCTATTGCCTTACGCACATCCGGCACATAGATGTAATCTCCGTTTTTAAACGGAAGATCGCCTTTATCTACCAGGAATGGAAGCATACCCCAGTTGATCAGATTGGAGCGGTAACGTTTTGTCGCATATTCATTTGCGATATTTGCCCATCCTCCAAGCACCTTCTGACAGGACGCAGCCTGCTCACGTGCTGAACCATCACCCGGTTTTACCGCAAAGATGGCACTTCCGATTCCGGTATTCTTCTCATTTGCATCTGGATACAAGGTATGAATCGTATTTACAACCGGCTCTAATTCAGCCAGTGCATCATATGGTGCACCGCCGGTAAGTCTTGCTTTTTCAGCCGCATATACCTCTTTCGCACGTCCAACATAAGCCGGGTCTTTTCTGGACAGAGTAAATTCAGCCAGCCCCAGTGGGTTGGAACGATAAGATGAAGTCTCTCCGGAAGGAATCAATTCATCCGTTGTTGTAACCGGATCGTGAATCTCACAAACAACCTTAAGGATCATGTTGTCAGTAAGAGCGGACATTGCCGGCCAGTCTTTGATATTCGGTCCGAACTTAATTTCAACGGAAGGATCTGCAACGCCTTTGCTGTCGAATACACGGTTGTCATAGATGCTCTTATCAAAGAAATATTTTGGATTGCTGTAATTTACATCCACATCCGTTGCCGCTGTCAGATACCCCTTATTAGCAGCTGTTGCCGCAATGGAACGTGCATCCATAAGGGCTACGGAAGAGATCTGTCCGTTCTGCAGCTTACTTCCTTCTCTGTTAGGGAAGTTTCTGGTTGAATGGCGGATACTGAATGCATTATTAGCAGGTGTATCGCCTGCACCAAAGCAAGGACCGCAAAATGCTGTCTTCACAATGGCACCGGTTGCCATTAATTCCGCAAGTCTTCCGTTTTTCGCAAGTTCCATATAAATCGGCGTACTTGCAGGATAAATGCTGAGGGTAAATTCATCTGATCCGATGCTGGCACCTTTTAAGATGTCCGCTGCATCACAGATATTTTCAAATCCGCCTCCGGCGCATCCTGCAATAATACCCTGATCTACGTAGAGTCTTCCGCCCCGTACTTTGTCCTTTAAGGTAAAGTCTACGGCTCCGTCCAGGCTTACCAGCGCTTTCTTCTCCACATCTGCAAGAATATCCATTAAGTTAGCATTTAACTCCTCAATGGTATATGTATTGCTTGGGTGGAAAGGCATTGCGATCATTGGTCTGACCTGGCTTAAATCCACATAGATCATACCGTCGTAGTAAGTTACCGCTCCAGGAGCAAGTTCCTTATACTCTTCACTTCTTCCATGAATGTCATAGAAATCTTTAATCTCACTGTCAGTCTTCCAGATGGATGACAGGCAGGTGGTCTCCGTAGTCATAACGTCAATGCCAATTCTAAAGTCAGCACTCAGCTTATCCACTCCAGGACCTACGAATTCCATTACTTTATTATTCACATATCCGTTGGCAAATACCGCTCCGATAATTGCCAGGGCAACGTCCTGAGGTCCGACACCCTTAACCGGTTCTCCATCCAGGTAAACGCCTACTACTCCCGGCATATTAATATCGTAAGTTTTGGACAGCAGTTGTTTTACAAGCTCCGGTCCGCCTTCACCCATTGCCATTGTCCCCAGTGCACCATAGCGTGTGTGGGAATCAGATCCCAGGATCATTCTTCCTCCGCCTGCAAGCATTTCTCTGGCAAACTGGTGGATAACTGCCTGGTGGGGAGGCACATATACTCCGCCGTATTTCTTGGCACAGGTTAATCCAAACATGTGGTCATCTTCATTGATTGTTCCGCCAACGGCACAGAGGCTGTTATGGCAGTTTGTCAAAACGTATGGTACCGGGAATTTTTCCAGCCCTGAAGCTCGTGCTGTCTGGATAATGCCCACAAACGTAATATCATGGGATGTGAGCTTGTCAAATTTAATCTTCAGCTTATCCATATTTCCGGAAGTATTATGGCTTTCTAAAATACCGTAAGCAATTGTATTTTTGGCAGCCTCGGCTTTTGCAGGAACGTTATCGCCTAATTTGCTTTTGAGAACGGAAGCAGCCTCGCTGTTGTCTTCCACAATTTCTGTCCCGTTCAGCAGGTATACGCCATTATCGTATAATTTTACCATTTGATCGTTACTCCTTTTCTATTATGTTTCCCAGAGCCTGTCTGTGACAGGCTCTGTTATATCTTAATTAAAAATCCTGTATTTCCATATATTTCATATAATTTACAACCATGAGGGCAATCTTGAACGTTAATGCGTCATCAAACACGCGGATATCAAGACCGGTGCTCTTCTGGAGTTTTTCCAGACGGTAAACTAACGTATTACGATGAACGAAAAGCTGTCTGGATGTCTCGGAGACATTCAGGTTGTTTTCAAAGAATTTATTGATGGTCATCAGTGTTTCATCATCGAAGCTGTCCGGCATTTTCTCACCGAATACTTCCTTCATAAACATCTGACACAGCGGAATCGGAAGCTGATAGATGAGGCGTCCAATACCCAGTGTATTGTATGCAATAATATTTTTCTCAACGTAGAAGATTTTCCCTACGTCCAGTGCCATCTTCGCTTCTTTATAAGACTTCGATACCAATTTAATTTCATCCACAATCGTTCCGTAAGCAATACGGACGCTGGACATCGCTTCAGCATTTAACATATCCCTGAGCATCTTGGCAATCTCATCAATATCCTCATAAGTATCTTCCGGCTTTAATTCCTTCACTAAGATGATACTCTTTTCGTCTACTGCAGTGATATAATCCTTTGGCTTTGATGCAAAAAGGCTCTTCACTGTCTCCAGTGCATTGTTATCCTTTTCGTATTTCGTCTCTACCATAAATACCACACGCCTTGCCTCAGTTTCAATATGAAGCTTCTTCGCACGGTTATAAATATCTACCAATAACAGGTTGTCCAGCAATAAGTTCTGGATAAAGTTATTTTTATCAAAACGTTCTTTATAAGCTACAATCAGATTCTGAATTTCACAGACTGCAACTTTTCCTATCATATATGCATCTTCACTGGAACCCTTGGCAATCAGTACGTATTCCACGGTTCTCTCATCAAATATCTTAAAGAAATGATATCCCTGTATAACCTGACTGTCTGCTGCAGAATCAGCAAACAGCTGCACGGTATCACCTGCGATGTCATTGTCTGCAAATGTCGTAACGACCAAACGGCCCTCCAGATCCATGATACACAAATCAATCCTGGTGATTGCACGTAATTCGTCAATAGCATTTTGTAAAACCTGGCTTGAAATCATTCTTTCACTTCCTCACTTTGTAAATTTATACAGATACTATAAAACATTTTTGGGAAAATAGCAAATGTTTTACGCATGTTTCCCCATTACACCATAAATAATTCCATGGAGCGGTTCCAGATTATCCCAGACTACACGGTTAGAATCCACGGACTTTTCACCGCAGTCAATGACACCCGTATGTTCTTTGATCTCCTCCATCTTTGCCTCCATTGCCTGCAATTCCGTAGGTGCAAGCCCTTTTTTCATATCCAGCATTGATCCTGCAAACTTGTCAGCATACACGTGTGCCAGGATTTCAATTGCAAGTGAATGCCTCTTAATATCCAGCTCACATCCAAACTTTTCCTTGTAACGTCCAAGGGCATAATCTGCAAGCGCCAGGGAACCATTGCCTGCCTCATCCAGATAGTCTTTCAGAATCTGGTCGCATACAATCCGCACCCAGCTCTTCTCATATTTAACGGTAATACCCCGGTATTCTTTTTCCCATTCCTCAACAGTCTGTTCCTCTTTTAATTCATCCATAAGGGCTCCTTATCTCATCTTCGGTATTTTTATCAGGTATCCTGACAGACAATTGTATATTTATGCATTTATCTGCATATAGTAATCTAATTATTTTTCTTAAATTTCATTGTTTTCCTTATTATGTTCTATTATGAAGGAACTATTTACTGCCGTCAATTATTTTCTTGAAGAATCAGGTATTTTGCCTTTTCATAATCATTCTTATCCACAAAGATCCTATACTGGCGTTCCTGTTCAGGGTTCACGCCGGCACTTCCAAAATATGCTCTTGCCGTACCTCTACCGGGAATCCACTGTCCGCCGTGGTTCATAACCTTATAATCGTATTTAATCTTCGCCTGGTCCAGAATATCCCGGACACGGTTCATTTCAACCAGAGAGTAGCCTACATAAACATCACTTTTATTAAAACTGAACATTTTATTGCCCTCCTGTCATTTTGGATTTCTTCCTATTATAATATTACAATATTTCAGACCTGATTGCAATCTTTGTTCGATTCAAGCCAGACATTCCGATTATTTTTCACCGGAATCTGAATGGTAACGGTGGTACCCTGGTTCTCCTTGCTCTCAATTTTTATCCCGTACTCACTTCCGTACAGAAGCTTCAGCCTGTCGGAGACGTTGTTGATGCCGATTCCGCTGAAATGCTCTGTTTTGGCATTTTCTCCGGTCAGCTTCTGCAGGCTCTCGTCTGGTATCCCCACACCATTATCCACAATCTGTATTTGAAGCTTACCGCTTAGCATACGTACTAAAATCTTGATATTTCCCTCTGCCTCATAAGGAAATGCATGGAAAAATGCATTTTCCACAAATGGCTGTAAGATCATCTTGGGTATCTTGCATTCCTCACAGCCGAAGGTCACAAAGTATTCTACCCTTACTTTATCTCCGTATCTGGTGTTGTTGATCAGCACATAATTTTTCAGGTTTTCGATTTCCCTTTCGATGGTAATATACTCGTCCATATTGCTGATGGTGCTTCTCAGGAGCGCAATAAATGCATCTATGGTCTTGGTGGATTTGTCAACATCTCCCTGGAAAATAAGCCATTTAATACTAGCAAGGGTATTATAGATATAGTGAGGGTTAATCTGCATCTGAAGCGCCGTAATCTCCGCTCTGCGTTTCTCTTTCTGGATTGTGAGAAGTTCACTGATATACCGGTTTAACTCGTCCAGCATCTCATTATAAGTACAGGATAATTCCTCTACTTCTCTTGACCCGGTAAGCTCAATGTGCTCATCATACCTGGTCTTTCTGGCATTTGACATCTTATATACCAGTTTGGACATGGGAAGTGCCGTCTGTCTGGTTATAATAAATATGATGATACATGCAGCCGCCATAATTCCAACGCAGATCACCCACAGCAGGGGTTCATTATACAGGTTGCCCAGGGCTTTCTGGGTATTGATAATGCCATATGCCGTACAATGATAGTAGGCAAGCTCTTTCTTCAGGACCATGCCCGTGTTTTTCTTGGGCATTTGCTGCCAGACCATCTGATTATCGGAAGAAGAAACAACCGTCCCTTTCTGGTTCACCATATAAAACTCCGCATACTGTGATGTAAAATATTCATAATAACGCTTGAAATCACGCTCCTTAAGTGTAATATACGCAACTCCGTATGGTTTTTCACTTCCCGTTGCCCGCAGCGCTTTCACCGCCATCATGACCGGCGTATTCCTGGTTGTTGAAGTATAGCCGTTCTGTTTGAATATGTACTGTACGGTTTCCGGGTTTTCCATAGCGTATTTGGCTTCTTCCGACTCCATAATCTCCGCCACGGGAGTTATAATGGTTTCTTCCCGGTTGAGATAACTCTTACCGCTCTTGCTCACTGCCATGGCACTGATATTGTCCATGCTGGATGGAATTGCTTTTTTCATATCCTGGTCAGCCTTGTACGTGATCTTAAAGGTAAACTGAGGGCTCTTTTCACCGTCATGCAGGTAGAGTTTCAAATTCCAGCTGGAATTTAATGCGCTGAAGAGCTTCATAAGGTCTTCATGGTAATTGTTCAGCTCATGTTCAATCCTTAAAAATACCTTCTCTTGTGACCTTATATAGGTGTCCACAAATATATTTTTCGACATGCCGATAATAATTGCCGTAACTGCAAGAATGGCAAACAGAATTCCGGCTGTGAAAACTGCAAGGATTTTCGTAACCATGCTTTTGGAATGCACTGTTTTTCCTGTCCATATGCTTCTCTTCATGAGAATCACCGGTTATCCCTTCTGTAGGCACTGGGCGTTTTCCCTGTTATCTTCTTAAAGACGCGGCAGAAATAGCTGTGATCGGAGTAGCCTACTACAGAGCTGACCTGGGCTATGGAATATCTGGACTCTTTTAAAAACTCACAGGCTTTCTGTATGCGGATCTTATTTACATACTCACTAAACCCTTCGCAGGCATGCTGATTGAAGTAGGCAGACAAATAGGAGTAACTGAAATTAAATTCTGCGGCAAGATTCTGCAGATTCAATTCCTCCGTATAATGCTTCTGGATATAATCCAGAATTTTACCCAAATATACGTTTTGGTCTTCCTCCGTGGTCTCAAGGACTGTCACGATCTTCTCTATGATTTCTTCAAAAACATCCAGAAATTCTTCACAGCAGGATGATTTTTCAATTTTATCAAAAGCCTCCCTGCTGATCTCTTCCAGTTCCTGAACCCGGTCATCTGAATCCCCAATCAGATTATACAAAAGATTTTTGGTCTGGTTTTTTAGCTTAAATTCCGGCATCTGGATTTTAACTGCTTTTTCAATATAGATGCGGAAAATTTCTATTGCCTCAATGTATTTATGAGATACTACCGCTGATGCAAATTTGCGGAAATCAAATTTTTCTAAAGTATCTTCCTCTGTGATTTCCCGGATACTGCACAGATGAATGCCTCTATAGTAGAAGCTTTCCCGCTCCAGAAATCCCGGAGTCTGGAAATCCTTTTTTAAATCTTCCAGTTTCTTGTACTGGAATCCCAGCGTTCCAAGGATTCTTTCTGAAATCATCCCAAGCTGGTTCATAAAATCCCGGAGGTCCTCCATCAACCGTTCTTCGTCCCGCACCCCGTAATTTAATATCACGCACAGGGTTTCCCGACGCAGGAGAAACCTTAAATATCTGCAGTATGAAATATTATTCAGAAATTCCTCCATTTTCTCATACAGCACAGGGGAAATATCCACACCGCTGCCATCCCTGCAGCGCAGCGGGAGTACAAACAGCCGGTAACAGCTGTGCGGCAGTACATTCCGAAACTCATCCGTTCCCTTCAGTTCATTTTCACAGCCTGTTAAGTATCTTTCCAGCATCTTATCCAGACCGGATACCGTTTTTTTCTTTAATTGCAGATCCGGTATGTCCTGTGATACCTTTCGTACCAGTTTCAGAAGCTCCTCAGAATTAAGGGTGGGCTTTAATACATAGTCTGCCGCACCATTGAGCAGGGCTTCCCTCACATATTCGAAATTATCATAACTGCTCAAAACAACGGTTTTAATATCCGGATATTCTCTGTTTACAATTTTAATAAAATCCAGCCCGCTCATAATGGGCATTGCAATATCGCATAAAATAATATGCGGTTCCAGTTGGGGGATCAGATCCAGCGCTTCTTTTCCGTTGGATGCCTCTCCCACTATTTCATATCCCTCTTCTTCCCATCTCATCATAAATCGTATTCCCTGACGCATAATAAACTCGTCATCCACTATCATTATCTTACAGCTGCTCTCCATACTCTTTTCCTTCTCCATTTTCTCCTTTGTAGCACAAACAATTTCCCCGGGTAAATTCATAAGCAAAAAAATCCGGACATATCTGAATACGTAAGATACATCCGGATTTATGGCTTTGCTGACAGCGCCTGGTTCAAACATGCCCCATAGCATGTTTGAAAGCCGCTTTCAGCAGAATTAGCTAAAATGATACAATTTTTTCCGCGGCATACTGCAGAATTACGGCTGCGTCCCCGCTGTCTGCCGTTCCATCCCCATTTACATCCGCTAACTGCTCCTGTTCCTCAGTAAATGATCTGAGTTCTGCATTATACTTTAACAGTTCTGCGGAGTCCTTTGTATCTACCACTCCGTTCAGGTCCGTATCTCCCATAAGGCGGGCTTTGAGAATCTCATGAATCAATCTCTTCAGCACTTCACCGATACGCCCTGCATCTGACTCCACATCATCATAAACCTTTCGTGCTTCGTCTGTCAATCCCTGAAGCCCCGATATACTGCTTTCCAGGTATTTTTTTGAGTTCTGTAGAATCTGGTCTGCCATGTCCAGTGCATTTTTAAGCTCCGATTTGTTACCTTTTCTAATTAGAGATGTCATCGCCTCTGCCAATTCCTGATATGCCTTGTTAATTTCGCTTATCCCTGCCTGGCTGTTTTCTGCAATCCCCTTTGCTGCCTCCAGTGCCGTTCTTAATCCGGCAATACTGGATGGTGTATACTGTGCCTCATTTTTTAAGATTGCTTCCGCCTTTTGAATCAAAATGTCAAGCCTGGTGTCCTCACTCTTTAACAGTAATCCCGTCACTGCATCCATAAGCTTCCGGGCTGCCTCATTTACCGTTTCCTGGCTCACACCATCGTTTGTATATGCCCTTTTTGCTTCTGCAAGGGCAGATCTGACTGCCTCTGCACTTTCTTCCGTGTACTGTGCCAGACTTTCCTCATCTGCCAGAATCGCTTCCGCACCGTCAATAACTGCCTTTAACCCTATTTTCTGAGTGTCATTCTCCAAAAGATTACATAGTGTAATCAGCTTCAAAAATGCTCTGTCTACCTCTTCCTGCGTTACCTGTGGCTTCTCAAGTACCTCTCTTGCCAGAACTAATGCCTCTTCAACTGCTGCCCAGCTTTCCTCTGTAAAGCAGCTATTCTCTTTTTGCTGTTTTTCTAATTTTTCAGCCATGGCAACCGCAAGTCTCAGGCTTGTCAGATCTGCTTCCTGCGTTTCCCCTCCGCCGCTCAGATCCTCAATTGCCTGACGGATCTGGACAGCTGACTGCTCTGCATCCTTCTGGCTGGTTCCTGCACGGTAAAGGAGGGGATGTCCTGCTTTAACAGCTGCATCCAGCACCTCCAGCTTTTCCTGGGTATACTGGCTTCTGTCAACTGCAGCTGCACCGGCGAGTGCATCTTTTAATTCCTGGAGATTCAGTTTGCTCTGAACCCGGATAAAGGAGAGTACTGGGTCCGGTCCTTTGTCTGCCGCTACGGAAAAGGTTACATCTCCTGCCGTTTCACAGGTAAATTCATAGTATTCCTCATTCCAGGGATTGTTGTTCTTCCAGGTGTTTGCCGTTCCAAGTTCTGTCGTCTTTTCCCCGGCTGTCACCGATACTTTCATTGGCCGGTCCTGGTTCCACCACTCTTTGAATCCCATGCTTACCCGGTATGTGCCTGCTTCCACAGGAACCGTATAGCGGATTTCCTGTCCCTGTCCTGCATACCATCCGGTGTCATAATTATCGTTTATATCCCCGTCGTATTTGCCGTATTCCTCCGCATAGCCCCAGCTTCCTTCCTCATACTTCTGGTCAGGGGTTTTATTAAAAAGCTCTGCATAGCGGTTCACCCGTTTATACTCCGGAGACCCCGGATTGTTACAGTCTATGAAATACTGTACATTTTCAGGTGTAATCTGAACATCCACAGCTGCCTTGACCGCTGTTTCCGAAACTGTTCCCTCCAGTGTGACATTCCCGGTAAAGTCGATACCATCCAGATTCCATATCACTTTCTTTTCCAGTTTGTTCCCCATATTGGTACGGGCGGTTACGGTATCCGGAAGTATTGGCTGCACGCCGCTTACCGTGTACACCTGTTCACTTTTGTCAATTCTTTCAATCTTTTCTTCCAGCGTTCCATTAATTATTCTTCCGCTGCTGATTTCTAAAAGCTTTCCATCCTGGTCTGCCGCCTTGGAAATGGTAATTGTATGTTTTCCATCTTCCAGCATGCCTGTATGATAGATCAGCACACCGCCTTCTTTGAAGTCCGATACCAGGGAAACTTCCTTTTGTTCCCCGCCATCCACGGATATATTTACAACTGCTCCTTCCGGTGCCTGAGATCCATAAATCTGTGCCTGAGTACCCTCAAATGTAAATTCTGCGGATGCCTCCGGTGCCGTGGTATATTTTCCCCCTCCGAAGTCTGCTGCTGAATTCCCCCAGGATCCGGTATAGGTAAACTTATTCAAATCTGAAGTCCACTCTTCTTCCGGCTTTTCCACATTTGCATCTACAACTTTTGCATAGTCACCAGGACTGCATATGGCACTTCCATCATTTGACCTGATTATATAAGTAGAAACAGAATTTGACGGCAGTGTGACATCCAGTATGCCATCCACTACATCCTGAGTCTCTGCAAGCTGGCAGCTCTCTGAGTCTGAGGTGCGGTAAAGCTCTGCTGCTTCAGCATTTTTGAACGCGCTTAAGTCCACCGTTGTATTTCGCTCCCCTTCAAAATTCTGGGCAACGATAACCAGTTCGTCACCTTCCGGCGAAATAGCTGCACACATATTGGAATCCTGAATGTCTATCATGGTATAACCCGCCTTCAGGTATTTGCTGTACTGCATCATGGTATAGAGCTGTTTAGTCACTGCCCAGTAACCTTCACCTGGAACCCAGTCTTTACGGTTACCGTTTCCGTCTACCAGATTTGTATGATAATCCGGAACAGGCTGTCCGTCTTTTTCAAATACCGCATGGATCAGTCCCCAGTTAGAGTTCGTCTGAAGACACTCATATTCACTGTCAGCCACCAGCCATGCAATCCATGCTGTGGGCTGCATATACTTCAAATCAGACATAATTCCTTCGCTCTGGGAGCGGGTATTGGCTGCATCCATAGATTCGTGGGAGCCGTCATAATGGCTTCCGCCGCCCCTGGTAATCTCTGACATCCAAAGTCCCTTGTCGTACTTTTCTGCGATCTGGCGCAGTTCTTTTCTTTCGCTGTCGCTTCCGCTGTATGTATGGGCGCTGATTGTATCCATCTCTTTTTTTATATCATCATCCAGCCGGTTAAAGGAGTTAATTGCCGTCCACAAACTCGTCTCATCTGTTCCGGTAATTTTTATATCCTTTAAATTTCCCTGGAATTCCTCTGCATCCATTGCATTTAACATTTCACGGTACGCACGTGACTGCAATTCTCCCGTATTGAAAATACATCCTTCCTGCTTCGTGCTTCCTTCATGCCAGTAATTAGTGTCCGGTTCATTCAGCGGTTCGATGTAGGATACGCCAACTCCGAATTTTGATTTCAGGTTCTGATCCACCCAGTTTGCAGACCGCGCCAGATACATGGCAAAGTCATCATAATAATCATCTTTCAGATTGTTGGAATCGTTCCAGTATCCTCCGGTGGAAGTACCTGACTTGGTCATATAATAAGGCGGTGAGTTGGAAAATACTTTGTTGATGATGGTATTTTCTTCTCCGGTTTCATGTGCATAGTCATAGTGATATTTGTTCGCCTGCTCCAGCATCCACAGCTGACCCGCATCGCTCATTTCTTCGGTTGTTTTTCCATAAAAAGCTTCGCTGTCAAAATCTCCGCTTCCGTCTTCCGTACCGGTCATATCCTTTGTCCATCCGGGAACCAGACCTTCACACCGCTTAATAGAGGAATCCGCTTTGTCCCCGCCGCCTACATTGTACCGGACAATATTCAGATTCAGGTATTCCGGGGAAAATGCCAGTTCCGCGATTTCCTCACGGTCGGCTCTGCCGTTACCATTCCAGTCAGCGTCTCCCCAGGAGCCGATGATATTCCCCCACCAGCACAGGGATGTTCCCCAGCCATCCAATGTCTGGTAATGGATGTCCGGATCTACCGCGATTTCTCCTGTCATTTTTGGTTCCTCTGCTGCCATTACCGGAACCCCCTCAGCCATTACCGGAACCTCTGCTGCCATTACCGGAATCCCCGCGATTGGTGACAATACCGCCGCTGCCCCCATCATCAGGGCGGTCATGCCTGCCGCTGCCTGTTTGAATCTTTTTTTCTTTCTCATATCTTTTCTCCTTTTGCCATGGTCTTTTAACATTTTAAAGCAGTTTTATCCCCATAAGTTTTACTAAAAAACAGAGAGCGGACCTACCTGCTGCAGGTTCTCACTCTCTGTTTCTATTTAAGCTGTTTCCGGACTATCTCCGAAACTTCCAGATGTTCAGTGAGAATCCTAAAACTTATCAATTTTACCTGAAGCATACTTTAGAATAGACACTGCATCATCGGTATTGGCTGCTCCGTCTCCATTGACATCTGCTGCCTTAAGCTGCTCTTCCGTCAATTCCTTAAGCTCTGCATCATGTTTTAATACTTCAGCTGAATCACGTGTATCTACCACTCCATTCAGGTCCGCATCACCTTTTAAGCGTGCTTTCAGTATTTCCTGAACAAGCTTTTTCAGAACTTCACCTACCTGATCGGCATCTGCTTCACCGCTTTCATAGACAGCCTGTGCCTCTGTGACAACTGCCTGCAGTCCTGCGATTGTTTCGTCTACATATTTTTCAGAACCAGTCAGGATCTCATTTGCCTTATCCAAAGCATTTTTCAGTTCTGCCTTGTCACCTTTTCGTACCAGTTCCGTCATGGCTTTTGCCAGATTTGCATAACTCTCATTGATTTGTGACTCGCTGGCCTGACTGTTCTCCGCTGTTGCTTTTGCATCTGCAAGAGCTTTTTCCAGATTTTTAACGCTTGTTACCGTATACTGGTCTTTATTTTTCAGAAGTTCCTCTCCTTTGCGGATCAGAATACCAAGTCTGGTGTCTTCTGTTTTCACCAGCATTCCCGTTACTGCATCCATGAGCTTTCTGGCTGCTGCATTCACAGTCTCCTGATCAGCGCCAGTTTCTGCATATACTCTTTGGGCCTCTGCTAATGCAGTTCTCACTGCCTCTATACTTTCTTCTGTGTACTCAGCCAGTTCCTCTTCATTTGCCAGCACTGCTTTTGCGCCTTCAATTACTGCATTCAGACCCATTTTCTGTACACCATCGGTAAGGAGGTTGCAGGAAGAGATCAGTTTCAGGAATACATAATCCACGTCTTCCTGCAATGCTTCTGCGTTTGCCATTACGGTTCTTGCATCATCCAGGGCTTTTTTCACTTTTGCCCAGCTTTCTTCTGTGTAGCAGTTATTTGCATTCTGTTCTGCTTCCAGTTTTTCAGCCATAGTAATTGCAAGCTGCAGGCTGTTTTTGTTTACTTCCACAGATGGTTCGTCAGCACTGCCCAGAATTCCAATCCAGCTGAGAACCGCATCAGCACTTCCCCGCTTACTAACCGTTACGACTGCTTTTCCTGCTTCTATTACTTCAAATGATTTGTTGATCTGTAAATCTCCATAGTTTGCTTCAAGTGTGAAATCCTGTTCTGCCAGGACCTGATCACCCATTTTAACGGTTAATTTCATATCACGGTTGGTATTCCACCACTCCTGGAAGCCGGCTGCCAGTGTATAAGTACCTGGTTTCAGTTCAAAGGCGTATTCGATATTCTTTCCTTCTGCTGCCCACCAGCCGCTCTCCTGTATTTTTTTACCTTCGTGCAAACCTATGTCAAAGTTTTCCGGAGACTCTGCTTCGGTCACTCCTGTATATCCTGCTTTATTTTCATCCGTATATTTTTGATCCGGAACGGTATTTAAAACTTTATTTCCCAGGATCTTCTTTACTTCAACAAAATAATCTGATTTTTCTGCACCGCTGTCAAAGAAATACATGGTTGACGGGTTTACAATATAGATGTCGTGGCTGAATTCTCTGCCCTTTTCCGTAAGGTTTCCGGTGATCGTTACATTTCCGATTTTGTTTGCATCATATTCGCCAATGTTCCAGGTTACCGGAGTTGTTTCCTCTTCTGTTCCATAAGAAATCGTCACTTCATTGGGAAGCTGTTCTGCAATATCCTCTACCGAAGAGACAACCGTGGGAAGTTTTGTTTTTATTTCAAAAAGTCCTTTCCCCTCTAATTCATCCAGTGTCCAGTCCTCGTACCTTCTCAATGCGATCTTATTGTCCGGCTGAAATTCTACCGGTACCCAGACATATCTGGACTCGCTTAAATCTCCTGCATTCCAGCGGTCACCCATATAGATGTATTTTCCATTCTCTGCATCTACCGGGAATACACAGGTGCTCTGCGTGTCGTAAGTCGTTTCCCATCCCCAGTCTGTACAGGGATCTCCGATTTCTGTCCAGGGTCCCATTGGATGATCTGCTACCGCATATTTTCCCTGATTAGGGCTCCAGCCTGTACATCCGGATGTAACTACATAATATTTATCCTTATACTTAAACATTGCCGGAGCTTCTCTGGACCATCCTTCAAAATTACGGGTGAAATCCACCCCTTCTACTGCAACATCCGGTGCTGTTGCCAGTTCTGTGTAATCATCATTTAATTTAGATACATACATGGTCTGGTTTCCCTCTGAGGAATAAACCACATAAGCAGTACCGTCATCATCCTTGAACAGATTCATGTCGCGGACAGAACCTCTTCCCTCCCAGCCGTCATAGCCCAGATTCCCATTTGGATCATTGTGGGAGTTCAGTTTATAACTGCCCAGGAGCTTAAATGGTCCGGTTGGGCTGTCGCTGATTGCCACGCCTGCTTTTGCCTTGCCATAATCTGCATCACTGCCCGGATATCTTCCATCTGCATGGAACCAGATCACATATTTATCTGTCTTGTCATTGTAGAGCATTTTCGGTCGCTCCATAACACAGTTGTTTCTGTCAAGATCTACAAAAACGTCATCTTTTTGTTCCTGGCTGTCTTCACCGTACAATTCCTTAAAATAGGAATCCGTCTCAAACTGATCCGGATCTTCCATGGTCCGAAGTACAACTCCTTCGTCTCTCCAGTTATACAGATCATCGGAGCTATACATATGGATGCCCCCTACCGGACGATAATCATTGGTCTTGTCCTCACCGATCCAGTACCATCTTTTTTCTCCTTTAACAGTCAGCTGCTGTATCTGCCCGCCATGTGCCTGAATCTGCTTTCCCTCTGTATCATACATGGTGTCGCCCTTTGTACCGGTAAAGGAATTGTTAACAACTGCTTCTTTCTGTTCTTCCTTTACTGCACGGACTTTAACATAGTTTAAAATCGGATCTTGCTTACCGTTTTCCCTTCTGGGGCTCTTTACTAAAAGGTTCAGTTCCCCATCCGTAACTTTTGTTGTAAAGGTTCTGCTCACCCATTCACCGTAGTTAACGGAAATGTCAGTGGCTACCGTCTCACCCTCCAGCATAATATTTACCAGGCGGTTGTCCCAGTAATGTTTAAATGCCAAGGTTACTTCGTATGTATTTTCTTCCAGACCTTCAATCTTTTCTGTGGGCAGTTCAAAATTATATCCCAGTGCGCTTTTATATTTATCAAAGGTTACTTCGCTTCCATCTGACATATAGATAAAGCTGTTCCCAATATCTGTTGCGTCATCTCCGTTATTTACCGCATATGAATAAGCGTCATTTGGTTTGCGTCCCCATTCTGCTCCTGTGACGGAATCGGCTCCAAAAGCCTGATCCACATTAGACTGAAACAATCCCATACGTTCCTGATCCTGGTTCGGTACTACCGATGGATCCGGAGTTCCGCAGTTTACGGTATAGAGTACATAGTCATTCCCCTCTGCTTCTTCTGCCGTCAGCTGCATGCCCTCACTCTGCCGTACTTCGGTATCCATTTGTTCTTCCGCTGCTATTGCTGGCATTGCCGGCAATATTGTGGTAATCCCCATAGCCAGCACGGATATCCCGGCAACTACTTTTTTGAAACACTGTCTTTTTTTCATAAATGCCTTCCTCTCTTTTTTATATTTCATATTGTTTGTCAAACTCGCGGTTATTGTAACACAATTATTGTTTGATCTCTTAGGAATAAATCCTTCATATTTTTTATTATTTTGTGATGTTTCTGCTTTTTTTGAACTATTTTATTAATTTAGAATAATGTTATGATCCATCTGGATTATCTTTAGAAAAGAAGTTAATTTCTCTTTTCACCTTTTTTTCTTCTTTTCAAAAGTGCTGCTCCAAATCCAAGAATTATAACACAGGAGCCGCCGCCTAACATCAGATATCTTGCAACAGGAGTACTGTCTCCTGTTTTTACCCCGCTTTTGCTGGAGTTGTTATAACTGCTGCTATTTCCATTTCCGCTTCCACTTCCACTGCCGCCCTGATTTCCGCTACCGTTCTGGTTTCCATTGCCGTTTTGGTTTCCACTGCCGTTCTGATTTCCGCTTCCGTTTCCATTTCCGTTCTGGTGATCGTCAGGTGTCTTTTTATCTTCATCCTCAGTCTCGCCGTCATTATCATCCTTGGGCTTTTCTTTGTCCCCAACTACATAGGCAAGTTCCACGGCTTCGGCTTCTATATCTCCATTGTCTCCCGACAGCTTATCTATCTCTACCCGAAAGAGAATTTCATCTCCTTTTTCCACACCATTCTGAAGTTTAAACTTCAGATCCACCAGGCTGCCGTCAGCCGCAATATTTTGTGATGAAGCAAAAACGGCAATCATCTCTCCCTCCGGCTTGTTGCCTGTGAGGCAGTCATTCATTTCGAGCAGTGCACCCGACAGGGCATCTCCTGCCTGACTGGGCTGCAGCGCTGCTTTCTCCGGATCGTAGAAGATGCGGATTTTTCCATTGGTCACATTTTCTCCGTTTTTAATCATACAGCTCACGGCAAGCGTCTTGTCACTTTCGCTGTATTCCTGCACATCCATTGAAATCTTTGTTCCTTCGGATGCCATAACCGTCATTGATTGCAAGACCATCAGTGCCATACACAGCCCCATTACCGCCTTAATCCACTTTTTCATTCCCGTGCTTTCCCCTTTCTTTGTCCAGGGCAACCGTTCCTTTGCCCCATTTTCCTTAGCTCTTCCAGCTTTCTGTCATAATTTTAGCACATAGTTCCATAACATCTTTAGGACTATGTTCATTAGAATTTTCAATTTTTATAGCTTTTTTATTTTAAGTAGCATTTTCTTTAGAAAATTGTATTTTTTTAATTTTTCCCGATGAAATATCTTAAATTTTTATGTATGAAAACGAATAATCTTCCAATGATCTTCGAATCATCAAATGATATCCCGGTAAAAAAAGGGAGCGGGACCAGCTAAACTGCTAATTTCTTTTAAATTGATTTTTTTATTTAATTGACATATAATAAGGTAACTAAAAATATAAAATGTTTGAAAGGAGGGATCTCTCTTGAAAGCATACCTGCAAATACAATCAGCTTACCTGCTGAGAATGCTGGGTGCCGCGCTCTGCGGTGCAGCCATTGGATATGAACGTGAGAACCATCTGAAGGTGGCAGGTATCCGGACGCATATCATTGTGTCTCTCACCTCTGCCCTGATGATGATCATTTCAAAATATGGTTTTTATGATGTTCTGGTCAACGATCATATTAATCTGGATCCTTCCCGTATCGCCGCAGGTATTGTGACGGCTATCGGATTTTTAGGAGCAAGTGTGATATTTACCAGAAAGATGAATGTAAGCGGACTGACTACCGCAGCCGGTATCTGGGCGGTAGTGGGGATCGGAATGGCTTTTGGTGCCGGAATGTATGTAATCGGCATTGCCGCCACGCTTTTTATTCTGGTTATGCAATTTGTATTTCATCGGAATTTGAAGTTTAGAAAAGCTCCCAAGACAGAGCAGATTACGATTCAGGTTGAAGAAGACAAAGATATTAATGGGATTTTAGATACTGCTTTTACCCTAAAGAAGATTATCATATCCAATATTAAGGCAACACGGATCGATAATCACCGGTTGGAGATAAAACTTTATGTACGCTTTCCGGAATCTTATGACATTAATGATGTGGTTACGCTGTTAAAAGATACACCGGAGATTATTTCTATAGATATTTAAGGGTGATAATTTTTTTATCGGTAAAAAAAGGGGGTTGCTTCCGCAACCCCCATCATATTTTTATTAGTTTGTAATTGTAAGCTCTGTTTCTTTATCGAATACCTGAATCTTTTCAGCATCTAAAGCAAATCTAACTTTATCGCCTGTTCTTGCTGTTGTACGAGGATCAACACGAGCTGTCATTGGGAATCCTTCAACATCGAAGTATAAGAATACTTCAGCACCGAGTAATTCGTAAACTCTGATTGTAGATTCAACAACAGTTTCAGGTGAAGATTCGATGAACATCTGAGAATCATGAACATCTTCAGGACGAATACCCATAACAACTGTCTTTCCAGCATAGCCGCCATCGATCAGTTTCTTAGCTTTTGCAGGTGGAAGTTTGATATCAAAATCACCAACTCTAAGAACAACTTCGTTACCTTTTACGTTAACAGTTGCATCTGCAAAGTTCATCTGAGGAGATCCGATAAATCCAGCAACAAATAAGTTCTGTGGGCAGTTGTATAAGTTCTGAGGTGTATCAACCTGCTGTACAATACCGTCTTTCATAACAACGATTCTGGTACCAAGTGTCATAGCCTCTGTCTGGTCATGTGTTACGTAGATGATTGTAGCGCCCAGTCTCTGATGGATCTTGGAGATCTCGATACGCATCTGAACTCTCAGTTTTGCATCCAGGTTTGAAAGAGGTTCATCCATAAGGAATACCTTAGGATCACGAACGATAGCACGTCCCATAGCAACACGCTGTCTCTGTCCACCGGATAAAGCCTTTGGTTTACGGTCTAATAATTTTTCAAGGTCAAGGATTCTAGCTGCTTCTTTAACCATTTTGTCAATCTGATCTTTTGGAACTTTTCTTAACTTAAGACCAAAAGCCATGTTATCATATACTGTCATATGTGGGTACAGAGCGTAGTTCTGGAATACCATCGCGATATCTCTGTCCTTTGGCTCAACGTCATTTACAACTTTATCGCCAATTTTTAATGTTCCGCCTGTAATCTCTTCCAGACCAGCAATCATACGAAGTGTAGTAGATTTACCACATCCTGAAGGTCCTACAAAGATGATGAATTCTTTATCTTCAATTTCTAAGTTAAAATCCTTTACTGCTTCAAATCCGTTTGGATATGCTTTGTTAATGTGCTGTAATGATAAACTTGCCATTTTTTCATCCTCCTAAAAATTTACGCTCGCCCCGCGAGTACTGTTTTACTGTCTTAACTATGTTGACAGTATACTAAAGATGCATATTTACCGCCATACCATAATTGAACAAAGATTTTATGTTACCCTTGTAAAATCTGCTTACGCACAATTTGAGCAAAACTTTTTTAGGACAAATTGCATAAAGTAGTTTCAATTTCATATACAACTTGACGAAGTCCTTGTGTTTTTTATTTACTTTGTGTATACTACCTATATGTAACCACGTGGAAGAAGATAGCTTTCACTATTTTTATAGAATTGTCTGGCGCAGAAACAGCGATTTCTGTCACTGCGTACCTATCACAGACAGATGGGTGATGATATGGATTATATAATATTTGACCTTGAATGGAACCAGTGTCCCAGAGGAAAAGACCGAGAAAATAAGGCACTTCCCTTCGAGATTATCGAAATCGGAGCAGTAAAGCTCACCAAAGAAAAAGAAGAAATCGGACGTTTTCATGAAATTATAAAGCCAACCGTTTACCACTCCTTTCATTTTAAAACAAAGGAAATTCTGCAGATGGAAATGGAGGAATTCGAGCACGCACGCACCTTTCCGGAAGTCATTCAGAGCTTTTTTGACTGGTGCTCACAGGACGCCCGTTTCTGCATCTGGGGTTCCAGTGACCTGGTAGAGCTACAGCGGAATATGCGCTTTCACAATGTAGAATATGCGCTGCCTTATCCCCTTCGCTACTATGATATCCAGAAGATATTCAGTATCGTATACGAAGACCGCAAAACCCGCCGGAACCTGGAATATGCGGTAGATTTTCTGAATATAGACAAACGTGCCGGCTTTCACCGCGCTTTGGCAGACGCCTATTACACCGCGGCAGTCATGAAGAACTTGACGGAAGAGGATATACAGACGAATTACTCCATCGACTGTTACATCCATCCCAGTTCCCGTAAGGAAGAGATCTACGCCGTATATCCAACCTACTGCAAGTTTATATCCAAAGATTTTGCAAGTAAAACCGATGCGATGAAAGACCGTAAGGTTACCGCAACCAAATGCTATATCTGCGGGAAAGCCGCCAGAAAAAAGGTGCGGTGGTTCTCTAACGGAACCAAGAATTACTACTGTCTTGCCTCCTGTGAAGAACACGGTCTGATCAAAGGAAAGATCCGAATGAAACGTACCGATGATGACCGCTTTTTCTGTGTAAAAACGCTAAAGCTGGTCGGAGAAGAAGAAGCGCAGACGATCCGGGAAAAACAGGAACAGCTGCGCAAAAAAAAGCGCCTTAAAAGGCATGGAAATTACAGTACTATTTAACTGCAAAACAGGTTCCGGCTACAGTCAGCCGAAACCTGTTTTTATTTTAATTATGCCTTTACAGCAGCTTATTTTGTATTCTTAAAGTTATCGATGAGATCTTCAACCTCAACCAATAAGCAGTCTACCCTTCCGTAGAACGCATCATTGTTTGTGGGGTTATCTAATTCTCTCTCAATATATGCAAAGGTTTCCTGAATTTCCTGAATTCTCTTCTTACCGCTTCCGTCTTTATATAAAATGTAACGGCTTCTTTCGTTTTCTTCCGGCGTCATCTTTTTCAGGACTACTTCTACATTGGGTTTTTCACCGATGTAACGGTAAGTAATGGATGGTGAAGCGTGATTTAACAGGTTCTGGAGATAATAAATATCATTTGTTGCCTTATAGTATCTCCATGCAAATGTCTTCCTCATTGTCTGGGCGCCGATGGAATTTAATCCCATATTTCTGCCTACGCTTTTAAATACACGGTAAGCCTGTTCTCTTGATAACGGTGCTGAAGAACTGGCATGTCCCTGAATCAGATAGTTTTCCGGATCTTTCCCTTCTGTAAAATCATGAATGATTTTCTTAAGATCCTCAGGTATGTTAAATGTCCTGACAATGTTTTTTGTTCCAATAGAAGCCTCAATGCTGTCTTTGTCCCGAATGTCTTTATTTTTAAACTTCAGAATTTCCTGAAGCTGCATACCGGTTCCAACCCCTATTTCAAATAAAATGTAATACTTGTCATCAACCTCACGTAATGCTTTTTTAAATTTCTCTAATGTCTCGTCGTCTTTAATTGGTGATACCCAGTTCATATTTATTCCTCCTCTTTCAAATGCGTTCCAGTGTCAACCATATTACCTGTCTCTCCCTGTGACCTCTGTTCTTCTAACAGCCTCTCTGCCGCATCCAGCTCCCTGGCTGCTCTCTCGGCTGCAATCCTTCGTTCTTCTGCCCTCTGTTCAGAACGCCATTCGGCTTCCTGCTCTGCCCTTAATTCAGCTTCAATTTCTTGTGGTGTCTTTCTTTGAATCTCTTCTTCTAACTGCTTTCTGATCTCCTCTTCTTTCATTCTTTCTTTTAGGATTTTTTTATAGCGATGATTACGAGTGATGGCAATTACTAAAAGTGGTACAAAAATTACTAATAAAATACCACCGAGCACTGCCGATTCTACCGTATTATCCTTGATGAACATATCCAATTTCTCCCATGTGGATATAAAAACGTGACTGATCCTGTCCAGCATATTAGCCGCCTTCCTGTCTGTATTTCCGTCTTCTGCCTGTCCGCTTTCACCCTGACCGGACTGGGATTCCGGCTTTTCCGTCTCCGTCCTGTACTGAGGTCCTTTTTCTTCTTTTACGAATACCGGTTCAACCTGTATCTTTGTCTTCCCTACCGGCCATCCGTGATAGAAAAATTCCAGCTTCTTTGCTTTAAAATCATATTTTCTGATAACCTGCTTCACATCTGCACCTTTAGGCAGATTCAGGCTTATGTTTTTCGAAATCTGAAATGCGGGTTTACCAAGGCTTTCATCCTGATTAATCACGGCATCACCCACATAATTAATACCCAAAAGCTGAGCCGCACTTTCTCTTTCACGGCTTAAATCTAATTTTTCTTTGGTAAAATTGTTAAATGCATAATCCAGTATCTGTTTGGATTCCTGATACGCTTTTTCCGCACCATTGGTACGCAGTACAACACTGATCAGCTTCTCCTTATCCCGCTTCACATATGTAACGAGGGTATTCAGTGCATCATCCGTAAAACCTGTCTTTCCGCCCAGACAGCCTGTATAACAGTAGCCGTCCTCATACAGCATTTTATGGTGGTTCATGAAGTACCGTTCTTCATCCGTTATATTAGTTTTTGGGTAGGAATACTCTACGGTATCAATGATCTTGCAGAACATTTTGTTCTTAAGAGCCGCCTGCATAATCAGTGCCATATCCCGCGCGCAGGTATAGTGGTTCTCGTCATGCAAACCATGGGGATTGACAAAATGTGTGTTAACACATCCCAGCTCAGCCGCTTTATCATTCATCATCTGAGCGAAATTCTCAACAGATCCCGCAATGTGCTCTGCCACTCCGTTGGAAATCTCATTTGCCGATGCCAGCATAATCCCATAGAGCGCCTGTCTCAGCGTCAGTTGTTCTCCTGCTTTGATTCCAAGGTGGGTGCTCCCCGGTTCAATGCTGTAGACTGCATTTTCTGAAAAAGTAATCACATCATCCAGATTACCATGCTCCAGCGCCAGTAAAGTAGTCATGATCTTCGTAATACTGGCCGGATATTCCTTGGCAGTCATATTCTTACTGTAGAGAAATGTTCCCGTAGAGGCGTCCATGACAACGGCTGCATCTGCTTCAATGGCATCGCCCTTTGGCCATCCCTCTACATTATTTGATTCTATAGGTAAATAGTACGACTCCGGAATCGTTTCCGTTGTATCCTCTGACGATTCTGAGCCGTTCCCATCATTATAATCTTCTGTATTTTTATTGCTCCCTGTATCACCAGCTGAATTTCCATTCTCCCCAGAATTTTCGATTCCAGTGGCGTATACCAGATGAATAGGTACACCGCTGGCCAGCAAAGATACAAGCAACACTATCGTTAAATAACGAATCCCCTTCTTCATCTATGTACTCTCCCATGCTTCAGTTTCACATGCTGCTATCTTTTTGTGGTTATATATCACATATTATAAACGATTTGTCCCCTAAAGGCAAGATGTATCGTGGATATTTCTATCCAATAATATTATACAAGGTCGGCTGTATTATGGCAATCTTAACATAAAGAAAATATTATTTTCTTAAGAATTTTTTGCCTACAGCCGACCTTAAATAGTCACTTATTTATAATTGTATGTATTGTTTTATAGTTCAGCGGTGCATTCGATTTCAACCACACCGCCCAGATGAAGTTTTGCAGCCTGGAAACACGAACGGTCAGATCACCTCTTTTCCTTTTTTTCGCAGAACTGCTCCGCCTCGTTTTCCGGTATGCCTTCCTTTTTCAACTGTTACTTCCCCGTTAATGATTACGTATTCTATGCCCTCGGGGTACTGGACCGGATCTGTGAAGGTCCCTTTGTCCGTTACCGTTTCCGGATTAAATATGCAGATATCTGCATAGTACCCTTCCCGGATTTCTCCCCGCTTACGGATGAGGAATGTCTGTGCCGGCTTCTTTGTCATTTTATAGACGGCTTCTTCCAGCGTCAGCGCCTGGTCTTCCCTTACATACTTTCCCAGAATCCGCGGAAATGCACCATATACTCTTGGGTGTGGCTTGCCACCCAGCAGACCGTCTGTACAGGCATTCATTTCCGGGCGCTTCATAAACAGCTTTACATGCTCTTCTGTTCCGTAGAAATCCACCATTCCCACAGCATTTTCTTCTTCATACAGCAGATCAAATGCCGCATCGTAAGGGTCTTTTCCCCTTAGCTTACCAAAATCTGTTAAACTGAGTCCCACTGCATCCTGGTTTTTGACGGTTTTCACACTGGTTACAAAGATCTGGTCCAGGCCTGCAAATTCTACAAAATTATCCCAACCCGGTATTCCGTGCTCAATGTCATAGACCATTTGCCTGCGCAGCTCCCGGTCAGCCAGCCGTTTTAGAACCTTATCCGTACCTCCATCGTGTACCCAGGGCGGAAGTATGACACCCAGCATAGTGCTTCCCGCCACATAGGGGTACTGGTCGAAAGAAACCTGTATGCCTTCTGCTTTTGCCTTTTTCAGAAGCTCCACTACCTGACCGATTTTATCCCAATTCTTCCTGCCGCATACTTTGAAGTGGGAGTAGTGGATTTTAACACCGGATTCCCTTCCGATCTTTATTACTTCTTCCATAGAATCCAGAATTGTATCCGCTTCGCTCCTCTGATGGATCACGAAAATTCCGTCATATTCCGCCACTACTTTGCACATTTCAATTATTTCTTCGGATCTGGAGTAGGCACAGGGCATATAAATCAGCCCTGTGGATAAGCCGATGGCACCTGCCTCCATTTCACGCCTTGTAATCCGGCACATTTTCTCAATCTCTTCTTCATTTGGAAGGCGGTTTTCCAGTCCCATTGCTTCCATGCGGATATTTCCATGAGGCACCAGGTAACATTCATTTAATCCCGGCTTTACTGCCTCTATCATCTTTAAATATCCTTGAGTATTCTGGTAATTCCAGTCAATTTTATCGGTATCTCCATCCAGCCCTGCAAGATTTTTTCTCCAGGGACTGATGCAGGAAATTGGAAGGGGCGCCATGGAAATGCCATCCTGCCCCAGAATTTCCGTTGTGATTCCCTGCATTACCTTAGGCAGAACTTCAGGTTCAATTAACACCTGAAGGTCACTGTGGCTGTGGGTATCTATAAATCCCGGCGCCACCACAAGTCCGGCTGCATTTATAACCTTCATGCCGTCTTCCCGTTCTATCCTGCCGATTTTAACAATTCTCTTTCCCTCAAGCAGCACGTCAGCCTGGTATCCAGGTTTCCCACTGCCATCTGCAACGACTCCTCCAACAATTAATATGCTCATGATTTCCTCCTGTCACATATTCCTGCAAACTGCATGTTCTTTTCACTTAAGACTCTTCCTCAAAGTAAATTGTCTTACCCAGATTTTGTTCATGCTTTTTCAGTGTAAACGTCTTCATTAATACAATATAAAATACCACACTTAATATTAACCCTGCATAGAATGCATAGTCCCCCGCCAGTAAGGACAACGCAAACGCTCCCACCAGGGAAGTCACTGCACTCAGGTTAAAACCCTTTGTATACTCATACTGTCCGCCTGCCGTAAATAAATCCTGTACATTTACCTTTCCTTTTCGGATGATAAAATAGTCAGCCAGAAGTATCCCGATCACAGGACCCAGCAAGGTAGAGAAGTTCGCCTGGATCGTTACCAGAAAATCACCGTTTTGCTGCTTCCACGGCTGCATCGCAATACCGATGATACCGGAGACTACAATCATCATCCAGAACTTTGCCTTGGATATGATGTTAATCAGAATATACGCCGGCGGCATTAAATTAGCAGCCGTATTGGTGGACCACTGTGCAAGCACAACAGACAGCAGGCAGAATCCAAAGAATACAGGTTTATTTTTGTACAACACGCCAATTACCGCATTTAAGTCCCATTCTCCAGTATAAATTCCAGCGATCATTCCAATTACCATGGCGAGGATTCCCACCAGCATTAAACCGATAACCTGTCCCAAAATCGCATTCTTATTTCGCTTAAAGAAACTCTGATTTTCAAAATCTTTGTTCCGCCTGATATTCCTAGTGAGGTCCGATCCGTTCAGGGACATAGAAACCCACCCTCCGGCAATTCCCGATACCGCAAATGCGAAGGAATAATTTCCTTTTGCTTTAATTGCTAAGATATCCGGAATGGTAACGCCATAGACATTGCAGATACTCAGTACAATTGCCCCAAACATAACGGTCAGGCAGGCTACTGCAATCCAGTCAAATTTCGCCATGGCCTTTAGACCAAACAGCGCATTAATAATCTGGAACGCACCAAATAAAATAATCATCAGTGTAAGGTTATTAAAGCCCGGAAAAAACATCTGTAAAACCAGATTCAGTGCCGTCGCACCCACCCAGGTCTGAAAGCCAAACCAGTAAAAGCAGGGAATACATCGGATCAGCCCCGCCAGATATGCCCCTTTATAGCCAAATGCGGCACGTCCGTAAACTGCAAAAGGTATTCCGTATTTGATACCGATATCACCGGTCATTGCGGTAAGTACTGTTACCAGTCCATACCCCAGGAATACAACAAAGATCAGGGTCAGGGGCGAGAGCCCCTCCCCTCCGTTATAGTACTGTGCCCCCAGTGAAAATGCTACAATATTGATGGTCATGCCAGCCCAAAGAACCGTATAATCTTTCAGGGACAGCGTTCTGTCCGAATCTTTTGTGGGCATCAATTCTGAATTTCTCAAAGCCTGTGATCTTTCATCCATAATACCATTCTCCTATTTCTCCTGTTTATTAAACATGCTCCAGCCGGACAGTACTTCCACTATGAATACTATCCGGATAAAGTACTAGTCTAAGCCGTATTGTTTCAGATAGTCCGGTGCGATTTTTCGTTTCAGAAAACGTCCTGCTCCCTTTTCCCCTGTGAATGCCCCATTCTCGATGATGACGCTGCCCCTCGCTATAGTCATAACCGGATAACCTTTTACCTGAAAGCCTTCATGGAGGCAGTAACTGATATTATTGTGAAGGGTATCTTTAGACAAAGTAACCTCTTTTTCCATATCTACGATAACCAGGTCTGCATCCGATCCAGGCGCAATAATTCCCTTTTGCGGATAGCATCCGTAAATTTTAGCAATATTGGTGCTGGTAAGAGCACATACTTTATTGATGGAAATCCTGCCTTTTTGTACTCCTTCGGACAATAAAACCGGCAGTCTTATTTCAATTCCCGACAGTCCGTTTACAACTTTTGTGAAGTCCTGCACCCATTTTCCATCAGGGCCTTTTTCTAGAAATGCAGATTTTTCATCCACATCAAATGTGCAGTCATCCGAACCGGTTAGCAGAATTGTTCCATCCTCAATTCCCTTCCACAGTGCTTTTGCATCTTCTGGTGTTCTAAGCGGCGGGGAACAGATTGCCAGATAACCGTCTTCCCTTTCGTAAATATCATCAAACAGGGTGAGGTAATGGGTTCCCGTTTCCACATAGACCGGCTGTCCTTCTGCGTGAGCCCGCCTTGCGGTATTTAATGCATCTTCATTTGTGGTATGTACGACTAATATGGGGCACTGTGTATATTTTGCAAGATAGGCTGCTTTTGAAAATGCCGCTGCTTCACACAATACCGGTTTACATTTTGCAAAATTAACCCAGCTCATATCATTCTTTTTTCTGCATTCCTCAATATTTGCCTCAGCAATGGTATTGTCTTCGCAGTGAAGCATAGGAAGCCCCCCGACTTCTTTTGCTTTGTAGAAGACCCGGAGCATGGTTTCCTCGTCGCTCATTACCCCTTCTTTTTTATAGGTCATGAACATCTTGAAGGTAGGAATTCCGTAAGCCGCCATTTTATCAATGTCAGCTATTGCTTCTTCTGTGGATTCTACAAACTTTCCATGAACACTGAAATCAATGGCGGAATCCTTCATTTCTTCTGCCCGTGCCAGTGCCTGTTGAAACGGAGAGTCTCCTTTTCCCATATTTGCAAAGTCCATAAATGTTGTTACTCCTCCATAAGCTGCGCTGACGGACTGTTCAAAGAAGTCATTTGCCCCCAGGCATCCCTGGAAAGGAGCCTGGCAGTGCATATGTGCCTCCACGCCTCCCGGAAGGACATATTTGCCTGCTGCATCAATGACTCTGTCTGCCTCCGAATCCCCAAACTTACCCAGAGCCGCTATTTTTCCGTCTTTTACTGCTATATCACACTGTACGGTAGATGATGGTGATACTACCTGACCATTCTTAACAATTAAATCATACATAGAAAAACCCTCCTTATATTTGCTAACTTTAACCATTAAAATATCCATTTATCATTTCAGCAGTGCTTTCATAACCCCATAATAACATTCCGTAACCTTCGTCAGCTGTTCTGTTTCGATGTACTCATTCATGGTATGTGCCAGATTTTCCCGGGAAGGACCCAGTCCAAACGTGGGTATTCCCGCTTCACCTGCATAGTGGCTGCCGTTAGTGCAGAAATTGTACTGGGTAATCTGAGGATCAAAGCCGATGCCTCTTAATTCCCGGCAGACATCCTGGACAAAGGCTGCCTTTTCGTCATACAGCCAGCCCGGGAAAAAGCGTTCTCCTTCAATTTCATTTCCCGTATGGCAGATCTCTTTCCCCACCGCATAGGAAGCTTTTACCTTTAAGTCCGGATCCTCTTCCATTAATTTTTCCAGCAGTTCCTGAATGGGTGCCAGCACGCTTTCCTTGGTTTCCCCCACCAAAAGCCTTCTGTCATAAGTGACCCTGCAGTATTCCGGTACCACGGAAGCGCCGGGATATGGGGATGATTTGATATCGGTAAGTTCCAGTATGCCATCTCCCAAAACCGGATGGCTGGTAGGCTTAAGCCCACGGATTGCTTCAATCACTTTAGCCATTTTATATACAGAATTTATTCCTTTTTCGGGATTTGCAGAGTGGCATGCCCTTCCAAATGTCTCCACGACAATTTCTGCCCTTCCCCTCTGCCCAATCTTTATATTCAACTGGGATGCTTCTCCGATTACAACATAGTCGGGCTTAACATACTTGCTGATCTCTCTGGCTGCCACACCCTCAAAGCACTCCTCATGTACGACTCCTGCTACGTAGATCTCACCCGGGAATTTTCTGCCGGTGTCTTTCGCAAAATCTGCTGCTGCACACGTCATGGCGGAGACAGCGCCCTTCATATCACTGGTGCCTCTTCCATAAATTTTACCGTCATGTATTTCTGCAGCAAAAGGCGGGTATTCCCATTTATCTTCTTCCGTTACCGGAACGGTATCAATATGCCCGTCAAACAATATTTTTTTCCCGGGGATATTTCCACGGATGCAGCCAATGATGTTTCCATAGCGGTCTATGGTCACCTCATCAAAACCCATCTCTTTCATATTTTTCTGCAATACTGCAGCTGCCCCCTGCTCTTCGCCAGAATAACTTTTTTGTCTTATCATTTCCTGGCATAAACCGATGACCTGCTCTGCTCTGTCATTTGATAGCATTTTGAAATCCTCCTTTAAACTTTGTCAGATATTTTTCACAAGAATAACTTAAAGTAAATAACAGGGTGGTTCCGGCAAACATTTTGTTATTTGCCGGGAGTTATACTCGTATATTTACCATCCCATACAATTTCACGGTAACTTTTCCGGTCTGTATCCCCTTCTGTACTGAAGAACAGAACTTCTGAGTTTTCATCCAGTTTTAATTGTTTTTTCATTTCCCCTAATTCGGGATTTGTCATAATTTCCGCCACACAGCCAAACGCGGCTGCTCCGCTTTCACCGGATATGACTCTGGTGTCGCCTTTTGAAGGACTGCCAAGTATCCGCATGCCCTTAGCTGCCGCATAGTCCGGGCAGGATATGAAGTTATCCGCATAATCCCTTAATACTTCCCATCCGATGCTGCATGGCTCTCCGCATGCCAGTCCCGCCATGATCGTATTCATCTCTCCTGTTACAAAATGCAGCCTGCCGTCATTTGCTTTGGCAGTGCGGTAGACGCAATCCGCTTTATCAGGTTCCACAATTGTAATAATCGGGCGGTCATCTCCATATACGCTGGAGAAAAATCCTGCCACTGCTCCAGCCATTGATCCCACACCTGCCTGTAAAAAAATATGTGTCGGTTTCTTCTCAAGCTGTTCATATGCTTCATATCCCATAGTGCCATACCCCTGCATAATCCATGCCGGGATATCCTCATAGCCTTCCCATGCGGTATCCTGTACCATTACCCATCCCTTTTGGTTCGCCTGTGCGTTTGCCAGCCGGACAGCCTCATCATAATTCAGATCCGTGATGGAAGCATCTGCACCTTCCCGGCGAATATTGTCCAGTCTCTCCCTGGAACTTCCCTTTGGCATATAGACCACCGCCTTCTGCTTCAGCTGATTTGCCGTCCATGCCACACCTCTTCCGTGGTTGCCGTCTGTTGCGGTAATGAATGTAATGTCCCCAAGCCTTTTCCTTACTTCACCGGATACCATTTTTTCATAAGGCAGATCTGTGATACTCATCCCCAGCCGGTTTGCCAGAAAGCTTCCAATTGCATAACTGCCGCCTAATACCTTAAAAGCATTCAGCCCGAACCGATAAGATTCATCTTTTACGTAAACCGCTTTCAATCCCAGTTCCTTTGCCGTTTCATTCAAATGTACCAATGGGGTTTTGTCATATACGGGAAAGCTGGCATGGAATCCCTGTACTTTTTTTGCTGCCTCCATGCTGAGAAAATCCAGATTGAACTTCGTTCCGTCTTTTCTTGGCATTTGTACTAATTTAAATTCCTGCTTCATCATAACAACTCCTTCAATTATTTTTTTGTTTCTGCTCATATTTCTATTAATTATATAGAGCAAATTGCGTGCCAGGTTTTTATAAAACCAGATAATTTTTTCCAAGGCAACGTCTTTATTACAAAAACACGCTGATTTTTATTGAGAATCCAGGCTTTTGGGGGATTTTATAAAATTATAAAAAAACGTCAAAGAAGAGCAAAGAATTACTGAAAATCCTCTGTCCTCTCTGACGTTTTTATTCTCATTTTAAGAATTTTTCTCATTTTGGGAAATATTTATTCTCATTTTGATAATTATTGCTTTTTCTCAAATGGAGAATTTACCTCTCACAGCTCTTCTCCCAATTTTCTATAAAGTGTGGCAAGCCCGATTCCAAGACTGTGTGCTGCCTCTTTTTTGCCATGGGTAGTATTTCCATAGAGGTCTATCGCCTTTTGTATCTCTCTTCTTTCCAATTCTTTTAGCGGGATGATGGACTTCATGGGGGCTTCTGAATTTTCTGCATTCTGAGGCAGATGGTTCCCGAATCCGTCGCCCGCAATGTTCTCAGGTGTATAATCCGTCATTTGTCCAGTGATGCTTGCAATACTTTGTCCGATCTTGCAGAAATCTCCCGGCAATGTCTTCTGGTTCAATATTCCGTCTTCCTCCATCATATTAATCATGAACTCTACGGTATTTTCCAGTTCTCTTACATTTCCATACCAGGGATGGCATATAAGCTTATTCATGGTATCGTCATCAATCTTCCACAGCTGTTTGCCAAAGAGCGTTGCATAGCGTTTTGCAAAATAGGACACCAGCTCCGGGATATCTTCCCTGCGCTCCCGAAGGGGATCTATCTTCATGGGGATAACATTAAGGCGGTAATACAGATCTTCCCGGAACTTCTTTGCCGCCATCATTTCCTTTAAATCTTTATTTGTTGCTGCAATGATCCGGACATCTATTGGAATCACCTGATTTGACCCGATACGGATGATACTTCTCTCCTGAAGAACCCGCAGAAGTTTTGCCTGTAGGTAAAGAGGCATATCCCCTATTTCATCCAGAAAAATAACTCCCTGACTTGCCAGTTCGAATTTACCGATTCTGCCATGGGGATCTGCCCCGGTAAATGCCCCTTTTACGTATCCAAATAATTCCGATTCCAAAAGTGCTTCCGGAATTGCGGCACAATTAATGGCTACAAACTGCTTGTCCTTCCTGTCGCTGGCATTCCAGATGGCAGTGGCGACCATTTCCTTACCGGTTCCGCTTTCTCCGGTAATTAAAACGGTAGATGTACTCTTTGCCACCTTATCAATTTCAGTTTTCAATTTTCCGGTCTTTTCACTGTTTCCAATAATATTTCCGGAACTTAAGGTATGTACCGTTGCTGTCATCTCATACAATTTTTTCTGGACATCCTTGCTGTCCTTAAATAATAAAACCTTAGAATAACGCTTTGTGGGATTGCGGAGGTCATAAAGCCTGCCCATAACAGAAAACTTTTTCTCCTTCAGCACCAGGTGATATTCCGTCTCATGGCTCAATTTATCCCCGGTTGTCTTAAGATCAGCTCTCATACCCTCTAACAGATTTTCATTAAGCTGTCGTTTGGCTGCTTCATTTGCTGTTGTGATCACTTCATCGCTGCCCATAATTAAGATCCCCTGATCCATACAGTTAATGGTACAGTCCAGCGTATCCAGCAGAGAATCCCTCTTTTTTCTTTCGATCAGTTCTGTGGCTTTTACTACAATAAAGTCCGCTATCTGTCCGACCAGCTCCAGATAAGTTTTTTCGTTTTCCAAAATCAGTTTTTTCTGGTCTATGGAGCTGCCTACAAGGCCGATTGCACCGATAATTTCCCCTCCCAGATGAAGTGGCATGGAAATTTCAATTTCCTCAGTGCAGGTATCCTTCTTTGGGCACTCCCTGCAGAGTGCATCCCTTCCCGGATTATAAATCACCACGCTGTTGCCCGTTTTAATCAGGTGGCGGTACACATACCCTTCTGAGGACATATCCTGATTCACATGTGCGGCAAACATTCCGGTTCCCGCTACCCGGTAGAGATTTTCATCCACTACCTCCACATCCACATGGGCAATTTCCGACATAATTTGTGCATACTTGATTACTGTTTCCTGTATCTGTAACAATAGGCTCGGCATAGTATTCTCCTGTAAGTTTTCAATGTTTCAAACCGGGTGGTCTATGCCTTTCCCTTTTTACTGCATACCCACCGGATCGTATCCTTTATTGTAACATACAGATCCCGTGGATGGTAGTTTAATTCTCTGGTTGCCTTGTCATGGGAGAACTTATCATTGCTGTTCAGGGTGTAAAGGGAGTACTTGGTATAAAGGGGTCTTTCTTTCCTGCACTTTGCATAAAGTCCCAGCACAGGAGCCGCCGCTTTTGCCACCCACATGGGTAATTCCGGAAGGTTTTTTCCTCCCTTGACTTCCTTTACCATTTTCAGTACATCGCTGACTTCATAATGACGGTTGGACAGAATATAGCATTCTCCCCGTTTTCCTTTTTCTGCCGCTGTCAGACATCCCTTTGCCACATCACGGACATCCACAAAGTCATAGCCTCCCCGGACACATGCCGGAAGTCTGCCATGAATATAATCCGTTACCATCTGGACCAGATGGTTTCCGGACATGTCATAAGGTCCCAGTATTCCGGACGGATGTACCACAACTGCATCCAGACCATCTTTTGCCGCTTCCAGGACCGCCTGGGTGGCTTCTGCCTTTGTCTTTGCATATCCGCCCTCTACCAGATCCCGGGAAAATTGGGATACTTCCTCTAATACCCTTGATTTCTTCTCTGGAATTGCATGTACGCTGCTGACATATACCAGGCGTTTTACGGAAAACTCCTTACACAGTTCAATAATATTCTTCGTTCCATTTACATTAACGTCATACATCCGTTCCGATACTTTCTCGGAAATATCGATAATTCCAGCCGTATGAATCACTATAATCTCTCTGTTTTTAATTCCTGCAAATAACAGTGCCAGACTCTCTTTGTCCCGCACGTCACCTTTGATATAGTGGACTTTGGTACTGTCTTCCCCCGGCTCAGAGGGCAGAATAAGTCCCCTTGCCTCTTCTCCCCTCCGCTTTAAAAATCTCATTATGGTACTTCCCAGATGCCCGTTTGCCCCTGTTACGATGTATATTTTTTTCATATGGATCACCTTCCGCTATTGAACACACTGTTGATTTTCTATCTTAACTGTATTATATAAAAATAGCGAAGGTAAAACAATATGCAGATTTTCAGGGAGTGGCTGTTTATTGAACAGTTATAATGTCATCTGTTCAATAAACAGTTAAATTTTTATAAAGTGAAGTTGTTGTGAGTGCCGGATCTTTTGAGACTATCAGCCGTAAGTGTTTCCCCATATTGAACCATATCCAGCGGTGTGCCCTGGAATACGACCTCACCTCCATTTTTGCCGCCATCAGGACCGATGTCAATAACCCAGTCTGCCTGTTTTACCACATCCAGGTTATGCTCAATAACAACCAGTGTATTTCCTCGGGATACGATCAAATAATTTCATCAGATTTTCAATATCCGAGGAATGCAGCCCGGTAGTCGGCTCATCCATTACAATGATACTGCCCTTTTTTCCCAGATTCTTAGCAAGCTTGATTCTCTGTCGCTCACCTCCGGACAAGGTGCTAAGGGGCTGCCCCAATGTAAGATAGGATAACCCCACCTGCTGCATTAACTTCAGGCGCCGGATAATCCCGGCATCTTCAAATACTTCCAATGCCTCAGAGGCAGTCAGTGCTAAAAGCTCAACAATGTTTTTCCCTTTGTATAAGCATCCGATTGCTTCCTCATTGAATCGAGTTCCCGAACATGCCTCGCACTCTGTGACGATGGGATCCATAAACGCAAGTTCTGTAACCACCACCCCTTTTCCGGCACAAACCGGACAGGCACCTGATGAATTAAAGCTAAACAACCCCTCTTCTTTTCCATTCTCTCTTGCCATAAGCTTTCGAATCTCATCAAAAAACCCAAGATAAGATGCAGGTGTAGATCGATTGGTTGCCGTAATCGGACCCTGATCAATCATTACAATCTCCGTTTCATACTGTTTAGCAAATACCTGGGAAATGAGGGTGCTTTTGCCGGAACCCGCAACGCCGGTTACAACCGTCATAATACCAAGTGGAATATCCACGTCTACATTTTTAAGATTGTGCAGGTCCGCCCCCCGGACAGGCAGACTGCCGGACTGTTGCCGCGGATGCTTCTTAACCTGAAGGGATGCCAGCATTGCCTTTCCAGTTAAGGTATCTGCTTTCAGCAGTTCCGGATATGTGCCCATGAAGACGATTTCCCCGCCGTCCTGTCCCGCCCGGGGTCCCACATCGATCACATAGTCGGCAATGGAAATCACATCCTTGTCGTGCTCTACCACAAGAACGGTATTGCCCTTGTCGCGAAGCTGTCCCAACAGACGGTTCATGCGATAAACATCCCTGGGATGCATCCCGGTGCTGGGTTCATCAAAAATGTAAGTCATTCCGGTTAAACTGCTGCCCATATAGCGGACTAGTTTCAGGCGCTGGGCCTCACCCCCGGACAAGGTTGGTGATTCCCGGTTCAGGTGCAGGTAAGGCAGACCAATGTCTATCATTCTGCCCAGCCCCTCAATGAGATTCTGAACCAGCATATTCACATTCTTATCGGTTATCTCAGCCAGAACATCCCGCAGCTGGGTAAGTTCCATATCGGACATATCAGCGATGGAATATCCGTTAATCTTACAGTTTAACACTTCCCCATTCAGCCGTTTTCCATGACAATCACTGCACTCTGCTTCTGTGATCAGATTCTGTGACTTATTACGTGTATGCATGCTCTTACCACTGATGTCACGATTCAAAAGTGTGCTGTTATATTTCCGAAGTAAGCCTGTTACTTTCGAATTTTCGGGCTTGCTTTTACTGTTACCGTCACGGGTGCCGTATATCAGCAAATTATATTCTTCCTCAGAATAGTCTTTAACCGGCTTACTCAGATCAAACAGCCCTGAACCTGCATACTGTTTCCAATACCAGGAACCGGGCTTATAAGTGGAATCCTTCACACATCCTTCATTCCAGGATTTTTCTTTGTCTATAAGTGCCTCCATATCTATGGCTGTTACCTTACCAAGACCGGAGCAGGTTTTACACATCCCATTGGGGTCATTAAAAGAAAAATAGGAAGCGGTTCCCACATAAGGTTTCCCAATCCTGGAAAACAGCAGCCGTAATCCCGAATACAGATCACTGATCGTGCCTACTGTGGATCTGGCGTTGCCTCCCAGGGGAGACTGATCTACTACCACAGAAGGAGTTAAGTTTTCAATAATTTCTACATTTGGTTTTTTATACTTTGGCAGTCTGGAACGGACGAAAGCCGGATAGGTAGCATTCATCTGCCGGCTGGATTCTGCGGCAACAGTATCAAAAACGATGCTGGATTTACCGGATCCGGACACGCCTGTGAAGACTACAATTTTTTCTTTGGGAATTTTTAGGGAAACATGCTTTAAGTTATTTTCTGAAAGACCCCGGATTATAATATCATTCATGTATTTTCTCCTTATCATATGGAATTTGTCTTGTTACTGATCGTCCATTCCGTTAGAAATTAGCTGGACTTACTTATGGTAACAAATCCGGACAGCCATTCATGATCATTTTTGCTATATTTAGCCTGGAGAAATGACAAGCCACATCCCAGGGGGCCCTACCTGCTGAGAAAACCAGCTTTGTATCAACGAATGCTATCTCGGAAAGATTGGAGTCGGAACTTCATGGTAACTCCCCCGCCAAAATCCCAGTTACCAAGCTCCAGCTGGCCTCCATGCGCTTTTATCACTTCCGCCGCAAACCAAAGTCCAAGTCCATTGTGTCCATCGGCACCGCGCGCCGCATCACCACGCCACAGGCGCTCTGTTCCATGATGTAATGCAGCCTTGCTAAAACCAGGGCCTTCGTCCCGGACAATAACTTGCCAGCCTGCATCTGACATGGTGCTTTCCAGATACACATTTCCACCCGCCGGGGTATGCTCGATGGCATTCTGCACCACATTTCCTAGGGCACGGAGTAAGTGGTCTTTTTGAATGCCGGCATCACCTTCCAGACCGTTTTTTATCTGCAGACTTACTCCCCTGGCATCTGCAACAGCCTTTGTGCTCTGGCTAAGCTCGTCAAACACAGCTGGCAGGCTGGTGCTTTCAAATGCCTCTTCCTCACCTGCGGACGTATCCAGGAGACTTGTAACATACTGCTTTGCCCGGTCGTTGCTTGACGCAATTATTTCCACCATTTTGCGGCTGCCCTCAGACAGGTCTTCATAGAGAAGAAGTTCCGCACTGCCCCCCACCAGCGTGAGGGGCGTTTTTAGATCATGGGCAAGTGCTGCAATTTCCGCCTCCCGTTCCTGCTGAGCCGCCCATTGTTCAGACAGGGAATTGTACAGTGCTGCCCGCATGTGCTCCATGGCTTCTAGCGCCTGATCGTACTCACGGATTCCTGCATGTGGGATTTCAAATTCCAGTTCCTGCGCTCCTATCTTCCCGCTCACCTCGCTAAACAGCTTAAGCTTCGAGGCAAGGCAACGGCGAAGCCATAAAGTGTTAAACAACAGGCAGAGCACTAATGCCCCAGCAAGCGTACCCATCCACAGGTATTCAAAGGGGGGCAGCATGCGGCGCAGCACAGGACTGGTAAATTCCGACCTGTACTGCCAGCGAAAGATCACGGTACTCCCATCCGCATAAGTGTGACGGGATACATATAAGCTTTTGGCATCCTCCTGTAGAAACCCGGTAAGAGATTCCAGCTTTTCTCCTCCAACGTTGCTTTCCAGCACTTTGCCGTCCTTTCCAAACAAAGCGTACTCCGCCAGGAAATCATCCCCCGGTGAGACAAAAGTCTGGGGATCCCCGGCAAGCATCTGCTCCACCTGTTGGTTTGGGACGATTCCCCGGTAAGCAAACCCTGTGTTTTGAAGCCGGATCAGGGTGACAGACCATGCCACGCAGCATAACAGCATACAGCCGGACATCACAATTGCAAAACGCAAAAGTACAAAGGAAAGGCTTACAGAACGCTGTCTTTTCGCCATTTATAGCCCACCCCCCATACGGTTTCTATTGGACAGAGTCCTCCGCTTTTCAGCTTGGCACGTATATTTTTAATGTGTTCGGCAATAGCTGAGGAGTCACCCTCAGCGTCAAAGCCAAAGACCCCTTCATATAATTGTTCTTTGGTGAATACCTGCCCGGCATGCAGAGCCAGGTGCTCACAAATGGCATATTCTCCTTTGGTAAATGGCAGAGTGAGTCCACCTGACATGGCAACTTTTGCCTGCATATCAAAACGCACACCGCCCCGGCTTAAAGTGTGAGTCGGCTGACGCACTTCCCGCCGCAGATGCGCATTTACCCTTGCGCACAGCTCCGTAATCCGGAATGGCTTTTTAATATAATCGTCAGCACCTAGGCCAAATCCCTGTACAAGTGCCGCATCTTCCCCTTTGGCAGTCAGGAACAGTATGGGGCAATCTACCTCATCACGAATTCGCCTGCAAAGGGAAAACCCATCCTCACCTGGCATCATCACATCCAGCAGCAACAGGTCGTACAGCCTGCACCTGGCGGGCTGCACCGTAGAAGCATCCGCTTCCGTATCAACCTGGTGCCCGTCTCTTTCCAAAGCCGCGCGCACCAGTACAAGCATATCAGGGTCGTCATCGACCACTAACACTTTGGGCATAATAGAACCTCCAATCATATAAATCTGTCTTAACTATAATAAAATAATATATTTCTTGCCACACCTTACTCCTGTGTAAATTCCCCTTCCCATCTGCAAAACCACAGAATTGACAAGACCAGAACAATAGAAGTCACTATCATCAAAGCAATTATTCCGGGGAAAACAGATCCGTTAGAATAGCCCAAATAGTTCTCCAAAAAGCGAATCCCCCATTCCCAGGGAATAAAATACCATATTTTATCACCAATTGCATTTTCAAAAAAACCAGCTAAAATTGTACCAGAAATGCCTGCCAAAACAGAAATACTGGAGCCAAACCGTAAAGCAATTGCCATGTGTAAAAGATATAAAAACAAATTGCTAAATAAAAAGGTACAAAAAATAATAAGGTATGAATCAAAGTGCATGATACTGATGTCCATGTTCAAAATTAAATTGACCACAATATAGAAGCACACTTCATATATTATCATACTTACAGATGAAAGAAAAAGTAGAAAAAGCAATTTTCCCAGATAAACGCAGCTTCTGGATTCTACCAAACCAAGCGCATTTTGCATGCCGCTGGTGTTCCTGTCCAAATTAATTAATAGCGGCACAACAATACTTACAATAATTGGAAATCCAATTTGCAGTAAAACAAAAAACATTTTTACATCAGAGATAATATGGTATCCGGCAAAAGTATAATAAGTTAAAAATAATGTTGTAACTACAATCGGCAGCAACAAATGCAGTAATATAATCGGAGTTCGTTTGATTTTCGTAAAATTAGAATAAAACTCCCTTAATATAGTCATTTGCGATACACCTGCTTTCCATACCAGCGGGAAAAGAAGAGAGAGATAACAAGCGCAGCAAGCAAGGTTATGAACACCAGCAGCAAGCTTTCTCCAAAGCCTAAGATTAATCTTGAATCTGCCTCAACCAACAGTCCGTTTGGCAAAACCCCCAAAAATGTAACCATAAACCGCGCCGTCCAGCTATAGGGAAAAAGCCAGAATATAGGTGTTAAAGCAAAAAACAGACCACTTAACGCACTGGCAAATAAATTAATGATCACAGTAGCTGCAAATCCTGCTTTTTGAACTAAAAATAAACAGAAAGGAATCTGCCATAATAAAGAAAGCCACAATAAACAGTATGCTAAAATATAATATCCCACATTACTAATCGCAGATGAAATACCGGACCTAATGCCTTCAGATATCACCGTGATAAACGAAAGTAATAAGGATATGATTAACATATTAAATGCAATCAGAATCGTTTTAGAAATAAACGTCTTCTTCAAGTTAATGGGCAGGCTATAAAGCGTCCGGTATTGATGTTTTTGATCTTTTTTATTAACTAAATGACATAATAGCACAATAGTAAGTGACCCAAGAGGCATACTCCAGTTACAGACAACAGAGCTTGAAAAACCGCCTAAACCAATACCATTAAATATAAATATCACAGATACTAAAATTAAAGCTATGGGTATAAATACAATCAGTTTTCGAAACAGGGATCGTTTAAACTTTAAGTTTTCTGCTTTTAAGTATGTTCGTAACATCAGGCATCACGCTCCTTTCTGATAATATCCATAAATAATTGTTCCAGATTTTCATTTGCATCAATAGAATTCTGATAGAGAAGAGATCCATTGTAAATAATTCCTATATCATCGGCAACCTGTTGTACTTCGCTTAAAATATGGCTTGAAATTATGACAGTAATGCCGGACTCCACAAATGTTCCAATCATCTCCCTCAGTTCTTCAATCCCAAAAGGATCCAATCCGTTAGCCGGTTCATCTAAAATTAATAAATCGGGATCATTTAGCAGCGCTAATGCGATACCCAGTCTTTGTTTCATTCCCAGGGAAAACTCGGATGTCTTTTTATTTCCGGTATCGGCTAAGTCCATTCTTTGTAAAACTTCATCACATTTATCTGTTTTAATTCCCAGAAGGGTTGCACGCACTTTTAAATTTTCAAATGCCGTTAAATTGTCATATAGCGGCGGTGATTCAATCAATGAACCAATGTTCCATAAATCTTTTCGGGTCCAGGGGTGATTGTTAAACAGTATTTTTCCTGAGGTTGATCTGATATTTCCCGTAATCATCTTTAATAATGTAGATTTACCCGCACCATTTGGTCCTAATAAACCGTAAACCGTGTTTTTTCTTACCGACATAGACAGATCTTTAACTGCATATGCTTTTTTATATTTTTTAAAAACATTTTGGGTTTGAATCATATACTCCTGCATTCTAATTTCCTCCATTTCATATCGTTGATAACCTAATCCAGAAAACAGCCTGACATAAATACTTGCAGCCTGACTGCATTATGGGGGCTGTTTGTGCTGTGTCCATTCCATTGTGGTTACTCCTTTTGTTTTATTAAAGCTATGGTAACAGCCATTTTTAAGGAAATTATAAAGAAGCATCTGCTTACTGAAAATTTTTCTATCTGTGCAAGGGTTGAAAAAAACTACCCTGTTTTCGCTAACAGGGTAGTTCATTTTTTATCCTAAAAAGGACATTTTACTTTGAAGAGTGCTCTTTAACAGCAAATCTTAAAGTAAGTGGTTCTTGCGCATTAATCAAATATTCATCATGAATCGGCGCACCCCAGCTGTCATCTCCTCCCACGCCCATCTGTTTTGCTATCAGACGAACCCAGGTATAATTGACAGGGGGAAGTTCGTATAAATGCATAGCATTTTCCAGCTCATAAGCACTGTACGGCAGAACACTGCATTCAAAATCTCCATCCAATGCTATAAATTCAATGCCTTCCTCCTGGTCATCGGTTATACTTAACCAGCTTACACCGGTGCGGTTGCCGCATTCCTGCGGGATCAGATAGGGAGTTAGATTCTGTTCTGGCGTTGTGCGGTAGATGCCCTTTTTAGCTCCCGCCTTACGGTCCAGATAGTTTTCCATTGGACCTTTTCCCAGATATGCTGCCTGGTTCAGCCTGCTTTTTAACTTAAAGTCTATTCCGAAGAGAGGGAGAGGCGGCATTTCTTCCACTCCCGGGTAGGTTATGGCGACTTCAAGTACTCCGTCTGCATGCATGGTATATACTACACTGGAAGTGAATTTGGGAATACTTCCGGCTTCATAAAAGAATGTTAAAGTAACCTTTTCTTCACTTTCTTCCATTTCAAATCTGTTGTCTAAATACCTCTGCCCCAGACTCGCTGCCTGCCACTGGCTTAACAAAGCTTCCGTCTTCATGCCTTTGTCATTGTCTGTAGCCGCCCTCCAGTAAGAAAGCTTGGGTACACGGGTGATATATTCTTTGCCGCTGTATACCAGTGAAATGATTCCACCTTCCTGTTTGGAAAACATGGCAAAACACGTTTCTGTGCGGACTCCTATATTTACATCCCCATGAATAACTTCAAAGGTTTTCCCGATCCCGTTATGCTGGTCAATCCCTGGATCCGTCCCTTTATCCGCATTCTGATAATCCGCTTCCAATATCACCCTGACTGTTTCCTGTCCGAATGTCACTTCATACCCGGCGCTTTCCCACAGCGTATCCTGTGCCAGCACCATGGAAACCGTACAGCAGTATTCACCCGGTTCCTTCGGAATTCCATGCCCAAATGGAAGGCTGATCTTCTGTCCCGGCTCCACACAGATAACTGGTTGAGATTCTGCAATACATATTCCCTCTTTTTCCAGCATGAAGCGGAATCTATATGCATTTGTATTCAGAAACAGGCTCTGGTTGTCGATGGTTACCTCTCCGTCACAAACATGAATCTTTACATCGGAATACAGAAATTTTACTTCCTGGGCTTTGGGTGAGGGAACGCGGTCTGCAAACACAATGCCGTTGGTACAGAAGCAGTAGTCCGTTGCCCTGTCGTCAAAATCACCGCCATATGCCAGCACTTCCTTTCCATTATCCAGCGTCCGGTAAACCGCCTGATCGATATAATCCCATATAAAGCCGCCCTGATAACCGGGATATTTATCTTCCAGCTTCGTATAGAGCTCCATGCCGCCCAATGAGTTCCCCATTGCGTGCATGTATTCACAGCTGATATAGGGTTTGGAAGGATTTGCTTTTAAGTATTCCTCTATTTCTGCCGGCTTGGCATACATACGGCTCTCCATGTCACTGATGTAATCGTAATCCCGGTTCCAGAACACACCTTCATAATGCACCAGTCTGGATGGGTCTGCCTTATGAAAATATTCGCTGACAGATGCCAGCACATCGCCTGCATAAGACTCATTTCCACAGGACCAGATAACGATTGAGGGATGGTTTTTATCTCTTTCCAGCATAGATATTGCCCGATCCATGACACATCCACTCCATTCCGGACGGGAACCCGGTACATTCCAGGAAGGTTCACATGCCCCCATTTTCTGCCAGGATCCGTGGCTCTCCAGATTCATTTCATCAATTAAATAAATTCCATATTCATCACACAGCTCATACCACCTGGTCTGATCGGGGTAATGGCAGGTACGTACCGCATTGATATTGTACTGTTTCATAAAACGGATATCCCAGAGCATATCCGCTTCTGTCACACTTCTTCCCCTTCTGGAGTTGAACTCGTGTCTGTTTATTCCCTTGAAAATAATTCTCTTTCCATTGATACACATAATCCCGTCAATCATTTCAAAATTGCGGAATCCGACTTTTGTGGTGAGCGACTCCACCAGATGATCCTTCTGGTCATAAACCTCCAGATAGAGGGTATAGAGATCTGGAATCTCCGCACTCCAGGGCAGGACAGACGGGATTTCGGCTTCCGTCTCCACTAACAGGGACTTTTTGCCGATTTCTTCATACCACACTACATCATCGGATTTTTTCAGATATGCCCTTATATATCCGGTTTCATCTCCCTGCATGGTAAGCCTGATATTCAGCTTTCCATCCTGGTATCCGTGAATCAGCTCCCCATTTACAAACAGATCCCTTATATGAAGCTTTGGGGTGCTGTAGAGGTAGACATCCCGAAAGATTCCTGAAAATCTCCAGAAATCCTGATCCTCTATCCAGCTGGCACTGCTGCGTTTATAGACTTCCACCGCAATTTTATTTGTCCCCGTAGAAATAACATCCGTGATATCAAATTCTGAAGGGGTAAATGTATCTTCACTGTATCCGATAAAGTTTCCGTTTACCCAGAGGTAAAAAGCGGTTTCAACCCCCTGAAAAGAAAGATACATCCTGCCCTCCGGCATTTCTTCCACCAAGAACTCCTTTACATAAGATCCTGTGGGGTTGTAACTCTCGGAAATGTGGGGCGGACGCAGAAACTCCTGTCCATCCCAGGGGTACATGGTATTAATATACTGGCAGCGGTCATAGCCCTGAAGCTGAATATGGCCCGGCACCTGAATATCGTCAAAGCCGGTACAGTCATAGTCCAAACGGTAAAAATCAACCGGACGCAGTGATGGGTTTTCTGCATAACAAAATTTCCATGTTCCGTTCAGGGAAATCCTTGTACTTTTCCCCTTCACTTTAAATATATGATCTGAGTGCGCCGGCTGGCGGTTCACCTGAAATACTTCCGGGTTTGCCAGCCATGCTAAATCTGCTTTCATTATAATATCCTCCTTAATGTCCAATCATGCTTACATGTTTTTTAAACAGCTGCCTGGTCATTTTGCACTGGCAGTTTGATAATGACCGTAGTTCCTTCTTTTTCCTGGCTGAGAATATTCAGTCCATAATCTGCACCGTACAGAAGTTTTAAACGGTCATCCACATTGTTGATGCCAATGCCGGAAAAATGCTCCGATTTATCGTGTCCGCTTGACAGGCTCAGTACCCGGCTTCTCTTCATTCCAACGCCGTCATCTGTGATTTCAATATTCAGATCCTTTTCCACTCTCCGTATACAGACCTTTATATTTCCATTTCTGCCCGACGGAAAGGCGTGGAAAAAAGCATTTTCGATAAATGGCTGCAATAGCATTTTGGGTATCATACAATTCATGCATTCTTGCGTAACATCATATGCTACCTGAACCTGATCCCCATACCGGGTCTGGTTAATCAGGACGTAATTTCTGAGATTCTCAATCTCCTGCTCTATGGTAATACATTCACTGGTATCGCTGATGGTATTACGAAGAAGCTTAATAAATGCATCAATGGTCTGGGAGGATTTTCCTGCATCTCCCTGCCAGATCAGCCATTTAATGCTTGCAAGGGTATTATAGATATAATGGGGGTTAATCTGCATCTGCAGTGCCTTGATCTCCGAATGCCGCTTTTCCTCCTGGGTGCGCATGAGTTCATCAATATACCGTTTCAGGTCATCCAGCATGAAATTGTAGGTAGTCGCCAGTTCCCTTATCTCTTCTGTGCCCTTTACCTCCATATACTGCCCGAAATCACCTTTTCTTATCTCCGACATTTTCCCCGCCATAATAGAAAGGGGACGGGTAATCTGTCTGGTGATGATGATGATAAATATAAGCACCACACATGCAATGCCCAGGCAGATCAGCGCCATCTGTCCAATATTGTACTGGTTATCAAGGGCTTTTGCATTATCAATCACGCCATAAATAGAGTATCCGAAATAGGGCAGCCTCGTCTTCAATATGGTATATACCCTTTTGTTGTCCTTAAAATTGCTGCGCAGGTACTGGTCATCCCTGTCAGTTACCCATCCCTTGTCCAGAATATTCCCGATGGACTCACTTCTATTGGAAGAAACCACTCTGTGATCCCGGTCTGTCAGATAAAAATCCGTAGTATCACCGGTAAAATAATCATAGTAGTCCTTAATATCCCGTTCCCGCATTGTAAAATAAACGATGGCATAAGGCGTGCTGCTTTCCAGATAGGTAAGGGCTTTTGCCCCAATCAGCGCCTGTCCTCCTTTTGAGGTGGACGTGAGACCCCTGTCAAAATACTGGTACTGTATGGTCTTTGGATTTTCCAGCGCCCGTTCTGACAGCTCATTCTCCATAATCTCACTTATAGGTGTGGTTAAATTTTCCTGCTGGTTGAGATAGCTTTTCCCGGTGATGCCGATGATCATGACGCTCGCATCCGACAAATCCGACCCCAGCGCCTGCTTCAAGTCTCTCTGCATCTGGTAGACTGTCTGGAATTCGCTCTTTTTATCCATCTCTTTATCGTCAAAGTACCGGCGGAATGCCCAGCTGGAATCAATAGAAGCCGCCACCTTCATAAATTTCTCATGACAATCATTTAATTCTTTTTCTACCTGCCGGAAGACCCGCTCCTGAGACTTCCCATATGTATCAATAAATATATTTTCGGACAGATGGATCACAAATGCCGATACCGCAAAGGAAACAAAAACAATGCCAAGTATCACCGTACATAATATTTTGACCACCGTACTATTCAGATGCAGTTTCTTCATTTGGAAATCACCTCTCCTGTCTGTGGCTCCGCCGCCACGTGGACGGTGTATCACCCGTAACCTTTTTAAATACCCTGCAGAAATAACTTGGATCCGAATATCCCACTTCATTGCTTACCTGGGAGATACTCAGGTCTTTTTCCCGCAGCAGCCTGCAGGATTGTTTGATACGGATACTGTTGACATACTCACTGAAACCAGCTTCCATATGCTGGTTGAAATAGGCAGAAAGGTAGTAATAATTAAAATTAAATACCTTTGCTATTTCCGCAAGATCCAGATCCTGTGTGTAGTTCTGGGCGATGTACTGGAGAATCTGCCGGATCCGGTAATCATCTTCCGGCGTGCCTTCCACCAGTTCCCGGTTTAATTCCTTGCGTATCTCATCCAGAACATTGCTGAATTCTTCCACGTATACCGTACTGTCAATCTGTTTGAAATAGCGGTAGCGCATCTCTTCTTTTCTGTTGCGGCTCATATCCATAGCATCAACCAGGCTGAATATCATATTTTTAATCTGGTTTTTAAAACGAAATTCCTCCATGCATGCCTTCATTCCCTCACAGGCATATCCGTAGAGTAAATCCAGTGCTTCCCGGTACCTCTTTTCATCCAGATACTTGGAAAACCAGTTAAAATCAAATTTAGGCATCTGAACTGCCGTCTTTTTTTCTTCTATAATCCTTAGATTTTTACCCTGGTAATAAAAGGCTTTGTCCGCCTCCGGTAAAATTATCCCGTCATAGATTTCCTTAATCATAGAACGTGTGGAAAATTCCTGGCTTAGCACACCATAGATCCGGCTGTGGAAAACCGTCATCTGCCCTGTGAGTCTGTCCATGAATTGTACGATATCATCCCTGTCTCCCGCCCGGAAATTAAGTACGACACAGAGTGTTTCTTCACGAAGCAGCACCGCAATATATGCATATTTGCAGTCCTTCATATAATCCATTGCTTTTTCATACAGAATAGACGAAATATCCTGTCCTTTTAAATTTCTCTGGCGGATACACATGCCAAATACCCGGTAAAATGTATAGGGAAAACGCTCCACAATCTCAGGTCCTGCAAACTCCTCTGAATTGCCCATGAGATAATCTTCCAGGCTTTTCTCAAGGCTTATGCCCTCTTCCTTCATCAGAACCATACCCGGTATTCTCATTGCCGTTGTCTTCAAAATTCCCAGAAGTTCCTGAGGGTTTAAAGTGGGCTTGAGGACATAGTCCACAGCACCGTTTTGCAGGGCGCCTTTTACATAATTAAAATTATCATAGCTGCTAAGGATAATGATCTGGATTTCCGGGTATATTTTCTGAACTACTTTGGAAAAATCAACCCCATCCATTTGCGGCATTACAATATCACATAATACAATATGGGGATGCAGGCTAGTCAGGAGCTCCAGCCCCTCTTTGCCATTTGCGGCCTCCCCGACGATCTGAAAGCCCTGCCTCTCCCAGTCCAGCATATGCTTAATACCCTGACGCATAATATATTCATCGTCTATAATTAAGATTTTGCAGTAATCATTCACAACTTTCCCCCCTGTAAATGAAAGCGCCCTCCCATTCAGTATTAACACAGGGTGACGCTATCATGTTTATTAAAAACTATTTGGTTTCAGTATAATATATAAAGCCAGAAAAATGAATATATATATTTATCATTTGATAGAATATGACGAAGAATTAGAAATTACCTGATCATCCTTTTACCGATCCCTGCATTCCTGCAACAAACTGTTTCTGCATCAGGAAGAAAATCAACGCGGCAGGTATTGTTGCAATGACAACTGCTGTCATTATCATTCCGTAATCAGGTGTATAAGAGGACCCCATTGCAGAAATGATCAGCGGCAGCGTTCTGTTCTCGCCTTTTAAAGCAATCAACGGCCACAGATAGTTATTCCAGCTGGACATAAAGGTTACTACTACTGCAGCTGCATAAGTGGATTTCATGGTTGGCATATAAATCTTTGTAAAGATGCCCATTTCGCCTAAGCCATCAATTCTGGCTGCTTCCACAAGCTCTTTTGGAAATGTCTTGGTATTCTGACGGAAAAAGAAAATCAGAAAAGCCGTAGCTACTGCAATTACAATAACCGAACCAGATGTATTAAGTGCCAGGAACTTCAGTATCGGAATGTTCTTAAAGTTTGAAAACAAACGGAATAACGGAACCATAAGTGCTGCAAAAGGAACCATCATGGATAAAAGGATAAAATTAAAGATTCTGTCTCTTCCTTTTGTTCTGTATACCTCAAAAGCATATCCTGCTGCAGACGATACTACCATTGCAATAGCAGTTGTTAATACTGCAATTATGAGAGAATTTTTAAAAGATGTCAAATAATTTAAATCCGATTGGAGTACCGCTTTTAAATTCTCCAAAAAATAAGATCCCGGAAGCAATGTTCCTTTTGTAACATCTACTGATTTGTTCGTTGCTGCTATAATCATCCAAAAGAATGGAAAAATGGATACTATAGACAAAATGCTGAGAATTACATATTCGATGCCTCTTATTACCTTTGATCTTGTACTCATTCTTTATCGTCACCTACTTTCATCTGAATAATGGATAAGATTACAATTAATAATACAATTACATAAGATACTGCTGCTGCATAGCCAAAGTTTGGCTGGTATTTAAATAACAGGTTGTAAATATACTGGGAAATGGTGATGGTGGCATTTGCCGGTCCTCCATTTGTTATATTTACCGTCTCATCAAAGAGCTGAAGCGTACCAATTGTAGAGTTAATAGTTGTAAACAAAATAATTGGTTTGAGCATTGGTAACGTTATGGATTTAAATTTTTGAAAACCGCCTGCACCATCAATTGATGCCGCTTCATAAATAGAATCGTCTATTCCCTGAAGGCCTGACAGATAGAATACCATATTATAACCGGTCCACCTCCAGGTAATGGCAATGATAATCAGTACCTTTGCAAATACAGGGTGCGTAATCCAGGATATGGGCTCTGATATAAAATGCAGATTCATCAGCATGATATTGACAAATCCGTCTGTTGCAAACAAGCTTTTGAAGATAATAGAATATGCTACCAGGGAAGTGACACAGGGAAGGAAAATTGCAGTTCTGAAAAAACCTCTTCCCTTTAATTTTTTATCATTTAACATTGACGAAATCACCAGAGCCAGAATAATCATAACCGGCACCTGAATGACCAGATACATCACTGTATTACACAGTGCTTTTACAAATGTAGAGTCTGTCAGCAGACGTTTATAATTTGCCGCCCCTGCAAATCTCAAGTTATTTCCCATTCCAGTCTGCAGCGAAGTAATAAATGCCTGCACCATTGGATAGAAAACGAATGCCACTATTAGAATTACGCTGGGTATTATAAATGCCCAGGATCTTCTGTCAATTTTTTTCTTCATGACCTTCTACCTTCCTGAAAATGGGGTGCTGAACGATGCAGCACCCCATTTACCTTCTTTATTATTGTGCTACTGCTGCTTCTGCCTGAGTCTGGTAATCAGACAATGTGGAATCTATATCTCCTCCTGATACAATAGCCTGAAGTGCTTCTGTCATAATGTCTTCCAGTGCATAGGTATGCAGACCATAGTTAACAGATGGTACTTCCTGTGTCCATTTGGAGAAATCTTTGAAGATTTCCTGTCCGCCGAAGAAATCACTTCCCTTGGAATAATTTTCTGCTGTTCCGGCAGCATCTAAAGTACTAACCAGGGTAATGTCAGCTGCCAGCTGGTTCATTAAATCAACATTAGATGCAAATGTTTCTTTCAGGAAGTCTTTCGCTGCCTGCTCGTTTCCTACATTTTTCAGAACATACCAGCCTGCACCGCCGATAGAAGAAGCATTTACAGATTCTGCATTTGCATCCATTTTCGGGAATGGTGCCACTGCCCATTTGCCGCTCTGGTCTTCTGCCTTCTGGATGGAAGGAGCAATCCAGCATCCGGTTACTACGGAAGCAACTTCTCCGTTATTGAAGGATCCTACGAACTGATCCCAGTCTGCAGTCTGTTTTGTAATTCCTGCTTCAACCAGCTTTTTGTAAACGCCAATTGCATCTTTTAACCCTTTGTTATCCTTGAAATCAACTTTGCCTTCTGCATCTGTATACCAGGTACCGGCACTCTGCATCATCATTCGGATCTGTCCAATATCACTTGGATCGATGGTACACATATCAACGCCGCATTTTTCTTTTACTGCTTTACCGATTTCAATGTATTTATCCCAGGTAAGGTTCTGCATATCTTCCTTTGTATAACCCGCCTGTTCGATCAGGTCTGTACGGTAGAAAGTAGCTGCCACACCGGAATCAAATGGTATACCAAGCATTTTACCATCCATCTGGTTCACACCTGTTTTATATGCAGCGAAGTCTTCCGGGTTTGCCACATCTGTCAGATCTGCAAATTCATCCGGATAAGATGTGAGGTAACCCTGAATCTTATAATCCTCGATCAGCACAATATCAGGAAGTCCGTCATAAGTTCCGGCTGAAAGACTGGTGTTCAGCTGTGCTACAATGTCATCCTGTGCCATGGTTACGACTTCTACTTCTGCATCTGGATGGCTCTTCTGGTAAATATCTTTTGCCTGGTTGGCAGCCACAATATTAAATGACTCGTCCCATGCCCAAATTGTAATTTTGCTTTCTTCTCCTGATGCAGCCTGGGTATCCCCTGCCGTCTCACCTGCAGTCTCCGTTTCATTTGCTGCTTCCGTAGTTGCGGCTGATGTCTCTGCTTTTGTTTCCTCTGCTGCTGTGGTGCCTGCGTCTGTGCCCTTTGTCTCGGCTCCGCTTCCTGAACATCCAGCCAGGCTGATTACCATCGTTCCTGCTAACAATGCTGCTAAAACTTTCTTCTTCATTTCATATCCTCCTGATTTTATTTGGTTTGTTTGTCTTTGTTTATGTTAGTATTTTAGCATAGGAGATTTAGGAAGCCATAGTATTAACTTTATATATATTTTCAAAATTTTAAGTTACTTTCATAATTTCTTGTACTTTTTTGTGATATCTGGATTATTTTGGACTGTCCAAAGATTTTAAAAACTCTAATACCCCAAAGTGGGGTGTACAAATGGCAGGAATAAATTTTCACACAGGCTCGGGCACCCTTTCATAGACGTTATCTCCACGTAGGTGTATAATAAACGTTAAATGAATAGTTAAAGTTGACTGAAGTAATGGTATCACCTGACCTACATATTGGATTAGAACAAAAAAGTGCTTAAATTTGTGCAAAAACAGTGTACAACAGTATATCGCAGCTGTTTGCGGTGTGCTGGTCATTGGATAGGAACAAAATATGTAATATGAAAAGAGGGGATTATCAAATGAAAAAGAACTATGCTGTCTTACTGACGTTATGCTTCTGTATCACCGCTGCAACCGGCTGCCGTACCTTCACCAGCCATGTATCGGGAGCGGAATCGGAATCAAATTCGCCGGCTGAATCTACGGTTACCACAAATAATACTGATGTGAAGTCGGATAAGAATCGTGAGCACAGCAAAGACAATGCCAATGAATCCGAAACCAGCGATTCTCTGCCGTCCAATATATTGGACTCCTATTACTCGGCGCAGAATACACCGGTATATGAATATTTCCAGCACAAAAGAATCCAAAAATTCCTAGCCATGTGGGTTGAGGCTGCAACGGGAGATATGGAAAATACAAACTGGAAATTCGATAACTTTACCGATTACAAAGTATTGAATCATGATATGCAGCAGATCCGTCCGGATCAGCTATTATACAGTTGTACTTTTTCCAACGAGGTTGACAGAAACGGCTATGTTGTCTTTTCCTATGATGATGAAGGTCCCAGTATTCAAAATTACGGTGTAACCGAAACCACTCCGTATGTATATGATTTAAAATCCAATGATACTGCAATTTTACAGAGTATGAAAGAGACAGACCTGGATATATCCACTGCGAAAGCTTCCCGTATATCCTGGTTTGATGATAAAAAAAAGCGCAGCGATCAGGCAGTTTTATTTACAGATGACAAAGGTAACAATTATATCTGTGAATATGGAGATTCTGAATTTGATGTCTTTGAAGTGAATCACTAAGTTTTTCCCTTGAAAAGGAGGCGCCCTATGAAAAAAGAATCCAACGACCACCGGGTAAGGATTACAAAGCTTTTAATACGCAGATCTTTTACGGATCTGCTGAAAACAAAACCCATACAGAGTATCTCCGTAAAAGAACTCAGTGACCGTGCCGGAATTAACCGGGGCACATTTTACAGCCATTACCAGGATATCTATGCCCTTTTGGAAGAGATTGAAAATGATATGCTGATTGAATTTTCCCAGGCACTGGAACCGCTCCTGAACGACAGCACTAAAAAGGGTAATCTTGCAGATATCTGTAATGGAATCTTTTACTGTCTTAAGAAAAACTCGGATATGTGTACCTTTATGGTGGGGGATTATAACGATAAAGAACTGATGTCAAAACTGTTAAATACTGGAAAGGAGTTCTGTATCAATACTTATCACAGCCTCTTTCCCAAAGCAACTATTAAGGAGATTGAATACTTTTATTCCTTTGTCAGTACAGGCTGTATCGGTCTTATTCGAAAATGGATAGAGGAAGGTATGGTTCTCCCTACAGAAGAAATCGCCAGAATGGCTGAAAGTATGATAATGGGTGGTATTGGGTATTTGGAGAATCCGCTTTAGCGCGAACTCTTTATATGTATTCTATTGAATGCATTATATTGGGGTTTAGCTGAGAAAGGACGCTTTGTAAATGATAGGTAGTGTACGGAAAGATGGGCGTGGGAAACTGATATGGACTCCGTCAGCTGGCCGCAGAACTGGTATTTTCTAACCTTTCCGAAGCGCTTTTTGGCGGCACGCGGGCATTC
>OASR01000008.1_pt1 | contig 209524 bp, 213 predicted proteins | sample 1475751 | NCBI WGS metagenome assembly OASR01 (sample SAMEA2579907, study PRJEB22360) | human gut metagenome | biome: human gut; feature: human-associated habitat; material: faeces | place: Denmark | collected 2008/2010 | reverse complement strand
TTGTCCCCGAACCCTGGCTGTTTCCACACGCCGCAAGTGATAAAACCATCGTTCCTGTTAACAAACACGCCAATAATCTTTTTTTCATTTTGTTTCTCCTTCTCACTTTTTATAACTGGGTTAACATGGTCTTAAGCGAAACGTTTCGTTTTTGTAATTATATAATAATATTATTTTAAATTGATGTCAATACTTTTTTGTTTAAATTTTATATAATTTCTCTGTTATGATATAATTATACCAACATTAATATTTTATTTTAAACAAAACGTTTCGTTAATTTGACTATAATTATTGATTTTATTTATATTTATGTTATAATATTATTCAATTCCACCAACTAAAGGAGGCATATATATGGGTTGTACAATTAAAGATATTGCCAAAGACACGAACCTGTCCCTGGCTACTATTTCAAAATATTTAAATGGGAAAAATATTATACCCGAGAATCGGGCAAAAATAGAAAAGAGCATAAAAAAATTAGGCTATACGCCTAATAAGACCGCACAAATGCTGCGGGCGCGAAAGACAAATACCATCTGTATTCTGATACCTGTAATCGGAGATTATTTTTGGGGCTCACTTTGTTCTTACATTGAAGAATGCGTACAAAAATATAACTATTCCACAATTGTCAGTTCCTATGATTCTAATACGGAGGATCATACTGATATTATGCGTTTATTGCTAAGCAATCAGGTTGACGGTGTCATTTTAATACCTGAAAATGCATCCCATCTAAATCTCATCCCGTCAATCATCCAAAATAATATTCCTTTGGTATATCTGGATCAGGTAGTTACCAACCCTCCGGGTGATTCCATCACTTCTACGAACCGTAAAAGTGCTTATGAAGCCACGGAATACCTGATTTCCAAAGGGCACCGCTGTCTGGGGGTAATCGGTGGAATTCTTGACAGTTATACCATCAAAGAGCGTATACAGGGCTTTTACGATGCCTGCGATGAACACCAGATCCCTTTTCCCTGCCGTATTGTTATGAGCGGTGATTTTTCGCCCCATTCCGGTGCCGTACAACTGCGCCGTATGATCGAGCACACTCCCCGCCCTACAGCAGTATTAATTCTGGGCTATATATCAACACTGGGCGTCATAATGGAACTCAATACTCTTGGTATATCCATTCCCGAAGATCTGTCTGTCCTGACCTTCGATGATGACGAAATCTTCTCTGCCTTTGAGCCGCCTATTACGGCAATCGTTCAAAATCTGCAGGAAATGGGAAAACAGGCGGCAAAATTACTGCTCAAACGTATCAATGGATGTGAAACCAATTTCCCCACAGTAAAAATGATCGACACTAATTTTATCGAGCGAAAATCCGTATGTGATATTTCATTAAAAAAATAGAGTTCAGTTCCCTTTTCAAATTGTAAAGTGTTTCTCAAATAGTATTTGCATAAGTCAGTATATTGGCTGCATTTAAGGACTTGCGCAGTATCGCTCCTACAACAAATGCAAGCACAATCGAAATAACGTCTTTAATCAAATAGGGAACGGATACCAACACGGCAGATGACCAAAATGACATCTTCATTAATAGCATAAACTGCAGGATTCCAAGGACATGACAGATCAGCAGGCCGCATACAGCGAGTATTCCGGCTAACACTTTGTTTTTTACAACCACAGCCAGACCGCACAACAAAGCCAGGAAGATAAAACCAAATATAAACCCGCCGGTTTTACCAAATAATATGCCCAGGCCTCCAGCAAATCCGGAAAATACAGGTACACCAACTCCACCCAGTACAATATAGATTACCGATGCCATGGTTCCTTTTTTCCAGCCCAGAACACATCCGGTTAAAGCTACCGCGAAGGTCTGCATCGTCACAGGCACCCCTGAAGGCATAGGAATTGAAATCTGGGATAATACCGCCAGGATAGCAGCAAACATTCCAACCAGAACCACAGACTGCGTTGTCATTTTATTTTTCTTATTCATAATTTCCCTTTCATTGTTAACTGATATGTATATTTTGTTGACAATAAGATTATAAACGAAGGCACCGCTATTGTCAACCTTACTTTTTAAATCGTTAACAATAGCAGTGCCTCCATTTTAAGTATTTATGATTCCCATCCTTTACATACATCAACCCACTCCTTGGCATTTGCATACTCTTCTAACTGGGAACAGGTCAGCTCTATTGCACTATTGCTGCTGCCGCACGCCGGGAAGACGGTATCGAACCTTTTTAAGGATTCATCCAAATATATTTCTGCTGTCTGAGGTACAGCGAAAGGACAAACACCCCCTATCGCATGACCCACCAGTTCTTCCACTTCTTCCGGCGCCAGCATCTTGGCTTTCATACCATAAAAACTTTTAAATTTACTGTTATCGATCTTCGTATCTCCAGCTGTAACGATTAATACCGCATGATCACCGGATTTACTTTTAAACGACAGTGTCTTTGCAATTCTCGCCGGTTCCACTCCCACTGCCTGTGCCGCCAGCTCCACAGTCGCACTGGAAGTGTCAAATTCCAATACTTTATCGTCCATATTATATTTTTTCAAATAATCCTTAACTTTATCAATTGCCATGTTGTACACTCCTTCTTCTGTTTGAGAATTTATATTGGTGTGATATTTTAAAAACTACTTATTATTATAATCAGATTGTTCTGAATATTCAATCCCCAGTTAGCAGCAATGCATTTTAACACAAAGTAGTATTCTTTTATTATATTTGCATCAATCCGAATAAAATTTTACGCTAGCTAGCAGCAATACAGATCAAGGTTAGCAACAATATAGATCAGGCTCTTATAGCACGAAAAAAAGCCCGGTAATCAATACCAGGCTTTTTTCCGACAAGGTTTAAATTAAGGTTTTTACAAACTCTTTAGAAGGACTAGGAATGACTGCGTAATCCAGTACAAGACCCTCTTCTTTTATTAAAGCAACAGCAGAGCTTACAGATTCTGTAACTGCAGATACTGTTCCTGTTAATAACACATATGATTTACCGCACATACCTCTTGCAATTCTAATTTCAAAAAGGTCTACTTCTGCGGTTTTTGCTGCGTGATCCGCAGCTACAATAGCCGATGCTCCGGTAAAGGTTTCAATTACCCCTAAAGCCTGAACATCTTGGATATCTGCTGTGCAGTTAAGTGCTTTAAATACGGATTCGTGCGGGTTACCCAGCACGAAGCTGTCAATCATGCTTTCCGGATACTCTTTTTTAGCAGCATCTACGGAAACTCTGATTGCACTTAGATCGCCGGTAAATAAGATAATGAATTTACCCGGGCAAACTGTTTGAGCCTGAATCAGCTCAACATCAGCTGTTTTCACAATAAGGTCTGCCGCCTTAATACCTGTGGAAACAGTTTTATATTCCACCATTCCAATTGCTCTCATCGTTCTCATCTCCATTATGATTTAATGCTGATAAAGTTATCAGTAACTGCCGTAATTTTTCCGGCAATACTTGCATGTAAACAGGTTCCTAAAGCGCCTTCCGGCGGTGCAGCGATTTGTTGTCCGACAGTCACCTCATCTCCCACCTTTACAGATGGTACACAAGGAGCACCTATATTCTGACGAAGCATTAATTTTACTTCGTTGATTTCAATCGGACAGCCTTTCATCGGTGCCGGAGTATCAAATTTAGCCAGACCAAGCCTGAGCATCAGACGGTGTTCCGGAACTTTCCGTTCCTCACGCAGACTGTTTGCCACGCCTTTTCCTGCTTTATCCGGTATCTTCACGCCTTTGCTTCTAAGACCCGTTTTATATGCATCCAGTAATCTTCTTGGAGATAAATCCTGATGACAAGAATACAGTTCACATAATCCACATGAACAACAGAAGAAAGAGTTCAGGAACGGCTCTACATTATATGTAGTTCCATTTGCGATCGCTCTCATAAATTCATGAGGTTTAATTGACTGTCCAAGTAAATTTCTAGGACATAAACTTGTACACATGGAGCATTGTGAACAGACAGACATTGCATTTCTAAGGTCTAACTTATTACTTCTCTGTCTCTTAACGATTGGCGGACAGGTAGGCGGCAATACTAATATTGCTTTTGTAGTCTTCGTTACAATATCTCTTGCAGAACAAATGCGTCCCGTCATAGGACCACCCATGATTATCACATGATCTTCCGCAGAGAATCCTCCTGCCATATCTACTAATTCTTTAACCGTAATACCAATCGGTACTTCTACCGTAAGCGGATCGTTTACCAAACCAGCTACTGTTACAAACTTCGTAACTACATTGGTATCGCTTGTCACCTTGCGATACAGGTTCAATACCGTCTCCACGTTAACAACAACACATCCAACCAGGATCGGAATCTTACCCTGAGGTACGATTTTTCCTGTGGTTTCATAAATTAATACAACTTCATCTCCTGCCGGATAGATGTCCGGTAAAATATGAAGGCGAAGTTTATTATAATTACCAATGCAACTGTTTACTGCCTCAATGGAAGCAGTATAAGACTTTTTCACAGCGATGATTCCTTCGTTGGCGCCTAACGTATCAGCAAGCATCTGCATGCCCGAAAGTATTTCGTTTATGTAATCACTCATGAGCTGTCTGTCAACCTTGATCAAAGGTTCACACTCTGCACAGTTCAAAATGATTGTTTCTGCCTGGTCTGAAAGTTTTGCATGAGTCGGGAAACCTGCTCCGCCTGCTCCTACAACACCGCCATCGAATAAAGCCTTTTTCATATCTACTATATTCATTGCGTCCACTCCAACCTATTCTACTATGACTATTTTTTGCGGGTCATCTACAATACCTACAATACATGCATCAATCGGAGAATCCGGATCACCACAGCCAAGCCGCGCAGAACTACCTGTTGTCACCAGTACGATATCACCAATACCGGCTCCTACGTTATCCACAGCAACAAGACGATTACTATTTTCAGTTTTCATCTTTTCCATTGGATCTACGATCAGGAATTTGCTTCCCACAAGATCATTATTCTTTCTTGTACAAATTACCGTTCCAACTACTTTGCCTATAATCATGTTTTCCTCCTATGTCGCACTTGCTGCGTCATTTGCCGTACTGGCTGCATCATCTGACGCATCTGCCACGGCATTACTTTTTCGGGAATATCCGTAAATTCATGTTATTTCCTCATGCAGTCATCCATTATTAAGTGGATTTATACGAATGCCGATCTGGTTTCATCGAATTATTTAATTAAAATTCCCTTATCTTTACCGATACCCAAGCCATTTGCTTCATCGGTATCTATATGCATCTCTAATGTAAATGTATCATCTACTCTGATCACAACATCTTCAAAAACACCGCCGCGGCCGCTGTCAAAGCGTACTTTCACAACTTGTTTGTCTTTTACGCCATATCTGGCTGCATCTGCCGGTGACATATGAATATGTCTTTTGGCAACAATACATCCTTCTTTCAAATATACAACACCTTTTGGACCAACCATTGCAATTGGTGCTGAGCCTGCAAGATCCCCTGACTGACGAACCGGTGGGTTTAATCCCAGACGTATTGCATCTGTCTTGGCAACTTCAACCTGAGACTGGCTTCTCTCCGGTCCCAAAACTCTGACATTTTCAATTGCTCTTAATTTTGTTCCAACGATGGTTACACACTCCTGGGCTGCGAACTGGCCGCCCATAAGTTCTTTTTTCTTATTTAACTGATAGCCCTTACCGAATAAGGTTTCTACATCTTCTCTGCTAAGATGCACATGTCTTGCAGAAATTCCAATAGGAATCTCATCAGCCGGGTTATATACATCAACACTATTTTTTAACTGCTCAGCTACTAACCTTGCAATCTCATCTACTAATTGTTGTTCCTGCATTTTTTCGGTCCCTCTCTTCATGGGGTTATTCAATTCATAGAGCATCCTGGACACAGCTACCATATCCACTATTTTGGATTTCAAAAAATCACATCCTGACTTATAAAGTCAACTGCATGCCTCTTCACAGTCATAATCTCGTCCGTAAAGAAAGCATGCAATATCAAATGTCTATTTGCCCGGGCATGAGCCGAATGGACATACCTGCGGTAGTTTGTTTATTAAAACTGTGGAAGGATCTTTTCTACGTCTGTGTGAGGTCTTGGGATTACATGAACAGCGATAACTTCGCCTAATCTTCCAGCAGAAGCGCTTCCAGCTTCAACAGCTGCCTTAACTGCTCCAACATCTCCACGAACCATAACACTTACAAGACCGGAACCGATTTTCTCTGTTCCTACTAAAACTACATTAGCTGCTTTTAACATAGCATCTGCTGCTTCGATTGAAGCAATAAGTCCTCTTGTTTCTATCATTCCTAATGCCTGAAGTTCCATTCTGATATCCTCCTTAATCACTGGTTTTGCTGCCGGTGGGGCAGCACTCGCATTTTTGCGGGTTGTTCTTGGTTTTCTTTTTGCAGGAGCTTTCGCAGCTGCGGTTTTTACATTCTTTTCATCGGCCATATCTTTTACCTCGATTTATCCTGAAGTATTAGAACCCGTTTAAAACAGATTTTAATCTTCCTGTAGAAACTTATATTTCTTTCTACTGATTTCTACAAGGTTCATCGTTTCTTCATGTGGATTTGCTATTACTGCAGATGCCACAATATTGCCTACTGCACTTCTCTTCGCAGACTCTATTGCTTCCGTTACCGCAGAAACATTGCCTTGAACGATTATGGTTACCAGTCGTCCGCCTAACTTCTTTTCCCAAGTCAGGAACTTGATATCCGCTGTTTTCAGCATGACATCAAGAGCCTGAATCGCATCCGTAATATTAGGTAATTCAATTAATCCAATTGATTTCATATATCTTTCCTTCTGTTTTCAGGATATTGGAGCACGTTTTAGATGCTTGGTAATATTTTTTCTACGTCTGTGTGAGGTCTTGGGATAACGTGTACTGCAACTAACTCGCCAAGTTTTCCTGCTGCTGCTGCGCCTACTTCTGTAGCTGCTTTAACAGCTCCAACATCTCCACGAACTAAAACTGTTACAAGACCTGAACCGATTTTTTCTGTTCCTACTAACTGAACGTCTGCTGCTTTCACCATAGCGTCAGATGCTTCAATTGCTGCTACTAAACCTCTTGTTTCTACCATTCCTAAAGCTTCCTGTGTCATTATAAAAATCCTCCTTAATTAACCTTGTTGTTTTGTGGCATCCGATATTTCTTTATTTTATCTACTCTAAACATTTATTCTACACTATATTGCACTTAATCTCAACATCTTTTCAGTATCCTCTGATGGAGCTGGGATAATATATCTCGTTACAACACCTGTAATACTGTTTGCTGCTTCTTCAGCCGCATCCATTGCAGCATTTACATCTGCAACACCGCCTCTGATTTTTAAGCAAGTAATAAGGGGTACCGGTAACGCATCTGCATTTGCAGGTTTGTTCTTGTCGATGGATTCGATTCGGACATTTGCCGCTTTTGCTGCTGCATCCGCTGCCACAAATGCTGCTACGCATCCAAACACTTCTAAAATTCCTGCTGCTTCACGCATGGCCTAACACACTCCTTTCAACTTACTCATTGATGATAGCGATCTTAAGACCTTCCATCTTCAGATTTGTTACATGAGCTTCATTAATTTCACTTAACGGGAACTTATGTGTAATCAGTTTCTTCATAGGAAGTCCGATTGCCTGAGCACCCTTTAAGAATTCAAATGTTGTTGCGTAATCTCTGAGTGTATATACCCAGGAACCAACGATTGTGATTTCTTTGGAGCAGATATCAAAGTGAGGATTGATTGTTGCATCTCCACCATTGATAAAGAATCCAAGTTCACAAAGTCCGCCGCCGTTACGGATGAATTTGTAGATATTTGCATGAGCGATTGGAGATCCGGTACACTGGAATGCAAAGTCTGCAAGGTATCCGCCAAATGCTGCTTTAACGCCTTCTGCAAGAGCTTCAATTCCTTTGTGGTCTTTGAAGTTTACAGTTTCAGTCGCACCCATTTCTTTTGCGAAATCAAGTCTCTTCTGCTCGCCGTCTACTGCAACAATATTCTGAATTCCCATTGTCTTTAAGATTGAGATACAGATCAAACCGATCGGTCCGCATCCCTGAACAACAACTCTGCTGTTGAATCTTAAGATTCCAGTCGTTTTTGCTCTTTCTACAGCATGGATTAATACTGCACATGGCTCAATTAAGATTCTGGACTCTAAATCCAGTTCACTTACGTTAAATACGGTAGAACCTTTACGGATTACCAGGTAATCTGCAAACCATCCGTTCAGATGAACATCATCATCCGGAAGTAAGCCGTATACATCAGCTCCGCCAACGTTTTGTTTATTTAAGTCGAACATTGTAATGTCCGGATCATCTTTGAAAATCATACAGGTAACAACTTTATCGCCAAGTCCAAGAGCTTTTCCTGCGCTGTCTTTTTTCACGTTTTTACCGATTTTAACAATTTCGCCGGTTCCTTCGTGTCCAAGTACAACTGGAATTAAACCAAATGGATCTCTTTTGAATTCGTGTGCATCTGTACCGCATACGCCGCATCCTTCTACTTTAACCAGGATGTCGTCATCGCCGATTTCAGGAATCGGGAATTCTTTGATATCATAATGTTCTAATGCTGTCAGCATCGCTACCTTTGAAGTTGCCGGAATAGTTCCAGCTGCTTTAACAGGAGCTGCTGCCGGTGCTGCACTGACAGGATTTCCCTGCATTTCAGAAAGCACTTGTTTTACGATTTCTTCTATATTCATTTCCACGTCTATCACTCCTTATCTGATGCAAAGTGCATCGCCCATTACACATCTTCTGCTCTTTGTAAAGTTTTTAGCGGAGGTCAATCCTTCACCTGTACGGCTGCAGATTGTGAAAGTAGGATATCCTTCTCCTCCAAATCCAAGCGCTGCATAAGATGGGGCATTTTTCACAAAGATCGCGGTGTCGATCATTTTACCAAACTTTGTAAGGTTATTTACATTTGTTGAATGCATATGTGCGGAATGTCTGTTGCCATGTTCTAATTCAACGGCGATACCCATACCCTCTTCTACATTCTTTACTCTTACGATACCCAGAATCGGCATCATAAGCTCTTCCCAGATCATAGGATTTGTTTTTTCACCTTCGAATATGATACAACGGATTTCATCGCCAACCGTAACTCCGATTTTGCTAAGAAGAACTTTTGCACTGCGTCCAACGCACTGTCTGTTCAGGGTTCTCTTACCGTTTTTCTCATTAAAAACAGTCTTAATTAACTTCTGAACTTCTTCTGCGTTTGCATGATAACATCCAACCTGTTCCATATGGTAGATCAGCTCGTCCGCTATCATATCAACTGCAACAACTTCCTTTTCAGCAATACAAGGCAGGTTATTGTCAAATGTACATCCATTGATGATATCTTCCGCAGCTTTCGGGATATTAGCTGTTTCATCAACTAAAACAGGTGGATTTCCTGCGCCCGCTCCCATTGCTCTCTTACCGGAAGAAAGAACGGTGGTAACTACACCCGGGCCTCCTGTTGCTACTAATAATGAGATATCTTTATGTGAGAAAATTACTTTGCTGACTTCCATAGTCGGTTCTGTTACAGCAACGGCTATATTTTCCGGTCCGCCTACTTCAACACTGGCTCTGTTGATCATATCAATTGCCAGATTTGAAACATTTTTAGCAGATGGATGTGGTGCAAATACAACTGTGTTTCCTGCAGCAATCATTCCGATAGAATTACATACTACGGTTTCCGTAGGATTTGTAGACGGACAAACTGCGCCGATTACTCCGAACGGTCCCATTTCTACCAGAGTAAGTCCTCTGTCTCCTGACCATGCTACTGTAGAGAGATCTTCAGTTCCAGGAGTCTTTTCTGCAACCAGCTGGTGTTTCAAAATTTTATGTCCTACATTTCCCATTCCGGTTTCTTCTACACCCAGTTCTGCAAACATTTTTGCATTTTCCAGTGTTTTCTTACGGATATTGGAGATGATCTTTTCACGAAACTCTAATGGCATTGGCTGAATTTCTTTCTGGGCTTCTTTTGCTGCTGCAATCGCATCATTAATATCATCAAATACACCCAGTAATTTTTTAGAAGATCCTGCCGGTTTATCCGCCGTCGTACCCATGCCTTTTAACACGCTTCGAACAATATCTTGAATTTCTTGTTCGTTAATAGCCATTATGTGGTACCCCCTTATTTCATCTGAGCAAGGATTTTCTTTGTCACTTCTGCAACGATTGCTTCAACGCTAGGTTCGTCAGCTTTTGCTGATCCACAGTTGCAGCCTTCTGCTGAGTGGCATCCACCGCCGCATTTTCCGCCTAATTCAGCGCAGATATTTGCAGGATGTTTTCCAGGAAGACCCATCTGTCTTCTGATTTCATATAATTTAGCGATCTGCTCTTTGTCAAATTCCTTTGGTCCGCCAAGCATTTTGGATTTGTATAATAATTCTGCATAGAATTCAACAGATTCCATTTTGTGGTAAGCTGCTAACAGATCTGTGCTCCATGTTAATGCTCCGTGGCTTTCCAGTAATACTGCATCATAATATGGTAAGTATTTTTCTACGTTATCCGGAATTTCAACTGTAGAAGGTGTACCGTATTCAGCGATCGGAACGCATCCTAAAGCGATAACTGCTTCTGGCATGATCGGCTGTGTTAAAGGAATTCCTGCGATTGCAAAGCTTGTTGCAAATGTAGGATGAGCATGTACTACTGCTCCAACATCCGGTCTTTTTTCGTAAACTCTCATATGCATTTTGATTTCAGATGAAGGTTTGAAGTTTCCGTTTGCCTGAAGAACATTTCCTTTTGCATCTACTTTACAGATAAATTCTGGAGTCATGAATCCTTTGGAAACACCTGTTGGTGTACATAAGAACTCGTTATCACTAATCTTTACTGAAATGTTACCGTCGTTTGCAGCAACCATATTTCTGTCGTAAATTCTCTTACCGATCTCACAAATTTGTTTTTTGATTTCATATTCATTAGCCATGAAAAAAATCCTCCTTACATGTTTGTTTGTGTTGTTTTATTTTTGGTTTAATTTATTTTAACACGAATGCCACTAAAAATCAACATCTTTCTCAAGAATTTTTAGAACAAAAAAAACCCTGTAAAATACAGGGTTTCAGAGGAATTAACAGATTTTGGGGACAGGGTTTTCTTCACTCCACACAATACCACGCAATCCCAAATTCAAAGATTTGATAAAAATTTATCATTGTATCATACCGTGCTTATAGAATACATATTGGTTTCTGCCCCGGCGTTTTGCTTCGTATAAAGCAAGATCTGCTTTTTTGTATAATCCGTCAAAATCTATTCCATCTTTGGGATACACGGCAATCCCCAGACTGCCGGTAATATTATAGGCGCTGCCCGTAGAAAATGCCAGTTTCTTCAGTAGGAAATCCAGACGTTCCTGTAATACATTTTCATCCGGCACATCTTTTAAGAATGCGATAAATTCATCCCCTCCCAAACGCCCCAGAATGTCATCCGCACGCAGGGATTCCTTTAACTTGCTGGTTATCACTGACAGAACCCAGTCTCCAAACTGATGTCCTTTGTTGTCGTTTAATTCTTTAAAATGATCAATATCGATCATGATAAAGATATGTCTGCTGTTTGGCTGGCTTTTATCCAATACATCCGTGACCTGGTCAATGATCGCCCGCCTGTTGAGCACCCCGGTCAGCGGATCCCTTCTTGAACGCTCATGCAGTTCCAGGGCTTTGCGTTTTTCTTTGTCAATATCCGTTATCAGTATAAACGCTTTGATGTGATCCGAATAGGGGTCGGGCAGCATCTGAAGGGATGCCATAACCCAGTATACATTTCCATCCTTTGCATAACGCTGGCATTCCATTTTCATTTCCCGCTTCCCGTTGTGGAACTGGCGGATCATTTCACTCCTGCAGAATAACTCTACATAACCCTGCCTGTCCTCCGGCACGATCAGGTTATCCACTACATATTCTAATGTTTTGTCATAAGATTCCACCGCTTCTTCCGGCAGCATATTATTGGAATCTGTCCGGACACTCTCCAGTATATTTTTCGTAATATCGCATTCATAATAAGCCACTGCCTTTTCCTGCTGGGACTGATTGAACTGACTCCACTTTTCAAATGCAATTTCTTTTTCCCGCTGTTCACTGATATCCTCAAAGGACACGATTGCATGCAGCGGCAGCCCGTCTCTGTTAAACACCATGGAAAAGGAACATTCATACCAGGTATACGCCCCGGTCTTATTTCGAAAATGTAAAATTGCCGTTCCTTTCGGCTGTCCTTCCAGCATACGGTCATAAAAAGTAATGAATTCTGATCTGCTCTCTTTTGCAGGATAGGTATCTGCAATACTCTCAGGCAGATTTTCCACTTTGACCGGAAGTCCCAGTTCCTGAGCCGTATCCTCTGATAACACGGCGGTTCGTGTAATCGGGTAAAACCGGAAAGCAAAACGCCTGGCATGTCCAAGGAGCAGAACTTTCTCTTTTTCTCCCATTTTAAGGAGCTCAATCGCTTCCATCCGTTTACTGATATCCAAAACGATGCAGTTTAGACAGTTTTCATCGTCAGGATCCGCCATACACTTTATCAGATTCCAGAGAACGCTTCCGGTTCTATGTAATGCTTTTACTTCTATATCTATATAATCTAAACACTTATTCTTAAATCTGTCTATTTTCTCTTTTGCCTGCGGCCAGTCAGCCGGATATATGATATCACTCATTGCAGTGAATCCTGCAGATTCTGCTTCATGGGGTACGTACCCATAACTCTGGTAAAAGAAGTCATTCGCACTCACAATCGTCAGAACGTCATCATTTCTAATTTTGCAGAAACCACATGGAAGATTGTCAACTTTTGTGACATACTCCTCCCCATTTTCCCGCATATCTGATCTCCTCCTGTCAATGGAATTAAATTTCCATCAATTTTGATTTTCATTATAGAACATTTTATCAACAAATACAACTCAATAAACAGGCTGAATTTCTTATTATTTTTTTAGCTTTGTCTGAAATTGTCATTTTGTATGGTATTATCGATTTTACCCTGTGATTTCTAAGGAAAATCGCGCAAAATAAGTCATGTATCCTCGAAAAAAGCAGAATGATTTTTTTAAATATATTTCCCCTTGCATTTTTCCAATTTTCGGTTACAATAGAAGGGACTATGCAATATGATTTTTATATAGAAAGATAAAAAGAGGTTCGAGAACATGATAAGTGCAAATAATGTAACACTTCGAATTGGTAAAAAAGCGTTGTTTGAAGATGTAAACATTAAATTTACAGAAGGAAACTGCTATGGTTTAATCGGTGCCAATGGTGCGGGTAAATCTACATTCTTAAAAATTTTATCCGGACAGTTAGATACAACCCAGGGTGATATTGTCATTACACCGGGACAGCGTCTCTCTTTCTTACAGCAGGATCATTTTAAATATGATGAGTATTCTGTACTTGATACCGTCATTATGGGAAATAAGAGACTGTATGCGATTATGAAAGAAAAAGAAGCCATCTATGCAAAAGAAGATTTTACGGAAGAAGATGGTATCCGGGCAAGTGAGCTGGAAGGCGAATTTGCAGAAATGAACGGCTGGGAATCAGAATCAGATGCCGCCCAGTTATTAAACGGACTTGGCATTGAAACGGATCTTCACTACGCAATCATGAAAGATCTTAAGGGCAGTGAAAAAGTGAAGGTACTTCTTGCCCAGGCGTTATTCGGCAATCCCGACATTCTTCTTCTGGATGAGCCTACTAACCATTTGGATCTGGATGCTATTGAGTGGCTGGAAGAATTCCTGATCAACTTTGACAATACGGTTATCGTGGTATCCCATGACCGTTATTTCCTGAATAAAGTATGTACCCATACTGCTGATATCGACTATGGCAAGATTCAGCTTTACGCCGGAAATTACGATTTCTGGTATGAATCCAGCCAGCTGCTGATCAAACAGATGAAAGAAGCAAACAAGAAGAAAGAGGACAAGATCAAAGAATTACAGGATTTTATCTCCCGCTTCAGTGCAAATGCTTCCAAATCCAAACAGGCTACTTCCAGAAAACGTGCTTTGGAAAAAATCGAACTGGATGCGATCCGTCCTTCCAGCCGTAAATATCCATATATTGATTTCCGCCCAAGCCGTGAGATCGGAAATGAAGTTCTGACCGTAGAAGGTCTTTCCAAGACCATCGATGGTGTGAAAATCCTGGACAACCTGTCCTTTACATTAAATCATGACGATAAAGTTGCGCTGGTAGGCGGAAACGAACTGGCAAAAACGGTTCTTTTCAAAATTTTATTGGGTGAAATGGAACCGGACTCCGGATCTTACAAATGGGGGATTACCACTTCCCAGGCTTATTTTCCAAAAGACAGTACCAAAGAATTTGACAATGACTACATTATCGTAGACTGGTTAACCCAATACTCTGAAATCAAAGATGCTACTTACGTGCGCGGTTTCCTTGGACGTATGCTTTTTGCAGGTGATGACGGAGTGAAAAAAGTCAAGGTATTATCCGGTGGTGAAAAAGTGCGCTGCCTCTTATCTAAAATGATGATCTCCGGTGCAAACGTTTTGATCCTGGACGAGCCAACCAACCATCTGGATATGGAATCCATTACCGCGTTGAATAACGGTCTGATTAAATTCCCGGGAGCGATCATGTTTGCATCCCATGACCACCAGATCGTTCAGACTACCGCTAACCGAATCATGGAAATCATGCCGGGCGGTGCCCTGATCGATAAAATCACTACTTATGACGAATATCTTGCAAGTGATGAAATGGCTAGAAAACGTCAGGTATACTCAACAGAAGGCGATTTAGACGATAATTAAAATCATGCATTAAAAAAGAGACTGAGCGAAATCAGTCTCTTTTTCTGCCATCTGCCAGTTTCTCTGAGCATTTGTATGCGGCCTTTTCTAAATCGTTGATTACTGTTTTACTGTACTTCCTGTTTTGTGCATTTAATCATCTTTGTACTTTCGCATTCTGCATCACAATGTTTACCTCTGCTTCCATCTCTGTCATCGGTTCTGACTCCTTAGCCGTCTTCATCTGTGTACAGGCTGTGGCGTTGCACAATACCATTAACAAGAAACCCATTATTGCTATTTTCTTCTTCATCTTCATCCCTCCAGAAAATTACAAACAAGTTTACATGTTCATCTCCAAATATTATAAGCAGCAAATGGAAAATCTGTCTGTAGGTTCAGGTAAAGAATTTGTAAAATTTGAAACTGCACAGCTGGTCTGTCTATATTTTAATTGTATGTATAATTTAAAGATATGTCAAGTATTATGAGAAATTTCTAAATTGGATGAGGCGCTGATTAGGACACTTTGTGTATGATAAGTAGTGTACCGGAAAGAAAAGGGCAAACGGCATCCATTTGTCCTTTTCCAATTCCCGTCACTTAATGCACAGGAAATTTGTCAAATTCCGGATTCGTAAAATAATAATTATTGGAATCCATCTTTTCTTTTGTTTTCTCAAGTGCCTCTCCAAACCGCTGGAAGTGCACGACTTCTCTTGCTCTTAAAAACTGAATTGGTTCTCTGATCTCGGGATTTTGAACCAGCCTCAAAATGTTATCATAGGTGGTTCTGGCTTTTTGTTCGGCAGCCAAATCTTCAAACAGGTCTGTGATAGCATCTCCTTTTGACTGGAACTCACAGGCATTAAAAGGAACTCCCCCTGCTGCCTGGGGCCAGAGTGCAGTGGTATGGTCAATATAATAAGCATCAAACCCGGCTGTTTTTGCTTCATCCACTGTAAGATTTTTTGTCAGCTGGTAAATCATGGAACATATTATTTCCAGATGTGCCAATTCTTCCGTTCCAATATCGGTTAATAATCCCGCAACCTCTTTGTCAGGCATAGTATAACGCTGGGACAGATACCGCATAGATGCTGCCAATTCTCCGTCCGGACCGCCAAACTGGCTGATTATCAATTGCGCTGTTTTGGGGCAGGTCTGGGTTATTTTTACCGGAAACTGTAATCTTTTTTCATAAGTCCACATTACACAAGCCCCCCTTCCCAAGGTGTTCTTCCATCTACCCAGGTAAAATGACGTTGTCCGTCATAAGAACACTCAGAATTTGCTTCATGAATCCCTTCTGCCTTTACACAGTCGATGGTAAGAGGTTCAAATTTAGATTCAAACTCTTCCATCAGAGCTTTCCTTTTTCCAAGGTACTGTCCAAACAGATCCAGTGCCTGGGTATCCGTTGGATGGGTATCCAGGTATAGAGTTAAATCATTGACACAGAAACTAACTGCATCTAATTCATTCAACAAGGCATTCCTATCTTCCATTATCGGCACCTCCTGCATAAAAAGGCAGATCCAGATCCGGGAATATGGTTCCACGCTTCAGAGCCTCTTGTGGTTCATACACTGCTCCAAACGTCTGCTTTGGTACGGTTGCCATTGCCAGAATACAAGTACAGCTTTGTGAAAAGCAAGCAGATTTTCCTTCCTGACTGCAAGAACATTCCATAACATCATTCTCCTTTCAGATTTCTGTTGATGACTAAAATTTCGTCATCATTTTTATTATGTCTGAAATTGTCGTTTTTACCACAGGGATTTCTTGCAGATATGTCATAAAATTCAAAAAAGCAAAGACGCTGTCGTCTCTGCTTTCTAATTTTTTTGATTTTTATATTACCTGTTTTTATATTTAGATTTTATTTTTTGCTTATATTTCTATGCGATTGCATAATTACGTGCTATTTGACCAACTCTTATATTCAACAGCTGCACGATTGACACGACAACCTGCTGGCAAAGAGAAATAATGTATTTCACATCCTCTTCTACGGAACGCTTGAATTTCAGATATTCCCGATGTGAAGTTTCAATAAAATGGAACAGAGCTTCTGCGGTCTTGAAAGTTTTCATCTCTTTCTGCTGTCTCAATGCTTCTCCACTTTTGATATACTCTTTTAAATATTTTTTCAAATGTTTTTCATAAATACAATGATCTTTTAAATTTCCATCATAAGTATCATTATGGGGAAACGTAAAATAGTCAGCTACATAATGGATCACTTCTCCAATACGCCTCCAGTATACCCGTTCATTTCTTCCAAATATATCACAATCCTCCGTAAGATTACGGATATCCTCACGTACCTGATCAAATGTTCCAAAAAACTCATGTTTCTTAGTCAAAAAAGAAGGCTTACAGTCTGGAAGTATACTTCCCAGATAAAATGCTTTCTTATGGTTATCAAGCTCCTGGGTGTTCAGATTATTAACAATATATCTCGCTACCGAGATATGAGATTTTTTTCTCAATGGATTTGGCCTCCTGGCTTTTGCTTAACCTTTTTTGCTACCTTTTTCATTGTAGCCTTTTCAAAGTAAAAAAGCAAGTTAAAATTGTGTAAAAACCATAACACATTTTAACAATCTTGTTAGAATATTCTTATGCACTATCTACAAGCTGAATATATCTATAAAAACAATTAGATAAATCTCGGTTCCTTTTTTTGTTATATTTGGAAGATTTCAACAGTAGCATTTTCATAAATGGTAATATGTTCTAAAAAATTTAAAAAAGTCTGGATACTAATTTCAGGAAACACCTGTTATTCAGATCCAGACTCTTCTATCTTAAGTTTTAAACAGTTGCTATATCGATTAATGTAAGCTTTTCGATATCAGTATTTTCAAGGCTGGTAATCAACGCTTCTGCCGTGTCCAGAGAAGTCAGGACATTTACGCCGGTTTCAATGGCATTACGGCGGATCAGGAAACCATCCTTTGCACGTTCCACCCCTGGTGATGGTGTATCGATAACCAGATCGATTTCATGTCCCAGTATTAAATCCATTAAGTTTGGTGATTCCTGCTCAATTTTATTGATACGGATTGCATGAACGCCATTTTCATTTAATTTCTTTGCAGTACTTCTGGTTGCGTATATTTTATAACCGATTGCTTCAAATCTTCTTCCAATCTCTACTGCATCTTCTTTGTCTGCATCCTTCACAGTCATAATCATATTTTTATATTTCGGAAGGTTTATGCCCGCCCCCAAAAATGCTTTGTAAAGTGCTTCATCAAAGGTTTTTGCAATACCCAGACATTCCCCTGTGGATTTCATTTCCGGTCCAAGGCTGATATCGGCACCGCGGATTTTTTCAAAAGAGAATACCGGCATCTTGATTGCAATATAGTCAGCTTCCGGCTGTAATCCGGCTTTATAGCCCAGATCTTTTATCTTAGCGCCTAAGATTACTTTTGTCGCAAGCGGAACAATTGGAATTCCGGTAACCTTGCTGATATATGGCACGGTTCGGCTGGAACGGGGATTTACCTCAATTACATATACCTCTTCCTGACAAACAATAAACTGAATATTTATCAATCCGATTACATGCAGTGACTGTGCCAGCTTTTTCGTATAATCTTCGATCTTAGCCTTAACATTTTCACCCAGGCTCTGTGCCGGATATACAGAAATACTGTCACCGGAATGAATACCTGCCCGCTCGATATGCTCCATGATTCCCGGGATTAAGATATCATCTCCGTCACATACCGCATCGACTTCTATTTCTTTACCAACCAGGTATTTATCCACCAGAATCGGATGTTCCTGAGCGATACGGTTGATGATACCGATAAATTCATCTACATCTTCGTCATTAATTGCGATCTGCATTCCCTGTCCGCCCAATACGTAAGAAGGTCTTACCAGTACGGGATACCCCAGATCATTTGCCGCTTTCTTCGCTTCTTCTGCTGTGTATACCGTATGACCTGCCGGTCTTGGAATCTGGCATTCTTCCAGAATTTTGTCAAACAGTTCCCGGTCTTCAGCCGCATCCACATTTTCAGCGGAAGTACCCAGGATCGGTACACCCATTTTCATCAGCGCTTCCGTAAGCTTAATGGCAGTCTGTCCGCCAAACTGTACCACCGCTCCGTCCGGCTTTTCAAAACGCACGATATTTTCCACATCTTCCGGTGTCAGCGGTTCAAAATAGAGTTTATCTGCAATATCAAAATCGGTACTTACCGTTTCCGGATTATTATTTACAATAATGGTCTCATAGCCTTCTTTTGAAAATGCCCAGGTACAATGTACAGAGCAGAAGTCGAATTCAATTCCCTGTCCGATTCTTATAGGTCCGGATCCTAATACCAGAACCTTTTTACGGTCGTTGGTTTCAATTGCTTCATTTTCACTGCCGAATACAGAGTAGTAATATGGCGTGCTTGCTGCAAATTCTGCTGCACAGGTATCTACCATCTTATATGCCGCAACAATTCCGTTTTCGTAACGCAGGTCACGGATTTCTTTCTCTGTCTTTCCCGTCAGCGCTGCAATTACATTATCCGGGAATTCGATTCGTTTTGCTTCTTCCAGTAATTCTGTTGTTAATTCCTGGCTCTTAAGCGCCTGCTCCATTTCCACCAAGATAGCAAGCTTATCGATAAACCAGATATCAATCTTGGTGATATCATGAATGACTTCATAGGAAATTCCCTGGCGGATTGCTTCTGCAATTACCCAGATTCTCCTGTCGTCGATTTTCCCAAGCTGCTTCAACAGGTCATCCCCATGAAGATTTGAGAAATCATATGACATCAAGCTGTCCACGTGCTGTTCCAGGGAGCGGATCGCTTTCATAAGCGCACCTTCAAAATTATTGCAGATGCTCATAACTTCTCCCGTTGCTTTCATTTGTGTGGTAAGGGTTCTCTTCGCACTGATGAATTTATCAAACGGAAGTCTTGGGATTTTAACTACACAATAGTCCAGCATAGGTTCAAAGCTGGCATATGTTTTTCCAGTTATGGCATTCTTTATTTCATCCAGCGTGTATCCCAGCGCGATTTTAGCTGCAACTTTCGCAATTGGATATCCGGTTGCTTTGGATGCCAGAGCTGAAGAACGGCTAACTCGTGGATTAACCTCAATTACACAGTATTCAAAGCTGGTTGGATGTAATGCATACTGAACGTTACAGCCTCCGGTGATCTCCAGTTCACTGATAATATTCAGGGCAGAGGTACGGAGCATCTGGTATTCCTTATCACCCAGTGTCTGTGACGGCGCTACTACGATACTGTCTCCGGTGTGTACGCCTACCGGATCTAAATTTTCCATATTACAAACGGTAATAACGTTTCCTGCGCTGTCACGCATTACTTCATATTCAATTTCTTTCCATCCGGAGATACAGCGTTCTACCAATACCTGTCCTACACGGCTCAAACGCAGACCATTTCCCAGAATCTCAACCAGTTCCTCGACATTTGCGGCAATACCGCCGCCGCTGCCGCCCAGGGTATAAGCCGGTCTTAAAACGATGGGATAACCAATGGTGCTTGCAAACGCAATACCGTCTTCAATATTTTCCACAACCATGGAAGCTGCAACCGGCTCTCCGATTTTTTCCATCGTGCTCTTAAACTCCAGGCGGTCTTCTGCCTTTTTAATCGTCATGGAGGTGGTACCGATTAATTTTACATTGTTCTTATCAAAGAAGCCTTCCTCGTCCAGTTCCATTGCCAGATTCAGACCTGCCTGTCCGCCAAGGGTCGGCAGCACGCTGTCCGGTCTTTCTTTTAAAATCAATTGTTTCACAACTTCTGTTGTAAGAGGTTCAATATAGACTTTATCGGCAATCTGCTTATCTGTCATAATCGTTGCCGGATTGGAATTCAGCAGTACAACTTCCAGGCCTTCTTCTTTCAGAGAGCGGCATGCCTGTGTACCTGCATAATCAAATTCTGCAGCCTGTCCGATAATAATCGGACCGGATCCAATAACTAATACTTTTTTAATTTCAGAATTCTTTGGCATTATTTTGTCTCCTCCATCATTTTCATAAACCGGTCAAATAAGTATCCTGAATCTAACGGTCCCGGACAAGCCTCCGGATGGAACTGTACGGTAAAGATATTCTTACCTGTGTATGCCAGTCCTTCATTTGTTTCATCGTTTACATTTACAAATGCAGGTACCGCAACAGCCGGATCCAAATTGTCTGTATCTACCACGTAACCATGATTCTGTGAAGAAATGTATACTCTTCCTGTTGCCAGATCTTTCACGGGATGATTTCCGCCGCGATGTCCGTATTTCATTTTATGGGTATCTGCACCGGTAGCCAGTGCCATTAACTGATGTCCAAGGCAGATGGCAAAAATCGGAATCTCAGAGTGGTATAACTTCTTGATTTCTTCTATAATGGAGGTACACTCTTTGGGATCTCCAGGTCCGTTGGAAAGCATAATGCCATCCGGATTAGATGCCATGATTTCACTTGCTGGAGTCAGTGCCGGATATACGGTCACTTCACATCCCAGCTGATTCAAAGAACGTGCTATATTTCTTTTCGCTCCTAAGTCTAACAGGGCAACCTTCGGGCCATTCCCTTCCAGGACATATTTTTCCCTGCAGGAAACTTTTTCTACAACTTTTCCTGTAGTGTATGCTTTTAATCTGGGGATGATCTCTTCTATATGATAATGCTCATTCGTGGTTATCATACCGTTCATGGTACCTTTTTCACGAAGGATCTTCGTAAGCGCTCTGGTATCAATTCCTGCAATTCCCGGTATATCATGCTTTTTCAGAAATTCCTGAATGGTTCCTTCGCTTCTGAAGTTGCTTGGAATCCTGGATAACTCACGCACAATGTATCCGTCCGGCCATGGCCTTGCAGATTCCATATCCTCATGGCAGATACCATAGTTGCCAATCAGCGGGTAAGTCATTACCACTGCCTGTCCGGCATAAGAGGGATCTGTCAGAACCTCCAGATATCCTGTCATGGATGTATTAAATACGATCTCACTGATCATTTCCTTTTCGGCGCCGATACTGGTTCCGGTAAATACAGTTCCATCTTCTAATATTAGAAAAGCTTTCATATGCCACCTTGCCCTTTCTTTTTCTTTTAATTATAGTAACCATTTTGTGCGAAAAATACTTTCGTTCATTACTATTCACGGCCGGAGAGGCCACTCATAGTAACGATTCGGAGCGATATTTAAAGTTTTGCTACGCAAAAATCGCCCCTCACTCCTGAATCATGTTCTCACGGAATGCGCAGTTCAGCGCATTCCTGGCTGTGAATAGTAACTTTCGTTCCTATCTTCGCGCAAAAAAAAAGAGAACGCCACTAAAATCTCAGGCTCCTATAGCCGCAAAATTTTGCCATGCGCTCCCCCTCGAGTCAAACTTGGAAGTCTAAATCCAAATTCAGGCTTCTTTGTATCACCACACTATAGGTTCTCAAATTGTTAAGATTCTACCATATCTCCCGACACATTTCAACCTTTTTTTCAATAAATTTTTGGAAATATTTTTTGATTCATAATTTAGTATTGCAGCTTCCAAGCTCTAAACCGCTATTTATACTGGATTGGTATGATTTTCTTGTCAGAATCAATAAAATTTTCACTTCAAAAAAAGTCCCTGTAATAAAAACCAGACAGGCGGCACAAGCAGAGCCGGCAGCATATTCAGTGCTTTACAATCTTTTATTTTTAAAATGGAAAGTCCCGAACTGGCAATAAGAAACCCTCCCACTATGGAGATCTCCGTCAAAAGTTCCGGCGTTAAAAATCCAGACAGTAGTCCTGCCCCCAGATAAATACTTCCCTGCCATACAAACAATACCCCTGCGGTAATTGCCATCCCGATTCCATATGTGGAAGCAAGTACCATAGAAGTCACAAAATCCAGCGCAGCATTGGTGAATAAGTAAGTATTATCTCCATGGAGTGCACTTTCCATCGGGCCCAGTATGGATAAGGTACCAATACAGAATAATAAAATTCCGGTAGCCAGCCCCTGCCCCAGATTGCTGCTGGAAAATTTATTCGTTAACCGCGCAAACCTTCCATCAATATCCAGCATTGTACCGAGCAGGCTGCCAATTGCCAGACTGATAATAAACAATACCGGGAACTGGCTCTTTGGCATATTCTGAACAATTGCATTAATGCCAAGCCCTGCTGCAGCCAGACCCATGGCGTTAAACAGAGCTCCCTGATATTCTTCTTTAATTCCCTTCTTTAACAGGCTTCCGATTACGCAGCCTGCCAGAATTGTACCTGTATTTACAATCGTTCCAATCATAATAAATTTTCTCCTTCTGCACCCAGTAATCCATCCTGACAAAAACCAGACTGACAGTGCTGAATCGTTTCTGGCAGGATGGACTACTAGTATCATTGATGGTGGACTAGGTTTTACAAAAATATAAACCCTCCAGCAGATAGAGGGTCAAGAGATTTGTATCTGTGAAATTTACAAACTTTTAAATGGAATCTGTAATTCCGTTACATACCTGGATGAATCATTTGTCATTCCGGCATCAATCAGGGTTATTTCCACGGAATCTCCATCCGGTTCATATCCACGCTGCTCCATATAGGAGAGTAATTCCAGATAATAACTTTTGGCTTCCTCATGGGTTCCCTGATACCTTATGGTTACATAGTCCGATTCTTTTAAAAATATGGTGTCTCCCCTGTAATCATCCTCTTGTTCCAGCAGTACAAAAATCCCGGAAAACTTTTCAAATCTGCGCATTAACAAATCTTTCCTGGAAACGGACACACCCACTTTGCCAAGAAACATCACTGCATTTAATTTATTATGACGCTCCAGTTCACGGATTGGATATTCCAGGTCCCCTCCTACCGGGATCTCTTTTCTGAGATATGCGGCTTTTCTCAGGGAAATCTGCTTCTCTATAATCCGGTCATACACAGTTTCCACTGCATCCTGGATCTGCGTCAGTCTTCTCTGAAGCTTTTTTTCCACCAGTTCCAGTTCTCTTTTCCGGGCTGCAATCTCTTCCTGCTGCCCCCTTAATATGGTAACCATCTGGTCAATGTCCTTATTTCCAAAGAAATCGGCGATTTTCTCAATGGGCATGTTAAGTGCCCGGAGATATTTTATCGTATTCAGACGTTCAAACTGTCTGGTTGAATAATAGCGGTATCCGGTTACGGGATCAGTCCGTTCCGGCTTTAGCAATCCGATTCCATCGTAATACCGCAAAGTGCGTATATTAACATCAAATAATTTTGCAACTTCTCCGATTGTAAATAATTCTTTCATAAATGCTGTCTCTGCCTGTATAATTCTTTCAGATCTTCTATTGCCATTCCCATGTCTAATATGTGAAATCCAAAATAAATTTCATTCATAATCTGCGCGTCTGCCTGGTCAAAAATATCACGGCTTTTTTCTCCCGTCATATAATGCCAGCACCGGTATAGATAGCCGCTCCAATACATCACTTCATTGGTATACTTATTGCCGGCACCTTTCAGGCCTCCGGCTTCCTGTCCCAATAATTCCAGCAGGTAGGCTTCCCCCGCCCATTGAAGTCTGTCATAGTCCTCATCCAGCCCTGCTGCCACACTGCTCTTCATAAATACTTTTATAAAATCAGGGCTGTCATATCCCATTTTCAGGGAAAGTTCAAATAACCGCCCCTGTATATTGCAGAGCTGTCGTTCCGGCAGGCTTAAGTTTTTCATCATATACGGCCGCCCCCATTCAGTATTTCATCAAAATAGCGGCCCTCCCTGCGGTGTTTTCTGCAAATTTCTTCTGCCCTGCTAATTTCACCTGCACGGTTAGCTTCACACATTTTCCTGGAATAAGCCCTTTCTTTTTCTCCTATGGGCAGATTTTCTATAATGCGAATCTGCTTACATGCCCGTTCACTGACCGCCGCATACTGTTTGTCAGCTTTCAGCGCACTGAGACTGTTCATCAACGCTGCATCCGTAATTTCACAGGAAAAAAAGCGTTCCAGAACAACAAACATGCGGTCACTCACCACATAACCGCTTATCATATCACAGTCTTTCGCAATATTTTTAAACTTTTCGTAGTAAGGAGTTCCTTTCATTTCTTCCATTCTGCCCCTGTTCAACGCTATGAGCATCGCCCAGTCAATACTAACCTCTAAATTCAATATCTTTAACCCGGTCAGGTCCACTTTTACCGTATACATCCTGGCCTCGGGGAAATTGCAGATAAGAGACATTGGCTGACTTTGATTTGTTCCCATATAAAAGCCCTTGCCAAAATCACAAAACTCACTGCTGATTGGACGTATTGCTCCCTGGATTCCTCTTTTTGAACCATGATACAGCATCAGGCTTTTTTCAGAAGTAATTACCACCGCATCCTTTTGCAGTTCCTCAAAATCAATATGATTATCACGGCAGATCATACGAAGGCTGTTAATCGCCACTGCTGTTGGCTCACAATGACCATTTTCCCATCGATTCACCGTGGCAAAGCTGACACCCAGTACTTTTGCGAGCTGAGTCTGGCTAAGCCCGGCACGCTTACGAATTTCCTTTACCATCTCAGAACTTTTCATATCCGCCCTCCACCCGGGAGCGTGCCTGAATGTTTCAAACACCCTCTGATAAATTTCTACCAATATCATACCATGGTCGTTTTTTGATTACAAGTCGATGTGTGCCTAATATAGCAAATATTTACAAAAAACTTGTACATTTCATGGATATTTTATCTCAGAATGCAAAAACTAATGGAAAAACAAAAGTACAGGTTGTAATATATGTGGAAAGGAACTGCCAAAAACGACACAGCCTGTGAAAGCGGCAGAATCATTTTATGATATGGTGACAAAACATGATCAACAATGAAGAACTTCCAATTGGATTTACAATGGAAATGGCGATGCACTCCGATGTATTAAATCGATTTGCAGGCCTGTCAAAGCAAGAACAGCAGAAAATAATCAACGGTGCAAAAAGCATTAACAGCCACGATGCAATGCGCAGCTATGTAGAGAATATTTTTAACAATGGTATGCAATAAATAAATGTATAAAAAAGTTCCGGTAAACAGCAAACTCCATACCTGCTGTTACCGGAACTCCTCTCTTATAAAACACTTTCTTCCGGTTTTCTATCGGGATAAACCGTTTTCATCTTTTTCATTATCATAAAATAAGCTATGATCAGCGGTATGGCGGCTCCCATCCAGGCTAGAGGATTGGACCAGCATGCGCCTGCAAATCCCAGAACTCCCGATAGAAAAATTGCTGCAAAACAGCGCATAACCAGTTCCATTACCCCTGCCAGCGTTGGCACAAAGCTCTTGCCAAGCCCCTGCAGGGTAAACCGGAAAACGAAAAGCAGTGCCAGCACAAAATACAGGCTTCCGTTAATCCTCAGGTATACCTGTGCCAGATTCAGTACTTCCGGCTGCCCCGGACCCACAAAGATTCCCGCAAGCTGGTAGCCGGCAAAGATATTCACAAGCCCCATCACGATACTGAATCCCACGGATATCAATGCACACTGGAATACTCCTTTGCGGATACGGTCTATTCTTCCTGCTCCCATATTCTGGGCTGCATAAGTACCCATCGTAGTTCCAAATGAATTCATCGGCTGGGTGGCAATACTGTCAATCTTCTGTGCCGCCGTGTATGCCGCAACAGACACCGCACCAAGTCCATTCAATGCATATTGCAGGATTACTGCACCAATTGCGATTATGGACATCTGAAATGCCATAGGAAGGGCAATTTTCAGATGGAGTGCAACCTCCCAGGAAGTCACATGAAAGTCTTCCTTTTTCGGAATGAGAAATTTCAGGCGCTTCATCATATACCACAGGCATAATAAGCCGGACACCAGCTGTGCCAGAATGGTTGCCCATGCTGCACCTGCAACTCCCATTTTAAAATACAGAATCAATACAAAGTCCAGAATAATATTCAGTATACATGCAATGATCAAAAACAGCAGAGGCGTCTTACTGTCACCAACTGCCCTGATAATATTCGACAACATATTAAACAGCATACATGCCGCCGTACCGGCAAAAATAATAACCAGATAGCTCCATGCATCATCAATAATCTCCGGCGGTGTCTGCATCAGTTCCAGAATCGGTCTGGTCAAAGGTACTGCGATTACGGTCAGTAAGATCGTAACTGCAAGACTGACCATCACACCAACTGCAATACTGCGGCGAACTCCATTTTCATCGGAAGCACCGAACCTCTGAGATGTTACGATGGACAAGCCTGCGGTAAGACCCATTGCAAAGCCCAGTATCAGGAAGGTAATGCTTCCCGTACACCCCACTGCTGCAAGTGCCTCGACACCAATCGTTCTGCCTACAATTAAAGTATCCGCCATGCTGTAAAACTGTTGAAATATATTTCCAATCAGCAGCGGAATTGTAAAGAACAGGATCAATTTTGCCGGTTGCCCGGTTGTCATATTTTTTGTCATAGTTGCTTCCCCCTTTTTTATTTTAAACAAACACGGTCTATTATAGTATCTGGCTGAAAAATTAAAATGTAATTTCTTGTACAGTTCATGTAGTATTTTGCATTCTGCCTTGCATCCCCTCCAAAACCGTGTATAATAAAATTATAAAAGACCCGGAGTGATGACACATGTGCAATCAAAACTACGATATTACATACGAAGATTTAAATCCCACATTCTTATACTTCTGTACCCTGAAGCGGAATGAAGAAGAGACCAATTACCACTGTCACGATTTTATCGAATTCTCCATCATTCTGAAAGGAGAAGGTGCACACGTGATTGACGGCGAAGTTTGTCCCGTAAAAGAAGGGGATTTCGTAATTTACAATCCCGGTACCTATCACAGAAGCCTTGTGACTTCTGCGGATAACTGCGCCCTGGAGTGTTTTCTATCCTTTTCCGATGTGCATTTCAAGAACCTTCCGAAGGGTCAGATGCCTCTGATAAGCGGTGAAAACATCATTGCCATGGATGCGATCATTAAACAGGAAATCTTTAAAATCTGTTCTGCAATGGAAAAAGAATACCAGTCCTGGAAGCCTGGACGGTACTTTATGCTGAAATCTTATCTGATACAGATTATTCTATTGATCATTCGGGAACAGCAGGACTCTCAGAAAGTTCCAAACGGCTGTATCTTTGAATCTCCCAGCCGTAAATATGTAGTTAAAAAAATTATTCATTATTTCAGCCAGCACTATTCCGAAAAAATATCTCTGGATCAGATCGCCCAGAACATGTATCTGAGTACTTTTTACATTTCCCGTATTTTCAAAAGTGAAACCGGTGAATCTCCCATTAACTATCTCATTAATTTAAGGATGGAAAAAGCCCGGGACTTAATAGAAAAGGAAGAAGCTATCAGCGTACAGAATGTTGCCGCCTGTGTGGGATATGATGATGTATACCACTTCAGTAAATTATTTAAAAAGCATTATGGGGTTGCACCTTCTAAATATCGTGTGGGCAGCAGACAGGAATAAGCTATGGGGTTGAGGTGAAGAAATGGCATATACCGAACTGATCAAAAACTTTGAACGTATACGGGATTATATGAGAGAATTCTACGTCTATGGTTTTAAAAGCAGAGAAGAATTCGAAAAGAAAAGCAGCCGCTCATACGACAATGAACGGCGCAGAATTGAAAGCTATCTTGGGGATTATATGGACTTTCGAATGACTCACGGAGGAAAAAATGTATTCCTTTCAATCGACAGCAGAACCTGTGTACATAATCCCCTTTATAAGGCATGGAAAGCAAAAAGCTTTACCAACGGCGATATTACGCTGCACTTTATTTTATTTGATATCTTATATAAACCGGAAATTTCTTATACACTAAAAGAATTAACGGAAATCATTGATACAGCATATCTCTCTCATTTCCAGTGTCCCATACTTTTTGATGAATCTACCGTTCGCAAAAAGCTAAAGGAATATATGGAACTGGGGTTAGTGACAGGGGTAAAGCAAGGCAGGCAGATTGCTTACAGCAGAATAGGGACCCCGAATCTTTCTTCCTGGAAGGATGCATTGAACTATTTCTCAGAAGCCGGACTTTGCGGCGTAATTGGCAGCTTTCTGCTGGACCAGACCGGCTGTGAAGAGGAAACTTACTCTTTTAAACATCATTACATTACCCACGCTCTGGAAAGTGAGGTTCTCTGTCAGCTTCTTCATGGAATATCACAGAGACGCTGCGTAACCATTACGAATATTGCAAACAAATCTGATCACATAAATTTCTGGGACCTGGTACCTCTTAAAATATTTGTAAGTGTCCAAAACGGAAGGCGCTATCTCATGGGCTATAGCCTGAAATACCGCAGGATTAATTCCTACCGTCTTGATTATATAACCGATGTAAAACCAGGGGATATTGCAGAAAATTTTAATCAGCTGCGGGACAAACTGGAAACCATGCAACCATACATGTGGGGTATTTCATGCAGCCGGTGTTCCACGCTGGAGCATGTGGAATTCACCATTTCTGTCGGAAACGGGGAAGAACATATTCTACAGCGTCTGGAACGGGAAAAGCGCTGCGGAACGATTCAGCGGGTCGACCGGAATACTTGCCGTTTTACAGCCGATGTATACGATACCAGTGAAATGATTCCGTGGATTCGAACATTTATATGCCGGATCACTTCTTTGAACTTTTCAAACAGAACCATTGAAAACCAGTTTAAGAAGGATATCCTGGACATGTATGCATTGTATGATACTGAGGGTGGTAAGCAAACGGAATCTAACGTTTAACATGCCAGGGTGTATTTGAAAGTTTGTGAAAAAACAGGAGGATAAACATGGTATTATTTCATGAAATTTACAGCTGCTACTATCATACAGTATCCAAAATCTTATCTGCATCCGTAAAAGGCAGCCTGACTGAAAGTGAAATGCTAACGATCATAAAAGAAAACGCTTTTGCCGAAAGTCATCTAACCATTATACCAGCACTGAAAAATGAAAACTGGCAGTTATTAGATGAAAAACTGCAAACACCGCTGGTTCACCAACCATCCACTGGGCTTACCACACTGCAAAAACGATGGTTAAAAGCAATCAGCCTGGATCCCAGAATCAGACTGTTTCCGGTTGATTTTACAATTTCAGAAGATGTGGAACCATTGTTTACACCGGAGGATTATGTTGTATTTGACAACTACAATGATGGGGATGACTATGAGAACGAACATTATATTCAAATATTCCATACCCTGCAAAATGCCATACACACCAATAAAAAAGTACTTATTCAGTATAGCAGCCGGAAAAACAACCAGAGAACCATTGCTTGTACACCATATCAATTTGAATATTCGGAAAAAGATGATAAATTCCGTATTCGGATTTTAGGATGCCGCTATGCCGATATTCTCAATGTCAGTCGTATCCAGGAATGTGGCATCCTGGATGAAGCAGGTGTCCGTGCCAGAAAAACCAGGAACATAATTTCTGATTATCTGATTATGGAACTTTTAGACGAAAGAAATGCTCTGGAACGTGTTATGCTTCATTTCGCACACTTTGAAAAAGAAGCCCAGCGCATCTCGGAACAGAAATACCGTATAAAGATATATTATGAGCGGGATGATGAAACAGAAATGCTTATCCGGGTATTGTCATTTGGACCATTTGTAAAAGTGACGGAACCGGAGCATTTTGTGGATCTGATAAAAAAAAGACTGTTAATGCAAAAAAGTTGTGGACTTAAATAAGAGTTCGCAACTTTTTTTCCGTGATAAATACATAATTTTCCATTAGACTATTGTTGCAGGGTTGCTTCAGTTGTGTGTCAGATCTCACTGCGGTGCGCCAGGATCTTCCAAAGCGTATGCCAGAGCAATGTTGCGACAACCGCAGGTTCGAATCCTGCCCGGGTTATTCACCTGGCCAAGTGGTTTTGGTGTGCTTAACAGGCACAATCTGCTGTGCTCATCACACAGAATTTAACAATTAACTATATACAGACATCCGCCCAGGCAGAAACCGGAGCATGTGATTGCATCGTTACCGGCAAAGCCTGCATGTATCAAATGCCTTGCCTGAAAAAGGATATCGTTTCACATAGGCATCTGTGCAGAAGCGTGCTTTTTATGGCACGTACTTCCCCCAATGTCAGCGTCAGACTTAATTTTTCAGCCGCATTTTATACATTGGATGTCTGTATCTCAACAAATCACCAGGAGGTGTATCTATGCGTACTATTATTCAGGAAAATCAAAGAGGCCTGCTCTTTAAAAACGGAAAGTTTGTAAAATTACTGGAAGCCGGAAAATATTTCACGTTCGGCAATCAAAACATTGAAATTGTTTCCCTTGACGGACCGCTTGCTTCTGACTCCTGTTCACCGGAAGTTCTGCTTCTGAATGAAAAGGTTGCAAAACAAACAGACACAGTAGATGTGGCTGATGAAGAGCTTGCACTCCATTTTATAAACGGAAAATTTGAAGAAATACTCAGAAGAGGTAAATATACATTCTGGTCCGTAATTCAAAAACATGATTTCATAAAAACCAGCATCCAGACACCGGAGATTGCTGACGATATCCCACAATATATCTTCAGTCAAGTCCCTACATACCTTTATACCAGAATTGAGGTAAAAGAATATCAGAAAGCCCTTCTCTATTTTGACCAAAAGCTGGTAAAGCTCCTTGATGCAGGAACTTACTATTACTGGAAATGCAGTACAAAGATTGATTACAGTCTGGTTGATACCCGTCTTTCCCAAATGGATATAAACGGACAGGAAATACTCTCCCAGGACAAAGTTGCCCTGCGCATTAACTTTGTATGTACTTATAAAATTACGGATTACATAAAAATATTTACAGAAATCGACAATTATGAGGAACAAATGCATGTTGCAGCACAGTTTGCCCTGCGGGATTATATCAGTAAATACCGAATTGATGAAATCCTGGAAAACAAAGAGCAGATTTCTGTCTACGTTTTTGAAAAGCTGAAAGAAAAGTCCAAAGAACTGTACATCGAAATTACAGATGCAGGAGTCAAAGATATTATTCTCCCGGGTGAAATCCGCGATATTATGAATACGGTGTTAATTGCCGAAAAACGTGCACAGGCAAACGTGATTACCCGCAGAGAAGAAGTCGCCTCAACACGGTCACTGCTGAATACCGCCAGACTAATGGATGAAAATACAACGCTCTATAAGCTGAAAGAGCTTGAGTATCTGGAAAAAATATGTGAGAACGTAGGTAATATTTCGGTTAACGGAAGCAGCGGCCTGCTCACACAACTATCCGCTATCTTACATGGCGGAGAGGCATCCTGATATTTAAGTCAGTTACTTTGTTCATATAAAAGTTAGAGCGTGTTTGAAAATCTATTCCACCATCTGCCAGGAAGCAATTTTAACACGCTCTGGCTTACAATCACAGAAAGGAAAAATATGATTACAATTAATGGAACCTATACTACCGCTAAGATATTTTCAGATGACCTTGAAATAAGTGCCCGGAATCAGATTGAAGAATTATGTAATCAGGAGTTTGTCTCCGGCTGTCAGATCCGCATTATGCCCGACGTTCATGCCGGAGCCGGATGTGTCATTGGTTTTACGGCTGATCTTGGTCAAATGGTAATCCCTAATATCGTGGGTGTGGATATCGGCTGCGGAATGCTAACGGTAGAACTTGGAAAAGCCGAGATCAATTTCGAAAAACTTGATCGGATAATAAAGCAGTATATTCCCAGTGGGAAGCATGTTCATGAAGGTAGAATCGCACGGTTTCCGGAGCTTCTAAATCTGGAATGCTACCGTGGATTAAAAGACACAAAAAGGCTGGAAAGAAGTATCGGAACTTTAGGCGGCGGAAACCATTTTATAGAAATTGACGCTGCTGACGATGGCAGCAGATACCTGGTTATCCACACCGGAAGCCGAAACCTGGGTAAGCAGACAGCAGATTATTACCAGGAAATGGCGTATGATCTGCTCCGGGGCAAAGATAAAGTATTAGAAAGGCAAAACCAGATTATCCAGGAATATAAAGCAGCCGGTAAACGAAATGAAATCCAAAACGCAATAAAAGAACTTAAAAGCAGCTTCAAATGGAACGTAATCAGCACCCCCAAAGGCCTCTGCTATCTCACAGGAGAATACCGGGACATGTATCTTGCTGATATGAAAATCTGCCAGAAATTTGCCTCATTTAACCGCATTACCATCGCACAAATAATACTGGATCAACTCTTAGGCATGACACTAAACGATTTTCCATTCTTCGAAACCATACACAACTATATCGACCTGGACAACAATATCGTGCGAAAAGGAGCGGTATCGGCCAAAGCCGGAGAAAAGCTCTTAATTCCTATCAATATGCGTGACGGAAGTTTAGTCTGCATGGGAAAAGGAAATGAAGACTGGAATTTTTCCGCCCCTCACGGTGCCGGCAGATTATTCAGCCGGTCTGATGCGAAAGCAAAGTTTACCCTGGCTGAATTTGAATCATCTATGGAAGGCGTTTTTACAACCTCTGTGGGTACTTCCACTCTGGATGAATGCCCAATGGCATATAAGAATATGGATCATATTGTCCGCAATATCGCTCCAACTGCAGATATCATTCAAATAATACGTCCTGTTTATAACTTTAAGGCAGGTTAATTTCTACCGGACCGGACCTGACCTACATTAACCCCCATCAGAACAGGAGGCGCAGCCTATTACGCCACGCCTCCTGCTATTTTCATTATACGAATTTTCTTTTTATTTTCTTTAATTTTTTTATTTACCTTCTCTTCCCTTTTATTTTTCTTTGACAATTTCTATTTCTGATGCAATCAACACATCATCTTTTAGTTCTCCCTTAACAATCAGCAGTGCATCCAACTCAAGATCAGAACTGCTCCCTTCTACAGGGGCACTGGATTGTCCATCCTCGCTTGTCGTACTTACTAAAAATTTGGTATTATCTGTGTACTCCAACTCCAAATTTTTCATATTACTAGTATTTCCCCCTCCCGAAAAAAAACCATCTGCATTTGTTGTTGCACCCAATCCGTCAATCGTAATTTTATATCCGTCCATGGATGCAATAGTCCCTCTTATTTCTGAGCCGGATGCGCTGCTTTTCTGGCTTTTTTCAAGTTCTACACTCCCCTCAGTTGCCACATATGGTTCGTTGGAACTTGATCCCATGGCTTGCTTTGTGCTTGACTTTTCTGCCGATTCAACTGCTCCTCCTGTCCCTTCTGGTCCATCTGAATTTTCACCTGCTTCGTTTTCCTCTCCTGGGGCATCTGTATTTTCACCTGCTCTACTTGTCTCACCTGGTGCTCCTGTTGTCTCATTTGCTCCACTTGTCTCTCCTGCCGATTCTGCGCCATTGCATCCAGCCAGCGCCAAACCCAGTGTCAGTATACCAATTGCAATAAATTTGTTTTTTCTCATACTATCTCCTTTGCCTGATTACAATTTTTATTAGTTACGTCTTCCTAAAAACAATAACAATCGAATCTCTAAAATATCTCTAAAATGTCTCCAATGAAAGGGAAAAAGACCGAAAATCTAACATTTCATGATATCTCTGAAACCATTACTTTTTGTGTATGTAGCCGAAATGAAAATAGAAAAAGCGTGTTTGATAAGAAATTGTTACACTCTTATCAAACACGCTTCCACTATTTACATTTGGTGTAAATTATTACGGATTCAATTCAGCTATCCTGGTAACCCCAACAAAAATCTCCTGAATCTTATACCAGGTTCTATAATCCACGATTCCGGTTTCCGGCAGTCCGAAAACGTCCTGGAACACCCTTACCGCATTCTGCGTACCTTCTCCATAAATGCCATCTACAGCAATCTTTGGAATCAGCGGATAAGCATTGGAAATTGCATTTATCTGTTCCTGAATCTGCCTTACTTTATCGCCGCTGGCTCCGATATCCAGGCTGTAACCCGGCCAGGATGATGGAACTCCCGCGATTTCTTCCGCACTGTTAATATACATACTCTCACCATAGTAATGGCGCAGAATTTCAATGGGCGTATATCCCTGGTCTCCAAGTGTCTTGGATCCCCACTGCGTCATCCTAATTGAAAGAACGTACACAACGAGTATTCTACTCTAATTAGGAAAAATCCACGGATTTTCTGTACTATATTCCTCTACGATCTCCATACAGATTTATCCGATTGCCTCATAATTACTACTATAATCTGTTCTGCATAAAAATGAAAGCCCCAGAATTAAATTTTCAGGGCTATACTTTAAGACACTGTATCCATTTTATTATTTCTAATTCATCAAACTGGTTGATCTTGAAATGAAGAGCATTGAATGCGGGTTACTCTGACTTCCTTTGAGGGATTCATAGGCACCAGATCCACTTTGTCCCGGATATATAGCATATATCCCCTTTTACACAGGGACTTTAAAATGTCATAAAACTATTTATACCGGATCCCCTGGTCCTGGTTTACCCCCATTGCTAATTCCATTATCCTTTTTACCGTATCATGTTCCATATCATTCCAATCCATAAAATTACAAAAAAAAATCCCTTGCAAATCATTAATTTTGCAAGGTTTTATTTTTACCAATTATTATTTATTATTATTAATTTTACTACTTAAAAATTCTATATATCTTTTTAAAGCATATTTATCAGATTTACTGAGGTATCCGGGCACAATTATTTTGTCTACATCCGTTAAGCCAAATAAATAGTCAAACGATACACTATATAAATTTGCCAGCTCTATAATTGTCTCTATGTCTGGATCGGTTCTCCCAGTTTCATAACAACTTATAGTAGAAACTGTTACATTTAATTTTTCTGCCACATCCTTCTGAGTCCACTGCCTTTCATTACGCAGGTCCCGAAGGCGTTCATAAAATGTTTCTTTGTTAATTTCCACGTGCATTCTCCTACCATCTGTTTGGGGACATTATAGCAAATATTCTCAGAATTTCTCGTATTTATTAATAAATACGAAAATACTCATTGAAAATTATTAATTTTTAATATATACTTATTAAACATAATTTATACATATATATCCCTTTATATTAATAAACGATGATTCTACTCAAATAAAACAAGAAAATCGGGGAAATACAAGATGCCAGAATATATCCCAGAAAAAGAAAGAAAATTCATCAATAATTTGTATATTAGATTTTATCCTATCCTACGTAATCAAGTTATTAAGATAACAAATAACCAATCTATGGTAGATGATTTAATTCAAGATGCATTCATACGGCTTATAAAACACGTTGATACCCTATTACTATTAGAAGAATCAGCGCTTGCTACATATCTATATGCTACTATTACATCCGTTTCACTGGATTATATAAGAAAAAACTCAAGATTTTGCGAAACATCTTATGACGAGATCATGGCGGATGCATTTATAACAGATCATTTTCTCATTTCATCCGTTGAAGAAAGTTTAATATATAAAGAGAATAGAGAAGAATTATCAGTTGCAATCTCAAAACTTCCTAAAAGAGATCAGCTTTTATTACAAGGTAAATATTTTATGGAATATAGTTTAAGAGAACTTGCTACCTATACAGATATTCCATATGCTAATGTCGCAAGTTGTCTTACCAGAGCCAAACGCAAACTATTAAAAATTATCCGGAAGGAAAAAGGCAATGAAGAAAAATAATAACCATGAGGATTTATTGATTGATCGTATGGTATATGGTAAAGCGTTATCTGATGGTAAAAAAATATTGCAGCTCAATGATGCGCTTAGGACAGATAGCGAATATACCCCTAATGCAGAACAGAGTCATAAATTTGATGCATTTATAGTAAGGGAATTAAAACACAAAAAAGTAAAAAGATATATTTACACAATAAAACACTTCACTGCAGCCATTTTAATATTGTGTACGGCCGCACTTTTAGTCTCTCTAACTTCACAGGCAGTCCGTAATAAGTTTTTAAATACCATGATGAATTTTTCTGATAAATATACCGAGATCCAATTGAGCGAAACACATAAGGATATTGATTTAACCGAATATTATTTACCAAAATATATACCAGTCGGATTTACGCTAAATAATACCATCCAAAATGATGCCGAAAAAATTTTGATATATAATTCAATAGATTCTCAAATTACCTTAAAGCAGTACAATTCAAACGTTGTCGTTAACCTGGATACTGAAAATGCAGAAGTTTCAGAAGTATCTATTAATAAGCAATATGGTATGTTGATATTGAAAGGCGGTTTTCGTACTCTGACCTGGACTGATAAATTAAGAGATAAAATTTTTATAATAATCACAGATGATAATACTTCTGGAAAGGAGCTGAAGAAAATTGCGGAGAGCATAGAATAGAAGTATTTCATATAAAATTAAGGAGAGAAATTTAAAATGAAGAAAAAACTTTTTATGCCAGCAACCATTATATTAGCACTTCTTATTAATCTTGGTGCTTATGCTGCAGAAATGTCATCCCCCAGATACATAAACATCTCACAGCTTGCAACAGCGATACAGATTAATTCTTCTGGGAAAGCGACTTGTAGCGGATCATACGTATTATACAAGAATCATAATGCTACAATTCAAATTGAATTGCAACGTAGTCAAGACAAAAAATCCTGGATATCTGAAACATCCTGGTCCCGAGATTTCTCAGCTACAACACTTGGATCTATAGAAAGGAACTACTACATATCTTCCGGATACTACTATAGAGTTGTAACAACATTAAAGGTTAAAAGTGGTAATACTATTGTAGAAACAGCAACCGGCACCAGCCAAACCCAGAATTATTAAAGGAGTGTAACATGGGATTAAATGATGAACAAAAGGAATTAGCCATATATTTAAGCCTGTATGCATCCGATCGACAAGAAAACGCTTTAAAAAATAAATTAATTATGACATTAGATATATTAGCAATTATAATTACGCAGTTGGATGAATTAACTTTTTATGCTCTTCGGGATAAATTATTTGTTAAGTATGCTTATCTTATAGAAGAAATGGAGAAAAGTGCTAATAGTGTACCAGATTCTATATTCGAAGAGATAGATTAAAAAATCCCGGTTTGAATTTTGGGTTAGCATTGATTGTCTTTGTTCTTTGCACCTGCATATAGAATATACAACTATGGATTATTATCATCACTTATTTATACTGATACTAACAGGGAGGTTTGAGAATGAAATTAGGAATACAATATTTTAAAGAAAAGTATCGGTTTACATCTCACAATACTGAATACTTTAGAAACCTATTAAAAAAACAGGATTTGTCAGAAAGTGAATTTAAAAAATTATTTATAAGAATGACACAGCTGGATTGTAAGCAGATGCAATTGCAGTTGGTAAAAAATAATCAATGTTTAGTCAATCAAATACTAATTAAATCTTAAAAATCAAGTAGGAGGGAGTGATTAACTCCCGTCCTCTTACACCACCGTGCGTACCGTTCGGTACACGGCGGTTTCAACAGTTGTCGTGCATAGACTGATATGCTGTGGCTAAATCATAAAAGCCACTGTTTATCAGTCTTTCTTTTGTCATTGCCATATTTACCGCTACCGTTTGCGTGGTAAACCAATAGCCTCTCCGGCTGTTTCCTGCCTGCCATGCCAAATCTTTCGGCACTCCCATTTTCAGCAGGTTCTTCACCTTCGTTTTCGGTTTCTTCCATTGTTTCCATATACACATTCGGATTCTGTGATATAGCCATTTGTTGAGTTCCTCTATTCGGTTTTTCATATCTGCAATTCCATAATAATTCAGCCAGCCCCGCATATACACCTTTATCTTTTCTAACGAAGGGCGTATGCTCTGAACAGACCTTCGGGAACTAAGTTCTTTCAGTTTTGACTTCATTTTCTTCCATGACTTACCATGAACTCGGACGTAGATGCCCTTTCCGTTCTTTCCCAATGTAAAGCCAAGAAACTTAAAATTTCGGATCGCAAATACACTTACTACACGGCTTTTCTTCTGGTTCACTTGCAGTTTCAGCGTCCCTTCCAGATACTTCGTGCTTGTTTCCAGAAGTCTCTTTGCGGCTCTGTCACTTTTGGCTAACAATACTATATCATCTGCATAACGCATAAAAGCCACTCCTCGTTTCTCATACTCCTGGTCGAACTCGTTCAGATAGACATTCGCCAGCAACGGTGAAATATTTCCTCCCTGCGGCGAACCTTCCTCTGTCTCCATGACTACACCGTTTTCCATGACACCGCTCTTTAGGTATCTCTTTATCCATTGGATAACCCTTTCATCCTTTACATCCCTGCGCAGGATATTTAAAAGCAGTTCATGGTTCAGAGTATCAAAGTATTTCGACAAGTCCAATACAACTGCATGCGTGTATCCCTGTTCTGCATACTCTTTTACCTTTAAAACGGCATCCTTTGCGCTTCTTCCCGGACGGTACCCATAACTATTCTCCGAGAACAGCGGCTCATAGATTGGCATGAGCTGCTGCCCTATGGCTTGCTGGAATATACGGTCTTTTACTGTTGGGATGCCAAGCTTTCGCACCCCTCCCTCTGGCTTGGGAATCTCTACTCGTCTTACTGGATCGGGGCTGTATTTTCCCCTTTTGATTCTCTCTATCAGTTCCTTTCGATTTTCCCTTAGGTAGTCACCTGCCTCCTCTACGGTCATTCCGTCGATTCCCGGCGCTCCCTTATTTGCCTTTACTCTCTTAAAAGCTCTGTTCAGGTTGTCCTTATGCAGTATCTTCTCCAAGAGTTCCGGCTGTGCACTGTCTCTTTCCTTCCATATCCGACGGAAAGAACGGTGCGCTCTCACATACCCTTCACGTTCCGCGCTATCTCTTTGTGAGCAGCTATCTTTGTTTTCTGTACCCAATGTTCTTTCCCCCTTTCCCGGTTGTACTAAAGACTCCTGTTGATTCGGCCCTTCATCTCTCGACTACTACGACCTCGGCTGACTTCTGTACGTTCAGCAATACCTCACGATAATGGTTATCCCTTCCGGGACATTCCGCACAGACCTCCCCGGGTACCACACGTTTCTTTCTCTCCATCCATCTGCCACATTTACCATACATGATTCCGTGTAGTTATCGGGCTTCAGCTTGGATTGCAGTCTTACCCTCATGCATAGCCTGATGTGATTTCTGTTCGTCAGACCAGAGATTTGCCCGTGGGTTAGTATGTTCCCCACATCCAGCTTCCTTCAGATTCCACCTCACGATGGACACCCTTGCTTTCGGCTATATCCTTCCCACTACCGGGCGGATTCCGGACTTGCACCGGTTAGAAACGTGCGCCGCCGGGCGCACAATTAAACAAGAGGTAGGTACGAAGTGTGCCTACCTCTTGTTTAGACAAATTTAACTATCTTCTGTTATTTCTTCCGGTACAATATCTGCTCTAATTCCTTTAAATACAGGTTGTCGCATTGAATTTTTAGTGTTTGGCATGTATTCCACAGTACATACCTGGTGTGCTACCCATATGGCATTTTCATTTCCTTTGGGCAGTATAGAAAAAGGATTTATGCCGGTTGGAACCAGTGTCTTTATAACCCCGGCGGAAACTCCCACGGTTATGTGCCCTTTATATAGAAGTCTTCCGTTCCGATATCTTCCAAGCACTAGGCTGTATATATTTTTACCTTTATAAATATACCCGGTAACTATATACTCTTCATCCGCCATCCGTTTGAACTTTATCCAATCTTTTGAGCGTTTGCCCATAAAGTAAAGGCTGTCTGCTCTTTTAGCAACAACACCTTCCAACTCCCGCTGATCCGCTACGTTATATAGGCCAATTCCGTTCTCTGGGATGTACCTGGAAATAGCAAACCTAGCCGTTTCAGCGCCAAATGATTTCTTTAAGAATTCTTTCCTTTCCAGCAAAGGTGTAAGTGCTATCTCTTTGCCTTCATAATAAAGACAATCGTAAGCAACAAAAGATGCCGGGTATCGGTTCGCTGCCATTTGTATTTTAAATGGATCCGAAAGTAACGTTCTTCTCTGTAACTCATAGAAATCCGGTACGCCATTTTTCATTACTACGAGTTCACCATCTAAGACACATCTATCTGTGACAAGTTTAAATATGTCCTTTAACTCCGGGAACCTCTGCAGTAACTTAAGATTTCTCTTATTCCTTAAATCCACGCTTTTACGGTCCAAATACGCAATGCACCGACAACCATCTAACTTTAACTCATATATCCATTTTGGGTTGTTAAATGGCTCCTTCATTTCAGCAATTAGCATCGGATCCACCTTGCGCTCGTTGAAGATATCCATTTAAGCCATTCCCCTGGTTAGTTCTATGCTCTTCTCCAGTGCATCCATAAGATTAACTATATTGTTTCCTTCCGGTCCCTGATCTGCGGTAACAATCTCCTGTCCCTGGATCTTTTGCATAATTGCATCCCGCAGCCTTTCCTGATACTCGTCATGGAATTCAGCAGCAACAAAAGGTTTTGTCATGTTTTCGATTAATAACTTTGCCATATCCAGTTCGTTCTTGTCCATTTGTATTTTAGGTAACTGTTTAGGAACGGCCGCTATTTCATCGTAATAATAAAGCGTTTTAACAATCATGCCCTCTTTTGTGGGGTAAAGCACCAAAAGTTTTTCTTTAGTTCCAATTACAGACTTCGCAATAGCTACCTTTTTCTGACCCAGTAATGCCTGACGTAATAACTCATAAGCTTTTTCTGCGCCGGTATCTGGAATTGCATAATAATCTTTTTCGTAATAAATCATATCAACTTCACTTATTTTCGCAAATTGTATAATATGAATAGTTTTATCTTTTTTCGTCTTGATTTTCTCCAAATCTTCGTCCGTCATGATGACGTACCTGTCTTTTTCGTATTCATAACCCTTGACGATGTCCGCCGTGGTTACTTCCTTTCCGCAGTGACTGCAGTATTTTTTATACTTAATCCTTGCCTTGCTCTCTTTATCAAGCTGGTTAAAATGAATATCATTGTCTACGGTTGATTTATACATTCCTACCGGAATTAATACCAGCCCCATTGATATACTACCTTTGTGTGCTACTGCCATAAAAACACCTCTTTTTATTTTTTAGCTTTAGCAACTGTAAAGAAATTTATGTATAAATAGCTTGCATTTTTTACTTTCAAATATTATACTATTAGTGTATTAACAACTATTGTTAATATATATGACTCATAGCCCGGAATCCATATCCGGGCTATACCCTTTTATATGAAATCATTAGCCCAGAGGAAATTACCAGAACTTTTTGTCCTGAAGTTGAAAAATAGCCCGGGAATTAAATTCTAGGGCTATTCTTTACGGTACTGTATCCATATGTATGATCTCCAGCTCTCCACGCTGGTTGATCTTGGATACAAATAACATAGATTGTGGGACGAATTGACTTTCTTTATCCCGCGGATCCATCGGAACCAGCTCCCCGTTGTCTCTTACGTACAGCATGGGGTACCCTCTCTTGCACAGGGACTTTAAAATATCGTAAAACATCTTATACCTGATGCCCTGGTCACGATCCACTCCGAACGTCTGTCTGTTCCGGCTTTGTATGTATGGCTTTTTTGCATTTAATCCTATGCCCAACGGCGCGCCGGCATTCGGATCCTGGTAATACCTTTTATCGGACGTAATAGATTTGTTATACAAGTAGTCCATTCCGGCATTCCGGTATTCCTCCAGCGTTCCCTGGAAGAAAACCTTTACCATATCTGCTTTTTTCCCATTGCCAAAATTAAATACATTCTGTGCGATCCACTCCGGGATCCACATTCTATCTTCTGGTATATTAAATTTGGAATAGTATTTTTCTATATCTTCGATCTTTAATTTAGAAAAATCTCTGATAAAGAAAGATAGATAATTATTGCTGGTTATTAGTTTGCTGGCTATAACCTTGTTTATGGATATTACCTGCGAGTAATAGTCCCAGGCAGCGTATTTGCTATTATATTCGAAGCGTTCCCGGCTTACTTCTTTAAAGCATCCGGCGCTGTCCACCAGGATGTATCTAGCAGGGCTTATCCTGTGGCAGCTTAAGGCCACATACTCCAGGTTGTTTCCTATTATATTTAATGCGGCTTCTACCATTTGCGGTCCTCCTTAGAGTAAATCTATACCAGTTATTTTAATTACGATATCCAGAGGGTTTTCATTTTCCTCTATTATATCAAATTCGTAATTAATCCATACAGGCACGTTCGAGTTGCCGTCCATCCCATAATCTGTTAATTTTATCGAATAACTTTCTTCGGGTACTTCCCCGTTTCCGTCCCATAAATCATTCATTGTTACTTCTTCCCCCACCTCTAATTCTGGCAGGTATCCTTTATATACGTCTGTTTGCAATTCTTTCGCTCTTGCTACGGTTTTATTCATTCCCTCGTCCTCCTTATTTTGTTTATGAGTAAAGCCCCGGAAGAAATTTCCAGGGCTTTAAAATTGCTACTATTAATTTAAAATTGTTTCAATACGCTTCACGTTACTATTAATTATTAGCTACCTGTAACACCTTTTAAACACAACTTATATTGGTATTAAGATAATTTTATTATATAGTACGTGAACAATATTGTCAATTTTTTTTTATAGTTTTCAATCGTTTTTTAATCCTGTATTTTTTCCAATATCCTATTTTTTCTTTTCTGAGGATTGACTTTTTTTGTGATTGCTTATAGCTCTCCGGATTTTCTGTTTTCCATTTTTCCCAATTCATACGCCACTTTTCCCGCCTGCATTCCTCTGAACAAGTGTTTTTACAGTGGTTTATTGTGGTGTCTACAAAATCTTTGCCACAAATACAGCATGTTTTTGTAATATTCGATTTCTTTTCCTTTACTTTTTGGCACTTCTTTACTTTATTGAGCGCTGAACTGCGTCTGCATTCGTCAGAACAATATTTGACACGGTTGTCATTGGTCTGAAATTTGCTTCCACATTCTAGGCAGACTTTTACTTTTTCCACATCCATTTATTTACCTCCCATAATTCTAATTTAGTATACGTTTTTATTAAACCATTGTCAATAAATGGCATCTTATAAGTTGCTCTTGTCCTGGCGGGAAAACCGGGACGGGTATTATTCAGTTATATTTTATTGTATAATTATATACTTTGTAGCTTTCTTCCTAATGTTTCAATTTCTTCTCTAAGTTTTTTCCTTATTTCCTCCTTTCTCTGTTCTTCCAATCTGTTATATTCTGCGTCCCGCTCCTTTTCCGTTTCGAATAGAAAATTTTCTTCTATTTCTTCGTAGAAGCCCGTTATTCTATATATTATTTTATCCGGTTCTTCTTGTCCATAACAATATATAAAATTACTAGCGTTTATTTCTTTTATGTATCCTTCCATTTTTTCATATCCCGCTTCATACTCACGGTAAATTCCAAAAGCCTTATCTCCTATTTGGAATTTAGGTTCTTTTAGCCCTCTTTCTTTAAGAACGTTTTCTTTTACTTTACTCATATTTTACCTTCTTTCTGCCGCTCCTGGCGGCTATAAATTTTATAGTGTTGCAACGTCTTACGTATTAATACTTTGATAATGGGTTTTTAATACATCATGTATATATCCCAACGGCTCATTTCCTTGAAGTAATCGCTCTAATATTGCAAGAAGCGAAGAATCCTCCATGTTGCATTTTAATAACTCTTTCGCGAGATATACGTTTGTTTCTGCCCGTATATCATACCGCATTGCACTCTCCCCATACCTTACCAGTATTTTATTTATGCGTTCAATGCTATCCTTCATAATTCATTCTTTCTCCCGGTGATTCCCGACCGGGTACGGGTCGCTTAAATATTTATTTTTTGGAATAGCATAAAGAATCTACTGTAAATAATTCCTTATGCCTGTAGCGTAAGTATTGGTAATGCTTGCGCTTAAATAATTTTGTTTTTATGTGATCCAAATTTTCTAAAAACTGATATCTTTCACAATGGATTTCCTCTTCTTTTATAAAAAAGTTTATTAAATCGAGAAGATCTCCGGAAAAGATATCATTAATCCCATCATTTAATTTATTTGCACACGAAATATGCAAATTATAAGCAGTTTTTTGTTTTGGCTTATAACTGGCTGCCCAATCGTGTGATACTTTGGAATAACAGAGTGTTATATTCCTAGCACCTGACATTCCCTCGTGATATTTAAAGAAAATGGGGTATTTTCTCTTATACTCTTTACATGCCCATATTAGTTCCTGACGGACATCCTTATCTGTTAGTAAAAAATTCAAAACTGCCTTAATATTCGGGGCGGCTCCCCCGACAGTTTCAAATTGAATTTCATGATAAAAATGGTCTATTTTTATCAACATAAAAGAGTATCTGTGATCACAATAATCTGTGCTATCAAATTTCACTTTTTTTACAACTACTTCTCTCATACTTTACCTTCTTTCTCCCGGTTTTTCCTCCGTGTGCGTGTTATATTTATTAGTCTCTGTCCTCTATGACTCTCCATTTCTTTACATGTGTTTTTTGTCCCAACGGTGTAGATATATCCGCAAATTCATCACCGTATAATGTGAAATACCTTTTTATAAAACAAGGCTTATATCCATAACTTGTAAGATATGATCCTGTTTTATTTACTATAGTTTCACTTATTTGCATAATTCCTTCTTTCTCCCGGTATTCCCGACCGGGTTCGGGTGGCACTAGATTTAATATTCAGTTGCTATTTTTTTATATGTATCCAATAAATTTCTAAGAAACTCATTGTATTGCGCATCTTCTTTATTGAATACTGCTCCGGTATCCCATAAAAAATCATTGCTTTCGTCAAACAGTTTTTGTAGAATGCGGCATTTTTTGCACGCTTCCAATCTATTACTTTCCATTGCTTCCCAATCGTCATCAAATTCGCCTGGGTACTTAAGGCTGAACATGACATCTAACTGGAAATTTTCCGGTTCGTCTTTTTCCACTTTCCAGGAAAATTTTAATGCTTTCGCAAATGTATATTTTGTAAATTTTTTGATCTCCCATGCTCTTTTCATTACTCTGCTTCTCATACTCCCCTGCTTTCTCCCGCCGCTCCCCGGCGAGTGGTTGATCTATTTGCAAAATCTTATATGATGTATCTCTGTGTTATTTCCTGAAATGCTGTATTTTTGTTCTATCTCTATGTTTCTAGGTTTCCTTATAACATTGTTGCAATTATCCAGGAAACACTTAAAAACGCTTCTTGTTCCTTCTAACTCTATATAATAACCACACCGGTAAAGCTTTACGGTCCCTGACCATCCGGTATCTGATGTTAAATAGCACGTTCTGTCTAACATTTTTTTGAATTGTTCTTCTTTTTCGCACATTGCTATTTCTATGATTTCCCCAATATTCCTTTCTTCCTGTGTTTTTAAATTTCTATTAACAACTAACTGCAACATATTTTTTCCCCCATGCTTTCTCCGGCCGGTGGTTAATTTATTTCCAAATGTTTTCCTGTGCGTATTTGATTACATCTTCCATACTCCAGATTGCAACAGCTTCGTCAAAATCGGCTACGTATTCGCCGTCATGACCGGTAACGTATGTGTCGTTTCCGTTGAAGATCATGAGAACATCGTTTTTGCCAAATTGTTCTGTAAAGCTTAAGATCTCTTCGAACGTTGTCATGCAGCTTTTTCCAGGAAGAACTGCTTCGTCTTCTTCCATTCCCTCTTCTTCTGCACATTCTCTGGCTTGTTCGGCTGAACTGTATATCATTCCCCAACTCTGGGTATATTCACCTTCGATTGTGTGAGCTGGGTTTTGAAATCTGTAAAACATGTGTCTGTCGTTATCGAATTTTTCTATTGCTTTTCTATTTGGTGTTCCGTTTACTTTATACATTTGGTTCCCTCCGTTTGTTGTTTGCTGTTCTTTAACTGTCTTTATTATACATTAAATACGGTGTAATGTATATTGACAAATACACTAAATTTAATGTATTTTATTGTGCATTTTTACATTATTTATAATGTGTATTATGTTCAAAAGGAGGAAATCACCAATCCTGAATTTGAAAAATAGCTCCGTAATTAAATTCCAAGGCTATTTTTACGGTACTGTATCTATGTGTATGATCTTTTCTTTTAATATTAATAATGTTTCAATACATCAAATGTTGCTATTAATCGCTGAAACAACAAACTTGAATTAGCCTGTATTTCAAAATATCCTATATTACTATTAATAACTGTTTGGGTTTTGAACATCCTACCCCAAATCGCCAACCCCATGTAAAACAATACTGGTAACCCTAACTAATGTGTGTATTAAATCGGTGTCTTTTTGAAAAATTTCAAAACTAATAACAAAATCATCATCCAATAAAACCGCTCCATATTCTAATAATCCTTCCCCATCTCCTACTCCAGTCCATAATTGCCCAAAATAATATACCCCAGAAACTTTTATCTCCTGTCCATTTTCTCTTATATAACTATGTGTTGGCATATTCATTTTTTATTTCCTGCCTTTCTTATTTGTATTATTAAATTTTCCAATATTTCCATTTTATCTCCTTCTCCCACCGCTCCCCGGTGGGTAGGTATGTAATAGTTACATGAAATATTCTTTTGTCATCCGATCCAATATCCTATATTCCCTATATCCGAAATGCCTTGTGACCTTTTTACATTCTTCTATCGTTTCGCAATATTTATATGCTTTAAATGACCATTTACCTTTTTTGTAATTGAAATCATTTACCTGGATGCAATATCTATTCGTTTTCTTTTCTTTTACGATATCCTCTTTTTTTACGATGCAATATTCATCTTTGAAAATTCCTTCTTCCATTTGAACCTCAATTGCATGATCCGAGTAGTTAGGATCTATTACTTTTACCGATACTACTTTATTATCCACCTTTGCTTTTATTGACATATTTGCTTTTACTTTCATACTCCCTGCTTTCCCCCGCCGCATCCCGGTGGGTGGTATATCTAATTAAATTATATTGGTAATTTTTACAAGCGTTTGTAAAAGATCTTCGTTTTCTTCTACGGTATTGAACCATAGAACATATTCCGCTTCTTTTGCGGAATCCCATATTGCAATTGTTCCGGATTCAAGCAAGTCTTCGCCGTCCCCGTCACTGTTCCAGATCTGTCCAAAATAATATGTATTCCCTACTTTTATTTCTTCTTCGTTTCCTAATACATAAGATAATGTGTTAATCATAATTTCCTCTTTTCTCCCGGTTTTCCGGATTTCTGTTTTGTTGTTTGCTGTTTTGTAACTATCTTTATTGTACTATATCTAGTACGTTTTTACAATAGTTATATTGCTAGAACTAGTACGTTTTTTTGTGTATATTGCTAGTTCTAGTACTAAATTTATGCATATTGTACTAGTTCACGCACTGTTTTTACAAAACTATTAGTACTATTTCTAGTACTTTTAAACTGGTATTATATATGTAAATATGCTATACTTAACAACAATAAACATTGAAAGAAGGTATGAACATGGCAGTTCACGGGGAAAGATCTACTAAAATCAGATTTAACAAGTTACAAGACTTATTAGAGGATCATGGTAAAAAGTGGCAATTCTTAAGGGACAGCGGTATAAGTCCCGGAATAATAAATAAGATGAGAACCGGAAAAGGTGACGTTTCCACAGCCACGATAGAGAGAATTTGCGAACTTCTTAGTTGTCAACCTGGTGACATTATGGAATATATCCAAGAAAAAGACATAAAAAATACCCCCGAGGAGTAATTCCCCATGGGTATTTTTATGCCTTTTCTATATACTGCACATAAATAAATCCGCTGTATTTCTTATCCACTAGATTCAAACTCCCTTAAGGTGTGGATCACTGCAATATCGGCGTAATTTGTTCCCTGCCCTTTGCGGACGTTTACTGTGCACAACCCTCATACGGTATCTTCTGTGCCTTTCATAATTTTGTCCACTCCTGCCGCCTTTAAGCTGCTCATAAGGGTATCGTTTTATATAAAAAGCCCCAGATAAAATATCCAGGGCTTTTTGTTACTACTATTAATTTAAGACAGTATGCGTTCGTTTTTCCTTGCTGCTATAGAAGAAAATTTCAAAATGATATGAATTGAAAGGATTGGTTTTTTTATGTAGGAACTTAATGGAATTGTATATGCTGGCTCCAACACGCCAATGATTAAAGTTGTTGTTGTTAAACCGTTACCAGATTACAAGTTAGCTCTTTCTTTCTCGGACGGTGTATCTAAAGTATACGATGTAACCCCCCTGCTAGACCTTCCTGTATTCCAGATCCTCAAAGATATTAATATTTTTAATCAGGTTTATATTGATTTTGATACCGTTACATGGCTTGACGGTGAGATTGATATTGCGCCTGAAACATTATACAAAGATGGTACAGACTACGAACAGTCTATTATGTCTTAAATATTAGCGCTCGGGCTTAGAAATCTACCAAATATTCCTGTTCTTAAAAAATAAAATTATGGCAAGAAATAGCAAAGGAGCGTCAAGTCTGTATTCATTACAGATTTAACGGTCCTATTAGGATATCAGAAATCTCACATTACCTAAATATCAGAAAGAACCGTAAATCCTCCCTTTAGGGGTTTTGGTCCGTAAATACTTGCCGACTAATATTATCCAGCCAACTGGCTTACACGGTTCTTTTATATAGTATGTAATTTTCCGTTCTATTCTATCTAGTAAAGATCTCCTATTAAATTTTATTCTTATGATTTCTTCTCTCATTATGCCGTCAATCCATGAATCAGGCACTTTTCCACCCGTTCTTCTCGGGTTGCTGTTTTGTAACTGTCTTTTTTACATTATTAATAATGTACAATATGCACAATAAAATACATTAATTTCAGTGTATTTGCCAATGTACATTACATCATATTTAATGTATAATAAAGACAGTTACAAAACACCAAACAACAATCTATAGGAGGGAACAATTAATGAATGATATGCAATTTGCAAAATATTCAAGTGATATAAGAGAGATATTAGAAATAGTGGATGAAGAGGGATTAACGAACTTAGTAAGGAACGTTGTTAAATATGTTTGCGTAGAAAACCGGAATGATACAAATTGGCTAGCGCATGAGTTATTAATGGATGTAATTCCCAATGATGACATTATAGAGTTATTTGACGTATAATAAGCAGTAGAAGACATAACCCTGGAAATGCCAATAGAACTTGTTTCTGGAGATTGACCTGAATTCTACTATTTGACCACGAGAGTAATTATCTTGTAAACATGCCCCTTTTTTGGTAAAATAAAAAAAGGGGCATGTTTACAATTTATTTACTCATGCTGGTAATGATATAAAAAGGAAGGTGATATTTTGGATGTTAGTTTATAAGAGAGATGTGCTAGAATTGCTAAAAGAAGCTGGGTACACAACCACAAGATTGAGACGGGAAAAGCTTCTAGGCGAGAACGCAATACAATATATTCGGGAAAAGAAGCCAATAGGCGCGAAAGCCCTCGACAAAGTCTGTGAGTTGCTGAATTGCCAACCCGGCGAGTTGCTGGAGTATGTGCCGAATAGTGAACAAAAAAAAGAATAAGAGAGTAATCCCCAAAGTTGTTAGTCCGTAAATACATGCCGACTAATATTATCTGGCCAACTGGATTACATGGTTCTTTTAGTCCCGGTGCATTACAGGCAAATTAATCCTCCCCATCACTTGGGTAAGGGTGATGGATTATCTAAAGAAGAACGGGTAGTCACCCTGGAATATAAAAACAAAAGGATTATTATTAAGAAAGCTGAACCAGAAAACAATAGCAGTACTTTATTTAAACAAGGGAGATAGCTATGAAAAAAAGAATTATTTCTATATTATTATCGTCTACACTTATATTATCAATGCTCGCATCTAATATCGCTTATGCAGCTCCTGATAATAAAACAAACACAGTTTCTGGATATATTGAAACAGAAGCACTGACAGAATATATTTATGAAACCGAATTTCCAGAAGATTTTTCAGAAATGGTATCAGAAGGTTTTCAGGAAACAGAAGCATCCACTTCGGAAACTGCTCTCGTTGAAAAAGAACCAGAAACTGAAACTCAATCAGCATTAAACGAAGAGACAGAGGAAAACACCAATAACTCCTCTGCTTCCATTAAGTCTTCAGCAGAATTGGAAAGTACTGCTCAAGTAGGGGATGTTTTTTCTGATCGATTTGGCAAATATCAAGTGTTGACTGTTGGTGACACTCCAACTGCAGCAATTATAGATGATCCTTACGTTGACGTATTTGGCAATTTCTCACATGGGGATCCAAATAAACCCTGGACTGCAGAGTATAAAAATGCAGAATATTCTATTACAGAAATTCATTGTGAAATTCTTGGTTCTGGGACCGCAAAAATCCCTGAAGGCATAACTTATATATCTAATGGTGCATTTTCCAAATGTGCTATTAAAAATATAGAAATCCCTGCCTCATTGGAGCACTTTGATGAGGACCATACCCTCCATAATCTTGAAAGTATAACTGTCGCTGAGGATAACCAGCATTACAAGGTGGTAGACGGCGCACTTTTAACCAAGGATGGTACCAAATTGATCCTTTATCCAGCCATGCTCCCTGGGGATAGCTACACTTCGCCGGATTCAGTTCTTAATGTCGAAGAAGGTGCTTTTTATAACAATGCTTATTTAAAGACCATTATCTTGACAAAAGTGGAACGTATAAAAGATTACGCATTTTATAAAATGCATAATATCGAAACACTTAAATACCCAAAAACACTTATAGACCTCAGTACAAAATATGTTACATTTAATTGTTTTACCCTCAAACATATCTTTGTAGAAAAGGGTAATCCGATACTATATGATGAAGATGGTATTTTGTTTTATAAAAGTGGACGTGAATATATGTTAGTAGTATATCCTGCTTCATATCCTTTAAATGTATATACAATCCCATATGGTGTAAAAACCATTTGTAATTTTACCTTTAATGGAATAACGCAAACAGAGAGAATAGATATTCCGGCTTCCGTAAATACAATTTATTCTTATGCTTTTAGTGAAACGCAGCTACCTATTGAATTTGTCTTACATTTTTCCTCAGAACGGGAACTTTTCCAAAGTGCTTTTGATGAGCTTGCCCGTGGAAGTAAACTATATGTAGCAAATGAAGAAATAAAAAATGGTTTTCGCAAAGATTTCTTAACCACTCGTATTGACGAAACTGGTGGTACCAAAATTGACACGGAAACTCCCGTTATCGTTGATTATGAAAAAGCAGTGTCCCGCATTGAAAACTGGTATGTTCATGATGGAAAAAAATATTATTATGATCGCGAAGGGAATTTAGCAGAGGGACTACATGAAATTAGTGGATCCACTTACTTTTTTGGAAAAAACCATGAAATGCAGACCGGCTTTCAGGATGCTGATGGCAAGACGTATTATTTTTCTCCGGAAAACGGGCAAAGGCTGCTTCGTACCGGTATAGTCCCGATAGAGGATAAAAAATATTATATTAATTCTGATTATTGTATTTATAAAGAACCAGAATTAAATTTTGACAATCGGATCTACTACTTGGATACAAATACAGGTGAAATTATTTGTGACAGTCTTAGTCATTCCTATGGTCCATGGGAGGAAACGGTTGCGGCTACCTGTACGGATGATGGCTCACATTCCCATACCTGCATCAAATGCAGCCGTACCGAAACACTGGCTGTTCCAAAATTGCAGCATCAGTTTGGAGATTGGAAAATAACAGCTTCGCCCACCTGTGTTTCATCCGGCAAAAAAATCCACACCTGCAGTCTCTGCCAGATGAGCGAAGAGCAGACTATTCCAGCCTCTCATGTTCCTGGTAATTGGACCATAACCAAGCAGCCCACCTGCCGTTCAAACGGCACCAAAACGTTGAAATGTACCATATGTGGAGAAAGCTTGCAAACTGCTAGTATCCAACAGACAGCACACAAATACGGAAACTGGAAAATACAGCGGCAGTCTACTTATGACCGCCATGGCAGCAAGGAACGAACCTGCAGTCTTTGCGGCACAACAGATCAGGCTGTTATTCCGAGGCTTTTGCGTGCGGATATTTCCAAAGTTTCCGTATCCGCTGTCAAACAGAAAATCTACAATGCAAAATCACAACGACCTTCCGTCAGACTTAAGATAAACGGCCAGACCCTTAAAAAGAATGTAGACTACTCGATTTCATATTTCAATAATAAAAATCCAGGCAAGGCAACAATTCGCTTAACCGGGAAGGGCGCTTTTTATGGAACAAAAAAAGTGTATTTTTACATTGCACCCAAAGCTCCGGGAATCCGCCGTGTAGATAGCAAGAAAAAAGCTTTTTCCATACAGATAAAAAAAGCTTCCAGATCCACTGGGTCACAGCTCTTTTATTCAACGCACAAAAGCTTTAAAAATGGTAAATATCAAAGCTTTAGTGGCAGCTCTAAAACAATTGGTAAGTTGAAATCCAAGAAAACTTACTATGTAAAGGTCCGTTCCTATAAAAAAGTGGGCAGTAAAAAAATATATGGCTCTTATGGCAGTGTTCAAAAAGTTAAAATAAATTAGGCTGCCTTATCAGAAAATGCCCCTCACACCCTAATTAACCGGTGTGAGGGGCATTTCTCTATTTATTCATATACTGCTCTTTTATTATCTTGATAGCATGCTCAAAATCTTCCTTACTCTTTAGACCCTTCATGAGTTCTTTAATCTCTAGCACCTGCTCATGAGTGTACGTATACGTTTCCGTTGGCGTCTTATTTTCCAGGATTCTTCGAAGTTCTTCTTTATCCCATTTTGAGTGTTCATCCAATGTATCCAGGTATTGCAATGATATAAATCTAACATATTCAATCTCTTCTGTCGTTAACTCTGCAGGTTCTACAGATGTTAGTTTCATTGTTTTCTGCGTTTCTTTGCCAAATCGATCCGTCACGGAATAAGTAACGAAATATTCCCCGATGTCATGTATATCACTTGGATGTATAATATTATTAGAAGAGTCTTGTATGGAAACAATTTTGATTTTATCCTGGATATTAATAATATTTCCATCTATATCAGTAAGACCTTGATATTTTGCCTCGTCATCTTCTATATCATTGGCTTTAGCATATTTTAGCAAATCACTTTCCGTTAGAGGACTCATCCGTAGTTCTTCCGTTGTTAGTACCAGATTTTCAGGTACTTTTAAGGTTGGATAATTGTTATACAATACCCTTACATCACTTACTTTTTTGGTAATATTATTGGCACTATCTTCTACCTGGAATGTAAGCTTGTGATTTACCTCTTCGTCCAGAACCATACCTTTTTTATCATATGTGTCCAAAATATATTCTACAGGCATATCCTTATCATACATAATTTTGTTCGGTGTTGGTTTATATCCATTTTGTATTGGTAGATACTCAATCCCAACAATTTTTACATTTTTGTCAAGAAGATGTGGTTTGTTTTTTTCACCGGTTTGAGTAATACCATCCTCTTTATCTGTTGCCCCAAGTTTAGAGAAATATATTTCTCCCATTAATTGCTCCTTTGTAACTGTTTCTCCTTCATAAAACTCTAGTACTGTAGTATCAATAGTAGGAGCCTCGTCCCATATAGCATTTAAATCTACCTGATAATCATAGTCGACATCGTTTATCGCTCTCGATACAGGTACCCCATATTTTTCTACTAAAGACGATACAGACAAGCTTTGTTGAGAAGCTTGATTTAAGGGATGCGTATTTTGTTTTGGATTATTCATTTCCTTTAAATTATCTTGGAATGCAGCCGAAGGTATAACGATCTGGCCCGGAATAAATTTTGCTTGCTTAGGGTATTTCTCCGCTTCCGGATCCCATCCGGCATACGAATGTTTGTCATACGAAAATTCATTTTCACGGATGGTATAGTCTGCTTCTAAGGGGACCACATCCCCCTCCATATTTCCCGATCCACCATTTGGCAGATAGTTAATTAATACTTTCTTCCCATCCAATAATACCTGATATGGGTAGGCAGCATCTACACCTGCCTGGTCATCTATCAAGATCCCTTTTTCTTCTGCATATTCTCCCGTCCGCTCCTCCAACGTATATAATTTGGTTTGCTCTGAAGTATTAAATTTATAATTAGCCAGTATCCTCCCCTTAAAGGTGTCCTCTTCTGCCATGGATGTTATGAATTTGGAAGTACACTTGCCTTCCACTGTTATAAAGTGATCTGGGGTAATGAAAATATCCTGTGATACATTTGGCGCACCTTTTACATTTAAAATACCATTTTGATAGATACTATTCCCCATCTCAGTAGATCCTGTAAATCCATTTGGAAAGAATTTAGCAGTAATACCTTGACCATTATTGGTTATATTTCCACTGTATAGATTGAATGTTCCGGTGTTCTCCATACCTCTCTTCGTATTTTCTGTCAGGGTACCACCACTTAACGTTGCGGTTCCATCATTTTTTAATCCTGTTTTGGCAAGCCAAATCTGATTATCTTTACCCATCGTCATTGTTCCTGAGCTTCCATTATAAATTCCAACATCTGAATTACCAAATAACGTACAATTCGCTCCGTCAGACATATTCATTTTTCCCTGGTTATTTATTCCATAAGTAGCCCCACTGTATATACGGGACATACCTCTAATATTTAACCGATCTGCATTGTAAATCGCACCGATTGAATTTTGTTTTGATTCCGCCTGTGCCTGAGAAAGCCCATCCCAAGCATTCTGAAATTTCTCAAATCCGATTAAAACCCACCCGTTACTGGTGGATGATACATTTTCCAAATTTACAGTACCTAATGCGTTCACAATACCATACCCATTGTTTCCATAAATTCTGCCGCCGGTAATGGTAAAGGATGCACCAGCATTTCCAAGCCTGATGCCGCCACCAATATTGCCAGCTTTACATTTGTTGCTATGGATAGTGCCTCCAGTCATCCGGATCGCACCGTCATTGTTGATGCCGCCATCATTAGGAGCTGTATTTCCATAGATAGAGGCTTCATTTAGATTCACTGAATTCCCGGACAATACCTGTATTCCTCCGCCAAAGGAGGTTGCCGTATTATTTGCTACGGATCCGGAGTACATGGTATTATTCTTTCCTGCAAAAACAATACCACCTCCAGTAACTGCAGAGTTGTTGCTAATACTATTACTCTCCAATTCTACACTGGCATTATAATATATCCCGCCACCATTTCCACCGGTTACAACATTTCCACTAATTGTTGTATTTACAAGGATAAGTGTCTTTGTATCGTGAGTATCGGTATAGATCCCTCCACCATTTCCAGATGTAACCTTATTATTTTTAATACTGCCGCCGGTGATGGTTAATTCATTATTTCTTCCACTAAAAATTCCGCCACCACCATTTACCGCTGTATTTCCATTAACACCGCCACCTGACATAATAAAGGTTGCATCATTCCTAATCCCACCGCCGAATCTTCCGGATATATTATTCTTAATTTCTCCCCCCAACAGCCGGAATGTCCCATTATTCTGCACTCCCCCGGCGCCTGATGAAGTATTGCTGCGGATATATCCTGCAGACATATTAAAGGTTCCCAGGTTGTAAACACCGGCGCCAGTTCCATAATTGGTATTATCAAAGATATCCGCATTTTTCATTTCTATAATTCCAGTATTGGTGTTATATACACCATAACTAGAACACGCATGAATGGAACCACCATTTAAATTAAGATTTTTGCTGTTATAAATCCCAACGTTAGAATTTGTAATAACAGCTTTTTCTATGGTCATATAACCAGAATTTTCTATGGTTCTTGTTGATTTGCCAGAAAAAACCGGGATATTACTTGTTGTCTTAATTGTACAATTACCAGCATTATTAATATTATAATTTGTTGTACTGGCTAAACAAATCCAACCATTAGCGTTTCCTATAACAGATAAGTCTCCATTATTACTATTATAGATATTGCCCTGACCATTATTGCTCGGTGTAAAAGTAGTAGTGTTGGTCCATGAAGAATACCCCATACCTGCATCTTCTTTTAACTCCACGCTTCCTGCATCATTATGAATTCCATAGCCACCGGCATTTCCATATATCATGCCACCTTTTATGGTAATTTTGGGATAATATACACCATGCTGTTCTATTCCAGAACCTTTGTTTGAAGTATTGCCATATATTTTACCATTGGTAATCGTTAATGTCGTGTTGACACCCTGGGTGCCCCCGTCATTACATATTCCACCGCCGCTATTAGCGGTAGCTTTATTTCCGCCAATTTCGCTGCCTGTAATAGATAAAGTATCTTTATTCATGATGCCGCCTCCATAGGTAGCCGCAATATTATTTAAAATTCTTGCACCTACTATGGTTAATTTATTATTATTATAAATTCCTCCACCACTCGCCGATGTTGTATTCCCGGCTATAGATACATAACCATCTATTTTTAACGTTCCATCATTATAAATACCTCCACCATAATTACCCTTATTTGAATTGATTCTTATGGAGTCTATATCTTTACCATTCCCATTAATAATACAAGTTTGCCCTGTACTATTATAAATACCTCCACCCTTTTCACCGCTACCGTTATTTATAATTTCTACACGGTTGTTCGCACCATAATCCATTGCTGATATTTCTATATATCCATTATTTTGAATTCCTCTGACAGTACAGTTTTGAATTAGGGTACCTTTTGTTGAGTTTGCAGTATTGTCTATAGTGCATTTATTCTTTTTAGTATTTTCATTTAATATCCCTATCTTGCATCCATCGATCATAACCCCCCAAATATCTGTAAATCCAGTAGATGTATTTCGAATACCATATGCTGCATTTCCCCATATTTTAGGTCTGTCACCATTTGATGAAGTGGTTATACTCATTGAACCTTCATTGTGTATGGCTGCATTTCCAGTATGAAAAAATCTACCAGATGTTTCGATCCAAAGAGCGCTATTATTTGATACGTATAATCCATACGTTGAATTGGAAGCCGTTTTAAATGTACTAACATTGGTATAGGAAGACAAGCCCACATACACAGAACTTATTTCTACCAGGGAATTATTAATCTGAATTCCAATGTTGTTATTATAAATAAACCCACCCTTAAAAGTAGCATATGCATCCTCTTTATTGCCGCCGTTTGCACCGTTTCCATGATTAACACCTACACCTATATTGCAATTATATATACTTCCACCAGAAACTGTAATTGTTCCTCCATTGGAATGCACTCCCTGGCCATATTGCTCTTTTCTATTAGTGGATGCACAGTATATTAGTCCGTTTTTTATAAGTATTGTCCCATAAGAACCTATGCCAAAAGTCTGAGTTCCTCCGTTTACTGCTGTTACTCCAGAAGAATTCATGATAGTACCACCATCGAGGCAGATCGTGGTATTCGGATCTCCATATACCGTATGATACCGGCTATTACGCACTAACACATTTGCGTTTATATTGACCCGGGCAGAACCCTGGACAATTATATTGCTGGAATTTATGCTCTTACCGGTCCCTTTTGCTGAACCTCCAATATGTAACTTATTTGCTACTGAAGATCCACTTGACGTATGGTTCCCAGTTGCTGCAAAAGTTACCTTGCTATTGCCATTAACAATAAAGGCGGAAACATTATCGCCATTAGCAGGTGTTATAGTTCGATTACCACCTGATGCTCTGATAGTAATCGTTTTATTAGTAATTACAACATTTTTAATTGTCATATTTTTAGTAATATTGATTACATCACCATTACCAGACTGTTTAATTGCTGTTTCCAGCTCAGCTTGGGTTGAAGCATTTCTCGTTGTAGCTGCATAAGGCGAAACCGCATTTTTTAAACCAATTTTTTTATCTATAATGGATACTTTAAATTTTATATTTGCTTTCGGATGATTCTTTTTGATGATACTATTAAAATAAGATTCAAGATTTTTGTACTTCTCTCCTGAATTATTTCTGCGCTCTTCTAAAATCTCCTGTATTTCAGAGTCTTGTAATTCTTCTGTCAGCTGGAGAGCAGTGAAGTATAACCCTCCAACATAGTTCCGGCCACCGCTGGAATCCGTTTTACTGTACGAATTTATTTCCAGCTTTACATAGCGTGAATACTGGAAAAAGGCATTATCACTTATCCTGGTTCCTTTTTGTTCCGCATTTTTTTCCCTGATCTTGAAACAGTTGTAAAATGCATAACCTTCAATTTTCTTCAAGGACTCCGGAAAACTTTTAATCTCAAGATTGACATCCTTGTTAAATGCCCCCTCTTTTATAATTTCAAGGTTCCTGGGCAATTTTACTTCTGAAAGACAGTAATTCTCAGCAAAAGCATATTTCCCAATAATTTTTAATGAATCAGGCAGCTGCAACGTCTCTGCATTTAAACAATTACGAAATGTAAAATTACCGATACCAGTAATACCCTCTTGAATTATAATGGATTCAATTTCCGTTTTTATGTCGTCAAGTGGATTTTCTGAATCCATAGTTAGATCGGGAAGTTCCCCTTTGCCGGTAACTGTAAGTACTCCATCTACATATTGACCCTCTATATCTTTTGAAAATCGAATAATTTCAACTCTCTGATCCCCGGTATCCGTATCCGTTTCTGTTTCTGTTGCCGATACAGATTCCGTAATCTTTTCCTGCTCTGTGATTATTTCACTCTCCGGATCAGACGTTGGCTCTGTTTGTGGTTCATTCGGCATTTCTAAAATTTCGAGTTTGTAACTTATTTTAATTCCATATTGCTCAAGTTCAATGAGGTAATCAAAATAATCATTTATTATTTTAAATGTTTGATTATACTCTAAGCCCAGCTGAACTAAAATGTTGTCCAAATTTTCACTATCCATTTTTAATGACAGTTCTGCGGCCGCTTTGTAAATGTTTCCAAACAATGCCGGTTTCCCATCTGCTAATAGATATGTATCATCTGGATTAAAAATTACATGGTGTTTGCTTAAGTAGAATGCATTGGATCCAATGTTTGTATCTTTACCCGGTAAAACCATATTTGCGTAACAGTTATAAAAAGCACCTTCCCCCACTACTTTTAGACTTTCCGGAAATCTTGTTACATTGAGATTAATGTCATTATAAAATGCACGGGTTCCTATCTCTGCAATGTTTCCCGGCAGAGTTACTTCTCTAAGACTTACGTTATAAGCAAAAGAATGATTTCCTATGGTGACAAGCGATTCCGGCAGTTCAATCCTCTCTACATTAATACAGCCTGCGAATGCATGATTCCCTATACCAGTAATGCCGTCCCCGATCTGGATTGATGTGATCTCTTCCTTATATTCCTCCAGTGGAGTTGCGCCCTCTTCATAATCAGGTATTTTGCCAGTTCCTGCGATCAGAAGTTTTCCATCATTTAGTTTCCCCTGGAGTTCCTCTGTAAAAGTAATCACATTCGTTTGTTCTGTTGTCTCAGTTTCACTTTCTTCTGCATGGGTTTCTGGCGCTTCTGTTTGAAATATCTTCTCCGTATTTATTTTATCTGTTTCTTTTTTCTTCTGCTTGTACTCTGTACTAAGAGAATCTTCACTATTCGAATGTTCAGTAATTCCAGACGTTTCTGATGTAGATTCTATCTCAGTGCTCTTTTCTGTTGTGATAATATCTGATACTGCATAAGCAGTATTCGGCATTACCATAGGTATTACAAGAGATAAAACTAAAATATTGGCAACTATTTTTCTATTCATAGGCTCCTCCTAATTACACACTGCTTTAAAAGTTAAATTCCGAGTTACAATTATTTTACTAAAATTCCCATCCCACTCAGCATTATCAACTAGCTCCCAGCGTATCAGATTTGCAGGACCAGGACTAGGAGCAGTCAATCGTCCTTCATTATAAACCTGTATCTGTCGAAATAGCGTTCCATCTTTATTTAAGAATCTAACCTCGTAAAATCTATCATTTGGATCATTGTACTGCTCATATATGACAGTTTTTCGGATTTCTATAATACCTTCTTTTCCAGTAAAATACGTAAATTTTTCAATCGCTTGTATATCTAGGCAGCCATTCACAAAATCAATATTTAATATTTTTATCTCGATATCGGAATCACTGGAAAGCTGAGTTAATAGATTTCCAGTTAGATCGGCTGCAAGTTCATCTTTATTTGCTACGGTATATGATTTTTCTAAATATATCACTTCCATTGTCTGCTCTATTGCATTTGTTAAGCTTTTATCCAACTCTGACTTTCTTATATTACGACCAGACACCGTAAATATTGTTAAACCCACTAAAACTAAAATTAATATGGATATAAATGCTGTAACTCCATCTTTCAAAAATCATCCCCCCTATCTCGCATATCCTCGAATGCTGTGTTGTTCACCTGTAATGTTTAAAATACCGATATCATATGTGTAATTTAATATTACTTCTGCTACTTTTTTATGATTTTCAATTTCTTCAGGGATTATAGGCTCTAATGTATATCCCTTATTTGCTGCATCCTGATATAAGCTCTCTATGACTTCCGAATTAAAGTTACTGGCCTCCACTTCGTTTATGACAGATGCATGGTAATCTCTAGCATTCGCTGTATTAATTGAAGCAGTAATATATCCGGTCCCGGCAAGCGCGAGTAATGCAAACACTATGATGATAAGAAAGAATTCTATTGTTCCTTTCATAATTTCTCTCCTCTCTAAAATGATAATGCCTGCAGAATAGCAAGCAAAACTCTAACAAGGCATAAGCCTATTAATATTATAGCAATTGTTTGTCCGTATTCTTCGAACATTTCCTTCATACACCCACCTCTAATCCTTTTGGCCAAGATAAATGATATTTGTATCTTCATCAGACAATGCTTCATTTACCATTTGTTTCACCGTAAATTCATTTAAAATTGTAGAGTTATAAACTTTTAATGAAATACCGTTTGTCTGACTTGCCACTTTGTAAAAGCAATTGTTATATTCGGATGGATATGCGTTTATCACAAGATTTCCACGTAACATTACACAACCATAAAAGGCTTCACTCATACGATCTACCGTAGACGGTATAGCTGACATAGTCTTTATCTTTGTACAACCTTTATAAATACCGCTTATATTGGTTACACCTACTGGTATATATCCACTTTTCAATAGAGTACAATTTTCAAACGTACTGGACATGTTTTTTATTCCATTTTCCAAAAAAAACTCCGGTACTTTTTCCAATTTTATAAAATCCTTAAACCAATTTGACAGATCTTCCGTTATTACATTAGAATCAAATATACACTCTGTAATTGAAGTATTATATCCGTCCCTTGTCCATGGAGGCCTTCCATATTGGTAAGACATTGTTTTTCCATTACCTGTAATATACAATATCGTTTTTTTAATTCCATTTTCTTCATATGTAAATATCTTTGCAGCTACACTGCCAGGATTTACCCCTATGTCCCATTCCATTTCATATTTTGCTGCATCATTTATATCATCATTTGTATTATTTATAATAATTGCAAACTTTTTATCCGCATATATGCCTTTACTATCCTCCACATAAAAACGGTACTTTTGTTCCTCCATCGTATACGCTTTAATCTGAAAATCTGCATTTACTTTCCTGCCATCTTCTTGATAATACTCTACCTTGTCTTTTAAGTCGTTTCCATCCGCGTCTTTTACTTCAAGGATCAGCTCTTTTATCTCTATGCTATCTCCCAGCTGTAGCTGTGGGTCCCGGAAGACAAACTTGGGTTTAGCTCTGCTTGCAAGATTTGTTAAATGGTTTTTCGTAGCTTCATTACGAACATCTGGATTAGCTGGTTTTAAATTATCGATCATGTCCATAAATGCTCCGCTAAAAAAGAGGATCGTAAAGCATAAAAGCCCAATCACAGATATTATGAGTATTTTTCCATGTTCTTCTATAAAGGTTTTCAATTTTAATACCTCCTATCCTAAAGTTGATCTTGAGAAGACTCTGGCTAACACTTCTAAGAATCCATTCGACTTTAATCCACTGAACAAAAATAGCAAAACAACTATTCCTACAAGGACTGCTATTATCAAATATCCATATTCTTCCATTATACCTTTCACGCATATCCCCCTATCTTTACATTTTTTTACATATTCTGTGTCATATTGAGGAGTGATATTAAGAAGACTCCTAAATCAACCATCATTTTGATAGACCCTGTAACCATCGGTATTAGCGTAAACAGTCCAATACCAGCTATACTATCTTCATTAGACATTCTTTCTGATTTATCTAGTAAACGGTTATTTCGTTCAACTAAAAACATTATTTGTTCTTCTGCATCTTTAACCCCGGTTTCTGACATGGAATAAAGCATTCTTAATGCCGACTGTACATCAGGGAGGTCAAATTCTGGCATAAACGAAATATATGGTTTAATATCCGCTGGATTTTTTTCAATATTATCTACTAATTTTGATAAATCTTTTTGTAAAACAAAAGGAGCTTTTTCAACAGATTTTGTTAACGATACTTGCGGATTATCTGTCTGCAGCAATAAGGAAAGTTCCATAATCCAAATGGGAAAAGCTTTATCTATTTCACGTAGTATTCTTTTTTTCGATGTCTTTAATTTTAATGAGGGCTGCATGAAAGAAAACAAGACTACGATTCCTCCTATCACAATCACTGGCATAGATATCAGCATTATTCCAATGGCGCATATAATACCTCCAATCGCAACTTTTATTAGTGATTTTTTTCTCTCTTTCTTTGCATCCCAGTTCACCACCGTATTATAGTGTCTTTCTATTTCATTTGTATTTTCATATAAATCATTTAGCCAATCTGCTCCCAATTTTTTTTGTGCGAAGTAATAAATCGCAATGTTGCTGATTATCAAAGTAGTAGTTGCAAATTGGGAAAGAGCATTCTGCAAAGTATTAAAATCCTTTGGTAACATCAACATTGTTAATCCACAAATCAAAAATGATAATGCCAATGAAATAATAATCTTTACTTTAAGATTCTTTCTTTCTGCCTCTAACTCATATACTCGTTCAATCCACAGACGTCGATCTTCCAGAAGTATATCAATTGCTTTATTGAAGTCTCCTCCAACATCCTCAACTTTAATTAAAAAATCATGTATCTGCTTCATTCTACGGCATCCGTAATGTTCTTCCATTTCTTTAAAAGCATTATGATAAATATCCGTTCCTTCTTCTATGGGCTTAGTTTGAATATTGTTCATCGTCTGCAAAATCATTTCATTCATTTTGCCTTCCGGAAAGACTGCTAATGTGTCTTCCTGGGAGTTTAATATTTTGGGGACTTTACGAAATGAATACAGAAGCTGTTCCAGATAGCTGGTTACATCCAGAAACCGCTTTTGTTCGTACATGTTTTTATAGGTATTGAGGATAATAAAAGGCGATATAAATAAAGAAAACAACACTATGACCAATACGTATGGTAATTGAAGCCCATAAAGCAACGATACTAGAATAACTGCTATAAATGCCAGAATATAAAACTTCCAAAATCCCATAAGCGAAAAATGATAACCATACCGGTTTACTTCTTTTACCAGATTCTTGGGATTCAAATACATGAACATGCTCTGTTTTTTGGATTTTCTTTTTTCTATCTCTGTTGCATTCTTCTTATTTCCTTCTTTTTTTTCTAATCCCATTTTTCATATCCCCCTCGCAAGAATGGATTTTCTATATTTCGTCTAAGAAATTTTCTTGATATATTTGCCGGAAGTTTCTGATTGATTATTTTACCGTCCTGGACAAGCATAACAATGTTATTTCCTCCATCCTGCTTATCCCTGTCAAATACACATATTTGATCGATATATCTACGAATTACCCCCATATGATTGACTTTTTTATTCAACAAAATTCCTATGTCTACAAAAGAATAAATATCGTTTTCTCTTCGTGAAGCAGCAAAAGCATCCTGCATCATGTTTTGTATCCGATCTGGAATATTTCTCACATCGTCTGTATGTAGAGTCGTTAGGCAGTGAGTTCCCACACTTAACGCTTCTAGCAGATAATTAACTTCCACCGATCTTGCTTCAGAAAGCATAATCCATTCCGGATATTGTCGCACACACGTTTTAATTGCTTTGGTATAATTAAAGAATTTCTCATTGACTTTCATCTCTACACAATCTTTTTGTGGATTAATATCCGAATAGTGGATCTCCAGATTATCCTCTACCGTAATAACTCTTTCATTGTCTGGTATAAATTTTGTTAAGTATTTAAGTAGTTCCGTCTTTCCAGATCCCGGCAATCCACACATAATAAAATTTAAATGTGCCTTTACTGCATTTTCCAGGAACACCAAAATCTCTTCTGTACAATAATTTGTGTCCTTCATTAATTTTTCATCTAACCGGCGGATCGGTTCTGTTTTTCGAATGGAAATTGACCGCCCTGTATTTGTTACACTTTCATGTAAAATTGATATCCGCAGCGTATTCGTTTCTGCCTCTAATAGATTGTCATTCTTATTAAAATTAGCGCTGACAGCATTAGCCAGGCGGGCACTAAATTGGTTTATAAAATCTGCCGTAACCTCTATATCCGCTTTGTAGCGCCCCTTTTCCAAATGGTCTATCCAAGTGTCTCTGCCATTATAATTAATGTCCGTTACAAACTTATCCTTTACATATTCTAAAAAAGGACCGTAATTCTCATCCTTAAATAACCAAATATTATTTTCTTCCATTATGTTCCTCCCTACTATAGTTAAAGCCCCCATATGAGTCACATTGGAGGCTTTAAAATTTGAATTATTTACACTGATTAAAAAAATTTGGCAAATGTTTATGTTTAATTATTTTGTTCTAACTGCCTAAGCTGCAGAAAGTTGTAATTTCTATGTTCATCCCAAAAGATGATTGATTTCTCGAACGCTTACCATGGCACGGTAATTGTTGGCGGGCTAGTAATCCCAGATTCTGTAATGAAATTTGTTACTGTAGCTACAATCGCATTTCCCAAATATTGTCCTAATGGTGTTGCAAGCAAAACCAGGAGTAAGATAATAATTACTGATACAATAATTAGTCCATATTCGCCAATAAACTCTTTCATGTTATTCCTCCCTTCCATATTTTTATCTTTATTTACGCTGCCCGATAATATATCTTGGCTGCTTATATATATATTAAACCTCAATACATAAAAAAAACAGGTTACTTTTGGTTACTTTTGGTTACTTAAAAAACAGCTTTTGCAAAAGTTTTATATGCAATCAATCACAATTTTAACCCCGGTTTTTTCTTAATTATTATGTTTTCTTCGTTTTCATCTAATTGACTATCACATAACGAAGTGTCCTTTTTATCCATGTCCATTAAAGCATTAAGTTTACACAGCCTTGCCATTTTTTCCTTTAAGATATCTTCCTGAGCAAAAGGTTTTTTGACTTCCAATTTGGCATTCGATAGCTGCCTCTCTACGTTGCTTAACTTTTGCTCTATATCAAACTGTCTACTGCACATCGCTTCCAGTGTATTGTTTAATCTCTGTATATTTCCCAATGCATCTGTACCGATTTCCGTCTCATGGGTCAGCTGCCCTTTTAGTTTTACTGTAAAACGATTGAAAATAGTATCAAAGATAACACTCATCTTAAAACCTTGATATTCCCCTATCGTAACGGCAATCCCTGCTGTCTTCATTTCCTGGCACATGGAAATCATGGCGGATCCGGCTTCCTTTTTATCTGTATAACATCGATTGCCTATCGTCATAGAGAAAATATCTGTATCAAGCGGTTTATTCTGTTGATAAATTTTAACATCCTCCTGATACCCGGCAATCCGTTCTTTCATAGCTGCAATCTCCTGTGGGTAATGTTTTATAATATTATCCTCCAGACTGTATATCTGACTGATATGGTTTGCTTTTAAGAGTTTTAGCTTTGAAACCTGTATATCTAAATCCATTTTCTCCTTAATATAGGGATTTCCTGTAGCCAAAGCTTTCACCTCAGCATAAGTCAAAGCAGCTTCATCAATGTCTTCACAGGAACGCACTGGCGATTTGCTGGTCATAATCTGCCCGATGAATTTTTGTTTATTCTCAATGAGCTGCCAGGAATAACTGTCGAAGGTTCCTTCTGTCACATAACGAAAAATCTTGACCTTTGGGTTAGTATTCCCCTGCCTCAAAATTCTGCCCTCCTGCTGTTCAATGTCAGAGGGACGCCAGGGAACATCTAAATGATGAAGGGCTATCAATTTATCTTGGACATTCGTTCCAGCTCCCATCTTCTGGGTTGAACCTAATAAAAAGCGAACCTGTCCGCTTCTCACTTTTGCAAACAGCTCCGCTTTTCTTATTTCCGTATTTGCATCATGGATAAAAGCAATCTCTTGTACTGGAACCCCCTTTTCTATTAGTTTTCTCCGAACATCAACATACACATTTTCGAAAATATCTGCATCTAAGATTTTGTTATCTACTTCTACTTTAGTTTTGCCTTTAGGAGTGGATAAATCACAAAAAATAAGCTGTGTTGATCTCTGCTCCTTTGTTTCTTCCCATATTTTGTAAGCATTCCTCACGCAGGCTGTCGACTTGGATTTTTCTTCATCTGGTAAAATATCGTTAATTAATCTCTGATCAAGAGCCAGTTTTCTACCATCATTAGTTATTTTCAGCATATTGTCAATATTAGGTTCCACCCGTCTGTCACGTACCTTCTCAGCACGATCTGCAAGAGAAGCTACCATATCCTTCTGGTAGTCGCTTGGCTTCAATACTACATTGATATACTCCGCTTTTGGTATTGGTAGCTTTAACATATCTGATGTCTGAATATCTGCACACTCTTTAAATAGGGAAATCAGCTCTGGCAGATTGAAAAACTTGGCAAATCTGGTCTTTGCTCTGTAACCGGTTCCTTCTGGTGCAAGCTCTATTGTAGTCTGAGTTTCACCGAAAGAAGCCGCCCAACTGTCAAATTGACCTAGCCCCATACGCTGCAGCGTATTATACTGAAGGTACCGCATATTGGTGTAAAGCTCTGTCATGCTATTACTGATTGGTGTGCCGGTTGCAAATGTGATACCCTTTCCACCTGTAACTTCATCTAAATATTGACATTTAGCAAACATATCTGAAGATTTTTGTGCTTCGGTTTGTGCGATACCTGCTACATTCCTCATTTTAGTATACAAAAACAAATTCTTATAATTGTGACTCTCATCTACAAACAGCCGATCCACGCCTAACTGCTCAAAAGTAACTACATTATCCTTTCTGATGTCATCATTCAGCCGGCTAAGTTTAGTACACAAGGCTTTTTTCGTCTTTTCCATTTGTTTAATAGTATATCGTTCCCCTTTTTCCGCCTTGGTTACTTCAATTGCCATCTGTATTTCTTCAATCTGTCGCTCAATCATAGCAGTTTGGCGTTCTCTGGACAAAGGAATCTTTTCAAACTGGGTATGCCCAATAATGACCGCGTCAAAATCGCCCGTGGCAATCCGGGAGCAGAATTTCTTTCGGTTTGCCGGTTCAAAATCCTTTTTTGTTGCCGCCAGTATATTTGCCCCCGGATACAACCGGAGAAAATCGCTCGCCCACTGCTCTGTTATATGGTTAGGAACCACAAATAAACTTTTCTGGCACAATTTCAGTCGTTTGCTCTCCATTGCGGCGGCAATCATTTCATAAGTTTTTCCTGCTCCCACACAATTAGCTAACAGAGTGTTATTTCCATACAGCATATGGGCATCCGCATTTTTCTGGTAAGGCTTTAAGATAATATCTGGAGTCATACCTGGAAACTGCAAATGGCTACCATCATATTCTCTTGGTCTTGTGGAATTAAACATCTCATTATATTTCTTACACAATACTTTCCTTCTCTCGGGTTCTTGAAAAACCCAGTCCTTAAAGGCTTCCCGGATTGTCTCTTGTTTCTGGCTCGCCAGCATGGTTTCTTTTTTGTTTAGAACACGTTTTTCCTTTCCCTCCTCAATAACCACATCGAAAATACGGGTATCGCGTAAATTTAAAGAATCTTCTAAAATCCGGTAGGCGTTAGCTCTACAGGTTCCATAAGTCATATTTACAAGGGCATTTCCGCGGTCTGAATTCTTACCTTTTACGTTCCACTGACCGGTCACATCGGAATAGTGAATCCCAACAATGTTACGTTCAAACAAATATTTTGGTGTTTGAAAGGTGTCTCTCATAAAATCCTCTATGTACTTTGTATCTATCCATGTGGCACCAATTCGCACCTCTATCTCAGACGCATCCAATTCCTTTAGCTGTACCTTTTCCAGTGAATCTACATTAACGGCGTATTTTAAATGGTTTTCTGCAAAGGTTTTTGCAATTTTCAGTTTTTCACGCACGTTTCCGCTCAAGTATTCGTCAGCAGTTTCCCAGCGATCCGTTACCGGATTGGAGAAAATTATCCCAGTTAATTCTTTTGTTACTTCTTCTTCGCTCCTTCCCGTAAGTTCTGCCATATATGTTACATCTACTTTTGCTTTCTCAGATAGTGAAACCGCCAGGGCTTCACTGGCCGTATCCACACTGGTTACCACTTCTTGTTTCTTTATAGTGCGTTTGGTAAACATATCCGCTTTGCCTTTGAAATTGCCTTCATCATCCAACAATTCCAAAGAGCAAAGCAGACAGTAACTGGAATCTTCATTAAACGCCCTCTTGTTGGTTCTGGAATTAATCAGCCCGAACTTTTTGGAGAAGGCATCATAAAGCTCATTCAGCTCTGTCTGCTTATTTTGAATCATGTTTTCCGGGTACTCGTCTAACTGGAATGCAATCAGCTCCTGGGTGCAGTTTCGTATTCCTGCCAGTTCCTTGACACGCTGCTCCATCGTATCGGATAACCGGACTGGCTTCATCATGGAATTTTCCCGGTAATATACCCGGTCATCGACAACCGTATAACTGTAATTCTTTACTGCCGGATCGGCTGGAATACTCTTTTCTTCCAGTCCTTCATCCAGCTCCTCAAATTCCATTTGCTCTATACGGCCCTCAATCCGGCTAACCGCCTTTTGGAGCTGCTCTGTAAGAGGAATGGATAAATCTGGTATACAGGCGGCTTCCATACCATAAGGTCCGGACACCATTTCCATTTTTCCCAGAATCATCTCCGGGTGTTCCACAAAATAGTCATTCATGGCAATACCATCACCGTTCTGTGCTAAATACACCCAGTCTGGCTCCAAATCAATCACCCGGTCACGCTTCTTAAAAAACAGGATATCCGAAGTGACTTCCGTTCCCGCATTATCTTTAAACGCATTATTCGGTAATCTGACTGCTCCTAAAAGCTCTGCCCGCTGTGCAAGGTATTTACGGACTGTTGGACTTTGCTTATCCATGGTTCCTTTTGAGGTTACAAATGCCACAATGCCGCCCGATCTGACCTTATCCAGGGTCTTTGCAAAGAAATAATCATGGATTAGGAAATTCTGCTTATCATAGATCCGATCTGCCACCTTGTACTGTCCAAAAGGAACATTACCTACGGCAACATCAAAAAAATCATTGGGATACTCTGTCTGCTCAAATCCTGTGATTTTAATATCCGCATTTGGATAAAGCTGCTTTGCAATACGCCCGGTGATTCCGTCAAGTTCCACTCCGTAAAGCCTGCTGTCTTTCATTTTCTCCGGCAGCATACCGAAAAATTTTCCGGTTCCCATTGCTGGCTCTAAAATGTTTCCTTTTTCAAATCCCATTTGTCCAATCGCATCATAAATGCTCTGAATAATAACTGGACTGGTATAATGGGCATTTAATGTGCTGCTTCTTGCAGAAGCATATTCATCCGGTGATAGCAAGTTCTTTAACTCCTGATATTCATTGTGCCAGTTTGCCTTATTTACATCAAAAGCATCTGCAAGACCACCCCATCCTACATATTTTGCTAAAATCTTCTGCTCTTCTGGCGTAGCTATGCGATGTTCTCCTTCAATCTTTTCTAAGATATGTATTGCTTCTACATTCTGGCGGAACTTTTCTTTTGGTGAAAAAGGCTTTCCCACTTCGGATGTATGAGATGCTTCTGCTAAAATACGGTAATTGACAGCTCCACTTTTATCAATCCTCGGTAGTGACTGCAATTTTGTATCTACTACATCACATATTTTTTCCTGGATTAGATTGTTTTCTAAATCTGTTTTACCTGCTGTCTCTTCATTAACAATTCCATACTTTTCCTGTAATTCTCTGTTTTTATCCGTATCTATATCAGAAAAACTATCATCTGTCTTTTTATTCTCCTGTTTTTTCTGTTCCAGCTTTTTCTGCGCCCGACGAAATGCTATTTCTGCCTGCTCCACCTTGTACTTTTCTATATACTCTTCCTTGCCCTCGCCTGTCAGATAGCAGTCATTCTTGACCAGTTCCCGGATCCGCTTCTCTACAACATTCCATGATAACAATATTTTTGTGTATGGATTCCCAATATTTCCTTTCTTGAGTTCAATCCCTTTTGCATCGTGATCCTCATAACTGCTATCAGAACCAATAAGGGCATTAGTACTCCCACCTATACCATACTCGTGCTTTAGAAAATCAATATTTTCCTTTTGGGAATGGTTCTCCAGAAAATATTCATAAATTCGAAATTTACCATTTTGAGTATTGCTTCCATCTCTAAATTTGGCATCTATCTCATCCTGTGTTATAAAATCTTCCTGTAAGACCTCTACTGTATTCGCTTGAGGGAACTTCCTATAATCTGCTTTTAAATTGTCCAGTTCCCCACGTAGCTCATATATGGATACAACAGAACGTAAACTTAGCTTCTTTTCTCCGCTTTCAATCTGTTCCAGGGCATTGTCCATATGTCTGGTAATGGTATCAATTCCATTATTATCAGCAAGCATATTTATAAGGTGGGCATGACTATCAGGAAAATTCCCATTTTTAATATTCAGATCCGCTGGTGACTCTCCGATTCCATCGCGGAAAAAGAAATACAAATGGTTAGCAATCCAGCTACGCTCGCTTTCATCTATCAAATAAGCTTCACTGGCACTCATATAACTTCCCCGCTCCACCATAGAACGAACACGCTTTTCTATTTCTTCCCAATCCATAAAAAGCAGAGGGTTTTTAAGGACTGATTTCCCATGTCCCAGCCTCATTCCTTCTTCATCAAACCATGTTGATACTGGCTCTCCGTTAAAAATAAACCCTTTTCCCGTGGTTTGGTAATTTTCTTTTAGAAATCCTTTCATTTCATCCTGCGTCTTACCCTGCTGATACTTTGCATAAATTCGTTTCCGGCTGTTAGCATGCCCGCTTCCAGTACGGAGTATATCGTCTATCTGTTCATTTTGAATTGTAAAAGCTTCAGGCATAACATGCTTCATGCCTGCCTCTAATGCTGCTATATTTCCGAATTGTTCTTCCATGCTTGGAAACAGACTCATTTGCCGATACATTGGTCCTTCCAAATTATCAAAAGAAAGACCGGGCAGTTTATCACTGCCCGGCTCAATTATTTCTGTATTTAGCTGTAAATCAGTTCCTCCAGCACGATCTCCTCCGCTGCCTTTCGTATGTTGTTCATTTTCTGCACCCAGAGCATCTGATTGGCGGCTTTGAGTTCCTCGGTCACTCCATCTGCTATCTGCATCTGGCTGAGAAGCAGCTCCATCCGCTCCTCTGCCTGATCCTGGATCTGTAATAGGTGACTCTTTAACTTCCCTCGCAACAGCATTCCTGAGTACACCCCGCTCCGGTTTTCCTTCAGATACTTCTCCCGCATTTTTCCATATTTTCTTATCTCGCCCTCCGATTCCTTGTCTCTCGTAAGCTGCGGAATCAGATAATCTCCATTCTTTTCGTATGTCAGGTTCATTTCCATCCTCCTTTTTTTCCGGTTCATTATTTGTTGTTACCTGTGGCTCTTTGCTTTTGCGCTTTAAAGCATTATAGTACACATTTGTAGCATTTGCAAGTTCTTTTTCTGGATTTTTTATCCGGTCACTTTCCGTTTCTGACAAAGCCTTATCATAGGCTTTGACTGCCTTCCCTATTACCATAAGGACAGGCTTTGACAGATCTGTTACAGCACCTCCGATAACAGAAAGTGTTTCCACAGAATTAAAATCATGAATATAGTCAAAGTTAAAATCCTCCTGGTACAGTTCCATATCTGTACCGCAGCGTGAAATCAGTGTATAGGCAATACTGGATGCCAAAGTTTCCCGTATTCGGATTCCCATATTCTGCAGATCTAACTCTTCCAGAGAACTGCCCTCTGCCACATACTCCATATCGGAAACAAGTTCCTCATAACAATCCTCTGCAATCCGATTGGCAATCTCAATTAAACGTGCCTCAAAGGTCTGCTCTGTGTCTGTGCTGCCATACGTCTTTTCAAGCTGTTTTATGACAGATTCCTTATGCTGCTCTCCCAGTTCCCATAAATTAGGGAAGCGCCCGATTCTGATTGCCTTATGTACATCGGAAATGTCAAAGACATATTTCAGTCCGGTATAACTGCCCTCATCAAGCAGGGCAATCCCTTTCGCTCCTTTATTTACCCAGCAGTGCATATTATTATTCCATATTTCTATAGAAGCGCAGGCTGTGGCATCAGGCCTTTGTGCATGAATTAGAAGCTGTTCCTGGAAAGGATATTTGTACAGCCTGGAAGCCATATTCAGGTAGTATTTCCAACTGTCTTTATTACGCGTCACTTCTTTTGCGGTAGCTTCTGCCAAGGCAGAAATTACATTGTCTTTTCTCATTTAAAACCTCCGTTGAAATATTATCGAGTTTTACTTTTTTCTTTTCGTATTTCCTTTACTTCACTGATTTTATTTTCCTTGATCTGCACGTTATATTCTTCCAATACTTTGTTTGCAATAGTCGTTCTTATCTCCTTGTCATCCGGGTATACTAAGTCATTCCATTTCCCCTGCTCATTCATATATTGCGGCATTGATACAAATAAGCTATTCTTACCCTCCATAATTCGGATATTTTTTACTACGGTATTGCCCACTGTTATCTGTGCAAGACCACGGAGATGATCTTCTCTTCCATCGTAAACAGACACTTTAACTTCTAATCTGTTTTGTGCACTTAATTTTTTATCTAAACGCATAACACATTCACGGTATGCTTCCTGCACCGCTTTGGAAAGAGCTTCCCTTGCTTCATTTGTTTTTAAATACACCACATCCTTATAAATCTCTTTCCCATCCGTATCTTTTGTTTTATACCTGGGCATTGATACAAATGCACCATTGCTTCCGTTTATGATCTTTACGCCCCTGATTACCATATTGTCATCTATACGGGCTGTACATATTGCCCAGATTTTGTTAGATGTTTCACCAGAAGTATTACATAATTTAAAATTTTCAATTACAACTGTACTTTTTTTCTCTTCAATTTTTCTTTCCATCTCAATTTGATCTATAAATTGTTTAATATCAAATTCCAAAGGTGCTTTCTGAGTATCATTCATAATTATTCTCCTCTCTATACTGCATTCTTCTTTAACTTTTCTGTCATTTTACGTATTTCTTCCATTTGCTCCACTGAATAACAAGGATTTAAGTATCTCTTTATATCCTTTTCTTCTAACCCATTTTCAATTCCCCGCACAACTTGTCTTATTTGATCTCCTGTCAATATATCATTGAGTATCAAATCTACAATGGAAAGCTTTTCAATGACTTTAAGTCTTGCTTCTAACTCTTTGTTGCTCTCACTTTCTTCTAATTCCGTGATTTTCCCCTGTACTTCCGGCTCTTGCATTATTTCCTTTATTTCATCAAGTGATAGATTATTTTCTTCCTCTTTAAAGTCATATTCTAAAAAAGAGATTAGATCTAAAGGATATATTTTTACATCTTCCCTTGACATACTCTCTTTCTTGAAGTACTCCAGGCTATTTTCATTTATCAGCTCCATGCCTTCCTCCTCTCTATCTTCTCTTTTAGTCAATGTATGTTGATAGGGGCCTAATTCGTTACAATGTTTAAAAGTTGCTGTTTCGAAAGTTTTATACTTAAAATCATAAATAGGATCCTGTCCCCGGATAAATGCTATGCATTTTTCATTTGGCATCTTCCGAACTTCATCTGATGTCATTAGCTCACGCCCAAGTACATCATAATTTTTACTGGAACTGCCGCTTTTCCCCTTAGATTCTCCTGTTGTCCTTTTGTCAATCGTCCATTTGCCCAGCATTTCTGAGACATATTTATGAGTTGATTGCTCCATACCTCCCAAATACACCAGAGCGTCACAATTTCCTGTAATCGTTTCCCAGGTTTTTTCGAATAAAGCTTTGATTTGAGCCAAATTTTGTATAATAATGCTGCAGTAAATTTCCCTGGAACGCATAGTTGACAGGAGGCTGCAAAAATCATCCGGTAAAGCCACGTTTGCAAATTCATCCATCCAGAAACACACTGGTATTGGAAGACGTCCTCCAAAATTAAAATCAGCCTGATAATACAATTCCTGGAAAATTTGTGTATAAAGCATCCCAACAACAAAATTATAGGTTTTATCCGAATCCGGTATTACACAAAATAATGCTGTTTTCGTTTGTTGATCTCCATTTCTGCCGATCCCCAAAAATGGTATATCCATATCATCATCAGATAACAGTTCCATTAGTTGTTCGTTTTCAAAAACTGCCAGACGGGCATGCGCAGTTATCAATATGCTTCGAATCGTATCTGCCGCTCCAGTTACCACTTTTTCATACTGTATCCTCGCAGGATGATTTTCTGGTAAGGCAAACATTATTTCATGCAATTCTGACTCTTCATCATCTTCACATACTTTCTCTTTCCGTAATAAATCTAAAACTCCTTGGAAATTTCTATTCTCCGGAGGATATTCGTAGTAAACATAAAAAAAAGCTGCCTGCAAAAACATGCATTCAGCTTTTTCCCAAAATGAATCTTTCGAGCTTTGACCTTTTGGAGTTGTATTCGCTATTAAATTTGTAATCAGTCTGGTAACATCAGCATCCTTCCTTATATATTGAAAAGGATTATAGTGATCAGAGTGAGCCATATCAATCAGATTCAAAACTTTAACAATATATCCCTGTTCCTTTAAAAATTTTCCGTTTGCTCGCAGCAATTCACCTTTTGGATCGGTATAAATATAGGTGCTATTGCATTGATGCATATTTGGGGTAACTTCGTACATCGACTTCCCTGTTCCAGCACCTCCGATAATAATCAGATTATTATTGATACGTGTCTTTCGGGTATCCAGACTCATTTTAAAATTCTGCGTTAAAATCCTGTTTTTGCTTTCTTCCTCATCTTTAAATTTTTCATTAAGCTTTTTTATATCTGCCCATCTTGCCGTACCAAACTCTTTACCTGGCATAAAATTTCTAAGTGTAGTATAGTAGTATAGAAATGCCAGGATACATATCAGTGATGCGATAAACATACACACTGGTGTCCTGGCATTATAATAGTTATGAAATGGTCTGGTGAAAATATAATTTAGATCATCTGTCAAGGTTGCCCACTGGATCTGGTCTGTATTTTGAAACAAACCACTGATTAAATAACCTGCATAGAGAGAGAGCAGAAGCACAAATGTCCAGAAAGGAACATATAGTTTTTTCTTTTTTTGCATCATTTAATTACCTGCTTTCTTAAATGATCAGGCTTAACTGCTTTTTTTATGGTATTGTTCTTCAACGTTTTATCTTTTTGCAGTTTTTCTTTATGGATGTTCGTATCTCTTTTGACCGGATCGTAATTATGCTGCAAATCACGTCCTGATATTTTCTTTTGCAATTGACCACTTTTATCAAATAACTGATATTCCTCATTAACATCAAGGAATGTCTTTATGGTTTTTCCATTATCGATAATCTGTGATTTATTTTTATGTATTTCTATATAGCTGTTCCGATAGGGTATTTTTGTTATAAAACTCTTCTCTGTTTCTTTTATAACTAACTTTTTGTTAACTGTTATGGGCTTAATGCCATCATCCAGCCTAAAATCATTCATTTTGCAGTCTTTTTGAAATTCTTTTAATCCCATTTCTTGCTGCTCTATTATTTTCAGTTGTTTTTTATATGCATCTTTTACATATTGAAAACTTTCTGTGTCACCGTTTTTTAAATCGGGATGATAGGTTTTTACTAATTGTTTATACCTTTCTTTTAAACTTTCTCCATTCAGGCACCCCGCAAAAGGATTGAAACCCGGTTCACTCGTATTCTTCCGCTGGAAATTATTTTTCTGATACCTTTTCATCTCCTGCTGAATGATTTGATTTTTTTTTTGATCCTCCATTTTAATATTGCTAATTGCATCCTGGGTTAAATTTTTTTCACCCTCCGGTGTGGCATTTTCTATATAATCATCAAAATTAGTTTCCATAGCTTTTTTTCCACCTGGAAACTTATATCCTTCCAAAAAAGAACGTAATTTCTCCGCATCTACTGGATTATAGGCTATTTCCATGTAACCATCTCCTATATTCAGATCCGGCATTTCTGTAAATGCAATTTTACGTACTTTCAAGGCTTTAAAAAAGCGTTTTAATTCTTCTGGATTTTGCCCTTCTTCCAATGGTATTTTATAGAGTCCGTAGTTTCCTCCCGTCAGCTTCTCCATATCTTTTAGAGAAAAATCACTGTGTTTCCCTTTGGAAGCGTAGTGGCATTTAAGGCGGTGCTGCATTTTCTTTGCAGATCCCCATTTCGCAACTTTTGCCGAGCCTTTTCCTACCATAACCGACACTTTCTTACCAGCTTTCAAAGTTCCAATTCCACCTCTTAATAGATAGGCGGCACCTCTACCACTTAATTCTATGATCTGTATGACTTCTTGCGTTTCGTTTCCTTGCATGATATGCTCCTCTCAATTTTTGAATTTATCTAACCGGAGAATCCTTTTTAAAAGTACTTTTCGTAAAATCTTCTTTTACATGAATATTGGCTTTTAATTCTGAGGATTTGTCCTCATTACCATTTAAATGCCTGTCTACGATTCTTTCTACTTGCCATCCTGTATATGCAGCATCATTTACCAAAGCGGCTGGAATATTGTTTTCCATTGCCTTGTCTATATGCCGAAGGCTTAATACATCTGCATGATAATAGCCATATTCATATATTTGTTTTTCTTCATATCCCTTTTCTTTTAGTGCTTCCACATGCTTTTCTCTGTAAGCCTCCTCATATTGATGAAAAAGCTCCATAAGACCCTTATCCCCTATTATCTGTTTTTGTTCCTTATTTTCAGCTTCCACTTCATTGGCACACATCGTTAACCTTGCTTTAATCTCTGTCAGAATATCTGTTGTGTTCATATAATCCTCCTATTCCATGTCATCACTCAGAAAAATATCATCCTCCGTGTAATAATCCATCGGTTCTTCATTATTAGAAATTGCCTCACCCACATTTTGATCCACTACGTTTTTATCCTGATTCCGCTTTAGAGGCTTTTCTTCACCATCCTGCTTCTGATTATTTATAGTTTCGATAAGCTTTCGGAGTTCTTTCATCTTCTCTGCATTTATTTCTTTCTTTGCATATTTACCTATCTCCTCCAAAGATAAACCCGCATTATAACCTGCCGTAACTTCACGCATCTGTTCAGCTGTAAAATCAGAATCGCACAAAATATCCAGAATCGTCTTCTCCTTTTGAGATTTCTTTTTAAGCAGCCTGCCTAAAATAGTCTTAAATTGATTTGAATCTGAATGATTTTTTATTTTCTTAGCTTTATGATGTGACATCCTGGATGCTCTTTCTCCATTAGTTTCCTGAAGAGAAGTCATATTTTTATTAATATTCGCATTTCTTAAGAGTTCTTTTTCCCGGTTTGCTTCCTCCAATTGCTTTTGCATCAATTTTATTTCATTCCTGTTTCCATTTTCTACCGTATCTCTTAAAAACTCACCCATTATACGATTTTCCTGCATTTGATTTTCAATTTGCGCTGCAAGCAGCTTTAATGATTCAATTGCGATACTTGTGTCGTTTGCCGGATGCTGTAGCTCCTGAAGCAGCTCTTTTTTCCTCTGTTCCATTATTTCAATAGGCAGGGCAGGATCACCCAGCGCTTCTTTAATAGCATCCTGATGAAGTCCCTCCTCTAAGGCAATGCGCAAAATATCACGCTGTTTTGGGGTATATTTTTCAGGAAGCATATAGAAGTCAATCTGTGCTTCATTAAGGCCTCCCATAAATCCCAACCACACAATTGCCATAAGGGAATTATTATGAATCTTGTTTTTGGTAAGATATTGCTCTACCATACTGTTTTTATCATTTTCCATACTTATTAACTCCTCTTACATTATTCTGTTTCTCTTCCTGCTTCCTATTTTTCTCTTTAATAATTGGTTTCCTCTTAGCTGTATCCATATTTCTATTCAGTATTGCTTCCATCTTTTTTATCTCTTTGTAATTTTCTTTCTTATGCTCCCTTATTTCTTTAAGCTCCTCTTTGTATGTTTCGTAATCTGTTTTAAGCTCCGAAAGATTATAATTAATTTCAATTTTTTTCAATTGTTCTTTTAGATCCAGCTGTTTTTCCGGCATATGAGTATTGGCTAATTGTGACTGAATCAGGAGATATGCCTCCCAAACCGGAAAATCCTTTCTCTTTAGTCTGTACTTATAGAAAATATCTTTCCTTTTGTGATCAAAGTACTCATTATCATTTTTTAAAGAAGAGATTCTTTGATTAACTTCTTCCTTTGTCGAAATTCCCTTTTTGTACATATATAGAAATTCTCTCTGCAGCTTTCTTATAGCGGTAATATCCCCCTTATATTTCCACCCATCCTTGTAATGCTGTGCTGCATCAGGGGTATATAATCTTCTTGCAGTATACATTTTTTTTATGTAAGCCCGCTGGTAATCACTCATCTGGTTCCACTGGGTTCGCTGTCTTGATAATTTGTAATACTTACTACCTTTTATCTTTGGCGAGCATTTGAAATACTGCAATTGTTTCGAATCTATCCATTCAAGACCACTTATCCGTTTCTTTAAATCTTCTATTGAATAATTTTTACCCAATCTGTAATTTCTTACTGCCCGATCTTTACCTGGAGGATGCAGGGATAGGTAATCACCGTATTTTTCGCTATCTCCTTCTCTTACGCTATAATGCATTTTCTCTTTTAAAAAGGTGATCATTTCTTCATAAGTGCCTACATGCTTAACAGCCTGGTCGATATCATTGCGGATGATATCATGCCAGTTTGGACTTCCTTTCTTTTCCTCTTCCCACTGCCCATAGTTCTTATTTAGTGACCCATCCATATCTTCAAATTTAATATAGGATATCCCATATTTTTGACATAACTCATTCACGGTCGGTTGTATGTATTTTAGCCAGTCACCTTTTTTATAGCGGTATTTATAGCCATATTCCCGGTCTATGCTGTTAAAAATAATATGGCTGTGTTTATGTGGTTTATCTTTGTGTGTGGCAAATACTACATCATACTGGTCTTTCAGGTATGCTTCCACAAACTCGCCCGTAATGTTAAATGCCAGCCCTGCACTTACTTCCCCTGGCGGAAAAGACAAAATAAAATGGTAGCCCTGCCTGCCCCACTTTTTTTCAAACCTTTCTTTTGTATCCATCATGGTCTTATAAGGATCGTTAATATCACAGTTCCCTCCTACCAGACCATCCGTTTTTTTCCGGTCCAGAATATAACGGATCGCATTTTTTAGGTGCCTGGCAGGATTACGACCTGATGTTTCTTTTATACTTAAAATTTTGGTAATCGCCATTTTAAATCATTTCCTTTCATCCTGGGCATAAAAAAAGACCCACAGCTATGAACTGTAAGTCTTTTTTATTCTCTCATTCTTCCATGAAGATTACCTGGATGTTTTCGTTTTTTTCTTCATGGTTTCCTTCTTTGTTTTTTCTATTTCTTTACTTTCTTTGAAATTATCCTGTAATAGATTCCCTGGATCTTTGCCAATAATATCATTTCGATGAATATATAAGCTTTTAGAATGCAGTATCCCCTCTATCTGTTTCTCAATTAATGCTTCCAAATGTTTTAAACGGTCATTTGGCAGATCATATTTACCATCTTTTTGAAATTTAAATCCCTTTAGATTTATTAGATCTGCTCTAATTTCCGGTGTTAGCATAGCATTTGCAGCCAGGTTAAAATCTGCACCAATTCTAGGACCCTTCATTTTTAGATATTCGCTTATATTTTCAAACTCTTCTTCTTCCGCATATGGAAGTAGCGCCTGATTGTGATCAAAAACAGGTGCCATACGTAAGATTTTTTGTGTATCATTATCTATTAATACACCATGGTTTCCGAGATGCCTGTCATCATTAATAATTAATGCATCTAATACAACCATTCTTCTGAAGTCATCCAAACAGCCAATGCTGTCGTAGAATTTGATCAAATCATCACTCTGAGGATGTGACCGAATCAGTTTATAAACCGGAATAAACCCTTCTTTTTCCGATGTAAAAAGCTGACACTTTGATACAATTTTGTTCCGATAGGTTGCCATCTTATATGCAACATTTTTTTTACAGATAATATTGGCAATCTGAGCTGCATAAAACTCACTGTAAGGTTCTTTACCGGCATTTCGTGCTCCGGTACTTCCACCTTTAACAAGATTTATATTATCTTCTTCTCTTATCCAACATTTAGCAAATGCTCCTTCTGTTGTAAATTCCGGAGAAGTTGTGGAAAATTGCTCTCCATATAATCCACCTTCAAATGCAATATGAGAGATTAATTCATTAAATGGATTTCTATACAGAGACACTTCATTCCAGCACTTATTGCTATCAACCGGTTTAACCCAAAAGGTATCATTCAAATTTAGAGCATATGATACTCGAATGTATCCTTCCAGATTGTCACATCCACATTCATGTAATAGTTTCTCTATATGTTTTCTGTGTTTCGGTGCTCTTCTATGCTCTAACCAATCCTGTATATTTACGAATCCTATTGGCTTATTCTCTTCAAAGTACTTTGTTTCCTCCAATATTACTTCTCCCAGCATTCCATACTTTGATTCAAATTGCAATATTGGAGTGTCTTTATTTAGTAAAAGAAATTGATTATCAATAAACATTTGAATTCCCCCTTCCCATAATTTCTTAATTGTTTCTATCATAGCACATCAGATTCCGTATTTCCAGAATAATTCTTTCTGGACTGCTATCTCTCATCCAAATGTAATATGGATTTCATATATTTTAAATTTTCTTCCATTATGCAGATTAACTGTTCATTGAACTTCAAAAGCTCTTTTTTCTCTTCCGACCGGAAGTATCCTGTATGGAACATTTTTGTTATCTGATTGATGTTCACCCCGATCTTATTCACTTCATGGATCAGATCACTTTGTAGATCCATGAAAGTGGTCTTGTATATGGGCAGGTCATTTAATGCTTTTGTCCTCATATAACAGGATATAGACAGATTACTTTCTTTCGACCTTAATTTAATCTGGTCATACTCTTTCTGGGAGACCCTGATAATCATAAGCTTTTCTTTTTTTCCCGTTTTACCCATATGGCACCTGCACTGTCTTTACCTGGATTTTTTTTGAAATGTCTTTTGGGACGCCTGCTTTGGCACTTTTTCAATCTGTTCTGGGCTGCCTATACCGTGTTTTTCCTTCCCCCCTGTATCATGGACCGTTAAAGAATTTTCGCTGTCCCTAGCAAGGGCTATTGGGGATTTATCGTAAAGCGGAGCTTTTTCTTCTTTCAGTTCCCCGAAAGATTTTATGCATTCTTTGCCCAGAAAACAGCTGTCATCTTTGAGTATTTCAGCTGACATTTGGCAATATTCACTGAAGGTCATTTTATTTTTTAAATTCTTATGGATTTCCATGGAACCTTTTTCATTTAAAAAATGTACTTTTGTGGATCCGCTATCTTTTCCTCCAAGTATAACCATATTGCCGGATTTATAAATATCAATCTTTTCCTTTTTTATATCCGACAGCTCCGGGATCTTTTCATATGCGGCGTCATAAAAAAGTAATGCAGTCTCCACCTCCTTCTTATTAAACCGCATGGTAACTTCTACAATAGCACCATAGGGGCATAACTTCTGAAGGCTGTCAAACACTATTTTGTTTTCCTGAAAATGTTTTTCTGCTTCCCGACCGTCTTTACAATCTGATACTGTTTTCTCTGTAAGCAATTCCCCATATAATTTATTATTTTCTTTCTCCATATTCTTCCCTTTCTGTATATGCTTTGTTTACGCACTTTTATCATGGTAAAACTGCCATGATAAGGCGATTAACATCTATTTTTTGCGACTGAACCTTGTAATGTAAATAATCACATTATTTTTCTGGTTATTATCATGGTACTTTCCACATTATAATGTAACTTTTTACATTAGTTTTAATTGGATTATCATGGCATTATTTACACTATAATGTAAATAATCACATTATTTTCCCTCTATTATCATGTTACTTTTCACACTATAATGCTGAAATTCACATCACTATCATGGTGTTTTTCACACTATAATGTAATAAAACCCATAAATCTTTAAAAAAAGTTCCCCCTGCGGGGCAAGATACGCATTTTGTATATACAAAACGCAGGCTTGTTAGGGGGAATCCCCTAAGACCCCTTGTCATTCATACAACGAGTTGTCCTATATTGACCATTACCGGCTTTCAATATGGCTGATATTCTTAATGCGTATGGTGATGGTTCCATCCTCATTTGTAATAAATTCGACTGCATTTTTATTATTATATTCTTCCATCGGTATCTTGATTTCTATTCCAGTATCAGTGATGAGATGCTGCTTTCCAAATTTTTTTGTGGTAATTGGATTTTGAAGAATAACCGGCTCTTTGGTAATATTATATTTCTCAATCTTTTCCTGCACTTCTTCTTTCAAGTCCTGTTTTTCCTTAAAGATCTTATCAATCACTGGCAAAATTTCTAAGCTGCCTTTTTCTTCCAGTTCCTGGTTAATGATATTCTTAGTCTCCATGCGAACTTCGAATTGTTCTGACTCATTGTAATATTTGTTCTGTACATTCTCAACCATCCTTGATATGATCTCTAGTTTTTTCTTGGCTGATATTGTTCCTTCACACTTAAGAAACAGAGAAGAAAAATAATTGGTTTTAATTCCATTTACATTGTATTTCTTCTCTATTAAAGAAATCGTAAAATCCTTCATATTAATAATAGCCGCTTCCGTGATTTTATGTGTCTCTCCCGGAAGAATTGCTTTCTGGTTAATAATATCGTTATTATTACCCTGTGACGATTCATTGGTCATATGGGTATATGCGGTTTTATAATTCATTTTCAGCAGTGCCATATATGGGTGTTGTTCTATCGTATATGTAACTACCATCAGATCAGCCGGTGGAATCTCTATATTTTCATTCATTATTGCATATAAAATCTTACCGATTTCCTGAGAAATCACTACGAAATCCTCCTCATCCCAGTCTTTTAAAAGTTTATATACTTTTGATTCTTCTTTAATAAAACTGCAGCTCTTGATATCATCTCCGGTTATGATACGCTTAATATGAGTTCTCAAAAAATCTTCCAGAGCTGAACCATGATCCAGCACTGCATCTGACAAAACCGGCATCTCAATGTTAGAATTTAAAATATGAATAATCGTATTTACAATCCTGATATCTTCTTTTTCCATCGCTTATTCCTTCCTTTCATTATTATTACACACTTAAATCAGTGTAAAATCCCTGGTATTCTTTAGGAACATTGGCTAATATCTTCTGCAGATAACACTGATATTCCAGATTGTATAATTTACCTGTTGTAATAAGTTTTTCTCTTACTGAATCTAAAATTGCGAATACCCCACTGTAATATTGCCTGAATGTATTGTAATTTGCATCTGGATAAATATTATATTTTACATCATAACTTGCATTAGAGAAATCTTTATCCTTACATTGATACTTTTCCATAATTTCTCCTGTTTCCATATCAGCTATTACCCAGGCAAGTGGCCTGCTAATCATGCCTGTATGAACGTCTTCTCTTGTGTAAAAGAATACGAAAACTGCTAAGTAATATTTGCCATATTCTTTATAAATAACTGGTTGGGAAGTACTATGAGCAACTTTCCCTACTGTAAACATGTTTTTATTAAGATTCAGGCTTATTGTTGCACTCCTAATCATTAGTGGTTCTCCTTCCTACGGAAGACCTTTAAAAAATTCCTTAAGTCCATCCAAAATCATTTACTTGTGCCCTTTCCCATACTTCTTTTTAGGGAAAATAAATTGGATATCTGCCTTTCCCTGGCTGATATCCAATTTTACGATCGCTGAAAATTTCTTTCCTTGTTTGCTGACCATATTTTCTAATTTTATTTTTCCCTTTTCAATTAGTTCCTTTGCTTTATCTGGTGAAACTGCTTCACTGCATATACTTCCTGGCAATGAAAAGGAACATCCGTTTTTACCCTCATGCTCCTCTTTATGATATCCAGTACAGGAATAGAAAACTCCATTTTTACCTTTTCTTTCAACTACAGGCTTCTTACATATCGGGCATTCTCCCACTACTATATTTTTTCTCTTCCTCAACTCCTCCGGTATAGGCGAAACTTCCTTCCCCTTTTTACGAAAAAAACAGTTTATTTCCTCTACCGCAATTTCTATAGCCTGGTCAACAGAGACTTCGTTCTTATACACCCGTTTTAAAAGCTTGGATAATTCTACTGTTTTTTCCTTGGACATATCAATTTCCAGTTCATGCATAACCTTAATTACATATTCCCCCAGCGGTTCTAATGAATATATATTATTTTTCAAGCTTATATACCCTGTTGTAACCGCATTATCAATAATTCCCGTTCGTGTTGCCTCAGTCCCAATTTCCACCCCTTCCAGCATTGACTGATACAATTGTTCATCATCTTGTCTAATTGATTTTCTTTCTTGCTGGAATGGATTTTTCATAAAATTGTTTAATGACTCCAAGTTATATTTTTTAGGCGGCGATGTTTGCTTTTCAATTGGCTGAAAATGAATATTTACTTGATCACCAATATGAAGCTTAGGCAACAGTTTATCACTTTTACTATTTTCTTCGTATATAAGCCATCCCTTATTTACAATAACTTCCCCTTTTAAACAGAACTGTTCTTTTCCTGCCATTATGATCATAGTTGTAATTTCTATTTCACATGGCAGAGAACAGAATACAGCGAGAAAACGCTTTAAGATACAATCGTAAACTTTACTCTCATCCTCCGATAATCCAGATGGTTCTTTTATGGTCGGAGTTAAAGCACTATGGGATTCTATTTTACTGTCATCAAAAACAGTTTTACTATCTTTTAGTTCAACAGAATATCCTGCCATACGAAGCTTTGTCAATATTTTATCTATTTTACCTTTTTCATTCTCAGCTAGATATTCCGTATTGGTTCTCGGATAAGTGACATATCCCTTCTCATATAGCGATTGAACCAGAGATAAACTTGTTTTCATGGGCATCTTATATTTTTTTCCCAGTTCTCCTTGTAATTTTGACAGAGAAAATAATTTTCCTGGCTTTTTGATTCCCTTTTTAACATCCAGAGATGTTACAATTGCCTTATTTTTATTTAATTCCAGGCAATATTTTTCAGCCGCTTCTTTGGTTTCAAAAGGCTGCTTTGTTGTGAGGGATATCTCTTCCCCATTTGTAAATTCTTTACTCTCCGGTAAGAAATATGTTTTCGGAACAAATTTTTGTATTTTTATTTCTCTTTCATAAATAGCCTGTACGATTGCCGAAAGTACCCGGCCAACTCTAAGGGGTGAATCTGCCTTACTCTTTAAAGATACATACCTTGTAAGGTTAATACCATACAGCCAGTCTATATAGGTACGGGCAAGCCCCTCCTCATATAGACTGTCATAGTTATGGTCTGGCTGTAGATTCTTCAATCCCTTACGAATTGTTTCTTCTGTTTGCTCCGGAAGCCATAGTCGCATGACTGGCTTTTTCTGTTTTAGCCCGTTTTGAATAATTAATCGAATGATTACTTCCCCTTCACGATCAGCATCACCACAATGGATAATACTGTCAATATCATTTCTATTCATTAGGGCGCACAGTGTATGAAATTGCACTTTAATTCCTTCATCTATTTCTTTTGTAATTGGATCTTTTTTTAGCCGGAACTCAAATTGGGGCGGGCAATACGGAATATTATCCAGTCGCCAGAGATCTCTTACATCATTTGTATATTCGCCCATATTTTTTAACTCAAAAAGGTGTCCAAAGCCATAAGACACTACATATTCTTTTCCTTCATAGTAACCATCTTTTCTTTGCATCTTGTCTGGTATGGCATTCACAACATTCTTTGCCAGGCTGGGCTTTTCGGCTATAATTAATTGTTTCAATTTTAATTTTTCCTTTCTGCATTCTCATATTTCAAAACACCTGCAATCTTACCAGATCAGACAAAATATTAAATACCTGCTCGGTATTTTGCATTAAATTACCTTCGTTGATCATCCGGAGATAAATTCCATCCAAAAAATTTACTTGCATCTGTAATTTAGAAATTCCTATTACAGAAAAACTTTCTTTATCTACATTGTATAGGGTCTGGTATATCATCTGTTTGATTGCAATCTCCTTGGCATTTGCAAATATGTTCTCACGGCTGCTGGAAGTCATCTTCAGGAAGAAACATTCAAATTCAAATTTTATCTTCTCCCTAAAATAAAGGTACTCCCGAGCCTCTTTATCCTCCCTTTTCGAAACCGTTATTGTTTTTATCATGGTTCTTCCTCTTTCTTTACTTCCGTTTCATCTGAATTTTTTACTGCTTTTTTTTCTGCCTTCCTTTTTATTTTTTCTGCCTGCTTTTGTGCTGCTTCTCTGGCTCTTGCTTCTGCCGCCTCTTTTGCCGCCTTGTCTGCTTCTGCATTATTCCGTTGTTCTTCTTCCTGCATTTTTCTTATGTCTGACTCTTTTAGATCAGTTTTTATTACTGAAAACGTAGCAAACTGAAAATTGTAGTTTCCTTCCAGAATAGCACCTGTATCTGTCTGTAAATAAAACACAACATCCATATTCTCGGCAGAGGATTTCTGGAATTTTAAACATTTTACATTTTGTGTTGCCTCTGGCAGCACTTTAACAATCTCCTGCTTCAATTCCTGTATCTGCTGATCACTCAAAAAGCTCTCCAGATTTTTTAGATTCATTTCAATAGCTTCCCTGGATTCTGTCTCTCTCACTGCTTCTGTTAATTCACTGGTTCTCTCTGACACATTTTCTGTTTCTTGCAGATCCGTCTCTTCTACAATATCCGATTCTGTCTGCCGAATATTCTCAGTTACCTGCATTTCACCCGGCTTTCTATTTATTCTTAATATAATAGACAGTGAAATACTTATAATCATTACTGTAATCGTTAATCCTAGGTATAAGATTGTTTTTTTATTCCCTTTCATGTCCTACCTCCTCATCTTGTCATGAAAATCCTGTATAACGGTAAAAAATCTGAAACGCTGTATAATAACTTATTCTTGGTCCATCAATCATGGAGCTGCCAGCACATAAATGTGAGGTACAATGCAAAAACATTTTTGTTCCATTTGAATCGGTTCCAGCATAGATTCCAACATGATTATTTCCACCGGAAGCGATCATATTAATTAGCCCTATATCCCCTGGAACAAGTTCGGATGCATCTATTTGTTTAAAATTTGAACTTGATACAAATGTTCCTGTAGTACTCCAATATGGCACATCAACAAATCCACATTTTTGATATGCCCATGCAACAAAAGAGGAACAATCTAAAGTCCTGGGCAGGTCAACACCAGATCTTGTATCCTCGCCATACATATCATATACCGTGTAACCAATTAAACTTGCTCCTTTTGCAATTACTGCACCTCTGCGCTCATCCATAGTTGGCCATTTAGCTGACAGCATGTTTAATTGTCCAACAGCTTCCTGATTTGCAATTCCTTCCGGTGAGTATCCGCCGGTAAAAATACAGTACTGCAACACATGGTCTACATAGTCTGGATCCCCATATTTATTCCAACCCATTTTAGCCGCCATCATATTGGAAAATAAAATGGCATTTTCCTTACTATAACCGCCATAATTTGTTAATGCCCATGTTGCATAACCAGAACCATAATTATAAGACTGTAATGCCAATTTTAACTTATCCATATCCGATGGAGTTGTACAGCCGGCTGTTTGTAAAGCATCTTTAAATGCCTGTACTCCACATTCAATACTGTACTCTGGATCTGTAATGGAATTAGGCGCGTGTGAATACTTTGTATTATAAGGGCATTCGCTCGACTGCATAACATCCAGATACCGCCCCCCTGATTCCTGCATCATAACCGCCATGATAATTTCCTGAAATTCAGAAATATCATATTTTTCACAATATTTTATTACCAGCGGCCGGTACTGTTCACACTCTGCCGAGACCTGTGCATGTCCTATGTATATTCCAGACGAAGAAGATGCTCCAAATATAAAAGACAATAATGCTACAATTAGCGATAGAAAAACGATAACAATACCAAACACCGCAAAAATTGGCAATAAAAAAGAAGCAACAGCTGCAACAATCTTTCCAATTATATGCAACAATGCTATCCCTGTTTTTGTTCCTGCATTTTTAGCTAATGAAAAACTTTTCATTTGTAGTTTTTCTATAAAAATACTTTTTATATAATGCTTGCGTTCTGCCTCTTCTCTTTCTTTTTGCTCTTTTTGGATCAGATGATCTAAATGTACACCCAGTATAGTTGCAATGTCCTTTGCCTTGCCAACATAATGATGTTTTTTTCTATCTTGTATTTGATCTCTTCCTAATATTCCTGCCGCCTTATCTGCATTTTTAATCTGTCTTTTTTCCGTTATATCTTCTCTATTAGTAATTTTCCGCTTTTTTTCTATATTGGCTTCCGCTGTCTGGAAAGAAATATGAAACTCTGTTAAATGTGGAGTGGAGATTTTTGGATGAAGCAATATTTTGTTTTCCAGTCTTACCTTTTTTCTTTTTAGGTGCCTAAATTCCATTAATTTTTGTTTCTTCTGAATATTATACTTTAGTGGCTTAGTAGACTGTTTATTGATTTCTTTTGTAACTGAAACAGGATTTCTGTTCTTTTGATTACTTGAATTCCGATTTTTTTTGTTTCGAAAATCCTCCTGCAAAAGATCCTTCTGAACAAGCTTAATATAATCTGCCTTTTGCTTACTGGAAAGGCCATCCCATTTTTTACGCTGTCTTTTATTTAACATTGCTACTGCTTTTTTTATATCACGTTTTCGGATCGTGGGTCCCTGTCTTGCCCTTGCCGGATGTTTCATCTATATTTCCCTCCTTTCCCAACTTTAATTTTCAATGTTCGAAACCTTTTATCTGGTCTGGTTTTTGCTCGCTTGTATAGGATTTCTTACCTTCACTTTTCTCCTCTGAGCTATCTTGCCTCGGTCAACTGCCGCATTCCTTTCTAAATGTTCTATACGAAAAAGTGCAGTATCTATTTTCTTATTGACATTTAAAAGGCAATTCTTTATATTATTTAACGGATTTTGCAGTCCTTTGGCAATCCTCCCATTTTCCTTTACAACTCGCTCCTGTTCTTTTCCTGCAAGTGCCCGGAAAATCCCTTTTGCATGGCTTCCCATTTCATGAAGCTCTTTGCTGGCTGCGTCTATTAAATTGATTGTTTTTTCTGCTTTATCCACTGCCCTATTTATACTTTTCGAAATATCCTCCAGCATTTTCTTTATGTTAAGCCCATCTACTATTTTATCAAGTGCCACTACCCCCATCTGTTTAAAATTTTCCTTAACAGCTGCAGCATTTTTGACAATATATTTTTTAACCATCTGTAGCTTGCCTTTTGCATCATTCATGTTTTCATTCATGACTTTTACCGCCTCTTCAACAGCTGTTTTTACGTGATTATTTTTTTCTGCTGGTTGCCCCATCATTTGTTTTAAATCCTGAATTTCTATCATCGCTTTACCAAGTTTTTGCTCCATAGCATCAACAGAGCAAATCAAATCGTAATAATCCTTAAATTTTATTACCATCTTCGTTTCTTTCATAAGCTCCAGTAATGCCTGCACATCCTCTTCATTTTGCAAAGTTGTATTTGTATCTGTCATCAATCCATCCTCCTTATTTTTGTGCAATAAAAAACACGGTGTTTTTTAAACATCGTGATCCGTTTTCATTCTTTCATAATATCGTTTGCTGCTCTTTCATGAAAATTCGTATTAAACATTTTATAAATTGGATTATCATCAGGCACTGTAATGTCAAATGTAACTATTTTATCTCCGAAACGCTGCAGTCCCGTTCCCGGATCCGAATTGGTAACATACTCTAACTGTGATTCTGAAACCTCTATTACATCCAGAATATCAGCCTGATCCAAAGAAGACTGATCAAGCAGTACTGTAAATTCGGAATTAGATATCATTGTTTTCGTTCTCTTATTTAATAGACAATCCATGATGTTCTGTGTAATTCCGGTACAAAATCCTCCTTGTTTACGTACTTCCTTCCAAAGTTTCTCTAAAGCACGCTGGCTATACTCGTCATTTAATAGCGTATGAAATTCATCCACATATACCCAGGTTGTACGGCCCTTTTTCTGATTGTAAGCAATTTTTGTTCTGATATTTTCGATCATAACCAGCATCGCCATTGCCCTTAAGCTGTCACCCAGATCACGCAGCCCATAAACAACAAAACGGTTATCAACTTCAACATTGCTTTGATGTGCAAACATGTTGAGTGATCCTTCGACAAAAGTCTCCAGGGCAGCGTAAAGATGCCTTGCTTCCATTAAAACTTCCGGATCTTGCTGTTCATACAGTTTCTTCCGAAAATCTGTCATGGTAGGGCTTTCCATATTTTTACTTTTACTTGCAAATATCTCCTGGTATATCTCCCTGACGCAGCGGTCTATTACTGCAACATGTGTAGCACTTAACGTTTCTGGTTTTAACGCCTGTTCACATATGCCAAACATAAATTCACTTTTATCTGCTATAAATGCCCCTGTATCTCGAATTTGCTTTCTCTGCGGCATCCATAATGGATTTACAAAATTATCTGTATTCGCTGACATATTAATAACCTGCCCATCAAAAAACTGGGCTATTTCAAAATATTCGTTTTGGGGATCTACTACTATGATATCTGCATCCATATACATAATATAAACTTGACCCATTTCAAATTTAACGAAAAAACTTTTTCCAGATCCCGGGACCCCAAAGACAAAACCATTTCCATTTTTTAGGCATCTGCGGTCTCCCCGAAGAATATTTTTTGATACCTGATTAATTCCATAATAGATTCCTTTTGCATGCTGAAGCTCCTGTACATTAAACGGCATGAAAATTCCAGTGCTTTCAGTAAAGAGTACCCGCATCGTATCTATTTTACGGACCGCTGTCGGCAGCGTGCTCAGCATGGCATCCATCTGCTTTCCTGTATGTATTTCAAATGTCATATTGTAACCGCTGGCAAAGTTTTTGATCGTATCTATATGACGATGCAGCACCTCCATGTTTTGAGCGGTTATCGTAACAGTAAGTCCTAAAAGGAACATCTTCTGGTCATTGCTCCTCATCTTGTCCATATATGTTTCCACTTCTTCTTTTTCCCTTCTTTTTTTATAGGAAACTTCCGAACTAAAAGCATTACGTTTATTGTGCGCATCCTGTTGCTTTTGAATTGCCCGCTCTATATTCATGTAAATCCCTTCTACAATCTTCCACGCGGCTGTAGATGGCACAGGTATAATGTCCAGTGCCGTGGTTGTGTTAAAGGGAACGCTTGTTAATTCTGTTAAAAACTTATCTTCCAGGTTCTGTGAAAATTTCTGTAAAAATAATGTGCAGCACTCCCGATTTTCCATTTCCAGATGGTCTTTTTCTTCCTTTATGTATATTCCACATACATCATTTCTCCAGTCCCTTCTTAGATTTAATGCCAAATCCCACCCAAAATCAAATTCATCTTCTTTGCCCAGTCTGTAAAAAGCATGTAAAGAACGAAGCCGTTCTTTTGCGTCCAGAGGAATCAACGTACTTCCTATTTTTCTATAATTGAGATATAAACTGGTTTCAACCATTTGAAAGTAGCTTTTTGCATTTTCATAATCCGGTTTTTCACAGGATAAAACAAGATATTTAACTTGTTCTATGCTGTTTTCCCCTTCATCCATCTTATCTAAGATTACATGATTATATTGCTCTATAAATAGATCATATTTATCCCCACGTTTTTTTAATAGCATTTCCCGTTTCATTCTTGAAATATTTCTATTTTGATTCGCAATAACAATTTTGAATGGAATATTTTGTGAATTTAGGATTCTGCACCATAAATCAAATATTTCTTCCTTTTCATCTTCATCTTTAATAGAAAAATTAACATCTGCAAAAACATATACCTTATCAAACAGGTGGTTTCCCTTTTTATTTTCCAGTTCAAAAATTCCATTTTCTGAAATACGGTAGGGTAGAATTTGCTGTGTTGGCCTCTGCTGTCTGTCCCAAAACTTCCACCAGGGTTTATGGTCTACCAGAATCAATTCATCTGTCATTTTTTTACACTGTTGGAATTTACTTTGTTTCATTCTCTATTTTCCTTTCACTTTCAACTTCTGGAAGAAATTCAGTTTCTATCGGGATATAGCCCACCAAGCCGTTATCCTGAAATAAACAATCTTTAATCTGCGATTTATATACATATGGCTGGGAATATCTAATCTCGAGCAGGCGCTTTATATAATTCGGCAGTGTCATTCCATTTTTACTTTTCCAAAATCCGGTAAGCCCCAGGGGAAATACAACCGGGATTGCCAAATAAATAGCTGCTATAAGCGGTATGCCGAGTAAATAATATGCTCCCCCTATGACAACTATCCCTGCTATCAACGCAGCTCCTCCATACATACATTCTCTTAAAGATAACCCTTTCCAAAAATCATCTTTATAATTTTCAATATCTTGATTTATCGGTTTATTCATATGAACCTCCTTTCATGGTCTATAACCCCAATGCCTTCTGCAAAGTAGCCTCTGCTCCTTTTACGGATCCAACAACTACAGTAATTTTTAGTACAATGTCCATTAATGCCAGGCATCCGCCTGCAAATCCTTCACCCGTTTCAAAGAAAACACTAGATGAAATAAAAGCACCTGAAATCATAAGTACGATTCCAATAATTACAATCTCAAACGTATATGCAAAAAAAGTTTTTATCCAGGCTGCCGCTGTATGATTTAATGCCCCTCCTCCAGCAAAACTAGAAAGTGCAACCGGCGCAATCGGGATAATCATATATAATTTCATAAATCTGCTTGTAACAGAAGTAATTAGTATGATTCCACATGCTGCGCAGAACAGCCAGAATATAAGCGCTACCAGGAATCCAACTAAATACAGATCACTAAAAGCCTCCGTTAGAGAATCTACATTTACAGACATTTCCATTTTCTGTGTCAATCCCACTAATGCAACCGCCGATTTAAAAAATGACTGCATTAAAGGCATTCCTCCAGTAATGACAGCACTAGTGAGTATTAGCCGAAAAAACATCTTCACTGTCTGTTCCATATTAAGGCTCTCCCGAATATTTAGATTGTCTCGGCAAAAGCCAATTGCAAAAAACAGTACCATTAAAGATGTTCCTACTATCAAGAAGAAGTCATATAAATTTGATATGGTATTCCATATATTGCTAAATTGTCCGCCCGTTGGAGAAACCCCCAGTAAGCTGTATGTTATGTTTGTGCAGCTGTTCCATAACTGTGCTGCCGCTTCAAATAAATCTGTCCCCGTCAGCATATCTTTCAGCCATTCAGGCATTATTTTTCACCCCTTTTCCTGTTATTTCACACAATTTCCATCCCATTTTAAAATCCCAACATGGATATAATAACGGTTACAGAGGCCATTAAAATTCCTCCAATTATCTTTTTTACCCCCGCCGTTTGTTGTGATGAATCCTGAGACTGAATTGAACTTGCAAATTCAAATATACCAAAAGCTAAAAGAATAATTCCAGCAGCCCCAATCACACCCAGCACAAATGTTTTTAAAGTATTGATCGGCGCCATTACGGTTGCCTGTGCACCGGCTGTTGCATATACACGCTGGTTAAAGTAAAGCATTGAAAAAGGGATAACCATAGCCACTTTGCCTGCTTCTTTTGATAATTTATTTAATGCTTTAACTAACTTCTTTTTTATTTCCTGTAATTCCATTAAAAATCTCCTCTCATAATTTAGTTCTTACTTCTAGACCACCTGTAGTAACTTTATCGACACAAAATCCCTCCTTTTCTATATAAATGGGCATAAAAAAAGAATCCTATTTCCCTCTACGGGTCGGATTCTTTTTTTGCCCACTTTCTTAATTCTAATATATCATGGAAAAACTTGTTGTAACAGGTTACTTTTGGTTACTTTTGGTTACCTGCATGGCAGACATTTACTGGCTACAAGTAAGCGGCATCCGGTAAACATTACTACAAAATTTTCAGTTTAATGAATCATTCTGCATAGCCTCGTTATATCGCTCTACTACCCATGCACCTAACTGTTCCGGTTCTCTTGTTGCCATACAAGCTAACATGTACTGAGGGTCAGCACAACTTCTACAATCCAAACAGCCACCTTCCCCTTTATATGGATAACAGGTGCACGATTCATCCATAATACAGTTATCCGCATACGCTAATGCAATAACTCCTTTGTCGGGTTTGCAATTTTTTTTATTCACTCCTAAATTTTAATTTTTTGGTTTCCATTCGTTACATTCCTGGCATATTTGCTTTGTGCTAATCTTGTACTTTTCGTAATGCGGACACCCTGAAACGACATCGATTATTTTTTGCCCTGTTGTCCCTGATGCATTTGCATATATACAGGTATGCGCTTTGGTATATTTACCTTTATACATCTTCCTACTCCTTCCTAAATTCTAATCAACTGGCGGCTCGGCATTATAAGCATAAGCCTTACATTCTATACATTTGTCCGCTATTTCATCTGGGAATCCATTGCATATTCCGTAGCAAAATTTCCTGTTGTCTTCCATCCCATATTCATGGGTTGAGATTTGAGCCCTTTTACAGTCTTCGTCCAACGGTTTCCCTCTAGTTGCGGCACGTCCTCTTAAATTTCTCATATTCTTCTCTCCTAAAGTCTAATTTACCTAAGTGACTGCTCTAACCGCCGCAACACACCAATTCTCGTACTGATATAGCATTATCTCGGTCTTTCACATAATTTTTTTATAGTCTCATATATCTCATATATAGTAGTGTCATTTTCAAATTTACTACCACTTATAGTACGCATTTCTTTTTTTGCTTCATTTATATCGTCAAAAATATGAAACTCATCAGCAAAAAACAATCTAAAGTTTTGATACTCAGCATCACTTTTAAATAACGATTTTGATGCTTTTAACATTTGTCTTTTACGTTTAACAGGTATACCGTGTGCCTTCAACCAATTATTGGGTACATATTTTTCTAAATCAATATTTGTAAAATGTCTCATTTTTCCCTCTATCGAATTTTAATTTTGTTAGTTATTCTAATGTGCTATCCTAAATAAAAATATTTTTTTATCCAATTCACCATTTATATATAGTGGTTCTCCCTTTCTTCCGCGAGTGATAAATAAACCATACTTTTCCGCTAAGGCCTCCATATCTTCTACTTTATGTTTATTTTTAATTTCATTTGGTAAGGTGTTTTGAAATAAATATATTTCGTCCCATATTTTTTCCCATTTATTTTCAATATCAAATACTTTTGTTTTATTATTTAACCTTCTCATATCGCTTTTTAGTTTTTTGTTTTCATATTCCAACATGCGTTAATTTGTTCATCCTCCTTTTAAATATTAAGTTCTAATTTAATCTCATAGCTTTTATTACATCTTCTATGCCAATTATGTTATTTACATCAATTCCACTATTTTTTAATCTTTGTAATGTAATATCATTGGATAATCCTTGGACTGTTGGAAGCTCCAGGAAAAGTTTTGAAATCTCCTCATTTCCACGCATTTTTGATGTAATAATATCTTTCCATTCCGTGTAAGCAATAGTAGAAATTGTTAATAATTTTAAGACACTTATTTCTTTATCATTCACACTTCCGTCCCCCTCTAAATTTTATTATTCCAACTCATTTGGTACTTGAATTTTACAATCTTCCCATTCGGCTCCACATCGTCCACAAACAATAAAATCTGGTTCATCTGGATATAGAACCCCTCTTGTGTAATCACAATATTTGCATTCCCAATGATAACCAGGTTTAATTTTGTCTTCCATGTTTATATCCTCCTTAAATTTCAGTGGTTTAATGGTGGAACCGGCTTCCCTTTTTCCACCCACTTTCGATATGGTTCATAGTTGTTAAAATCTGGGCACGATTTAATAATCTTTCTATTTCCTGCCCACCGTTGCATGTGCTGGCACGTTTTAAAATGTTGCAACTGTGACGTTGCATATTTTAGGTGCACTCCCGGCAACCAGCGTCCCCGGCTGTCTACAAACTTCTGCTTGTCATATATCATTACAAATGGCATAAACCCCATGTCTATAAGAGAATATACTCGATACAAATCCGCCGTAATCGAACTCCAATAATTTGTAAGTACATAAACTCCGATCTGGTTTGGATTCTTAATCGCACTATTTTTTATGTCCCTGAATTGTTGCAATAAATCCTCCCTGGGATCATCCCAGGCGAAATGATAGTCTTTTACTTTTATTTTTCTTACCATTTCTATAATCTCCGGTGTCATATATCTGGCATCCATTCCGCCGTTGAATTCCACTGTCGCTCCAGAATCAATTAACTGCTGTAGTAACTCTATCCGGCCTTTACATGCCAATATGTTTTGATCCAGTAACACTATATCCTTTTGACCTTGCCAAAACTCCGACAGATCTGCAACTTTTTGGCTTATACATCCATCTTTTTTAGGAGTGATGCAGAACCCATGATTGACACGCGGGCACCCTCTGGTCACTACCCCCAGGGCGAATTTGTATTGAGGATATAAAGAGTAATCCGGCATACAATGCTCAATCCTGTCATCCAGCTTATTTACAAGATCGTATCCACTGCCGCCTCTCTTAATCTCTTTCGATTTTGGCAACTCTGGCTCCCTTGATTCCGTAAATACCTTGCTTACATAAATTCTATCGTATTTCCTGTTAATATCGGCAAATTCTACATGATCCCCATGTACTTTATGGTGCCCTGATAATTTCATTAGTGCCAAATTCGGAAAATTATGGCTATCAACGTCTATTAATCCTATTTTCATACTTTTGAAAGGAGCCGATGCGCATCTTCCCGGGAAGCCCCGTCTCCTTTCTTCAACTAAATTTTAATTTTCCAACAACGGCAGCATTGCTGGCATCTGCCCCGTCTGGTATGCCGTCTCGATTTGCGGTGCAATCCACTTCCCCGCTGTCTGTCCATCTGGCAATACAATGTCATACAAAAACTCCCGTTCCACCGTACTGATACCAGCGTCCACCGCCTCCAGCTTGGCTTTGACAATTAAATACAGTGCCCTCCAACGGCTTCGGCAGGCTTGCTCATATGCAGTATGCGCCGCATCATCCGGCCGGCGTTGCCCTCGACCCGGAGTATACCAAAATTCTTTCGCTAACTTGTCTGGAAGAGGAAGCAGAAATCGAATCTGCCGCCCAGACATTGTAAATCCGATAATTGCCACATCAGCTTTGTATATTGTAAATCCGATAATTGCCACATCAGCTTTGTATCCGCTCACAAACTGATCTGCTCCGTGTGTTTGAACAAGCTCTTCTATATCGGCCTTCGTCCGTGCCACTGATACCGTAGTTTTTTCAGCATATGCCATCTTACACCTCTTTCTCTATCGAATTTGATATATAATTAATTTTGCAGGAAATTCAGTTGTGATTCCAATAACTTTACCGTCATTATCATAAATTGGCTTCTGGGCGATGAATTCAAAGTATTTCTGTTCTTTCGTGTAAGTGAAAATTATAACCTTTACTTTATCCATTAACTGTTCCATGGTATAGTCTTCCGCTGTATAACTTTTAATCAACCTTCTTTTCATGGTTTTAATCTCCTCTACTATGGTTATATACGTTCATGTGTATTGAAGTGTCCTTCCTCCCTAATTCATGCAATCTAGTTTTGAATCTAAGAATATGATTTTAGAAACATTTCTTGCCTTACAACTTTTACATTCCTTATAGAATGATTTCAGTTTACTGATCCAACAAAAGCAATTTTGCCTTTCTGAATCCTGCCCGCTTTCTCCAGGTTATTTCTCTCCAGAATTTTAATTTACTAAATCTTTATGTATAATACCTATGGCTTTGCGCAGCCCTGTCCGCTTATTCACCTCTGTCCCGGCACGCAACCCATATATACATAAAAACAATAATTGTTATGCGTATGACATAAAATATTCTGACAATAACATCTTTACAGTACCTGATCAAGCAATCTATAATAAGAATTGTATATCATTAATGATTATTACGGTAATTAATAATTAATGTAGTTATGAACCATACCCATTCCATACCTACAAAAATCCAAAACAAATCTTTAAAAGGTATCACATTTCCACCCCCTCACACAATCTCTAATTTTTCTCGCAAAGCGTAAATCCACCAAAATGATAATTTAATCTATCTTCATCAGTGGTTTTGTTGATTATTGAGGTGTTATGTTCTCCACAATACGGACAGATCGGTTTTGATATTCTCATTTTCTCCATACGTTCCACTGATACAATAAATTCAGAATTACAACGGGAACAAAGAATAAGAGCTATGTTTGCGTAATAAGTTTTCTCATTCATTTTTAACATACTATTTTCTCCAAATTTCAATACTGTTGACTGATTATTTTTATAAATTCCTCTTCACTTCTCTTTTTGATCTCTTCGCTAATACCTGGTATCTCATGTGTCCATACCGGGCGTTCCATAATTTCCTCTATATACTCATGAACATTTGAAAATGTATCACATAGTAACGTACCAGTGTGTGCAGATAAAGCCGCACCTTCTCGTTTAGTCATGATATACTACCATTCTAATTTTATCTATTAATGAACCACAAATGCCTAACTTTATTGCACTTCTCGCAGTAAAATTCATGACAACTCAAAGCAATACGAAATCTGGTTCCGTGAAATAATACAATTCTTTCTGCCATGCAAATGGATTCTGAGTAATGCGTTTTTAAACACTTGCTTTTTAGCACCCTGTACCTCCTTCTTTCCCCGCTAAATTTCAATCATTTGATACCGATTGTTTAGCTCTTCCCGTAGGTTTTAGTTTGAAATCCATAATAGCAATAATAGTATATCTCCTCCTTAATGCACACCAGAACATTATTATTGGTATTACACAAAAAAGTGAAGATATAATTTCCGCAAACTCAACTTCTGTAACAATTTTTTTCCCCAAAAAAGGTAGCCACCCATTTTGATAACAAATACATAATGTTACAGTAATGAAATAACAATTGGCAAAATACCGAAAAGTATCTGTTAATAGTAGCTTAAAATCTATCCGTTTTAGGACATTAGTCCAACCTTTAAATCTTTTAACCATACTTTAGTCCCTTCCTCGTGATATTCTAATCTGTTTTATAACATATATTGTTTTATATTTTTGATGCTCTGACACGTAGGATAATACCCATATTTTTTCATCCAATCACACACAGCAGACGTTAGCGTGTCACTCAGCTCTTCAAGTTCATTTTTCTTGTGCCAATCATAAGCACACCAATCTCCTCCAGCTTCACCGCACACATCCCCAGCTTGTTCTTGCATTCTATCAAGAATGTCCGTGCAATCCGCTTTTGGTGTATAAGGAACACATTCACCAATATAGACAATCATCTGGTGTTCGTCCGTCTCTGCCTCTTTCTTTGCTTCTTTTAAACATTCATCTATTGTTTCATGCTCATCGTTCCGCCATATTTCCTCGTCCTTGTTAAAATTCCATATATATCCCATCTTCGCACCTACTTTCAATTATTAAATACTAATTTTACCAATCAAGCTTTTGCCCACATTCTGAACAAAATTTAAAATCATCGTCTGTATCAACTGCGGATTTGCAACACGGACAATCACCTTTTTTGAATTGTTCCCTGATACTACCTGTAAACTTTACGCTCTTTACATTATTTGGCACTGTGGCAATCTGCTTATCAAGTGCTATATACGCCATTTTGAGTGCTTTTATCTGTAATACTGTAGGTTCGCCCTTATACATACTCTGTATTACCTCTTTTGCTTCTATCGCTATCATACCTACTCCTTTCTTCGGTTTTCTCGACGGATCCTCCTAAATTCTCTTTTTACCAACTAATAATGCAGTGCCCAGGCATTAATCCAAGTGCCGGCGCGTTACGAAGTACATATTTAACATTTCTGCGTATGCTATTACCAGTATAATATCCGTCCCATTCCAACAATATAAGGATATCACCAACCTGAACATTATCTTCATCTGCCCTAACTTCAAAATTTTTCTCCCTTGCTTTTACAGCTTTAAAATATTCTGGAAGTATTTTCTTCTTAACTACTTTCATTTGCTTCATTCCTCCATATTCCTATTCTAATAGTCGTCATATTGATCCGGCAAGTCTATCCACAAACAGCAGGTTTTACATTCTGGCAATCCTTTACCAACACATAGTGGATAAGGGTTACATTTCTCAGGTTCATAACACTTCGGTTTCTCGTATTTTTCGTTCATTTACCCCATTCCTTTCTGGGCTGAATATTAATAACTCTTATAAACTCCGCAACCATTTAATCCTTTATATAGCTTCTTCAGTGCGGAACCTAAGCCGTCATTAAGTCTCTCATCAACGCATTGTGCTGCCGCTTCATCTCCATCGCCCATCATGCTACACCATTCACTAGATGTATCCCGTAATGCGTCCATTTCTTTATCAGAAAAATATATCGTTCTTCCCATTACATTTCCTTTCTCGACTTACATCGTTATATTTCAATTTTATTGGTCATGCTTTCAAGAGATTATATTCTTCCCATTTTTTCACATCCAGCTCGTTCAGCCTTCTGTCCATGATGTCAAAATACTCTTTTGATATTTCAAATCCAATATAATTACGCTTACTTAATGCCGCCATTTTCATTGTTGTACCACTTCCCGCCATCGGATCCAACACAATATCACCTGGGTTGCTCCAAGATAAAATATGATCTAGTGCTAACTTTTCAGGGAATATTGCAGGATGTTCAAAAGCATATTTATCAGACGTGCTGTTATATAGCCCCACTTTATATTCCCATATGTTTTCTCTTGGTACTTTTTCCCTTACTTTATATAATTTTGCTGTACCAAAATTACCATTTGCATCTCGGTTAACTTTCTTTATACGTTGTGTCCTCTTGTCGTTGCATTCATTTCTTCTATCCCTAAGTATGATATTTGTAGTCTTTGGCTTCCCTTTGGAGAATACAAACATATATTCAAAAGCTTGCTGATATCTTTTTCCGGCATTAGGTGTCGGATTATGCTTTTTATATATCATGGTGTCATATAGTTTGAAGCCTAATTTTTTAAAATCTAATGCTTGATTGAAACTGGTACCTGTCTCGCTTCCATTTACTGTAGAATCATTGACAATCCAAACCACTATTCCTCCATCTTTAGTAACTCGATTTAGTTCTTTAGCAACAGGTAAAAATTCGAATTCATACCCTTTATATTTCCTAAGGCTATCGTATGGTGGGCTAGTAACAGTTAAATCCACATAGTTATTTGGTATCTCTCTTAATAGATCTACGCAATTTCCACACTTAATAAAATTTCCTTCCATCTTATCTCCTTTATATTTTAATTTCCTTGAAGTATGGACATTTAGCAATTCTGTCCAGCATAAAGTCGGTGACTATATCATTCACATCGTCTTTGATTATCTGACAATCTTCATCAGCATATAGTTCGTCCGTGACACAAGCACTTAATAGTCCTGCCGACTTTTCCTCTTCCTGATATCCAGCACAATTTTTGCAAATTTCTCTCATAACGCTTCCTCCGTTAAATTCTAATTTATTGAAGATGATAAGCTTTGTATACTACTAAATGCAGCCACAGAAATGATTTTAAACGTCTTCTATGTATGGTATGGTCAGAACAGCATTATTAATATTAATTATTTTAGACTTGTTATTAGTCGTATACATCGTTTTATAACGGAAAACGATTATCTCTTGGGATAAAGAAAATGTACTTTTTTCTTCCCCATAGCTCCGATGTTCTATTTCGAAGGTTATTTGATTATATTTTTCTTTTATCTCTAATATTTTGTCACCTGATAATAATATTTTAACCAACTTTACTCTATTTCTAAGTTGTTTGTATCTTTCAAACACATCTTTGCAAGTAAATGCTATTACAAATATTGGAATAGTAATCTTAAAGATATACATGTGTCCCATAATTTTAGCAAAAAGTATCATCAGTAAATTACTCACTACCAAAATAGAATAAATGTATAAGATTTTTTTTTATAATTTTTTAAGGTGGATTTTATTGCATTATAATCATATTGAATTATATATCCTTCAAAATTTGTACTTTCCAAATAAATTCTCCCTTCTTTTAATTTTAATACTCACCAATTTCTTTTAGAAAATTTTTTGCCGCATCTGGTAAAACCATGGAACTTTTATTATCTCCGCCTTCTTTATCAATTTCAGAGGCGATTTTATACTTTGTCGCTTTTTGAATTTCATCTTTGACTGCATTACGTACAATTTCTTCCATTCTGTCTAAATTCACTCCTAATTCAACACTTTCCCCAAAGGCTTCTATTGCTGCTAATATATAATCATTCACAGATTTATATTTTTCCCTGTCCCTCTTATGTATGCTGTCTGCTATTTTTCGGTGTAATGATTTATCTGCACTAAACCTTACTTCGGTACGATAATAATATTTACTCATTTTTCCCTGATCCCCTCCCTGCTTTTATTCACTAACGCGATAAATGCTTGTTTTTATCCTGTGGTTTAGTCCTATTTTTACAATCTAACTCTTTTCTTTCTGTCCAGTTACGTTCCAACTCATTTTCAAAAGCCAAAAGGAGGTCTTTACAAAAGCGGTCTCCCCCATACTTATCCGCAATTTCTTTAGCCTGTCCCATAATGAGTTTGTTCCAATCTTCCTCTGAACCTGTTGCCTGTTTCACAGAAAGATAAAATTTATTGTATACATCATTTGTAATATTTCTTATTTTTTCATGTTGTTCTTTTAATTTCTGTATGTCCTTGTCCATAATATCGCTACCTCCCTGTTTTCATTAAATTTTTACATATCACAGACCTCTGCATATAGCAAAACAAATATTTCCCTATACGAATCTTTAAATCTGTATATATCTCTCCATTACAGTTACCGATTTAACAGCTGTCTCTCCAGTTTCTCATAGTCGTACTCCCGCTGGTGAAAATTGTTGAATCGATTCGGCTGTGCCCGGGGTTCTTTGGTCTTTTCGACTAATGAACGCTGCACCGTCCGGTACAGCGCGGATATGAGATAATTATGTATGTTTTTTATTTCGGTATTCGCAATTGAACATAACACACGCTCGATCTCATCCCGGCCCAGTTTTTGAAACTGCTTTTGGATCTCCTCTGCAGATATTTTTTTCCCATCTATGTAGGCATACTGGCCCTGCCCAGACTCATAACGTGTCAGCAGTTTTATAGCTGTATCCAGATCGGTCTTGTCATTGTCTGCTAATAGGGTCTGGTATCCTACCCTCTGTTTGATTTTCTCCTCCGCCTCACCGGACTTTTCTGCAGGCCCTTCTGGAGGTGGTGGTGTTATATATATATTATTATTTTGTTTTTTTGTATTTGATATTTTAGTACTATTAATTATATTAGTATTTAATTGTGTCAGATTTCCCGTGGTCGGTTTTCCCGTGGTCGGATTATCCGTGAACGGGTTTTCCCTGTTCGGTTCCCATATAGTGGTATTCACCGTGATTGGGTTCTCCGTGCACGGATATTCCTCATACGGTTCAATCCCTCTATTTTCAAGTGGTTCTTCTTCCTCCATACCGACTGACACTGGCTTGCTTTTATCTTCCCGTCTATCTGTCACTGGTTTCAGTTCGTCTTCCATGCCTTTTTCTTGATCTAAAGACGCAGATTTATCCAGTGTCTGGACCGCCGTAAATTCTTCTGGAATGATAATATCTGGGCTTTCCCTTACGATATATTCTACCCCGCTTAATTTTCCCCAGGCATCCCGCATCTGTCTCCGAATCACATATCCTTCCTGGATCAGTTCCTTAAATGCTGTACGGATGCTGTCATACCCGTCCTTGCAGATTTTAGCCATCCCCCTGATACTGATATTCCAGTCATCCGGCAGGCTTAAAAGTTTGGATAATAAACCAACCGCTTTTAAAGATAAATTTATGTTCTGCAGATGATGATTGCTCATTACGGTGAAGTTCTTTTGTTTATATACTCTGAATATTTCTGCCATATGTTGATCCTTTCCTGACGCATACTCCGGGCGCAGGAGCTCTTTTATCAGCTCCCGCTGGGGTAAATCTACCTTTCTGTTTTAATTCCTGATCTCATGTTACCATTTTGCTGGACTATATCATAACCTCAATGTTTTTTAGCAGTTATACATGCTGCACCCGTTTATATGGTCGTGAGCGTACTATCCTGCTTTTTTTCCAGGTTTCTGCCCTCCAGTAACTATTTCTGTTCACTATTTTTTTTTCCTTTTTTGAAATAAGTATATAAAAAATATAGCAAGTGTCACTGATGATAAAAGACAGAATCCAAAAAGATAGCCTGGGAGAATAACATCCCATATCATATAAGAAAAAAACCTACTCCAAATCATTTCATTACCTCATTTCCAAGATTTATTGGCTATATTCCATTACGCTACATCCTGTACTTATTATGTATTAATATGTTATATGCTAAGAATAACATCCAATATTTCATCCACATTAAGTTTTTTATATACACCTACTATTTCAACATTTTTATCCTGCCTCATTTGTTTGTAATCAACTTGTAATGCACCTAACCCTATCGTCCAAGTATTTATCGTATTTTCATCCTTCCGCTTATACATAATTAGAAAATCTAATGGTTGACAATCCACTGTACCTGTTGTCATAACGTTTTCCTCCTTTAATTTCTTTCTAATAGTTTCACTATTGGACTACACATACCCTCTGGTAGTTCCATGTTCCTCCCAACAAGCTCCATCGTTGCCATACCGGTATATTTTCCCACTGAACGGGTTTTCCGCGATCAATAGGATAACTCCTTCTCGAAAGCCATTCTCTTTTGCTGTATGCAGTACTTCCTGGAACGTAATATTTAAGCACCTGTCACTTCTAAGTATTTTATGGATACACTTTTCTCCGAAAATAATTTTCAGATGATCTGCATATCCAATGCTGTTGTTTAGTTGAATTCCTGCCATTTTAAATCCTCCAACACTATTTTTTAAGCATTTGCTTTTCCTCAATGTAAACTGGAATTAACGTTTATAAAAACCACCTATTTAACCAATTGTAGGCGCATCCAATAAAGGCAAATCATTTGTCTCTCCACTTGCAAACTTACAAATAATTTAAGTCATTACTTACATTTATTTAAGTTTTTCAATGACTTTTTATCTAAGACCATTTTTATTGCATCAATATCTGGTGTTTCCAGCCCCATCTTGTCTTCGATCAATTGCTTTGTTATTTTATTTTTAGTGCAATAATTTATATATTTCCGTACTCCTTTTTTCACTTCTTTTATATCTTCTAATGAAAACACCGAGATTTCATTCCAAATCCAATAATGTGCATCTGAAGACATACGTTCAATTCTAAATCCATTCGTTAAAAACAATAAGATATCTTCATAACAATTACAAAGGTTACTTGACATTTCCTTCGCAAAAGTATTGTGATTTTGAAAAAATACAACCTCATCCCAAGATCTGTCTACAGCCATTGTATAAATTTCCAGACCTTCATTAATTGGCTTTGTAAGTACAAATATAAAACTGAAAGAATCTTTCCCTTCATTTTTCAAATACTTTTCACATTTTAGTAAAAATGAATCTATCTCTTTTTTGCTATCTTTATCCACAATTCGCCTCCACAAATTATTTAAAATGTCGTTGTTAATTATGCAAATTTGATCTGTCCAGTTTTTTCTTCTTTAAGCCTGTCCAGCCGGCAGATCGGCATTCTTTTTCCGGTACAGAGTTCGGGAAGATTTGCGCTAACTAATGCCGATGGGATTGGCGGAGATACCGCATTTCCGCATTTCCGGACCTGCTCTGCCCGCTTTATCTCCTTCCCGCCGCAATCCCGGTCTATAATATAATCCTTCGGGAACCCCATGCATCCATAAAGTTCATCTGGATCAAGCATCCTAAGACCTATATCAACAATCTGGTAATCTACTCCTTGAATCTGGACCAACCCAAACCGGTCAACCCCGGTGACAGTATCCAGCGGTTTGGAAATATCCTGCCCAGTTCCATTCCCATAATATTTGATAAGGAATGCCCTAACCTCCGCCATATGATTCACAGATGTAATTGTGTTCGCTGGTTTCAGAAGACTCGTACCTATCGATTGCCCCTTCTGTTGCATGATATATGCGGCACATAATGCACTGTGCTGCCCTCCTGCTGTTACAGTTTGAAGTGGATCAATCACTTCCTTCCCGGTATTATTACTATAAAATGTGCTGAGAAATGTACTGACCAGCCCATACCGATTTGAACCATCAAGTGTTAAAATAGGCTGAGATAAATTCTGGCCTCTCACGGCACCCTTGGCAGTTTCTGAATGGTACTGAATCAACGTAGGGGCCAATATTCCGGGCTGTTGCCCTTCCAGCTCTCCATTTTCTGTAGGTAGAATATATGGATTTACAATGCCGAAACCATGCTTTGATGTAATCGTGGGCATTGGATCTCTTATGTCCTGCGGTCGCCGCTCCCCTCCATGGTTTACTTGAATAATGAACGGTTCCTGATTCTCCAGAACAAACTTATGAAGCCCCTTGTAAATCCGTCTCATAGTGTTTTCTGCCAACGGGCGCACAGCCTTCGTTCCATATTCTTCCAGTATCTCTCCTTTTGTGGCAAAAATGGAAGGGCATGGCCTATTGAAATCAATCTGAGTATAAGCTCCCAGATACGGCTTGCACAGCCCCCGCTTAACATCATCACTTTCCACCGGTGCATGGGTCCTCTGTGGCCAGATGGTTTCCTGTCCATCACATCTGGCTATTAGGAAGAACCTTTTTCTCGTGGTTGGCACACCGTAATCTGCAGCCACCAGCTCCCGGTACTCAACTGTATATCCCAGATCTATAAACTGTTTTACAAACTGTTTAAAGGTAACGCCCTTCTTTGCCTTTATTGGTCTATGTCTGCGATTCAACGGACCCCAATCCTTGAATTCCTCTACATTTTCCAACATGATTACTCTGGGGCGGACAAGTCCAGCCCATCGCAGTGCCACCCAGGCAAGCCCACGGATCGTCTTGTCCTTCGGTTTCCCACCCTTGGCTTTGCTGAAATGTTTGCAGTCCGGTGAAAACCAGGCAAGCCCAACCGGATGTCCAGCACATACTTCCAACGGATTCACATCCCATACCGATTCGCAATAATGACGTGTTGATGGATGATTAGCCATATGCATCCTGATGGCTTCTGGGTCATGATTGATAGCCGCATATACACTGTATCCAGTTGCCATCTCAATCCCCGTACTGGCACCGCCCCCGCCAGCAAAATTGTCAATGATGATTTCCCACAGGCCATGAGCGCTTCCAGCCATGATACAAGCGCACACATATTGCATCTGCTGTATGTAATGCTGTTTATCAAATATTATTGGTGTCTTCATTTTTCAAAAGTTCCTTTACGATAACCTTTCTTTTTCACTTACATTGGATTATAATTTTCAATAATACTCCCCTCAGGAATATAAATTTTATAGTTTCTTTTGCCGGTTTCACTTTTATATATCACATAAGCTTCTTCCTGTATTTCTCTTGGTGGGAACCATTTCATTTTCTTCTCATCTTTCATGTTATATCTCATGGTTATTATTTCTTCTACACGATAATTGTCAGTAACCTCATATATTTTAGTATTTACTACCGGATATTTATTTTTCCGGTATCCCCCATCTTTATCCTGAAGCATTACAGAATAATAATCACTTGTTTCCATCGAAACATAAGCGAAAGGAAATATGGCACTGCCCTGCAGATTTTGTGATTGGGCAACCCCCATTGCTTTCAAGGTATAGGTTTCCACTATTTCTTTTTCTACTGGATATATGGAGGAAGAGCGATCCTTCATATATCCAAAAAGGCATATAAATACTATTAATATAACTGCCAGTTTTGCAAATAATCCCAAGTCCTCATAATCAATGGCCAAATAAATCCCTGTCAGCCTAATAACTATTCCTAAAATAACAAAAATAATGGCAAAAATAACAATGGCTGTATACCCATATCCCATCCTTTTAAACCCCGCTTTCATTTTATCTTTAACCGGATACTTTTCCAGTCATATTATGCAACATAATCTTCAAACCGGTGGCACTTCCGCCAGATAATCCGGTTGTTACTCGATAGGAATCATATCATCTATGGAAACTTCATATGCAGTCTTTATTTCTTCTGGCAAACCTTCCCGTTTTTTCACATACTCCCTGCTCTGGATCCGTCCCCAGGCCTGTACATGCTCCCCAATATGGAAACGGGATGCAGCCCTGGCATTTTTCCCCCAACAGATGCAGGGGATATAATCAGATTTATGGTATGGGCGGTTAACCGCCAACATGACGTCCGTGATCTCTTTTCCATTTGGCGTTACCCGGTAAACCGGCTGCTTACAGATAAATCCATCCATAAATATTCGATTATACATCCCACTACCATAATCTTCTGCCGGGTATATTTCATTGGCAAAAACGGATAACACCAGCCGGCTTCTTTTTTCTTCATGTTTATTATAAGAACGGTACTGCCCTACCACTTGTATGTGCTCCCCGTGACATCCACGTATAACGCCAGTCATGCCTTCTGGTGCCAGCACCGGTATTATGTCTGGATAACCACTGTTTCTTTTTATCTGTACTTCCATCAGGTAAATCATTTCTCCAAATACCTCATGGCTGAAAACCGGACCGGATATAATATTCCCGGATATTGAAACATGATTGGATCCATTCTTTTTATTTTCTTCCATAGTTTTCCCTTTCTTTATTTAACTTTTAATCATATCCGATACTTTCCTGATGACTGCCGGGTTAATCCCATTTCATCCCTGAGACACCTGGAATATCTATAACCGTCAGTACTTTTTCCCACTTATTCAAAACCATACCTCAACCAGGCTTTCCACATCGTCCCTTCCCCGTTGCATTGGTATCATCCAAGGGCAGACAGCGTGTATTTCTACACGCAGCTCTTCAATTGTTTTCCTCATAATAGCGGTATCCGTTGCTTTTTCCCCATCAAACAGCCTTGCTACGCATCCCTCTGGTAAATCTTCCGGTTTCCGGAACACAGCTATAAGCGGTACCTCTATACAAGATAGATCCACCTGAGACAAGTCCTTTGCAAATACAGTTTTTCCCTTTATTTCCAACACCAATTCCCCCTTTATCTTCCATTTAAAATCCCTTTGCACAAATACTCATATCCCTGCGCATTAGCATGGATATTTTCTATAAACCTGGTAGATTGCGGCAGATAAATGCCCTGCCCATACCGCTTTACAAGCGAGGTTCCCCCTCCACAGATAACCATGGAAGTGAATGCCAGATTAATGCCTTTCGCTGATAGTTCGCCAAAAATATTGTTGGCAACATAAAATTTGACCATCTGATCCATAAACCGGTAATATTCCTTATCAATGGATGAATTCTGAATCCCCCGGAGGTAATCCTGTATCATGTCTTCCCCCGGTTCTGTCTGGTATTTCGCTAGAAATTCTTTCTGGATCTGTTCCACGCAATAATTAATCCCGCCATTTACAGAAAAGCAGCCCTCATGCTGGGCCTGGCTGTCCTGGAACGTTAATATATCCAGTGTCCCGCTCCCCACATCTACCACACATACCCTTCCTTTCATTGCTTCCAGTTCTTGGGCAATGATAGGGAAACCTTGCGGGAATACATACGCATCCTTAATTGCAACCTCATACAATATCCCTTCATATTTATATTTTATTGTATTATTTTGAAGGAGATATTTTTTAAATTCATTCTTCTGGCTGCTGAAATAAGAATACGGTAACCCGGCGGCTATCACAATTTCTGCGCACTTCAGGTTTGGCTGCCTTTTCAATTCTTCACTGATAGCAGCCAACGTTAATATATAGTAATCCTGGGTATCTGTTTTGACAGCCCTGTGTTTTTGTATATACTGCCCCACTGCATAATATTTTCCCTCTAGTTCGATGATGTTATGTGAAAAAGGAGGTTCTACAGGCAGTTCCTTCACTCCGCTCTTCATAATTGAATGCGCAGTCTTCATATAGCCGTAACCGTGGTCAATGCCGATTACCATATCTTTCTTTACATTTTTCATGTCTTATCCTTTTTATCCTTTCCTAGATCTAAATGTATCCGCTCCATTTCTAATACTGTGATTACGGTCCCTTCCCACAATCAAATAAATTCAACTGTCCTTCCAAATTTTTATCACCAATACTTCTTTTTTTCATCCGCCTGCTTATCTTCCGGCCTTCCTCCATGCCATTTTTCATTCTTCCCAATTCTTCAATTGTAATGTCCCTGTGATAAAGGTCCATAAGTGCCTCTATTGCATTCCTTCTTTTATCTACCAGGGTACGGTGGCTGACTTTGAAACGGCTTTCTATATAATCCCATTTTTCTTTCCTTATAAAAAATGCTTCCAGGATTTCCTTTGTTTCCCCCACCAATGTTTCATAACAGAAAATGATCCTCTGAACCATTTCCTCTTGCTGCACCAGAGCCACAAATTGCTCATGCATTCCTTTCATATACTGCCTTCTTAATTTTTCTGAGTCTTCCAGCATGGACAACATATAATCATCCTCATGACTGGATGGTGTTATGGGGCAGTCCGTAAGGACCTTTCCACGGAGTGACTTTGCTGTAATGAGTTCCCTCTGTAGCTCGTCCATCCTCCGTGTTTCACTTTCAATCCGCAGGAGCAACTCTTTTTCCTCATTATGTATTTTACAAACCAGTTTTTCCCGCTGTGACAGTACAAATTTTATATCGTTTTCCGTTATCAAATACATAATATGCCTTTTCTGTTTCTACTAATTGAATGGAAGTTCTTCATCAAGACCATCTGGTATGTTCATAAAACCATCCCCGTTTACAGGTGTCTGAGGGGGATGCTGATCTTGTTTTCTTTCCACAAATTCCTGTTCTTCTGCGATAATGTCTGTTGTATAAATTTTCTGCCCGTCTTTATTGGTATAACTGCCTGTCTGTATATGTCCCGTAACGGCAATCTTAATCCCCTGGCGCAGGTATTTTTCTGCAAATTCTGCCATTTTCCCAAATACCACACACCGAATAAAATCAGCCTGCTTATCCTCTCCCTGTTTAAACTTACGATCTACCGCCAGTGTATAACGTCCCACTGCAATACTATTTTCTCCGGATGAATACCTTATCTCCGGATCCCTTGTCAGCCTTCCAATTAATACTACTTTGTTCATTTTACTGCCCCTTTCTTGTTACATTATTTGTTAAATACAGTTTGGGGTTTATTCTTTAATCTTTTTGCCAAAGCAACTATTTATGACTACTTTAATAAACCCGTCTGTTTATTTCATATAACTATCTTATAATCCTATATTCAGATATAGATTTTCATAAAATTATAAGGTTAAGTACTCCTGTATTGCTTCCATATACAATTTATCCAAAACTCCTATTATAAACTGCTTGTCAGTAGCATTATCTTTATTCTGTATTCTAATCTTTACTTTTAATTTCATTCCATTTGTCCTAAACAAAATTTCTTGTTTGAATATACGTTCATCGTTTCCCTCTAGCGTACTAAGACTTTTCATTTTTTTCCTTCCTTTAATCTCATAATTTTTTTATAATTATTGTATTTTCATCCTTTTTTGTTATAATCTAAGTATGCTTTAATATGCAAAGGAGAAAATACTATGAATGAAACCTGTTTTGTTATTATGCCAATCGGAAATCAACGATTTGGTGATTTTACTATTACAAAAAAAGATCTTAAACAAAAGTATGAATGCTTTATTAAAAAAGCTCTTTTATCCGCCAATCCTTCCTTAACAGTTATCCGCGCAGATGAAGAAATCTCACCTGGTTCCATAAGTAATGATATTTTTAAGAAACTTATGAATTCTACTTATGTAGTAGCTGACATTACTTATCCAAATGCAAATGTTTTTTATGAACTTGGTATTAGACATGCAATTAGCCCAAGAACTATACTCCTACGTGAAAAAGTGGATATTGACGTACCATTTGATATCTCGCATTTAAGGCATGTTGTTTATACAACTCAAGAGTGTGGCGGCATGGAATACCTTGCAGAACAATTAAAAAAACATTTTGATTTTTATAAACAAAATTTTCATCTCCCGGACAACCAGTTCTTGGAATTATGCAAATATGTAGATTTTACGCCGGAAGTCTATCACAACGATATGTTAACAAAATCAATGATTCAACTACTTTTAGACAATCCAATACTTTTTAGCAAACTCTCCAGCAGTTCCTTAACTGATGAAGAGAAGCATCAATATGTCCTAAACGAGTTTACTTCCCATCCAGACCAAATTAATTCACTAATACAATCATTACGTGAATCTGGTGCTCTTAAGTTTTGAAATTAAAATGTTTCTATATGTTCTTTTACTTGAGAATAAAGTGTATCAAGGAATGATACACAATGATTCTGGTTTGTATCTGGGGGACTATTTTCTATAAAGATTTCTACTGAAAATATTTCCCCGATATGTTCTGGTATTTTTTTTACCTTTTTTATTTGAATTTTTGATGAATTCATTTTTTCCCCTTTCTTGTAATGTTGCTATTTTTTAAATACTAATTAATATTACTTTTTGCCAATGAAACTTATTGATTTTTCTTTCTATGAGTTTTTCTAATAACCATTTGTTAAGACTTGGATATTTTTCAAACATTTCACAATAAATATCTTCTTCCATATCAAACTTTGATGTATAGGTATTACCGCTTAGAAAAGTAATTTCCTCCATTTCAAATTCTCCTTTTTGGAAGACATATTTATCTTCGTTTTTATCAATACCCACTATCATAATTTGTGCATTTGGGTTTTCGGAAATTAATTTCTTTAAGTTACGGCTATACTCTACATATTCATTTTCCTGCTTTAGAGTCTCCTTCAAAACTGCCCTCCTTCATGTATTTCAGATTTTTCAGTTTTGTAACCTGTCCATCTAGTAATTTATATGGAATTCTGCTAAAATTCCATTTAGCCCAATATGTTAAATTTGACTGCTCCATAAGATCATAACTATGCTTTTTTACTGTATCCACTAAATTTATCTCCCCCTCCCTATGTAATCATTTTTTTATTTTTGACCTTACAGACTTCTCTTTTTGAATAAACCTGTCTATTTATTTCATCAATTTGATTCTTTAAGTTTATAATCACAGAATTATTTTTATTTTCAGATTCTTGTAGCATAAGATCCTCTAATTTGCGGTTTATCTGTCGTTCCTCTTGACACAATTTCCTTAACCTAAGAAGTTCTTCTTGTACGTCCATTAGTATAAATGGAGCTTCATCAGGATCATATTCTCTAATTACTGCAGGTATAGGCGAATCATAAGAAAAGCCACAAATTTGATAACATGGCTTGTCCGGATTGTAAATTAGATTATGCCCCTTATATTTAGTTGCCTCATATCTAAAAAACAATTGAATATTAATGAAAAAAACATTCTTTACTTGTTCTTTTGAATATAGATCCTTTACTTGCATAACTTCTCCTTTCGATTATCTACAAATCTTTTCCATCCTAGCACTGCAGCGAAAAACCCTATTTATAAATACAATAAGACAAATCCGCTATAGTGCCAGGAATAGTTTTCAATTTTTCTCATCCACCAGTCTGTACCCCACTGCCGCCATAGCTGCCACTGTGGCCTTTTTTACAAAATCATCCCGATCTTTCTTGGACATCTCATCCAGTGGTATCATTTTACCGTCTTTGATCAATATGCTTGGTTTATAAACCATATATGTAATCCCCCCTTATATTTGAGTATCTGTTTATATTTATCTTATGGCAGACAGTTTGTACTTGTTACTCTTTCAAATCTCCCTTATTTAACTTATTTTTTTATCCTCTGGAATGCATTTTCCTGCTAACGCATTAGCTGTTGCGATGCAGCCTTTTAAAAACGCTTTTGCTAATTCGCTGTTACCGTCCCAAATCTGTTGCATCTCGCCAGCCTGTTCTAATCTTTTTTTTATTTTTTCTGGGGTTAAATTAACATTTGACATATTGCTTTCTCCTTTCTTAATCTGTTTTATTTATTGCCATTTTCACCTAATAATGATTTCCGCATCTTACGGGACCTTGTTGCTTCACTACTTAGTTTCATATTATCACAACTAATTTTCAATGTCAACGCATTTTCACAACTTAGTTGTGTTTTTTTATTGACATTTTTTTTGTAAATGGTATACTCATTATCAAGGAGGTGGTATTTTGCAAACAATAAATGAAAGAATTTTGATTCTAATTAATGAATTGGATATGACTAAAACAGCTTTTGCTAAAAAGTTAAAGGTGTCTCAGCAATATATATCCAAATTAATTAAGACAGGGACGCCCAGCGAAATTTTGATAGAAGATATTTGTCAGAAATTTAATGTTAATGAAGATTGGCTACGCGATGGTACCGGCGGAAGTGAAAATATGTTTATTCCTGAAGACATGGTTTTTCTAAATAATATGGGACGGATGGCAGGTGAACAAAATGAATTCAAGAAATTTTGCCTTAATATGATGATGGGATTACCTGATGAATACTGGGATTACATTTACGAAGAGTTTAAGAAATTTGAAAACAAAAAAGGGGACTAGCGTTTGCTATTCCCCAAAAATCCAAGTACAAGGTAATATATTTCCCTTGCTCTGTGTTTGTGTTTCATTATTAAATTCCATAGTAACTTTAAATCATCTTCTTTTCTCATAGTACATCCTCCTTATTAATATCCATCCCGGGGAGACGTTTTGCTCTTTTCTGCATGTCCTCTGAGTAGCAAAAGGGTAAAAACTTTTTAAATGCCAACTTAGTTGAAGTTGAGTAAATTAAGTATTAAAATCATTATACAATTTTAAAGTTAAATGTCGATACTTTCAGTGCATATTTCCGCAATAGCGGAAATATGCCAGAATATAAGTTAAGTACAGTCTATTAGGTCAATTACATTGACATCAAGTCCGTTAGCAATTAATTGCAATGTATCAAGCCTAGGCGACTTTTTACCGTTCTCAATGTCATTAATAGCTGTTTTACTTACACCTGTTTTAACTTCCATTTCTTGTAATGTTAGTTTTTTTGAACTTCTGATTTTCCAAATTAAATTCTCCATATCTCACTTTTCTCCTTGGTAATTGTTATTTCATAGAAAATTATACTCAATATTCAAATGCATGAAAAGGGATTTCCTTAAAAATTCCATTACTGGTTGATCTAAGTGTAATTGAACAATATTTCATTCAAAGTATTGACATAATACAAATTATAAAATAATATAATTATAAGTAAAAAAATGTATAATTGGCAATTTTAAATATTCGCGTTGATGACACACTAAAAAAGAAGATGAAACAATATTATATCTTGGCATCACTCTTTCAGCTGCAACATGGCAATTTTGAGCTATTGGAGCCGATGCATTGACGAAGTAAACCGATATGACTTACCGCATTGTTGAAAATCGTATTGAAATACTTTAGTGTCGTTCCCATTATGGCAATAATTAATAGTCTGCCCCGAACTATCTAATGTTCGGGGCATTAACATTCCGAAAGGATCTAAAATTATTACATCGTTTAGAACTTTTTTCATAATATAAAAAGAAATAGGGGGAGACTTATGATGGATAAAAAAGAATCAGATAAATCTGAGGTTAGATTTGGAGCTGGTTATATCCGAGTATCGACAAACATGCAGGAGGAATTATCACCCGATGCACAGAAGCGATTGATTTCTGAATATGCCCATCAAAATAATATTATAATACCAGATGAATTAATCTTTATGGAAAAAGGCATTTCCGGAAGGAAAGCCGACAAACGTCCTGAATTCCAGCGTATGATTGCTACAGCCAAATCTACAGATCATCCGATTGACGTAATACTTGTATGGAAATTCAGCCGTTTCGCCCGTAACCAGGAAGAAAGCATTGTATATAAATCTCTTTTGAAGAAGCAATGCAATATTGATGTCATAAGTGTATCAGAGCCAATCATAGACGGTCCATTTGGCTCTTTAATTGAACGTATCATTGAATGGATGGACGAATACTACTCCACACGGCTCTCAGGGGAAGTGTTTAGAGGAATGACCGAAAAAGCAATACAGGGTGGTTATCAAGCCAGACCTCCGCTTGGATACAACATTGTAGAAAAAGGTAAGCCGCCTGTTATCGTGCCGGAAGAAGCAGAAATCATTCGCCTAATCTTTAATAAATACGTCAACGAAGGTTTGAGCCTCTTTCAAATAACTAAATTTTTAAACTCTATAGGTTTAAAAACCAGCCATGGAAAGGCTTTTGAAAAACGCTCTTTGGAATATATTTTGCAAAATCCAACTTATATTGGAAAGATTCGGTGGAACCGAACAGAAAATTCCACAAATCGTATAAAAGATTCAGACGAATGGATCATCAAAGAAGGAAAACATGAAGCCATTCTTAATCAGGAAATCTTTGAGAAAGCGCAGCAACGTTTCCATTCAGAATATCATCCAAAAAATGCAAGACCATCAGAAACTTCAAAGCATTGGCTTAGTGGACTTATTAAATGCTCTGCATGCGGGCGTACTCTTTCATCCAGCAAGCAGTCTCGTAAGGGAAGGGTATATTATTCATTCCAATGTTATGGTTATATGAAGGGCAAATGTTCCATTTCACATAGTATTTCTGCAAGAAAAGCAGAAACTTCCATAAAAGAAATAATTTTACGTGACTTAAATGACAACAGCTTTAAATTTGAACGAATCCGCTCCATAAGTACTTCAGATGCAGCAATAAAATCGTTAGAAACGCAGCTTGCCCGCATTACTCAAAAAGAAACCCGTATTAAGCAAGCATATCGTGATGGTATAGATACTTTAGAAGAATACAAAGAAAATAAACAGCTTATCCAAAAAGAGCATGATGACTTGATTTACCAAATAAATAAAATAAAAGCCCCATCTCTAGTGAAATCCGACGCGGATTATCAGAATGCAATGCGTAAAAATCTTCAGAACGTATATGATGTAATCACATCTGATAACTTTACTGTTCAGCAAAAGAATGAAACTTTAAAAAGAATCATAGCTAAAATTGTGTATAACAAATCTGAAGACTCATTTCAATTGTATTATCACTATAAAGAAAACGATGCAGCTCTTTGATCTGGGCTGCATCGTTATTTTATAGTTTTTAGTTTTGTATGATCTTTCAATTATGCCATATTGCAAGAACAAACTAATACAAGTATTCCCTCAGCATCTCTTATCCTGCAAAAAGATATATCGTTACTTACGAAAATCCATAGGGCTTTTTCCAGTCACTTTTTTGAATACAATATAAAAGTAGTTATAGTTTGCAAAACCAACTTTTTTACACAGCTCACTACCTTTATAATTTGTATCAATCAATAATCTCTTCGCTTTCTCAATTCTTATAATATTTAGATAATCCGGAAAGCTTTTATTTACCTCTTTCTTAAAAATTCTTCCTAGGTAAGCGGAGTTTACGTGAAATTTATCTGCCAGATATTGCAGTGATAATTCCGTAGAAGAATATTGTTCCTGTACAGATAGCATTGTATCGTTTACCAGTTTTGAATATGTGATATCCTTAAACTTCTCTAATTCTTTAATAATCTCGAAAATACAACCGCATACAGTATCTTTGATATCATTCAGCGTATTTTGTACTGAAATTTTTTGAAGAGCATTTTCCTTCAGTGAAGATATACATTTATTCTCTAATATTGATATTTCGTCAAGACACTGATACGCCAATATGATAATTTCCATTGCACAATTACGAAGGACAAACCGATCTGCAACAACTTCTTTCTTAGTATACATTAAAAAAAATCTATTCATAAACTCCGTTACTTCCGTAAAATCATAATGTTGAATAATCTTACGGATATCTTGTCTTTCAACCTTAGGGAAATCTTTTTTATTTTCAAAATATTCTTCAATTTCATCGTAAAAAAGAACGTTATTTAGACCGAATACATATTGATACTCTAAAGTTCTTACAGCTTCCTTATAACTTTTTTTAAAATTACGATATGTCTTTACTAATCTTCCAACAGAAATAACCGTTTGTAATCCTAGTGACTGCTTTACACATTCAATAATTTGAGTAAGAATATCTTTTATAAAAATGTCATGATCAATCATTATTAGGTGCGACAATATAATTATAACCCTACCTATTGAATCTATAAATACTATTCCATGCCCCGGTTTCTCAACTATATCATGGCAAATTTGATTTATATTAAACGTATGGCCTAATAATCCATCCTTACCATCATTTATAATTTCTAATATTGCAATAGTGTGGTAATCATCATTAAAATTTATTTCCAGTAGCTCTAATTTTTGTTTTAGTTCAAAATATGAGATGTTTTCTCTTAGTAAACGTCCCAACACATTCGCTTTTAGAACATACAAACTTTCACTGTTTTTAAGCTTTAATTGAATTTCATCTTCAAAACTTGCTATGATTTCTTCAATTATCTGTAAAATCTCATCTTTACTGGATGGTTTTAATAAATAGTCAACCGCTCCATTTCGCATGGCTTGCCGAATCAGACCAAAATCATCATAACCGCTTAATACAATTACTTTTCCTCTAAATCCCGTATTCTTGAGTTCTCCCAGGAATTGGTTTCCTCCCATAATAGGCATATGCATATCAACAAAAATAATATGTGGCTGAATTTCATTTACCAAATCCAGAGCCTGCTGACCATTACCCGCCTCCCCGGAAACTTCAATATCATACTCAGCCCAAGGTAATATTTTCTTAAGCCCTTCCCGAATCTGTTCTTCATCATCAACAATCAACAGTCTATACAATTATTTCCATCTCCTTCTTTGCCATGGCCGGCACTGTTACTTTAACCGCAGTTCCATAATTTACTATACTCTTTATCTGTATTCCATATTCATCTCCAAATAATAGTTTTAATCTCTGATGTACGTTCTGAATCCCTATACTCTCAAACTCATCCTGCATAGATGTATTAATCAATTTATTATTTATACATTCCAACTGAATCTCCGATATTCCCTTTCCATTATCAAATATGGTTATTTCGAGATTACTATCCTTTTGTTTTGCATGAATCCCTATGATACCTCTTTCAATTACCGGATCTATCCCATGTTTAATTACATTTTCTACTAATGGTTGCAAAATCAGTTTGGGTATACCATAATCCAGATATTCTTCTGAAATATGAATATCAACCTCCAGCCTTTTGCTAAACCGATACGATTGAATTTTCAGGTATGTCTTTACATATTCAATCTCTTCTTCTAAAACAACAATTTTTTCTTTGGTTCTCATACTCCATCGAAATAGATTCCCAAGGAGCGTAATCATTTCAGAAGTTACCTCGGAACCCTCCTCAATCGCTTTTGCTTTAATGCTCTCCAATGTATTATATAAAAAATGTGGATCAATCTGAACCTGAAGTGCATTAATCTCAGCATTTTTCTGCTGTATTTCCGCTCTATATACTCTAGCAATATATTCATTCAACTTCACACACATTTCGTTGAAAGATTTGCTTAACATTCCAATCTCATCCTGTGTATTAACCGGAATCTTGAGTTGAAAATTACCTTTTTGAACTTTCTTCATTGAATCTAGTAATAGTATAACCTTTTTATTAAAAATTCTATATATTAAAAAACTAATAAGTAAAGTAATTCCAATAGATATACACAATACAATTGCAATTTTTCTTTTCGTAAGATCTATTTCATAAAACAGCTCTTTATTTGTCAAACTATACCTCACCGTTAGGCCACTAATGCCAACTTTTCTGGATTTATGGTAAATATCTGGTACATTCATGCTTTCTTCTGAAAATGGTTCTCCTGTATTCCTCCCTGTTGTACTGTATAATATTTGTCCCGTACTGCTAACTAGAAATAGTTCGCCCTTGCTGTTTTCTTCTTTTAGTAAAACACTTTTATCTATCTCTTCTATTGGTATGTTTATAATATAAATTCCTACCACATGTTTAGAAGGAAACAAACTGGCATCATAAATTTTTCCCATAAATGATATTACTGGCACTCTTTTCCTGAGAGAATATGTAGATGGATCAGAATAGTAAATTTTCATATTTTCATTTGTGTCCATAAATTCTTTGATTTGATCATCCTGCATAAAAGCATAATTAGTTTTCACTTCATAACTCGCTTTGGTTGTAAATGAGAAGACATTCCCAGTGCTTGATACCAATATAATGTCACTAATAGAATTATCCGCTGCAATTACACCTTTAAAGAAGACATCAATATAGTTGATATTTTTATAATCAAATGCATTAGCATCATCTGAGTTTATTTTTCTCATAATTTGCGAGATCTCTCCACTGGTCATATAATTGGATAAACTATAGATGCGGTTATACTTATCTGTTATATCTAAGGATAACTTTTCAATTTTAGTTTCCCCTAGTGCTATCTCTTTTTCTCGTAGCATTTCGGAAAACTGTACAATCAAAAATAACGCCACAGCTAACAATGATGTTATCAAAACCGTTTCAAACAACAATGAAATTTTCAAAAAAATACTAAAACTATTGAATTCTTCTTTCAAACGGTTTATATACCTCATCAGTTCTTAGTCCTCCTTACCTATTTTCGTATATTAATTTCCTATGCGTTTTAATTCAGCACTTTTTACGGAAACCTTGTAGCTCATATATAGAAATTTTCCGTATTTTAGTATAACATATATATAATTCTCTTTCCACGTCCTGTCGTAATATATACTACTATTAATACTAGTTTTCCTGCAATATTTTGTAAAATTATATCTCACAATATGGATTCCTTTCCGCAAACGTACGTGCGGCTTTCACACATATTTCTCATCATCATAATAATTACAGTTTCATACTATCATATAGGTTAAAATATCACGAGCACGCAAGACTCGCTAACAGTGGTTTGCCAGACCGCCACACTTATCCTTTGAGAGCTCCGGCTGTTAGACCTGCTATAAATTGCTTTTGTAAAAATAAGTAGACTACTACTATAGGAAGGGTAGCAAACATAACATATGCAAACACTGTACCCCAGTCTGATGCATATGGTCCGATGGCTGTATAGATTCCTACTGTTATGGTCTTGACCTGTCCAATCAACAATGGAGTCAAGAAATCATTCCACATGGACAATCCTATAAAAATTCCGACTGTTGTAGTACATGGTTTCACTAATGGCATAATTATTTTGAAAAATATTGTGAACTGCCCCGCACTATCCACAATTGCAGCTTCTTCCAATTCAACTGACAAGGATCCTATAAAGCCACGATACATAAAGACTGAGAAAGAGATACTGCCTGAAACAAACACCATAATTAAACTAGGCAGGTTTCCATTTATTCCGGTCTTATTAAACATAGTCACTAATGGGACGTATACAATTACATATGGAACCATAAGTCCGAATAAAAAGAATATGCTGAGGAAATTGGCCACACGATTTTTTGTTCTAACTATGTAATAAGCCGCCATAGAAGAAACCAGAATACAAATACCTGCACCAAATACAGTAATACAAATGGAATTAAAATACATTTGCGCTAAATTTACATTTGGACTTTTTAATACATTAACGACATTATCTAAAATAGGGGGAATCGGTATTGACATTGGTGAAGCAGCGATTATCTTTGTTGGTTTAAATATATTAATTACCGTAATGTATAAGGGAAGTATAAAAATCAGTGCCAAAAGTATTAAAATTCCTATTAGCAATAGATTTCTGTTCCTGCTTGGTTGACGATTTGCGTTTTTCATATGTTACACCTCCAATTTATTTCCGATACTCACCTGTATAATTGAGATCACTGCTATAATAATAAATAAAAATACTGCAATTGCAGACGAATACCCAAGCATGTTATTACCAAAAGCCTGTGTAACAATATTATAAGTTACCGTTTCAGTTGCATATCCAGGTCCTCCATTTGTAATTACTTTAACAATATCATATTGCTTCATTTCCGTCATAATACTCATAACTACACTAATCGTAATGCCAGGAACAATCATGGGAAGTGTTACATAGCGAAATTTTTGCCACCAATTACCACCATCTACTGTACAAGCTTCATAAAGCTCTTCAGGAACGGTCTGGATAGAAGCTAAATATAATACCATATGAAATCCCAAAGTTCTCCATATTTCTATTACACAAATACTTCTGATTGCATATTTTGCATTACCAATATAGTCAGATATGATGTCCCCCAAACCAATAGCTCCCAATATACTGTTAAGTACTCCTGTATAAGATAAAATTGACATCCATATGAATGATATTGCTACTGTACTCATAACATATGGTAAGAAAAAAACGCTCCTTAGTACATTTGTTAATTTTCCCGCTTTATTTAGTAGGCTGGCAAGAAAAAGCCCCAAAACATTGACCGTGATACTCACAACAAGTGTAATTGTTACCGTAACGCCAATTGCATTTCGTAGGCGCACATCTTTCAACATATTAATATAATTCTTAAATCCTACTAAATTAAAATTCTGTGATATCCCATTCCAATCTGTGAAACTTAAATAAAAGGCACCTATGATTGGAATTATCATTAATAGCACATATATTAAAAATGCCGGTAACAAAAATATTTTTGATTTTTTACGCATTTAAACCTTCCTTTCCAATAAAGTATTATCCTAATTACATATAGTCTGAAATACAGTATTCATCTGCACTCCAGACTATATTAGATTTACAAGTTTAATTTATTGATTAGCATTCTTTAGACGTTCCATTTCAACACCCCATGTAGCCAATTCACTTTCTACATCTGCCCCAGTAAAGATATTTTGTAACGATTTACATGTAAAATCTTCAAATCCGTTTGGCATTGCAGTATCTCCAACCATCTTCATAATCTCAGGCACTAACTTGTATTCTTTATAGTTATCTGCAAACTTAGTCTGAATTGGCCCCATTTCATATTCTACTGGATCGTTTGTAACAGAATATGTACCATCAGCTTTTAAATAATATTTATAGATTTCAGGATTACCTCCCAATACATATTCACAGAATTTAAATGCGGCTTCTTTATTTTGACATGTTTCCGAAACCCCCCAATACTGAGGCATGGTACAATAATTTTTTGCACCTGTCGGAGTTGGCATTACAAAAACTCCCATGTCATCTAATGTTAATCCTTTGCCGTCATAACCGGCTGCAGACCATGCACCATCCATAAACATAGCAGCACTTCCGCCTGCAAATTCTTCACTTGCCTGCGTATAGCTGAATGACATGCTTCCTTTGTGATAGTAACCCTCGTCAATTAAAGTCTTCCAAGCGTTTAATGAATCTGCAACTACAGAATCAGTCCATTCTAACTTTCCGTTTAAGATATCTGCATTAAAATCTGGATATGCATTCATAATATCTGCGTTTGCTACACCTGTCCACCAGCCGAAACTTGTTGCCCATATATCAGATGCTCCCACACCCATTAAAGGGGTTTTTCCTGACTCCTTTAGCTTTTTACAAACTTCTAAAAATTCTTCCCATGTTTGAGGCTCTTCTGTGATACCCGCTTCTTCAAATTGATCTTTATGATAATAGCACTGATTACGCAAAGCTTTGTAAGCTGGAACCAAGGTATGCTTACCTCCATAGGTTGCAATTGCAGTATCTTCATATTTTTGTAGCAATTCTTCCGGGACTTCCGCATAGATACCCTCCGTACTAGCGAGATCAACAGGATCTATATTAATATCTGGCATATTACCTGCTGCAAGCATCGTTTTTAGAAATTGAGGCCTTGAGTCTCCTGTCATAAGAACTTTTTCTATTTTAATTCCCGGATTATCTTTTTCAAAAGCATCAATTATTGTCTGCCATACTTCTGCAGTATAATTATCAGTCTCAAATACTGCCCAGGTTAATTTCACATCATCATCAGAAGTTTCACTTATCTCCTCCTTTGATACTGCTTCCGTTTTATTCTCCGTTTCCTGCTTTTTATTTGTTTCTTCGGTAGTAGTCTTTTCTGTTACTGATGTCCCTCCACTGCAACCTGCAAAAGTTGTTGCCATTACAGCAGCTACCAGTAATGTACTTATAATTTTCTTTTTCATTGATTATTATCCTCCTTTTTTAAATTTAATTAGTTTGGTTATTTGTGATAACTGTATAGCCTAAAAAGTATAAAAGAAACTGCGCTGTTCCTTGTTCCTAAATAAATTATAGCTTACTCTATAAACTTCCTCAATTTTAAAAAATGTATATTATACTAAAATTTTATACTTTATATATTCTTTATTAATGTTTAATTTTACTTTAATATATACACCTCACTAAATCTTACACTTGTAATATTAATCTTCAAAAACCTTCCTTACTGAATTTAATGAATTGAATAATAAAATTTACTTCTTGGTGCTTCTTATAAAATTGAGTCAGCGCAACAGCAATAGATAGTGCTTTAAAAATATATTCTTACGCAATTGATCTTAGTAACAAATTTTTAAAGCACTTATATCTAAACAAACTAACACTACTCTATTTTACCGTGATTATACAATCTATTTTCTTATGTCCAACTTTTGCTGAAATTTTTGTTGTTCCTTTTTTAACGGCTTTTACTTTCCCATCTGAATTTACAGTTGCTACCTTTTTATTTAAACTTTTCCATACTATAACTGTATTTTTCGCTTGTTTGGGAGCTACACTTAATTTTAATTTAAATATTTTCCCCTCTTTAATAGCTATTTTAGTCCTGTTTATTTTAACTCTATTAACCTTCTGCTTGACAGTGACCGTACATCTTGCAATACGTCCGCTTTCCTGACTTATTGCTGTTATAGTAGCTTTTCCAGTACTCTTAGCAATAAGTTTACCTTTATTACTTACCGTAACTACTTTTTTGTTACTTGTTTTCCAAATAATATTCTTATTTGAAGCTTTTTTCGGACTAACTGTTGCTTTCAGATTATATGTTCCTTTGGCGTTCATACTAATTTTTTTGTTACTTAAGTTTACCTTCCTAACAGATACATATTTTTTGCCAACACGAATCTTTACAGAAGCTTTCACACTACCAACAGAAGCTGTGATCGTGGCATTTCCATTTCCCTTCGCTGTAACTTTTCCAGAAGATACTATAGCCACTTTTCGGTTACTGCTCTTCCAGGAAACTTTTTTATTAACAGCATCTGCCGGGGAAACTTTAGCTTTGATATTAACTGTCATACCTTTTCTTAAATATTTTCTTTCCATATTGAGCGTGATACCAGTGACTTTAGCCGGCTGCGTTGGCTTTGCAGGTTCTGTTGGCTTTGTAGGCTCTGTCGGTTTCTCTGGTGTCGCAGCTATTACTTTTACCTGGCAGTCTGCTGCAAAATTTCCATCATTTGTTTTTACAGTAACCATTGCATTTCCTGCACCAATGGCTGTAATTTTTCCATAGCTGTCAACCGTTGCAACTTTATTATTTGTACAAGACCATATAACTCCATTATCTGTTGCATCTGCCGGGTAAACTGTAGCTGAGAGAGATGCTTTTTCACCTTCGTTTAACGTAATACTTGTCTGGTTTAAAGTTATCCCGGAAACTGAAATAATTTCTTCCTGCTCTATCAAAGCATCAATGGCAATTTGTAATTCAGCCTCTATTATTGATATCTCCTCCGCTGTAGCCTCTCGATTGGCATAAACGTATTTTGCCTCATCCAAACTTTGTATTAAATTTTCCCAGCTTTCCGGTGTATATGCCGGTTGATATTTAGATTTTGCTTTACGTATTATATTGTATAGTTCTGTTTTATCCGGATACTCCACTAGTAATTCATACGCATACTGTAATGTAGCTAATGCCTGATTTACAACTTCCTGGTTTCCAAATTTCAATGCATCTTCGGCTTTTATAATTGCAGCTATAAATCTATTCCAACTTTCATTTGTGTAATTATCTTGTTCCAGATTTCTATATTCATTATATAAATTTCGTAATTCATCTTTATCTATGCCTTCACTATCATTCTCACTTGTAAAATCGCGAATTATTAAATTATCAACCATCATATAATCCTGAGAACCATGCGCATAGTGTTCCAAACGAAAACCAGGGGCTTTCGGATTAGCTTTACCAGATATTTCATATTTACTATTCCATTCTATCGGCTCCGATTGAGATTTAGGCCAAACCTTAACATATCCTGTATTTCCAACTAATAGGAGTTTAAATGTAAACCAAGTATCATCAATCTTATCTACTCCAATCTCGTTTTCAGGACCATTTTCAAACGTACTGCCATATTGAATATTTGTAGACAATGTTGTTGCATTATTTGGAAACACAGTTCCTCGCATAAACAATGGATCTTCCGGCATACGAGATCCAAAATACAGACCTTTTCCTGCCCAACGAACAGGATTATATCCACTACTAAACTTAAAATCAAATGTAGTCTCAGTATCTACATATTGGTTGTCAGTAGATGACATTGTCGTATTATTTATGCGAAGTACACCATTCGTGGCCGTAGGTACCTCGTTGTTTGTAAATGAATATTTTGAGGCATCAAAATTTTCAAAATCTTCATTCAACATTTCTTCACCAATACGATAAACTTCTAGTACCATACTCTCAGAAAGTGTTCCATCGGGATACTTAAGATATATATTTCCAGTTTGGGCTTCTTCCGGTACCTGGAATGTGACAGTCTGTTCTGACCAACTTTTAGGTTCTATTTCCTGACCATCATTCTCAAAGACCACTTTACCGCTCTCAGCCGGGAATATACCTATTAAAGTTGCTAATGCTCCTTGCGTATAAGGTGAATCTGTCTGTATACTCGAAATCTTAAATTCATCCTTTCCATCAGCTTTGATCTCATTAATAGCAACATTATCAATTAGCACTTTTTTATTGCCATTTGCATAAAATTCCATATAATAGGTAGTGTCTTTATCAGTTTTAGAAGCCATGGTATAGTTTACATCCCAAAATAATGGTTCTGCTTCTTGTCTATTCCAAACCTTCATAAACATTTTGTTACCAAATAGCATTGTTTTCGCAGTATACCAGGTTTTGTCTTTCAATTCTTTCCTTATACCATTTTCACCTTTTCCTTTTTGCTCCAGTCTAACCGTCGTTGAAAATCCAGGTGTTATGTTTGATGTATATGTAATACCATCTGTAGCACTTCTAATAGCACAGTAAATGCCCTCCGCACTTTGAAGCTTATCTACAAAATAAAAATCATATGTAGTGACATTGTCTCCAAACTTTTGAAGTAGATGTGCCTTGGTATTGCTCCCATTTGAAGTCAACTGTAAAGATTTACTTTGATCTAACTCTTTTGGTTCTACAATAATGGTACTATCATCACTTGTCCATTCCGGATTTGATAAAATACCCGAGTCATAATTATCAAAATCTTCTGTATGTACTAATTCCAGCGTAGTATCAGTTAGATTCAAAATAGTATCAAGATTGCTGGAACACCCGTCAGCAGTATCAACGTAAATATTTCCACTTATAATATTTTCTGGTCTCATAAATAATATTTGCGAATCTTTCCAGCCAACAATATCGTCTCCTGTAATAGGCATAAATCCATCTTCCACACTTACGTAAATAATTCCTGGTGCTTCACCAAATCCGTAACCAGATACTGTAATTAACCCATTTGATGGGTCCTCCTCTGCACTATTTATATTTGCATCATCATACCAACCTTCTTTATAATCTCTTGTAACTCCAGCATTTTTAATAATTTCCTGCGCACGTTTATTATCTGATGTTGGATTAATATAATTTTCCAAATAATCATTTGGTGCACCTCTAATTACAATATTACTTATATCACCTTGCAGCACATTATCACTTATCTTGAATCCAGAAGTTTCTTCATCACAATATATACCATTTGTACCGTAATCCGCCCATTCCGGTAACATAATATCATAAATATAGTTTTCTGACATTTCTGAATTTGTCTGTTTTGACAGTGTATAGATACCTCCTGCATCACATAACACCTGGGATACTTCATATATTTTATTACGCAAAATACGGTTTCCACTCATTGCATTGTCTAGTTTTGTCCATCCGTATCCAACAGCAATTCCACTATAAGGAGCTTGCCGTATTGTATTATTCGCAATTACAATATCTTTGGGATAACCTGCAACAATTGGAACGGATCCTTGATAATCTGTTCCTGTCTGAATAACGCTGTTATTTACAATTTTATCTCCTACGCATATTTCACGCTCATCCTCCGGGTTATACGGAATATGATAATCTGTTAATTCATCCTGAACAAATTTACCGACTGATATACCATTGCCTGATATATCCTCCACAGTATTACTTATTACCACATTATTTTTTGTCCCCCAATGTAAATCAAGTGCCGTCGCTCCCATTTGAGTAAATGTATTCTCTTCAAATCGAAGATCTTGAGCTGCTTCGACTAATACGCCCGCTGCAGGTCGTGCTACACCAATATCATTGGTCGCGAAAACTGCTTTAACTACATACTGAGATGCCTGCCCTCCCACAAGGCCTTCATTAGATGGATGTAGCCAGTTTGTATGTGCAAATGTTAGTCCTTTGAAAACTATATTTCTAGCCGGATCATCAAGTGTCCCCTTAACACTTACTACTGTTTCCAGTTCCGGTATAATTGTTTCTGCGTTTTCCATATCTTTTTCAGATGGTGCTTTATAATACAGTGTCTTCGTTTTTTGATCCAGATACCACTCATCATCCTGATCAATTAACTCATACGCATTTTCTATATAATAAATAAAATTTCTGGTTGACATATGACTATAACCATCCAAGTTAGGATGTGGGCGATTAAATACCATTAGCGATTCTGGATCCTGAACGGTAATTACCGCCTGCTCTCCCTGAAAATCAACGGTCTTAAGTCGAAGGATATTTTCCGTCCATGCAGTAAGAATATGTAACTCTACTTCATCCATGTTGTTATATTGAGAAATTTCTGATGAATTAATCTGTATTCTGCCGCTTACTGCTGGTATCTGCGCTTTATCAGAGCCGTCTACTAATGCTTCTGGAATAATATTCCCTTCTTTATCAATTCTTTCTGCACCAATAATCCTGGTTGTATATTCATCAGGGGCTCCGGAACGTGCTCTGATCGCCTTTTTTCCATCAATATATAATTGTCGAAAGTTTGTGTCAACATTTTCCATTTTATAGATGTTTTGATCCTTATCATGTAAGGTCCAGCCTGTTAATTTTCTTCCGCCGCTGATAACCGCTTCTTCATCTTCATAAGCTGCATACTGAACGTTATACCCATTTGTACCTGAGTCTGTCTGTGTGAATTCTATCATTTTTTTCTGAGGATAAAATCCTTCTCTGAAATAAACTAAAATATCACCTGACATATTTTTATTATACTTTGCAACTTCCTGCTTTGCTCTATCTAAGGTTGCAAAAGGCTTGCTCCGGTTGCCAGAATTTTTATCATTCCCATCGGGCGCGACAAAAAACGTCTTCATCGGTTGCCCTATAACGTAATGGTCAATTTGGGCTGATACTGATACAGGAATCAACATAATGATCATAGATATCACAATCAAAATTGCAACCGCTTTACTTTTAACTTTACTCATTTTAATCTCCATCCTCTTCCTCTTAGCTTTCCCTGTGGCATTGATTAAAAAATAAAATCTACCCCAGATTATTTAGATGCATCTACCTTTATTATAGTTGCCGCTATCATCAATCTCAATTTTAATTTTTGTATATCTCACTAAATTTTTATACATTTTTTAATATAAATTGACATAATATACAATAAAGTTATTCAATTGGCATATATTTATAGTTTTCATTGTCGTTCCCATTATAGCAATTATTCATACTCTGCCCTAACAGTTTAATGTTCGGGCTCATAAAATAAAAAGTTATAGCGTATGATTTCTACAGCCAAATCAAATGATCATCCAATTAATTTAATACTGGTTTGGAAATTCAGTCGTTGTGCCCACAGCCATGAGAATAGTATTGTCTATAAATCTCTTCTGAAGAAACAATGCAGAATTGACGTTATAAGTGTATCGGAACCAATTATAGATGGAACTTTTGGATCCTTGATTGAACGTATCATAGAAGGGATGGTCGAATATTATTCTACACGCTTTTCCGGGGAAGTGCTAAGAGGAATGACTGAAAAAAGCCATACAAGGAGGTTATCATGTCAGACCACCTCTGGGGAATAGAATTAATGACAAAGGTAAACCACCTGTCATAGTACAAGAAGAAACAGAAATTGAACGCTTAATCTTTATTAAATACGTTAATGAGGGAATGAGCCTTTTCCGAATAGCTACATATTTAAACTATATTAGCTTAAAATCCGGTCATGGAAAAGCATTCGAAAAATGCTCCTTAGAAAATATCTTGCAATATCCAACCTACATTTGACAAATATGCTAGAACAGAAAATTTCACAAATTGTATCAAAAACTCTGATGCATGGATTAAAAAGAGGGCAAAGCCATACTTGATCATACTGTTTTTAGTATTGCTCAGTAACGCTTTAACTCAGAATATTATTCAAAGAATGCAAGGTCAAATCAACTCTAAGAATTGGCTAAGTGGTAAATAAAATGTTATGCATGAAGTCAAACCCTACAAATAGATACCTATTATTACAATGCGAACAACGCAGCTCTTTAATCTGAGGTGCGCCATTAATCTCTTTGATGATATGTATTATTTGTTGTATATGTTCTTGCAATTTGGTCATCCAGTTTGGACACTGGACTCTCTGTCCATCGCAATACTGTGTCAGAATAGGCTGTTTAACATTTGGTCTGGAAAGGTAATTACTGAATAAATCATCCACTACTTCCGAGATACTCTCAAAAATATTCCTGCCATAGATCCATTTATGGTCAAAAGCTGTAGAGGAAGTAATGGTAAAATCAAATCCTTTATTCCGGTACCATTCCGTATAAACCCGGTTTAAAGTAAAGGACATAATAGCAAGTACATTCGCTTCAATTGTAGCCCTTGGCCAGGTCGCATAGATCTCGCTGGATGCTACATTTTTAATATAATCTTTGTAACGAATGTAATAATCCGTTGCTGTTGTATCCCGCGGGGATCCGTCATGAACCACCACGAATTCCGGAATAACAACCCGGCTCAAAACAATTTCCCCGATCTGGTTCACGGGCTTGATTTCTGCTTCCGCAATCTTAGGGGGATAGGTACCGTAAAGCGTATGTGCCGGAATTACGATTGTATCAATCCCCTCATTTCCAGCCAGAGGACGCAACCGCACTTCCTGCAATGCCACCTGATCCGCCAGAATTTCCGTACCATTAATCGTAATTGTCTCAAACCCTTCCGCAGTAATCCGAAGGGTATACTCCGAATAGGGCTGTGTCTCCGATGGTGCAAGACTGTATTCCAGAGGCGGCGTTGCCAATTCTATAGCTGCCGTCTGACCTGTGCTGTCTGTTGAAACTTTTTCTACTGTACTTTCCGGGTCTCCTGAATAAGAGATATCTATCGTCGCGTCTGCAACCGGCGTGGCACGCTGGTTTGACAGTACACGTATCTGTAAACGCCCCCGGTCCGGGGTGTCCTGCTGCATGGCTTTGATTAAATTGTTTGACATGCCTGACCTCGCAAATATCCTGTCATCTATAGTATATGCAGAAATTTTCTATATGTATACGATATTTGCCATCCACCTGCTAACAAAGCTGTCACCACAGGGATTTCAATATCCATATATCATTCACGCCTGACCAAATGTCCGTGAAAAAACCTGTTATACACTATTAGTAGCTTTTCTTACGTAAAATCTTCATGAAAAAAGCTGCGAAATAAGGTTTATAATCCTCCATTTCGCAGCTTAATACTGTTATCCTTTAAACAAATATCCTGCCTATAATCAGACAGGCATTGTTGACAAATACATTTATAAATTATCTAACCATTTACTATTACAGAATCTTCATAACATCATTGAACATAACGACTACCATCAGAACCATAAGCGCCATTAGTCCAATAAAATGCACCATGCCTTCTTTTTCCGGGCTGATCCTTTTTCCCCGTATAGCTTCCAGAATTAAAAACACCAGCCTTCCTCCATCCAAAGCCGGAAGGGGAAGCAGATTCATGACTCCAAGATTGGCTGTTAACAATATGGAAATGTTCAGCATATTCAGCCAAACCAGAAAACCGCCGCCCTCTTTGGCGCTCTCTTCGTAAGTATCTCCAATTATCGTAACCACGCCTACCGGTCCTGACATATCGTTAATACCTACCTGACCTCTGACAAGCATCTTCAGACTTCCAATCGTGGTATCGATCCAATACTTTACCTCATACGCACTGTACTTCAGGGTGCTTATTGGATTTCCTTTTACTCTGGTTCCCGCCGGACTAATGCCGAATAAGTATCTGCCGTTATCCGACTTTTCAGGTGTCATCTGAACGGTATGACTTTCCCCATCCCGTTCGTAAGTAAGCGTTACCGGTTTACCCTGGTTAAAGGTGACATAATTATTGATTTCCCTGGAAACCCTGATATTCTTGTTGTTCATCTTGGTTATAACATCGCCTACTTTTAACCCGGCTTCTGCGGCAGGAAAGCCTTTCGTAACGGCACCTACTACAGGTGAATCATGGCCAATACTGCCGATGATAAACAACGCCAGCACAAAGGCTAAAATAAAGTTAAAGATCGGACCTGCAGCGATAACAGAAATCCTCGCCCATACAGATTTACTGCCAAAAGACCCGTCATCACCCGCTGCTTCGTCTTCACCAAGCATCATACAGGAACCGCCAAAGGGAAGCAGTTTCAGTGAATACCTGGTTTCACCTTTTGTGGTGCTTACCAGTCTGGGCCCCATACCCACTGAAAATTCTGTAACGGTGATTCCATTTAATTTCGCCAGAATAAAATGTCCCAGCTCATGGATAATAATGATAATACTAAATATTAAAATAGCAATAACAATTTTCAATCTACCACCTGCTTTCAATCAATTCATAAGTTGCCTGTTCCGTAGCCAGTATCTCTTCCACAGTTGGATTCTGGATGGTCTTATGTTCCTCCATACAGTACATAATGATATCATAAATATCCAGGAAACGGATTTCCTTATGTAAAAATTTACTGACTGCACGCTCGTTGGCTGCATTGAATACCGTCGGCATAGAACCACCTGCTTTCGATGCCTGAAATGCCAGCGGCAATCCAAGAAAGGTATCCATATCCGGTTTTTCAAAGGTAATCTGTGATAACTTCCAAAAATCCAGCCGTTCTCCTCCCAGATACTTACGATCCGGATAATAAAGGGCATATTGTATCGGCAGCTTCATATCCGGTGTTCCCAGTTCTGCCATAATCGCTCCATCTACATATTCCACCATGGAATGGATGATACTCTGCGGCTGTATCACTACTTGTATTTTATCCAAATCTACTCCAAACAACCACTTGGCTTCCATAACTTCCAAACCTTTATTTACCAATGTTGCAGAGTCTATGGTAATTTTCTGTCCCATTGCCCAGTTTGGATGCTTCAAAGCATCCTCCAAACGGACTTTTTCTAAAAATGATTTCGTTTTCCCGCGGAAAGGACCGCCTGATGCCGTCAAAAGTATTTTACCAATTCTTTTTGGATTCTCGCCGTTTAGAGACTGGAAAATAGCGCTGTGTTCACTGTCCACAGGCAAAATCCGCACACCGCATTCTTCTGCCAGCGGCATAATAATATGCCCTGCCGTTACCAGTGTCTCCTTATTCGCCAGCGCAATATCCTTTTTCGCCTTAATCGCTTCAATTGTGGGCAGTATTCCAATCATTCCCACGATGGCAGTGACCAGAATCTCTACCTCGGGCAGCGTAGAGATTTCAATTAATCCCTCCATGCCGCTTACAACTTTAACATCCAGATCTTTTACGGATTCCCTTAATTCCGAAGCGGATTTTTCGTCCCAGACTGCTGCTGCCTTTGGCTTGAATTCCCGAATTTGTTTTTCCAAAAGCACGATATTACTGCCTGCCGCCAATGCCGCTACCTGCAAGTCATTATTTTCCCTTACTACTTCTAAGGTCTGGGTTCCAATAGAACCTGTGGATCCTAACACCGCTATCGTCTTCATAAAAAATCCTCTCTTGTTCTTTCCCAGAGTGTTTGAAAAATCATTGCAGTAATCTGCCCGCCCCATTTGAGCAGGCAAATTTCAAACAGACTCTGATTCTTAATTAAAAAGTGTTGCTAAAAAGTAAATAACCGGAGCTGTAAATATCACACTGTCAAAGCGGTCTAATATTCCGCCATGCCCCGGTATCAGCTTACCGTAATCCTTAATATCATGGTTTCTCTTAATAGCAGAAGCAGCCAGGTCGCCCACCATGGAAATCAATGCGCCAATTCCACAGATCACCGCATAGACTGCAATCTGATTCTGTGCCTCCAGATATTTACCAATTACAGCAGCATAAACTGCTCCCAGAAGTGCAGCACCGACCACTCCGCCAACTGCCCCTTCTATGGATTTTTTCGGACTTAACTTCGGAGACATTTTATGCTTTCCAATTAATACCCCTACACAGTACGCACAGGTATCGCATCCCCAGGAACACAGGAAAATCAGCCATACGATAAATGCACCGTCCTGGAGATTTCTCGTCTGAAAAATATAGGACAGCATCACAGATACATAGGCTACGCCAAAAAATCCAGCCATAACCTGCTCTGCCTTATATTTGGGGAAAGTAAACACATAGACAAACATAAATGCCACCAGCAGAAAAATCAGCCCTATCATACTATATGCTTCAAATCCAAAAAGTAACATGAAATAGTAACCAACTGTTCCGATATAACCGACCAATGCCAGTCCATGAGTCTGTTCGGATTCCACATTCATCGCTCTGTAAAGTTCATACAATCCGATCAACGATATAAGAAGCAGCGTTACAAACAGCACATATCCTCCTGAGATAATAGTCAACAGCGCAATCAGCACCAACACAATACCACTTATGAGCCTCGTCACAAACATGGTTAATCCTCCTTCACGCCCCCGAACCGCCGATCTCTGCCATTGAATTTGTCAATCGCTTTCATCAGCTCCTCTTTATTAAATGCCGGCCATGGAACATCCGTAAAATAAAACTCCGTATATGCCAGCTGCCACATCAGATAATTAGAAAGCCTGAGTTCCCCGCTGGTACGAATCAGAAGATCCGGATCCGGTATTCCTTTCGTATCCAGATAATCAGAAAAAACATCCTCTGTAATATCCGGGACCTTTACTTTTCCATCTTTACAGTCCTGCGCCAAATTGCGGATTGCACGTACAATTTCATTACGGCTTCCGTAGTTAATGGCAATTTGGAAATTCAGTCCTGTATTATTTTTCGATGTCTCCTGCAAAGACCGCATACTAGCCTGTAAATCCGGATCTAATGCTGAGGGATCTCCCAACATACGCACCTTCATATTATTTTTCTGAGCAGTCTTAATACAGGTCTTCGTATAACTGCGAAACAGCTTCATAAGAGAAGCCACCTCTTCGCTTGGACGGTTCCAGTTCTCCGTTGAAAACAGATACACCGTCAAATATTTAATCCCCATATTATAAGCGTCCTCGCAAATAACCTCCAGATTCTTTGCGCCTCTGACATGCCCGTAATTTCTGGGCATTCCTTTGCTTTTCGCCCATCTTCCATTTCCATCCAATATAATTGCCACATGCTGTGGTATTGCCATATTTATTCTCCCTCCTGCGCCTATCTATCACAGGACAGTTCAAACCTGCCATTTATAGACCTTTTTCCATCATATCACAAAAAAGGGGACTGTCAAGAAGCCCCCTTCTATTATTTATAAAATTATAATAATTAAACCGTCAAGATTTCCTGGGACTTTTCTTCAACTGCTTTGTCCACTTCCTTGATGTATTTATCAGTCATTTTCTGAGTCTTGTCTTCTAATTCTTTGATTTCATCCTCAGACACATCCTCTTTCGCAAGTTTCTTAAATGCATCATTTGCGTCACGACGAATGTTACGGATTGCAACCTTAGCAGCTTCGCCTTTTTTCTTCACATCTTTAACCAGTTCTTTTCTGCGTTCCTCTGTTAATTCAGGGAAAACCAGACGAATAATCTTACCGTCGTTATTTGGGTTAATTCCAAGATCAGAAGTCATGATTGCTTTTTCAATTGCCTTAACAAGAGTTGCATCCCAAGGCTGAATCTGAATCATTCTGGCTTCCGGAACGGTAATATTACCAACCTGCTGAAGGGGTGTCGGGGTTCCGTAATAATCTACCTTAATCTTATCCAATACATGTGGATTCGCACGTCCGGCTCTGATCGCTCCAAACTCTGATAACAGGTTATCATAAGATTTTGTCATTTTTGTGTCGTATAACTTAATTCTTTCATCCATTTTTCATTCCTCCTGATTTTTTATATTTTACTTACTACTAATAGTTGAGTTTATTACACCTTTTTCAACTGAGGTTATAGTACTGTTTTATTCTGTGATAATCGTGATATTCGTGATATTCTTTTTTGAGATACATTTTGCATCACATAATTATACAGTTACTCTTGTACCTGTGATCTTCCCTTTTGCGGCATTCACAATGCTGTCCTTCTCATTTAAACCAAATACCAGCATTGGCATTTTATTCTCCATACAGAGTATGGATGCCGTCATGTCTACAACAGCCAGTTTTTGATCAATTACTTCCTGAATAGAAATCTCATCGTATTTCTTAGCATTCGGATTGTCCTTTGGATCACTGTCATAAACTCCGTCTACAGCCTTAGCCAGCAGAATCATATCTGCCTCTATTTCAACGGCACGGAGTACGGTAGAAGTATCAGTTGAAAAATAAGGATGTCCGGTTCCTCCAGCAAAGAAAGAAACAACCCCTTTTTCAAAATATTTATTCACACGATCCTTCGAGAACAGCTTCGTAAAAGAACCACATGCAAATGGCGTTAAAATCTGTGTCATAATTCCAACGGAACGGAAAATTTCTGAAACATAAATACAATTCATAACAGTTGCCAGCATCCCAATCTGGTCTGCCTTTGTGCGGTCAATTGTCTCACTGGAACGTCCCCTCCAGAAATTACCACCGCCAATTACGATTCCAACTTCAATACCATCATCTACTAATTGCTTTACCTGATTCGCCACCTCAGTTACGGTAGGCTCATCAAATCCTGTTTTCTTACTTCCGGCTAACGCTTCGCCGCTGAGTTTCAGTAATACTCTCTTCATCTTTGCACCTCTGCTATATTTTTTCTTTCCAGCAGGTCATTGACCCGAGTAGAATCTTCGATGATAGTATAGCATACTTTGGGGGATATGTAACGTTGTTTTTTGGGAAAATTTTTGCATAAAAGGAGCGCTGCTCCATAGCTGATCAATCAACTACATCATAACGCTCCTAAATTGTTAATAAATATTTATATTTTAGTATAATATAGTATTTCAAAAACTCCTATATTAATTCCATGTGGTTTCCCCAGCAGAATAAGTTATATTAAATGTCAAATTACCTGAGTACATACCAGCTTTCTTACCCGTTTTAGCATCTGCTGATACATTAGTACTTATTGTAGATTGTTTTGTTGCACTATCTGTACTTTCAAGTTTTAACAGTTCTGTCGATGTACTTACATCAATAGATTCCATTTTTAATCCCATTGTATATTTTTCAGTATTAGTAGGTGTATCTTTATCTTTTAAACTCATTTCTATTTGAGCAGTAGTTGCTGTTACCAAAACAGTTGATCCTTTAGCTAAATTTATATCTTCAGCAGAAATTAATATAGATGCATCATTATCCTTAAAATCTGCCGGTATAGATATTGTGTATGTTTCCGGAACAACACCTTTAACTATTGCTTCTCTAGTTGCATCTCCTTCTCCTGCTGTTACATTACCAGTTGCTGCAAACACATTCATACTCATCCCCATCAACATAACTCCAGCTAACCCAAACGCAATTAATCTTTTTTTCATCATGATAACTTCCTCCTATATTTTACATTTATTTATTCATAAACTACATTAAATCTCAAATCACCACTATACTTCCCAGCCGGCACGATATCCTTATCATCCATCGATACAATCCTTGCCTTCTGGCTATCCTTTGTCTGATCCAACACTATGCGATTATCCCCTTTACATATCAATTTTCCTTCTATATATAATTGATATTTCCAGGTTGTATCTTCATCGCCGTCCCGCATCAGAACAAAGCAATCTGTTCCATAATCTGCCCAGTCCCCATCAATTTCAAGATATGCTTTTTTATCTTCCACATCTTTTATAAAAGAGGTCCCGATCTCAAAGTCCGTACTTTCATTAATCATCACTTCCGAAGGTATTTTAATAGCATAGTATGGCGAATGAATATCATACGAGCCATCTTCTTTTTTCTTTTCTATTTCACTATCTGATTCCTGCGCTGTGATTTTCTCTGTTTCGGTCTTTGCCGCTTTTACTTCATTTCGTACTTCTGTCTCCTGTTGGGCACTGTCTTTTTCTGGTACTTCACTTTTTTCTTTTATACTGCCAGCTTCTTGTACGTCACTTTCTGTTTCCGTACATGGCTTAGTCTCTAAACTCTTTTCATCTTCTGTTTCTTTTTCTGAATCCGTATCGGAATCCCCGTTCGTCTCTTCTATGGTTTTCCTCTCATCCTCAGTCACCTCTTTCACATCATTAAGAATCTGCTCCGTCGAAAGTTCTGACATATTCTCTAATTCCTCTGTCATTTCTTTCGGTTGAATTTCTGTTTCTGCCTCATAAAATCCACACTTTTCATCATGTACATGCATACATGGTTGTTCTTCTGCTTCAGGGGCATAAGCACACTCCTGGCAATGTTTTATCATGCCATCACTATCTGTCTCTTTGCAATCCATATCACAGGGAACCTCAGGTAATGCTTCTGCATACCCGCAAGTCCCATCGTGCTGATGATTGCACACCGAATTTTCTGCCATTTCATTCCTGTTACAACAGGTGCATCCTTCTCCACACCGGACACATCCTTGATCTACATCCGTTTCAATACAAGCACATATTTCATTATCCGTTGTCTCACTCGGATCCTCATTTAATATTTCTTTTCTTTCCTCATTCTTGCAGCTGCACTGTTCACAGGAACAGATACTACCACCTGTCTCTTCGGCTCTAACCACTTTCATGGGAAACGTTTGTGTTATCAGGGCAGTGATCAGAATTAGAGGAAAGCCTTTCTTCCAGCATCTGCGTTTAAATATCACCCTCCTATACGCCTCCTTACTTCACTTCCAGCGTTGTCTCCACATTGGCACCATTCATACCGGACTGGGTTACGATATGGAATGTTGAAATTTTCAATACTGCCGGATATTCTCCCGCATCCAGCGCACGGTTTAAAGTAATATGTGTAATTGCCTCACCCGGCGGAACCTGTTTTGAAGTATATAGTACTTCCTCTGTATCTTTTAACACCAGTTCAAATGTAAAATAACAGGGGTTTCCTTCCGGATTGGAAAATGCCACATCTACCTCAGTCTTACCAGCCGGTAAATAGATCTGGGGATATCCCGGTATCGCTATGGAATCTGCATTTGGATCTCCTTTGGGTGCCTGGGGTACTGTTCCGTCCCACTCTCCAGCATTTGGATCAACATCTGCGGATGCCGGCTGCTGTTTCTCTGTGGATGCATCTGTTATTGACTCTGTAATCTGAGAGGAAGCCGGTTTGTTGCCAAACCATCCCTGATTATAACCAATTGCTGCTCCTGCACCACCAAGGGCAATTACACCTGCCAGACTTCCAATGATAATTTTCTGTCTGATAAGAGCTTTCGCCAACTCTTCTGCTGTCTTTCCGGCTGCTTTTCCCGCCGACTTTGCTGCTGTCTCTCCCGCCGCTTTCTTCGCCGCTTCGGTTGATAATTGTTCCTCTTCGTTAGGTAATTTTTTCTCTTCCGCCATCTTTGCCACTCCTATGTCTTTATTTAATGCTGCTATGGCTCTCTGACTTGGATATTTCTTACTATCTGCCTAGATTATACCGCTATATCCAAAATCGTGCCAATACCTAATCTGGATACCCTCGTGATACTTTTTAGGTATCGCGGGTATCTGGCTTATTCGCATAATATTCTCGGAACAGTTCCAGAAATTTTCTTCCATTTCCAGATATTACTTCTTTTTTTCGTTTTATCCAGATAAGCATGATATCACTGGTAATATTTTCTATTTCCCTGCTGACAATTCTACCTTTTGCCAGTTCCTCCATCTGCCATTTGTTCCCGAAAATAAACGCATCTGCGTGCTTTAACATTCGGATAATAGCGTGATAATTATTCATGGTTATTGTCTTCTTAAAATCCGAAAAACGTATTCCACCTATATCTAATCCAAAATTAATATTGGCATAATAATCATATGGAAGGTGAATATAACTATAATCCAGCAAATCCTTTGCATATATTTTTTCCTGTTTCAACAGAGTACTTGCTTCGCTTACCTGTATATAGATTGGACCCCTGTCCAAGACTTCATATTCTATTTCTTTTAATTCCAGCGATCTTCGAAAGATTGGAAACTGGAAGGTATTGATTGCCACAATTCCTATTTCTGACTGTAGGGTAGCCACACTGTTGATTACATCCTCCACTGTGGTTTCAAACAGATTAATCGTGGTATGGTTTGACTTTACCGTCTCATAAAAGCGCAGCATTAAGTCATCTGCAAAAATAATCCGGGCAACGGCAACATTTAATTTACTCTGCACCGTTTCCTGACTCAACATCTTTAAACCGGATACAGCATCTAACTGGTTTAAGATAGACTTGGCATAATAATACAAGCTTTCACCTATAGGCGTCAATTCTACCCCCTGATTGGATCTTATCAGCAATTCCGCCCCTACTTCTTCTTCCAGGCTGTGCATTGCCCTGGTCAGATTAGGCTGAGAGTTAAACAAAACCTCAGCCGCTTTATGCAAACTCTTCTGTTCTGCAATAACGATAAAATATTCCAGATTCTTTAGCTTCATTCTCTATTCCTTTACTTCGTAATTTCGTTTCTATAACTGAAGATCCACAGCGTCCGCCGGAAGCTTCTCTACCGCTTCCAGATACTCCACCATATTTCCATCGTCCTTTACCGGATACATAAATCCTAATTTTCCTCCAACGCTTTGTCCCAGCTCCCGGAATAGCCTGCAGGCAGCCCATATCCCCTGCCACATATTTTCATAATCAGCATCTGTATATGTCTGACGGTACATGTCCCAGTATTGTTTGTTAAGATAGCGTTTAAAATATTTCCCCATTTTCCCTGGTGATACCTGAAAATTATTTTGACAGCCGATCCACCAGCTGACCATGAGATCCATCTTCGGCCGGATTACGGTCTCCAGCATATTTTTTGCATAGGGTAGTTCATCTCTCCAGATTCCCTTTGCCACATTTGCCATACACCACCAGAAATCGTTGCAGCATGCAATATAATCCCCCTCACTCGGGCATTTTACCAGATAGCTGTATCTTTTGATATCATTGATTTTACTTAGACAGCCATCCCTTTCCCAAAGGATCACCGTGGAATCCTTAAAATACACTTCCGTCTCAACAGCTTCCAGAACCTGTATATGCAAGTCAATGCGGTTCCCATCCTGAAACAGCATAAGATACCCATAGGAGCTGGTGAAATCTACCTGCCGCCCCAGCATTTTATCCAGCTTATCCGGTTCCTGTACCATACGAAGTTCTCCAAATACAGTAATCCAGTCTCTGTCTTCTAAAAAAGATGCGGTTTCTGTGACCACATACACAATGTCGTAATCCTGAAACAAGTCCCTTGGTGCATCAGATTTCGCCCTGGATCCATTTAAGTAGACCCCCAGAATCCGGTCATCGTTTTTTGCAACTCCCAATATCAGTTCGTACATCTCCTGCTCACTTCTCATTTGAAACTCCCTTTCTGATCTTTCTGATCCTGTCAGATTTATTTATAACCTTTTTCCATTTACTTTCAGCCACCGCTGCCACACTTTATAATCCGGCATGATCTCTGCAACCACAGCATAAAACCTTGCTGAATGATTCATTTCCCGCCGGTGGGCAAGTTCGTGTACTACCACATAATCCACCACTTCTTCCGGTCCCAGAAGAAGCTTCCAGTTAAAATTCAGATTTCCTGCAGAACTGCAGCTTCCCCATCTGGTCTTCTGCTCCCGGATGGTAATTCTTCCATATGTAACACCCATTATTCTGGCAAAATGCGCAGTCTTTGCCGCAAATACTTCTTTTGCAAGATTTTTCATCTTTAACTTCTGGGCATCCGTTAACAGCTCGCTTTTTTTATTTTCATAAGCATCCCGGGTTTCCTGCTGCTTTGTCCGTATCCAGTTCTCTTTTTCTGTGATAAATTTCTCTATTGCACGCTTGCCTGCTCTTTTCGGTGCCCGCACCACAACTCTTCCGTCCTCCATGATCTGAATGGCAATGGTTTTTCGGGTGCTGTAAATCAATTCATACTCCATGCTGATCACCCAGGAGTATGGTCAGGACAGGATTGCATCTCATACCTTCGTTTCCTTTCCATCTATGCTTGTTTCCTCTGCTGCTTCTGTCAGATAGACGCTGAAAAATGCCACCCGGTTGTCTTTGCACCAATATTCGAGACCACTGGACTCAGCCATTTTCCGGGCATTAATGCAGTAAGCTGACAGGCAGGATGCGATTTTATCCGGAAATCTGCATGAAATGCCTTCCTGTATCCCGCATTTTACGCAAAGAGAGCATGGACCTGCCATAATCATTAGTCCCTGCCCTCCTGTCTCTTCCATTTTGGCGGCAAATTCCCGGGTAATCTGGTTATGCTTCTTTTTAACAGATTTTGTCTCCTGACCGTCCATAATATCTTCCACTTGCGTGATTGTCTGCAATACCAATGCCTTTTTATATTTTCTTACTCTCTGTTCCATTTCATCCGTAGTACCGCAATCCGGGGGACAGGCATAATTTTGCCCATAGTTTCCACAAAGATTTTCCTCGCAATATCTGCGGAGTGAAGCGTCAAATTCTAATTCTGTACTGTCTATCCATACAGCGTAATGAAATCCGCTTTCTTCTGCTAATTTTACAGCCTGTTCCATATGATTATCCGTGTCTTCTAACTTATTTTGTTTGTTGTTGTGTGCATTTTCAGACTCCGCATTCTTAGCTTCTGCATTCTTAGATTCCGCATTCTTAGCTTCTGCATTCTTAGACTCCGCACTCTTAGCTTCTAAATTTTTCTCATGTACATTTTTCTTATCTTCATTTTTCCTATCTGCCATGTTATCCTCTCCTTTTCACAGATATTATCTTACCCCGGCTACTCTATGTAATAACAGGTCGTTTTCTATCCAGTCCACTGCATCCTGCCAGTTCTCAAACTGACAGCCTCTCATTCTTCGCTTGATCTGGGAGAAAAAAGTGCTGATCACGGCGTTCCCGCCCCGTTCCCCTGGGGATGTCATGGATGGTATAACTCCCCGGTCTTCCACTTCCTGGTGATAAGTTTTGGATCGATAGATGGGATTTTGACTGCTGTGAATAACAGGCACGTTTGTTCTTACCTTTTTTGACTCCAAAATCATGTCCATCGCCGCTCCGGCAAGTTCAGAAGAGCGATAACCGCCAAGAGCTATACCTGCGGCACTTTTATCATACATATCGATCATACCCGCCAGGTATATGGGACCGTCCGCTTTTGTATTATAAATGCCGATGCCGATGCTAAACTTTTCGCCCCTTGTGGGCGGGTTAAAGTTCCGGTGAATCAGATTCTCATAAATACCTGCACCGGCTGTATGCGTAACTTTCATCCGGACTTTTCCATGAGTCTGCGTACTTCCATGTAATGGCTTTGCATTATATTTCGAATTGCTTTCATAGCTTTCATAGTTTTCATTCAACCAGGATAAATACCTTTCCGTTTGAATGCCCAAGATCCTGCAGACTTCTTTGGGATCTTCGCCTGAGCGCATAGAATCATCCTCTTTTCTCTCCAGCAGGGGATTGGCTATTTCCCTGTATTCATACAAATAGCGGTATTTTTTCAATGTGCAGAAGCGGACCCACCCAAAGAGTGTCTCTTCATCGGGAGTCAGCTCCCCGCTCCCCCTTTTCACGACCAGATCATATAAGCTCTGTCGCAAATAGGGATTACGAATCTCATTTGACAAATTTCCTATGCCTCCTGCTGTTCCTGATCTAACTCTATTTTTTCTACCATGTATCTGCCGTCATGGATTTCCATAACTGCCATCGTGATCTGCTGGTCAAACCGGCGTTTGCCACAGCTCCCGGGATTTAACCACAACACACCATCTTTTTCTTCACAAAAATACTTATGGGAATGTCCGAATATTACAACGTCTGCCTGGGAAAGATTTTCGGGAATAGATTTTTTGTTATGAACCATATAAAATTTCATATCTGCAATTTCAAAATATAATTCCTCCGGTAATTCTTCCGCCCATTGCGCTTTGTCATTATTTCCACGGACAACGTATACTGGTGCAATTCTTTTAAGTTCCTCCAATACTTCCGCCTTGTTAATATCGCCGCCATGTATAATATAATCACACATTTCCAGAACTTCTAAAACTTCCTGTCTTAACAGTCCATGGGTATCTGAAATAATTCCTATTCTGCATTTTTTCATAATTATTCCTCCTCTGTGAATCAAAACACCTGGTTATAATTAGTAGCATTTCTGTTATCAATTTTAATTCAGCTGTCACAGAACTTAACCCCTATCAGGGGATCGTCCGGGCAATCTGACATGTAAAGTCATTATAACACACTTACCGGATTACGGCACAGAAACCCCGATTTTTAATAACAATTTTATAATTATTCCAATTAATGTCTTTTTTGCCTTTGCGACACTTTTTCCATCTAAAAAAACTGCACATTATTCTGTGCAGTTTCCCTCATCAAACGGTATATGTACGGTAACCCTGGAGCCCTCTCCCTTTTTAGAGAAAATATGAATACCGTATTTCTCACCATAGGTGAGCTGTATGATATGATGGGCATTGTTAAGCCCTACATGATTGTGTCCTTTTTCTTTTACTTCTTTATTAATTGGCAGGGACACTTCCCCTTCCTGGTCAAATCCCACTCCATCATCACTTATTTCTATATAGATGCTGCGTTCCTTTTCATACATGACGATTTCTACAAAACCCGGTTCCAGTTTCGGTTCGATTCCGTGTACTACAGCGTTTTCCACAATCAGCTGAAGACAAAGCTTGGGAATGAACATATCCAGCACTTCTTCATCTTCCACCTGTATATTGTAATTCAGCCTGTCACCGTAACGGTAACTCTGCAGATAGAGATAATACTCCACGTATTCCAGTTCCTGGCGGATCTGTACCTTCTCTGTATCCTTGCGGTATATTTTTGCCTGTATCAGCTGGGAAAATGAGGTGATCATTTTATAAGTCTCCTCGTTCTGATCCAGCCTCGCCTGAAGTGCAATGGTATTTAATACATTGAACATAAAGTGGGGATTCACCTGGGTCTGTAAAAACTTTAATTCCATTTCTTTAATGGAAAGCTGTTTTTCATAAACCTGTTTGATCAGATAATTCACATATTCGGTCATTTCGTTGAAAACCAGACTGATCTCATGGAACTCTTCAGTGCTGTAATCCGGCAGTTTCGTTTCAAAATCTCCTTCTTTAACAGACTGGAGCTTTTCTGTGAATTCCTTCAGCGGCTTTGTCATGTGGTAAACAATGGTTACAAATGCTGCAAATACCCCAACACAGATAACCGCCAGTATAAAAATATAGATTTTAACAGAATCATAAAGCAGGTAGGTGGTCTGCCCCTCAGGGATTCCTATAGTTGCCCTCAGGTACATGCTCATATCTTCGGTATACAGACGGAATCCTGTATTATCAATAGTTGCCTCATATGGCACCGTCTGGAATGACTGGTTGATTTCTCCTAACTTCCCGCCTGCCATTTTATAATTCTCGCCAACGATAATATTTCCTCTCTGATCATATAACATCCAGAATGCGCCCTTATAATTCTCAACCTGGTCCATAATCCCTTCCAATACATCCAGACGGATCTCAAAGATCACACTGCCCTGATCCTTCATATTCCTGTCGTATAGAGTAAAAGCCAGATACTCCCTGCCTTCCTGCCCGGGATAATAACAATAATCCGGGCTGCCTCCCGGCTCCTCCTGCTGTTTTCTGAAGTTATTATAAACCCCGATTGCTTCCTCCCTGCTTTTTTGTACCTCCGACTCCACCATGGCATAGTAACCGGTAAACAAAAAATCATCCTGACTGTCAAAGAGATACACTTTCTCCACAATCGGCTCATTTCCATTGCCCAGGTTCTTCTGACTACTGATATTTACGGTACGGGTATAGACATTTTGCAGCCGCTCCTGGTCCTTTTCGTCCAGTTCCTGCTTTCCAGCCTTATCCAGATACGCCATTAGTTCTTCCGACCCCCGGATCTCGTAAATAATATTTTCCAGGTATTCTGTTTTGGTGTTCAAATTATTATTAGTCTCTGTCAGGAAAAAATCCAGATCGTGTTCAATATATTTCCCAACGATCAGCCAGACCGAGCAGATAAAAACCACCCCGCAGAAAATAAGGGACAGCAGCGTCACGCTGAGATTCAATGCCATCATTTTTTCTCTAAGAGAATGACGTTTTGTTTTCTTATCCTTCATCGCTTCCTCCGCTTATATTCTCTGTTATTGATTCAGGTAATTGACCACGGTCTCCGGTCCTATTTTGCCCTGCGCTTCCTCAAACAGACGCTGGGACAAATCATCTACCGCATCATTTCCCCAGGAGAGGCTGATTGCCTTAATATGTATGTCTGCATCGTTGGCAAGTTCCAGCGCTTCTCCCAGAAGCGGATACCCTTCTTTAATTTCATTTCCGCTTACATTGGGATTAGACGGTGCCTGTCCGGTCTCCATCGCCATCTTTTTCTGAACTCCTTCGCTCAGCATGTATTTCAGAAATCGAATGCATGCCTCCTGCTTTTTCGGATCTTCATTTTTATAAATCACATAGCCGGAAGATGGAGAGATATAAGCAACGCTGCTTCCATCCTCAGTTGGATAATTTGCATATGCCACATCTTCTTTTATCGAACTGCTGCCAAGAAGCTCGCTATCCCATACCCCGTTGAAATATACCGCACTTTTTCCATCCAGAAAATACTGCCTTGCATTATCAATGCTGGATACAAAATTAGATTCTTTCCCCAGCTTGCGGATGTCCTTTAAGGTTGAAAAAATAATCTTGCTGCTGAAGTTATCCGGCAGTTCCGATGCAAGCTCAATTCCTTCTGCTCCCGAGCCTGCAACTCTTGCCAGAAAAATATCTTCTGACAGCTGTACACTGTCTAATGCCGCTGCAGCAAAGTCGGGATTCTGCTGTTTTCCCCATGCATTTAGAATCCTGCAGTCTTCCAGGAACTCTTCCCAGGTGTCCGGGGTTTTCGCTTCCCCATATTCATCCACGATTCCCGCTTCCACAAAAAACTTCTTATTATACCAGTACCCTGCTATTTCCAATGCATCCGGTATGGAATACAGCGCCCCCTCTTCAGTGGTCCAGCCAGCCAGGACTGCCGGATGTATGCTTTCCTTTAACTCCGGGTCTTCTTCAATAAATGGCATTAAATCAAGTGCCATTCCTCTTTTTACAGCATTAAAAACATAATACGACAAACCATTTGTGCTGACAATGTCCGGCATTTTCCCTACCGCCAGCATATCATTGGCTTTCTCTACCGCAATACTGCTGTCCGATGACGGATAGGTGATCAGGTTAATATCGGGATTCTGGCTGGAAAAGTCTTCATAAATTTCCTGCATGGTAGCATGGGTGGGAAGCGTTCCGCCCCATCCGTGCATAAGTATGATATCTGTAACCTGAGCATCTTCTTTTTCTGAGCATCCGCTCAGGAGGCACGCTGCCGCAACAAACAACAATAGCATTGTTTTTTTCTTCAACATCCGATCCTCCTATTTAAAGTCTTTTGGTGAAACTCCGGTATATTTTTTAAAGAAATAAGAAAAATAGGTGGTATTTTCAAAGCCCAGCGCATCTGCAATTTCATATATTTTCTTATCTGTGTTTTTCAGATAGTCCTTTGCTTTTTCGATCCGCATCTGATTCAGCCTGTTCAGGATTTTCTCCCCGGTGGCTTCTTTATAGATTCTGCTGAGGTAACTGATACTGGTACCCACGTGTTCTGCTATATCCGTTACCGTAATGCCCTTATGGAAGTTTTCTTCTATGTAACGCTCACATTCATTTACTATCGTATTTTTATGACTGGAGGCATTTGATACGTAAGCTGAAGTCCCCTGGAGGATTTCCAGCATTACCTTTTCATATTCATCTGCATAAAAGCAACGGTGAATCTTCTCCGTTATGCTCCCCCGGTAGCCGGTAACCTGAAAAATGTCCGTACCAAAGGAGTCTAAGATTTTCCTGCATCTCTGCTGTATAATGATACCTGAATTTTTAATAGTATTTGCAGCACACAGTTCCGTTTTCTGTGTATCTAAAATTTCTTTGAATTTTAGCTGAACCTCTTCTGTATTGCCCTGACTCACCTGAAAGCAAAGCTGTTCGATCAGTTCATCCACTTTGGCACTGTATTTCTCCGGATTCACACCATCTCTTTCGAAAAAGCTGATCTTACTGTCTCCGCTGATAAAGCTGTTTCCCAGAACACTTTCCGCCTGGTCGTAAGCTTTTTTCATACAGATCACATTCTGCTGCCTGGAACTGACGCCGATATTTACATACAACCCCATGAAATTGTCCATCATATCCGTGATCTGCTGTCCCTGCATCAATATGGTATCCATATAATTTTCCGGCACATTTTGTACCACGATGGCATACATATCCCGCTGAACCGGAATTCCTCTTAACATCTGTTCTCCAAACACCATGGAAAAGAAATTCAGAAGGCTCTTATACGTCCTGCTTTTTTTCTCCGTTGTCATATCTTCGTTCAGGCGGAAATGCAGAAGCAGCACCAGATAATTGTCCGGCTTCATACCCAGTTCAGACATTTTGGATTGTATCTCTTCTTCATCATAGATGGATTCGTCAAATATGGATTTCAGAAAATATTCCAGTACCGTTTCTTTATCCTCTCTGGAAATGCTTGTATGTTCTTTTTCAATCAGGTCTTTTGCTTTATTAATCGCCATGATCAGCCCGTCAAAAGCACCTGTTTTTGTAACATAATCCACTACATTATATTTAACTGCAGACTGAGCGTAAGAAAAATCAGCATATGCAGTCAGTAAAATAATTTTTATCGGCAATTTTTCTTCCCAGATATATTTGGCGATTTCAATTCCGTCTTTCCCGGGCATTTTAATATCCGTAATTAAAATATCCGGCTTAATCTCCTTTAGGTTCTCCATAACCTGCTGCCCGTTTTCAGCGGTATATACCACCTCACAACCCAACTCCTGCCAATTTGTCAAAGAAACCATGGCCTTTCTCATTAAAGGTTCATCATCAGCTACCATTACACGATACATTTCGTCTTTTTCCTCCCGTCTTGCAGACAGTTTCCTGATCTGCTGCCCAATACTTTCCTTCACGATTAACATCATATCATAATCGTTTTCCAAAAGAAATCTCTTTTTCCGCCTCGCTGCACGCAGTCATTTCATGTTAGTTATAATTTACCATTCTCTAAGTGGATTTTGAATAAACAGAAGCTTCGGAAAGATTCGTTTTTTTGACCTGGGATTTAACTGCAAAATAAAAAATACGTTTTTTTGACTGTATTCTGCTGTTTTCACAAAACCCAGTTAAAAAAACGTATTTTTATTTATTTAAAACACATGACTTTTCTCACGCATATCTTCCATTAATTTCTCCACCGTGCCAAACTTCATACAAAATCCAATCCCTGCTGCCACAAGGGAAGCCCCCAATCCGGTATAGAACATCCGGATACAGTGCCCCGGCCAAACATCTGCACGGCGCAGTAATATTCCAAAGGTCATCATAAATGCCATGATGCAATAAGATTTCAAGTCAAAAAATCGAAGGATATGCATCCGTTCCTCTTTGCTGCCAAGTATGCGTTTGGTGTGCTTTCCGATTAACCGGCGGAAAATAAAACCATAAAACACTCCAAATACCAGTAAGGCAGAGAGCACTGCCCAAATACTCCAGGGTCTGCCGGAAGCCAGCAGCCCGATTCTTATAATATTAAAGCCTGCCGCAAACCAGACAATTCCCGCAGTCAGCAACAGATATTTCTTAGGTATATGAAAAAATTTATTTTTCATCTTTTACCACACACTCCTTTAAACATAAAAATAATAAAACAATACCCACTCCTGTGAGGATATGCCCGATTCCCGCAATACCCGAGATGGAAGCATCCAGTGCCGCAGATGCTTTGATTCCAAGTACCTGTACCACACCCCTTATGAGAAGCATCAAAGCTGTGACCGGTACGCCAATATTGTAGATCACCATAAATGCTTTCCACTTTTTAGATCGGCATAAATCCTTTAAATTTCCCACAAACAAAGCGGTAATAAGGAACATTATCATTCCCAGTAAAAACAAATGGGTATGTACGAAAGCCAGGGATGTCCGCCCGTCAAAACCGTTAAACTTTGTAAATTCCCGGTAGAAAACGCCTCCCGCCATTGCTGCAATCCCATAACCAAAAGCAATATTAATCATTTTCTTCATATATTTTTCTCCTTTTGTACACATTTGCTGAACCCGGCCTTTATTGAACAGTGTTCATTTTTCTTTTAAGAAAATCCACCTTTACAATTAATAAAAGTGGATCAGGTAACATATAAAATTCTGTTCAGGACTTCTTTAAAATAGCTGCAGTCCCGTTCTTCGTCCGTAAGCATGGAAAACATATTGGTAAATAGAAATGCTACGAATTTCTCTTTTGTAAATGTATCTGTCCATACGGTGTCCGGTATTTTTTTATCCTGTCCAAGAGCCAGCAAAAATCCGTTTTTCACATGCTCCATATACTTCTGTTCCACCAGCCTGCCCTTTTCTTTTTCCGAACTTTTCATTGCTTCAAACTGGCTCATAAAAATGGAACGGAAATCCTGAAGGTTGGAACACAATCTCAGGTAAACAGTTTCAAAGAACTCTACAAATGAAATATCACCTTGTATTTTACATACATCCTGATGAAATACTCTTCTCCAGAACTCCTCCACCACTGCACATATCAGTTCCGACTTAGATGGAAAATAATTGTAGACGGATCCCGTGGCTATGCCGCATTTCTTAGCAAGATACCGTATATTTAATTTTTCGGCCCCTTCTTCAAATACAATTTCCCTGGCAGCTTTTATCAACTCTTCTTTTGAAGTTACAACACGGTTCACACGCCCACCTCCATCTTGAACAACGTTCATTATATCAGTATTCCGGACTTATGTCAATCGCCTTTTTCCGATGCATTTTTATACTGCTCTGCTGCCGGATCTCTGAATTCATAAATTCTGTGATATTCCTTTGTCTCCAGATTCTTCTCTGTAAGGCTCCTGTTCTGATAGAGAAATCTGGTCAGCTGATAACAGTCTACCCATATTTCACCATTCCCTTCCTTTTGGGATTCGTCAAAGATCAGCTGCAATCCCCAATGCAGATGGGAGGTATCAATATTATTCACATTTTCATTGGCGCTGTACCCGGTACGCCCCAGATAGCCGATGACATCCCCCGCCTGCACTACGCTTCCCACTTCCAGCTGTTTGTTGTAAGGAAAGTTCTTCCTCAAATGAGCATAGTAATAATAACGCTTTTTATCGAAACTCCGGATACCCAGGCGCCAGCCGCCATATTGGTTCCAGCCAATTGCTTCCACATAACCGGACTCTACCGCAATAATCGGTGTTCCAACCTGCCCCATCATGTCATGCCCCAAATGCGGGCGGCTGTATCCATAAGATCTGGACGTTCCAAAATCATCATAATCAGAATATTCATATCCCTTTGCGATTGGGAGATATGCCTTTAAACCATATTTCTTTTCCCACACGACTTCATTTTCTTTTTCCACCTGGATCTCATATTCCCCAACCCAGCCATCCAGAACGGCTCCATATGCTTCTCTGTAATATGGATAATATTTTAAATCCTTCGTCAGCTCATCCATGGTCTGTCCCTGGGTGATTCGTTTTTCTTTTAATTCCTGCAGATCTTTTTCTTTATATCGTGTGAAGTCACCGCCATACCGTGTTCCAAGGTAAGCCAGCAAATCCACCCAGTCCAGATGAACCTCCTGCCCGTAGCTCTCCACATCCATCTGGTAAGCAGCCCTCATGGCTTCATTTGTCACATGAAAATCCACCCATTTTATGAATTTCTTTTCTGTCTCTTTTTGGGTTTCTTCTGCGGATACTCCCTCTTTCTCTGTGACCGGTTCAGCTTGCCCTGTTTCCTGCTCCCCGGTGTTTGCAGTACTCTTTAACTTTTCTGCTGCGGCATGGTTCGACAGTGAACTATGTACCCCTCTGTAAACAGCAAAAATAGTTAACAGTACTAAAATAATAAGTTCTATTTGTATAATACGTTTTTCACGTTTCTTGTCCATGGCAGACTCCGGATATTAAGTCACTTTCATTTTATTCCGAAGGTGCGATTATATGCAGATAAATTTGGGATTTGCTGATTAATTACGCTTCCCTGCAAAACCCAAATTTCATGTTTTGTATCTTGATAACCCATTCTAACTACATATGAAATTATACTGTTTCCTCTATTGCATCCTGATATTTACCGTTTTACGGTAGAGCATAAATGTAAAGATGCCAAAGATAATCGTAGCCGCAATTAAAACAACTTCTATATATTGGTTAAAAACAACTGCTGCTACTATAGGTACAAAGGCACAAAGTGCTCCTGCCCCCATGGTAATTCCCACTGCCATAGACTGTTTTACGACCTCAATTTCGTTATTCCAGTCGTACTTTGGATATTTTAAATTAAGATAGAGTCCCAATACTGAAATGAAACAAGCATACACTGCAGGTGCAGCAAAAATCATAATGCAATTCAGTAATCCCGGTTTTAGAGCTATGGTAAACAGAATCCCCGTTACCAAAACTGCCGGCAGCAGTACTGTCAGGTTTACCGCTATTTTACTATTGTAAATGACACTGTTTTTAACGGGCATGGAACTATTAATCCATCTGCTTTTTCCCTCCAGTGAAATAGAGGAGGCAGTTGTACTGCACAGGGAAGAAGTTAAAATCATTACAAATGGTGCGTACTTTTGCAGATTGTTAAACACTCCCGGCATTTCTAACATTTTATCTATCTGATCCGGTTTAATAAATAGCAGGACAATTCCCATTGCAACCATTAGGATCGCTGATATGGATGAATTCATAATATAAATGCTGCAAGAAGTATATCTTCCCAGCTCTCTTCTGTATGCCGCTGCAAAGGGAGTTCTTACGCTCAGAGCACCCATTTTATAGTTACTCTTTGTATGGTGATTTAAAATAGCTGAATTTATTTTTTTATAAAACACAGCAAGCAGCGCTATAAATAATATAACCGGTATGACCGACAAGACCAAAAACAGTATAAAATCCATCCAGCTTTCCCGGATCAGTGCATTGGAAAACAGGCGGGCAGGGGGATAAAAACCATTTATAGTATCGGACAGCATTGTTCCGATCTCCACCATCTGCTGTGCTCCTCCCTGAAGGCTGAATGATCCCGCAATCGCCGCCAGAGTAGCCCCGATGCTCAGGATAATCACAATCAGATTTTTGTATTTGAACCGGGAAGCAATCGCAGTAATCAGAGCCCCTAATGCTAAAGCAATTGTCATTGGAAGCATGGGCGCAAAAAATATCCCGAACAGCATCATTAGCCAGACGCCCGGGCTGCTGTGCATGGTTACCCCAAATACGATAATAGAAGGCAAAAGTGCGATACACCCTACTAGAAGATTTAATACATAGGTCCACAGAAGTCTGCTCAATATGATCGCAGCACTGCTCACCGGCAGAGACATTACCATGTCATAATCCTTCATGCCAAACAGCATCCCCGTACTTCCGGAAAAGGTGAGCACGATCGTCACCAGTGCAACGGTCATCAGCATCATCGATGGAAGCATTTCTGTGAGTCCCAGTACCTTATATCCAATTGCCAGACCTGTACTGTATCCAAACATCAGTACTACCAGCACGATCGCTACAATCAGAACACCCACCGCTCTTCTCTTTTCCTTTTTATCCCTGGCATGCAATAGCTTATTGACGCCAAATGATCCTAGCATCTGCACCCTTAACAGTCCCATAAATTTAGTCATGTGCTGCCACCTCCAAAAATACTTCTTCTAAGCTGTTGTTCCCTCTGACATCTTCTGTCCTTCCGCTGGCGATTAATTTACCCGCTTTGATGATCGCTATTTTATTGCAGAGTTTTTCCGCCACATCCAGGACATGGGTAGAAAAGAAAATTGCACCGCCGTTATCGCATAATTCATGCATCATCTTCTTCAGGTTAAAAGCTGCTTCCGGATCCAGCCCAACAAATGGCTCATCCAGAACCAGTAACTTTGGCAAATGGATAAATGCCGAAATAATTGCCAGCTTCTGCTTCATACCATGAGAATAGGAGGACACCAGATCACCCAGATTCTTCGTAATTCCTAACAGATCTCCATATTTTCGGATACGCTTCTCCCGCTCCCCGCTCGGAACCCGGAACATATCTCCTATGTAATTCAAGTATTGTATCCCTGTGAGGTATTCATACAAATCCGGATTATCAGGAATATACGCTGTCATTTCTTTACATTTTATGGGTTCCTTTTTTACAGAATGCCCGCCGATCCAGATTTCCCCGCTGTCAAACTCCATCACACCTACGACAGAGCGGATGGTAGTCGTCTTTCCGGCACCGTTGTGCCCGATAAACCCATAAATATCACCTGCCTGTACCTCCAGTGACAAATGATCCACTGCTTTCTTGGTATCACCATATATCTTTGTTAAATCCTGTATTTTTAAAACCTCTGTTGCCTGTTTGTTATTTACCATAATCTTCCCTTACCTTTCTTAACATAACGCATTTCATTTGTTATCGCTATTGTATATGTTTCATCAACAATTGGCAAGCGAAGCGCCGTTAACTTTAAGCTGTAAAGTAAACCAGCACTATACTTTTTCAACAATAATTTTCCAATTTCCGGATTCTGAATGTTTTCATAAATTTTTTTCATAAATTTTTCAAAAAGTGTTCTATTTCAAAAATATTTTACATATACTTTACGGAGGTATCATGCTGTGTTGACAGAATTCTTGTAATATGAATGAAAAGAACACAGGCAGCATACAAAAACACTCACATTTTAGGAAGGAAGGGCGCTATGGTTAACTACACCATTAAACTGAAATCTTTTGAAGACATCTATGAATTTGTAAAAAAATGCAATCAACTGGACTGTGATGCGGACTTAATCTGCGGACGGGCTACCGTTGATGCAAAATCTCTACTGGGGGTATTCAGTCTTGATATCAACCGGTCTCTCAAGCTCGCTATTAATACAAACAATCCTTTTTTAGCAGAACGGATCATGGAGCCTTATATTGCAGCATAATTACATACACGATCCATCCGTTCACAAATCTTTTTTGTGTAAAAAAATGGGCCGGGAGAGATGACTCCTGGTCCATTTTGATTTACCCTGTTAAATTTATAAAACGGTTACATGCTTATGCTACCAGATCCGTTTCCTTTTCTGTATCCGGAGCTGCTTCTTTTTCTACGGCTGAATTTACTACATCATCCGGTACTGTGATTTTTTCCACTTCTCCAAAAGATCCAAACTTTAAGTCAAACGTACATTTATCACATTTAAAATCTACATCCACTTCACCGGTTTCGGCACCTTTCATAGATTCCAGCATCATGGATTTCATATCCAGACTCATTTTCACCGGCTTCTTATCTTTTTTGGAAATATAGATTTCAACGGGAAGATCCATTTTCGTCCAATCCGCTTCTCCCATTAAATTCGTGGAACTATCCATAATACTCAATGCGGCTTTTAACATCGTTTCTAATGCTTCCCCATCTAAGGTGCCCTTCAGTGCATAGCATTCCACGCCGTCAACCTCTTCTGTTTTCTCCGCCAGCTCCAGGTTGCCTGCTAATTCCTGTACTGCTTCAAAATCATAAGATTTGATCATCTCATCAATATCACCACTGACCTCTTTCTGCCATTCACCCTCATCCAATTTTGAGTAGGAAACTGTCTGATCTCCATCCTTCGTTGTATACATCTGCATGTTCATTTTCTGATTCATGCCCAGCATATCTAAAGTTATGGCTCCTTCCCCAAATATCACCTGCGGATTGGCATTTATTTTCATCCCCATATCCATATTCATTTTCATATCCACAGTTATTCCCTGAACGGTTCCGCCCGCCTGCAGGTCCATTACCATATCCATCTTATAATTCTCTTCTTTAGTCATATTTTCAGACATGGACTTCAAAAGCGTCTCGGAAGTCACCTTGCCGCATCCTGCCATACTCAATGCCAGAATGCCACCTCCCAGTACAACACATCCCCGTTTCCATAAAATCTTCTTCATATTTTTTCCTCCTTTTCTAACACGCTTTGATGCCAACCGACGAACTTACCCGGTTGGAATTACTCCCTATGTACTATAAATACAAAAAACCTTAGCGGTATATAGATTATATTAAAGGATTTACAGAAAATTCGCAATATTTTTTTTTAAATTCAAAAAAAGCCGCAAAAAACCGCTGCGCCAGCAAGAATCAAATGCCGGCACAACGGTAATTTTATCATTTTAAAGACTGTTTTAGTGATGGAAGAAACGTACCCCTGTCATTGCCATCGCAATACCATATTTATCACAGGTATCAATTACATTGTCATCTCTTACAGAACCACCAGCCTGTGCTACAAACTTAACACCGCTCTTGTGTGCTCTCTCAATATTATCGCCAAATGGGAAGAATGCATCGGACCCAAGCGCTACATTGTCCATTGTCTTCAGCCATTCCACTTTTTCTTCTTTTGTCAATGGTTCCGGTTTTACGGTAAATACTGCTTCCCACATACCGTCACGCAATACATCGTCATAATCGTCTGATACATAGACATCAATTGCATTATCTCTGTCAGCTCTTCTTACGCCTTCTTTAAATGGAAGATTCAGAACTTTTGCGTGCTGTCTTAAATACCATACATCTGCTTTATTTCCTGCAAGTCTCGTACAGTGTACTCTGGACTGCTGTCCTGCACCGACTCCGATTGCCTGTCCGTCTTTTACGTAGCATACTGAATTGGACTGTGTATATTTTAATGTAATCAGTGATATCAATAAATCTCTTTTTGCTGCTTCCGTCATATCTTTTACCTGAGTGGGGATATTCTGCTGCAGCATTTCTTTATTAATTACAATATTATTTCTTCCCTGCTCAAATGTGATTCCAAAGATGTCTTTTGTTTCCTGTACCGCCGGTACGTAATCCGGATCCATCTGGATCACAACATAATTTCCGCCCTTTTTCGCTTTCAGGATTTCTAAAGCTTTTTCAGAATAAGAAGGTGCTATAATACCATCTGAAACTTCTCGTTTAATATATAATGCAGTTGCTTCATCACATTCGTCTGACAGTGCTGCGAAATCACCATAAGAAGACATTCTGTCTGCACCTCTTGCACGGATATATGCAGTGGAAGCATCTGTTAACGGGCAGCCTTCAACAAAATAGATCTTTTTCATTGTTTCATCAAGGGGTTCTGCTACAGCTGCACCTGCCGGACTTACATGCTTGAAAGAAGCTGCTGCTACCATGCCTGTTGCGGCCTTTAATTCCTTGACTAACTGCCAGCTGTTAAAAGCATCCATAAGATTTATGTAACCTGGTCTGCCGTTTAAAATCTTGATTGGGAGTTCTCCCTCTTTCATAAAAATCTTAGCTGGTTTCTGATTTGGGTTACAACCGTACTTCAATTCGAATTCTTTCATCACTGTTACACTCCTTTTAAATTGCTAATGGTTTATATTTGATAAAAAAGAGCCTACTACCCGGGCTCTCTGCCCAGACGGTCGGCTCATTATCATTATACTTCACGTGGTTAATTCCACTTCCGTCAGTCGTATAACTAAAATCAACATAACATTTTTTGCTGGAGATGTCAAGATCTTTTTCAGGATCTTTCGGTTGATTTCTAATTTGAGTACCTTATTTCCCCTGGATCAATGTCTCTAACTGCTCATCCGTCAGACCTGTCTCTTCTTGAATATCATCTTTAGATTTTTGTTCCAGCAGTAATCTCATGGCTTTTAACTCTTTATTTTTTTGCTCGGTGATTTTATCTATTTCCTCTTGCTTCTCTCTTTCAAGTTTTGCTTTTAATTCTTCTAATTTTTTATTATTTTCATACTCAATAATGTCAATATCTAATACCAGTGCCTCTTCTACCATCTCTGACACACCCCTTTCCTCCAGTTCTTCATATCGGTCGTAGATATGATGGTATAACTGCAGTGTAAGACGTTTTAATCGTCTTGCATCATCTTTGGTTATATTCCCCAGCTTTTCATTCTCTATGATACTTCCGATTATATCAGTTTTTATCAACTTTTTCAATGCTTCTATATTCTCATTGCTGCGCTCTTTCTTTAATGCCTTACGCAGCCGTAACAACTGAAAAGGGATTAATATTATCATTTTATTGCGATTGAGTTCTTCTAATTGTTCTGATAAATATTTAATGGTAGGAACCTTGTAAGAAAAATTTCCCTGTCCTTTAAATTCAATATTCAGCAGATAATAATCAGGGATTTTTTCATAATTATCCGCCAGATATATGATTACAGGCTCAGGAAAAACGATAGTGTCCTGAAATTGCCGGCTCTTCATGGAATGATGATATCCATATTCAAACATCCGCAAAACAATTTGTTCATCCTGGTACATTTGCGCTTCCAAATGATAACTGTCGGTTTGATTAATGGTAATAATTGTATCTGCTATCGTTCTTCTTAAGTCTTTATCCACATGTTCTGTCCAATTGTATTCTACTTTGCTGTCTTGCGGATAATTCTGTTGAAATAAGCCATTAATTAAATGAATGACCGCTTTTTTTGACAAAGTTAATATTCTTTTAAATATTTTATCGTAAATATGATATGTATTGTTTTCTTTTTCTCCCTTGATCTTTTCAGTTTCTATATTGGAAACTAAAAATGAATTATTTTCATTTATCAAAACTTTCATCAATTACCTTTCTTAAATTTTTTATTTACAATGGGGTGGAATTTTAAATAGATAGAAAAGAATTATAATAGAGAACCTATTAGATGTATTGCATTGTAACATAATAATTAAATTTTTTCAACTTATATTTATAATGTCATCTTATTGTTTTTTTAACACTGCAAATCATTAACTGTAATACAAAAAACCTTGAACTAAACACATATATGTGTCGGTTCAAGGTTTTTGCATCTACATTATATTAATTCTAAAATCCCCCGGACATCCTTTATCACACAGTCAGCACCTGCATCTTCATATATTTTACTTACTCTGTCCAGTTCCACCTGTTTTTCTTCTTCGGAAAGCGCCTCATATTCCGCCTGGGTAAGTGCCATTTCGGAACTGCCTTCCAGGATGCCCACAGTATATACTCCGGCATTTTTTCCTTCTTTTATGTCCGATACGGTGTCTCCCACTTTTATTACGCTTTGAACGGATGATATTTTAAGAGTCTCCATATTCTTGAAGATCATAAATGGATATGGACGTCCCATACTGCCTACAGCATCAGGGCTGAACCATGCATCCGGCTCATATCCGGCTTCTTTTGCCTTTTTGGTAACGATATCCATCATAATATCTGTATAGCCCGTTGTTGATCCGATTTTGATTCCTTTTTCTCTCAGTTTTGCTACTGTTTCCAGCACGTAGGGCTTGGGCTGTGCAAATCCGTCCAATATACCCAGCAATTTACTCTCGAATAGCTCATAGAGCTTTTCCACATCAGTTTCCCCAGATGGACCATGATACTTCTCCACCCACAATGTCTGTATACGAGACATTGCAAGCATAGTACGGATATGATCTCTTTTCAGCATACCCATTGGCTTTCTTACTTCTTCCATCGTAGGCTCAATCCCAAAGTGCTTAAATACTTCCACAAATGCCTGTACCGGTGCAAAACATCCATAGTCTACGCTAGTGCCTGCCCAATCTAAAATAACTGCCTCTATCTTACTCATGTTCTGATCTCCTTTTCTTATCACTGCGGTTACATTTTAATGTTGTCCGAAGAATGCTTCCATAATCTCACATAACTTTTCGATATCTTCTCTATAAATCTCTCCGATGTTGCCGATCCGGAAAGTATCTGCTTCCGTTACTTTTCCAGGATAGATAGCATAACCTCTTTCTTTGATATAGAGGTACATTTCCTCAAAGGAAAACTTATGGTTATCCGGATAGAAAAAGGTTGTGATGATCGGTCCCTGAAGCGTACCTCCGATATATGGCCGAACCCCCATTTTTTCTAATTTCTCGATTAAAAGTCTGTTATTGTCATAGTAACGTTTGCTTCTGGCTTCGATTCCACCTTCTGCATGAAGTTCGTCTAATGCTTTTGAAAATGCCAGAACTACATGGGTCGGGGATGTAAATCTCCATTTTCCATCCTTGTTCATTGTTTCCCACTGATCATATAAATCCAGTGACAGGCTTCTTGCCTTTCCCTTACTTTCCATCAGCTTCTGTTTATTCGCTATAATAAAGGAGAATCCCGGCACTCCCTGGATGCATTTATTGGCACTGCTTACGATGAAATCTATTCCCCAATCACCAACCGGTATTTCCACGCCTCCAAAGCTGCTCATTGCATCTACGATAAAGGTGCGTCCTCTTTCTTTTACAACCTTTGCAACTGCCTGGATATCATTTAAGATGCCGGAAGTTGTTTCACTGTGTACCATAGACACATGTGTGATCTGAGGATCAGCATCCAGCAATTCCGCTATTTTCTCAGCATCCGGAACCTTGTCATAATCCTGCTGGTATAAAGTATAAGGGATTTTTGCGTGTTTGACAATGTCTCCCATACGTTCGCCATATGCTCCATTGGATGCAATTAACAATTTTTCCCCATCACCGATTACGCTGGTAAGGACAGATTCAACTCCGAATGTTCCGCTGCCCTGCATCAATACTACCGTATAGTCTTCTTCGGATACATGTGCCAGTTCAAGCAGTTGTTTTCTGATCTTCAATGTAATCTGTTTGTAATCGTCATCCCAGGTGCAATGGTCAAACATCATTTCCTTTTTCACTGTCTCTGTTGTTGTTAATGGTCCCGGGGTTAATAATTTATAATTATTCATTTCTGCGTATCTCCTTAATATGATTGATGTATTTTATTTGAATTTTCATTGCATTTAACTTTTAATGTGTATTTTGATTTATTGAATATTTGAATATAACATTGTGTTATAATCCATTAAAATGCTGCTGCGTTCTATATTTTACTCTGCATTTTTCTTTACTTTATTTTACTGCGGTTTATTCATGAATGGTATGACCGCTATATTACCCCCGCCCCTTAAAATTTTTTAGTCTGCGGGCGACTGTGCTTTATTTTGCTTTACTGCTTTCTGACAATTCCTGATGTTTCTTTAATACATCCACTGTCAGTGCTTCTTCAAATATTTTCGGATTTCCAGACATATTATCACTGTCGGCGGTTTCTCCTTCATAGATGGGAATCGGGTATGTCTGAATTAATTCTGCCCTGCCTTTATTAATAATGCAGTCCGCCATCTCCATTGCCATTTCGTTTGTTTTATCACCCTTATCAATTACTGCAACAGATTCTGTCAGAGAGAAATTGCCTTCTTCAGGATCTACGTAATCAATTGGAAGCCCGCTCTTTTTATCCGCCACTGCCTGATGTCTTAATCCAAATCCAATCGCAACTTCACCTGCACGTACTTTTTTTATTGGTCCTGAACCGGAGTCTTCAATATGCGGTCCTGCATTTTCATAAATTTGGGTCAGCACGTCTTTTGCTCCATCCTCGCCATATGCAGATACCAGCGCCTGGATCAGCAGCCATGCGGTGGAAGATGACATGATATCCGTTACGGAAACCATATCTTTATACTGAGGATCTGCAAGGTCTTTTAAGGACTTTGGCATGGGAAGGTTCTGCGCTTTCATAAGTTCCGTATTCACGATGATCGCACCTTCCTGAGCGGTAATGGGGGCATAGTAGGATGGGTACTCTGTTAATGTTTTATGATCAAATGTCAGATCTTTGAACATGGTGTTTTGCTGCTGTGCGCTGTCAATATAGAAAGAACTCATGGTTACTAAATCTGCTTCTATATTGGTTCCTTCCGCCAGCAGCTTTCCGCCAAGTTCGGAGGTTCCAAAAGACTGCAGTATGTATTTGTCTTTAAATCCATTGTTATCCAGGGCATTTTTCATGGCTGTCATAGCCTCGTCATCCGCATTGGAATAGATAATTACCTGATCATTTTTTTTACCGCACCCAGCCATTAAGGTTCCCGATGCCAGAATTACTCCTGCCATTAGTGCAGCTGTTGCTCTTTTCCATCTTTTCATAATATTATTCTCCTTTAGAATTTCTTTGTTTGCGATTAGTACTCCATCCTGCCAGAAACCATAGTAGCTGCACTGCCTATTTTGCCATCTGCCGCGTTGTCGTCAGTCAGTGGAGGAACCACTCCGCTTCCATCCTCCGCCTTGCAGCCTGACAAAATATTCAGCACTGCTACTATGATTTCTGACTGGATGTAGCACTAGCCAGCCACTTAAATAAAATTTTCCCACCGATATTGGTAAATAAAATTAACAGCGATAGTACAAAGATTTCATTAAATTTTGCATAGTGCTGTAATTCTTTGATTTTGGTGGTGATTACCATCGTACGGGCTCCTGCAATAAAAATAACCGCACTGATTGTCACCATGGCATTGATAAAATAGTAACTGAAAACTTCCAGAATTGTGGAAACTGCATTGGGCGTTACAATCCGGATGACCGTTTTAATCCAGTTATCGCCCATGAGTTTCGCAGTTGTTTCCCAGGATGCATTCATTTTTGTCAGAGAATTCTTCATCATTAAGTAAGGTGTAGAGAAGAAATGAACGATATTACATATAATAATGATAAAAAATGTATTCTGCAGGCTGCTTCCAGAAAATGCAAACAGGAATGCAAGACCCAAAACCATCCCGGGAATGGTATTTGTAATGAGGGCTATGCTCTCGATTACGCTTTTTAATTTGCTGTTAATGGTGCTTCTGGCTGTAACCAGGGCAGCCCCATAGGCAGTCAATGTCCCGCAGACTGCTGTAACCACAGCTACAAATAAAGAATTCGTATATACATTCGACAGATTTGGATCTGACAGAACATTCTGAAAGTTTTTTAAGGTAAACTGTATATTGTAAGGCCATTCTTCCACGAATGGAATTATAAATATTACCAGGAATATGGATACGATGCAGAGCATAAAGATTCCACTGATGATTCCGCATGCTGTATCCCGCTTTATGTTTCTCTTAATCTCAATTGCAGATATTTTATTGTACCGGACATTGTATTTTTCCAGATAATGCAGCACCAGGATACTGACAATGGAAGGAACCAGCATCACTACCGCCACGACTGCTCCTTTGTTGAAATCCGGTATGCTTCCAAGCATCTGGTTATACAGCACACTGGCGATTACATCAAATTCCCCGCCTACCGATGCCGGTATTCCGAAATCCGTAAAACACAGGAAAAACGACTGGATAAAAGATGCCGCCAAAGTCCCAAGCAATGGCCTTACAACCGTAATCCAAAAGGTGGACAATCCATTGTCACCCATAATTCTGGATACGATCATATATTTTTTATCTATAAACCGCATGGTATTGTCAATCAGCATAAAGGAAATGGGAAGCGTATATATCACATATCCTAACAGCAACCCGTTAAATCCATATATTTCAAATAGCTGTGTTCCAAACAGTTTTGTGAGAAGTCCCTGTTTTCCAAACGAATAGATAATGGCAAATCCGTATGTAATCGTCGGCAGCAGCATAGGTAAAACTGCCACTCCTCTAATAATTTTCTTATAGAACGATGCAATATTGGTATAGTGAATGGTATATGCCATAAAGAATGCCAGCAGCGTCGTTACCGTTGCACTGACTCCTGCAATCAAAAAGCTGTTTCCCACGGCTTTTCCAAATCCCCTGCCCGTAAATACTGCCTTATAATATTCCAGGCTGATGCCGGAACCGCCCAGGATGGACTTTAATAGAAGCTGTACCACCGGCACTGCGAGAAAGATCAGAAAAAGCAGCGCCAGCAGAATGAATACAACTTTAACTTCTTTATTTTTCTTCATAATCCTATACCGCCTGAGAAACGAAATTGTTTTTTCCCGGCATTTGGAATAGGGTGAAAATATTATTTCTCTTAATTTCTAACTGATTTAATATGAAGTTTTTTACAAAATCATTTTCCGGTTTCTGAATAATATCCTCCGGCTTGCCGTACTGGGAGATACCGCCTTCATTTACGATGAGTACACGGTCGGACAATGTCAGCGCTTCTTCCGGATCATGGGTTACTATAATCGTTGTAAGATGATATTCTTTTGCAATGGTTTTGATTCTTTCCTTAATGGACTCCTTAATTACCCCGTCTAAGGCACTCAGCGGCTCATCCAGCAGGAGAATCTTCGGTTTCATTACCATGGTCCTCGCCAGCGCCACTCTCTGTTTCTGACCGCCTGAGAGCTGGTCAATCTTCTTTGACAAATGCTCCCTAAGGCCCAGGAGATCAATTAATTCTTCTACTTCATTTTTAGAAGCGATCAGCGGCTTATTTTTTAAACCGTATGTAATGTTCTTATATACATTCAGGTTGGGGAACAGCGCATAATCCTGAAACACAATATTGAATCCGCGCTCTTCCATCGGTACATAGGTAATGTCCACATCGTTAAAAATAATTCTTCCGTTATCCACATCGGTAATTCCCAGAATTAAATTTAAAAGCGTTGTTTTTCCGCATCCGGACGGTCCCAGGATTGAAACAATCTGGCCATCCTCTATTTCTAAACTGATATCCTTCAAAATACTGACTCCATCATAGGACTTATTTATCTGATCTAATTTTAACATTACAATACTCCTTTACTTTTCAACACTGTTTTCCTTTGAACACCGCCATTATAGCAATGCCCTCACCAAATAACAATAAAATCCAGTTCAATTCTTTGTAAAGTTATTGTAAAATAGGCACAAAAAAGGAACTGTATCCTTGTAGTTTTTCTACAAAAATCACAGTTCCAATTTCATGCTTCAAAATGTTTTTCAAAATTACGCATCGTACGCTTTATCTCTTATAATGCGCCCGCTCTTATCCAGCTGTCTGGCATATTTATCATAGTCGCTTAAAATAATTCCAAGATAGATCATATCCACCAATGCCAGCTGGGAAGCCCTGGAAAAGATGGCATCTCCATATAACAGCTGATCATGGGTAGTACACAGGGTAATATCCGCATATTTACTGATCAGGGCATTTTCGAAGTTAGTGATTACGATGGTCTTTGCTCCGCTTTTTTTAGCGATCCGCATTACATCCACCGTATCTTTGGAACTGCCGGAATAAGAGATCCCGATTGCCACGTCTTTTTTGGTTAAGTTGCTGGCACAGATTCTCTGCAGGTAATAGTCGTTAAAACTACGGCATTTCAACCCCAGATAGAGCAGCTTTGTATACAGGTCACTGACGGTCGTTCCTGAATTTTCCACACCGTAGACATCTATTATATCTGCATTGGCTATAAGGTCCACCACCTGGCTGTATTTCGTGGTAGATATGCATTTTAGCGTATTTTCCATCACCTTGATCGTGGTGGCGATTGTTTTAGCCGGAACCTTATCCACAGAATCAGACGCATTCAGCCGATACCCGTACATGGCTGAGATCCCGTCTGACGGCGCTTTCACATCCTGAGCCATCTCTTCCACAACGGCATATTTAAATTCCCGAAATCCATTAAATCCCAGAGCTTTCACAAAACGCAGAATCGTGGGCTGGCTTACCCCAGCATTTTTTGACAAATCTGTAAGTGACATTTTTCCAACCCGGTCTAATGACCCTAATACATAATCTGCTGTCCGCTTCTCTGATGTCCGCAGAGATGCATATACCTCTTCAATACGAAAACTGATTGTTTCTTCTAAACGCATACTGATTCCTTCTTCCTGAAGTGTGTTTTTAAATTGCTTTCTGACAAATGCAGTCACAAGATGCATGTCACAGTTTGTGGTAGAGCGGGACGCGTAACCTGAATTTGGGGCATATAGCCGCAAAGTGTGGTATGCCATGGCAGAAATAAATTTTAAACACGCTCTGGATCTTGTAGAAAAACTACAATATTCCTTGGTTGAATATCTTAAATATATTTTCCTGCCTGTCTGTATTTTACATGAATCCATGAAAATGTAGTGTAAAATCTTTGTAAAGTCTGGTGCCTGTCCTGTTTTTATCAGTGGATTCCGGCGTTTCATTCAAATTTAGGGCTGAAAATAAGGCTATTTTATTCGAAAGTTTCCATTCTTTTCTCCTGGAATCTCCCTGAATTTTTATCAAAAGCTATATTTTTTCATATAATAGAAAAAACGAATGAGTTGGTAAAATGGTTACTGTGGAAGATTTTTTACTGGAAGATACCATGTATTTTGAAAATACCCCAGTTCTTTCTTATACGATTAATTACCCCCAGCTAAAAGACGGCTGTAACAACGAAGCGCTCATAAAAATTAATAAGTATTATGTAACAAGAGCCGGCGTTTATGAAAATGAGTGCCGCACCAATCTGTTTAAGGAAGCCTCTATACAGCTGCAGTACACAAAGGCACACGGATACCCTTTTCTTCCGGATGAGGTAGATATCCGGTATAAAGTAACTTTCAACGAGGATTGTATTCTGAGTCTGTATTTTGACCATTATATGTTTACCGGCGGCGCACATGGCTCCACGCTCCGCTACTCCAACACCTGGAACTTAAATACCGGACATCTGATACACCTGAAGGATTTCTTTGAACCGGGCAGCGACTATAAAAGCAATGTTCGTAACCGGATCAATGAAATGATCAGCAAGCAGCTGGAAAGTTCCGTTTCCCATCCGGATTATTTTAAGAATCATGAACAAAATGTATCGATCTCCTTTTCTCCGGATAACTTTTATTTAACACCGGAAGGAATTGTAATCTATTTCCAGCAATATGATCTCGCTCCCTATTCCAATGGTATTATTGAATTTACGATTCCTTATGAAGAAGGGATGAAGTTTTGGGAAAAATGATAAAGACTGCCGTATCATAATGAATACGGCAGTCAATAATTAAGATATGGTTATGGATTGATTTAAATTAAAATACTCATCCTGGCACATTATATATATGTTGTATGTATCATTCGCAAATTCTGTTAACGGGATGGGTATTGCATAAACAAAGGAATACTCAATTCTTTCCTTTATATCCGAAATATCATATATATATGTATTATTTTCACCTGAAAAAATAACTTGTGTGTAACAATGATTTTTAGCTGTAAATAGCAATATATCTTTTAACACAGCCATACTGATCTGCGCTTTTGAATCGGCCTTTAAATTTCTTATTGGTTTATTTACTTTCGCATCTACTTTTACCGGAAATCGAATCTGCCCCTTTAAGTATGTATCCTCTACATTAACCTGCTGCAAACAGCTGCTAAAGTCCAGCTCTATATTATATGCCCGATAAAAATTATGGTTAATTTTATATTGGTTTAATACTTCTTCACTATCAAAATCATACTCTGTAACAGTTCCATAGAGTCCGGTCTTTTTACTTCCGGAATATGCAGATGCTGCAAACACCCTTTTATTATCATAATCCAAAAGATAATTTGAGGTAACCGGTGAATATTCACATTCGTAAATATGATCTTGTTTAACTGTCATTTTTTCCGGATCAATGGTATATAGTTTTACATATGAATTGCCTGTATGTTCAAAGCCTTCCACCTTTCTGTTCTTATCATTGTGATTATCAAACAGCATTACATGTATCGTCTTTGGATCATTGTCGATATCTTCCTCCAGCTGATACACTGTATGAGGCTGATAATGCCAGTGAATATCTCCCTCAGGCTGTAGAACCTTATCTTCTAAACCTGTACCTTCCCAGAATTTGGGGTCACCTAAAATCCATTCTATTTCGTCTGTACTCCAGTTAATTTTAACTGCGGCGTGCAAATTTCTTGGATTAACAATAATTGAATCTGTTGCTTTATCATAAGAAAGCGTATTTGTATGTGCCCAGTCCGCTTTGTTAATGTAACCGGATTCTTTGAATAAAGGACGCAAGTTTAACTCCTTAACAACTTCCCCTGTCTCACGATCATATTCTTGTAAGAGATCTTTTAAGTACCCATCTCCTGAATCGGATAAGACAAGCAGATTACCATCTGGTTCCTTTTCCTTGATTTCATGATGTGCACCTGAAGTAAAGAAGTAGTCTTGATATACTCTTCCTAAATAATCTACCTCATGATACTGGGTAGATCTGGGTTCTCCTGCATTTGCCATCAATGTATTTTCTGATTCAATCAGAAAATGTCCATTCGTTAATGGATATCCTCCAAAGTTAGCTCCCTTTGTATACAATAGTGCCCACCTGATGTCACCGCTGGAATCAAATCCATATATGTAGGGATTGGCACCTCCGGTAACAACCATTAATTTAACGGATGATTCAGTAGTCTTCTTTTCCATTTTCACTGCATCTATAAATACATCCGGCAAAGAATCCGTCTGAATCTTCAGAGTAGTAGAACGAACTGCTTTCCCATCCTTATCCAGTTCCTCCAGTATAACATTGTTTTCCATTTCAGCATACAGTCCAACTATGGGAATAATATGCTGTTTTGTTGCTTCTATCGTATCTGTGATGTCATTTTCTTGTGTTTTTCCCTTCACCGTTACCTGAATCTGACTCTCTTCTTTTGTAGAAAAAACTGCCACTGCTGTGAGTGGAGAATTTTGATACGGATTTAGTATTACTAATGGTTCTTCAAAGCTATATTCACCCTTTTCTAATTCTTCCTGAAGCATCTTGTCAATTTTAACTGTTTCTTCTTCTAATGACTGCTTTAGCTTAATCCCCTCAGATACCGATATATTCCCGCCGGATTCTTTATCACTCTTAATGGTTTTTGTTTCACTGCCATCCACTTTTACTTTCACGTATTGCGGTCCCTTGTCTTTTTTGCTTATTCTGGTATCAATAAAACGTAAATCAGGCTGAGTCAAATAAAAGACTGCGGCACCAGCTAATAAGATCAAAAACACGGCTGCAATACTGCCTATAGCTATATACTTTTTTTTCTTACTCATTATTTCTCCCTTCCATCTCATTCTGTCGTTGTAGTTTCCTTCGTACTGTCAGCACCTTGATATCCTGTGATCGAAAGAATAGATGCCTATTACATAATAATTAAGGATTTTAGCATAAAAATACGAAAAAAATATGATAAACTTACTTTCGATTGCTAAAAAAATCCATTTTGTGATTTTAATCAGGTTTTGGTAGTGGCTTTCGGGCAAAAAAGCCGATAACTCCAGTGTTTATTAGGGCACTGTAATTATCGGCTTTTTAGAAACTCTCAGGTGGAATTTCTATCTTTTGTATCTGTCATTTATTTTATGGTAAAGGATTGATCTATTGATATATACCGCTCCTGCCACATTACGTAAATCTCATATTCATCGGGTGAAAGCTTACTTAACGGAATCGGAACGGAGTACACAAATTTTGTCTCTGACTTGGTCTTCAGATCGGAAATATCGTAAACGTATGTATGCTCTTTACCTGCAAAAATGACCTGGGTAAAAGCATGGTTTTGGGCTCTGAACAGCAGAATATCTTTATAGAGGGAGACACTCATCTCTTTCTTTTCACTGGATGAAAGGGTGTCTGTGGGCGCCTCTGCCTTTTCATTCACTTCTACCGGTATTCGAAGGGTTCCTTTCAAATATGAATCTGTTACATTTACCTCATCATTACAGCTGTCTAAATCAACTTTGATGGAGTAGGCGCGATAGAAATTGTGGTCGATATAGTACTGATTCAGTTTATCCCCACTTTCATAATCATATTCAATGACTCTTCCATATAAGCCGCTGTCCGAATCACCGGCATATGCACAAACGGCAAATACACGGCTCATTGCTCCATCAAACAGGAAATTAGAGGTAACCTGGGAACGGTCACATTCATATACGTGATCCTGCACTACCGTCATTTTCTGAGGATCTATAGTATAGGATTTTACATAAGAATAACCGGTATCATCAAAATAATCTACTTTTCGATTCGCTGCATAATGATTGTCAAACATCATCACATGAATTGTATCGGGATTTCCGTCCAGATCTTCATCCAGCTGGTAGACCGTATGTGGCTGATAATGCCACTGAATGTCTCCTTCCGGCTGCAACACTTTATCTTCCAGACCGGTTCCTTCCCAGAACTTGGGGTTACCGAGAATCCATTCAATTTCATTTGTGCTCCAATTAATTTTTACCGCTGAGTGCAGATTCCTGGGATTTACAATAACGGAATCCGTTTTCGCGTCATAAGAAAATGTATTGGTATGAGCCCAGTCAGATTTATTGACATATCCACTGTCTTTAAAAAGTTCTTTTAAATCCAGCTCTTTTACGATTTCCCCTGTTTTTCTGTCGTATTCCTGTAATAAATCCTGCACATAACCTGATCCGGAATCAGACAATACAAGGAGATTGCCATCCGGTTCTTTTTCTTTAATCTCATGATGTGATCCTGAATTAAAGAAGTAATCCTGGTATACTCTTCCCGTCAAATCTATTTCATGGAACTGTGCCGCTCTTGGCTTACCGCAAGTAGGCATTAAAGTGTCTTCTGCTTCGATCAGAAAATGTCCGTTGGTTAGGGGATATCCTCCAAAAGAAGCCCCGGGTTTGTTCAGAAGATACCACCTGATATCCCCGTTGGAATCAAAACCATAGAGGTAAGGTGCTCCTCCTCCGGTTACTATCATTAATCCCATGGCAGATACCGTTGTCTTTTCTTCTAATTTCACGACATCTTTAAGCTCATCCGGTAGAGATTCCGTTTCTATATTTATTGTGTTTGACTTTATTACCTTGCCGTCAGCATCCAGTTCTTCCAGCAGTACCTCATTATCCGTATCTGCGTATAAGCCGACAATGGGCACTTTATGCTGAGTAGCTGCGTCTAAAGTATCAACGATATTATGTTCTTCGTCTTTTCCTTTCACCGTAACCCTTACCGAGGCCTCCTGGTCTCCGGTGTAAACTACAAAAGCAGTGAGCGGCGCATTCTGATAAGGATTTTGGACAACGAAAGGTTCTTCAAATGTATAGTTACCGGACTCCAGTTCGTCCTGAATCATTTGATCTACCTGATATGTATTTTCTTCCAGGCTCATGGCCAGCGGGATATCTGTTGTTATGTTTTCCCCGGTTTTATCGTTCCCCTGAATAAGCGTGTTTTCCTGTTTATCGATCTTATACTTTACCAGCTGGGGGCCTTTTTCTTTTTTATTGGTTCTCGTGTCAATGAACTGCTCTTTTTGCTCATCTGTATATTCCGCTTCCGTGGAAGCAGCCTGGCTGTTTTCCTGCTGCTGCGCCTTATCTGACGCTTTACTGTCCGTTTTGGCAGTGGAGCAGCCGGAAATGCCCAGTGCAGCCGCTACGGTAATGACACACAGCATACTTCTGATAAATTTATGCTTCATCGTTTTCCCTCCATATAAATAACAAAGAGTATATTACCTAAAGTAGGCATATACTCTTTGTCTGCTTCATACTAAAATTTTACCTGATATCCAGTATCGTATACATTGCCATCCGTCTGAATATAGACATGATACGTCTTGCCTTCCAGCCCTTTCCCGGAAACTGTTGCAGACATATTCAAAAGCGTAGAACCATCATCCTGCTTTACAGGCATCTGTCCTAAAGTATATACCTTCTGATTTCCTTCTTCGTCTTTCAATACTACAAAGCCAGGTTGAACCTCTTCATTTTTACTGGTCACAATACCGCTGAACATCATACCAAATGGTTTCTGCACAATGCTCCAGGATGCATCACCTGCCACTGCATTTTCGCAGTTTACTTCCTGCTCTGCGGTTTGGGTAACTCCAAGATCTCCAAGCCACTGTCCCTTAGCAGTCAGATCCAGGTATGGGTTGCTTTCCTGGTACATGGAAGCTCTGATACTACGGTAAACAAGACCTGGGATTATCATTTCAAATACCAGCTTGTCATCCTTTACCTCATTGATGTGTGCCTGCTTTGTAACATTTCCGGAGAGCTGATTCATAGGAGATACATCATAAGTATTATTTTCTGTATCAAACATATTTCCGCCTGATGTTATCCAGTAATCGTTCTCACCGATATAGTCAGCACCGCTGATAAAGGAAGAATACCACTCAGCGCCTCTTTCCTTTCCATATTCCCAAACCTGTTCAATTGTCATATCCGCCGTGTTCAAGCGATATACAACTGCTCTGGAATACACCTGGTCACCGGTTACAGCCGCATCCGGATTCGTTGCCTTAGTCCTGGAATCACCATTATCAAATACCATTACATCTCCATTTGGAAGCATGGTAACATTGTGCTGTGCATACTGCCATTCAAAGTTTTCTCCAACTGGTGTAAAGAAGTATTTGGAGTCAACCGTAGTCCAGCCATCGGGATTACCCATAACCCAGCTTAACGTTTTATCGGTTTTATTTACGCCGATTACTGCATCTACGTGACGTCCGGAAAGTAAAATGGTATCGGTTGCCTCGTCATACCACAGCGCGTTATTATGGAACCAGTCTTCTTCTGTCCGGTTCAAAGAACCGCCGTCTTCCGGATTCAGAATATCTTCCAGCTGAAGTTCCCACACCACTTCTCCAGTGGTTCTGTCTAACTCTACAATCCGGTCTTCCACTTTGGAAAAATCCGTACTGCAGCTTCCAACCAGCAGATTGCCGTTTGACATTTCAAACATTGCATGATGGGAACCGCCCGGGATACTATATTCATTATAGATCTTTCCTGACAGATCAAATTCTGTGAGTCCGGACATATAGTATAACGGATGAATCAGGGTGTCTGTCAGAGCCATAAAATGCCCATTGGAAAGCTGCTTAAACGGAAGCCCGGAAATCTTCATATACCATCTGATATCACCTTTGCTGTCATATGCTGCGATTTCATTCGCTCCGCCGCCGGATGCAAATGTAAGCTTTGAAAAATCATAAGCCGTATCATCCAGTGTTGTTACTTCTGCCTTGTTTCCGATAGAAGTTTCTAACGCTTCCGTTGTAACTGTCAGGGTTTTCTCTGTTCCGTCATCTAGGGTAAGCGTAACCTCATTATCCCTTCCGGCATACAGTCCATAGATGGGTATAATGTGAGTTGTTTCTTTTCCAAAGGTTCCTTCTATATTATCCTGTTCCTGATCTCCCTTTACCAAAAGTTTTACTCCGGTAGCTTCTTCCGTATTAAAGATAGCCACAGCCGTTAACGGGGAGTTTCCATAGGGATTAACCACAACAAAAGGTTCTTCCATAGTATAGCCGTTCTGTACTTCCGCCATAAGCTGCTCGTTAACCTTCGCCTGTTCAGCCAGATTGTCCACTAACGCAACCGTTTGCACATCCGCTGATTCTTTCGTCTCAGATTGGGCTTCGCTGGCTTTTTCACTGGTCTTCTCCGTTGCCGCTGCAATTTCTGTCTCTGCCGCTTCCGTCTGTGCTGCTTCTGTCGTTTTTGATTCCTGTGTTTCTACCCCTGCCGCTGTCTCCTGTGTGGGCGTGCTTTTGTCGCTGCAGGCAGTTGTCAAACACAATGCCCCAGTTAATATCCCCAACATTACTAATTTTCTTTTCATTTTCTCCTCCTGCTAAGAAATAGTGATCGATTGATTTAGATTAAAATAATCATCCTGGCACATAACATAGATCTGGTATGTGTCTGCTGCCATTTCACTTAATGGAATTGGTACTGCATATATAAAGGAAACTTTTGATCTCATCTTAATATCAGAAATATCATATACATAGGTTTGATTTTCACCAGAAAAAATTACCTGGGTATAAGTGTGATTCTGTGCGCTGAACATGAGAATGTCCTTTAATAATGACATACTGATCTGCGCTTTTGAATCTTCTTTTAAGTTTCGGATCGGTTTATTCACTTTTTTATCTACCTGTACCGGTGCGCGCAGCTCACCTTTTAAGTAAGTATCGCTGACATTTACTTCTTTCAGACAGCTGTTCAGATTCACCTGTATGGAATATCCCCTGTAGAAGTTGTGGTTAATAAAGTATTGATTCAATACCTCCTCCGAATCGTAATCAAACTCCATGATCTTCCCATATAAACCGGTTTTGGATTCGCCGGAATATGCACTTACAGCAAATACTCTTTTCTTGGCATAATCCAGCAGATAATTAGACGTAACAGATGAATATTCACAGGGATACACGTGGTCCTGTGTTACGGTCATCTTCGCCGGATCAATGGTATACAGTTTTACATAAGATTCGCCTGTCGCCTCAAAGTAATCAACCTCTCTGTCTGAATCATTGTGGTTGTCATAAACCATAACATGAATTGTCTCAGGATTGTTATCAACATCTTCCGCCAGCTGATAGAGGGTATGAGGCTGATAATGCCACTGTATATCGCCCTGGGGTTTCAATACCTTGTCCTCTAATCCGGTTCCTTCCCAGAATCTGGGATCTCCAAGAATCCATTCAATTTCATTGGTTTTCCAGTTAATTTTAACACCGGAATGAAGATTTCTTGGATTAACGATAATGGAATCCGTATCGGGATCATAGGAAAAGGTGTTTGTATGTGCCCAGTCAGATTTGCTGACATAGCCGCTGTCTTTAAAGACTTCCTTTAAATCCAGTTCTTTGACCAGTTCTCCTGTAGAGCGGTCATATTCCTGAAGAAGATCCTGTACATAGCCTTCTCCGGAATCAGAAAGCACCATAAGATTTCCGTCTGCTTCCTTTTCCTTTACCTCATGATGCGTGCCGGAAGCAAAGAAATAATCCTGATAGACTCTGCCGGTTAAATCTATTTCGTGAAACTGTGCCGATCTGGGTTTACCTGCGGTAGGCATCAGTGTATTTTCTGCTTCGATCAGAAAATGTCCATTTGCCAGCGGATAACCTCCAAAAGTTGCACCCGGTTTGTTTAACAGATACCATCGAATATCACCATTGGAATCAAAACCATAGAGATACGGTGTACCTCCTCCGGTTATAATCATAAGCCCCATTGCCGATTCTGTGGTCTTTTCTTCTACCTTTACCGCTTCGCGCAGAGCATCCGGCAAATCTTCCGTCTGAATCTTTAAGGTGTTGGATTTTACTGCTTTTCCATTGGCGTCCAATTCTTCCAGCAGCACTTCATTTTCCGTATTTGGATAAAGTCCAACGATTGGTATAAGATGATCCTTTGCAGCATCTACGGTGTCCACAATATCATTTTCTGCCTTCCTGCCTTTAACCGTAACTCTTACAGAGCTACTGTTTTCCCCGGAATATACGGCAATTGCTGTTAAGGGTGAATTCTGATATGGATCCTGAATAACTAACGGCTCTTCAAAAGAATAACCTCCGTTTTGAAGCTCCTGGTTAATCATCTGGTCTACCTGATATGTAGCCTCTTCCAGGCTGTCAGCCTTTGGAATATCTGTAGTAATATTTTTGCCGGACTCTTCATTGGCAGCAATTGGCATAGTCTTTTTGCCATCCACTTTCACCTTTACATATTGCGGTCCTTTATCTTTGTCGCTCATACGGGTATTCGTAAACCTGAAATTCGGCTTTGTCATATAAACATAACCAAAACCACCCAGGCAAACCACCACTGCTAAAGCAGCTGCACCTACTATTAATGATTTTTTCTTCATTATAATTAATCCCCTCTACAGTACCTGAACACTCAGGTTACCTGCTTCAAAAGGATATTCTAATGTAAGCTGGGTGGCTGATTCATCCACTTCATAACAGATCCAGCCTTCATTTGTACCAAAATTAAGCTTTGTCCCCTGCAGCCGTTTCATTCCCAGATCACTAATGAAGGTATCATCCATACGGTTATATTCATTTCCATTTTCATCCACTAATTTTAACTTTGTAAAATCTATTTCTTCCTTGCTGTCTACTTTTTCAAAGATCAACTTAATCATGCAGAATTTTTTACCTTCAGAAGCCTCCTTATGGTATTCGCTGGTGCTGACATCTGTATAGCCCAGCTGTGTCGATACATTTTCCAGTTTTGTATCTGACATAACATCTTCATAGGTAACTTTCCAGCCGCCTTCCTCGTATACAGAGTTCTTTTCAGCTGCGCCGCTTCCTGCGTCTGATCCTGCATTTTCTGAACCTGCTTCTGCATCCTCAGTTTTGCTTCCTTCTGTGCCCTCTGCTTTGGCTGCTTCTGTTTTGGCTTCTGTTACCGCTTCTGTCTGTACACTGCCCGCCTGTGTTTCTTTTGCTGAATCATTTCCCTGACATCCGGTCAATGCAAGAACGGCAAGTCCCATCGCGATAATATATGGTGCTCTTTTCTTCATTAAATTGCTCCTCCTATATGTATTATTATCATTTATAATAACCACCAGTTTATTATATTATCAAAGAAATGTGAGTAAAATATGTATTTCAATTTATTTAATTTTTCCTTACAAATCTATTGCGAAATCCGGCAAAAGAGCAGGAACCTGCGGCAATGCCCGTTCCTGCTCTTTCTCCAAATATAGATATACTTCTCTGCATAATATGCAGACAATATAGTTCATCATATGTTTGATCATTCCCTATAACAATTCCCCATATCTCCGAATATACATCTTCTTCATAAACGTAGCCAATCCCATATAACATACAATGACCGCTACCAAAATAACAAAATACACTGCCGGTAATGCCGCTAGACCCAGCAGGCTGCCTAATCCTGTAAATGGAATTGCGGTTGCAGCCAGAATTCCTCCCAGGGTCAGAATCGTGACCGGAGCGGATGCATGGCTCTGGATAAATGGAACCTTTGGTGTACGGATCATGTGGATGACTAAGGTCTGGCTCCACATGGATTCAATAAACCAGCCTGCCTGAAAGACTGCAATAAATGCATCCTGCATCTGGGGATCGGTAATCTGATGATACATGAAGCCTCCGCTCATAAGCGGACAAATTACAAAATACATTACCAGGTATGTTGCTATATCAAATACCGAGCTGGTTGGTCCTATCCACAGCATGAATTTACTGACGGATGAAGCATCCCACTTCTTCGGCACAGCCAGAAATTCGCTGTCTACATTGTCCCAGGGTATCGCTGTACAGGAAATATCATAAATCAGGTTCAGCAGGATTAAATGGATCGCTGCCATTGGAAGAAACGGCAGGAATGCGCTTGCTGCAAGTACCGAGAACATATTTCCAAAGTTTGAGGAAGCCGTCATTTTTATATATTTGATCATGTTGGCATAGGTTTTTCTGCCTTCCAAAATACCTTTTTCCAATACCATTAAATCTTTTTCCAGAAGAATGGTATCCGCGGATTCCTTAGCAATATCCACTGCTGTATCCACCGAAATGCCCACATCCGATGCCTTCATGGCTGCCGCATCATTGATCCCGTCTCCCATATACCCTACAGCATGCCCGTTGCCCTGAAGGATCTTTACAACTCTTGCCTTCTGGGCAGGGGAGAGTTTTGCAAATATCGTTGTCTTTTCTGCTTCTTCTGCCAACTGGCTGTCATCCATGGCATCCACCTGGGTTCCTAAAAGGAGATGTTCCGTTGACAAGCCTACCTGTTTACAAATACAACAGGTAACTTTTTCATTATCTCCGGTCAGGACTTTCACTTTCACGCCATATCCGTGGAGTGCTTTTATAGCCGCAGCTGCTGTTTCCTTAGGCGGATCCAGAAATGCCAGGTAACCAATCAAAACCATATCTGCTTCATCTGCAACAGAGAAGGCTCCTTCCGGTGAGGGATTCGTCTTCTGTGCCACAGCTATCACACGCATTCCCGTTTCATTTAATTCTTCTACCTTCGTGAGGATTTTGCTGCGCATCTGGTCTGTGAGCGGTTCCACTTTCCCTTCGTATTCTGCAAATGCCGAGACCCGGAGCATCTCCTCTACGGCACCTTTTGTAATCATCTGGGTCTTGCCGTTTTTATCCGCTACCACCACACTCATCCTGCGTCTTTCGAAATCAAACGGTATCTCATCTACTTTCGTGTAGTTAGAATGTATGCCCTGAAGCTGTAACTCCTGTTCCTGCAATTCGTTGGTTCTGTCTATAATTGCAATATCCATTAAGTTTTTAAGCCCTGTCTGATAATAGCTGTTTAGAAATCCATGGCGCAATACTCTGGGATCTTCATTTCCTTCGATATCCAGATGATATTCCAGTACTACCTTATCTCTTGTGAGGGTGCCGGTCTTGTCGGTACACAGGATATCGATGGACCCAAGATTCTGGATCGCATTGAGATTCTTGATGATAACCTTTTGCCTGGACATGGATACGGCACCTTTTGCCAGACAGGTTGTGACTATCATGGGCAGCATTTCAGGCGTCAGTCCTACCGCTACCGAAATGGCAAACAGCGCTGCATCCATCCAGTCATTTTTCGTATATCCATTGATGAAGAAAACTACCGGAACCATGATCAGCATAAATCGGATCAATACCCAGGAAACCGAGTTCACCCCTTTTTCGAAAGAGGTTTGTGCCGGCTTATCTGAGAGGGATTTTGCCATTTCACCAAGCATGGTATCATTCCCTACTGTAATAACTACGCCCGCTGCACTGCCGCTGATTACATTACTGCCCATAAACGCCAGGTTGGAGTAATCCGTCACTGCATCTGTGCTGCTCATCACTCCATGTATACTGTTCGTCTCAGCATGTATACTGTTCATCACTGCATCAGTACTGCCTATTAATGCACTGCACTTCTCCACCGGTTCACTTTCTCCGGTAAGCGCCGACTGGCTGATAAACAGGTCTTTTGCGGAAATAATCCGGATATCGGCAGGTATCATATCTCCTGCAGAAAGCAGTACCACATCCCCAACTGCCACATCTTCCAGCAGGATTTCCCGTGATCCTTCTTCCATTCTCTTTACACAGGTAGTGGTCCGTATCATAGCCGATAATCTGGCTGCCGCATTTCCACTCCTGGTTTCCTGTATAAAACGCAGCAGACCGGATATCATTACCATCGTTGTAATGATGATAACCGTAACCGGATTTTGTTCTCCCGGATCTGCAAAAATAATATCCGTAAATACAGAAACTGCCGCCAATACAAATAAAATTGCGGTAAACGGATTGATAAAAGCCCCGCAGATTCTTTTAAAAAGAGACTCTTTCTGTCCGTGGGTCACAATATTTTTTCCATAGTTTTCTTCCGAAGCTTCTAACTGTTCCTTTGTCATTCCCTCTGATGAGGTCTGAAATTCCTCATAAAATTTATTCCATTCAAGTGTTGCTGCATATTTTAATTTTTCATTCACCGTCTCACGGCGTACCATATTTTTCATTCTGTTTTTTTTCATTGTCTTATACCTCCTTTTTTTAATAACCTTACATGTTCTTAAAAAAGGGCATAAAAATCCACCGCTATCGTTTTCATTTACATAGCAGGCATAAATGCCGGGAACATTCGTTCCGCAGCAAATATATCAAATGTGCATAAAAACAGCAGCGATGGCAACTGATGAAATATTCACGAACCGGAAAATGACATTGTCTTCTAATAATTCAGATTACAAAACCACCCGGGAAGCCTAAGAATGGATGTGTGATCCACTCCCGGCAATTCCAAAACTTCATCTGTGCCCTCTGCGCTGATCATATATCGCTCATGACTGCCTCCACTATCCATTCTTACCACCTCCTTTACTTTTTATAAAAAAATCCCATACCAAAGGACAAACTATGGTATGGGAATATACATTCTACTTCAGCCATATTATTAAAATAATATAGAACCTGCCACCGTTTGAGCTTTAGTATCACAGGGCGATGAAACTGTATTATGCTGCACCTTGTTTTTCGATGCGGCCTGTTCAAACCAACTTATGATGTCTCCATCATTTCGCGGCAACAGTCCGTATCCCTGTGGTAACCTTACCTACCGGAACTATTTAATTTTCTTCAGTGTACACCCCGGCACGGTGTTTGTCAAGGCTAACTTGAAATTTTATTTGGTTATTGGTTGTTTGATCTGAAAAATGCAGCGGAATCCGACATTACCATTCGCACCCTCTGCATTTCTCATACTGTTATTGTCTGTTTATATATCCTGATTTATATTTCCTGGTTTATATATCCTCATCCAGATTTTTTCCATTGGTAGCAATTACTTTCTGATACCAGTAAAATGATTTCTTCTTATAACGTTCTAAGGTACCGGATCCGTCATCGTTTCGGTCTACATAGATAAATCCATAGCGTTTTTTTAATTCTGCGGTTGAAGCACTTACCAGGTCTATGCACCCCCAGGTTGTATATCCCATCACCGGGACACCATCTTCTATCGCTTCTTCTACCTGCTTTAAATGGTCTCTTAAGTAATCAATGCGGTAATCATCTTCTACCGTTTTATTTCCATCCGTCCCCATTACCAGCTTATCCATTGCACCCAGCCCGTTCTCCACAATGAAAAGCGGTTTCTGATAGCGGTCGTAAAAGGTATTCAGGACATAGCGCAGACCCTTGGGATCTATCTGCCATCCCCATTCGCTTTCCTTTAACAAGGGATTTCTCACACCTCCCAGAAGGTTTCCTTTTCCCGATTCCCCAAGGCTTTTATCTGCGGTTTCGCAGATACTCATGTAATAGCTGAATGATACGAAATCCACGGTATTTGTCAAAATCCTACGTTCTTCTTCTGTGATCTTTAATGAAATGCCATGCTCCCTGAAATATCGGTTCATATAACCCGGGTAAGTTCCGCGTACCTGTACATCCGCAAAAAACATGTTCATATGGTCTTTTTCCATTACGGCAATCACATCATCGGGATTGGGAGTCAATGGGTAAATCGGCATACTGAGCACCATACAACCGATTTTAAAATCCGGATTAATGTCGTGTCCGATCTTTACCGCCAAAGCGCTTGCCACAAATTCATGATGCACTGCCTGAAACAGCTGTGTCTCAGTCAGCTGTTCTTTCGGTGTCTGAATTCCTCCGCTTAAGAAGGGCTCATGGAGAATGGAGTTAATTTCGTTAAAGGTAAGCCAATACCTTACCTTGTCTTGATAGCGCCGAAATACACAGGTAACAAATTTTTCATAAAAACCAATCATTTTCGGATTGATCCAGCCATCATATTCCTCCGCCAGATAGAGCGGTGTCTCATAGTGTGACAGGGTAACCAGCGGTTCCATGCCGTATTTGCGGCACTCATCAAACAGGTCATCATAGAATTTAAGCCCTGCCTCGTTTGGCTGTTCTTCATCACCCTTTGGAAAAATACGGCTCCAGGCAATGGATGTCCGAAACACTTTGAATCCCATTTCTGCAAACAGTTTGAGATCTTCTCTGTATTTGTGGTAGAAATCAATGCCCACTAGCTTCATGTTATCGTCCGTCGGCTCTTTTGTCCTTGGACCTGTAATGCCATGGGGTGTTACATCCTGTATGCTCAGACCTTTTCCGTCTTCCAGATAAGCACCTTCGCACTGGTTTGCCGCAACTGCGCCGCCCCATAAAAAATTCTCCGGAAATCCCATTATTCTGCTCCTCCTTTATTTAAAAAATGATATAGTGCTCCGATTAAATTTGCATCATTATAGAATTCACAATTGGTCACAACCGGTCTGGGGATATAGGGACTTAAAAATCGCATGGGGTGATTTTCCATATATCCGTCAATGCTTTTTTCCAGATACTCATGCAGCAGCGGCTGACAGCTGATGCCGCCGCCTACCGCAACCACATCCAGATCCAGCAGCATGTTCAGATTGCACACCTGCAGTGCAAGGCTGTCCGTAAAATCTTTCAGACCCTTTAACACCTTTTCATCGCCTGCTTCAGCGCGTTCAAATAATTGCAGTCCGTCATATTTTTCCCAATCCTCCCCGGTATAAAACGCCACTCTTTTGGCAAAGCCCTGGAATCCGCTCTTCATTCCCCAGTAGCCGTCCAATTCGTACTTCCTGTTTTCCTCCACTGCCACATAACTGAATTCACCTGCTGTCTGCCGCCTGCCTTTATACAGCTTTTTATCAATAATCAGTCCGCCGCCCACTCCGGAACCCAAAACCAAAACCGCACCATTGGTACATCCTTTCAGGCTGCCTTTCCAGAATTCAGCCAAAGCAGCACATTTCCCGTCATTTTCGATTGTGACCGGTATCTGATGTCTCTCATACAGAATCTCAGCCAGTGGAGTACCGCATAAATATGCCAGATACCCGGCAGTTACACAGTACCCTGCATCGCTGTCCAGCATGCCGGGCATACTGATGGCAATGCCCTCGATTCTTTCCTTATAACGTTCTATAACGTCGCTGATCATACCGATAAACGCTTCTTTCGTTCCCGTTGTATAATCCGGCGTAATAAACTTCCCACGCTCCAGAATATCTGTATTTTCATTCATTAATGCATACTTTGTAAATGTCCCACCTGCATCAAATACCAGATATGCCATGTATTACTCCTCCGTTTCCCTTATTTGCCCTTAAAGGTTTCAAATACCTTTGCCAAAATTAATCGCCAGTTTTGCATAGAAATCTTCCATAGTCATCCTTGCATCCAGGGTATGATACACCCTGATTTCCCGGTTATTTTGTCCGTGGATATAAGTCATGTCATCCCCAATTGCCGGCGCAGGCTTTAAATCGTAATTCATTTTTTCCAGTTCATCTAAAAGCAGTGTAACAGTTGCCTGATCTCCAAGTCCCCAGGTCTCTCCATGGGGCCATGGTGCATAATCAGCAAGCTTGTCATTAAATGCCACCATCTGTTCAAACAGGTATTTTCCGATTGCTCCGCAGGGTTTCACCCGGTACTGCAATTCCGCCAGTGAAACCGCAATCTGCTTATACACATCCATGGGTACCTGCCATAGTGGAACTTTCGAACAAAATACCAGGTTTGCCGCCTTCACGTCCATCATGAGATTAAATTCAAATCCTCCTTTTGGCCACACACCTCCGCCAATCCAGATGACCGTCATTCGATCCGCTATTTCCGGCTTCATAAGTAGTGCGCTTGCCAAATCGGTAATCGCTCCCTGGCAGACCACGAAGAGAGGCCGGGAATCTTCTTTTAACGCTTCTTCAATGATAAATCTGGCACCCTCTGAATCTATGGGAGTCTTCTCATCTTCTAAAGAGTGAGGTGCTCCCAGCAGAACCGGATATTGCTCTTTTACTCCCATCAGTCCAAGTACTTTTTCCACTTCCTGGAAGCTTGCCTTTGCAGTATTTTCCTCCCCGTATTCCTGAGGATTTTTGCAGAAATGCCCCGCGACAATTCCCTTCACATCAAATTTAGGAGTCATGAGGTGATGGGCAACAGCAAACTGGTCATCAGCTTCATTTTTACAGTCCGTATGGACAATCACCCGGTACTTTTTCTGATCCGGTACTTTAAAATCATACTTCCACATACGCATTCTCCTCTTTGGCATTTAACAATCTACGCTCATCCATTTCTCTCTTAATCTTCGGATATACTTTATCCAGATCATAGAAAAACAAGATTACTATACATGCTATATTACAGACAATGGGTATTCCGATAAAAGCTATGGTAATCGCAGTGTTGGCGCTTGTACTCTGAACTGCAGCCGCTCCGTCATATGCTCCCCATGCCAGAAGTCCCGCCGCAATGGCACTTGCAGAAGCACTTGCTACTTTATTAATAAATCCGGATACGGCGGTCTGGGTACCTGCGAGATTTTTCCCATTTTTCCATTCCCCGTAATCCACGGTATCTGCCAGCATAGAGAAGAACATTGTCTGTCGGAATCCCATTCCAAAACCAATAATTCCGATGCTGAAATAAATCATAGCAATGGATTCTTTCGCTGCAAACAATAAGATAAATCCTAAAATCTGAATTGCAGTACCAAGAATAGAGATATTTTTCTTGGATACATTCTGGTTCATTACTCCTGATAAAAGCATGGATGCAATGGGCACAATTGTTAACAGGGATACGGCAACTGAGGTGAGCATTTCATCGCCCACAATATATTTAAAATAATAAGCAATGGTTGCAAACATTCCCAGGTAACCGACAAATAAGAAAAAGGTCTGGGCAAGCATTAACATATAAGGCTTATTCTTTACAAGGCTGCCAAGGTCTTTTACAATGCTTGTCTTCTTCATAACTTTTGGTGCCGGATTAATTTCCTTGATATTGAAAACACAAATGAATAAAATGATTACAACGATGATTCCAAATATGATATTGGTATTGCGGTAACCGGTTGCCACGTCTCCGCCGCCCAGCCGGGAAATCAGAAACAGTGCCATAGACGCAGATGTCAGAGAACCAAGATTGGAAAAAATGGTTCTGGAGGTTACGATTTTGGTCCGCTCTGTGGGATCAGAACTCAATGTGGGAAGGATAGATCCCATAGGGATGTTCACCAGTGTGTAGCCAAAGGAAAAGATGATATAAGTTACATATGCCCAGATCAGTTTTCCGGACTGGGAAAAATCGGGGCTGGTGAATACAAGCACCATACCAATTGCAAGAACCGGAGCTCCAGCCAGCATCCATGGGCGGTTTCTACCCATCTTGGTATTGGTTTTATCAATTAATGTCCCCACTAAATAGTCGGTAAAGGCATCGAAAAATTTGGTAACCAAAAACATAAAAGCAACTGCCGATGCATTCAGTCCTGCCACATCTGTATAATAAATCAAAAGATACGTATTGACCATCAGATATGCCAGATTACAGGCATAATCAGAGATTCCAAAACCAATTCTCTGCCGCCATAAAAATTTCTTACTGTAGGTCTTTGTCATTCCGGTATTCTGTTCCATTTTCATTTCTCCTTTTATAAAATCAAATTCTCTTGATCTGTTGTTATGCTTATCATAACTTGTATTGCCTGATTCTTATATCAAAATATTTCGATATTTATCATAATATTCAGGGAAATAGTGGAATACAATACCAACAAAAAAGGAATCAGTACAATATCATAACCGATACTGTATTGATTCCTTTTCTGTTTTTATAATAGATTATAACCTAAATAAACGATGATCTAACTTTGCCAATCCGCCGGGTAAACAAAATATGCAAATCTGGCTTTATCCGGGCTCTGGAAATGAATATGGCTGTTTTTGGGGATAAAAATGATATCTCCGGCATGTCCGGTTACCACGCGTCCGTCTATTTCTATCTCCAGGGTTCCCTCTATTATGTAATCAAATTCATCATAAGTCAGGGTCCATTCAAAACTGGTGTGGTCAACTTCCATGATTCCTGCTCCCATTCGCGGGCTTTCATCTAATGTAACGATATCTTTGAGTGATACGCCCTTAGCTCCCTGAAATGGTTCCGTCTGAACTGTATTGCTGGAAACTGCCAGAATTCCGCTTGGATCCTTTTCTTTTTTAAAGTCTGTATTTTCTTTGGAAACCATAGACTGCTTAATGACTTTTTCTACGATTTCACGGATAGCTGCTTCACTGATACTCATTATCGAACCTTCTTTCTAAACAAATTTCTTTCTGAACAAATCTTAATCGTTGTAATGGCATTCTTCTATATTTCTGTCTTTTCAGCAACCTCTTCTTTGCCGCTGCTTGCCTTTATTTTAGCCAGCAGTTTTGGTGCTAATGCATTGGCAAGAATTAGCGCTGTGATTCCGGCTACCAGTTTGCCCACTACCACAGGGAAGATCATATCCGGGTTCGCACCTGCCGTGAATCCAAGGTGATCTCCGAATACAAATGCTGCGGAAACAGCAAATGCTACATTTAAGAGTTTTCCTTTCGCATTCATGTTTTCCATGATATTAAACATGGCAATGTTATTAGCCAGAGAAGCCACTAAACCTGCTGAACCGTCAGCATTCATTTTTAACTTCTCTCCTACTTTCATCAATGGTTTTTTGAATGTCTTGGTGATCCATTTTACCATGGGGAACGCACCGATTAATACACATGCAATGGTTCCTACAACTTTGATACCTTCTTCCAGCGGTATGGTACCTCCGTTTTTGTTTGGATCTACCATAATATCAAATAACGGAAGACGAATACCTGTTTCATACTGGAATACAGCGATTGCGGTAAAGATGGTAATTAAGATCGTAACCCCATTACCAAAATGGTTAAACCCTTTCATCATCTGGGTTGGTTTAAACCACAGTCCAATGGCGATCAAACCTGCTACGATAATAACCGGAATTAAATTCTGTAAAATAGTAATGATATCAATTTTATTTGGCGTCATATTCATAACCAGTCCGCCTGCGATACAGCCGATTGGAATGGTAATTAAACCAGCCAGTACTCCTGCTGCAAGAAACGGTCTGTCTTTTGGCTTAATAATGGACAATGCAACAGGAATGGTAAATACAATGGTTGGTCCCATCATAGAGCCTAAGATTAACCCGGCAAAGTTCCCAATTGCCGTATTGTCTCCCGCCAGCTGCACAGCCAGAGGATATCCGCCCATGTCGTTTGCCAGAAGTGTAGTTGCAAACATAGCCGGTGATGCTCCGAATAATTCGTAAATCGGTGCAATAATCGGCTGCAGAATTACCCGAAGTACCGGTGCTGCTGCCACTACCCCCATCATGGCGATTGCCAGGGGACCCATTGCATTAAAACCAGCTTCAAATTCTTCTCCATAACCCAGTTTATTTCCACGGATACGGTCAATCGCTCCAATTATCATAAAGATCATCATGATGGTAATAATGACAGAGTTGATTGATAAACCGCTTATGTACTGTTTGATACTCTCTGTAAATACATCTAAGTTTGTTATATTTTCGATTAATTCACTAAACATGTACTCTTTCCCTCCTTTTTTATTGTTAGAACGTGTTTTAAAATTGCTTTCTGACAGCTGTACGTAGCAGTTTGTGGGAGATTTGTCTCGGATGAAGGGCGACAAGCGTGCTATATAACCTAAATTCGGGGGAAATGTGCCGCAAATTGGGGCGTACAGCTGGCGGGAATGAATTTTCAAACACACTCCGGAATTGTTTGGATTTCCTAGTGCCTCCCAGCGTAAATACGTCGATATATAGTTCCTGATATTTATGCAATGCTGTACTAATTATATTCTCCCGCAAGATGTTTACACATCATAATATGAAGTGCACTGGAAAGCCTGTTGAATTCTTCCAGAATATCCTGATGTGTAAAATCATTTCCGATCTGATATGCATTGACCGCACTGATCTCGCACTCCCGGATGGCGGTACGGATTTGATTCAGTATAGCATATTCTTCCCCCATGGTGTAGTGGGGCATGATCATTTGACGGATATTGTAGAATTTCATTGGATTGTGGGAGTGTTCCCGCAGCTCTGCGTGTGTCAGCCCAATAATGCGTTCTATGGTAAATGGCTCATCCAGCACATCACACCGCATAATATTCTGCAAGATCTTCAGAATGTCTTCCAGATCCTCAAGCAGTTTTGTGCGCCTGGGATTCTTCGCAATAAGGGTCTGATTTAATATAATCAGCGCCTGTAGTGAATCCAGCTTCCCCCGGAATACAATTCGCAGATGATTCTTTGGAACCAGCCTGTTCCCGGTTAACTGAGTCATATGCTCCGGTTTGGATGTAAAGAATGCTCCGGTGGCATAATCCACGTATGCTGCATTTTGGATATGGCAGCTATCTCCATTTTTCTCCGTACTTATTTCTCCTTGTATTTCAAATTTTACTGCAGGTTCTTTTACTCCAAGTTCTTTTTCAGCTTCTTTTTCTGAAGCTTTCTTTTCTGAGATTTCTTTCTCTGCAGTCCCCGGTTCCTGTTTTTCTATTTTTACTTTATACTGATTTAAATAATCCCGGGCGGAAGGGGATAATAGACTCCCCTCCGGTACATAAAAGACTTCCGGGCGATTTTCTTTCATGATATCCCGTAAATATGCTTCTGTTATAACATTCAAATGATTGCCCCCTTAAGTCTGTCTGTGTATAATTCCAGTTCTTTTGCCTGCCGAATCACTGCTGACAGCTTAATTTTGAGGCAGTATTGTTTCCACGTCTCCATGAGGTCTTGGAATGACATGCATGGAAATCAGCTCTCCTACCCGTTCCGCTGCTGCTGCGCCGGCATCGGTAGCTGCTTTTACTGCTCCTACGTCACCTCTGACCAAAACAGTAACTAACCCGCTTCCTATACGCTCTTTCCCAATTAATTTTACATCTGCCGCTTTTGTCATCGCATCCGCTGCTTCAATTGCACCAATTAAACCTTTTGTCTCTATCATTCCTAATGCCTGCATAACCGCCATTTTATTATCCTCCTGATTTTAATCTGTCTTAACCACTATTATTTATTCCCCAGGGTTCATCCCTCAGATCCATCCTCCGAGTTCATCCTCTGGGCCCATCCCCCGACTCCCGCCAGGTACACCCTTCCGCTGCCTGGGTGGGATGTTTGGCTTTGCCTATTCTGCCGTATCAGCCTTAACCGGAAGAATGCTCTCCACATCCTTATGGGGTCTTGGAATGACATGTACGGAGACAACTTCTCCCACTGCAGCACCTGCCGCAGCTCCTGATTCAGTTGCAGCCTTCACAGCGCCCACATCGCCCCTAACCATAATGGTAACGAGTCCGCTTCCAATATATTCTTTTCCGATTAAGGAAACGTCTGCGGATTTCACCATTGCATCTGCCGCTTCAATTGCTGCAATTAAACCTCTTGTTTCAATCAATCCCAATGCCTGTAAATTAGCCATTGTAATTCCTCCTGCCTGTTCTATTATTTTTCCGATTCTATTATTTTTCAGTTCTATTTTTTCCCAGGTCTATTACTTTTCCAGGTCTATCGTTATAGCTTTCCGGTTATAGCCTGTTTGAAAGTTATATACTGACATTTGCATGCTCTAATTCTTTTAAAATCTTCTCAACAATTAAGTCAATGTTGATCTCGCATTGCTCGGATGCCGGAATCGCCAGATCTGCCTCTTTGCGGATCTCATCCAATTCCTTCGTTCCATAAGCTACTTTTCGGATATTCAGCAGATTCATCGGTCCGATATTATCCGATGTTGCACTTCCTCCAACGGCTCCGCATCCCAATGTAAAAGCAGGCATTAAAGAAGTTGCAGCACCGACTCCGCCCAGAGCTCCCGGTGCATTTACGAGAAAACGGGAAACGGGAATTCTTTTGGCAAAATAGCTGATAATCTCCTGGTTTTCAGAATGGATAATAAAGGTGTGTCCTGCTCCTTCATAGTGCAGAATCTGCTGGCATCTTTCACAGACCTTCTGATAATTATCCTCTACATAAAATCCCAGAATTGGTGCCAGTTTTTCATTGGAGTAAGGATGTCCGTTACCTACACCGTCTTCTTCGGCTACCAAAACTCTGGCATCAGCCGGAACTTTAAGTCCTGCCAGATCTGCAATGTGCTGAACATTTTTACCAACGATCATTGGGTTCATTGTACCGTTGGCGCGAAGAATGAATTTTCCCAGTTTTTCGGATTCTTCTGCACTTAAGAAATAGGCTCCCTGTGCCTGCATTTCGGCTTTCACGGCTTCCTTGCGGTCACGCTCTGTGATGACGGACTGTTCGGAAGCGCAAATCGTACCATTGTCAAAGGTCTTGCTGTCCATAATGCGTTTTACTGCTTTTTTAAGGTCTGCAGAACGCTCAATATAAGCCGGTCCGTTTCCAGGTCCAACACCAATTGCCGGCGTTCCGGAAGAATATGCAGCACGGACCATGGCACTTCCCCCTGTGGCAAGGATCAGAGAAATATCCGGATGGCGCATTAGCGAATCTGTGGACTGTATCGTCGGGATTGTAACCACTGATACCAGATCCTCAGGTCCTTCTGCTTCCGCAATTGCCTGACGAATTACTTTAACCGTTTCCAAAATCGCTTCTTTTGCATTTGGATGTGGGGAAAAGATAATGGAATTGCCGGCTTTAATTGCAATTTCCGATTTATATAAGACCGTTGATGTAGGGTTTGTGGAAGGAATCAGCCCGGCAATTACACCTACCGGAACGGCAATATCCTTTGTTCCCGCTTTTTCATCTTCTGCAATAACCCCAATGGTTTTCATGTCTTTGATGTATTCAAATACACTTTTGCTGGCGAAGATATTTTTGATCACCTTATCTTCCATGATACCAAAGCCCGTCTCATCGTGAGCCATCTGTGCAAGCCTTCTGGCATTTCTCACACCGGCATTTGCAATGCTCTGGACAATTCTGTCAACCTGGCTCTGGGACATCTCCAGTAATTTTTCCTGCGCTGCCTTTGAGCGCTCTACCAATTCTCTTACTTCCTGTACGGATAACAGGTCTTTATCATAAAGCTGCATAATTACCTCCCATTTTGCATTTTCTGTTTGAAATTATAATGCCAGCGGATTATCTGCTACAAACTCAACAGCTGCTGCAAAGGCTTCACATGCTGCCTTGCATGCAGACTGGCTTCCTGTGAGCAGAGCCCCGCCGAAGTTTGTCTCAGATGGCGGTGCATACAGTTCACACATGGTTACATCTGCCGCTTTTAAAGCTGCATCCAGGGCAAAGAGGGCTTCTAAAGGCGGTGCAATCAGATATGCCAGTGCCTGACCTTCTTTAATGCCTGCTGACTTGGATAAATAGCTGCCTGTCCTTGCAATACAATGGGCATAGTAGGGAATGGAATCATCTTCGTTGGCGCTTACAAACCATGCGCCATTTTCAATCGTACCGATAACAGCGTCCAGCCCGCTTTTTACTTCTGCCGGATTGGTTCCCGCGATAATGCCGATTACTTCTCCCGCCAGTTTTGTACTGGCATTTCCGGCTCCGCCGTAAAAGCTCTTTGCATAAACCACCTGGACATCTGCTGCTTTGGTTGCCTCATCCAGTGCCGTATATGTAACGTCATCGCAATCAGCCGTTACCATTCCGATGGATTTTTGTCTTGGTGACAATCCCAGGCTCTTAGCCAGGTCCGGTGAGACATTGGGAATCATTTTTGTGCTGAGCACCTTTGCTTTTAATGGATCTCTTTTCATGTTTCATTACACCTCTCTCTCAATTAGAGTTTTAAATCCGTTCCGCTTGCTTTTTTCTCTAACATTATTTTAATGATTTCTGCAATATGGGCACCTGCCTCTACGGGAACCGTTCCTGCCTTATGGATGTTGGATAATACGGTTCTTCTGGCTTCGGGCATGTCCATTGTTGCTTTATATGCGATATATGCACTCATGGATTCAGCTGTAATCAGTCCCGGACGTTCTCCGATAAGTACACAGGTTACATCTGCTCCGGTGATTTCTGATACCTGGTCCATAACCCCCACTCTGCCGTATTTTACGAAAAACGGCGTTCCCACATCGATCTGGTAGCTTTCCAGCCCCTGCAGAATAGCCGGCAGCAAATCCCCCACATTTGCAGCAACCGCAGCGGAGCTTAAGCCATCCGATACATAGACCTGAACCGTAGGACGTTTTTTACATTTTTCCTGAACTGCTTTTACCCCTTCTTCATTCAGTCTTCTGCCAAGGTCCGGGCGGGTCAGGTAAACATCTTTATTCTCGCATTTCGTCTGAATGCTGAATAAGTTCATCTTTTCTACAAAAGCTTCATCCACATTCGAGAACACCGCATCCTGTGCTGCAGAATGGTCGGCACGGAAGCGCAGCCAGGTAGAGGTCATGTATCTTGCACCTGCTTTCCAGATTCCAAGGCGGCAGGGAGCATACTGCTTTAACTCATAATACGCCTCCCCGTTTACCGGATTTGGAACCAGATACTGCTTTTTAATATCAATTTCTGTAATATCCTCCAGACATCCATCTTCAATGACCGGAGGTTCTTTTACATTTGCGGAATATTCCGGCTGTTCATAAGTAACGGAAGCCTTTGTTGTATTCGTATCTGCCTGTGTATCTATTGCGGATGGGGACTGCGAAGCACGCTGGCTTTCCCCGGTGGTACCTTGGGCAGACGTATTTTTTGTCACCTGCATTTCCACTAATACCTGCTCTATTATTCGTTTTAAATCCTTCTGGTCAATCATAAATATCTCCTTTCTCTCTTAAGGCGTGTCTCAAAATTCATTCCCGCTGTCTGCACGCCCCACTTTGCGGTATATTTGCTCCATATTCAGGTTACATAGCCCGCATCATTCACTGATTCTATTTCATAAATACGGATGCATCACCTGCAAGAGAGGTCAGTTTTCCGTCTTTTGAAAATCCCATTTTTTCCAGCCACATATCAAACTCTTTGATAGGACGCAGTCCCAGAATTTCACGGAATGCCGCAGCATCGTGATAACCGGTACACTGATACATGAGCATACAGTCATCCCCGTGAGGAACTCCCATGATGTAATTACATCCTGCTGCTGATAAGAGCATGCCAAGGTTTTCAACGTCATTCTGGTCTGTTTTCATATGGTTGGTGTAACAGCAGTCACATCCCATTGGGATTCCCGTAAGCTTGCCCATGAAATGGTCTTCTAATCCGGCACGGATCACCTGTTTGCTGTCATAGAGATATTCCGGTCCGATAAATCCAACTACGGTATTTACAAGGAATGGATTGTATTTCTTAGCCAATCCGTAACAGCGTGCTTCCATTACCACCTGGTCACAGCCGTAATGTGCATCTGATGACAACTCGGATCCCTGTCCCGTCTCGAAATACATGTAATTCGGACCGGTGGAAGTTCCATGCTGAACCATCATCTGATGACCTTCGTCTAACATTGCCCCATTTAATCCAAAAGCTTCATTTCCCTTCTGGGAACCTGCGATTGACTGGAACATCAGATCGATCGGTGCGTTGTGTTTCGTAATTGCTTCCATCTGGGTGCTCACATGGGCAAGAACGCAGATCTGTGTGGGAATATCCCATTTATTTTTAAACTCATCAAAGCTCTTTAAGATTCTGGCAACGCTTTCCGCCGTATCATCAACCGGGTTCAATCCCAATACTGCATCACCGCAGCCCAGGCTGAAGCCTTCCATTGCAGACGCGATAATTCCCTTGGGGTTATCTGTGGTATGGTTTGGCTGTAATCTGGATGAGAAAGTGCCCGGAAGCCCGATTGTGGTGTTACAGTGTGCCGTAACCACAATTTTCTTTGCCGCATAGATCAGATCCAGATTCCCCATTAATTTCGTAACTGCCGCAACAATTTCACTTGTGATTCCGCGGCTGGCACGGCGGATCATGTCGCCTGTTGTACTGGTGTCCAGCAGCCATTCCCGAAATTCGGCAACTGTCATATTCTTGAATTCATTGTAAATAGGTTCATTTACTGCATCCTGGATGATTCTTGTCACTTCATCGATTTCATAAGGAACTGCCGGTGAATTTCTTAATTCCCCCAGGGTTATCTGTGATAATACTACCTTTGCCGCAACCCGTTCTTCCGCTGATTCTGCCGCAATCCCGGCTAATTTATCACCGGACTTTTCTTCATTCGCTTTTGCCATAACCTCCTTCAATGATTTAAATTCATAAGTATGGCCGAATAATTTTGTTTTTAATATCATGACTTTCACCTCGTATCTTTTCTTTAAGAATTAAAAATTAGTGTCTTGATGACGACAGGCACGACCCGTCCTTCACCGATTGGTTCTCCGATATCAATATAATCACCGCTTTGTGTCCTGATACCGTCGATGCAGATGACCTCCTTACTGTGCTTTAATTTTACATTCAGAGCATGTCCCAGAGCTTTTGCGATATCGTGCTCTGCCACTAGTAGCAGCGGATACTTAAGCCGTATCAGCACCTTTGCCCCATTGATAATCGCCTGGGCCAGTTCCTGGATACCCGCAAAGTCCGAATATCCCGTTCCCTCAAATGAAATGGCGATTTGTACGGCTTCCCCTTCAGAAATATACAAAGGGATCTGCCTCCTGATGGATTCTTCAATTCCCAGACAGGTTTTTTCTTCCTCCTCGCTGATTTTCAAGATTGGTATATTTTTCATCGGAAGCTGATTTTTTTCATAGGAAATCGTACTTCCGCTGATTTCTGTGGTATGGGTTCCGGCACCGACTACGGTAGCACGGATAGTTTCTACCGCCTGATACAGCTCTAACTGCTGCAAAAAGCAGTGCTTTCTGATTTCCTGTCCCAATATGATTCCAATATCCCCATACTGGAACAAGTCGCTGTCTGCTTCCTGATAGATATAGTCTGCAACGCCTCCGGAAAAAGTGACGGCTGTGGGAATTACTTCCTCTTTCAGCCCCTTTCCTCCATTTGTAAATATTTCATTGTAATAGATGCTCTTTGGCTGGATGTGAAGAGACTGCCCGATGAGATCCGCCATTAATGTACAGATTCTTCGTATCCTGGCTGTATCTGCAAGATCCCCTACTGAGATGGGAATCCCCTCATTCATGGCTAACTTTTGTATTTTGGAATAGATGTAGGTAATACGCTTTGTCTCCCTGTCCACTTTAATCAGCCTGCCTCCGATATCCAGACAGGTGGTTCCGATCAGGCTTCCATGGTCAAATACCGCGATATTGCTGGTACCGCCGCCCACATCAACATTTGCTACCACGCATCTTTTCTCTTTGGAAAATGTATCCGCTCCTGCGCCTCTGCCGGATAATACCGATTCCAGGTCCGGTCCTGCTGTGGCAACTACAAAGTCACCAGCCAGACCGCTTAGCGTTTCCAGCACCACATTTGCATTTTCTTTTCGGGCTGTCTCCCCGGTAATAATCACTGCTCCGGTTTTTACATCCTCCGGTTTCATTCCCGCCTTTTGGTACTGGCTTTCTAAGATCTGTTTTACCGCTTCCCCATCAATCTCTGTCTGGGACAATAAAGGAGTAAAAAAGATTTCACTGCGGAAAATCACTTTCTTATCTACAATGCTGATTCTTGGAACCGTGTAACTGGTTGCCTGATTTTCTATCGTCAGTTCACTGAATACCAGCTGTGTGGTTGAGGTTCCGATATCAATGCCCACACTTAAGATTACTTCATGCATGGTTCTGCCTCCATTATCCTGTATCTTTGTTGTCCCCTTTTAACAAGAAAAAAGCCCAGGTGCAGAATTTTCTGCTCCTAAGCTTCACCGCTTTTTTCAGACAGCCCTTCATCGGACCATCCTATTCAATTGTACATTTTAAAATCAAAACTTGCTTTGGTCCCGTCCGGTCCCGATTTTATCTTAAACTTGCCGTGGAGTTTTTCTCTCACCACACTGTCTACGATATATAAACCAAGGCTTTTTCTTTTCACCTCGTCCACTGCGAACCCTTTTCCATTATCTGTGATACTCACCTGGGAATACATCTTCCCGTGGGTAATTTCAATAATGATATGCCCGGACGGTACATCCGTAAACGCATACTTAAATGAGTTTTGCAGTAATTCGTTGATTACCAGCGTAACCGATGATGCCACATCTGCATTTAGTTTAAACTCATCACCGATGACATCGATGTTCACTTCCAGATCCGGATAGATATAAGATCTTAACAGATCTCTTTTGATACTCTCTACTACCTCATAGATATTTACATTATCATCCTCACCCTGTAAGATCAGCTCATGGGTTATGGAAATAGATAAGAGACGGTTAATCGTATCCTCCAGTACTTCCTTTACCTCAGCATTATCACTTCTTCTGCTCTGCATGCGTAAAATGCTGGCGATCATCTGGAAATTGTTTTTGATCCGATGGTGCATTTCTTTTAAAGCAACTGATTTATTGACCAGTTCCTTTTCTTTTTCCCTTAAGTGTGTAATATCACTTAACACAATCGCAAACTGTATCCCGTTTTTATCCAGGGGAATCTGCTTGACCCTGAGAAAATATTTTCCAACGGTAACTTCAATTCCGGTTTTCTCAAGTTCTCCCGGCTGGCATACACGCTCCGGCTGATGTAAAAGAATGTTCTCATATGGCATCTCCAGAATATCTCCGCCGTATCCCAGCTTGGCATAAAGCTCCTTTGCCATCATATTCCGGAAACAGACTTTTCCTTTATCATCCACCATAATTAGCGCTTCATCTATGTACTGCATAAGCCAGTCATATTCGTGAATTAAATTATCAAATACATTCACCTGTCTTGGCTTTTCATTTTCTATGGATTCGGCTTCTTCTACCGCACGTTTTTCTGTAATTAATACGCCGATTATGCGGTTATCATTAAAAATAGGTTCTACATTCTGCATTACTTCTGTTCTCTCCTGGGTCACTGCCTTCACATACTTCGTCCCAATTCCCAGTCGAATTGTACGCTCTACTGCTGGCTCATCTTCTTTTCTGGCAAGCATTCCCACTACACTTTTGGCATAAGCAGAAGGTACATTTTCCGGATTTGCCTCACAGATTACAATGGCGGTGGATTTATCTTCTGTGATACAGTCGATAAATACGTCACATCCAACCATATTTGCAATCAGCTGCAGGCTCGGCTGCATTGCTTCAATCACTTCAATATCCGAATCGGTAAGCGGAGTGTATTCCCTGCATAATTCATATATTCTGGAACTCATGCATGTCCCCCCGCCCTCAGCAGTATCATTTCCGCCACACGCTTCATGGACAGCTTTTTCGCCTGGCTCAGGCTTCGGATATAATCATAAGCTTCCTGCTCCGATATTTTTTTCTCCTGCATAATATAGCCTTTTGCTTTTTCAATAATTTTTCTGCTTTCCAGCTGTTTTTTTGCCTGTGTCCCTTCCTGCTTCAACTGCTTCATCTGTGCACTCTGCGCAAGCGCCACTTCAATAGCGGGAATCATCGTCCTGACCGCCACCGGTTTCACAATATAACCGGAAACGCCAATCTCTTTTGCTTTTCGGATACATTCCTTATCACTATATGCCGTCAGCATCATGATTGTATCCACAATATCCTCTTCTTTTAATACCTTTGCCGCACAAAACCCATCCAATAGCGGCATCTCCACGTCCATTAACACCAGATCGGGTTTTACTGCCTTACAAACTTCAATTGCATCAAAGCCATCGGATGCTTCTCCGACTACTTCGTAATTCTGATCCTCCAACAGTTCTTTCAGGTCTAATCTGGTAATCGGCTCATCATCTGCAATTACCACCCTTACTTTTGATTCTTCCATTTGTACCTCCGCATTATACCTCACATTACTTCTGTCGATTATGCTTTCTGTCCGGATCACTGATGACCGCTTACGCGCTAGTGATCCTCCAGGTATTGAATAACGTCTTCCATACCTTCTCCCGCAACTGCACTTGTTAAAAAAATATTCTTTGCTCCTGCACCTTCCAGATATTTTTTTGCAAGAGCGATCTGTTCTTCGGAAGCCGCATCGCATTTTGTTACGACGCCAATAACCGGCTTTGTAAACATAGATGTAAACATAGGTGCAAACATACTGCCGTCCGCAGTAGCATCCTGCACAAAGATAATTACATCTGCCTCAGCCGAGGTTACCTGCAATGCACGGTAGAGCCCCCGCCTCTCCAAATATTCTCCCGGCGTATCGATTAGTTCTTTCCCCAGGATTTCAATTGCCTGGGTCTTCTTATATTTAAGTGCCTCACCTCTAAGATACTGGCAAAGCGTGGTTTTACCGGCATATGTCCTGCCTACAAGCATTACTTTCTTCATCCTATGTCCACTCCTGTCACCATCAGGTTCTTGTAATCTTAGAAGGAGTGAAATCCAGCATGTCCCCTAGCACATTCATAATTTCATGCAAAGAAGCATCCACTGCCGCAATGTCTCCGGTAATGACTAAGGAACCGCTGAAGCGGTCCACAAATCCAATCTTTACATCTGCCGCTTTGGTTGCTACATCTGCACCTATGATGGCACCCTCACTGGGGGTGATGGTTAAAATGCCGATTGCTCCGCGCCCGTCAACCAGACCCAGTTTCGTATACAGGTCTTCATCCGGGTTGGCAATCAGGTGTGCTAAAGTCACCTGCTTTCCTGGAACAAACTCCTGAATAATCCTTTTTTTCTCATCTAATTCTATCATATTTTTACTCCTTATGCAGTAAAATATCCTGTAAAAGCGCAAAAAACCCCCAGAAATAAGATTTCCGGAAGTTCCATCACTTCGTTAAACACCGCAGGTCATTACGTCACAACCCGCTTATTCAGTTAGAAAGATCTCTCTTTTACTTATCTGCATACTTCTCTGTATACGTTTTTGCTGATCATATGTATCTGTACTTTCAGGCATAACATAATCCCGCTTATGAAACTGCCTGATACCCAGGATGATATGTTCACGTGGTGAAAACTAATATTTATACTATTTTCACACTGCTTCTATAGCGACTATACACTATTTTATACAGTTTTGTCAACACTTTTCGTCATTTATATGTTATTTTTTACCATTGTTATGCCTGTTTATGCTATGGAAAACTATAACTTTAAATATTTGCTTTTGCCATAATATGCTTCCCGGAAAACAGCTTCGATCTCCGCTGGCAGACACTTTCTCGGATTCGAAGCCGTGCATCTGTCCTCACAGGCAATTTGTGACATCTCCGCTACAGAAGCCTCAAAGGCGCTCTGATCTTTCCAGACGTCCTGAATCTGCAGGGGCATCTTAAACTCTTTACAAAGCTTTTCCATGCCATGAATCAGGTTCACTACACCGGAGCGTACACTGTAACATTCATAACCAGCCAGTTTCGCAAGCCTTGCATACTTTTGTGCCGCCCTGGTTTCTTTTTCACTGCCTGCATCCTGGATTCCTGCATTGTAAGTGATCACATAAGGCAGCAGGACTGCATTTGCACGTCCGTGGGGCAGGGAAGCACGAATGCCCAGAATATGTGCCATCCCGTGATTCACCCCAAGGGATACACTGTCAAATGCCATTCCTGCAAGACAGGAGGCATGATGCATATTCTCCCTGGCTGTCAGATCATCTCCCTGGTGGTAAGCCCTGCGCAGGCTGTCAAACGCCATCTTAAATGCCTTTTCCGCCAGCGCATCCGAAAAATCAGTTGCATTGGAAGATACATAAGCTTCCATGGCATGAGTCAATACATCCATGCCGGTATCCGCCGTAATAGCCGGAGGCACACTCACCGTCAGATGTGCATCCAGAACTGCAATATCCGGCAGTAAGCTGTCATCCACAAGAGGATACTTAATATTTTTCTCATGGTCTGAAATAATGGAAAACCTTGTAACTTCAGATCCTGTACCGCTGGTTGTTGGGATTGCAATGGATAAGCACCGCGGCAGTCCTGCCGTTCTCACTGCAAAATACATGATTCCTTTCGCTGCATCTATGGCTGAACCCCCGCCAAAAGAAATCACCGTGTCCGGGTTGAACTCGTCTATAATGGAAATACCTTTCATCACCAGTTCAATGTCCGGGTTAGGCACCACATCCGAAAATACATAGTACAAAATTCCTGCTGCCTCCAGTTTTTCTGTCACATAAGCAATTCTGCCGCTTTCCACCAAAAACTTGTCCGTAACAATAAATACCCGCTTCGTGTCCGGACAAACGCTGGCAATATCCAGTTCTCCCATAAAAATTTCTGTACCCAGCTGAAATGTTTTCATCTTCAATTCCTTATCCTCCATATTTTTTCTATCCGTTACTTGAATGCCTTTACGCTGCACCGCCAATAAAGGACACATTCAAACCGGCTGTCTGCAAAAATGAAAGGCAACGCAAAAAGTGCCTCGGATAAAAATCATCCAAGACACTTCAACGCACCTTTAAGCTCTATGTGCTGCGCCGCACATAAAATATTCTGAAATTAATTATACTCATCAAGATACCAAAAGTCAAGGGAATTATGACTTGCCGTCATTTTTTCAAAAACTCTCTGGATCTGTACCGGTCCCGGTACTGCTGCGGTGTCACCCCATTACATTTTTTAAAAACGCTTCCAAAATGGCTCTGGGAATTAAAACAGACATAACTGCTGATCTCCGTCAGCGTTGCATCGGAATACTTCAGTAAGTTTTCCGCCCTTTTTACACGGACACGGTTCATATATTCATTCATGGATATCCCTTCTTCTTTTTTAAAGAGATGGGACAGGTAATTTTTATTGATTCCAATTGCATCCGCCACTTCCTCCAGCCGGATTTTATACTGGTAATGATTTATAATATAGTCCTTACACTGTTCAATATAATTGGACCTGGCTTTTTCCTTCCTCGCTTCTTTAACCTGTCTTGTAAATTCCATGGTACTGAGCCTGCGCAGTTCTATTAGCTGCCCCAGATCGCTGCACTTATCTATCTTATCAATATAAACGTCACTTAAAATGTACGCTTCCGCCGGAGTAACCCCGCTGTCAATAGCCGCCCTGGTCGCCAGTGTAACTGCACAGATCGCCAGATTTCTCTGATGATTCAGTTCCTTGCCTGACAGCTTACCGGCATTTTCAGCCAGGGAATCGCACATTTCCTTTGCTTTTACTTCGTTTCCATTTTTTATGCAGTTAATCCACTGCATTTCTTCCATGTAGGTATGGTGATAGGCTTCCTCTTCTACCTTGCCGATTCGAAAAGATGCCTTATCCCTCTCCAGTTCTTCCGGATCCACATATGCCAGTTTGTTTTCCCGAAGCAGCTTTTCCTCATCGCAAATTTCACCGGTCACGGCGGTGTAAATTAAACTGATCAGGGACAGCATCTGCATAAATCCAAGTCTTGCTGGTGCTTTTTGCTGGATTTTTTCCATTTTATGAAGCTTATAAAAGCGATGTATCTCTACATTTGATAGAAATTGGGAACACATGGGACCTGCCAGAATATACTGGTTATCCCCCGCCTTAACGGCGCTGAAACAGACTGCTTTATTTTCCGACACCACCACCGGTCCGCTAACGCTGCGGCACTGGTCGATCAGACGACGAACCAGAAGAGGATCTGCCCCCAAAGGATTTTCCTCTTTATCAAAATTTCCAAAGCATTCCGTAATGCCAATACCATCCTCGTAAAAAAAGAGGGGAATATTCGATAACAGACACAGCTTTTGCATACTGTATTTCTTCTTTTTATCTATGACAAACCCCCCTCTTTATCTCTGATAACGGGTATCTGTAATTCGGTCAGCCACTGGTTGCGGTCTTCTGCATTCCAGATTCCGTCAATGTAACTCTCCCTAGGATTACCGGTTGTGATATATCCATTTTCCTCCACCCACTTAAATAAATAAGCATAGGCATTGGGCAATTTTTCATAAGGCCCCTTATGCATAACAGATGCCACAACCACAGCCTCCATTTTCTTAAAAACAACACCCTCTATTTCTTTGCCAAACTGGTTGACCGCTTCGCAAAACTCTATATTTATATCCTTTTCCCGGTATTCCCCATCCAGATATATGCAAAAACAGTATTCCGGTATGGCGCATTTCAAATCGGGATTGGCTTCCTGCACCGCAGCACCGATACCGGGAATGATTTGGAAGTAAGAGCCGTATCCGGGAATCGTAAGCTTCTTGGAATACACAATGCATTCCGGTATCTCTTTCACAATTCCCTGATACTGCCGCATACTTTCTTCTTCCCTGCCGGACAGCATAAATTCGATCCGGCTGATCTGCTCTCTGCCCTCTGTTAACTCTCGTTCTATTTCCTGTTTTCGTTTCTGCAGGATCTCTTCCATACCCTGTCCGTCCTGAATCAGTTTGATTTCACTGATGGACAGTCCAATCTGACGCAGTGCCTGGATATGGTGCAGCTCTAAAATCTGTTTGGCTGCATAAAAACGGTATTTTGTTTCATCATCAATATACTCCGGCTTCAGAAGTCCTACCTCGTCATAATAGCGCAGTGTTTTTATCGTTGTCTTGCAAAGCTTGGAAAATTCCCCGATCCGGAACATATGATTCCCTCCTGTGTATCCTCAGACGTATTTTAAGTTATTATACATCCTCCCTTAAGGGGAGAGTCAAGTATTTTTCCAAAAAGATTGATCGGTTGCCCGATTCCCTCTGTCGCTTTCTGATACCGGGGAGATAATGACCCGGTCATCCACCGCCAGCCCTTCTTTAATCTCTGTCATTTTCTCAGAGCTGATACCGGTCTTTACTATTTTCCTGGTGACCATTCCGTTTTCTATGGTATAAACATAGTCATTATCGGCATCCGAATACACCGCTTCCACCGGAACCGTCATAACCGAATCCCTGGAAGCAGCAAAGATATCCACATCCGCTTCTGCTCCCAGATACAGTCTGCTGTTAGCATTTTTAATCTTAATTTTTACGGTCACTTTGGGCTTTCCGCTGGTTTTCACCGCAAGGCGGGATACCTCGGATACCTCACCGTCATAATCCTTGTCATTGCTGGTAATGACTGCTTTCTGGCCTTTTTCTACATTTGCCGCGTCTTTGGTTGATATTTCAGCCGCTAAATACAGATCTTTTGCACTCTCCAGGGTGAAAAGAGGACTTCCCTGTGCGGCATACGCACCTTCCGTAACATTGCACTGGGTTATGACACCTTCAAAATCTGCCTCCAGGGTTTTGGGCTCCTGCTCCCCTACATCTGCTTTCATTTCTTCCAGTGTGAGGAGCTGTTCCCCCTGAGCCACAATGTCCCCTGTATGTATATCCATCGACTTTATTACAGACGTTGTTTCCGTATAATATGTTTTTTGCTTTAAGCTGTTTATGATTCCGGTTTCACTGATTATTTCCTGGATGTCGCTTTTTGTGACCCGCATTGTTTCGTAATATGCAGGCGCCGCCAAAGCGTATCCCGCACCTGCAGCACCTGCCAGAACCACGGCTGCAATTATGATATTCCGAATTGTTTTATTCCTTTTCTTCATCGCAATCTCTCCTCTACTCTGCGCCTTTTAACGCACTAACCATATCAATTTCTTTTACTTTTCTGGAAAATAACACATTTACTCCCACAGATACCAGCATTGTGATTGCAACGCTGATCACAATGCTTAGCAGACTGATCTCTGTCATCATGTCAAAATTGTCTCCCAGCATACCGCACATCAGGTCTATAATCCATTTTCCCAGTAAATAGCCGGGAATTAATCCCAGCGCACTGAGCCATATATTCTGGCGCAGCATCAGAAGCCGTATTTTCTCAGATTTAAACCCAAGTACCCGCAGCGTTGCAAATTCCCTGAGTTTTTCTGTGAAGGAGAGCACTCCTAAGTTATAGAGCACTACAACCGCCATTAGAACCGCAGCTGCCACCATGATATAGATAATAGAGTACATCGTATCCATCATTTCGGTGACGGAAGACTTCAGCTTTTCAATATTCCAAACCGTATAGGACACGGAATCCGGGTCTATATTTGCCTTTGTCAAAAATGAAGTTGGCTGGTAATGGTATCCCTGTTCCTCAAAATAGTCCTCATACAGTGTAATCCCCTGTGCCACCGGATCCCGGTAGATTGCCTTAATTTTGGAATCTGCCCATTTGCTTTCCCCATAGAGATGCCAGGAGACTTCATCTCCCACCTGAACTCCCAGGATATCCGCCATATGATAACTGATAGAGACTCCGTTTACCGGGAGCTTTTGTTCCTTCCGTCTGCTGTCCGTAAAAACAGTGAGGCTGGATTCCGGTTCCAGAACGGTTATTCCTGTTGTCTTTTTAATTCCGTTGGCACGCAGTTCTATACTCCCCTCCTGAATGGTCTCTCCCGGATAAGGGATATCCGAAGCCGACAGGTCATCGGTCAGCAAAACCTTATTCCGATACTGGGTGAGCTGTCCATACTTCCATTCATTAATGTTGTTCAGGGAATCCACCATTCCCAGTGCACAGGTAAGCAGGCTCATACATCCTGTAATTCCTACAACTGCCATAATACTTCTGACTTTGCTTCTCAGGGTATCCCTCAGATTCCACTGGAAATCAAATCCGGTTCCCTTCCACCAGGCGGTTTTTTCAAACCACATATGCCTGGAAATGCGGGGCGGCCTGGTACGCAGCGCATCAGCCGGTTTTTCTTTTAAGATTTTATTGCAGGCAATCCAGGTTACCAGGGTACATGCCGCCACTGCCCCTCCCGCTGCGAATACCGCCTGGGGCAGTAAAATCACAGTAAGGGGCGGAAGGGAATACAGGCCCGACTGCATCTCAAAAAACAACGGCGTAAGTGTAAGCGGCCCCACAATCAGTCCAAGCAAAGCCCCCGCCAGGGACGGTATCATACCATAGCAGATAAAATGCCTCATGATTTTCTTATCTTTATAGCCCAGTGCCTTCAATGTTCCGATCTGTGTTCTCTGATTATTGATGATTCTGCTCATGGTGGTCATGATTGTAAGCAGTGCCACTGCAATGAATACAAAGGGAAACAGATCCCCCATTGCCTTATTCTGAAGTATTTCTTCCCTGAACTGCTGATAACTGCCCTGCCCTTCTCTGGAGAGAAATACGCTGTATGTACCATCTAACTTTTTCTCGATCTGTTCTTCTGCTTTCTGATAATCCGTTGTATTGAGAAGTGCCGCGATCTGGTTATATACTTTTGGGAATCCCTGGGGCAGCAGATCCATTCCCCCATACACCACTCCTATGTTCCGGGGATTTGCCATGCTGTCAAAGGAAGCAGAAGCATAGACATATTCCGGGCTTATCATAATGCCCAGTATTTTCTTGCTGATTACAATCCCTTCCACCTGCATATCCAGGGTGTCTCCAGCAGAAATCCCCCTTGCCTCAGCAAACTTATCGCTCAGCCATATGCCGTCTGCAGCAGGGTCGAAGCTCTCCCCGCTAATCACTTTACAGGAAGAAATCCGATCCTCATCCATCAGTAAAATCTCCAGTTCCGGATCTCCGCTTAAATCAGCCGTACCTTCCAGATGAAGGCGCCTTGAGGCATCTGACACACTGTCCACCTTCAGCAGTTTTGCCACATCACTATCCGTAAATGACTTTCCATAAAGCCAGATATCAGCCAGATGTGTTTCCGAATAGTAGCTGTCGATTCCCTTTTGAAAGGTATACCATTCACTTCCGATTCCTGCATATACAAAGATCGCCAGGAATGTCATCAGTCCAATGGAGATAAACTGCATTTTATTATTTTTCATATCCCGCAGCATTTTAAGAAACAGCATTACCACTCCACCTCACTTACGGATTTGGGATTCTCATTCACCGTGACGCTGCGGATTTTTCCATTTTTAATCCGTATTACTTTATCTGCAGCTTCCGCCAGGGCACTGTTATGGGTAACAATAATAACCGTTCTCTTATGTTCCCGGCTCATATTCTGGAGCATGGTCAGAATCAAAACACCCGTTTCTGAATCCAATGCCCCGGTAGGCTCATCGCACAGCAGCATTTTGGGATTTTTGCAGACAGCCCTGGCAATGGATACCCGCTGCTGCTCGCCCCCTGACAACTGGGTGGGAAACTTATTCTGGTGCTCCAAAAGCCCTACCGACTGCAGCATTTCCCCCGGATCCAGACTGTCCTTTGCAATTTCTTTTACAAGTGCAACATTTTCATATACCGTCAGTGTTGGAATTAAATTATAAAACTGAAATACGAATCCCACATCTTCTGCCCGGTACTCCGATAATTCTTCTGCTTTCAGATCTGAGATCTCCCGTCCCCCTACTACGATTTTCCCGCTGGTTACATGATCCATGCCTCCCAGGAGATTTAAAAGAGTTGATTTTCCCGCACCGCTTGGTCCCAGTATGATTACAAATTCTCCTTCATCAATCGTAAAATTTAACTGATTGACCGCATACAGAACTTTATCCCCTATGGGATAACTTTTCACTACCTCTTCAAATGCAATTAACCGGCTCATAAATCCTCCTCTCAATGGCTTTCCTTATCCATTTTCCAAAACTTGAAATATATTTCATGTTTTGAATTTTACCATCCCCGGAGTGATTTGTCAACAAAACCTGAAACTTTTTTCACCTTATTTGACAACCTGTCCCTAAGCGGTTATACTATACAAAACTACAAAATCTTAGAAAGAAAGGCTTTTAGAATGAGTGATGTAATTAAAACCCCCGTTCAGCAGCGTTCTATTGATAAAAAAAATCGTTTACTCAAAGCCGGTCTTGACCTGATGCGGGAACGAGGTTATTATCATGTAAATGCTGCTGAAATAGCAAAAGCGGCTGGCGTATCTACCGGCATCTTTTACCGCTATTTTGAAAATAAAATGGATCTTGTATTAGAAATAATGAACCAGATCGTAAATGACAGCTTTAAGCCGCTGATCCAGGAATTTATTCAAAAAGATATGGATCAAACCAATTTCATTACTTTTATCAGTAAATTATTAGATGAACTCAGTGAGATTCATGAAGGGCTTGGAATCCTTCACAATGACGTGAACACCCTTCTGAGTACAGACGAAACAAAATGCAACCTCTGGATGACATTAGAAGACCAGATTATGCAGCTATTCGTTAATGCTGCCAAACAAAGTAATCTGGAAATGGTCAATCCGGAAGAAAAAGTCCACATTGCCTATAATCTGGTAGAATCCTATTGTCATGAGAAAGCATTTCATAAGCATGATTATATCGATTATGATATATTGAAGCAGGAAATCATTAAAACGCTGGTTCATATTATAATCGCCTGAAATACGAAGAAAAAACTCTGATTTATGAACTAAAATGTAAAAAACAGTATATCCTATACTAGAGAGTGTTTCTATTTTAGAAAGAGGAGGGATGACTGCAATGAAAAAAGAACTGCCTTATTTCAATATCGGTGACTCTTTTGGCGGCAACCAGGACTGGTTCCACAATTTTCTCATGCACATGGGCGGATGTGCTGCTGCTACTGCCTGTGACAGCTGCATTTATTTTGCACTGCACCGGGATTTAAAGGCGCTCTATCCATTTGATGTGAGCCATATAACCAAAGAAGATTATGAAGCCTTTGCCATGAATATGAAACCCTATCTGCGCCCCAGAGCAGGCGGCATAAAAAAACTGGCAATCTATATGGACGGTTTAGGCGAATATCTGAAAAGTCTTGAAAAACAGGATCTTATCTCTATGGAAGGATTCTCCGGAGATCACTCTTTTGAAGAGTCAGCCGCATTTATCATAGACCGGATAGACCAGGGTTATCCCATTCCCTATCTTATGCTGAAACATACAGACTGTAAATTCAAGGATTATTCCTGGCACTGGTTCCTGCTTGTGGGATATGAACAGACAGAATCCGATGTAATGGTTACCCTTGCAACTTATGGAAAAGCAACCGTTTTTTCTCTCCGGGAATTGTGGCATACCGGCTATGAAGAGAAGGGCGGCATGATACGGTATCAAATGAACTAGTACTGCAATGAATTTGGGTTTCGCTGATAGATGACGCTTTGTATGCAGAGGTAGTGTACAGAAAGAGAAGGGGGCGGACCAGGACATTGGTTTGGAATGCTTAACGCAGAACTGGCATTTTCTAACCTTCCCGAAGCGCTTTTTGGCGGCACGCGGGCATTCGCTCCGAAATCCTGATGCATTTCGCAGCTCACTGCCCGCTTA